>Ga0056121_1000011_pt1 | contig 136768 bp, 123 predicted proteins | sample WorMetHEROISLAND_FD_83872 | JGI IMG/M metagenome (GOLD analysis project Ga0056121, IMG submission 83872) | Marine gutless worms symbiont microbial communities from Max Planck institute for Marine Microbiology, Germany - Olavius sp. 1 HERON ISLAND ...
CGCCGCCGGCGGCGCCCCGCGGCGCAAGCTGGTCACGGTGGCGGAGATGCTGGACGTGCTGCAGCCGTAGGCTGGCGTTGCCTGGTGGTGGTGTTGGCTTGCACCATCGCCTGCGCGTGGCCGTTGCCTCGCAGGCGACAGAAATGGCAGTGGTTTGCCGGCCGCGTCATCCAGGCGTGTACCAGACGGGCGAGGTGTAGGCGCGTTCCTGGTGCACCAACGGGGCATCGTCCGGCAGCGCGATGCCTTGACCGAAGTAGGCCATATCGTAGGCGAGCCAGGTCGGCGTCGGGATCTCCAGCACGCGGACGTAGTAGACGGCGCGCCGGCCCGGATCTAAGTCCGGATCCTGCCACCACGCCATCAGCAGCGCCTCGCCGATGTCGTTGGTGAACGTGGCGCCAGTGACTGTGTTGCCGACCGCCGGCAGCTTGCCGTCGGCGCCCGGCTGCCGGTCGCCGGCCCAGGCGACGTCGCAGACCTTCTCCTGCGGCGTGCCGTCGTCGCCGACCCAGCCCTTGACGATCTGGACGCGGTCGAGGTTGGCCCCGTCCGGGTCGCGCAGGGCCCGCACCATGAAGGTCGGCGCACCGCCGTCGGGCGCCTTGCGGAGATCGGCGCCCATGGGCACGCCGCGGGCATAGCCCTGTGCGGCGAAGTCGGGGCGCAGAACCTCTTGTTTCTCGAAGTCCCAGCCGGCGAACAGCCGCACGGTGATGCGGGTGCCGGTGGTGGCATAGACCTCGCGCTGCGCCATGGCGTCCCAGATCGCCTCGCGCGTGTTCTCGCGCGCCCAGACGGCGGCCAGGCCCGAGGCCAGGGACTGATAGTGGCGGATCGTAACGTCCGAGCCGTCTTGAGACGGGACGGCGCCGGTGATCGCCTCCCCGTAGCGGTCTTCCCCGACGCCCGGCTCCGTCGGCGTCGCCTTGCCGAAGTTGTTCTCCTCGCGACTGGTGGCGAGCGAGGTATGGCTGTCGGTGGACCCGATCATGCCGAACTTGAAGGGATTGGCGCCCAGCGCCGACTCGTACTTCAGGCCCCGGATCAGCGCCTGCCGGGCGTACTCGCGCGGTAGCATCTCCGGCTTCTTGCCGAAGAAGCCAAAGTTGCCCTTGTCCCAGGTGCCGTAGTCGGCGAACTCGTCGGTCGGCGACAGCGCGGGGTGGGCCTCGCCGTCGCCCTTGATCTGGGTCACTTCGTAAAGCGGCTCCCACATCGCCCGGCGCTCCGCGTAGGCCCTGGTGAGCGGCTGACCGTCTACCGTGACGTCGTCGAACATCAGGCCGTTGGATAGATTGCCGTTATGGGCGAAGGCCATCACCCGGCCGCCGGTTCCGGTCTGGTAGGTCTCCATCCAATCCCACAGGTCTTCCGGGTCGGCGCTGTCGTAGTTCGAGAACGGGATCAGGTCGCGCACCCTGTCCGCGCCGTCGCGGAACATCACGACGCGATGCAGGTTGTTGGTGTCGGTGGTTGCGGTCCACTCGAAGCCGTGCAGCGTGGTGAACATGCCCGGTTCGTTGAACTGCTCAGCCGACGCGACGATGCGGTTCCAGATCGAGCGGGTCAGCTCGTCATCACTGAGCGGGTCGACACCTTTGGCCATCGCTTCGCCCCAGTGGACAAAGGCATCCATGAGGCGGCCGCTCTTGACCAGGTCATGGGCCTCGCGGCCCCAGTCGTTGCGCAGCAGGGCGGGGTTGGATTCGGCGATCATCGGCGCCAGGCCGAGGTTCTCCGCATGATCGGCGACGACGAGGAAGTCCAGTGGCCGGATCAGCCGCGCCCGCAGCCCTACCGAGGACCTGACGGTTTCGCCGCGCGCGAAGCGGAAAGCCTCGTCCGGCCCCAGGATGTTGCCGATCATCCCGGCATCCGTGGAATAGGACGTGTGCAGATGGGTGTCACCCCACAACACGCGGTCCGGGAAGCTGCGCAGCAGATAGGGGGAGTACTCGGGTTGGCCGAGGACGATGTTGTCGGCAGCCATCGGCGCATCGCCGGCGTAACCCTGCGCCAGTGCTGGTGGCAGCAGAGCAAGGGGCGCAAAGAAGATCGCGAACAGGCCGGTGGCAACACTGCGAACACGTCCCATGGGGTTCCCCCTGCAATTTCGGTCTATTGGCCTTTGCCCTTCGGGCAATCAACGGACTTCGGTGTCGTTCAACGCGTCTGCCTAAGGATGTCGCGGATCTCCTCGAGGACAAGCAACTCGGGCGATGGTGCGTGCGTTTCCGCCGCCGCGGCCTCTCCCCGGCGGCGCAGGCGGTTGATCACCCGGACAAGCAGGAACAGCACCCCGGCGACGATGAGGAAGTTCACCGCCAGGGAGATGAAGTTGCCGTAAGCGATGGTCGCGCCCGCCGCGCGGGCGGCCTCCAGAGAGTCCGCCGGTTCACCGGACAACTGCACAAAGAGTTGCGAGAAGTCGAAGCCCCCGGCGAACAGACCGACGACCGGCATGATGATGTCGCCGACCAGCGATTGCACGAGGCCGCTGAACGCGGCACCGATGATGATGCCGACGGCCATGTCCAGCATGCTGCCCCGCAGCGCGAACTCCTTGAACTCCTTCCACATGCCGTGCCTTTCTGCCACAACGCCGATACTGGCTGGACTTCTGTAGGTCAGCCTACTCTGTCAGCTACGACGACCGACTCAAGCTCGAAGAACGCGGGAAGACAGCCGCCGCCAGCGGCAGCCCGCGGCGCAGGCTGGTCACGACGGCGGAGATGCTGGACGTGCCGCTACCGTGATACGTCGGCCGGTCGTGGTACTTTTGTCGCCAGCAACCGGCTGATTGACCGATCGTGCGTTGTGCTGTGATCCTACGGAATCCCTATCGCACAGCGTAACTCCCGCAGGTGGATAGTAGACCTTGATGCTAAAACATGGTCGCACAAGACTAGTCGCGGCGTTTCTCGCTGTGATTGCGGCTCTAGCCTTGGCTTTCTGTGCGGCAGCCCAGGCCACAGCTCAGTCACGGCCGGACCGTACCTACTCAGAAAGAGAAGTTCGCGATGCGCTCGGGGTGCTCTTCCTTAAGCCGCGCGAAATAGTCACCGACGTCGAGAATGAGGATCTGAGCATTTGGCGCGAGCCAATACGCTATCGTGTTGTCAGCGTCGGCAGCGTTCCAACGCACGACCATCTGGCGGATGAGGCAACTAGGATTGCCGAAACGTACAACGTCGATATGAAGCCGTCTGACCCATCCAGGCTAGAAGAGACCAATCTGGTAATTGCGATTACGAAATCATACGATGAGTTATTCTCTGACCCAACGTATCGAAGAATAATGTCAGAATCAACCAAAGCGCGGTTGGAAGATAAGTTCTTACAGTTTGAGGAGTCGGTCCTGTTTTTCGAGCCGCCTGGTGATGCGACGTTCTTTGTTGACTATCTGCGAACTGGCTCAATTACTGCTGCCGTCGTGATCATTCGCCCACATTCTTTGTCCGTAGACTACGTGGAGCCACTTATATCGGTGTCCATACACCATGTACTTCTGGGGTCGCTCGGATTTCCCATCGGGGCGAGCGATTCGATATTCTCGAAAAGGGCTCTTGGTGCAATTCCTGAGAACCGCCCGACGCCTTTTGACTATGCTCTCATTGTTTCAATATATGCCGGTCAGAACCAGTTGCCGCACCGGAAAAGCGAATCCTATCCGATACTGACCGATCGCGTAATGGAACAGCTGCGGCGGTCGGGTGCGCTTGAACTGGAGTAGCTGAATTGGTTGACTTTTGTCACAGTGGTTGAACAGGAACGGGCCCGTTTGTCGGACTCTGCGGTCCGCAGTTCCGGGGCCAGTGTCGATCAGTCGCGCGCAAAGATCGGCTCGTCATGCCAGCGGCCGGCGCCCTTCAGGCCTCAGGTAGTCCTTGAGGCCGTCTTCGCCTTGGTGGCACCGATGGCCGATCTGACTGTCGACGGAGCGGTTCGGGCGGATGGATCGGAATTCCAAGGGTTTCTGCAGAGGTGTCGTTGGTGGCAGGCTCGGTTGGAAAGCCGTAGCGGGCGACTTCCGAGATCGACTTCTCCAATGGACGTGTTGTCGCAGGGCGGGCCTTGACGATTTCGGTCCAGCGGCGGCAAAATCATATGTACACATATGAATTTCGCAGACACCTCGCGGGGTGCGATGGGGCTTTACGTTCGACCGACCGGCCTGCACGAGGCGCTCGAGGCGCTGGGCGCGCAGCGCCTGACGGTGCTGGCGGGCGGCACCGATTTCTACCCGGCGCGGGTCGGCCGGCCGCTCGACGACGACATTCTCGACATCACCGCGATCGAGGATCTGCGCGGCATCGCCGATGACGGCGGGCACTGGCGCATCGGCGCCACCACCACCTGGACCGATGTGATCGAGGCGGAGCTGCCGGCCTGCTTCGATGGCCTGAAGCTGGCCGCGCGCGAGGTCGGCGGCATGCAGATCCAGAACGCCGGCACCATCGCCGGCAACCTGTGCAACGCCTCGCCGGCGGCCGACGGGGTGCCGCCGCTGCTGGCCCTGGACGCGCACGTCGAGCTGAGCCGCCGCGACGGCCGGCGCCGGCTGCCGCTGGGTGAGTTCGTCCGTGGCAACCGCGATACCGCCTGCGACGACGACGAAATGGTCACCGCGATCCTGGTGCCCAAGCTGCCCGACGCGGCGTTGAGCGGCTTCCTCAAGCTCGGCGCGCGGCGCTACCTCGTCATCTCCATCGTCATGGCCGCCGGCGTCGTCGTGCCGGATGCCGCCGGCACGGTGACCGAGGCGCGCATCGCCGTCGGTGCCTGCAGCGCCCGGGCGCTGCGCCTGCCGGCGCTGGAGGCGGCGCTGATCGGCCGGCAGCTGGACGCCGGCCTGGCCGACGCGCTCGAGCCGGGCCATCTGGCGCAGCTCGCGCCGATCGACGACTGCCGCGGCACCGCCGACTATCGCCAGGAAGCGGCGGCGGTGCTGGTGCGGCGTCTGCTGTCCGGGCTGGCCGGGGAGACAGCGCCATGAGCCTGCGCGAGGCACCGCCCGACGACGGCCGGATCGAGATCGAGATCTACCTGAACGGCGAGCGCCGCAATGCCCGGGTGGCGCCGGGCAAGCGCCTGTCGGACGCGCTGCGCGACGACTTCGGCTTCATGGGCGTCAAGGTCGGCTGTAACGCCGGCGATTGCGGCGCCTGCACCGTGCTGGTCGACGGCCGGCAGATGTGCGCCTGCCTGATGGCCGCGGCCCAGGCCGACGGCACCATGGTCGTCACCGTAGAGGGCCTGGAGGCGCGCGGTGCCGTCAGCCGGGTGCAGCAGGCGCTTTACCGCCACGGCGCGGCCCAGTGCGGCATCTGCACGCCGGGCGTGTTGGCGGCGGCGACCCACCTGCTGGGCCGGGTGCAGGGGCCCAGCGAGCAGCAGGTGCTGGATGCCCTCGGCGGCGTGCTCTGTCGCTGCACCGGCTATCGCAGCATCGTCGAAGCCATCCTCGATGCCGCGCACATGGAGCCACCAGCGGCGGCAGAACCCGGGCAGGCGGTCGGCGCGCCGGTCGGCCGGCTCGACGGCCTGGCCAAGATCACCGGCGCCGCCCGCTTCGGCGCCGATGCCATTCCCGACGATGCCCTGTGGCTGCGCGCGGTGCGCGCGCCGCATGCCCGCGCCCGCTTCGCCATCGGCGACCTCGAGCCGGTAATGCAGCGCCATCCCGGCCTGCTGCGGGTGCTGACGGCGGCCGACGTCGTCGGCCACAACGGCTTCGGCATCTACCCCGACATCAAGGACCAGCCGGTGTTCGCCGACGGCCATGTACGCTACCGCGGCGAGGCGGTGCTGGCCCTGGTCGGCAGCCGCGAGGCGGTCGAGGGCATCGCCGACGAGGAGCTGCCGATCGACTACCAGCCGGAGGCACCGGTTGTCGGCCTCGACGCCGCCATGGCCGACGGGGCGCCGCTGGTGCAGGCCGAGCGGCCCGGCAACCTGCTGATCGACGGCGGCGTGCGCCGCGGCGATGCCGCCGCCGGCCTCGACGCCTGCGCCCATGTCGCCGGCGGCAGCTGGGAGACCGGCTTCGTCGAGCACGCCTATATCGAGCCCGAGGCCGGCTTCGCCCGCCGGGTCGGCGAGCGCATCGAGGTCCACGTCTCGACCCAGACGCCCTACATGGACCGCGACGAGGTCGCCCTGGTCCTGGGCCTCGCGCCGGAAGCGGTGCGCATCGTCCCGACCTTCTGCGGCGGCGGCTTCGGCGGCAAGCTCGACCAGTCGGTGCAGCCGATGATCGCCACCGCCGCCTGGCTCATGCAGCGTCCGGTGGCCTGCGTCTACACCCGGCCCGAGAGCATGGCCGCCAGCACCAAGCGCCACCCCTCGCGCATTGCCGCCCGCCTGGGCTGCGACGCCGACGGCAACCTGCAGGCGCTGGAGATGACGGCCGACTTCAACACCGGCGCCTACGCCTCCTGGGGGCCGACGGTGGCCGGCCGGGTGCCGGTGCACGCCACCGGGCCCTACCGGGTGCCGCATGTCGCCGCGCGCGGCCGTGCCTTCTTCACCAACGAACCGCCGGCCGGCGCCTTCCGCGGCTTCGGCGTGCCGCAGGCGGCGATCGTGCACGAGGCGCTGATCGACGAGCTGGCCGCGCGCTGCGGCCGCGATCCGGTGGAGTTCCGCCTGCAGAACGCCCTCGTTGCCGGCGACGAGACCGCCACCGGGCAGGTGCTCAAGGCCAGTGCCGGCCTGACCCAGTGCCTGGAGGCGTTGCGCCCGCACTGGGCCCGGGCCCGGGAAGACGCGGCGCGGCACAACGCTGGCGTGGGCGTGCGCCGGCGCGGCGTCGGCCTCGGCTGCATGTGGTACGGCTGCGGCAACACCGGCATGAGCAATCCGTCGACCATGCGCGTCGGCTTGTCGGCGGCGGGCGAGGTTACCCTCTACAACGGCGCCGTCGACATCGGCCAGGGCAGCTACACCATCATGGCGCAGATCGCCGCCGACGCGCTGGGCGTGCCGCTGGCGGCGATCGGCCAGGTCACCGGCGATACCGACCGCACCGCCGATGCCGGCAAGACCTCGGCCACGCGCCAGACCTACGTCTCCGGCAAGGCGGCCGAGCTGGCGGCGCTCGACCTGCGGGCGCAGATCCTGCGCCTGGGCAACGCCGGGCCGGCGGCGCAGATCGTTCTGGAGGGCAGCGGCATCAGCCTGCGCGACGGCGGCGAGGTGCGCCGGCTCGACCTCGCCCGGCTCGAGGCCGACGCCGACGGCCTGGTGCTGACCGGCGAGGGCACGTTCGACCCGCCGGCGACGCCGCTGGATGCCGACGGCCAGGGGGATCCCTACGGCGCCTATGCGTTTGCCGCCCAGCTCGCCGAGGTCGAGGTCGATACCGAGCTCGGCACCACCCGCGTGCTGCGCATCGTCGCCGCGCACGACGTCGGCCGCGCCATCAATCCGACGCTGGTGACCGGCCAGATTCACGGCGGCATCGCCCAGGGCCTGGGCCTGGCGCTGATGGAGGAGTACCTGCCCGGCGTCACCGAGAACCTGCACGACTACCTGATTCCGACCTTCGGCGACGTGCCGGAGATCGAGGTGATCCTGGTCGAGGACCCCGAGCCCACCGGGCCCTATGGCGCCAAGGGCGTGGGCGAGCCCGGGCTGGTGCCGACGGCGCCGGCGATCCTGGCGGCGATCCGCGAAGCCACGGGCGCGCGGCTCAACCGGGTGCCGGCGACGCCGGACCGGCTGCGTCGGGCGATCCGCGCCGCGGAAGGGAGAGGGACATGAGCGAGCCCGCACAACCAGCATCCGACGACGGCCTGATCCGCTGCGATGCCTGCCCGGTGCTGTGCCGCATCCGCCCCGGCCGGGCCGGTGCCTGCGACCGCTACGCCAACGAGGACGGCCGGCTGGTCCGGGTCGATCCGCTGGTCGTCGCCCAGCGCACCATCGAACGCGACGGCGAGATGGTGCCGTTCCTGGAGAACGCCGAGGAGTGGAGCGGGGATATCGTTCACGCCGGCGAGGCCTTCGTCACGGGTGTGGGCGCCACCACCACCTATCCCGACTACAAGCCGGCGCCGTTCATCGTCGGCAGCCAGGTCGACGGCGTCGACGTCGTCACCGTGGTCTCCGAGGGCATCTTCAGCTACTGCGGCGTGAAGCTGAAGATCGACACCGACCGCTTCCTGGGCGAGGAGCAGAAGGCGGTCTACAGCGAAGGCGAGCAGGTCGGCCACGTCACCACCGCCGAGTACGGCAGCCAGATGCTGGCGCTGGGCGGGGTGCGGCACCTGACCGGCGGCAGCAAGCGCGAAGGCACCGTGACCTGCCAGACCATGCTGTCCTTGTGCAACGGCGAGGCAGTGGAGCTGCAGGTCGAGGACGGCGCGGCCATGATGGTGCAGGCCGGCGCGGCGCCGGTGATCGACGGCCAGCGCGAGGAGCGCATGCGCGTGGGCTGCGGTTCCGCCACCATCGGCATGTTCGCCCGCCAGTGGCACGGCCACGCCGACGAGGTCGTCGTCGTCGACGATCACATCACCGGCGTGCTCACCGAGCACCAGGCCGGCCGCTTCCTCGACATGCCGCACGCCGGCATCCGCGTGCGCGGCCGCCGCTCCACCCCCGGCCGCTACTTCCAGGTCGCCGGCCACGGCGACGGCTGGGGCGGCACCGACGTCAGCGACCCGCTGGCGATCGTCGAACGCATTGACCCGAAGACCGCCTGGCCGGGCCTGCGCCTGCTGATGGTCTCGACCACTGGCGAGGACGCCGAGTTCTTCGTCCTCGACGACGATCTGGCGCCGCAACCGGCGGCGATGCCCGGGCCGCTGACCGGTGTCGTCGAGCGCATCGCCGAGAACTGCGAGCCGGCCCTGTGCAGTGTGCTGTTCATGGCCGGCGCCGGCGGCTCGCTGCGCGCCGGGGTGACGGAGAACCCGGTGCGGCTGACCCGTTCGGTGCGGCAGACCGTGACCCGGGTCACCGCCGGCGGCGCTCCCTGCTTCGTCTGGCCCGGCGGCGGCATCACCATCATGGTCGACGTCACCCGCATGCCGGCGGGCTCGTTCGGCCACGTGCCGACGCCGGCCATCGTCGCGCCGATCGAGTTCACCATGCCGCTCGACCGGTATGGCGCGCTGGGCGGCTACCTCGACGCGGTGCGGCCGCTGGACGAGGTGCTGGGGGCCGAGACGGTCGAACGCCGCGTCTGGCGCGACGACAATCCCTGGCCGCTCGCCCCGGCGGGCGGGCCGCCATGAGAGGCCAGGGCAATGGGGCGGTAAGGGCGGCCCTGGCCGACGGCCGGCTGCACTTCCAGCACGGGCCGATAGATTTGATCATCGGCCTCGACGGCGAGGCCGCGGCGGTGCGGGCCGCCGGCGCGCGCGCCTGGGATACCTTCGCGCCGTTGCTGCCGGCCCTGGTCGAAGAGCTGGCGGCGCTGCGCCGGCCGCTCGACGTCGCCTACCCCTTGCTGCGCCATCCCGTGGCCCGGGCCATGGCGCGGGCGGCCTGGCCGCACCGCGAGGTGCTGGTGACACCGATGGCCGCCGTCGCCGGCGCCGTCGCCGACGCCGTCCTCGCCGCCGCGGTCGATGCCGGCGGGGGACCGCCGCTGGCACGCGCCTACGTCAACAATGGCGGTGACATCGCCCTCTACCTGGCGCCGGGTCAGAGCTATGCCGCCGGCGTGGTCGGCAACATCGATCAGCCGCAGCTCGACGCCGGCACCCGCATCAGCGCCGAGATGCCGGTGCGCGGCATCGCCTCCAGCGGCTGGCGCGGGCGCAGCTTCTCGCGCGGCATCGCCGACAACGTCACCGTGCTGGCGACCGATGCCGCCGCCGCCGACGTTGCCGCCACCCTGATCGCCAATGCCATCGACATCGACCATCCGGGGATCCGCCGCGCGCCCGCCCGCCACCTCGATCCCGACAGCGACCTGGGCGACACAGCGGTGACCATCGCCGTCGGCGAGCTGCCGGAGGCCGCGGTGCAGGCGGCGCTGCTCGCCGGCGTCGATGCCGCCCGCTCGATGCAGGCGCGGGGGCTGATCCATGGCGCGGTGCTGATGCTGCAGGAGCGCCATTGCACCGTTAGCGGCCTGGCACCGGCGTTGTCGGGGCGGGGCGCGCGATGACCGTGCGGCAATCGCAATCACTGCCGGGCGGGTCTGAGACCCGCCCCTACCGACCTTTCCTGACCTGTAGGGGCGGGTCTCAGACCCGCCCGTCGTCGCGATGCAAATACGGGAGTCGCCATGCGTATCGTGGGTTGTGACGTCGGCGGCACCTTCACCGACCTGATCCTGATCGACGAGGCGGTCGGCGACGTCCGCGTCGCCAAGGTGCCGACCACGATGGACAACCAGGCCGCCGGGGTGATGGCGGCGCTGGCGGCGGCCGACAGCAGCGCCGGCGCGCTGGCGCTGATGGTGCACGGCACCACGACGACGACGAATGCGCTGCTGGAGAAGAAGGTCGCCCGGTGCGGCCTGATCACCACCCGCGGCTTTCGCGACGTGCTCGAGCTCGGCCGCCGCACCCGGCCCAATCCCTATGGCATGACCGGCAGCTTCGAACCGCTGGTGCCGCGCGAAGTGCGCCTGGAGGTCGACGAGCGCATCGATGCCGCCGGCGAGGTGGTCACGCCGCTGGACGAGGACGGCGTACGGGCCGCCGCCGCCCGGCTGCTCGAGGCCGGCTGCGAGTCCCTGGTGATCCACTTCCTGCACGCCTATGCCAATCCGGCGCACGAGCGCCGCGCGGCGGCGGTCGCCGCCGAGCTCTGGCCCAACCGGCACATCACCATCGGCAGCGACATCCTGGCCGAGTTCCGCGAGTACGAGCGCGGCACCGCGGCGGCGGTGAACGCCGCCGTGCAGCCGGTGCTGGACCGCTACATGGCGCGGCTGTCGGACGAGCTGGCGGCCCAGGCCTACGACAAGGATCTGCTGGTGATGCAGGGCAACGGCGGCACCGTGTCCTCGCGCATCGTCGCCGATCACGCCATCAACACGGTGATGTCGGGCCCGGCCTCGGGGGTCATGGCCGCCGCCTCGACCGGGGTGCGCAGCGGCTACGCCAACCTGATCACCTACGACATGGGCGGGACCTCGTCCGACGTCGGCCTGATCCGCGACGGCGTGCCTTCGGCCTCGTCCGAGCTGCAGCTCGAGTACGGCATGCCGATCCACGTGCCCATGGTCGACGTGCACTCGATCGGCGCCGGCGGCGGCTCCATCGCCTTCATCAACGAGGCCGGCATGCTGCAGGTCGGGCCGCGCTCGGCCGGCGCGCTGCCCGGGCCGATCTGTTACGGCCGCGGCGGCGAGCAGCCGACCATCACCGATGCCAACCTGGTGCTCGGCCGGCTCAATCCCGAGGCGCTGTTGTCGGTCGACAGCCCGGTCTCGCTCGACCACGTCCGCGCGCGGATCGAGGCCGAGGTCGGCGCGCCACTGGGCCTGGACGCGGAGGCCGCGGCGGCGGCGATCCTGCAGATCGGCAACAACCGCATGGCCGGCGCCATTCGCATGGTCAGCCTGGCCCGCGGCCACGACCCGCGCGACTTCGCCCTGTTCGCCTTCGGCGGGGCGGGGCCGCTGCACGCCATGGCCCTGGCGGCCGAGCTGGCGATCCCGCTGGTGCTGGTGCCGGCCCGGCCGGGCATCACCAACGCCATCGGCTGCGTCGTCGCCGATGTCCGCCACGACTACGTCAACACCGTCAACCGGCCGGTCGGCGAGCTCGACATCGACCGGGTGCGCGCGATCCTGCGCGAGCAGGTCGCCGAGGGCCGGGACACCATCGAGCGCGAGGGCGTCGAGGTCGAAGAGCTGATCTGCGTGCACGAGGCGGAGATGCAGTTCCAGGGCCAGAGCCACATGCTGCGGGTGCCGCTGTCGGGCCTCGAGGTCGGCCGCGAGGAGCTGCAGGCCGCCTTCGAGGAGGCCTACTACCGCCGCTTCGACCTGCGCCTGCCCGAGGGCCGGGCGATGCTGGTCACCCTGCACACCGCGGTGATCGGCCGTCGTCCGCACGTGGCGCTGGAGAACCTGATGCAGGCCGATGCGCGCCGGGACAGCGTCGCCGCGGCGACGGTGGGCGAGCGCCGGGTCTGGTTCGCCGACGGCTGGCGGGCGACGCCGATCCTCGACCGCGAGGCGCTGCCGCTGGGCGCCGGCTTCGCCGGCCCGGCCATCGTCGAGCAGCTCGACACCACGATCGTCATCGAGCCCGGCAACGAGGTCAGCGTCGACGAGGTCGGCAACCTGCTGGTCAGCGTGCCGCCGGCGTTCCGGGACGACGCCTGATGGCTGCGGTGCGTCACCCTTCGAGACGCGCCCTGCGGGCGCTCCTCAGGGTGAGGTCTGAATTCTGTTGCCCTCATCCTGAGGAGGCCGCGCAGCGGCCGTCTCGAAGGATGAAACCCGCCCATACCATTCGACTTGCTTGGGAACCAGGCCCATGACCACGAACCTCGATCACGTCACCCTGGCCGTGCTGCAGAACGGGCTGAACCAGGTCTGCAACGAGATGGATCTGGCCTTCCAGCGCGCCGCCTTTTCCCCCGTCATCGCCGAGGCGATGGACCGCTCGGACGGCATCTATCACCGCGACGACGGCGCCCTGATCGCCCAGGGCGAGCTCGGCCTGCCGATCTTCGTCGGCACCATGCAGTACTCGACGCGCACCCTGATCGAGCGGGCCAGGGACCTCGAACCCGGCGACATCTACATTGTCAACGACCCCTATCTCGGCGGCACGCACCTGATGGACGTGCGCATGGGGCTGCCCTTCTATTACCGGGGCGAGCTGTTCTGCTGGCTGTCCAACACCGGCCACTGGCGCGACACCGGCGGCGCCGTGCCGGGCGGCTTCTCGGCCAACGCCACCGAGGTCGAGCAGGAGGGCCTGCGCCTGCCGCCGGTGAAGCTCTACAAGGCCGGGGTGTTGGACGAGGAGATCCTCGCCATCGTCCTCTCCAACATCCGCGTCGCCGACGAGACCATCGGCGACATCAAGGCCCAGGCGGCGGCGCTCAGGGTCGGCGAACGGCGGCTGACGGCGCTGCTGGACTGCTACGGTCGGGACACCGTCGATGCCGCCATCGCCGAGATGCGGGCGCGCGCCGAGCAGCAGATGCGCGCGCGCATCGCCACCATTCCCGACGGCGACTATCACGCCGTGGCCTGGGTCGATTCCGACGGCGTGGTCGACGAGCCGTTGAAGATCGACATGAAGATAAAGAAGCAAGATACTGATTTATATTTCGATTTATCCGGTTCGAGCCCGCCCTGCAAGGGGCCGATGAACTCCGTCATCGCCACCACGCGGTCGTCGGTCTATCTCGCCATCAAGCACATCTTCCCCGAGGTGCCGATCAATGCCGGCACCTTCGCCCCGCTGCACATCACCGACCCTGTCGGCACCTTCCTCTATGCCGAGTACCCGCGGCCGGTCTCCGGCTGTGCCGCCGAGGTCAGCCAGCGCATCGCCGAGGCGGTGTTCGCGGCCCTGGTGCAGGCGATCCCCGAGAAGCTCTACGCGGCGCCGGCCGGGACCTCGGGCAACTTCGCCCTGGGCGGCGTCGATGCCCGCCGCGACCGGCCCTACGTGATGTACCTGTTCACCGGCGGCGGCTACGGCGGCAATGCCGTCACCGACGGCCTGTCCAACGGCTGCTCGACCATCGGCATCTCCACCATGCAGCCGATCGAGGTGCTGGAGCAGCGCTACCCGGTGCTGTTCGAGCAGTTCTCCCTGCGCGAAGGTTCCGGCGGCGCCGGCGCGCGGCGCGGCGGCTTCGGCGTCGACTACGCCATCCGCCTGCGCAACGGCTGGGGCCGGGCCTCGTTCGTCATGGATCACGGCCGCTACGGCCCGCAGGGCGTGCTCGGCGGCGCCGACGGCGCTCCCAACCGGGTCGCGGTCGAGCATGGCGACGAGGTCTACCACCCGCCGCACCTGTCCAAGGACCAGGACATTCATGTCGCCGAGGGCGACCTGATCCGCGTCTCCACCCCCGGCGGCGGCGGCTACGGCGCGCCGTTCGAGCGCGATCCGGCCGCGGTCGCGCACGACGTCGCCCGCGGCTACTACGACCGGGACCAAGCGGCGGCGCTGTGGGGCGTGGTGCTGGACGAGGACGGCCAGGTCGACGCCGCCGCCACGGCCGAACGCCGCCAGGGCCGCAGCGCCGCGGAGTAGCGGCGGGCAGGCCCCGCACGGCCCGAGGCGACGCCTGGGAAACTGCGGAAATCGTGCGCGTTCTTCACCGTTGCTAACCGGTGGTTAACGCAATTTCGGCACCATGCCGGCATCGCGTTGAGGGTTTGCGGCGATGGCCGACTACAATTTCGAACGCTTTTCCGTCCTGCTTGCCGAGGACAACTCCTATCTGCGCTCGTTGCTGACGCAGGCGCTGAAGGCGATCGGCGTCGGCAACATCCGGGTCGCCGAGCACGGCGGCGAGGCGATCGATATCCTGCGCATGATGGCGGTCGATCCGACCAAGGCCGGGCTGATGAGCGTCGACGTGATCCTCTCCAACTGGGAGATGTCGCCGGTCGACGGCATGATGCTGCTGCGCTGGGTGCGCCGGCACAAGGAATCGCCCAACCGCTTTATCCCTTTCATCATGGTCACCGGCTACGCCGACCGCGACAAGGTCGCCGAGGCGCGCAACATGGGCGTGACCGAGATCCTGGCCAAGCCGTTCTCGGTGGTCTCGCTGATGCAGCGCTTCATGCAGGTGATCGACCGGCCGCGCCAGTTCGTCCACACCCCCGACTACTTCGGCCCCGACCGCCGGCGCCAGCAGATGAACGCGCCGGACAACAAGGAGCGCCGGGTGATGAAGGAAAAGGACATAGAGATCGTCTATGACTGAAGCCGCCGCCAATCCGGGTAAGAAGGTCAAGGTCCGCTACTACCGTTTCCGCAACGCCCTGAAGGAGAAGGCTTCGGGCGGCATGGGCGGCACCGGCCCCGGCGCCATCGCCGAGGAGGCGCTGAAGGCGGCCGAGGCCGAGTTCGTGAAGATGGCCGAGGACTATCCCGACTGGGTGCAGACGCACCTGCGCAAGCTCTACGAGATGCATGGCCGCTGCGTCGACTCGCCGGAGCTGCGGCACTTCCAGTTCAAGGAGCTGCGCGACGCCGCGCATGACCTGAAGGGCCAGGGCGGCACCTTCGGCTACAGCCTGATCAGCCATTTCGGCGAGTCGCTGTACAACTTCGCCCACCCGCGCGAGGAGTACAACGACAACCACGTCGAGATCGTCAAGTCGCACATCGACGCCATGAAGGCGGTGATCGCCGGCCGCATCAAGGGCGACGGCGGCGAACTCGGCAAGGAGCTGATCGACTCGCTGCACCAGGCCTTCGAGCGCTACGCCGCCGTCATCGACTGAGTTCCTTCAGCACGGATCTGCCGGGCCGCCCTGGGTTCCCGCGTTCGCGGGAACGACGGCCGAGTTGGCCGTACCAACCCCAAACGTGTCATCCCCGCGAACGCGGGGATCCAGTGCGACCGGGCACGGCCTGGCAGCTTTGCCCGCGCCAGGGACGCAATGTGATATCATAACGTCATGTCCCAGCCCGCCGACCTGTCCGCCGCGCCCGACGGCGCGTTGATCGCCGCCCATGGCGTCAGCGTGAGCTTTGCCGGCCGCCCCGTGCTCGACGGCGTCGACCTCGCCGTGGCGCCTGGGGAGATCGTCACCATCGTCGGCCTCAACGGCTCCGGCAAGACCACCCTGGTGCGGGTCATGCTGGGTCTGCTGGCGGCCGACCGGGGCCAGGTGCGGCAGCTCCCGGGCCTGCGCGTCGGTTACGTGCCGCAGCGCCTCGACGTCGACCGCACCCTGCCGCTGACGGTGCGCCGTTTTCTCACCCTGGGGGCGCCCGGCAGTGGCGTACAGGTGGCGGCAGCGCTGAACGAGGCCGGCGTCGGCCACCTGGAAGGCGCGCAGATGACGGCGCTGTCGGGCGGCGAGCGGCGGCGGGTGATTCTCGCCCGGGCGCTGTTGCGCGAGCCGCAGCTGCTGGTCATGGACGAGCCCATGAGCGGCGTCGACGTGTCGGGCCAGGTCGAGCTCTACCGCCTGATCGAGCGCATCCGCGACCGCCATGGCTGCGGCGTGCTGCTGGTCTCGCACGATCTGCACGTGGTGATGGCGGCGACCGATCGGGTGGTCTGCCTGAACCATCATGTCTGCTGCAGCGGCCGGCCGGAATCGGTCCTGGCCCATGCCGAGTTCCGGGCCCTGTTCGGCGAGCAAGTGGCCCAGGTGCTGGCGCTCTATCACCATGAGCATGACCACGAACATGCCGCCGACGGACACGTCGTGCCGTTGGACGAGCCCGGCGCCGTGGCGCCGGCCGGGCCTGCATGATCGCCTGGGCTGCCGCCTTGCTCGACGACTTCCTCGTCCGGGCCGCCATTGGCGGCATCGGCGTGGCCCTGCTCGCCGGGCCCATGGGCTGCTTTGTGGTCTGGCAGCGCCTGGCCTACTTCGGCGTTGCCCTGTCGCACGCGGCCCTGCTGGGCGTGGCCCTGGGCCTGCTGCTTGGGCTCTTGCCGATGGTGTCTGTGGCATTGCTGTCGATGCTGCTGGCGCTCGCCTTCATCGCCCTGGAGCGGCGCCGACTGGTTGCCGGCGATACCCTGCTGGGCGTGCTCGCGCACGTCGCCCTGGCGCTGGGCGTGATCACGCTGGCCTTCATGGAGCAGGTCCGGGTCGACCTGATGGCCTATCTGTTCGGCGACGTACTGGCGATTACCCACGCCGACCTGGCGTTGATCTACGCGCTCGGCGCACCGCTGCTGGTGCTGCTGGCGTGGATCTGGCGGCCGTTGCTGTCGCTGACGGTGCAGGAGGACCTGGCCCTGGTCGAGGGCGTCGCGGTCCTGCGCACCCGTCTCGTCTACATGTTGATGCTGGCGCTGGTGATCGCCGTGGGCATGCGCATCGTCGGCATCCTGCTGGTGATCTCGCTGTTGGTGATCCCGGCCGCCGCGGCGCGGCGCCTGGCGTCGACGCCGGAAGCCATGGCGCTGCTTGCCGCGGCCGTCGGCGTGCTGTCGGTACTGGGTGGGCTGTGGGCGTCGTTCTGGCTCGACGTACCCTCGGGGCCGGCTATTGTGGTGGCGTCGTCCGTCGTTTTCCTGGTGGTGGTGATGCTGCCGGGACGTCGCCGGGCGGCGGCGTGACGACGGGCGAAGCGGGAAAGCTGAAGAATGGCAGGCAGACGACCAAAGACTAAGCACCGGCGGGGCGGCGGCACCTTCGCGGCCGGCGCGCACGATCACCGCCAGTGCGTCACGGACGCGCTCGACGCCGCCGGCCGGCTGTGCCGCGACCGCGGCGAGCGCCTGACGCCGCTGCGCCAGCGGGTGCTGGAGCTGGTCTGGGACAGCCACCGGCCGATCGGCGCCTACGAGATCCTCGACCTGCTGCGCCGCGAGCGCGGCCGCGTAGCGCCGCCGACGGTCTACCGGGCGCTTGAGTTCCTGCTCGACCAGGGCCTGGTGCACCGGGTGGAGTCGCGCAACGCCTACATCGGCTGCGACCGGCCGGAGCACCGCCATCGCGCTCATTTCATGCTCTGCACCGGTTGCGGCCTGGCAGCCGAGGTCGATGACGACGCGCTCACCGGGGCGATCGCCGCCCTGGCCCGGCGCGCCGCCTTCGCCGTCGAGCAGGAGACGGTGGAGCTGACCGGGCTGTGCCCGGTCTGCCGCGACGACGCTGGCGGCGCCGCCGCCGGCAGGCGCGCCTGAGATGGGCGGCATCATCTGGCTGGCCTCCTACCCGAAGTCGGGCAATACCTGGCTGCGTGCGTTTCTGCACAACCTGCTGCGTGATCCCGACCGGCCGATGCCGATCAACGAGCTCGACAAGTTCTGCCTCGGCGATTCCCAGGCCTCCTGGTATGTGCACGTCTCCGGCGGGCGCTCGCCGGCGGAGCTGAGCAAGCCCGAGGTCGCCCAGCTCCGCCCCCAGGTCCACGCCGCCTTTACCAAGGCGCATCCGGATTCGGTGTTCGCCAAGACCCACAATCTCCTGGGCGAGAGCTTCGGCGTGCCGCTGGTCTCCATGCAGCATACGGTCGGCGCCATCTACGTGGTGCGCAATCCGCTCGACGTCGTGCTCTCGCTGGCCGACCATTTCGGGATCGGCATCGACGAGGCCATCGCCTTCATGGCCAACCCCGAGGCCGGCACCGAAAACGACGCGGTCAACGCCTACGAGCACTACGGCACCTGGTCGCAGCACGTCGCCAGCTGGACCCGGGAGGAGACTCCCGGCCTGACCTGGGTGCGCTACGAGGACATGCTGGACAAGCCCCAGAAGACTTTCGGCGAGGTCGCCCGGTTCCTCGGCCTGCAGCCACCGCGCCAGCGCCTGGCCAAGGCGATCAAGTTCTCCTCGTTCAAGGTGCTGCGCCAGCAGGAGGACCGCAGCGGCTTCCGCGAACGCAGCGCCCACTCGGAGCACTTCTTTCGCGTCGGGCGGGCCGGCCAATGGCGCCGCCAACTCACTGCCGAACAGGTCGACGCCGTGGTTGCCACCCAGCGCGAGCAGATGGAGCGCTTCGGCTACCTGCCGGACTGATGCCTCAGAACGGGATGCGGCTGCCGTCCCAGGCGAACAGGCCGCCGCTGTCTTCTGGCGACAGTCCATCCAACACGGCGAGGAGCTGTGCCGCCGCCCGCGCCGGGACGAACAGCTTGCCGTCCGGCACGCCGCGCTGGAACGGGGCGGATAGCGCGGTGTCCACCGTGCCGGGGTGCAGGCCAACGCAGAGCGCCGCCGGATGCCGCCGCGCCAGCTCGATCGACAGCGTCTTCAGCAGCATGTTGAGCGCGGCCTTGGAGGCGCGATAGGCGTGCCAGCCGCCAAGCTCGTTGTCGGCGATGCTGCCGACCCGCGCCGACAGCGCGGCGAAGGCGGTCTTGCGGTCGCGCGCCAGCAGCGGCAGGAAGTGCTTGGCCGCCAGGGCCGGGCCGATGGCATTGACCTGGTAGGCGGCAGCCAGCGACGGCGCCGCCAGGGACCGCCAGCTCTTCTCCGGCTGCAGGTCCGCGCCGTCGTGCAAGATCCCGGTGGCGACAATCACCAGGTTCAGCGTCCCGACCTGTTCCGCCACGGCCGCGGCGGCGGCGGCAATGCTCTCTTCGTCGGTCAGGTCGAGGTGCAGCGCATCCGGCCTTGCGGCGGGTTGCCGGCCTAGACGAAAGACCGTCGCCACGGCGGGGTCGGCGGCCAGGGCGTCGGCGAAGGCCCCGCCGATGCCGCCGGAGGCGCCGATTACCGCGACGTTCAGGTCGCGGCCAAAGCTGGTCAAGGGCGCCTCTGCGACGCCGGCCGCCGACGCCATGTCAGGCCGCCAGCGCCGTGCCCAGCTCGGCGGCGATCGCGCGGCCGCTGGCGAAGGCGTATTCCACCCGGGCGCCGAGACACCAGTCGCCGCCGAGCAGCAGGGTGCCGTCGGCCGAACGCAGGTAGGGCTGGCCGAGCGCCGTCGTGGTCCTGGCATAGCGCCAGCGGTGGGCGGCGATGTGTTCGACCTCCGGCAGGGCGGTGGCGAACGCGCCGGGTAGCAGGTCCAGCAGCCGCCGCGCCACGTCGTCGGGGGCTGCTTCCAGGTGCGCCCGGCTCCACGCGGGGCTGGCGTGCACGACCCAGCAGTCAGGCTCTAACTGCCGTCCGGGCTTGCTGGCGCTGCGGGCGAGCCAGGCGATCGGTGCATCCATTGCCTGCCGCACGTCGAAGCCCGGGCGGACAGGCGTGGCGAAGGACACCATGAGCGCCCAGCAGGGCGCGGTCGTCACCATGCCCAGGGCCGCGGCGATGTCATGCTGTGCTGCCAGAAGGGCCTGTGCCTGCGGCGCCGGTGTGGTGCAGACCACGAAGTCGAAGCGTTCCGGGTCGCCGCCGCCCGACGTCGCCAGCCGCCAGCCGCTGCCGTCGCGGCTAACCGCGGTGACCTGGGTGGCGCGATGGATCTCGAGCCCGTCGGCGAGCGGCTTGACCAGGGCTTTCATCGCCGGCGTGCCGGTGAACCAGGTTTCGCCGATTGCCGCGAATTCGGCCTGCACGGGTTGCCACGGCGAGGCCGCGCCGACGGCGCAGGCCGTGTCGAGGTAGCGCTTGAAGGCGAACGAGCGGGCGGTCACATACTGCGCGCCATGATCGAACGAGGCGCCGCCGTCCACCCGCCGCGCCGCCATCCTGCCGCCCAGGCCGCGGCTCTTGTCGAACACCACCACGGGCACTCCCTGGCGCGACAGCGCGTTGGCGCACGCGAGGCCGGCCATGCCAGCGCCGATCACGGCGATGCGGGGAACTGCGTGGGATTGCAAGGACATGGTGGTTCGCGTGGGGGGCGCTGCTCTGATCTGCTCGTGCCGTTGTTACGTATCTCAGACGTGTTTGGATTGGCGTCGTTGCCGTGCCCCTGGTGGGCAGTGCAGTAGCGGCCCTGAGTGGAGCGCCGCGATGTTGATGAAGGACCAGCTGGACCGGCCGTGGCCGACAGACGCCAACGTCGATCCTGCCGAGGTGCGCCGGTTTGCCGCCCTGGCTGAAGAGTGGTGGAACCCCGACGGCCGCTTCCGCGCCATGCATCGCTTCAACCCGGTCAGGCGGAACTACATCCTCGACCGGATCGCTGCGCATTTCGCACGCGACCATGGTGCGGATGCGGGGTTCGGGGAGCTGCGCGTGCTCGACGTCGGCTGCGGTGCCGGACTGCTCTGCGAACCGCTGGCCCGACGCGGCGCCGAGGTCGTCGGCATCGACGCCACCGCCCGCAACATCGAGATCGCCCGCTGGCACGCCGCCCAGGAAGGGCTCGACATCGACTATCGGCATAGCCTGGCCGCGGATGTGCTGGCGTCCGGCGAGCGATATGACGTGGTGCTGAACACCGAAGTCGTCGAGCATGTCGTCGACCCCGGCCAGCTCATGGCCGAGTGCAGCGCCCTGGTCCGCCCCGGCGGGATCATGGTGGTGGCGACCCTGAACCGCACCCTGCGCGCGTTCGCGCTGGCGATCGTCGGCGCCGAGTACGTGCTCAACTGGCTGCCCCGGGGCACGCACGACTGGCGCCGTTTCCTGCGTCCGGCGGAGATCTCGGCCATGCTGATGGCGAACGGGCTGACCACAACCGAGGTCACGGGCGTGTCGTTCAACCCGCTGGCGCGGCGCTGGCGGCTGTCTGGCGATACCGGCGTGAACTACATGCTGCTGGCGACGAAGCCGGCATGACGACCCTGCAGAGCGAACCGGCGGGAGCCAGGGCCCGCGTGCCGGCGTCGGCGGCCTGGCTGGGCGGGGCCGGCGCCTTGCCCTTCGTGGCCTTGGCGCTGGCGGCCGTCGGGCTCGACGGGGCGGCATCGGCGATCGCACGCGATGCGCTGGCCGCCTACGGCGCCGTCATCCTGTCGTTCCTGGGGGGCGTGCATTGGGGCCTGGGCATGGCCCGGTTCGGCCCCGCGGGCGCCCCGGACGGCATGGCCCGGCGGCTGGTCATCAGCGTCCTGCCGTCGCTGATCGGTTGGGCCGCCCTGTTCGCAGCTCCGCCCGCCAGTCTGTCGCTGCTCGCCGCGGCCTTCGCGCTGATGCTGTGGCTCGACATCATCGCCACCGGACGCGGCGAAGCGCCGTCCTGGTATCCGGCACTGCGCTGGCCGTTGAGCGCCGTCGTGGTTGCCGCGTTGCTGGTCGGGGCGTGGGGCTGACCGACTGTCGGCGCCGGAGCGGAGGACGCTACATGTTGCAGAAACCCCAACGCATCGTGCCGGGACCGGGCCAGGAGTCGGTCTGGGACTACCCGCGGCCACCGCGACTGGAGGCGGTGGCAGAACGCCTGCGGATCGAATTTGCAGGCGAAACCATCGCCGACACCACAACCGCATTCCGCGTCCTGGAAACCAGCCATCCGCCGGTCTACTACGTGGCCCCGGGCGACGTGCGTCCAGGCGTCTTGACGGCCGCGCCCGGGCAGTCCTTCTGCGAGTTCAAGGGTCTGGCCCAGTACTGGACGCTCGAGCTGGCCGGGTGCCGGTCCGAGCAAGCGGCCTGGAGCTATCCCGACCCGACGCCGGGCTTTCGCGAGATCCGGGACCATCTGGCGTTCTATGCCTCCAGGGTCGATGCCTGCTGGGTTGGCGACGAGCGCGTGCTGGCGCAAACGGGCGACTTCTATGGCGGCTGGATCACCTCGCGCGTGGTCGGGCCGTTCAAGGGCGCGCCCGGGACACGCTGGTGGTGACGATGCCGGCATCTTCTCTGCCCGTCCGCCGATGGCGCGCCATTGGGCGCCTTGTCGCAGGTCTGCTGCTAGCCGCCGCTGCGGCGATGCCCGCCGCCGCCGAGCCGGCCCTGTGGCAGGCACTGCGGGACGGCGGGCACGTTGCCCTGCTGCGGCACGCCCTGGCACCCGGCACCGGCGATCCGGCCGACTTCGTCGTCGACGACTGCAGCAGCCAACGCAACCTCTCGGCCGAGGGCCGTGCACAGGCCAGGCGGATCGGCGCACGGTTCCGGGCTAACGGCATTGCCGCTGCCCGGGTGCTTTCGAGCCAGTGGTGCCGCTGTCTGGAGACGGCGGAGCTGCTCCAGCTTGGCGATATCGAGGAGCTGCTGCCGTTGAACTCCTTCTTCCGCCGCTACGAACGCCGCGACGCGCAGACCGATGCGCTGCGCGACTGGCTGGCCGGACAGGACCTGACAACCGTACACGTGCTGGTGACACACCAGGTCAACATCACGGCTCTGACCGGTGTCTACCCGGCCTCGGGCGAGTTGGTGGTCGTCCGCCGCGGCGATGACGGCCAGCTTTCGGTGCTTGGCACGATCGAGACGGAATGACGGGCCACGCCGTCGCCGCACCACGTCAGCGGTAGAGCGCCAGCTCCGCGACGGCGAGGTCGGCCCGGAAGGCCCGGCCGATGGCGACGAGCCCGATCCGTCGCAGGCGCGCACGATCGAGCGGCCGGTTCAGGCGATAGGGTTCGAAACTGTCGAACGGCAGCGCAACCGACGTCCATGTCGGCGGGGCGACGAACGTCGCTCGATAGGACTGCCAGGGCAAGTAAGTGTTTGGCGTGCGCAGGTGAACGCCATAGACCTCGCCGTTGCCGCGCACCAGCAGGCGCACGCCAGTGAAGCGCGAGGCATCGAGTGGCGTGTCAGACGTGGTCAGATCGAGCGCCGCCTGAATGAAGCCGCCGTTGTTCTCCAGCCGGACATCGCCGCGCAGATGCAGGCAGGATCGTCCGTCGATCCGGGTCTGTGTCACGTCGACCTTGGAGACGCCGCCCATCACCCGATCGCTCACGCCGCGCCAGGGCGTGCCCAGCTTGGAGACCAGCGCCGGATCGTTGAAGTCGTCGATCAGCATGTCATTCGCTTCACCTGCAGCGGGCCGCCCGGACAGCGGCAACGCGCCGGCCACCGCCAGGCCGACCATGCCCGACAGCCAAGTCCGCCGTGACGGGGTGATGGGAGCCGGTGCGAGCCGGCGTCGTGGCTGCATCATGTGCCATTCCTGTCATGTTGCCGTAGTCCGCCGCTGCCTTGCCGCGCCGCCATAGCCTGGAGGCGTGGCCGGCCTTTCAGGAACAGCTCGTAGCCGCGATCGAGGATCCAGGCGACGGACCGCAGGCGGCCGAAGCGCCCGAGCGGACGAAACCGCGGCAGGGCCTCCCACAGGCGGGCGAAGGCGGCGCCGCCGTCGACCAGCACGCCATCGCCGTCACGCACGTGAAAGCGCGCCATTGCCTGCGCCTTGCTCAGGCCGGGCGCGACCTGCGCGTCGTCCGCACCGGCGCTGACGTCGACCCAGGCAATGGCGTCGGCCCCGCGCTGGCGGCGGTAGAAGCCGATCTCCCGTTGGCACAACGGACAGGCCCCGTCGTAGAAGACGGTGAGCTCGTCGGCCTGTGCGCTTGGTTTCAGCGCTGCGGTCATGCGGACCCCGTTACGTTCACCATGTTCTACGCTGCTCGGCGGTTGCCGGATTGGACCTCGGCGCCATCGTCGCACAAGGTAGCGGGAAGGCGCGCCGCGCCGGACAGGATAAGACGTTTCGCAACGGTTGAGGGACGAGGACATGCTCGCCGAGCTGCCGGAAACCGAGGCCGATGGCGCGATCGCCGCGATCTATTCCGAGATCCGCCAGCTCTGGGCGGTGCCCTACGTCTCCTCGCTGCAGCGCCACCTCGCCAGCAAGCCGGGCTGGCTGGAATGGAGCTGGGCCGCCCTGGCGCCGGCCTTCCGGTCGGGCGCCGCCCAGACGGCGGGCTGGCGGGCGGCCACGGCGGTCGACGTCGGCGCCTTGCCGTCGCTGTCGCCGGGAGATCTGGCCGGGCTCGGCGTCGATCTGGCCGGTGCCGGACGGATCGAGGAAATCTGCGCCGGCTTCGTACGCGTCGCCCCGGTGAACCTGATGTTCGCCGGCCTGCTGCGCCGCTTGCTCGACGGCGAGCGACCTGGCGGTAGCGGCTGGCCCAATAGCACCTGGACGCCACCGGAGATGCTGCCCGCCCTGCCGGCCATGGTCGACATGACCGCGCTGACGGTCGAGGCGCGCGATGCGCTGCTGCGGCTCGGCACCGACGTCGGCGGCGTCCCGTTCGTGCCGGGCCTGTACCGCATGCTGGCACATTGGCCGGCCTACGCCGCGCATCTCGCCGACCAGCTGCCGCCGTTGTTTGGCGCGCCCGAGACGGCCGCCGCGCGTTCGGTGCTGCTCGACGGGATCGACGGTGCGGTGAAGGTGCTGTTCGAAACGCTGCCGGCAATCCCGGCACAGCCGCCGGCGCCGTCCGTTGCCGACCACGACGCCGTGCGGGCCGCGCTCGACACTTACCGCCGTACCAGCCCGGAGATGGTCGTCTTCGGCCGGCTCGTGGCCGAGGCGTTGCCGCCGACAGAGGCCTGGTCGCACGAGGGATCTCGCTAGCGCAAACGATACGGCCCGGCACCTGGGGTGCCGGGCCGCTCGGGGAGGGTGGACTGCGTCAGGACTTGGGCAGCACCACGGTATCGATCACGTGGATCACGCCGTTCGAAGTCATGATGTCGGCCTGCACCACGTTGGCGTTGTCGACCTTCACGCCGTCGGTGGCGTCGATCGACAAGGCGGAGCCCTGCACCGTGGCGGCGGTGGTCATCTTGCCGGCGATGTCGCCCGACAGCACCTGGCCCGGCACCACGTGGTAGGTCAGGACGGCGACCAGCTGATCCTTGTTCTCCGGCTTCAGCAGGTTCTCGACGGTGCCGGCCGGCAGCTTGGCGAAGGCGGCGTCGGTCGGGGCGAACACGGTGAACGGACCGTCGCCCTTTAGGGTATCGACCAGGCCGGCGGCCTTGACGGCGGCGACCAGGGTTTCGAACTGCCCCGTCGACACGGCGGTATCGACGATGTCCTTCTTCATGCCGTGGTGTCCGGCACGCGAGCCGTTGATCACGGCAAGGCTGAACAGGACCAGCAGGCTGGCCAGCATGATCACGGGGAGGCGGGAAACAGTTGTACGCATTTTCAACTCCAGTTCCAGGTCAAGTTCGAGTTGTCTACGCGTTGTGTGGCGAAGCGGATCAGCCGATCGCGCAAAATAGTCGCACGAATTCGGCGACAGTGTCTCATTCTGCAGTGGGCGACAATACCGCTAGCGTCGTCGAAAGCGTTGGAATTTCAGCGATTTCGCCGGTTGGTATCACGGGTGCGCGACAGGAATTGCGCGAGCGCAAAGACGCCAGTGGCTGGCAGAAAAATGAGAGCCAATGAAAATCGGATAAGAGAATTACTTGTGGGCTTCGGCACAACGGCCGGGAAATAACCAGGTTCTCTGTCCGCCTTGTACTGATACGTTGTTGGCGGTGGACCGGATCACCGTCGCCATCGTCGGTCCCATGGGAGGTGATCCGGTCCGGCCGGTCAAAGCCGCTTGCCGTGCGCCCGGTAGCTGTCGGGGATTGCCGCATTGCTGCCGAAGAAGGCGTGCCGGGTCATGTCCGGGGCGTAGCGGCTGGCCGCCGGCTCCCGGCCCAGGGCCTCGGCCACGGCGCGGATGTGGTGCGGGCCGGCACCGCAGCAGACGCCGAGGTAGTGCGCGCCGTCAGCGAACGCATCCCGGGCGAACTCGCCGAGCTCGTAGCGGTTGCAGGTGAACGGATCGAGCGCCGTCGGGAACGGCATCTCGTCCGGCAGGCAACCGCAGCCGGGGTCGCGGAAGGCATGGAAAGTCAGCTCGCTGTCGCTGGTGCGGTAGGGCACCGGCAGGGCGGCGACGTGGCACGACACCACTTCGCGGATCCGCTTCACCATCGGCAGCATGGTCGCCGGGCCGCGGATGCAGTTCAGGCCGACGACATCGGCGCCGGCATCCTCGAGCATCTTGCAGGCGTCGACCATGTGGTGGCCGTCCAGGGTGTTGTCGTCGCTGTGCTGGGCCATGGTCGCCACCACCGGCTTGCCGGCGGCCTTGGCCGCTTCGACGGCAATCAGCGCTTCGCCCAGGAAGGAAAAGGTCTCGGCGACCATGAAGTCGACGTCGTACTCGGCCGCCCAGGCGGTCTGCTCGTCGAACATCGCCCGCACTGTCTTATGGCTGGCCGGGTCGCCCGGTTCGTAGGCGTTGGTGTTGCAGATGTCGCCGCACAGCATGGTGCCGGTCTCATCGGCGACGCCCTTGGCGATTTCCAGCGCCTGGCGGTTGAGCGGCTCGAGCACATGCTCCATGCCGATCACCTTCAGCTTCTCGCGGTGGCCGTAGTAAGTGAAGGCTTCCATGACGTCGGAGCCGGCGCGGGCGAAGTCGGTGTGCAGTTGCCGCACCGCTTCCGGGTGGTCGAGCACGACGATGGGCACGAACGGCCCCGCCTGCACGTAGCCCCGGCGTTCCAGTTCGAACAGATAGCCTTCGGCGCAGATCACGGCCCCCTCGTCGAGCCGTGCCATCAGGTCCTTGTTTTGTGCTGAAGAAGTCGTGGCCATGGTTGCCTCCCCATCGCCGGTTTCGTTGAAAAGCGCGCCAGTTTGCAGACGTGCAAAAGCACCGGCAAGCGAATTCGTCACCGGCGGGAGAGGCGCTTCTGCGCCGCCGCGGGGCGCGGCTGTCAGCCCCGCATGCGGCTGCCATCCGGGTCGAACAAGGGGGCGGGCAACAGTCCGGCCGGGCGCTGCTGGCCGAGGATCTCGATCTCGAAACCGGCGTCGGCCTGGGCCAGCCCGGCCGGCACGTAGCCGAGCGCGACCGAGCTCTCCGCCCAGTGCGCGTAGCCGCCGGAGGTGACCCAGCCGACCACCCGGCCGTCGTGCCAGATCGGCTCGTCGCCGATCACGTCGGCGTCGGCGGCATCGACCGCGAAGCTGACCAGGCGCCGCTCGGGGCCGGTCTCGCGCTCGCGCAGGGCGGCGTCACGGCCGATGAAGTCGTTCTTCTCGAAGCGGATGAAACGGTCGAGGCCGGCCTCGGCCGGACCGTAGATCGGCCGGTACTCGCGCGCCCAGGAACCGAAGCTCTTCTCCAGCCGCAGGGCGTCCAGGGCGCGGCCACCGAACAGCCGCAGGCCCAGGTCGGCACCGGCGGCCGTCAGCAGGTCATAGAGCGCCACCTGGTAGTCGGGTGTCACCCAGATCTCGTAGCCCAGGTCGCCGGTGAAGGTGATCCGGCCGACCTGGGCCGGCACCATGCCCAGCTCCATCGGCCGGAAGCGCATGAACGCAAAGGCCTCGTTGGAGACGTCTTCGCCTGACACCCGGGCCAGCAGCTCGCGGGCGTGGGGACCGGCGATGGAGAATCCGGTCAGCTCCTGGCCGAGCGCGCGCACGCCGACGCCGCGGTCGGGCAGGTGCTGCTCGAACCAGCGCATGTGGTACTGCTCGGCGATGCCGGAGCCGAACACCAGGAACCGCTCGGGCCCGGTGCGCGCCACCGTGAAGTCGCCGATCAGCCTGCCCGCCGGGTTCAGCATCGGCGCCAGCACCATCCGCCCTTGCTCGGGCATGCGGTTGACCAGCAGCCGGTTGAGCCAGCCCTCGGCTTCGCTGCCGGTGACCTCGTACTTGGCGAAGTTGGCGATCTCCAGCATGCCGACGGCGGTGCGCACGGCGCGGCATTCCCCGGCCACCGGGTCGTGTGCGTTGGAGCGCTTGAAAGTGACCTGTTCCACCGGCTCGCTGTTTTCGGGCGCGAACCACAAGGCATGCTCCAGGCCGTAAGCGGCGCCGAACACGGCGTTGGCCGCCTTCAGCCGGTCATAGGCCGGCGTCGTGCGCAGGGGCCGGCCGGCAGGCAGCTCCTCGTTGGGGAAGATGATGCGAAAGCGGCGGGCATAGTTCTCGCGCACCTTGGCGTTTGTGTAGGCCATGGTGGCCCAGTCGCCGAAGCGGGCGATGTCCATGCCCCAGACGTCGAAGCCCGGATCGCCGTCGATCATCCAGTTGGCCAGGGCCAGGCCGACGCCGCCGCCCTGGCTGAACCCGGCCATGACGCCGCAGGCGACCCAGTAGTTGGTGAGCCCGCGCACCGGCCCGACCAGCGGGTTGCCGTCGGGGGCGAAGGTGAAGGGGCCGTTGACGATCTGCTTGATGCCGGCCCGCTCGAAGGCCGGGAAGTGGCGGAAGCCGACCTCGAGCGAGGGGCTGATCCGGTCGAGGTCGGGGCTGAGCAGCTCGTGGCCGAAGTCCCAGGGCGTGTCCCGCTCCGACCAGGGCACGCAGGCCTTCTCGTAGGTGCCCATGAGCATGCCGCGGCCTTCCTGGCGGATGTAGATCTCGCCCTCGAAGTCGATCGCGTGCATCACCTCCTTGCCGACGCGTTCGTTGTAGTCGACCACCTCCGGCATCTCGTCGGTCAGCAGGTACATGTGCTCCATGGCCAGCACCGGCAGCTCCAGGCCGACCATGCGGCCGACCTCGCGCGCCCACAGGCCGCCGGCGTTGACCACGTGCTCGGCATGCACGTCGCCTTTCTCGGTGGCCACGTCCCAGCTGCCGTCGCTGCGCTGGGTCAGCGCCGTGACCCTGGTGAAGCGCTCGATCGTCACCCCCTGCTGACGTGCCGCCTTGGCGTAGGCATGGGTCACGCCGGAGGGGTCGAGGTGACCCTCGGCCGGGTCGTAGAGGGCGCCGACGAAATGGTCGGGGTCCAGCAGCGGCATCATCTCGTGCGCCTCGGCGGCTGAGATCAGCTCCGTCTCCATGCCCAGGTAACGGCCCTTGGCATGCGCCAGGCGCAGGAAATCCATGCGTTCCTCGGTGCCGGCCAGGAGCAGCCCGCCGGTCAGGTGCAGGCCGCAGGACTGGCCGGACAGCTCCTCGATCTCCTTGTAGAGGCCGATGGTATAGGACTGCAGCTTGGCGACGTTGGGATCGCCGTTCAGGGTGTGGAAGCCGCCGGCAGCATGCCAGGTGGAGCCGGAGGTCAGCTCCGAGCGCTCCAGCAGCAGCACGTCCCGCCAGCCCAGCTTGCTCAGGTGATAGGCCACCGAGCAGCCGACCACGCCGCCACCGATCACCACCACCCGGGCCTGGGATTTGATCTCGCTCATGCCTGCCACCCTGTTGTCCTGGTGATGGAGCCTAGCCGGCATCTCTTGGCGCCGTGAAGAGGCGAAATGCGCCGCCTCGGGCGTTGATTGTGGTCACGGCCCAGGTGTCCCCGGCAGGCTAAAAACCGTCCATGGACCGACGGCATCCGGAACCCGAGGCCGACCGCCCCTGGCACGCGATGCCGGCGGCGTCGGTGCTGGCGGCGCTGGACAGCGACGCCGTCGGACTCAGCGATGCCGAAGCGACGCAACGGCTGGAGCGTTATGGCGCCAACCGGCTGCCCGAGGCCCGCACGACGCCGCTGTGGCTGGTCTTCGCCCGCCAGTTCAAGAGCCCGCTGATCTACCTGCTGGTTGCCGCCGCGCTGGTCTCGGCGGCGATCGGCGCGTTCGACGATGCCGGCTTCATCGCCGCGGTGCTGCTGATCAACGCGGTGATCGGCACCGTCCAGGAACGGCGGGCGGAACAGAGCGCGCGGGCCCTGCAGCGCTACATCGAGCCGCGCGCCACGGTGCAGCGGGACGGGCGGCAACGCCAGCTCGCGGCGGCGGCCCTGGTGCCCGGCGACGTCGTGCGCATCGAGGCCGGCAGCCAGGTGCCGGCCGACCTGCGGCTGTTGCAGGCCGTCGAGTTGCAGCTCGACGAGTCGCTGCTGACCGGCGAGTCCACGTCCGTGCCCAAGCAGGCCGGCCGGGAGCTGGCCGCCGACACCGGCTTCGCCGATCGCAGCAACATGCTGCATGCCGGCACCACCGTGTTGACCGGCCGGGCCCAGGCGGTGGCGACGGCGACAGCGACGGCGACGGTGATCGGCGGCATCGCCGCGGCACTGGCGACGGCCGACAGTGCGCCGCCGCCGCTGCTGCAGCGGCTGGCCCGGTTCGGTCGCACCGTCGGCCTGGCCATGACCGTCGTGGTCGCCGTGCTGGCACTGGTCCAGGCCCTGCACGGCGCGCCGCTGGCGCAGATCTTCTTCATGGCGGTGGCGCTGGCGGTGGCGGCGATCCCGGAAGGCCTGCCCGTGGCGATCACCGTCGCCCTGTCAATCGCCAGCGCGCGCATGGCCGCACGCAAAGTCGTCGTCCGCCTGCTGCCGGCGGTCGAGGGCCTGGGCTCGTGCACGCTGATCGCCTCGGACAAGACCGGCACCCTGACCCGCAACGAGCTGATGGTGCGGCGGGTGGTCCTGCCCGGCGCCGGCCAGCTTGAGGTGACGGGCGAAGGCTACCGGCCGGTCGGCCACGTGCGTCGGGTCGGCGGCGGCACGCCGGACGACTCGCAGTGGCTGGCCCTGCGCCGCCTGGTTGAATGCGGCCTGTTGTGCAACGAGGCGAGCTACCGGCCGGTCGACGACGGGGTCGCGCACCTGGGCGATACCGTCGACGTCGCCCTGCAGGCGCTGGCTGCCAAGATCGGCTTGTGGCGCGACGATCTGCTCCCGGCGCGGCCCGAACGGGCGGTGGTCCCGTTCGAGCCGGTTCGCCGCTTCGCCGCTGCGGTGCACGCCGTCGACGGCCGGCTGGTCGCCTACGTCAAGGGTGCGGCGGAGACGGTGCTGCCGATGTGCCGCGATGGCCTCGACCGCGAAGCCGTGTTGGCCGGGGTCGACGCGCTGGCCGGGGAAGGCTATCGCGTCCTTGCCCTGGCCGCGGGCCCGGTCGACGACGTCGATGCGCTGCGCCGTGACGGGCCGGTGGCGCTCGATTTCCTGGGCCTGGTGGCGCTGATCGATCCGGTGCGTGCGGAGGTGCCGGCGGCGGTATCGCGGTGCCGCGATGCCGGAATCACCGTCTGCATGATCACCGGTGATCACCCGGCCACGGCGCTGGCCATCGGCCGCGAACTGGGCCTGGCGGAGGCGCCGGCGCAGGTGATGACCGGGCGCGAGCTGGCGGCATTGCCGCCCGGCGCCGATCTCGCGGGCATGGGCAAGCGCATCTTCGCCCGTGTCGAGCCTGCCCAGAAGACCCGGATCGTGCAGCAATTGCAGGCGGCCGGCGAGATCGTCGCCGTCACGGGCGACGGCGTGAACGATGCCCCGGCGCTGCATGCTGCCGACATCGGCGTCGCCATGGGGCGCGGCGGCACGGACGTAGCCCGCAGCGCGGCCGAGTTGATCCTGACCGACGACAACTTCGCCTCGCTGGTGGCCGGCGTGGAGGAAGGCCGGGTCGCTTACGACAACGTCCGCAAGGTCGTCTTTCTGCTGATCAGCACCGGCGTCGGCGAGCTGGTGCTGTTCACCCTGTCGATCCTGGCCGGGCTGCCCCTGCCGCTGTTCCCGGTGCAGTTGTTGTGGTTGAACCTGGTTTCGAACGGCATCCAGCACGTGGCGCTGGCCTTCGAGAAGGCCGAGCCCGGGGTGCTGGCGCGGCCGCCACGGCCGCCGCGCGAAGCGATCTTCGACCGCCGCATGATCGAACAGGTGGCGCTGAGCGGCGGTTTCATGGGCCTGGCGGCGTTTGCCGTGTTCGCCGGCTGCCTGCAGGCCGGGTTCACCGAGTTCGACGCCCGCAACATCGTGCTGCTGCTGATGATCTCGTTCGAGAACGTGCAGGTGTTCAATGCCCGCTCGGAAGTGCGCTCGGCCTTCCGCGTGCCGTTCGCCAGCAATCCGTTCGTCGTCTTGGCGGTGATCGCCGCGCAGGGTCTGCACATCGCCGCGATGCACCTGCCGGGGTTGAGCACGGTGCTCGACGTGGCACCCGTCGACTTCCGCACCTGGCTCACGGTGGTGGCCGGGTCGCTGTCGCTGCTGGCGGTGGTCGAGATCTACAAGGCGCTGCGACCGCTGCGGCGCAATCGGGGAGGACAGCATGGGCGAGGCCAACCGACAGGCTGAACGCACCCGGGCACTGGCGCGCCGGGCTGTGGCGCAGCATGCCCGCTACCGCGGCAAGATCCAGGTCCTGCCGAAATGCCCCGTCGGCGGGCTCGACGACTTCGCGCTCTGGTACACCCCGGGGGTGGCCGCGGCCAGCCGCGCCATCGCCGAGACGCCGGCGCGGCTCGATGAGCTGACCAACCGCGGCAACGCCATTGCCGTCGTCTCCGACGGCAGCCGGGTCCTGGGCCTGGGCGCCATTGGCCCGGCCGCCGGTCTGCCGGTGATGGAAGGCAAGGCACTGCTGTTCAAGTATCTCGGCGGGGTCGATGCGGTGCCGCTCTGCGTCGATGTCGGCGGCGACGACGACCGCCTGACCGACATGGTGCTGGCGCTGCAGCCGAGCTTCGGCGGCATCAACCTGGAGGACATCGCCCAGCCGCGCTGCTTCCGCCTGCTGGACCGGCTGCGCGCCACGGCGGATATTCCCATCTGGCACGACGATCAGCAGGGTACGGCCGTAGTGGTGGCGGCCGGGGTGCTGAATGCCCTGGCGGTCGTCGGCAAGCGCCTTGAAGACGTGCGCATCGCCATGGTCGGCATCGGCGCCGCGAACTTCGCCAGCTACCGCCTGCTGCGCGCCCTCGGTGTCGCGCCGGGGCAGATCGTCGCCTGCGACAGTGCCGGCATCCTGCACCGGGGGCGCGAGGATGTGTCGCGTGCCCGGGCTAGGCTGCGGGAGAAGTGGCAGGTCTGCTGCGACAGCAACGCCGACGGCCGCACCGGCGGTATTGCCGAGGCGCTGGCCGGGGCCGACGTCTGCCTCGCCTTCAGCCGGCCGGGGCCGGACGTGATCGACCCGGCCTGGATCGGCGCCATGGCGCCCGACGCCGTGGTCTTCGCCTGTGCCAACCCGGTGCCGGAGATCTGGCCGGCCGAGGCCGTGGCGGCCGGGGCTGCGGTGGTCGCCACCGGGCGCAGCGACTTCGCCAACCAGGTCAACAACTCGCTGGCCTTTCCGGGGATCTTCCGCGGTGTGCTTGACGTCCGGGCGCAGACGATCTCCGACGACATGGCGCTGGCCGCGGCACGGGCGCTGGCCGCGGCGGTCGGTGCGGACGGCCCGTCGGCTGAGCGCATCCTGCCGGGCATGGACGATTGGCAGGTCGCCGCGGACATAGCGGTGGCCACGGGCATGGCGGCCCAGGCCGAAGGCCTTGCAAGGCTGTCGATGACGGAAGATGACCTGCGGGCGCGGGCGGTGCAGACGATCTCCGCCGCCCGCAACGCGACCAGGGCGCTGATGGACGCGGGGCTGATCGCGGCGATGGACGCTGTGACCGGTCAGCCTGACTAAGCAGCCTTCCTGGCGACGACGAACACGGCCTTGCCTTTGCCCGGCTGCCATTCGTGCTCGATCGTGAAGCCGGTCCGGGTCAGGCTGTCCAACAACGCCTGCCTGGTAAACACCTTGACCATCGGGATCAGGCCGAGGAAGTGGCCGACCGGGCCGACGAGCTTGAACCACTTCATGGTGTCGCCGACGCAGGCGGTGCTGCTGACGAAGACGCCGCCCGGCTTCAGCATGGTGCGCACCTTGGCCATGGCGGCGTCCTTGTCTTCGAGCAGGTGCAGCACGCTCAGCGCCAGCACGACATCGAAGCTGTCGCCGGGGGCGGCGAAATCGTCGACGTCGGCCTGCTCGAAGGTCACGTTGGTCACGCCGGCCGCCGCGGCCCGGTCTGCGCCGATGGCGAGCATGCGGGCGGAGATATCGACCGCGCGGATGTGCTTCACATAGGGCGCATGGGCGATCGCGGTCGAACCGGTGCCGCAGCCCAGCTCCAGCACCTCCATGTCCGGCCGGAAGTACTCTCGCGTGGTTTCCAGCTTCCGCTGATAGACCTTCTCGTCGGGCACCGGCTTGCGCGCGTAGCGGTCGGCGATGCGGTCCCAGAACTTGCTTGGCTGTGCCATGGCGGCGTTCTCTTTCGTCACTGAGGTTGTGGAGATAGGGCGGCGCGTCGTTATCACAACGGCTTGCGGCCGAGGCACGCCACGCTGAGCTGCCGGAACACGGCGTGCCGGTCGGGCGCGATGCAGCGGACGTCGTCGAGGCCGCCGTCGCGCAGCCAGTGCTCGGCCTGCGCAGGCGTGAGGCGGTGGGTCCGCCACTTGAGATGGATGTAGGTGCCCAGGGCAGAACGCCGGGTGAGGCATGCCACCAGCAGTCCGCCGGGCTTGAGCACCCGCACCATCTCGCGCAGCGCCACGCCCGGGTCGGCCAGGTGTTCCAGGACGTGTCCGGTCATCACGATATCGAAGGCATCGTCGCCATAGGGCAGCGCGCGCACATCGCCGCAGTGCAGTGATGGCGTGAGGTTGGCATCGCGCAGCCGACGCCTCGCCTGTTCCAGCATGCGCGGGGAGATGTCGATGGCATCGAGCCGGATCGGACCCGGCGAGACCCGGGTCAGCGCGCTGGACAGCGTGCCCGTGCCGACGCCGCAATCCAGCACGCGAAGCGGCGGCGCCGTTGCGGCCGGCAGGTCTTCGCTGGCCGCGGTGCGCAACAGGGCGGCATAGGCGCCCGGCAGGCCGAGGCGGTCCAGCTTCGCGCTCCATCCGGCGGCGGCCTGGTCGTAACGGCGGCTGAGCTGCGGCGCGCTCAACGCGCGCCGCTGCAGGGAGATCTGCCAGGAGCCGAGCCAGCCGGCGAAGACGGGGATCGTCTCCTCGACGTCAGCGGACCCTGCTCCCGGCCGGTCTGCGTACGGCATCGATGTCCCCTCTGCTTGTTGCGTCAGGCGGGTCCGCGGCAGGCGGCGCCGGCCTTTGCGGCGATGGGTTCGCGTTGTGCGGAGGGGGGAGATACTTATGCATCGATCAGATAAGAATTGCGGAAATTCGTACCAGTGATATGCAGCTACGCATGAATTGGCAGTCCGTCTCCTTCGACTGGAACCAGGCCCGTGCCTTCCTCGCCACCGCCGAGGAAGGCTCGCTGTCGGCTGCTGCCCGGGCGCTGGGCCTGACCCAGCCGACCCTCAGCCGGCAGGTGGCGGCGCTGGAAGAAGATCTCGGCGTGACGCTGTTCGACCGGGTCGGCCGCGCCTTGACGCTGACGCCGTCGGGGCTGGAGCTGCTCGAGCACTTCCGCGCCATGGGCGAGGCGGCCGGACGGATCTCGCTGACCGCGTCCGGGCAGTCGCACGCCATCGAGGGGCGTGTCAGCATCACCGCCACCAACACCATGGCGACCTATCACCTGCCGCCGGTGCTGAAGCGGTTGCGCCAGGTCGCGCCGGGCATCGAGGTGGACATCGTCGCCACGGACGAGGTCCGCGACCTGCGGCGGCGCGAAGCCGACATCGCCATCCGCCATGTGCGCCCTGAGCAGCCGGATCTGATCGCCCGGCTGGTCGGCGAAACGACGGCCCACCTCTATGCCGCACCGGACTACCTCGACCATCTGGGCCGCCCGGTCACCGCGGACAAGGTCTCCGACGCCGACTTCATCGGCTACGGCGAGCCCGAACGGATGCTGCCGCATTTGACTCCGTTTGGCCTGTCGCTGACCCGGCGCAACTTCAAGCTCACCACGGAAAGCGGCACGGTGATCCTGGGGCTGTTGAAGCAGGGCCTCGGCATCAGCGTCTTCACCCGGGACATGGCCGAGCTGCACCCTGAGCTCGAACAGGTGCTGCCGGAGCTCGACGGCATCCCGGTGCCGATCTGGCTGGTCACCCACCGCGAACTCCACACCAGCCGCCGCATCCGTCTGGTGTTCGACCTGCTGGCCGAATACATCTCGCAACGGGCCTGACGCCCCTCAGCCGTCGAGGCGCGCGGCTACCGCCCGGCGCATCACGACGCCAGCAGCGCGGTCAACGATTCCTTGGCCCGCGCCCGCATCGACGGATCGCGGTGCTTCTGGACGATGCCTTCCAGGCAGGTGCGGGCGCGGACGTCGCCGGCGTGGCCCATGCTGATCGCCATCTCGTCGCGCCGGTCGAAGTACTGGTAGTCGTAGTCGACGACCTGCAGCGGCAGGCCCCGCCAGTAGTACTTGTTCGCGTCGTCGGCCCAGCCCCGGTAGAGCTCGTCCCAGCTCGCAAGTTGGTGCGAGGGATTGAGACTGCGCACGCAAACCGGCTCGTCGACGCGCTGGTAGCGGTAATCCATCGACAGGCGGAACCGGTCGCTGCGGTTGGGCACGCCGCGGTGCACGGTCATGGCGCTGTGCACGATGACATCGCCGCATGCGCACGGGCTGTAGGCCCAGTCGAACGCTTCGTCTGCGATGATCTCCAGCTGACCGGCGCCCAGCGACGGGCGCATGTCATAGATGCCGTGCCGGTTCGACCCGACGGCCAGCTCCAGCCCGCCCATCTCCGGGCCGCAGTCGCCCAGCGGGATCCAGGCGGCAAAGTGGTCGGGTGTGCCCTGGATGGCGACATAATCCTGGTGTGCCGGCGTCGTGAAGTCCTCTCTATGCGGGAAGATGTTGCGCGCGGTGATCCGCGGATGCGGCAGGACCGGTCCGCCCAGCATGCGCTCGAACAGGCCGACGAGCGCCGGGTGGTGCTGCAGCGCGTTCAGCGACTTCTGCGACAGTTCCCGGTAGTAGACCTGCATGAACGCCGGTTCTGGCTCGACGCAGAACCTGTCCATGTCGGGAATGGCGCGGTCGGGGTCGTGGCGCGGATCGAGCCAGCCGGCCTCCGCCAGCACGGCGATCATCGCCGCCCGCGCTTCCAGCACCGCCGTGCGCGGCAGCAGTCCCGGCAGGAACAGAAAGCCGTCGCGCTCGATGCGCGCGCGCAGGGCCGCGCCGTCGTCGGCGATGCCGGCGGAGTCCGTGAACGGCCGGCTCATGCGGTCGACTCGCCGGCCGGCTGCGGGATCGGGTCGAAGTCGGTCGCGCTGTCGGCAGCGCTGCCGCGCAGCAGGTAGACCGGGCGCCGGGAGATGTCGGGGATCGTCTGCGCCGCGGCCTGGCGGGCGGCCAGGTCGCGGTCGAAGTGACAGCGGGCCGGCATGTAGCGGTAGGTCACGCCTGCCCGGCGCTGGTCCGACCGGTTGGGTTCGGAACCGTGGATCAGGTAGACGTCGTGGATCGACACCTGTCCCGGTTGCAGGACGATGTCGGCGGCCCGGCTGTTGTCGTAGGCGTCCGCGTCGACCTCCTGGAACAGCGTCAGCTCGCCGGAACGCTCGCGGTGCGGCAGCAGGCGCCGGGCCTTGTGCGAGCCGGAGATCACCCGCAGGCAGCCGTTCGCCGGCGTCGACTCGTCCAGCGCGACCCAGACGGTCGTCGTCTCCAGCGGCCGGATCGGCCAGTACTCGCCGTCCTGATGCCACGGCGTGGCCTTGCCGTTGCCGGCGGGCTTGCCGAATACCGCCCCCGTCCACAGGGCGATGTCGGGGCCGATGAGCTGTTCCAGGATTTCCAGCAGGCCCGGCTCGCGCGCCATCTCGATGAAGCGGATGTCGGCGCCCAGCAGGTCGGGATAGAGATCCTGGTAGTCCGGCCGCGCCGCCATCATCGCCTTGAGCCGCGCCCGGGCTTCGGCCAGCAGGTCGACCGGGACGCGGTAGTCCGGGACGATCCAGCCTTGCTCGGCGTAGAGCGCGATGTCCTGCTCTGTAAGCCTTGCCATGGCATCACCGATGTCCTCGTTGCGGTCCATGGTCGGAACGGCGCGTCGCCCCGTCGGCCGACGATATCACAGCAAATCGTATCGGCGGCGGCTAGGGCTGGTTCGCGGACATCCGTTCGTCGAGCCAGCGGGTCGCGTCGTCTGCGGTGCGGAACGGGCGCAGCGTGAAGTCGAAGCCGTGCATGGCGCTCGACGCTTCGAACATGCGGGTCACCAGCTCGAAGTTCGGATCGCCCAGCGCCATCGCCGCGGTCGCCTGGACGATCTTGTTCTGCTGCATCAGCGCGACGATGTGGTCGAAGCTGCCTTTGTTCAGGACCGGCGGGTAGCCGACGAGATCGATCAGCAGGAAGATCCTGTCGGGCTTGTAGGCGCCCAGGATCTGTCTGGCGGCCTCGAGCCAGTCAGCCTCGGTGGGTATCTCCAGGGGTTGCAGGTAGAGGTACTGCCCGCCTGCCGCCGGTTGCCAGCGGTATCCGATGGTGCCGATCGACTGCATGTCCTGCTGTGTGCACTCCTTGCCGGCCGCGATCAACCGCCTGTGGCCAGGGTCTGCCTCAGCCGGCGACGAACACGCGCAGGCACAGAACAGCGCCGGCGATGATGGCGGTGAAGGTGAGGATCATGCCGGCGACCCGCGCGGCGCCGTTGCCGGCGGTGAACGACAACGCCCAGCCGTGCGACAGGCGGCCGGCCAGCAGGGTTGCGCCGATGGCGTGCAGCAGCCAGGCCGGCGTGCCGCTCAGTTCCAGCACGCCGAGCAGGATCAGCGCCATCGGCGCATACTCTGCAAGGTTGCCCTGGGCCCGCACCCGCCGGGTCAACGTCGCGTTGCCCTCATGGCCCAGGCTGACGCTGTCGCGGCGGCGGACCCCGATCACCCGGATCGACAGCACCACCAGCAGGAGGCCGAGCAGGCCGGCGTAAAGAGCAGTGATCGGCATGGGACCTCCAGGAGCAGATTTGTGGAACTTACGGTGAGCGAGAGCCTGTGGATCAGCCCCGGTGGTCGACATCTTCTATTATCGGCAAAGGTTCTGCTGTTACTGTGCGCGATGGTTGTTGGGACGGAATGATGGGGGTGCGGTCGGATGTTCTACCGTGTTGTTTCAACGCTGTTTCTGGCCGCTACTCTGCAGGCTGGTTCGGCGATGGCGACCGAGTTCACCATCGAGCGCCCGGCCACGCCACCGATCGAGTACTCGCCGCATGTCAACCAGGATTTCCCCCGGCAGGTGTTTTGGGGCGACACCCATCTGCACACCACCTATTCGCCCGACGCCGGCATCATCGGCAACTTCAATCTGGGGCCCGCCGAAGCCTTCAGGTTCGCCAGTGGCGAGCAGGTCCAGGCCAACAACGGCATGCAGGTCAAGCTGGTGCGGCCGCTCGATTTCCTCGTTGTCTCCGATCATTCTGAGTACCAGGGCCTGATGCCCGTGCTGCGCAGTGGCGACCCCGAAATCCTGCAGCACGAGGTCGGCCGGCGTTGGTACAAGTGGTTCAACGAAGGTCCCGAAGGCCAGTACAAGGTCTTTCTCGAATTCGCCGAGGACCTCAACAACAACACCGGCCGCCTGCCGTTCGATGCGATCGCCCGCTCGACCTGGGACCTGATGGCCGAAACCGCGGACGAGCACAACCAGCCGGGCCGGTTCACCGCCTTCATCGGCTACGAGTGGACCTCGACCCCGCTGGGCAACAATCTGCATCGCGTGGTGATCTTCAGGGATGGCGCCGACAAGGCGACCCGCGTCGTGCCGTTCTCCTCCTTCGACAGCAGCAATCCGGAAGACCTGTGGGATTACCTGGCGGGCTATGAACGCGCCACCGGCGGCCGGGTGATCGCGATCCCGCACAACGCGAACGTCTCCAATGGCCTGATGTTCGACACCAAGACCCTGACTGGAAAACCCCTGACGGTGGACTACGCGCGTATCCGCACGCGCTTTGAGCCGCTGCACGAGATGACGCAGATGAAGGGGGACAGCGAGACCCACCCCAAGCTGTCGCCCGATGACGAGTTCGCCGACTACGAGAGCTGGGACAAGGCCAACCTGACCGGCACGGCGGCGCAAACCGACGACATGCTGCCGGGGAACTACGCCCGTTCGGCGTTGAAGCGCGGCCTGAAGCTCGAATCTGCGCTCGGTATCAACCCCTTCAAGCAGGGCTTCATCGGCTCGACCGACTCGCATACCTCCCTGGCCACGGCCGGCGAGGACAACTACTTCGGCAAGGCGTCGATCATGGAGCCGGGGCCCGAGCGCTGGCACCACGTGCTGATCAAGTCGCAGACCGACGACAGCCTCACGACATACGCGTCCGAGACCACGGCCTCCGGCCTGGCAGCGGTGTGGGCGACGGAGAACACGCGCGAGGCCCTGTTTGACGCCATGGTGCGCCGCGAAACCTACGCCACCACCGGCCCGCGCATGAGCGTGCGGGTGTTTGCCGGTTGGGACTTTGCGGATGACGACGTCTATCGGGCCGATTTCGCCCGCTACGGCTATGCCAACGGTGTCCCCATGGGAGGCGATCTGACGGCCGCCCCTACGGGCAAGGCGCCGGTCATCATGGTCCGCGCGCTGCGCGATCCGGATGGCGCCAATCTCGATCGCATACAGGTCGTCAAGGGCTGGCTCGATGCGGCCGGCAAGACGCACGAGAAGGTCTACGACGTCGCACTTGCCGATGGCCGGCAGGTCGGTGCCAACGGCAAGGTGCCGCCGGTTGGCAGCACCGTCGATGTCGCCACTGCCACATACACCAATACCATCGGCGACTCGCTGCTGTTCGCCTACTGGCGCGATCCCGATTTCGACCCGGCGGTACGGGCGTTCTACTACGTGCGCGTGCTGGAGATTCCGACGCCGCGCTGGACCGCCTACGACCAGGCGCGGTTCGGCATCAAGATGGACGACGATATCCCCATGGAGCACCAGGAACGCGCCTACACGTCGTCGATCTGGTATACGCCGGGCTAACTGTCCTCGCCGGCCGCTGGCCCTGGATCAGCCGGCCAGCCGCACCAGCCGCTTGCCGGTGTTGGCGCCGTGCAGCAGGCCGATCAGGCCGGCCGGCGCCTGCTCCAGGCCGTCGAGCACGTCGAGCTTGTACTTCAGCCGGCCCTCGCGCACCCAGGCCGCCAGCGCCGTCTCCGCCTCGTCGTTGCGGTCCTCGTAGTCGAGGACGATGAAGCCCTCCATCTTCAGCCGGCGGACGACGATCAGGCCGGGCACGCCGTGCGGGCCCGGGGCCGGGCTGGCGGTGTCGTACTGCGAGACCACGCCGCAGCAGACGATGCGGCCACGCTGGTTCATCTGGAACAGGGCGGCCTGCAGGATGTCGCCGCCGACGTTGTCGAAGTAGATGTCGATGCCGTCCGGTCAGTGCTGCTTCAGCGCCGCCATGACATTTTCGCTTTTGTAGTTGATGGCGGCATCGAAGCCGAGCTCGTCGGTGATCCAGCGGCACTTGTCGTCGCTGCCGGCCAGGCCGACGGCCCGGCAGCCGTGGATCCTGGCGATCTGGCCGGCCAGCGAGCCGACCGCGCCGGCGGCGGCGGAGACCACCACAGTCTCGCCCGCCTGTGGCTCGCCGATGTCCTTCAGGCCCCAGTAGGCGGTCTTGCCGGTGACGCCCAGGACGCTGATCCGGGCCAGCGGGTCGTCGTCGGCCGGCAGCCGGCGCAGCGACGCACCGGCATCGTAGAGGGCGTAGTCCTGCCAGCCGCCGTCGCCTTCGACCATATCGCCCGGGGCGAAGCCTTCGCGCTCGGCGGCGACCACCTGGCCGATGGCGAAGCCGGCCATCACCCCGTCCACCGGCACCGGCGCGCGGTAGGTGGGCACGTCGTTGATCCAGCCGCGGTTGGCCGGATCCAGCGACAGGTAGAGGTTGCGCACCAGCACCTGGCCCGGACCGGGCTCCGGTACGGCCTCTTCGTGCCAGGCGAAGTCGTTTTCCTGCAACGCCCCCGAGGGGCGTTGGCGCAGCCGCCACTGCCGGTTGATCTGGTTGTTCATGCCTTGCCGTCCCGGTCGGTTGACTCTTGGTCGAATGAGAACAAAATAGGAACATCTTGTGAGAACACTGGCCTCGACCATGCCACCGAACCGCAGCGCGCAAAAGCCGCTTTCGCCGCCGGTGCCGGGCAACCGGCCGCTCCCCCAGGCTGTCTGGCCGTCGGCCGGCCAGGCGCAGGCGGATGAGCGGCCGGGCGGGCGGGCGGCGGCGCTGGCCGGGCTGCGCCGACGCATCGCCCGCATCGAGCGCGGCGGCGCCGGCCGGGGCCAGCCGGGGCTTGCGCCGCTGACCACCGGGGTGGCGGCGCTGGATGCCGCCTTGCCCGGCGGCGGACTGGCCCGGGCGGCCCTGCACGAGGTGCTGGCGGCCGAGGCCGACGGCGCCGCGGCCGCCTTTACCGCCCTGCTGGCGGCCCGGCGGGCGGCGCTGGCCGGCGGCACGGTGCTGTGGTGCACCGCCCAGCGCACGCTCTACGGCCCCGGCCTGGCTGCCTTCGGGCTGACCCCGCAGCGCCTGCTGCTGGCCTGGGGGCGCCGTGACGAGGACCGCCTGTGGGCGATGGAGGAGGGGCTGCGCTGCCCGCGCCTGGCCGCGGTGGTCGGCGAGGTGTGGCGGCTCGACCTGAAGCAGAGCCGGCGACTGCAGCTGGCCGCGGCCGGCTCGGGCGTCACCGCCCTGCTGCTGCGTCCACCCGCGGTCGACGGTGCTGCCGGGGCCAGCGCCGCCGTCACCCGCTGGCGGGTCGAGAGCGCGCCCAGCGCCGCCACCGCCGGCTATGCCGGGGTCGGCGCGGCGCGCTTCCGCCTCGCCCTGCAGCGTGCCCGCGGCGGCCGGCCGGGCGACTGGGACGTGGAATGGAACGGCCGGGGGCTGAGCCTGGTCACGGGACATGGGAATGGTAACGGCAAGACAGAAACCGCAGGCGAGGGCGGACAGCGAGGGACCGGCGCCGGCACGGCGCCGGTACATGGCGCTGTGGCTGCCCTGGTGGCCGACGGAGCGGCTTGAGCGGGTCCGCGCCGGGCGCGGCGAACCGCCGGCCGGCGGCACGCGGCCGCTGGTGCTGGTCGCCGCCAGCCGCGGCACCGACCGTGTCGTCGCCGCCAACCCGGCGGCGGCGGACGCCGGCGTGCGCCCGGACATGGTGCTGGCCGACGCCCGCGCCCTGGTCCCCGGCCTGCTGGCGCTGCCGGCGACCCCGGCGGCCGATACCAAGGCGCTCACCGCGCTGGCCGACTGGTGCGGCCGCTACAGCCCCTGGAGCGCCGTCGACGGCGACGACGGCCTGCTTCTGGACATCAGCGGCTGCGCCCATCTGTTCGGCGGCGAGCCGGCCCTGCTCGACGACCTGCTGGCCCGGCTCGAGGCCTTCGGCCTGTGCGGACGGGCGGCGGCGGCCGACAGCCTGGGCGCGGCCTGGGCGGTGGCCCGGCACGGCGCGACGCCGGCCGTCGTGGTGCCGCCGGGCGGCGGCCATGCCGTCCTCGCTGGCCTGCCGGTGGCGGCTTTGCGCCTGCCGCCGGAGGTGGCCGAGGACCTGGTCCGGCTCGGCCTGCGCACGGTCGGCGACCTCTATGCCCTGCCGCGGGCGGCCCTGGCCGCCCGTTTCGGCGACCGCCTGGCGCTGCGCCTGGACCAGGCCCTGGGCCGGGAGGACGAGCCGCTGTCGCCGCTGGCGCCGGGCCTGCGCTTCTGGGCCCGGCTCGCCTTTGCCGAGCCGATCGGCCATCGCGACGACATCACCCGGGCGGCGGCCCAGCTCTGCGCCGAGCTCTGCAAGAGTCTGGCCCAGGCCGGGCGTGGGGCCCGGCGGCTCGAACTGGCGCTCTATCTGGTCGATGGCACGGTGAAGCGGATCGCCATCGGCCTGGCCCGGCCGGTGCGGGAGCCGGCCCATCTCATGCGTCTGCTGGCCGACCGTCTGCCGGCGCTGGAGGCCGGCTTCGGGGCCGACCTGATGACCGCCGCGGCGCCGCGCACGGAACCGCTGGCCGCGGGTCAGGCGACGCTCGACAACCTGGCGCCGCCGCCGCCGGGCGAGGCACCGGGCGCAGCGGACCTGGCCGATCCGGAGCTGGGCCGCCTGGTCGACCGTCTGGGCAATCGCCTCGGCCTGGTCAACGTCGCCCGCCTGGTGCCGCAGCAGAGCCACCTGCCGGAACGGGCGGTGCGGGTGCTGGCCCCGCTGGCCCCGCTGTCCACATCGGCGGCGGGCGACTGGCCGGCCTCGGCGGGCCGTCCGGTCTACCTGCTGCCGGCGCCGGAGCCGGTCGAGGCGGTGGCCGAGGTGCCCGATGGTCCGCCGGTGCTGTTCCGCTGGCGAGGCCTGGCCCACCGCGTGCGCCGGGCCGACGGGCCGGAGCGGATCGCCCCGGAATGGTGGCGCGAGGGCGAGACCTCGGCCGCCGCGCTGGCCGTCGGCAGCCGCGACTACTACCGCCTGGAGGACAGCCGCGGCCGCCGCTTCTGGCTCTACCGCCAGGGCCTCTATGCCGCTGCCGGCGACGCCCCGGCCCCGGCTCCGCGCTGGTACCTGCACGGCTTCTTCGCCTGACGGCGCAAACGAGGGGAGACCATGGCCGACGTCACGATCACCAACCTGGACGAGCGGGTGCTTGCCGCCCTGAAACGCTATGCCAAGGCACGCAACCGTTCCCTGCAGGCCGAGCTGCGCGACGCCGTACGCAACCACGCGGCGGGCCTGCGGGTGGGGCCCGCGGACCGGCGCACGGATCTGAGACCCGTCCGCGAACCGGGGGATCTGTGATGACCAATCATGCCAACGGCGCCGGACGTCACATCCGCCCCTGGATCCCCGCTTTCGCGGGGACGACGCGATAGATGTCCCCATTCCCCATATCGTCATCCCCGCGAAAGCGGGGATCCAGGGCGGTCAGGTACGGTCCCAGCAACCCACTGGGATGGCTCTCGGACCTGCCTGACAGACCCGCCCGCGGACCGGGTGATCCGCTGCCGTGACCGGTTACGTCGAGTTGCAGGTCACCAGCAACTTCAGCTTCCTGCGCGGCGGCGCGCACCCCGACGAGCTGGCCCTGACGGCGGCGGCGCTGGGCCATCCCGCCATCGCCGTTACCGACCGCAACACCCTGGCCGGCGTGGTGCGCGCCCATGCCGCCGCCAGGGAGGCCGGCATCCGCCTCGTCGTCGGTGCCCGTCTCGACCTCGACCTGGAGGCGGCACAAGAGCCTTCGCTCAGCCTGCTGTGCTTTCCCACCGACCGCGCCGCCTATGGCCGGCTGTCGCGGCTGATCACCACCGGCCGCCGGCGCGCGCCCAAGGGCGAGTGCTGGCTGACGCTCACCGACGTGCTGGCGCATGACGACGGCCAGCTTTTCGTGGTGCTGCCGCCGGCGCGGCCGGACCGGGTCTTCGCCGACCGGCTCGCCGGGCTGGCCCGGCACTGGCCGGGGCGCTGCTACCTGGCGGCGCATTACCTCTACAGCGGCGAAGACCGGGCGCGCCTGGCAAGGTTGGCGGCGCTGGCCGATAGCGCCGGCACGCCGCTGGTGGCGAGCAATGACGTGCACTACCACCTGCCCGGCCGGCGGGTGCTGCAGGACGTGCTGACCTGCATCCGCGAGCATTGCACCGTGCGCGAGGCCGGCTGGCGCCTGGCCGCCAATGCCGAACGCCACCTGAAGCCGGCGGAAGAGATGGCCCGGCTGTTCGCCGACTATCCGCAAGCGCTCGCCCGCACCACCGAGATCGCCGAACGCTGCCGTTTCAGCCTGGACGAGCTGCGCTACGAGTATCCCGCCGAACCGGTGCCCGATGGCTCAACCCCGCAGCAGGAGCTGGCGCGGCTCACCTGGCTCGGCGCGCACGAGCGCTACGGCGAGGTGGTGCCGGAGAAGGTCCGCCGCAGCCTCGAGCATGAGCTGACGCTGATCGGCCAGCTCGGCTACGCACCCTATTTCCTCACCGTGCACGATGTTGTCCGCTTCGCCCGCTCGCGCGGCATCCTTTGCCAGGGCCGCGGCTCGGCCGCCAACTCCGCCGTCTGCTTCTGCCTCAACATCACCGCCGTCGACCCCAACCGGTTCGACCTGCTGTTCGAGCGCTTCGTCTCCGCCGAACGCAACGAGCCGCCCGACATCGACGTCGACTTCGAGCACGAGCGCCGCGAGGAGGTGATCCAGTACGTCTACGAGAAATACGGCCGCGACCGCGCCGGGCTGGCCGCCACGGTGATCAGCTACCGGGCCAAGAGCGCGGTGCGCGAGGTCGGCAAGGCGCTTGGCCTGTCGCTCGACATGGTCGGCGCCCTGGCCGACAACATCTGGGGCTGGAGCACCGAGGACGTCGCCCCCGGCACGGTGCGCGAGATCGGCCTCGACCCGGACGACCCCACCGTCGCCATGGCGATCCGCCTGGCCCGCGAGCTGATCGGCTTTCCCCGCCACCTGTCGCAGCACGTCGGCGGCTTCGTCATCACCCGCGGGCCCTTGTCCGAGGTGGTGCCGATCGAGAACGCGGCGATGGACGACCGCACCGTGATCGAATGGGACAAGGACGACCTCGACGCCCTGGGCATGCTGAAGATCGACCTTTTGTCGCTCGGCATGCTGACCTGCATCCGCAAGGGCCTCGACCTGATCGCCCGGCACCAGGGCCGGCACTACACGCTGGCCAGCGTGCCGGCCGAGGACCCGGCGGTCTACGACATGCTGTGCCAGGCCGACGCCATCGGCGTGTTCCAGGTCGAGAGCCGGGCGCAGATGGCGATGCTGCCGCGGCTGAAGCCGCGCAACTTCTACGACCTGGTGGTCGAGGTGGCGATCGTCCGGCCCGGGCCGATCCAGGGCGACATGGTGCATCCCTACCTGCGCCGGCGCTCCGGCCAGGAGCCTGTGGAGTTCCCCTCGGAGGAGCTGCGCGCGGTGCTGGGCAAGACCATGGGGGTGCCGCTGTTCCAGGAGCAGGCCATGCGCATCGCCATCGTCGCCGCCGGCTTCACCCCCAGCGAGGCCGACCGGCTGCGCCGGGCCATGGCCACCTTCCGCCGCACCGGCACCATCCACACCTTCCGCGCCAAGATGATCGACGGCATGGCCGAACGCGGCTACGCGCGCGAGTTCGCCGAGCGCTGCTTCCGCCAGATCGAGGGCTTCGGCGAGTACGGCTTCCCGGAGAGCCACGCCGCCAGCTTCGCCCTGCTGGTCTACGTCTCCGCCTGGATGAAGCACCATCATCCCGCCGCCTTCGCCTGCGCCCTGCTGAACAGCCAGCCGATGGGCTTCTACGCCCCGGCGCAGATCGTCCGCGACGCGCACGAGCACGGCGTCGAGGTCCGCGCCGTCGACGTCAACCGCTCGCAATGGGACAACACCCTGGAGGCGAGTATCCGGCCGGGCCGGCCGGCGCTGCGCCTCGGCCTGCGCCAGATCAAGGGCCTGGCGGAGGCCGAGGCGGAGAAGCTGGTCGCCGCCCGCGGTGCCGGCTATGCCGACCCGCACGACCTCTGGCGCCGCGCCGGTCTGTCGGCCGGGTCGCTGGAGAAGCTGGCCAACGCCGATGCCTGGCGCTCGTGCGGCATCGACCGGCGCGCCGCGTTGTGGGCCTTGAAGGCGCTGAAGGCGCCGCCGCTGCCGTTGTTCGCCGCCGCCGAGCGGCGCCCGGCAAGTCCGGCCGCGCCGCGCGAGCCGACGGTGCGGCTGCCGGACATGGCTCTGGGCGAGCACGTCGTGCAGGACTACCTGAACCTCAGGCTGTCGCTGAAGGCGCATCCGCTGGAGCTGCTGCGCCCGCGCCTGGATGCGCGCGGCATCCTCCGCAACGCCGGGCTGAAGGCCCTGCCGCAGGGGCCGGAGGTGACCGTCGCCGGCCTGGTCATCGTGCGCCAGCGCCCGGGCACCGCCAAGGGCATCATCTTCATCACCCTGGAGGACGAGAGCGCGGTGGCCAACATTGTCGTCCGCCCGCCGGTGTTCGAGCGCTACCGCCGGGTGGTGCTGTCGAGCCGCCTGCTCGCCGCCCGCGGCAAGGTCGAGCGCGAGGGCATCGTCATCCACGTCCTGGCCCAGGAGCTGATCGACCTGTCGCCGCTGCTCGACGAACTGACCCACGTCGACCGGCTTGAGCCCGCCCTGGCCCGGGCCGACGAGGTCAAGCGGCCCGGCCGCGACCCGCGCGAGCTGCCGATGCGCAACGAATTCTCGCGCGCCCGCCATCCGCGCAACATCAACCCGATCCGCGCCGACAGCAGCGGCGTCATCCCCAACCCGCGCAGCTTCAAGTAGCCGCCAATCCGTGCCAATCGATGCCCGTGGACGCCGGCTTTCGCCGGCGTTTCCGATCTGATGTAGTGGAAACCCCGGCGAAAGCCGGGATCAACGAATGGCGGTTCTTCCGCGCCGAAGACTTCCAGTTCATCGAGGAGAACGGCATGTCCGAGCCGAAAGTCGCCATCGTCACCGCCGCCGGCAGCGGCATGGGCGCGGGCGCGGCGCGCAAGCTGGCCGCCGACGGCTACCGGGTTGCCATCCTGTCGTCGTCGGGCAAGGGCGAGACGTTGGCCGGCGAACTGGGCGGGATCGGCGTCACCGGCTCGAACCAGTCGAACGACGACCTCGGCCGGCTGGTCGACCTGACGGTCGAGCGCTGGGGCCGCATCGACGTCCTGGTCAACAGCGCGGGCCACGGTCCGCGCGGCCCGCTGCTGGAGATCAGCGATGAGGACTGGCACGCCGGCATGGAGGTCTATTTCCTCTCTGCCGTGCGCCCGAGCCGGCTGGTCACCCCGGTGATGCAGCGCCAGGGCGGCGGCGCGATCGTCAACATCACCACCTTCGCCACCTTCGAGCCGGACCCGGCGTTTCCCACCTCCGGCGTATTCCGTGCCGGCCTGGCCGCTTACACCAAGCTGTTCGCCGACAAGTACGCCGCCGACAACATCCGCATGAACAACGTCCTGCCCGGCTTCATTGACAGCCTGCCGGAGCGCGAGGGCGTCGCCGAGCGCATTCCCATGCAGCGCTACGGCAAGACCGAGGAGGTGGCCGAGCTGATCGCCTTCCTGGCCTCCGACCGCGCCGGCTACATCACCGGGCAGAACATCCGCCTGGACGGCGGCCTGACGCGTTCGGTCTGAGGCCGGCGGATTCCGCGCATCCGTCATCTCAGAATTCGAGCGGCGCGTTGTCGATCACTTCCTTCATGACGAAGAAGGTCCGGGTCTGGCGCACGCCGGGCAGGGCGATCAGCTTCTCGCCCAGCAGCCGGCTGAAACCGGCAATGTCGCGTACGCGGATCTTCAGGAAGTAGTCGAAGTCGCCGGCCACCAGGTGACAGTCGAGCACGAACGGCAGGGCGGTGATCGCCTGCTCGAAGTCGGCGAAGCTCTCGGGCGTCGAGCGGTCCAGCACCACGCCGACGATGGCCATGGCGCCGCGGTCGACGGCCGGCGGCGCGACGTCGGCGCGCACGGCGCGGATGACGCCGGCGTCGAACAGCCGCTGCGTTCGCCGGTGACAGGTCGCCTGGCTGACGTGCGCCTGCCGCGCCAGATCGGCGTTGCTCTGGCGACCGTCCTGCTGCAACAGCCGCAGAATGTGCCGGTCGATCCGGTCGAGCTCGATGCTTTCGGAAGGTTCTTCCATAAATCGTTCCTACTCGAAGCCTAGTTCGCTAACACGCGACGTACAGACGTATAACCTTGCAAAATCGTATCGAACTACGGAAGCACCTTTCTCGCGCTTCTGCCTAGACTTGGCGGCGAACATGAGGGCAGCAACGCAGGAGAACGCCGTGCTCAGGAAATTCGAGCGCTATCCGCTCACCTTCGGTCCGACACCGATCGAGAAGCTCAGCCGCCTGTCGGAACATCTGGGCGGCGGGGTGGAGATCTACGCCAAGCGCGAGGACTGCAATTCGGGACTGGCCTTCGGCGGCAACAAGCTGCGCAAGCTCGAGTACATCGTCCCCGACGCGCTGGCCTCGGGTGCCGATACCCTGGTCACCATTGGTGGGGTGCAGTCCAATCACACCCGGCAGGTCGCCGCCGTCGCCGCCAAGCTGGGGATGCAGTGCCGGCTGGTGCAGGAAAGCTGGGTGCCGTTCCCCGACGCCGTCTACGACCGCGTCGGCAACATCATGCTCAGCCGGATCATGGGCGCGCAGGTCGAGCTGGTCGACGAGGGCTTCGACATCGGCATCCGCGAGAGCTGGCAGCGCGCCCTCGACGACGTCGAGGCGGCCGGCGGCAAGCCCTACGCGATCCCGGCCGGTGCGTCCGTGCACAAGTACGGCGGGCTCGGCTTTGTCGGCTTCGCCGAGGAGGTCAGGGCGCAGGAGGCCGAAGCCGGCATCCGCTTCGACTATGTCATCGTCTGCACCGTGACCGGGTCCACCCATGCCGGCATGCTGGTTGGCTTTGCGCCGGACGGCCGGGCAGCCAACGTCATCGGCATCGACGCATCGGGCACGCCGGCGCAGACCCGCGCCCAGGTGCTCGACATCGCCCGGGCCACAGCCGACCTCGTCGAGCTCGGCCGGGACATCGGCGACGACGATCTCACGCTGCTCGAGGATTACGCCTATCCGGCCTATGGCGTGCCGTCCCGGGAGACCAACGACGCGATCCGCCTGTGTGCCCGCCTGGAGGGGATGATCACCGATCCCGTCTACGAGGGTAAGTCCATGCAGGGTCTGATCGACCTGGTCCGCCAGGGTCGCTTTCCCGCCGGCGCCAAGATCCTCTATGCCCATCTGGGCGGCGTGCCCGCGATCAACGGCTACAGCTACCTCTATCGCAACGGTTGATGATCCGCGCCGACCGACAGGGCGTAGCTCCCTCGTGGCCCAGCCGCGAGGGAGATCGTCATGGGCATGCGCCGACTGCTGTACGTCGCCGTTTCCGCCGTCTCGCTGGGGGGCTGCGTGGTTGCGACGCCGTTCCGCGGCCCTGGCCAGGACGTCACTGCCGGCAGCAGTGAACTGGTTCTCAGCCTGACACAGGCAACGCTGAACGACGACAGCCGAGCCCGCGCCGTGTTCTGGGACTATGTCGACCGGGTCGAGACCTCACTCGAAGATCAGCCGGGCTTCGTTGGCTTCTCCAAGCGCACCGAGCTGTTCGGCGACAACGCCTGGACCATGACCGTGTGGTCCGATGCGGAGAGCCTTCAGGCCTTCGTCGAGAGCGAGCCACATCGCGCGGCGATGCGCAATGCCATGGGCGCCTTGGCGGACGCGCGCTTTGTCCGGGTGACGATCGGCCGCGACGAGCTGCCGGTGACCTGGGAGCGCGCGCTCGAGTTGCTCGAACGGCAGGGGCGGCAGTACTACGAATAGGCCGGGCCCAGCGATGCGGGCGCCAGATCGAGGACCGAAGAGATGGAGTTGAACCGTTCGCTGTCCGCGCAGACCGTGATCTTCATCGGCGGCAGCAGCGGCCTGGGCAAGGCGGCGGCCATGGCGTTCGCCCGTCGTGGCGGCAACGCCGTCATCGTCGGCCGCGCCGAGGCCAAGCTGGCTGCGGCCGCGGAAGAGATCGCCGTCTGCGGCGGCGCCGTCCGCAGCCAGGCGCTCGACTTCCTGCGCCACGAAGACGTCGACGCCTTCTTCGCCGACTTTGCCGAGGCGAGTGTCCAGCATCTCGTGATCTCCGCCTCGCAGGCCGTGCACGGACCGTTTGCCGAACTTGCGGAGGATGCGGCCCGCGGCATGTTCGATGCCAAGTTCTGGGCGCCCTATCGCGCGGCGCGTGCGGCCCTGCCGAAGCTGGCCGACGGGGCGTCCATCACCTTCTTCTCCGGCGTGCTCAGCCGCCGCCCGGGCCTGAACTGCTCGGCATTGGGTGCGGTGAACGCGGCGGTAGAAGGGCTCACCCGCGGGCTTGCCCTGGAACTGGGCCCGCGGATCCGCGTCAACTGCTGTTCGCCCGGCATGGTCGACACCGAGGCCTACGCCAAGCTGCCGGATGACCGGCGGCAGGCGATGTACCGGGCGACCGGGGCTTCGCTGCCGGTCCGGCGGGTCGGCCGGGCCGAAGAGGTCGGCGAGGCGGTGCTGTCGCTGATGTGCAACGGCTACATGACCGGCGTCGTCCTTGACGTCGATGGCGGTCACATGGTCCGCCAGTACGCGGAAGCCTGACACCGCGTTGTCCGGTACGCCGGTGCAATTGCCATTTTCGCTGGGTACCTCGAAGCTGGTCGCGCGGAGCAATCGGTGGAGGCGGGGCATGCTGACGTTTGCGACCCTGGGACCGGCGGGCAGCAACCATGCGCTGGTCACGCGCGGCTACCTCGACCGGCACGGCCTGGAGCGGGCGCGGATCGTCTTCGTCGACGATTTCGATGACGCGCTGGCGTTGCTGGTGGCCGGCGAGGCGCAGCACATCGTGCAGGCGGCGGCGCATCCGCAGACGCCCGGGACCATCGCCAAGGCGTTCTTCCGGCACGGCATCTACGTCGTCGACAGCTTCATCTCGCCGAGCCATCCCCTGGCCGTGCTGACCCGGGTCGAGGTGGAAACGCCGCGCAGCCTGGGCCTGCAGCCGGCGACCCGGAACTACATCGACACCGGCCGCTGGACGACGCTGGTCGAGGAGGCGACCACGGTCGCCGTCGCCGAGGGACTGCTGGCCGGTCGCTATGACAGCGGCCTTACCCTGCACCACGTCGCCGACCAGCACCCGGGGCGGTTTCGTGTCGAGGACGTCATCGGTTCCGTCGACGATCCCTGGATCGTCTACGGCCGCGAGCGCACGTCCGGCGGTGCCGTCCTCACCTGGCCGGACAGCCCGGCGGCGCGGCTCTATCGGCAGCGCATGGGCTGAAGCTCAAGCCCGTTCGACGCGAAAGCGGATATTGCCGAGCCGGAGTTCGGCGCCCGGCGCCAGCGGCGCCGGGCCAGCCGCCGGATCCAGCGGGCGATCGTCGACGGCCGTGCCGGACGTCGAATGCAGATCGGCGACACCCAATCCATCCTTGCCGAGCGGTACCAGTCGGGCGTGGTGCTCGGCCACGCCGTCGGCGGCCAGACAGCGGTCGCAGGCGGGATCGCAGCCGATGATGAGTCCGTCCGGAGCGCGGCGGAGGTCTTCCTGGTTGATGACGATGTCGATCGGCCCGACCTCCGGATCGTCGCAGCGCAGCCGCCATGCGCCGTCCGGCCGATGGCCGCGGCGCGGCCCATGCAGCAGGATATGGCCCAGTGTTCGGGCGCCGTTGCGGGCCGCCGATCCGCCGACCACGACGATGTGCACGGCCTGCCGCGGCCATTGCCGGATGAGCAGCAGCACGAGCACAAGCACCACGACCAGCGCCGCCAGCAGGTACCAATGGAAGTTGGTCGATGCCACGCCGAGAATGACCAGGCAGGCCTGTCGCGAGCCGTTGTAGGGCACGCCCAGGGCCCGCAGCTTGTCCTGCAGGAGCGAGATGTGTGAGGCAAAGAAGACGCCCTGGATCACGTCGTAGACGATCGGCATGCCGGTCGGCGTGATCAGCATCGCCGTTTCCCGCTCGGTGTTGATGCCCACCACCTGACCGCAGGGATTGACGACCGGGCCGCCGCTGTTGCCCGGATTGGTGGCGGCGGAATGCTGGATGATGTGGATTTGCGGAGCATCCTCGGTCCAGGCGCCGGTGAAGATGCGGTTGGCGATGCCGGCGGTGAAGCTGGTGCGGCTGTCGGCGCCGAGCCTTTCGCCCGCGCCCGGAAAGCCGATCGCGAACAGCGTCGACCCTTTGGTCAGGCTGTCGATACCCGTTTCGCTCAGTTCCGCGGGCGGGCGGTCCAGGCCTTCGACCTTCAGCACCGCCAGGTCTTCCTCCGGATAGGCGTGCACCACCGTCGCCGGCCGTCTCGCCTCCGGTGCCGCCCCACTCTCCACCACGTACAGGTCCCAACCGCCGACGACGTGTGGGTGAATGACGTGATAGACGGTCGCGATGTGGCCCTGCGCGCTGACGACGAACCCACTGGCGCCGCCGCTCCGCCCCGGTCCTTCGACAATGACGCGAACCATGCTCGGCTCGATCTTGCGTGCCACCGCCGTCGGCTCGATGGCGGCCGCGGACGTTGCCAAGAACAGAGCCAGCGAGGCGGTGGCGAAAAGCAGGGAGTGCTGTGTCATGGCTCGGACGACATCGCAACGCGACGCGACGGGCACACGCCGCCACGTCTCCGCCGGGCGGGCGGTCCGCAGGCGGCGTTGATGTCGCCGCAATAGCACCAGCATACCCGAACGGTCGGCGAATTGCGCCGCGCAGGCCGGGCTCAATCTGCCGGCGCAAACACCTCGTGCTCGCCGCGCACGTGGCGCAGGGCGTAGCGGCCGAGCGAGCGCACCCGATCCGGGTCCGCCTGAGCCACCGGCGCCGACAGCAGCAGCGGCTGGTCGAGCAGCTTGGCCAGCTCGCACAGGCGCTGGGCCATGCCGGTAGCGCTACCGGTGACGGTGAAGTCCAGCCGGGTCGGCGAACCGACGTTGCCGTAGGTGACGTCGCCGACATGGACGCCCATGGCGCAACGGATCTGCGTTTTGCCATTCCCGCCGCCGGCACGTTCGATGTGGCGTAGGATATCCGTCCCCGCCGCCGCGGCCCGCCGGGAGGCTTCGGCATCGTCACCGTCGACCGGGAAGATCGCCAGCACCGCGTCGCCGATGAACTTCAGCACCTCGCCGCCGCGGGCGACGACGGGTTCGGTGACGCATTCGAAGAAGCTGTTGAGCAGCTCCAGATAGTCGTCGCGCGGCAGTTCGTCGGCCAGCCGCGTCGACTCGCGCAGATCGCAATAGAGGATCGCCGCGCCGATTTCCTGGCCGTGGCCACGCCGGACCTGGCCGCTGCGCACCAGCCGCCCGGTGCGCGGTCCGAGATAGGTGTCGAGCAGCGTCTCCGCGTTGGTCTGCGCCGCCAGGACCTCGTAGAAGCGGCTGAGCACCGTACTGGCCTCGAAGATCCGTCCCAGGTCGGCGGTGGAAAAGCCCGCGGCATGGTCGGAGGTCAGCGTCATGGAATGGATCTGGCCGTTGGAGAACGGCAGCGGCATGGCGACATAGTCGGTGCCGCCCCGGCGACGCAGCTCTTCCATTACCGGGAACTGAAACTCGGACACCTCTTCGTCCAGCCGCTGGCGCACGCCGCCGCGTCCCTCGCTGACGTAGCGGACCGGGCTGTTCAGGTAGTCGGGATGCTGCAAGGCGCCGTGTGGCATGGTGCTGACGGCGACCGTCGGGTCGCCCCGGCGCCAGACGTAGCGCATGCCGAGCAACAGCGGATGCAGCGTCCAGATGCCGACGCTCAGGCGCCACAGCGGGATGCCCTCGGCCACCAGGCGCTCGCCCAGCGCCACGGTCAGCGTCTCCGCCGTGTCGCACAGCCAGGCCTCGCGCAGCAGCCAGTCGACCAGGGCGCCGCCGGCATGGCCGTAGTCCGGTGCCGCCGGCAGCGGCCGCTCCAGCTCCCAGTGCTCGGCCGCCGCCGGGTAGAAGGCAAGGTCGCCGGCGATCGCCTTGGCCTCGGTCAGCGGCTTGTCGTAGCTCCAGGCGGCGTTGGGGATCACCCGGTCGCCCAGTACCAGGTCCCAATGCGTCGCCGTGCCCTTGAAGGGGCAGAAGGTCTTGTGGTTGTTGCGCCGCAGCCGGCTCATGTCCACATCGGCCCGCGGCAGGTAGACGCACGACGGCAGCCGGGTCTCGTGCAAGATTTGCGCGGCGTCGCTGTCGGCGAGCACGGCCTCGCCATGGCGCACGCGCACGCGGCCCGGCACCGGTTCGGCGACGATCTGATAGGCTGGCTGGTCCGGATTCAGCATCTGTCTTCTGGTGTAGCAGCAGGGGTGGGCCATATGTATGTTCGCGGCGGGCCGCCAGCAACCGGCTGGACCGGCCAGGCCGGCCGCTGGCTTTTGCCGCAATTGGGCCCTGGATCTGCCGAATGAGCGAAAACCCCGGCCAACTGACCCTCGGACCCGCGCCGGAGACGACCGTCTTGCGCGGGCATGCCGGCGTGGAGCTGATGCACCCCTGGCGGCTGGAGTTTCTCGACCGCGAGCTCGAGGCCGGCTTCAAGGCGGCCGAGCGGGACCGCAACCTGCGCCAGGCCCGGTTCGGTCTCGGCATCGCCCTGGTCCTCAACGCCGTCTTTGCCGCGATCGATCCCGCGGTGTTTCCCGACCATCTGCCGCTTGTCCTGACGATCCGCCTCGCCGTGATCACGCCGTTGCTGGCGGTATTGATCGGCCTGACCTACACCGAGCACTTCCGCACCCGCTGGCCGGCGTTGCTGATGTGGGCGGAATGGCTGTTTGCCTTCAGCTACGGCGCGATCAACGCCATAGCGGCGCCGCCCGAGGCGGTCGTGAGCGGCTTCGTCCTGGTCGTGCTCGGCGCCTATCTGCTGTTTCCGCTGATCTTCCGTTATGGCGTGATCGGCGCCTGGAGCACGACGGCGATCTATCTGGCGATCATCGCCCTGTTCGGCGAGCGCGGCGGCGAAAGCCTCTTGTTCATGACCGCACAGCTGGTCACGGCCAACCTGATCGGCATGTTTGCGCTCTATCGCTCCGAGCGCTATCGCCGCCTGGATCACCTCAACACCCTGCGGCTGGCCGACGAGCGACAACGCTATCACGGGCTGCTGACGCGGATCCTGCCGACGCCCGTGGCCGAACGACTGGAGCGGGGCGAAACGGTGGCGGAAGAGGTCGGCGACGCGTCGGTGCTGTTCGCCGACATCGTCGGCTTCACGGCGATCGCCGCGCGTTGCCCGGCCAGCGAGACGGTGGCGCTGCTGAACCGGCTGTTCTCCGACTACGACACTCTTGTCGCCCGCCATGGCCTGGAGAAGATCAAGACCATCGGCGATTCCTACATGGTCGCCGGCGGTCTGCCGCGACCCAAGGCCGACCACCTGCAGGCGATGGCGGCACTGGCCCTGGACATGCGTGCCGCGGCGGCCGTCGTGAAGGCGCCCGACGGGCAGGTGCTCGAAGTGCGCATCGGCCTGCACAGCGGACAGGTTCTGGCCGGGGTGATCGGCGATACCCGCTTCCTCTACGATCTGTGGGGCGACACGGTGAACACGGCCAGCCGCATGGAGCGGCTCGGGGGACCCGGTCTGATCCAGGTCTCCGACGACGTGCAACGGCGGCTGGCGGCCGAGTTCGTGTTCGAACCGCGCGGCGACATCGAGGTCAAGGGCAAGGGCCGGATGCCGGTGTGGTACCTTACCGGCCGCCGGAGTCCGACCGTGTCGGCGGCGCCGGCAGAGTCCGTCGAAAGGTAAACCGCCAATGCCCCTTGACCCGCAATGCGCCGCCATCCTGGAGGCGGCCGCCAAGGTCGGCTCGCCATTCGGTTCCGACGACCATCTCGTCGGGCGTCAGGCCTACGCCGCGTCGACCGAGGTCTATCGCCACGAGGTGGCGGTACCGCTTGAGGTCGAGAACATGACGATCGCCGGTCCCGGCGGGGTGTTGCCGTTGCGCAGCTATCGCCCGCGCGGCGCTGCCGATGCCGGGCCGGCCGGCGCCCTGGTGTTCTTCCATGGCGGTGGCTGGGTGATCGGCGATCTCGACACCCACGATCACGTCTGCCGGTTCATCGCCGCCCACGCCGGGGTCGTGGTGGTTTCCGTCGACTACCGGCTGGCGCCGGAGCACAAGTTTCCGGCCGCGCTCGACGACTGCGTCGCCGCGGTCCGCTGGGTCGCCGGGCAGGCCGACGAACTCGGTATCGATCCGGCCCGGCTGGCGATCGGCGGCGACTCCGCCGGCGGCAACCTGGCGGCGGCGGCGGCGATCGAGCTGCGCGACCAAGGCGGGCCGGCACTGCAACTGCAGTTGCTGATCTATCCGGCGGTCGACTTCACCGCGGACAACGACTCGCTGCGCGACAATGGCGACGGCTACCTGCTGACCCGGGCGGCGATCGAGAAGTTCGCCGACTGGTACCTGCCCGACCGGGAAGCCCGCCGCGATCCGCGGGCCTCGCCGTTGCTGGCGGCGCATCACACCGACCTGCCGCGGACCTGGGTCCAGACGGCCGAGTTCGACCCGCTGCGCGACGAAGGGCGCGCCTATGCCGAGGTCCTGGCCCGTGCCGGCGTGCCGGTGGAGTACAAGAGCTATCCCGGCATGATCCATGGCTTCATGCGCATGGGCGGCAAGGTCGACGCCGCCCTGGCTGCGCTCGACGATGCCGCGCGGGCCGTCCGCTCCGCGCTCGGCCGTTGACGCCGGCGACCACGGTTGCCCCGCCGCCGCTGTCGCTGTTCCACACGGCGCAGGCGCACGTCGCCAGCTGCGAGGCGATTCTGGCCGAGCTCGCCCCTGACCTGCCTGTCAGGCACGAAGTGCGGGCCGAGCTGCTGGCGACGGCGATCGCCGCGGGTGCGTTGACCGCAGAGGTGCACGCCGAGGCGGCGGCCGCCCTGGAAGCGCAGGCCGGGACTGCCGGCCTGGTTTTGTGTACCTGCTCGACCCTCGGCCCGGCCGCCTGGACGGCGGCGGCGCGGGCGTCCACCCCCATCCTGCGCATCGACGAGCCGATGGCGCGCCAGGCTGTGGCGACCGGGCCGCGAATTGGTATCGCCGCCTGCGTCGCGACCACCATCGCGCCGACGCGCGAGCTGCTGGCGACAGTCGCCGACCGCGACGGCCGCTCGGTCCAGCTTTCGACGATCTTGATCGACGATGCCTGGCCCTTGTTCGAGGCCGGCGATCAGGCTGGCTACGTCCGACGCATTGCCGAGGCCCTGCGGGCGCAGCAGGGCGTCGACGTGGTCGTGCTGGCGCAGGCCTCGATGGCACCGGCGGCCGCTGCCGCCGGTCTGCCGATCCCGGTGCTTTCCAGCCCGCGATCGGGTCTGGCGGCGGCGGTTTCGGCCTTTCGCGCCCGCTATGCGGGCCCGTAGACCATTGGACCACAGGACCTATCTGGCCGGTGCCGACAGGTGGTTGGCATATTGGTCGCTTTCGTCAGGTTCGCCGGAAGTCTAAAGTCCCATTGTGTGGTCACTGAAAGTCCGGTGCGTGGCTGCCGTGCCGATCGCTGTCGGTTGCCACCCGAGCCACGAGGGCAGGGGGCATTGCCTTGGGGACCCGTTGGGGGACACAGAGGGCGCCGCTTCTGGATCCGGCCACGGACCAGTTGCCGACCGCGAGCCTGGCCGAGGTGATGGCTTTCTATCGCCGGATTGCCGGCAGTGAGGCGATGCCCAGACGGGCCGACCTGTCGCCGGGGGATCTGCCGCGCGCGGCACTGCCGTTCGTGTTCCTGGCGGAAACGCCTGACGGCACCGTAGACAGCCTGCAGTACCGGCTGGTCGGCACCGGCCTGACCGAGAAGATGGGCAGGGATACGACCGGCATGCGGCTATGCGACGCCTATCTCGGTCCCGACTGGGCCCAGCTCCGCCCGCAGTATCAGTACGTCCTGACGGCCGGCCGGCCGTTGCTGGCACGGGCCGATTTCATCGGCACCGACGACCGCGTGTACCACTACGCGCGCCTGCTGATGCCGCTGTCGGACGATGGCGTGGCGGTGAGCTATTGCCTGGGCTACGTCGAGTTCGCGGAAGGGCCCGCGGACTGACGGCCCGGCGGCTGCGTCGTCAGGGGAACACCTGCACCCAGGCCTCCCGCTTGCGCTCCGACACGGCGCCGAAATGCGCCTCGTACTCGCGCTTGAGGTCGGCGAACGCCTCGGACTCCTGGAAACGCTCGAACGTCGCTTCGTCGCGGAACTCGTAGACCGCCATATACCGATAGCTGTCCACGCCCAACAGGGCCCGGTAGCGCCGGGCGCTGACGGCGCCGTTGAAGCGCAGCAGCTGGGCGCAATGCTCTTCGTTGTACCAGCGGTTGAAGGCGTCCTCCTGGTCGGCGGTGATCGTCGCCTTCACGGTGAACAGGACGATGGCCATGGCGTTCCTCCCTGGCGGCAATGGCAGGCCACCATGGTAACCTGATGGCATGGCGGCGCTCGTGAAAACGCTGATCGATCATTGGCCGTTCGCATTTGCCGCGGCCGTTGCGGCACTGCTGTGGGTGACCGGCCCCGCCGGTATCGCCGTCTTCTGGCCGCTGATCCTGGCCGCCCTGTTTGCCGTGCTGCTGTGGTGGTTGAACCGTCGGCAGCGCCCCGACCGAACCGACTGAGCCCTAGCGGTTCAGCTCCCGCATGCCGTTGTCCAGCCCTTCGAGGGTCAGCGGGTACATCCGGTGCGACATGATCTGCTGCAGCATCTGCAGCGACGGGGTGTAGTTCCAGTGCCGCTCGGGGATCGGGTTGAGCCAGACCGCGTGCTTGAAGTGGTCGAGCAGGCGGTTCATCCAGACCTCGCCGGCTTCCTCGTTCCAGTGCTCGACGCTGCCGCCGGGATAGACGATCTCGTAGGGGCTCATGCTGGCATCGCCGACCAGGAACAGCTTCCAGTCCGGCCCGTAGGTGTTGATGAGCTGCATCGTCGGGATGTGCTCGGTGTGCCGGCGCCGGTTGTCCTTCCACACCTTCTCGTACAGGCAGTTGTGGAAGTAGTAGTACTCCAGGTGCTTGAACTCGCCGCGGGCGGCCGAGAACAGCTCCTCGCAGGTGCGGATGTGGTCGTCCATCGAGCCGCCGGCGTCGAGCAGCAGCAGCACCTTCACCGTGTTGCGCCGTTCGGGACGCATCTGGATGTCGATATAGCCGCCGTTCTTGGCCGTGGAACGGATGGTGCCGTCGAGGTCGAGTTCGTCCGGCGCGCCCTCGCGGGCGAACTTGCGCAGGCGACGCATCGCCACCTTGATGTTGCGTGTGCCGAGCACCACGGAATCGTCCAGGTTGCGGTACTCGCGCTTGTCCCAGACCTTGACCGCGCGCCTGTGGCGCGACTTGTCCTGGCCGATGCGCACGCCTTCGGGATTGTAGCCGTAGGCGCCGAACGGCGACTTGCCGGCGGTGCCGATCCACTTGTTGCCGCCCTGGTGGCGGCCTTCCTGTTCCTCGAGGCGCTTCTTCAGCTCTTCCATCAGCTTCTCGAAGCCGCCCATGGCCTCGATCTCGGCCTTCTCCTCGTCGGTCAGGTAGAGCTCGGCCAGCTTGCGCAGCCAGTCCTCGGGGATCTCGGCCGCTTCCGTCTCCTCGGGCGGTTCCAGCCCCTTGAACACCTCGCCGAACACCCGGTCGAACTTGTCCAGGTTGCGCTCGTCCTTCACCAGGCAGGAACGCGACAGGTAGTAGAACTTCTCAACGCTGTATTCGGCGACGTTGTGCTCCATCGCCTCCATCAGAGTCAGATATTCCTTCAGGCTGACCGGGACCTTGGCCTTCTTCAGCTCGTAGAAAAGGTTGAGGAACATGCGCCGCTCTCCCTCGCCGTGGCCTCCGGCGTCAGTTGCCCTGCTCGCGCCGGGCGAGGAAGGCCAGCCGCTCGAACAGGTGCACGTCCTGCTCGTTCTTCAGCAGCGCGCCGTGCAGCGGCGGGATCAGCTTCTTGGGATCCTTGGTGCGCAGCACTTCGGGCGAGATTTCGTCGGCCATCAGCAGCTTCAGCCAGTCGAGCAGCTCCGAGGTCGACGGCTTCTTCTTCAGGCCCGGCACCTCGCGGATCTCGTAGAACACGTTCAGCGCCTCGCGCACCAGCTCCTTCTGGATGTCCGGATAGTGCACGTCGATGATCTCGCCCATCGTCTCGCGCTCGGGGAAACGGATGTAGTGGAAGAAGCAGCGGCGCAGGAAGGCGTCCGGCAGCTCCTTCTCGTTGTTCGAGGTGATGACGACGATCGGCCGGTGCTGGGCGACCACGGTCTGCTGCGTCTCGTAGACGAAGAACTCCATGCGGTCGAGCTCGAGCAGCAGGTCGTTGGGGAACTCGATGTCGGCCTTGTCGATCTCGTCGATCAGCAGGACCGGCGATGCCTCGGCCTCGAAGGAGTCCCACAGCTTGCCGCGGACGATGTAGTTGGCGATCTCGTGCACCCGCTCGTCGCCGAGCTGAGAGTCGCGCAGGCGCGAGACCGCGTCGTACTCGTACAGGCCTTGCTGCGCCTTGGTCGTCGACTTGATGTGCCACTGGATCAGCGGCTTCGACAGCGCCTTGGCGATCTCGTGCGCCAGCACGGTCTTGCCGGTGCCGGGTTCGCCCTTGACCAGGAGCGGCCGCTCCAGGGTGATCGCGGCGTTGACCGCGACCATCAGGTCGTCGGTGGCGACATAGGTATCGGTGCCTTGAAACTTCATTGCTGACTACGCTCGATGGCTGGTTTTGTTCTGGGTGCGAGCAGGGACATTAGGGTGCCGGCCTGCAATCATCAAGGGCAGCGGCCGGCGTGGCCGCACCCCGGTATCAGCGCAGCGGCAGCGGCGCCCGGCCGGCGAACCGGGCCTCATCGCCCAGCGCTGCTTCGATCCGCAACCCCTCGTTCCACTTCGCCATGCGCTCGGAGCGGGCGAAGGAACCGACCTTGAGCTGACCGGCGTTCCAGCCGACGGCCAGGTGGACGATGGTCACGTCCTCGCTCTCGCCGGAGCGGGCCGAGACCACGCTGCCCCAGCCGGCCTCGCGCGCCGCCTCCAGTGCCGCCTTGGCCTCGGTGACGGTGCCGGCCTGGTTCGGCTTCACCAGGACCGCGTTGCAGCAGCCGGCCGCGGCCGCCTCGCGCACCCGGTCCGCGTCGGTCACCAGCACGTCGTCGCTGATGATCTGCACCCGGTGCCCGACGGCCTGGGTGAAGGCGGTCAGTGCCTCCAGGTCGTCCTCGGCCAGCGGATCCTCGATCGAGACGATCGGGTAGCGGTCTAGCCAGCCGATCAGCAGCTCGCTGAGGCCGTCGGCGTCGAGTTCGCGGCCCTCCAGGCCCAGGCGGTAACGCCCGGCGCGGCCGAACTCGGAAGCGGCGATGTCGAGCGAGATCGCCACCTCGTCGCCGGCCGCGAAGCCGGCCCGCTCGATCGCCGTCACCAGCGCTTCCAGCGCCTCTTCGTTGCTGGCGAACGCCGGCCAGTAGCCGCCTTCGTCGGCGACGCCCTGCAGGCGGTCCTGCTCGGCCAGCAACAGGCCGGCGTGACGGTAGACTTCGGCGGTCCAGTCCAGCGCCTCGGCGAAGCTCGCCGCACCCGGGCAGGTCACCATGAAGTCCTGGACGTCGACGCGCCGCGCGGCATGCGCGCCGCCGCCGAAGATCTGGATCTCCGGCAACGGCAGGGTCACCGGGCCGTCGGCGGCAAGATGGCGCCACAGCGGTTCGTTGGCCGCGGCGGCGGCGGCGTGCAGGACCGCCATGGAGCTGGCGATCATGGCGTTGCCGCCGAGCCGGGAACGGTCCGTGGTGCCGTCCAGCTCGATCAGGCGCTGGTCGACCCCGGCCTGGTCGGCCGCATCGAGGCCGGTCAGGGCGTCGTTGATCTCGCCGTTCACGTGCGCCACGGCCTTCGTCACGTCCAGGCCGCCGAACGTCTCGCCGCCGTCGCGCAGGTCCAGGGCCTCGCCGCTGCCGGTGGAGGCGCCGGCCGGGGCGATCGCCCGGCCGATCGCGCCGGCGGACAGGTGGACCTCGGCCTCCACCGTCGGCCGGCCGCGGGAATCCCAGATCCGCCGGCCAACGACGCGTTCGATGCGATACCAGGTCATCTCTTCAGCTCCTGTGCCCAGGCGTCTGCCACCGCCGCCAGACTGTCGGCCGGGTTCCGCAGCAGCGCCGCCGCGGTGCGCCGCACGCGCGCCTTGTCGTGCTCGGCGGTGAGGTACTCGGCCGGCGACTTGCCGTCCACCCGGGCCAGGAACAGGCCTGGCAGCAGCCGCGCCGTGCGCGCTTCCATCCGTGCGGCCGGTTCCCAGTCGACGTGCGCGACATAGGCATCGCGCAGGCCGGTGAAGCAGTCGAGGTAGCCGGCGCTCTGCGCCGGCCGGACCAGGCACTTCAGCAGCAGGTGGTTGAGGCAGAACGCCAGGTCGAAGGCCGGATCGCCGTAAACCGCGCATTCGGCGTCCAGGAACACCGGTCCGCGCGGCCCCACCAGGATGTTCTTCGGGCTGACGTCGCCGTGCACCAGGGCCAGGCGGGTCTCGGCCGTGGTCGCCGCCAGCGCCAGCAGGGCGGGACCCAGCTCGGTGTGTACGCGGGCGGTGGCCTCCAGGTAGGGCTCCAGGCGGATGGCGTGGAAGGTGTCATGGTTGGCGAAGGCCGCGGCCAGCTCGGCCCGGCCGGCGGTCGCGGCGTGGATGTGGCCGAGGCGCTGGCCGACCTGGCGCGCGGTCTCCGGCTCGATCACCCCGGTCATGAGCTGTGTCTTCCACACCGGGTGATCGGCCGGATCGAGATAGGCCATGGCAAACAGGCCGGCATCGGCATCGTGCCCCAGCACGGCCGGCACGGCGTCGGGCTCGACCGTGGCGGCGGCGCGCATCCAGGCGACCTCGGCGGCGTTGCGTCCGACCGGGGCATACCAGTCCTGGGCGACCCGCAGCTTGGCCAGGGCGCGCTTCACGCAAAAGCTGTCGGTGGCGGTCTCGACCTTCCAGATGTCCGACGAAACCCCGCCCGTCAGTGGTTCGAAGCGGGCCTCGGCATCGGCCGGCAGCAGCCCCAGCCGGCAGAGCGCCGCCTGGGTCTCGGCCAGGCCCTGGTCTTCGGCTGAGACGGAATCGCGGCTCATGGCCCGGCATTAAAACCGGTATTGCCGCATCCGCAAACCGCAGGTGGTGGCGGTTCAGGTAACCAGGTTGAAGAGGTTTGAGCTGTTGGCGCCCGTCTGGCCGTCCAGACGGGCCGTGTTGGTCGCCGTTGCCTGCTGCGCCAGCGAAGAGACGAAGCTCAACGCTGCCTGCATGCTGGCCAGCTTCTCCGCGTCCTCGGCACTGACCGGCTGCAACCCGGTCTCGCGCTCGTCCTCGGGACCGACCGAGAGGAAGCGGAACATGTCGCGGATCTCGCGAATGGCGTTGTCGATCAGCACGCCGACGTCGGTCGCGCTGGTCGTGTCGGTTATGTCCATCTCGCCGACGAAGCCGAGTTCGAAGATGGTATCGTCTTCCGCCTCTTCTTCCTCGCTGTCGGCGGGGGGACCGTGCAGGGTCCCCGCGGACAGGCCCAGGCCGGGCAGGGCGTCGAAACCGTCGGGGCCGGCGAAGATCTCGATCACGCCGCCGTTCTGCGCCTCGATGGTCATGGTCTTGGCGTCGATGCCGTCCTTCAGCTCGACCGAGCCGGACTGGCCGAGGATCTTCTTGATCTTGTAGGCGAGGAAACCGAGCGTGTCGTCGGACTCGATGGTCACGGTGCGGGCGACGGCGCCGTCGACGGCGATCTGGAACGATTGCCCGGCCCGCACGCTGGTCAGGCCGGTGAGCTCCGTCGGGTCGGCAATCGGCACTTCGCCTTTCGGCAGGCCGAGCCGCGAGAGCACGTCGGTACCGTCGACGTCGAACGCAACGGCGTTGCCGCTGTGGGCGATCGAGCCGCGGAACTGCTTGGTCCAGGCGTTGCTGCCGGCGCTGTCGAGCTTGACGGCGTAGTAGTCCTGGGCGAGCGCCGCGGTGCTGCCGTCGATGCCGCCGGTGGTGGCGCCGGTGACGTAGATCTCGTCGGCACCGGCGTTGGCGCGCACGGCGATGCCGGCAACGCTGTCGGTCCCGGCGCTGCCGACATAGGAGGTGAAGTCGACCGTGGCGGTGCCGCCATTGTCGGTGATCTTGGTGACGTAGCCGTCGTTGCCGCCGGCGTGGGCCTGGGCGATGGTGCCGTTGAAGGCGGTGTTGGTGGTGCTGCCGGCGAGGTAGACCGCGCCGCTGCTGCCGACGGCCAGGCCGGCCACGGTATCGCCGCTGTTGAGGCTGCCGGCGGTGGCCTCCCAGGCCAGCGTCGCCGAGGAGCCGCCGTCGGTATACTTGCGGACCACGGCGCTGCCGTTGTGCTCGGCGGCGACGAAGACGTTGCCCGAGGCGTCAAGGGCGACGCCGGTGGCGCGGTCGTCGCCGGTGTCGCCGAACTGGGTGTTCCACTGCAGCGTGCCGTCGCTGTCCAGCTTAGTGACGAAGGCGTCGTTGCCGCCGGCATAGGTGTTGCTGGAATCGATGGCCGCCTGGGTGTAGCCGGCGACGAAGACGTTGCCCGAACTGTCGGCCGTCACCGCCAGGGCGCCGTCGTTGGCGTACGGTGCGGCCTGCCGGGTCCACTGCTCGACGCCGCTGGAATTGAACTTGGTGACGAAGCTGTCGTAGTTGCCGCCATAGGCGGCGTCGGTCAGCGCCCCCTGGACCTGGCCGGCGACGACGACGTTGTCGCTGCCGTCGACGGCGACGGCGAAGCCGGCCGACTGGTCGGCGGCGCCGAGCAGCCGCGACCACACGAGATTGCCGGCGGCGTCGAGCTTTCGCAGGTAGGTGTCGGTGCTCGCCTGGTTGGCCTGGCCTTCCATGTCGCCGGCGGTGTTGCCGACGGTGTAGACGAAACCGTTGCTGTCGACCGCGACGGCCCGGGCATCGTCGGCCGCTGTGGTATCGATCTCCGAGCGGAAGACCTCCGTCGGGCTCGCCGCCGTCAAGCTGTCGAGCTTCTTCACGAAGCCCGAAGAGCTGTCGCCGACGTTGTTCTTGCCGGCGATGTAGATCGCCGGCTCGCTGGCCCCGACGTTGCCGAAGCTGAGCGTCTCGGCACTGTTCAGGCTCCATTCGAAGCCGTAGGCATATTCGTCGTGGCGTTTGACCTTGATCGAGGAGACGAAGCCCGCGGCCGACATCTGGTCGTTGATATGGGTGGCGATGTTGTCGACGTTGAGCGTGCCGCTGACCGCCGACAGGTCGATGTTCACGGTCGTGGTGCCGCTGGAATTGGTCACCGTGATGTCGAACGTCTCGGTGCCGGCGAGACCCGAAATCGCGTTGTCGCGGACGTCACTGACCACCGCGCCGATGTGGTAGGGGATGACCTTGGACTCCGTCTTCGGAAACTCCAGGGTGCTCGTCATCGAGGTCTGGCGGATGCCATAGAGCAGGTTGGCGTCGGTACCGAAGTTGAGCCCGCCGACGAAGCTCTTGGTCTCCTCGAAGTAGCGCTCCATCCGGCTCTGCAGCAGGTCCTTGTAGGTCGTTGCCGCGGCGTCGGTCTCGGCGAAGGTGACCAGCTCGCGCAGCCGGGTCAGGCCGGTGTAGAGGGCGAACAGGTTCTTGAAGTTGTCGTTGTCGCCGTCGCCCTGGATCCGCGGATCGTTGAGGTCGATCAGGTCGCCGGTGGAGAAGATGCGCTGCAGCGCCTCTTCCCGGTCCTCGGGCGCGACCGCCGGCAGCTCCCAGGGTGGGATCACCGAGGCGTCGAGGTTGTTCGCCGCCTTCAGGATGTCTTCGTTGATCTTTTTGGCATGCAGCGTCTGCCCCAGCGACACGCCGCTGGAGTAGAAGTTGGACAGCACCGAGCTGTCGAAGGTCGCCAGCTTCAGCCCGCCGTTGTTGGCGCCGAAAATGTCCACATCGGCTCCGTCTGCTGCATTGAGGGCAATCGTGCCTTCTGCCGCGATCTCAGCAATCCTGCCCTGGCGCGGTTGACGCGGCGTGAACAGGCGTGGTGAACGGACATGGTTAACGGGGCCTTGATGGCTGCAGCCAAAACGGCCGGCTTTACCGGGTGTTAACTGCGCAAACGGGAAGATGCCCGGTCCGCGGCGCAGATCGCGCCGCAGCGGTGCCGGGGCCGCCGACAGCAGGCGGCGGCGACCGGCGGAGGTATGGCTCGGTCGAGCCAGGAGCTGGGCATGGCGACGACAGGCACCGCGGAGCTGGCGTTCGAGCAGGGGCTCTCGCCGTCCGCCCGCGGCAAGATCCGTTCCATCGAAGAGCTGGCGACGCTGGCCGAGCAGGCCCGACAGGCCGGCCGTTCGGTGGTGCTCGCGCATGGCGTGTTCGACCTGCTGCACATGGGCCACGTCCGGCACCTCGAGGAAGCGCGCAGTCACGGCGACCTGCTGATCGTCACGGTCACCTGCGATCGTTACGTCAACAAGGGCCCGGGCCGGCCGGTGTTCCCCGAGCTGATGCGGGCGGAGATGGTCGCGGCACTGGAGTGCGTCGGCGCCGTCGGCGTTTCCAACTGGTCGACCGCCGAGGGCGTGATCCGTTTCATCAAGCCTGACGTCTATATCAAGGGCCAGGACTACGCCGCCGAAGGTGACGACATCACCGGCGGCATCGCCCGCGAGCGCGACCTGGTCGAGAGCCATGGCGGGCGCGTCGTCTATACCGACGAGATCACCTTCTCCTCGTCCTCGCTGATCAACCGCCACCTGCACCTCTACGACTCCGAGGTGGCCGAGTATCTCACCCGGCTGCGCGAGCGCGACATCGTCGGCGACATCCTGCGCTCGATCGAGGCGATCCAGGATCGCCGGGTGCTGCTGGTCGGCGAGGCGATCATCGACGAGTACCAGTACTGCGCGCCGATGGGGAAGTCGGCGAAGGAGAACATCATCGCCAGCCGCTACGAGGGCCGCGAGGTCTTCGCCGGCGGCGTCATCGCTTCGGCCAACCATGTCGCCAATTTCGTCGACCAAGTCGAGGTCATCACCTGCGTCGGCGAACAGGACGACTACGAGCAGCTGATCCTCGACACCGTGGCCGACAACGTCACGGTGCGCTTCGTTCGCCTGCCCAACGTGCCGACGATCCGCAAGTGCCGGTTCGTCGACCCGGGCCACATGCGCAAGCTGTTCGAGGTCTATCACTTCGACGACACGCCGCTTGCCGGACGCAGGGAAGACGAGCTGTGCGACCTGATCGGCGAGCGGGCCGGCGCGTTCGACGTCTGCATCGTCAACGATTTCGGCCATGGCATGATGACCGGGCGGGCGATCGGCATGGTCAACGCGAGCGCCCGCTTTCTCGCCGTGAACGCCCAGAGCAACAGCGCCAACCACGGCTACAACACCATCTCCAAGTACCAGCGGGCCGACTACGTCTGCATCGACGCGCCGGAGGCCCGCCTGGCGGTGCGCGACCCTTTCAGCGACCTGGGCGAGCTGGTGCAGGGGCGGCTGCGCGAAGAGATCGACTGCAACCACATCATCGTCACCCACGGCCAGCATGGCTGCCTCACCTTCGACCTCGCCGAGGGTCTGGCCAAGGTGCCGGCCTTCACCCGGCAAGTGGTCGATACGGTGGGTGCGGGCGACGCCTTCCTCTCGGTCACGGCGCCGCTGGTCCAGGCGCATACCCCGATCGAGGTGGTCGGCGTCATCGGCAACGCCGTCGGGGCGATGAAAGTCGGCATCGTCGGACACCGCTCGTCGGTGCAGCGGGTGCCGGTCATGAAATTCCTCACCGCGCTGCTGAAGTAGCGCCAGGGCGAAAGGGCAAGAGCATGGACGCTCGGGTACGCGACTACTTCGCGCAACTGGCCGAGCTGCCGCTGCGCAGCGAGTTCACCGACGGCCGCGGACAGGCCCTGGAGATCGGCGACTTCTATGGCCGGGTCGGCGAGCTGCTGGACGGCTGTCGCCGCGAGAATAAGCTGATGTTCGTCGGCAACGGCGGGTCCGCCAGCATCGCCAGCCACATGGCCGTCGATTTCTCCAAGAACGCGGGCATTCCCGCGCAGTGCTTCAATGACGGCGCGACCCTGACCTGTCTGGGCAACGACCTTGGCTACGACCAGGTCTTCGCCCACCAGGTGGCCACCTTCGGCCAGCTCGGCGATCTGCTGGTGGCGATTTCCAGCTCCGGTAACTCCGACAATATCGTCAACGCCATCCTGGCCGCCCGCAGCCGCGGCTGCCGGGTCTTGAGCATGAGCGGCTTTGGCGCCGACAACCGACTGCGCAAGCTCGGCGACTACAACGTCTGGGTGCCCAGCGGCGAGTACGGCTTCGTCGAGATCGTGCACCTGGCGCTGTGTCATGCGCTGCTCGACCTGGCCATGGGCTGGAGCCGCGAAAGCGGGCTGTGGTCCGCCGGTGACGGCAGTGGCGACGGCGACGTGAAGATGGAGCTGGCCGGATGAGCGAGACGCGGACCTGGCATGTGCTGGTGACCGGCGGGGCCGGTTATGTCGGTTCCTGCCTCGTGCCCAAGCTGCTGGCGGCTGGCCATTCGGTCACCGTGCTTGATCTGTTCATCTATGGCGACCAGGTGTTCAACGGCGCCAGCCAGCATCCCAACCTGCGCTGCCTGAAGGGCGACATGCGCGACCTCAGCCTGGTGCGCCAGGCCCTGGTCGGCTGCGATGCGGTGATCCACCTGGCCTGTATCTCCAACGATCCCAGCTTCGAGCTCGATCCGGACCTGGGCAAGTCGATCAACTACGACTGTTTCCGCCCGCTGGTGCGTGCTGCCAAGGACGCCGGCGTGAAGCGCTTCATCTACGCCTCATCCTCGTCGGTCTATGGCATCAAGGAGGACGACAGCGTCACCGAGGACCTGCCGCTCGAGCCGTTGACCGACTATTCGAAGTTCAAGGCCATGTGCGAGGAGGTGCTCGAGCAGGAGCGCGAGCCCGGCTTCGTCACCCTGACGATCCGGCCGGCGACGGTGTGCGGCTACGCCCCGCGGCTGCGCCTCGACCTCACCGTCAACATCCTCACCAACCATGCCGTCAACAACGGCAAGATCACCGTGTTCGGGGGTGCCCAGAAGCGGCCGAACATCAATGTCGAGGACATGACCGACCTGTACCTGCAGTGCCTGCAGTATCCCGATGCGCTGATCGACGGCGGCGTCTTCAATGCCGGCTACGAGAACCACACGGTGATGCAGATCGCCGAGATGGTGCGCGGGACTGTCGGGGAGGCGGTCGAGATCGTCACCACGCCGACCGACGACAACCGCTCCTACCACGTCTCCTCCGAGCGCATGCGCGAGCGTCTGGGCTTCACCCCGCGCTACAGCATCGAAGATGCGGTGAAGAGCCTGAAAACCGCCTTTGACGCCGGCCAGGTGCCGAACGCGATGACGGATCCGGTCTACTACAACGTCAAGCTGATGCAGCAGATCGCCCTGCATTGACCGCGCGCCTGGGCGGTGGGGCGGGCTGTCGGACCGCCCGCCCTGAATCCTGGCGAATCCCGAAAATTCGTTGTGAAACCAATACTTAAGCCTTCCTTAAGTATCGACCGGGTAGCCTGTTGATGGTTAATCCCGGGGCAAGCGGTGATGCGGATCGGCATCGATTTCGACAACACCATCGCGGGTTACGACGCGCTGTTCGCGCAGCTGGCGCAGGAGCGGGGTTTGTTTGCGACTGCACCCGCCAGCAAGCGCGCCTTGCGCGACGACCTGCGTCGCCGACCTGACGGCGAGTGCGAGTGGCGCCGACTGCAGACGGCCGCCTATGGCGCCCGCATGGCCGACGCCGAACTGATCGACGGCGTCGCGCCGTTCCTCAATGCCTGCCGGGTTGCCGGCATCACCGTGTGCATCGTCTCGCACAAGACCCGCTACGCCAACTTCGAGCCTGACGGCGTCGATCTGCGCGCGGCGGCAATGACCTGGATGGAGGCGCAGCGGTTCTTCGCCGCCGACGGTTTCGCCATCGATCCGGCCGACGTGCACTTCACCGACACCCGCTCCGACAAGGTCGCGCGCATCGACGAACTGGGCTGCAGCCAGTTCATCGACGATCTGGAAGAGGTCTTCGCCGAGCCCGGATTCCCTTCCGAGATCGGCGCCATTCTGTTCGATCCCGCCGGCCTTGGCGGAGAGATTGCCGGCGTCTTGCGCTGCCGGCATTGGAACGACATCAGGAGGCACGTCTTTGGACGCCGTCACTGAACTGGGCGATGAGGGCCTGCGAACGGTCGCCACGGACCTGCTCGATGTGCAGGTCACGGGCCTGGAGCGCGTTGGCGGGGGTGGCAACAACCGCCTGTACAAGCTCGCCGCGACGGACGACACCTTCTACGCCCTCAAAGCGTATCTGGAGACCGCGGACGATCCCCGCGACCGGCTGGGCGCCGAGTTCGCCGGCCTGCGTTTTCTCTGGCGACATGGCGTGCGCTGCGTGCCGCGGCCGATCGCCCACGATCGCATGCGCGGGCTGGCGATCTACGATTGGATCGATGGCGAACCTGTGGGACTGCATGGCACCGGCGATATCGATGCGGTTCTGCGTTTCGTTACCGAGCTGGCCGGCCTGTCGGACCTGCCCGCGACGCAGGAGTTGGCGGAGGCGTCGGAGGCCTGCCTGTCGCTGCGCGAGCTCGGCGAGCAGCTCCGCCGCCGCCTGAACCGGCTGCAGACGGTCGAGCGTGGCGATCTGTCCAACTATCTGGACCGCGATTTCCTGCCGTTGCTCGACGCCCATTGGTGCAATGCCCTCGACGCCGCCGAGATCGCCGGGATCGAAGCCGAGCAGATCCTGGCGGCCGAACGGCAGACGCTGTCGCCGTCGGACCTGGGCTTCCACAATGCCATCCGCCGCCCGGACGGGGATCTGTGCTTCGTCGACTTCGAGTATTTCGGCCGCGACGATCCGGTGAAGCTGACGGCCGATTTCCTGCTGCATCCGGCCATGGAGCTGGACGACCAGGTCCGCCGGCAGTTCCTTGCCGGCTGCCGTCAGGCGTTCCGGGGCGATCCGCTGTTCGATACCCGGCTGCGCCTGACCTACCCGCTGTATGCGCTGCGCTGGTGCCTGATCCTGCTCAACGAGTTTCTGCCGGAACGCTGGGCGCGGCGCCGTTTTGCCGCGCCGGACCGCGATCGCGACGATCTGCTGATGCGTCAGCTCGACCTGGCCCGCGGCATGCTGCGCCGGGTCAACGATGTCCATGGGGGGGTGTTCAATGACGATTGACCTTGCTGCGCTGGAACGCGAAGCCGCGCGGGTGTCGGAACCGGTGCCGCTCGACGCGCGGGCGCGTGACCTGCGTCGGCTGGTGGTGCGCGGTCTGGCCGGCGGCCAGCGCGGTCATCTCGGTTCGGCGCTGTCGGTGCTCGAGGTCCTGCGGGTGCTCTACGACGACGTTCTGGCGCATCGCCCGGCGGAACCCGAATGGGCCGACCGCGATCGCTGCATCCTCTCCAAGGGCCACGGCTGCCTGGCGCAGTACGCGGTGCTGGCCGATCACGGCTACTTTCCGGCGGAGGAGCTCGACCGCTTCTGCCACTTCGATGGCATCCTCGGCGGCCATCCCGAGGCGGCCAAGATCCCTGGCGTCGAGGCATCCACCGGCGCGCTCGGGCACGGTCCGTCGGTGGCCCTGGGCATGGCCCTGGCCGCCCGCATGCGACAGCGGCGCCACCGCGTGTTCGCGGTCTGTGGCGATGGCGAGATCAACGAAGGCTCGGTGTGGGAAGCGGCGATGACCGCAGGCAAGCACAGCCTCGACAACCTGGTGCTGATCGTCGACTACAACAAGCTGCAGTCCTACGACGCCACCCGGGTGGTCCAGGACCTGGAGCCGCTGAGCGACAAGTGGCGCAGCTTCGGTTTCGCGGTTCGCAACGTCGACGGCCATGACGTCGACGCCCTGCGCGAGGTCTTTTCCGCCCTGCCGTTCGAGGCCGGCAAGCCGAACGCGATCATTGCCCACACCGTCAAGGGGCGCGGCGTCGGCTATGCCGAGAACAACCCCGCCTGGCACCACAAGTCGAACCTCTCTGCCGACGACATCGCAGAGCTGCTGACCGCGATCGGAGCGTAACCTATGCGCCGGACCTGCCTCGACATGGTCTATGAGCTCGCCTGCAAGGATCCGCGCGTGGTCTTTGTCGGTTCCGACCTGGGCGCCGGCACCTTGAGCCAGTTCCAGGCAGAGATGCCGGAACGCTTCTTCATGGAAGGGGTTTCGGAGCAGAACGTCATCGGCATGGCCGCCGGCCTGGCGATGGAAGGCTTCATCCCCTACGTCAACACCATTGCCACCTTCCTGACCCGGCGTTGCTACGAGCAGGTCGCCGTCGATCTCTGCCTGCACCAGCTGCCGGTGCGGCTGATCGCCAACGGCGGCGGCCTGGTCTACGCCCCGCTCGGCCCCACCCACCTGGCGATCGAGGACATCGCCATCATGCGGGCGCTGCCGTCGATGACCGTCGTCGCGCCTTGCGATGCCGAGGAGATGCGCCGGCTGATGCCGCAGACGCTGGAGCTCAACGGGCCCTGCTACATCCGCCTGGCCAAGGGTGGCGACGAGGTGGTTTCGGATCCGAACCTGCCGTTCTCGATCGGGCGTGCCATCACCATGCGCGAACCCGGCGACGTCCTGTTCGTCACCACCGGCGTTGCCACCACGCGTGCGTTGCAGGCGGCGCGGGCGCTGAAGGACGACAAGATCGAGTGCGGCGTTCTGCACATGCACACGGTCAAGCCGCTGGACGCCGATGCCGTGCTCAAGCTGGCGCCACGCGTCCAGCTCATCGTCACCGTGGAGGAGCACACGCTGGTCGGCGGCCTCGGCAGCGCCATCGGCGATCTGTTGATGGACGTGATGCCGCGCTCTGCGCCGCGCTTGGTCCGCTTCGGTATCCCTGACCGTTTTCCGGACAGGTACGGGACCCAGGACGAACTTCTGGGCCACTACGGCCTGCAGGGCCCGCAGCTGGCCGAGCGGGTTCGCGCGGTGGTGCGTGGCCGCGAGGAGCGCGCGGCATGAACGCCGAGCCGGCGCTGGCGGAGGCGACGGCGGGCTTTCTCGATCCGCGCGAGGTTGCGCTGTCCCGCCGGTTTCTCGAGCAGGGCCACATCATCGAGCCGGTCGCCGACCGCGATGCGCTCGACCGGCTGCGCACGGCCATTGCCGCGGCGGTGGCCGACCGGCTGCAGCTGCCGGCGCCGGCATCGGGTGAAGCCGGTGCGCTGCTCGACGGGATCCACGAACGGGTCCAGGCCGATGCCCTGAACCCCTTGCGCCTGGCGGCGATCGAGGCGGTCAACGGACTGCCCTGGGCACGGCGCGCCTATTTCGAGCTGGCGCGCCCGCTGCTCGAGACCATCGTCGGCAACGAGCTGGCGATGCAGCGCCGGCTGAACCTGTCGATCCAGCTGCCCGGCGACGATTCCTCGCTGCTTGCCGTCCACGCCGACGTCTGGGACGGCGACTCGCCGTTCGAGGTCGTGGTCTGGCTGCCCCTGGTGGACTGCTACCGCAGCAAGAGCATGTTCCTGCTGCCGCCGGCCAAGGCGCGCGCCGTCGAAGCCGAATTCGGCCGCTTCGACGGCCAGGACACCGAGGCCCTGTTCCGCCACATCGAAAACGAGCTGCTCTGGCTCGATATCCCCTATGGCCACGTCCTGCTGTTCAACCAGAACCTGATGCACGGCAACCGGGTCAACCGCGAGCAGGAGAGCCGCTGGTCGATGAACTGCCGCTTCAAGAGCCTGTTTTCGCCGTACGCCGGCAAGCGCCTGGGCGAGTTCTTCGAGCCGGTGACAATCCGCGCCGCCAGCCGGATCGGCATGGCCTACGAGATGCCGGGAGGGTTCGTTGAGTAACCGCTTCGGCTACCGCGGCTATATCGCCAGCCGCCCGGTGCGCGGCCAGGACTGGCCGCAGCATGTGCAGAACCTGGTGGTCCGCGACTACGCCCAGCGTAACGGTCTGCACTATCTGCTGAGCGCCACCGAGTACGCCATGGACGGCTGTTACATGAACCTGGAGAGCGTGCTCGGCGAGCTCGACCGGATCGAGGGGCTGATCTGCTTTTCGCTGTTCATGCTGCCGCAGCGCCGCGAGCGCCGTACTGCGCTGTACCAGCGACTGTTCGAGGCCGGGGCCGGCCTGCACGGGGCGCTGGAGAACATGGCCGTGACCTCGCCGGCCGACGTCGCCCGCCTGGAGGACATCTTCCTGGTCGACGGCTTCGCCGCGCGGGCCCCGGTACCGGCCTGAGCGGGGGCGGCCGTGGCCTACATCGACTTTGTCGGCGTATTGCATACCGCGACCCGGCGCGACTACGTGCAGCGGGTGGTCGAGCACGACAAGGCCGCCTGCGCCGAGATTGCCTGCCAATTCGGCGAAGACTACTGGGACGGCGACCGTGCGCACGGCTATGGCGGCTACCGCTACGACGGCCGCTGGCGGCCGGTGGCCGAGGCGATGGTCGAGCACTATTGCCTTGAGCCCGGCGCCCGCATCCTCGACATCGGTTGCGGCAAGGCATTTCTGCTCTACGAGTTCACCCAGGTGCTCGACGGCGTGGAAGTCGCCGGCATCGACGTCTCCGAGTACGGCATCGCCCATGCCAAGCCGGAGGTGCGCGACGCGCTGCGGGTCGGCAGCGCGGTCGAACTGCCCTGGCCGGACCGGCATTTCGACTTCGTGCTGTCGGTCAACACCTTCCACAACCTGCACAACTACGAACTGTATCCTGCCTTGCGTGAGATGCAGCGGGTCGGTCGCGGGGCCAAGCACATCACCGTCGAGAGCTATCGCAACGAGCGCGAGAAGGCCAACCTGCTGTACTGGCAGCTCACCTGCCGGGCCTTCCAGACGCCGGCGGAATGGGAGTTCAGCTTCGCCCAGGCCGGCTATGACGGCGACTACGGCTGCATCTACTTCGAGTAGGGGAGCGGTGAACCAGGCATGACCGCACGCACCAAGGAAGCCCAGTACGAGGCCTGTCTGCAGGCCGCCGAGGAAAGCGGCGTCGATCGCCTGGGCGTGATGACCAACCAGGTCTGGCGCGACGATCCGCGGCGCCTGGCGATCCTGCTGTCGCGCTACAAGTTCGTCGCCAAGATGCTCGCCGGCCGGCAGCGCGTGGTCGAGGTCGGCTGCGGCGACGCCTTCGGCAGCCGGGTGGTGCAGCAGGAGGTCGACCGCCTCACCGTGCTCGACATCGACCCGCTGTTCATCGACGACATCGCCGCCCGTCAGCATCCCGACTGGCCGCTGACGGCGGCGGTGCACGACATGCTGCAGGGGCCGTACCCCGAGCGTTTCGATGCTGCCTACAGCCTCGACGTGCTGGAGCACATCCCGACCGCCGACGAGGCACGCTTCCTCGCCAACATCGTCGCCTCGCTGCTGCCCGACGGCGTGTTGATCGTCGGCATGCCGTCGCTGAACAGCCAGGCGCACGCCTCGCCGCAGAGCCGTGTCGGGCACATCAACTGCAAGCATGCGCCCGACCTGCAGGCGCTGCTGCAACGCTTCTTCGCCAACGTCTTCGTCTTCTCGATGAACGACGAGGTGGTGCACACCGGCTTCTGGCCGCTCGCGCACTACTATCTGGCGCTCTGCTGCGGGCCCAGGGAGACGTGAGCGCCGGCGCCGTCCTCGTCGTCGGCGGCGACGGCATGATCGGCGCGGCGCTGGCCGAGGCGTTCCGCGCCGAAGACTGGCTGGTCTATGCCAGCACCCGGCGCAGCGACAGCGTCGACATGAAACGCCCCTTCATCGACCTTGCGGCTGCGGCGGACGAGCCGCCGGAGCTGCCGGACGCCGACGTCACCGTCCTGGCCGCCGCGGTTGCCCGTATCGGCGACTGCGAGGCCGACCCCGAGGGTTCGCGCCGGATCAATGTCGACGGCACCCTGGCGGTGGCGCGGGCCATGGCCCGGCGCGGCAGCCACGTCATCCTGCTGTCGACCGACAAGGTGTTCGACGGCGCCCTGGCGCGGCGGCGCCACAACGATGCCACCTGTCCGCAGACCGCTTACGGCCAGCAGAAGGCCGCGGCGGAAATGGGCGTGCTGGCGCTTGGCCGCGAACCCGGCTCCGGCCAGGCCGGGGCGGTGCTGCGCCTGACCAAGGTGCTCGAGCCGGACATGCCGCTGCTCGCCGGCTGGGTTGGCGATCTGCGGGCCGGCCGCGCCATCACCCCGTTCCACAACCTCCATCTGGCGCCGATCGGCCTGGGCATGGTTGCCGGCCTGGTCGGCCGTCTGGCCGGCGAACGGGCCGGCGGCGTCTTCCATTGCTCCGGCGCCGAGGACCGCTCCTATGTCGACCTGGCGCGGCAGCTGGCGGCCGGCCTGGGCCTCGACGCCGGTCGGATCGAGCCTGCCGCGGCGACCGACACCGCGGTGCCGGCGGCCGCCCGCGTCGCCCATACCACGCTGGACATGGAACTTGAACGCAGCCGCTGGGGCATCCCCGCTCTGGCGTTCGACGACTGTGTCGAAGCTCTGTTGACAGCGCTCCCGGCGTGATGGTCTAAGCCGGCTGAATCTGGCCGCCGGTGAAACGGCGGCGGCAACAGGCTGCAAAGAACCGGGATGTGAGCAAGCCAAGCGGATCGCCGATCAACGCTTCGCATGAGCGCATGGATCAGCCGGCCGACGTGCGCATGGGGTCCGAGCGCAGCTTCGGTCTTGTCTTCACCGTGGTGTTCGTTGTCGTCGGCCTGCTGCCGCTGTGGTCGGGTGGCGCACCGCGCTGGTGGTCGCTCGGCGTCGCCACCGGCTTCCTGCTCGCGGCCCTGGTGTGGCCGCGGGCGCTGCGACCGCTCAACCTGCTCTGGTTCAGGTTCGGGCTGCTGCTGCACCGGGTCACCAATCCGCTGATCATGGGCCTGATTTACTTTGGCGCGGTGACGCCGATGGCCGTGGTGATGCGCCTTTGGGGCCGGGATGCGTTGAATCGCCGGTTCGAACCCGAGGCCGCGAGCTACTGGATCCGCCGCGAGCCGCCAGGGCCGCCGCCTGAGACCATGGAGCGACAGTTCTAACGGTGCGGGGGAGGGGGACCGTGTCATTCCTGCGTGAGTTCTGGCTGTTCTTGCGGGAGCGCAAGAAGTTCTGGCTGCTGCCGTTGGTGCTGATCATGCTGCTGTTCGGCGGTCTGGTCGTGCTGACCCAGGGCTCGGCGGTCGCCCCGTTCATCTACACGGTGTTCTGAGCCGAGCTGGCAGCGATGCGGATCCTGGGGATATCGGCGTTCTACCACGACAGCGCCGCGGCGCTGGTCGAGGACGGACGCATCGTCGCCGCCGCCCAGGAAGAGCGCTTCACCCGGCGCAAGCACGATGCTGCGTTTCCGCGCCACGCTGTCGCCTACTGTCTCGAGCAGGCCGGCATCGGCATGTCCGGCGTCGACTACGTCGCCTTCTACGACAAGCCGTTCCTCAAGTTCGAACGGCTGTTGGAAACCTATCTCGCCTTCGCGCCGCGCGGGTTCCGGTCGTTCCGCATGGCCCTGCCGTTGTGGCTGAAGGAGAAGCTGTTCCAGAAGGGCCTGCTGAAGAAGCAGCTCAAGCCCCACTTGCCGGACATCGACCTCGAGCAGCGCCTGCTGTTTGCGGAGCACCACCAGAGCCATGCCGCCAGCGCTTTCTTTCCCTCGCCTTTCGACAGCGCCGCCGTGCTGACCATGGACGGGGTCGGCGAGTGGGCGACCACCAGCGTGGCGATGGGCCGGGGGCGCGAGCTGCAGATGACGCGGGAGATCCACTTTCCGCACTCGATCGGCCTGCTGTATTCCGCCTTCACCTACTACACGGGGTTCAAGGTGAATTCCGGCGAGTACAAGGTGATGGGCCTTGCGCCGTACGGGGAGCCGCGCTTTGCCCCGGCGATCCTGGAGCACCTCGTCGACCTCAAGCAGGACGGCTCGTTCCGCCTCAACCTCGACTATTTCGACTACTGCACCGGCCTGACCATGACCAACGGCCGCTTCGACTCGCTGTTCGGCGGCCCGCCGCGGCCGGCCGAGAGCCGGCTGGCGCAGCGCGAGATGGACCTGGCCGCGTCGGTGCAGGCCGTGGTCGAGGAGATCGTCCTGCGGCTGACGCGGGCGCTTGCGGCCGAGACCGGGGAGAACAACCTCTGCCTGGCCGGCGGCGTCGCCCTCAACTGCGTCGCCAATGGCAAGGTGCTGCGCGACGGTGCCTTCGAGAAGCTGTGGATCCAGCCGGCCGCCGGCGATGCCGGCGGCGCGCTGGGGGCCGCCCTGGCGGCCTACCATGGCTTTCTCGGCAACGACCGCGAGACCAGCGGCGCCGGCGACGCCATGTCCGGCAGCTACCTGGGGCCGGCGTTCGCGCAGGGCGAGATCGAGGCCCGGCTGAGCGCCGCCGGCGCCCGCTTCGAGGTGCTGTCGGAAGACGACATGATCGAGACCGCGGCCGAGGCGCTGGCCGCCGGCCAGGCCGTTGGCTGGTTCCAGGGCCGCATGGAGTTCGGCCCGCGGGCATTGGGCGGGCGCTCGATCCTGGGCGACCCGCGGTCGACGACGATGCAGCGTGACCTCAATCTCAAGGTCAAGTATCGCGAGAGCTTCCGGCCGTTCGCGCCGTCGGTGCTGCGCGAGGACGTCAGCGACTGGTTCGAGCTCGACACCGACAGCCCCTACATGCTGCTGGTCGCCGACGTCGTCGAAAGCCGGCGCAGGGCGATGACTGCGGCGGAGGAGGCGCTGTTCGGCATCGACAAGCTCAACACCGTGCGGTCGGAGATCCCGGCCGTGACCCATGTCGACTACTCGGCCCGGGTGCAGACCGTGGATGCCGAGACCAATCCGCGCTATCACCGCCTGATCCGCGCCTTCACCCGCCGCACCGGCTGTCCCGTGCTGGTCAACACCTCGTTCAACGTGCGCGGGGAGCCCATCGTCTGTGCGCCGGAGGACGCCTTCCGCTGCTTCATGGGAACCGAGATCGAGCTGCTGGCCGCAGGCAACTGTATCTTGCGCAAGGAGGCACAGGACCCCGCGCTGCGCACCGTCTATAAGGATGCTTTCGAGCCCGACTAGCTGGCCGGCGCCGGCCCGCACGACGGGTTTCGTGGTTTTGCCAACGGCTTTTTTTTGAGGAAGAACGAGCGATGTCAGAGAAAGTTGCGCTGATCACCGGGATCACGGGCCAGGATGGCGCCTATCTGGCCGAGCTGCTGCTGGCCAAGGGCTACCGGGTGCACGGCATCAAGCGGCGCTCGTCGTCCTTCAACACCGGCCGTATCGACCATCTCTACCAGGACCTGCACGAGCCCGACCCCAGGCTGATCCTGCACTACGGCGACCTGACCGATGCCACCAACCTGATCCGCATCGTCCAGGAGGTCCAGCCGGACGAGATCTACAACCTGGCCGCCCAGAGCCACGTTCAGGTCAGCTTCGAGACGCCCGAGTACACCGCTAACTCCGATGCGCTCGGCGCGCTGCGGTTGCTCGAGGCGCTGAGGATACTGGGCCTGCTGGACAACGTCCGCTTCTACCAGGCCTCCACCTCGGAGCTCTACGGCAAAGTCGTCGAAACGCCGCAAAGCGAGACTACGCCGTTCTATCCCCGCAGCCCCTATGCCGCGGCCAAGCTCTACGCCTACTGGATCACCGTAAACTACCGCGAGGCGTACGGGGTCCATGCCTCCAACGGCATCCTGTTCAACCACGAGAGCCCGATCCGCGGCGAAACCTTCGTCACCCGCAAGATCACCCGGGCAGTGGCGGCGATCGAGCACGGCCTGCAGTCCAGGATTTTCCTCGGCAACATCGACGCCAAGCGCGACTGGGGGCACGCCCGCGACTATGCCGAAGGCATGTGGCTGATCCTGCAGCAGGCCAAGCCGGACGACTTCGTTCTCGCCACCGGCGAGACCCACTCGGTACGTTCGTTCGTCGAGCTGGCATTCGCCGAGGTCGGGCGCGGCATCGTCTGGCAGGGCGCGGGGGTCGACGAGCAGGGGATCGACGACAAGTCGGGAGAGGTTCTGGTGGAGATCGATCCGCGCTACTTCCGTCCGACCGAGGTGGACCTGCTGCTGGGGGACCCGAGCAAGGCGCGCGAGGTGCTGGGCTGGCGGCACAAGACGCCATTCCCGCAACTCGTCAGCGAAATGGTGCAGGCCGACCTGGATCTCGTGCAGCACGAGCGGCGCACCATGCGCCATGATCACTAGCCGGATCGGCCGGCGCCGACGGCTGGCCGGCGTCAGGCCCGCCGTTCCAGCCGCAGCTCCGCCGTGTGGTCGCAGAACCACGCGTAGGTCGACTTCAGGCCATCCGCCAGGCCGATCTGCGGCGACCAGCCCAGTTCGTTCAGGGCGGTTACGTCGAGCAGCTTTTGCGGGGCGCCATCCGGCTTGGAGCTGTCGAACGCCAGCTCGCCGTCGAAGCCGACGACCGAACGGATCATTTCCGCCAGCTCCCGGATCGTCACGTCGGTGCCGGTGCCGACATTGATGTGGCGTCCGTCGGAGTAGTTGCGGATCAGGAACACCAAGGCGTCGGCCAGGTCGTCGACGTGCATGAATTCCCGGCGCGGCTTGCCGCTGCCCCAGACCTCAAGGGTTTTCTCGGCACCCGTTTTCGCTTCATGGGCCTTGCGCAGCAGGGCCGGGATGACGTGGCTGGCTTCGAGGTCGAAGTTGTCGCCCGGGCCGTACAGGTTCGTCGGCATCGCCGAAATGAAATCGCAGCCGTACTGGCGCCGGTAGGCTTCGCACGACTTGATGCCGACGATCTTGGCGATCGCATACCACTGGTTGGTCGGCTCCAGCGGCCCCGTCAGCAGCGCGGTCTCGCGCATCGGCTGCGGCGCCAACCTGGGGTAGATGCAGCTCGAGCCCAGGTACAGCAGTTTGCCAACGCCGTTGCGGTAGGCGGCCTCGATCACGTTGGCCGTGATCATGACGTTGTCGTAGAGGAATTCCGCCGGCCGGCTGTCGTTGGCCTGGATGCCGCCGACCGTCGCCGCGGCGACGAAGACCACGTCGGGCCGGCTGGCCTGCATCCACGCCTCGACGTCGGCCTGTCGGCGCAGGTCGACCCGGACGGGGCCGGCGGCGATCAGCTCGCAGTCTTCCTTGGCAAGCCGGCGCATCAGCGCCGACCCCACCATGCCGCTGTGCCCGGCCACCCACACGCGCTTGCCGGTCAGGGTAAACGGTGCCGTCATGGCTGCGCCGCCCGGACGCGCGCATCCCGTCCGGCACCTGTCTGGGAGTATCGCGCCCGTGTTGCCGGCATATCACCCTCGATCCAGAAGCGGCTACACCGGTCCGCCAACGGCGTGAAACGGTGCGGAACTATCACTAACGGAAGCGGCGGCGCAGGTCACGCGCCGATCCGGGGCTGGCCGGTTAACCCATTTCCTTGCTGCGTCATGGCGCCCGAACGGGTATAACAATGGTTGAGGGCACGTTAACGCTGTTGCACATGCTATGGGTGCCCTAAGCGCATGACACCGGGGTTGTATAGATACTCTTGGTCCGCACCGAAAAGTTGCGGATTTTGGTCTGTTTCCGCAGAACGCGTGGTATGGCCGGACGTCGATCCCGACGTGGACGCTGATACGCAGTCGACATCAGATAGGCACCGGTGCTGAAACCCATTGGGGGGCCTCGGATATGCGCGTTCTCATTGTCAGTATGAACATGGCGCCGGAGCTTGTCGGCGTTGGCAAGTACACCGGCGACTTGGCGAGCGAGCTGACCAAGCGCGGCCACGATGTCCGCGTCGTCGCTGCGCCGCCGTACTACCCGGATTGGCAAGTCGAGGCCGGCCGGCCCCGCTGGCGCTGGCACAAGGAGATCGTTGACGGCGTCGAGGTCTATCGCTGTCCGCTCTATGTGCCGAAACGGCCGTCGGGGCTGCGGCGCATGCTGCACCTGGCCAGTTTTGCCGCGAGCAGCGCGCCCGTGGCGCTGTGGCTCGGCTACGGCTGGCGGCCCGATACCGTCATCACCGTTGAGCCCAATCTGCTGACCGCACCATTCGCCTTGGCGGCGGCACGCCTGGGCGGGGGCTGTGCCTGGTTGCACGTGCAGGACTTCGAGGTCGATGCGGCGTTCGCCTGGGCCTGGTGAAGGGCGCCTGGCTACGGCGTCAGGCCACGCGGCTTGAGCGCTGGCTGATGCGCGGCTTCGATCGCGTTTCGACGATTTCGCAACGCATGTGCGATCGGCTGCGCAAAAAGGGTGTCGATGACGCCCGCATCCTGCTGCTGCCCAACTGGGTCGACGCGGAAGCGATCCACCCGCTGCCGGAAGCGAGCCCGATGCGGGCGGAATTGGGCGTCGGTGACGATCAGCTGGTCGCGCTGTATGCCGGCAACATGGCGGCCAAGCAGGGCTTGGAGACGCTGATCGATGCCGCGCGCCGGCTCGAGCATCGCCGCGGCATCGTCTTCGTGTTCGCCGGTGCGGGGCCGTCCAAGGCGGCGTTGGCCGAGCAGGCGGCGGGGCTGTCGAACGTCCGCTTCCTGCCGCTGCAGCCGCTGGAGCGGTTGAACAAGCTTCTGAACCTGGCGGACCTGCACATGCTGCCGCAGAAGGCCGATGCGGCAGATCTGGTGATGCCCTCCAAGCTCAGCGGCATGTTCGCGAGCGGGCGCGCGGTCATCGCCTGCGCCAATCCGGGGACCGAGCTCGAAGCGGTGGTCAAACCGCGCGGGGTCGTGGTGCCGCCCGAGGATGGCGCGGCTTTTGCCGCGGCGCTGGAGCGACTGGCCGGCGATCCGCAGCTGCGCCGGCGTCTCGGCGCCGAGGGCCGGACTTTCGTCGAGGCGATCTGGAGCCGCACGGCGGTGATCGACGACTTCGACGGCTTCATCCGCATGGGCAGCGCGCCGCGCCCGGCGCATCTGCGCGAACGGCCGTACTTTGCCCGCTCCGCCAGGCGGGCCGGGGACGCCGTCGCTGAGCATGTCGGCGCCGGCGCGGCGGCCGGCGACGTAGCGGAAGGGATGCCAAGCGGCGGCAGAGTGTGACAAAGCGCACAGTTGGCGTGGGCGATACTGCCGTTATTCTTGAGAAGGGGAAGCTGAGTTCGGGAAGGGGAGTTCTGAGATGGGGTTGCAATCGCGTTCGGCAGCGAAGGACAGGCTGAGCTTTCTATAAGCAAAGCTGCGAACCGAATGCTGAGCGAGGACCGTGTCGACTTGGGGAAGCGCGCACTGACGCTGTCAAATCGTCAGGCGATATTGTAGAACACGGCCACGGCAAAGAAACCGGCGTGTAGCGCGCCCGGTTCACAATCGAAAGCAGGGCATGGTGAGGGCGTAACGGTGCGGTCGCGGGGCCATCGGTTGACGATGGCCGGGTGCCCGGCCCAGCTTACGGAGAGGCGTCATTAGTCAGTCCCAGAAAGTCGAGCTGCGCGGCTTGGAAGCGGTAATGGCGGATGCACCGGTATTGACGGTGTATGCCGGCAGGCCGCGGGTGCCGCTGCTGTTCGGGCATCAAGCGGTCGTGGCGGGGATTGCACGACTCGCCGATGCGCTTGCCGTGTCGTTTGCCTGGTTTTTTGCCCTGTGGGTGCGGTTCGTCGTGTTCCCGCCGCCAACCACGGCCCGGTTGGATCCATGGGATCCGCCGGCCATCTACCTGTTGTCGCTGGCGATCGGCGTGCTCGTCACCGTTTCTGTGTTGTCGGCCCGTGGCCTTTATGGTCCCGACCTGATGTGGGGTGGACGGTTGCAGCGCCGGCGGCTGTTGGGCGCGATTGCATTCGCCTTCCTGCTGATCATTCTGATCGCCTTTCTCACCAAGACATCCGAACAGATGTCCCGGGTCTGGCTCGTCGGCTGGGCGGCGAGCAGCCTGGTGTTCGTGGCGATATCTCAGACCGCCTACCGGGGCATGCTGCGCTCGGCCGCCAAGGCCGGCTACCTGGCACGCAACGCGGTGGTGATCGGCGCCGGCGAACAAGGCCGGCGCCTGATCGAGCACCTGCACGACCTGGGGAGTGGCCGGGTCCGTCTGCTCGGCGTGTTCGATGATCGCACCACGCGCGTGCCCAAGTCGTTCGGCGGCGCAAACGTGCTAGGACCGGTGAATGCGGCCGAGGCGTTCATCCGCACACACAAGGTCGACCAGGTGTTTGTCGCCTTGCCGCTGGACGCGGAAAAGCGCATCAGCGAGATCGTCGCCCGGCTGCGCCTGCTGCCGGTCGATGTGCTGGTGACGTTGGGCTGGGCGGAACGCGCGGCACCGGCGCTGCACCTGCAGGAGGTCGGCGGTAAGCCGATGCTGAGCGTCTCAAGCCGGCCATTGAGCGGTTGGGACCATGCCATCAAGCTGGTGGAGGACTATCTCCTCGGCGGCCTGCTGTTTCTCACCCTGTCGCCGCTGTTGTTGCTGATCGCTGTCCTGGTGAAGCTGGACAGCCCGGGTCCGGTGTTCTTCCGGCAGGGGCGCTATGGCTTCAACAACGACGTGTTTCAGGTCTGGAAGTTCCGCACCATGCGGCACGATCCCGCGCCGGACGACACGGTGCCCCAGGCCTGCCGCAATGATCCGCGGGTAACGCGCCTGGGCCAACTGCTGCGACGGACCAGCCTCGACGAGCTGCCGCAGATCTTCAACGTGCTCAACGGCACCATGTCGCTGGTGGGACCGCGCCCGCACGCGGTGGCGCACAACCAGGCGTTTGCCGGTCAGGTGAACCAGTACTATGCCCGGCACCGGGTCAAGCCGGGCATCACCGGCTGGGCCCAGGTTAACGGCTGGCGGGGCGAGACGGACACCATCGAGAAGATCGAGCAGCGCGTGAAGTTCGACCTGGAGTACATCGAGAACTGGTCCATCTGGCTCGACGTCAAGATCCTGGTGCTCACCCTGTTTGTCGTCTTCAGCGGGCGCAATGCTTATTGACTGTCGCCGGACGTTCTCGCCGCGGCCGCGTCGTCGCAACGGCGCGGCCTGGGTGGCGGTCGCTGGGTCTTAGGTCGTCGGCGGGGCGAAGCGCCGAAGCGGCCTGCCCGCCCCATCGCCGTGTTGGTGCACGGAAGTTGGGCCGCGGCGATGACCGGCGGACCGCGAACCTTGCCCGAAGCGACGTTCTCCGGCTTCGCCCGCCGACCCGGCGGTCGGCCCGCGGCGCGTGTTGACCTGCGTCTGGTGAATGTCTAAACGGCGCGGTACAGGGTGCGTGTCCCGTCGTCCGAGTTCGAGCAATGCCGGGCTGCTGCGGAGCACGAATCTGGACGGTCATTGGTGAGGCGTTGATGATCAAAAAACTGGACCTGGCCGCCCAGAGATTCCTGAAACTCCCATATCTGCAGCTGACGCGTGAGTACCTGATTCATGACAGATGCCGCTTCCTGCTGTCCGAGCTCGCCGCCATGCCATGGCCGGCATCTTTTCTCGATGTGGGCTGCGGATCGGGTGTCGCGTTGCACTATCTCCGGCAGGCCGGAAAGCCGATCAGCTACGTCGGCGTAGACAGGGATGCCAGCCGTTTGCGTCGCCGCTTCCCGCCCGGTGACATTCGGTTCGTGGACCTCGACCTCGACCGCGATTGGGACTTGGGCCAGTTCGATGTGGCACGGTGCTCGGAAGTGCTCGAGCATCTCTTTGACGATGCGAGCCTGTTCGCACGAATTGCCAGGTCGGTCCGGGCAGGCGGCACCATTATTCTGACAATGCCATCTGCGGCATTCGTCGATGCCATGGGCGTGCATGTTCCGGCCATCCTCGAGTTGAGTGACACGCAGGACGGCGGCCACGTTCGCAGAGGCTATACGCCTCGGAGCATTCGGGAACTGCTGCCCGGGACTGGCTGTGAGATCGTCAGAGTAGGCGCGATCAGTAAGAGTTCCGTTGCCGAGATGAGAGTTCGCTACGAAGCAACTGCGGCGGTTCGAGCATTGCACAATCTGCGCTACCTGGGACGCCCAGAACGCGACGCGTTCGTACGCGACATTGGTGAACATGACGAGCTACTCAAGGATTATCATGGCATTGCTGCGGTACTTCGCCGCAATTAGACCTGTCGGTTGCCTTCCTGCCGGGCAGAGCGCAGTTCCATTGGCCTGTTCAAAGCTGCGCGTCGGCGAACGGGTCGTTCTGCTTTGCGTGCCGAATTGACCATGTTGCAGAAACTCTACACCAGCCCGCTGCGCTCTTATTTGCGGGCTCTTGGCATCACCAGGCTCGTGCAGCTGCCTCAACGTCTGCGCAATCGCCAGCGTGCCGCCAAATGGCGACATCATGACGGCGATACACTGGCCGTCAGTGTCGCCGGCGTGTCGCTGCAATGCCGGGTGGAGAGCGAGTACGAGTTCATGCGTTCGCTGGGGATCGAGGATGACGCGCACATTCTCGAGGCCCTGATCGCGCATACGCCGCCGGGATCGATCTACTGGGATGTGGGGGCAAATCTCGGCCACTATGCAGCGATCCTGGCACAGGTCGTCGGCGCGACGGGCCGGGTCTATGCCTTCGAACCCGAGCCGCGGGTGCGTGAACGCCTGGTCGCCAATCTCGCCCTGAATGACCTTGAGAACGTCACCGTGATCCCGGTCGGTTTGAGCGACCACGTCGGTACGGAAACGTTCTATACCGCCGCGGACGGCGCCGCCGGCACCCACAGCCTGGTGGCGCAGGATCCGCAAGGTGAGAAGACGACGATCGAACTGGACACGGGCGACGCCTTTGTCGCCGCCGGCAACCCTTGCCCGAACGTGGTCAAGATCGACATTGAGGGCGCGGAGCTTTTCGCTTTCCGGGGCATGCCCGAGATGCTGTGCAACCCGGCGCTGAATACCGTGTTGTGCGAAGTCCATTTCGCCATCCTGGAACGCAGCGGGCAGCCCGAGGCACCGACGGAAATCGAGCGCCTGCTGCACGACGCCGGACTCACCGACCAGGTCTGGATCGACGGCTCGCACCTTCTCGCGTCCCGGCCGCGCTCGCACGGATAGGCCGCCGGACCGGCGGATTGACGCTGCCTCGCCGGGGGGCGGAACGGCGCTGGCGGTCTAGGCCGTGCCGCAGCGACGCAACAGATCGTCGGCGTGCCGCAGCGTGAACAGCAGCAGCATCATCGTCGGGTTCGCTCCGGCGATGGTCGGGAACACGGATGTCGCCGCGACGGACAGGTTGGGCACACCCCAGACGACGAGGTCACGGTCCACCACCGAGCTGGCCGGGTCGCGACCCATCCGCGTGGAACCGCTGGGGTGATAGATATCGCTGAAGCCGGTGACGCTGTCGGCGCCGATGGCCTCGATCGGCGGCGCCCAGCGCGGTTCACCCAGATCGTGCAGTCCGCTCTCTTTCCAGAAAATCGCGAACCGCTCGGCGAAGCCGCGCAGCATCGCCACGTCTTGTTCGCTGATCTGCCAGTCGAGCGTTGCCCGCGGCACCCCGTAGCGGTCGCGGGTGGTCGACAGGCTGATCCTGTTGCGGGCTTGCGGCAACTGTTCGACCACCACGTGCAGGTCATAGCGGGCCGGGTCGGGCCAGCACAGTTGCCGATGCACGGCCCGCCACCAGGCGACCCTGGTCAGGAAGCGGGTGTCGCGCCCGGCGCGGGCGAGCGCGAGGATATTTGGCCGGCGCCGTTGCAGCGAGAGCATGAAGTCGCGCAGGTCGTCGAAGCCGGAAGCTTGCAGTGGCGTGCAAGAGATGTGGCAGAATCCGCAGGTCAGGCCGTGCGCCCGTTGCGCGGCTGGCGACAACTCGTACCGCAGATTGCGCATCGTCGTGCCGTGGAACCGGAATGCCGCAAGGCGGTTGAGCGGCGTCGGACGCGTCGTTTGGATCTCGGCGAGCGGCGCCGACAGGTGGTCGTGAAACCAGCGGCCGAGAGCGGGGCTTGCCGGCGTGCGCCGGCCGTTGGCGGTCTCGAACAGCCACAGCAACAGGCGCGTCGACTCGATGGCGCCGGCGCAGAGCACGAAGCGCGACGCCGTGAGCGTGACCGCCGTGCCGTCGGGCGCGCTCGCCCGCACCGTGGTCAGTCGGCCGTTGTCCGGGTCACGCTCGAAAGCCGTGACCGTGGCGTTGAGCCAGACCTGCGGGCCGTCAGAGGCGTCGATGGTATCTTTCAGGATTGTCGCGACGTTGCGGCGGCTGAACTTGGGCCACTTCGCGTAGCGGGCGATGAACTCGTCCGACTCCGGCGGCGCGGCGAAGTCGATGCCCTCGAACGGACCTGGTTCCACGCCGAACAGCCGCTCGACATCCGTGACATACGGCGCGACCTCGCGGAAGCTCACGGGCCACGCCGGCAGCCCCAGGTTCGGCCGCGCCTCCAGGTCTTCGGGCAAGTAGGGCAATAGCGCGCCGCCCCATTTCTTCGAGGTGCCGCCGAGACCGCGCTCGCGCCCCGCCGTGGCGCCGGCATAGGGCGCGCCCGCGAACTCAACATCGTTGAGATCCTGGCCGGCGGCGTCATCGCCGCTGTCGCCGCTCTCGAGCACCACGACCCGCAGGCCGCGGCCGGCAAGGCGGCTGGCCAGCACGAGGCCGGCGATGCCCGCGCCGATCACGCCGACGTCCGCCTGCGCCGCGACGCTGCCTGGTTCCTGTGCCAGGTCCCTGATCATGGTTGCACATGCGGCGCAGCCGCGGCCTCGGCGATCGCCTGCAGGCGCGCTGGCCGGGTCGTGGACACCAGGATCAGCCCCGCTGGCCGCCGGGCAAGCGCGAATTGCAGGCGCTCTCGTGCCGCCTTGTCACCGATGCCGACGTTTGAACTGAAGCTCTGCGCGCCGCTGGCGAAGACGCCATAGGTGATGTCCGGCACCAGAGAAGGCTCCCATTCGCTTTCAGCCGTTTGCAGGACGAGCCCCGGCGTCGCCGTCGTGGCGAGCAGCTCCCGGCATGCGGCATACGATCCGGCGAAACCGAATGCCGCAATCAGTCCCGCCTGCTTCAGGTCCAGGTACTTGCCGATCAACGCGTCGATGTCCGGGCAGCGCGACAACGAAGGTTCGTGCAACAGATGCAAATCGATGCGGTCGACTCCGAGGCGGCGCAGAGAGGCATGGACGGATCGCTCGAGCGCATCCGGCGACAGCGCCGGCCGGCGGTCATCGACAAGCTTCGCGCGTTTGGCCAATGCTCGCAGGGCCAGTGACGGCAGCGCCAAGCCACGGACGATCGCCGTCGCGCGATCGATCCAGGCCGCGGCGGGAATGCCGTACTTGGTCGCCACGGTACAGGCATGGCGATGGCGGCGCAGGAAGTCGCCGAGTTCGCGTTCGTTGAGGCCATGGCCATAGGCAGGTGCCGTATCGAAGTGCCGGATGCCGACATCGAAGGCGCGCTCCAGGATCGTCTGCCGGTCGCGGCGGCGCGACATATGGTGCAGGCGCGAGGTGCCGAAGCCAATGCGCGATGTCCTGGCATCTGTCTGCGGCAGCGTTGTCGTCTCGATCACGTCAAACCACCGACCTGCTTGCGGCAGGGGCTAGGAACGGCCGCTCATCGCGACCGGCCGGTCGTCGTCCCGGCGGCGCTGGAGCAGTCGTTCGTAGCATGCACGCTGTGCCGTGCCGTGGGCGGCAAAGCTCAACCTGGCGTCGGCCGCCCGCGCCGCCTGCTGTGCGAGCTCTTGCCAGGTTTCGCGGTCGTCGACAATGCTGCGCGCAGCGGCGGCGATCGCGGCCGGGTCCAGCTCGGCAATACGACCGCAGGCGAATTCCGTGACGATCGGTGCCGCACCCACATGCGGCGACAGGACGACCGGCACGCCGTGGGTGATGGCTTCTGCCGCCGACATGCCGAAGCACTCGAACTGCGACGGCATCAACAGCGCATCAATGTCGGCAAAGAACGCGGATTTGGCCTCCTCTTGAACGAAGCCCGGCCAGCTCACCCGGTCGGCGACGCCGATCTCCGTCGCCATCTGCTTGAGCCGGGCGACGTATTCCGGCGGGCCGTCACCCGCAGCGATGAGGCGGTAGCTTGCGGGCAGGTGGGCCAGGGCCTGTAGTGCGAGTTCGAGGTTCTTCTTGGGATCGAAGCGGCCGATGAACCCGAGCACCCGGGCACTGCCCTCGCGATGCGCGGGTTGCGTTGCGGCGCGCGCCTCCCGTTCGTCGAGCACCGGATGATAGATCACGTCGCATCGATCATCGTCGGCGCCGCTGGTGGCGCGTTCGAGTTCCGATGAGAACACGATGTGATCCGCGCGCTTGATGGCGAAGGGACGCAGGTGCCGTTTCAATTGGCGCATCCCCGGCATGCCGCTGCGACCGACATCGAAATCGGTCAGCGATTCATGCGGCGTCAGCACTTTCGGCGGACTGGGTGAGAGCGTCATCACGACCAGCGCCGGATGGGTCCAGGCGGAGTGTGCATGAACGATGTCGAACGCACCTACGGCCCCGCGCAACCAGCGCCGCGTCTGTCCGCTCACCCCCCAGCGATAGGCACGGTGCGCAGGAAAGCGCAACAGCGGCAAACGCACGACGGTGATGCCTTCCGCCTGCAGCCGGGCCACGCCGGGGCTGCCGGCATCCGGATCGCCTGCTGCCAGCGGCACCACCACGGTGGTGTCGACGCCGGCACGATGCGTGGCGATGCTGGCATTGACCGAGGATTCGGACGGTCCGCCAAAGGTCGCATCGAGGCCTGGAAGCACGCGCAGCGCCCGCATTCGTCGCCCCTAGCCGTCCGCCTGCAGGTCCACTGCCGGACGCGTCCGTTGGCGCGGCGAGTCGGCCACCGGCACGGACCGTTGCCATCGGGTGTGTTCGTTCATCATGGCGGAGCGGGACGGGTTGTCTGCACGTGGGGGCGATGAAATGGCAATCGACAATGGCTTCGACTAGCGCGGCGGCGATGTGGTTTCTGCCGGCTCGCTGGCTGGCGCTGCCTGCAGGTGCTGGGCGTACTTCTCGCGCATCGGCGATCCTTCGGTCTGCAATTCGAGCACCTTGAGATCCACCTGGTACTCGTAGATCGCCCTGAGAATGCAGTAGCGCAGGCCAACGCGGCCGTCGAGGCAGCCGAGCTTGAAGATGTAGACCCAGAGGAACACGAACAGGCTGCGCAGTGGCAGGTGACGGTAGGCGAACGACTTCATGGCCCGGCGGCGATAGGGGCCAACGCGCCAGATGTCGGCTTTGATCTGGTCGGTTGCTTGCATGTCCAGGTTCAGCTTGTAGGCCTCGACGGCTTCGAAGCTGGAATAGACGTTCTGACGGTCGATGTAGCGCTCGATGCCCTTGTAGTCTTCGTGCAGCAGCGGAGTCTTCAGGTAGCCTGGGGTGCCCTCGCATACCATGTGTTCGTGCACGAGGCGCTTTTCGTAGCGGCAGGTGCCGCGGCGAAACAGTCTGAGATTGTAGTCCGGGAAGCTCCCGCCATAGCGAAGCCACTTGCCGGCAAACAGTTTCTTGCGGGCGATGTAGTAACCGGGCGCGGCCTCCGGCGATGCGATGGCCTCCTGGATTTCGCTGGCGAGGTCGGGCGGAATACGTTCGTCGGCATCGACGATCAGGATCCACTCATGCTTGAAGTCGAGGTGGTCGAGCGCCCAGTTCTTATGCGTCGCGAAGTCGTCGAATACACGTTGAACCCACGTCGCGCCTGCCTCGCGTGCCGCCGCTTCCGTGCCGTCATCGCTGTAGGAATCGAAGACGAAGACTTCGTCGGCCCAGGCCAGGCTGGCCAGGCAGGCAGGTAGAGCCCGCTCCTCGTTTCGGGTGGGAACAAATACGGATACGGGCGCCTTCGACGGCATTCAGCCGCCCTCTTTGGCGCTGTTCTGCCCCGCTCGGCGGGACTGGCTTCCGTTCCCGCCCCGCCGTCGCGGGGCCGCGTCGATCCGGTACCGTTCCTGCCGCTTTTGCGTCATGCCCGGGCGCTGTCCCATATGCTGCAGAGCGCGGCGGTCCGCCGCCAGCGATTGGTCGGCATCGCCCACGGCGAACGTGTCCGTCGGCTGATGCCCGCAGGTGGTTATCGTCGTTCCGCCGTGCCGGGGTCAAGGGGACGCCGACCGGGTGCGTTCTGCCCCGCCACGGCCACCAGCGGGCGAAGATGGTCGCCTGTACAGCCGCGGCAAACAATGCTACGCCAACCTGGCGGTAAGCTCCTGACCGGCACGACGAGGACTGGTGATGGGCAACAAGGGCGTTTATGTGTTCGCGACGACCATCATGATTTTGTGCGTCGCCTACCTGTTCGGCGTCATCACGGCCGAGCGTACGTTCGAGCCGCGACTCCGGCTGGGCTGGGCCGATCAGGACTAGCAACCCTGGCGTCAGCCGGGCTGCGGTCGGCATCGCCGCAGCTTGCGGCCGGGAATGTATCTGAATAATTTCCTATATCGAGTTGATGGCGAACCCTGGGCTGCCTACTCGACTTGCCTTTGCGGTGCCGGGACCGCGGCGCCCGCGGGTCTGCGCGCCCGCGCAGGTTGGGCTGCGACCAGGCAGTGCCTGTGCGGCGAGGAAAAGTGGTTAAGTCGCAGTTCCTGGGGATATTCTGACTTGTACGGTTCGGCCAATCATGTTTATTGACAGATGGCGCGGGGCTACCGACGCGGTGAGGATTTATGGTTAATTGCCGGCTTTGCGGCTCAGACAGTCTGTCTGAATTCCTTGATCTCGGGTTCACGCCACCTGCGGATCAATTCCTAGCGCGTGAGCAACTGGCGCAGCCGGAGACCTACTTTCCTCTGACGGTCGTGCGCTGCGACTCCTGCCACTTCGTGCAGTTGAGCTACGTCGTCCCGCCGGACGTTCTCTACCAGAACGACTATCCCTACGAAGCGTCCGTCACCAACACCGGCAGCCGGCACTTCAATGCCTTTGCTGCGGCGGTGGCCGAAAGCTACGGGCTCGATGCGACGGATCTGGTCGTGGATATCGGCAGCAACGTTGGCGTGCTGCTGAACGGCTTCAAGGTGCAGGGCATGCGTGTCCTGGGCGTCGACCCCGCTGCCAACATCGCGGCGATAGCCGAGAGCCGCGGTATTCCCACCGTCGCCGACTTCTTCTCACTCGACGTGGCGCGCAACATCGCCACCACGCACGGCCGCGCCAAGGTCATAACAGGCAGCAATGTCTTTGCGCATATCGACGATCTGCGCGGCCTGTTGCTGGCGATTGACGCATTGCTCGACGATCGCGGTGTCTTCGTGATTGAGGCGCCCTACCTGCTGAACCTGCTGGAGAGCATCGAGTACGACACGATCTATCACGAGCATCTGTCTTATCTGTCGATCCTGCCCCTCGTTAAGTTCTTTCAAGCCAACGGGTTCGAGCTCTTCGACGTGCAGCAAGTCGACATTCACGGCGGTTCGATCCGGTTGTTTGTCGGCCGGCAGGGACAACGGGATGTGCGGCAAAGCGTCGAGGAGTTCAGCCGGCGCGAAATCGACGGCGACGTCTACGCGATGGAGAACCTGAGCAAGTTCGCCGATCGCGTGCGGCAGAACCGGCAGGAACTGCTGACGCTATTGCGTACGCTCAAGCAGCAAGGGAAGAAAATCGCTGCGGTTAGCGCCCCGGCAAAGGGCATGACCCTGCTGAATTATTGCCGGATCGGTGACGAGACATTGGATTTCGTAACCGAGAAGTCGACCCTGAAAATCGGTAAGTTTACGCCGGGTGGGCACCTCCCGGTCCTGCCCGATGCCGCCCTGCTCGAGCACGATATCGACTATGCGCTTCTCCTAGCCTGGAACTTCAAGGAGGAGATCATGGCCAACCTCTCGGCGTTCAAAGATCGGGGCGGCAAGTTCATCATCCCGATTCCGACCCCGGAAGTCGTCTGACACGTCTGACGGACTGCCGACCTGTCATCGTATGGAGTTACGAGCGATATGGAACACACCAAGCCGGAGATCTCGTTCGAGGACTCACGAGGCGTCATCAAGGACATCCTCTACAACGAGCCGGTAGACCACATCACCGTCATTACCTCCGCCAAAGGGGTCGTGCGCGGCAACCACTACCACAAGCAGACGATACAGTGGGTGTATCTCTATGCGGGCAAGCTGCGGTCGTTGACGCGCAAGCAGGATGAAGACGTTGTCGCCCGCGTCCTCGAGCCGGGTGATCTGCTGGTGACGGACGTGCTCGAGGAGCACGCGCTCGAAGCGCTCGAAGACTCCGTGTTCTTCGTGTTCACCCGTGGTCCCCGCGGTGGCGAAGACTATGAGGATGACACCTATCGTCTCGACACGCCGTTGTCGGTGTCAGAAACCGCATCACAAGATGGCTGACTTCATCCCGGTTTCCGAGCCGGCGCTCGACGGTAACGAGGAAAGCTACGTTCTCGATTGCATACGGACCGGGTGGATTTCCTCCGAGGGCCGCTACGTCAAGGAGTTCGAAGCGGCCTGGGCGGCCTATTGCGGCATGCCCTACGGGATCGCCGTGAACAGTGGCACCACGGCGTTGCACATCGCCATGAAATGCCTGCCGCTCGAGCCCGGCGACGAAGTCATCCTGCCGTCCTTCACCATCATCTCCTGTGCCAGTGCGATCATCGAGGCGGGCGCCAAGCCGGTTCTGGTCGATTGCGAACCGGACACCTGGGCGATGAAGGTGGCCGATATCGAAGCTAAGGTCACCGGGCGCACCAGGGCCATCATGCCGGTGCATATCTATGGCCATCCCGTGGACATGGACGTGGTCCGGGACTGCGCCGAACGGCACGACTTGTTCATCGTCGAGGATGCGGCCGAGGTGCACGGTGCAAAGTACAAGGGCCAGTTGTGCGGCGGCCTCTCGGACCTCAGCGCCTTCAGCTTCTACGCCAACAAGATCATCTCCACCGGGGAAGGGGGCATGGTGCTGGCCCGCGATCCCGAAATGGCGGAGCGGGCGCGTTCGCTGCGCAACCTGTGCTTCCGTCGCGACCGCCGCTTCCTGCATACGGAGATTGGCCAGGCCTCCCGTCTGACCAACCTGCAGGCGGCGGTCGGCTTGGCCCAGGTCGAGCGGATCGGCGACTTCGTCGAGAAGAAGCGGGCGATGGCGCACTACTACAATGAGCGCCTGGCAGATGTGCAGTGCCTGCAGCTGCCTGTCGAGAAAGACTGGGCGGAGAACGTCTATTGGATGTACGGCGTGGTATTGGCAGACGACTTCCCGCTCGATGCGGCGGAGGTGAGCCGGCGCCTGCGATCGTTGGACATCGAGACGCGGCCGTTCTTTCTTGGTCTGCACGAGCAGCCCGTGCTGCGTGACATGGGGCTGTTCATCGACGAGAGCTATCCGGTGACCGAGCGGATTGCCCGTCGTGGCTTCTATCTGCCGTCGGGCCTGGCGATCACCGAGGCGCAGCAGGACCGCGTTTGCACGGCGTTGCAGGAGGTCTTGCGCCAACCCGGTTGAGCGGGCGATGCGGTGCGGCGATCGATGCCGGGCTGGCCGTTGACGGACTCGCCGGCCGCTGGGGCGCAGCAGGGACAATGGATGGCGAGCGATGGCGGTATTCGAGGACTACGCGCGCTACTACGATCTGCTCTATCAGGACAAGGAGTACCTGCGCGAAGTCGCTTTCCTGTGCTCAATCCTGGAGCGGCTGTCGGCCGGTGCACGCAGCATCCTGGACGTCGGTTGCGGCACGGGACTGCACGACTTCGAGCTGGCACGGCGTGGCTACGCGGTCACGGGCATCGACCTGAGCGAGGCGATGCTGGCGGCGGCCGAGGCCAAGCGCAACGAGAGCCCGGCGGAGGTTGCCCGCAACCTCAGCTTCGCCCCGGCTCATGCCAGCCGGTTCGATCTTGGGCGTCGCTTCGACGCTGTCGTCTCGCTGTTTCACGTGGTCGGCTACCTGACGACCGACCGTGAGCTCGACGCGGCGTTCGCCCGCGTCGGCGAACATTTGGCAGCGGACGGCTTGTACGTGTTCGATTTCTGGCACGCGCCGGCGGTGGAAGCGTCCGGGCCCGCTGCCCGTGAGCGCGAAGTCGAGGACGAAGAGATCCGCGTGCGCCGCGTGACGACGCCGGAATGGCGGCCCGAACGGTCGCTGGTGGATGTTCATTTCGATTTCACCGTGACCGACAAACGCACCGCTGAGACGCGCCAGTTCTCGGAGGTGCACAGCGTGCGCTACTACGACCCGGTGGCGCTGACCGAGATGCTTGCGCAGCACGGCTTTGCGGTCGAGGAGACCGGCGAATGGCCGACGGGCGCCGCGCTTTCCGCCGATGTGTTCGGCGCCTATATCGTCGCCCGCAAGTAGCGCGGCGGCCGGCGGCGTCAGACCAGCTTGAGGACGGCGTCGCAATAGCTGGACCAGGTATAGTCCTGGAGCGCCGCGCGCAGGGCGGCGAAGTCGCGCCGCCGGCTGTCGTCGAGCACCTCGTGCAGTTCAGCCGCCACGGCAGCGGGTTCCGGCGCCGCGCTCGAGAGATAGCCCGTCGCGGCGAGCTTGGGATCGACATCCGCCTCGTCGCTGACGACGACAGGGGTGCCGCCCAGCAACGCTTCAAATGCGGTCAGGCGAAAGTCCGCCCAGTCCACGGAAACGAAGGCGTCGCAGGTCTGGTAGAGCCGCATCAGCTCAGTTTCGGGGACGAAGCCCAGCAGTTCGCAGGTGTCTGCCAGTGACTGCTGCTCGATCAGCTGCTTCAGCTCCGGCCGGTGCGGACCGTCGCCGGCAATCAGGCAGCGGACGTCCGGGATCTGCTGCCGCAGATGCGCCATGGCACGGATCACGACGTCCATCCGCTTGACGGGATCGAGCCGGCCAACACTCAAGACCACCGGCGGACCCTTGCGCGGGTGCGCATGCAGGTCGCCCATTTGCAGCACGGCATCGCGGTCGAGCGCGCCCTTCAAGACCACGACGGGGGCGGTGAACAGACGCTCGGCATCCTCCTTGGCATAGTCCGAGAACACCAGTAGCGCCGCGCATCGGTTCGCGGTCGCGCGGTAGGCACGGGCTTTCAATTCAAAAACGAGCCGCCGGTGCAACGGCAGGCCGGCCCGGATCTCCCGAAATACCGCCGAGGAGCGGTTGCGCGCGCAAAGCCAGTCGAAGTCCTTGGCGTAGACCCAGCTGTACTTCAGGTACTCCATGAAGCTCATCGACGGCGGCTGATGATAGTGATGGATGAGCTTGCTGTTCCGCCCGGTGATCAGGCCAAGCTCGATCAGGCCGGCCGCGACGATGATGGCATCCGGCTCGAAGCGGCGGATGAAGCGGGCGGCCGACACGAGCTTGGCAAACCAACTCGCACCGGGGCAGACAAAAACGTCGCGCAGCGCGGCATCGCCGTGTTCGTAGAGGCTGGAGTTGGCGTAGCTGAAGCAGACGATCTTCACCGTGCAGCCTGCGTTGGTGAAGTGTGCCCATTCCTCCGCCAGCAGACGCTCGGCGCCGCCAGCAGTTGTGAGGTGCTTGTAGAACAGGATGATCCGTCTTGGCCGCCCGGTCGGGCCGTCCGGCGTCGGCTCGTTCACGTCGGCGCCTCGTCGGTACGGGCGGCCACGGCCGCGCCAGGCGATCGGGCATTCGGGACGGCCATCTGCCTGGGTTCCTTGTCTCTTGGTCGCAGATCTGGCGATCTGCGTGCCGGGTAAGGGGTGGCATGCGAGGTAGCCATGACATGTCCCGGGCCTTTCCGGCGGCGCTTTGACGCGTCGCGCCGGCTCAGGACACGAACCGGAAGCGGAGAGCAGTTATGGCGGAAATCCGCCGGCGTTGGCAAGCAGTCGCTGGCATGGCGCCGGCGATCGCGGGCGCATTGCTGGCCCGTTGTCAAATCCGCCCCCGTCGCGCACTCTGCGCTGGTTGCTGAGCCATCTGCACGGGCCTTGGTTAGGGAAGATGGACCATCACGTAAAGGACTTCTTCCTCCGGAAATACGTCCTCCGCCGCCGGCTCCGGCTGCTGCAGGCGCGACAGGACCGCTATCGTGACGTGGCTGATGCGCAAGCACGCGTCGACTGGCAGCTACGCCGCTTCAACGCGGTTTGGGCGTATTGCCGTCAAGCGGTACCATTCTACCGTGAGTGGTGTCAGCGCCATCGTTTGCCCGAGCGCATCGATGTGCCGGGGGATCTGGATCACTTTCCGGCGCTGACCAAGCCGGTGCTTCAGGAGCATGAAGACCTGGTCTTCGCCCAGCCGGAGATCCGCGGCAGCATCTCCACCGGGGGCAGTACCGGGCAGCCGACCCGGTTTCCCCTCGGCGAGGGCGAGAGCGACGAGCAGTACGCCACCATGTACCTGGGCCGGTCATGGTGGGGGATCGCGCCTTTGGATCCGATGATTGCCTTCTGGGGGCACTCGCACCTGTTCGGTTCGGGGCTCCGCGGCCGGATCAACGAGCTCAAGCGAAACCTCTACGACCGCGTGCTCAACATCCGGCGTCTCGACGCCTACGACATGACGCCGGAAACCATTGCCCGCTACGCGCAGGAACTGCGCCGGCGCGATCCGGTCTTCCTGCAGGGGTACACATCGTGTCTCTACAAGCTGGCCAAGTACATGGACGAGCACGGCCTGGACCTCGGCCGCGCCCGGCGATTGAAAGCGGCAATCGCCACGGCGGAGACGGTCTCGGATGCCGACATCGACCTCGTGCGGGAGGCGCTCGGCATTCCGCTCGTGATCGAGTACGGCATGGCGGAGACCGGTGTGCTGGCCTATTCGCGCGACCGGCCCCGCAACATGGAGGTGTTCTGGGATGCCTGTCTCGCCCGGCAGGCTTCGGACGGGGTCTTGCACGTCAGTACCATCGGGCCCCGCCTGTTCCCGCTCATCAACTACCGGACGGATGACCGGGCGGATGTCAGCACCGCGCACGACGGCAGCGTACTCGCATTGTCCGCCGTCGTCGGGCGGAGCCGCGATCTGCTTTCGGTGCGCACGGCTCACGGCGGCAGGCTGGAACTCAGTGGCATCCTGTTCGTCCACGTCCTGAAGTCCTATCCGGGCCTCTACTCGATTCAGTTCGAGCAGCGGCCGGACGCGGCCGTGCGGATTTTCGTGGTCGGCGATCGTGCGCTCGACCTTGCCGGCCTGAAGGCCCACTTCCTGGCGGAGATCGGCAAGGACCACCCCGATATCGACGGCGCGGCGATCGACCTCGTTCAGGTGCCCCGCGCCGAACTGACCGTTGCCGGAAAGGAGAGCATGCTGCGCTGAGGTGTCCTCGACGGCGCGGAAACGCGGTATCAGGGCGTGGCAGGCAGCTCCAGCAACCGACTTGAAGAGGCCGCATGTTCTCGAAAATCGTCCACCTGACCGAGGTCGTCGTCGAGGCTTGGCGCGTCAGTCGCGTGCCGCCGGATGCACGGATCTTCTCCGCCCTTGAGAGCTTCACCGCCGCCTCGAGCCAGCCGCGGCCGGGCCTCGACCGCTATCTCGCCGACCATCCGGCGCGAGGCCGCATCGAGATCGTGCGCGATTGGCACCAAGACGCCAGCAACGGCGAATTCCGTCTGAGCTATGCCAACTCCATTTTCGCGCCGGGTTGTCTCCGTCTGCGCCCGGTGCCCGATCCCCTTGGCGTGCTGGTGTTCCTCCCGGGCCACAGGATGGGCGCCGACGAAGTGCTTTCGGATGGCAATCGGCCCAAGAATCTGGCGCGTTTCGCCAGTCAGCACGGTCTTGTCCTGGCCTGCTGGGACTGGCCATTGCAGGGCGCGCGGCTGAACGGCTGCCTCTACACCGGCCTCGGTTCGATCCACTCCGCCGAGCGCGAGTACAGCCGCATCCTCCCGGCGCTTGGGATCTGCCTGTGGCGGGAATATGTCGCCGAGCTCGCCTTCGCGTTGGCACAACTGCGCCGCGCGCCCGTGCCGGCGCTGCCCATGCATGTGGTCGGTTGGAGCATGGGCGCGGCATTTGCCTACCTGGCCCCGCTGTTGGGCGTCGACCTGGCCGGCACCACCGCGGTCGGATCGTGCGCGCGGCTGGCCGACCTGCTTGCCGCCGGCGCCACCCGGCAACACGGCCACTTCTTCTACCCGCTCAATGGCGCCGCGTATTTCGATCTCGATGACATCGTCGAGGACGTCCTGCGCCGCGGTCATCGTCTGCACGTCGTCTACGGCGACCGCGATGCCGGCTGCCTGGAAGCTTCGCGGCACAGCCTGGAAGCGGCTGCGGCGCGGGCCGGCGGGGGGCTGCAGGTCGATGTGCTCGCGAACCACGGGCACGTATTCTCGGAGGAGGTCCGCCACCGCATCGCCGGCGTGGTCGCGCCGGCGGACGCTGCCTGAGGAGGCATCAGACGCCCGGGTGCTGCGCCGTCAGTCCTGTGTGCCGGGGCCTTCCTGGCGGCAGGCTTTCGCCCATACGCCGAGTTCTTCGCCGGGAAAGTCGTCGACCGCCTGCTCTGGCGAGGCGTAGCCCTTGAACTGCGAAAGGTCCGGCTGGGTCCATGCCTCGGGCGCGGCAAACTTGGTTTCGAAGCCATGTTCGGCCAACGCGGCGGACAGGAACCGGGCATCCAGTGCGTTGCAGTGGGTTTCCGAGATCATGGTGCCCCAGCCGGTGCCGAGCTGCCGGGCGATCGTCGAGCCGCAGTTGGGCACGAACACCAGCATGCTGCCTTCGGCCTTGAGCAACGCCTTCACGGCCGAGAAGGCGGTTGCCAGGTCGGGCAGGTGCTCCAGGACGTGGCTTGAGTAGACGACGTCGAACATGCCGCGCTCGCGGGCGATGAGCTCGTCGAGGGACGAATACACCGCAAGGTCGAGCTTGTCCCTGGCAAAACCCGCCCGTGGCAACGAAACCTCGTAGCCGACGACGTCATACCCGGCCTCCCGCATCTGCCAGCTGGCATAACCCCACGAACAACCGAAATCGAGAATTCGTCCCTGTGGCTGCAGTTGGCGGAGCAGTTCCAGGCGATGTGCCATGTCGTTGCCCGGACGCTGGAAATTCTGGTCGATCAGCGCGGCCAATTCCTCGGCGTCGGGCATGTCCGTGGTCACGCCCTGGCGATAGGCGCTCTGATAGTAGCTGTCGTTGATTTCGGCGTTGTCTTTTGGATACCTGAACATCAGGTTGCAGTTTTCGCAGTGGCGAAGCTCGAGCAGGACCTTCTTCCGCTGCAGCAGGGTGGTGCTGGCGCTGCCGCAGTACGGGCAGTCCCGCGGCTGCCCCGCCACGATCTCCCTCAGGCACCGTATTCCAAAGGCGATACTGGCCATGGTCTCCGCTTCAGTGCGCTGATCGGCCGCCGGCGACCAACTGCAGCCCGAGGGCATACGATGGTTGCAGCGCAAACTCAACAACCTCCCCGGTGAAGCTTGGCCTCACCGGGACCTGGCAACGGCCGTTTCCGCTACGAAGGCTGAATGCTCTAGGTATCGCTCTCAACGCCTTTTCGCTGCCTACTCGCTCAGGCCGGGTAGCGCCCGCCATACTCGCCCCGGCATCCGCCTGCGAACAATCCAGCATAACAGACACGATGCGGACGGGATTGCGCCGAAAATCGGGACGCCCTTGTGTCGTTGGCCGGCACTGCAGGCGCGATGCGGGCACGGACCAATCCGCTCGAGGCTGCTGACGCAGCCGGAAACTTAACGGCGTGGCGGCGGATAGGTCAATTCGCGCCGCAGGCATAGCGCAATGCTGCTGCGGTCCCGTCGGCGTTGGCTTCCGGGCTCCATTGCTGCACGCTGACGCTGGCGGCCTCCCGGAGCTGCCGGTACAGCGCAGCATCCTCCAGCAATCGGCCGATGTGCGAGCGCAGTTCGGTGACGTCGCCGGTGGCGAAGACCAATCCGTTTTCCTCGTGCCGAACCAGATCGCCGGCGGTGCCGACGCCCGTGGATACGATCACCGGCAGCCCGCACACCATGGCTTCGTTGACCGACTTCGGTGTCGGATCGTATTGCGATGGCAGAATGAAGATGTCTGCTGCGGCCAGAAATCGCGGTACGTCTCGTTCCTGCTGGAAGCCGGCGAAGATGACCCGGTCGGCGTGGCCGGTGGCCTGGGCCGCAGCCGCGAGGTCGCCGGCCAGCGGCCCGTCGCCGACGAACACCAGCCAGACGTCGTCGCGCTGGCTCAGCCAGGGGCCCGCCGCCTGCAACAGGTCCAGCACCCGCTTGCGTTCGGTCAGGCGTCCGACGAACAACAGAAGCTTGGCGTCGTCGGGCACGCCCAGCTCGGCGCGCAGCCGCGGCCGCTGTTCGCGGAGTTGGTGGCACTGGTGGCGCAATGCCGTGTTGTCGACCGAGCTGAGCACCGGGAACAGGCGGTCGTCGGGTACGCCGAAATGTTGGAAGTAGGCCCGGTTCTGCGCACAGCTGTACATCACGGCATCGGCCCTGGCCAGGATCCGCGGCAACACCGCGCTCTTCACCCGCGACGACAGGCCGCGTGACGGATTCGACAGATCCGCCTCGGCCCGCATCAGGAACCTGCTGCCGGCCAGCTTCGCGCCCGCAAGCGAGAGGTAAGCGGAAATGTGGTTGTAGCCGGTCGTCAGCACGGCATCGAAGCGGCGACGAAGCAGCAACGGGATCAGGCCCGGGTTGACCCTGGAGATCAGCGGGCTGCTGGTACGCGTCGACAGGTTCTTCACAAACAGGTGGTCGTAGCCGTCCAGCAGATCCTGGTCGAACTTGATAGTTGTCTTGAACTCTTCGACGTAAACACCTTTCATCGTTATGTCATCTAGGTAGATAACCGTCGGATCGATCGCCGGATGCCGGGCCAGGGCCCGGTAGAAAGGGACCTGGTACGGCACCGGATGAAGGACCACGAGACCCAGTCTGTAGCTATCAGTCATCTGCTCGATCCACCGGTCGTGCGGACCCGCGAGTCGACAACCGTGCCAGCGCCCGGTCATCCCGGGGGCGGCTGCGGCAGTGCCGGCAAACCTGACGCAAAGGCCGCATGCTCAAGACCCGGCCAGCTGGTGGGGGCTAGCTGGCGAGCGCATCGCTAACCAGCGTGTCGAACGTGTGGCAATAGCGTTCCCAGGTCCACGTCATCGCCGTCTTGCGGGCTGCCGCGCCCATGCGGCTGCGCAACGCCGGATCGTCGATCAGGCGCGCAAGGCGGTCGGCAAGCGCATCCACGTCGCGGATCGGAACGACATAGCCTTCGAGATCGTCTTCGACTACGGACCCGGAATTCGGCGTGACCACCACGGGCAAGCCGCTGGCCAGCGCCTCGAAGATGACGACGGCAGAGCCCTCGTGCAGCGATGGAAAGGCGAATATGTCGGCGGATCGCATGAGCGCGGGCATCTCGTCATGGGGAACGCTGGGCAGATGCGTGAAGAGCCCTGCATAGGGCTTCAGAGCCTCTCCGGAGCCCAGCATCGGCCCGACCAGCAGCAGTTCGACGCCGGGCCGCTGCAGCCGGCGGAATGCCTCCAGCAGGTAGGGCACGCCCTTGCGAAGGCCGACCTGACCGACAAACAGGACCCGCAGGGGCCTGTCGCGGTCGGTCACTGCCGTCGCCTCGCGGGGGTGGAACTTGTCCGTGTCGGCAGCGTATGGCGCAACGTGGGCCCGGTCCGGCGGACAGCCGACGTCGATGACGCTTTGCCGCACGTAGGGCGAACCGCCGACGACGTGGTCGGCAAGGCGGACCTCTTCGATCGCTTCCGTCACGTCGCGGCCGGCGACCGCCGCCGGCAGCGTGTCGGCGAACTCGGGGTAGCGGCGCCGTTCCGCCTCGAACACCCGCTGCGCCGTGGCGTGGTGGCCGATCGCCTGGGACAGGATCGTCGTGGCGCCGACGGCGCGGGCGGCCTCGAACGTATGGCGGGCGGCCGAGTCGTGCGCGATCACCACGCGGGGGCGTTGACGACGGACCCTGGCGGCGACGTGACGATCGAACCATCGGTTGCGCACCATCGATACCCGTGCCCGTCTGGGTGCCGATGTCGTCAGCCTGGTGGCGGAGAGATACAGCAGATCCGGAAAGGGGAAGAGATGGACCTTGGCACGGTCGATGCCGTCAAAGTGACGTCGCATCAGCTGTCGGTGCAGCCGGTCCAGTCTGCAGCGCGCGGCCAGCCGGGGCAGGCGGTCCTGCGGATCGAAATAGATCGTCGTTTCGAACGACATGTCGCGATCGGAGAAATGGCGGGCCAGATTGTAGACCGGCAGCAGACCGCGCGTGTGGCTGATGATCAACTCCGGCATCGGCACTGCTCGCCAGTTGCAGCTCTGCCGCCGTCGTCGGGTCCGCCGGGCCGGGGCCGTGCTCGTGACCGGGCGCTCACGGGAGCAGCTTCGAGACGTCGAGCACATACATCTGTCGCTCGCCGCTATGGGCCGAGTCGATGCAGATGAGCCTCCCGCCTCGGTCCCAGCGCGGGTGGAGGTCGCTCTTTAGCGAATGTTCCTTGAACGCGCCCGGCAGCGCGAACCTGCCGACATCCACCCGCTGTTCGCGTTCATGGTTGAAGAGGATGAGCGTCTGATAACCCGCAGCGTCGGCGTAGGTATCGGTGATGATCCAGTCGCCCCTGGGGGAAACCTGCGGATGGCCGTCCTGGTCCAGCACGTCGGCGCCAAAGCGTTTCGGCGGTGCGTCGCTGCGCAGGTCGTAGAGGAAATAATACTCGTTCAGCATCCGCTGCTTGATCCCCGGACTGAGCCGGCGCAGGGCGCGCACGGCGCTGCGGGCCAAGGGCAGGGCGGTGATCCCGCGCGACCGCGCGCCCGTCAACAGCGGTGCGGCCTGGCGCGCCCAGACGATCAACTGGTGATCGTTCAGCCACTCGAAGTGCGAGACTTTCTCCCTGGCGAGGATCCGTGCATTGCCACCGTCGCGGTCACAGACGAACAGGCGCGTGAACAGGGCGCGGTCCTTCGAAGCAAACCGGTGCAGAAAGGCGAACTTCTCTCCCGACGGTGAAAACGTCGGGTGGGCCAGGAAATGTGGCGTGTCCTCTGGCACCGGAACCGGATCGGTTGCCACCGCCTGGCGCACGGAGACCACGAGGCGGACCTCGCCGGTGGCGAAGTCGAGCAGGGAAATGCCGTCGTCGTCGGGCGCCGTCTCGCCGATGGAGCCCGGCAGCCGGCAATCGTAGCCGTACGACTTCCAATAGCGCCAGAGGCGGCCGAAGTGCGGTGTCAGGCCCCAGTTGCCGTCGCGGGAGATGGCGTACACGGAGCATCGCAAAGTGCGGCGCTCGCCGCTCGACAAGTCAAGTTCGATGGCAACGGCCTGGCCGTCATCGTCCAAGGCGTTGTACACCAAGGCGTCGCTGTCGCCACGCCATTGCGCGCGCGAGGCCTGCTCCCAGCTCCAGGCCGTGGTGCAGGCCACCGCTCTGATGTCGCCGCGGTTGGGTTCCCAGAGGCAGACCTCTGCCGCCACGGCGCTGCCGGTATAGTCCTTGAGCCCCGCCGGGATCCGGTGCGTGATGAGGCGGCGGTTTGCGGGATCCCAGGGGCTGACGTCGTGATAGCCGAAAAAATGGGCGGACGCGCCTTCCGTGCTGCCGACAAGGCGGGCGTCGTCGTTGAGGACGAAAGCATCGGTCATGGAGCCAGCTCGGTGATGGCGTCTCGCAGGCGGGGCGCTGGCGCGCAAGCGCGTACCGGGCTTGCTTTGCCAGCGTTTCTGCCCGAAGGCAATTGAAAACTGCCGCTGTCCAGGCGCCGTTGCGCCAAACCAAGCTGCCAAACTGCCCTGATGCCGCCGGTCCCGCCGCAGCCGCACTGCACGCCGGCAACCCCGGCTTCGGCCGGGTGGCAGACAGCGCGGTTCGCAACGGCTATGGTGCCCCGAGAGCGGCCATCCGGCATTTTTTGGAAGCCATCGACCGCGAACAACTAGAACTGATAATTATGATTAAAAACAATAGTTTGCCATGAATTATTTAGGAGTCACATTAGGCACAATGAGGCGATGATCCGGACTATCCGATGGCCACCATCGTAGCCCTGTTGCCCTTCGCCCTGGTCGGGGCGGTGTTCCTCTATTCGTTCTTCAATTGGCGAATGGCGATCCTTGGCTTGCTCGTGTACATCCCGTTCGCTGCGCTTGCGTCGTATCTGGTGCCCCACTCGGTGGCGGTCCTCGCCAAGGACGCGCTGTTCGTCATCCCAGCCTATCTTGCGTTCGTGTTGTTCGGCGGCAAGTCGGCCACGCTCGTCAAGCCGAGCGCCTTCTTCATGGCGGCGGTGACGGCGCTGGTGTTTCTGTCGATCGTGCACATGGCCAACCCGAACATCCACTCCGTGGCTGTTGGTTTCGTCGGGCTCAAGATCTGGCTGTTCTATGTCCCGTTGGTCCTGCTCGTTGGGGCCTTCCTGCGCAATCAGGACGACCTCCGTTTGCTGTTGCGGGCGATTGTGGTCGTCGCGCCGATCCCTTGCCTGATCGGCATCGCGCAATGGCTCGCATCGACGTTCCTGGGCTACCAGTACGTCATGATTTCCCTCTATGGCGAACAGGCCGTCCTCAACAATCCGGGGTTCTCGGCCTTCCAGTATGGCTCCGACTTCGCAGTCTACCGGCTCGCCTCCACGTTCAGCTTTGCCACCCAGTACTTTGGCTACGCGTTCAGCATGATCATCGTGAGTTGGATTGCCAGCAAGGTGGAGACCTCCCGCCAGTGGGCTCTCTATGCTCGGATCAGTTTCTATATTGCCGTGACGGCGACCCTGCTCTCGGGTTCTCGGCAGGCATTCATCTTCGTGCCGGCAGCACTGGCGATGCTGATGGCCCTGGACAGGCAGGCCAACCCGCTGTTCGTCGCGCTGGTTGCCCTGGTGGCGATGCTGGCGCTGCCATTCATTGGCTCCCTCGGGCCGCTGGAGAACATCGCAACGCACACAGCCGGGTTGCTCAGCCACTACAGTGAAACGGTCTTCGTGGCCGGCATCGTCGACGCGTTCGAAAAGTTCCCCTGGGGGTTGGGAACCGGCATGAACACAGGCGCCGCTCGCTACGTCATCAATGACCCGAACTGGGAAGCGTTCGAAAGCTACTACGCCAAGGCGGCCTATGAGTTCGGGATCGCCGGCCCGTTCGTCGTCGTCGGCGTATTTGCCGCCCTCGTCGTCGAAGGCTTGCGGCTTCTGGTGAGCGATCGCAGCCCCGAAATCAAGTCGGTAGCCGCGGGCCTGACGGTTTTCTACGTCGCGTTGGCGGCCAACAGCCTCAAGGGTTGGATGGTCGACCAGGACCCGGTCAACGTCTACTTCTGGCTGTTTGCCGGGGTCATGTTCCGCCTCGCAACGCTCGACGGCGGTACGGCCGCGGATGATCTGCGGCCCCAGCACGCCGTGACGACGAACGAGGATGCGGCCGAACTCACGGCCTGGGAGCGCGAAACCGGTTAGTTAGACCGGGCAGGGAGCGCCCCCACAACGGCCTCGACCGTCGCCTGGCGGTCCCCTGCAAAACCGGGCGGACGACCGGTGTCATGGCAGCCAGGCGCCGCGCCGCTACTTCTTGATGCCCAGTAGTCCGACGATGCCCGCCGTCCGATAGGGATTGATGCCGGCGTCGGTCAGGTTGATGACATGGACGCTCTGGCATTGCGCGCGGATCGATGCGTAGTCGTTGAACGCTGAGTATGAGTAGTACACGCCCTCACCCTCGGAAACCATGTAGCCTTTCCCCTTGGTCCTGACGAAATCCGCGACCTTCCAGAGCTTCAGGAAATCCAGCGCTTGCTTGACGCCGCGAGCCAGGGGGCTGCCTTGGCCGAAATTGTTTGCGTCTGAAATGAAGATCGCCCTGCGTGCCACCCTGAGCATCTCCGACGTCGCCAGATCGGCACGGCGAATGTGATGCAAGGCGCCGAATTCGCAGACCAGGTCGAACGCGCCTGCCTCGAACGGTAGGCGCGTCGCGTCACCTTCGATGATGTCTTCCGGTGATACTCCCTCCGCGACGGCAAGGTCGCGCATCTCCTTGACTGGTTCGAGGCCAATGACGCGAAGGTCAGGTCGTCTTTGCTTCAGGTAGCGCACAGCTTTCCCGGTGCCTGAGCCGACATCGAGGATCGTTTTGATCTCCAGATGGTCCAGCAGGCCGACCAGCACGGCGAGGGCAAAGTAGTGTGCCTCGTGATCACTTTGTATGGTCTCGTAGTGCCCGGCCGTGCGGGCATAATGCTGCCGCTGCAGTTCGACTTCGGACATTGGCCCGTTCATGTGCACCTCGCCTGATTGTGCCTGGCAATCCACGCCGACCTTTTACGGCAACGTCGCCGGCCGGGAATGGGCCTGCGTTCCGGTTGGCTTGGCGTGGGTCGGGTGGGACTGCCATCGCTCGGCAAGGCCATCAGCGCGCAGGACTGCTGTTGGTGGCGATGCGCTGGTGGGAGCGGCGTCATTGCGCAAAATACCTGCCTAGAATCCGCATGGCGCCGCACCCGTACTTCACAAAGTATCTGTAGAACATCAGTTTCTGCGGACTAAGCCGGATATACTTCCTATTGAGGAACAGTACGTCACACCTGTTCCTTTTGCTGAAGAAAATCGAATCAAAACCAAGATCGTCAAGGCGTTTTATTGCCCTGTCCACATCTTCTGTTGTGGTGGGGTCAACAAAATCATGAAATTCAATAGTAATCTGTTTCATACTTCTGAGAGTCTCGTCAGAAGTTGATTCTAGCATTTCGATCTCGGCGCCTTCGATATCGATCTTCAAGAGATCTACTTCGCCAACGCCGATCTCATCGAGGAGACTCTCAAGCGACCGGGTTGGGATCGTTACCACGGACGTGGCTTCGACAGGCAAGACCAGCGTCCCGCGATGCTTGTAGCCGTCGACGATCGAGAACTCGGCCTCGCCATCCGATCCCTTGATGGCGTAGTGGAATTTCTCGATGTTGTCGGAGGTCTCGATCTTGGCGAAATTGTTTGGCGACGCTTCGACGGCGTAGCAATGGCAACCCGTTGCACCGTTGATGGCCTTGGAAAAAACACCGTCTGACGCACCCAGATCGACGACGATGGCGTCGCGATCGATCGTCGGCGCATAGATCGTATGGGCCTGGATGACCCACAGCGCGGAGCTCCGGTGCTCAATCAAGGGTTGATGCAAAGGTGACAAAGCTGTCTTTCGGGACCGCCCAATCGGGTCCGCTCACGTGGTCTCGGATCTCTGGCCGCACTCGTGTTCAAGGCCGTCCACCCATGCTGCCATGCCCCAGCTCATCGCATGTACCCGGTTCCGGAAAGACAACCCACTTCCCGGAGGTTGGCGGAAACCTACAAAATGGACGATCCCGCGCGCAAGCGCCAGCCTCGAAACGGTCAAGCGTCCGACTGCCGTTCGACCAGACGCTCGATCATGATGTCTCCTAGCACAAGGACGTCCATGCGGGTACGCAGGAAACAGTCCAGTGCCTCTTCCGGGCGACAGACCACCGGCTCGTTCTCGTTGAACGAGGTGTTCAGCAGCATCGGTACGCCGGTCAGATCGCGGAAGGCCGCGATCAGCCGGTAGTAGCGAGGATTGTCGGTTTCGTTGACGGTCTGCAGCCGGCCGGTGCCGTCGACGTGGGTGACGGCCGGGATCTCCGCCCGGCGCTCCGGCCGGATCGGATAGACCTGCAGCATGAACGGCACGTCGTCGTCGATCGTGAACCAGTCGGCGGTGGCATCGCGCAGGATCGACGGGGCGAAGGGCCGGAACGACTCGCGCCGCTTGATCTTCAGGTTGAGGATGTCCTTCATGTCGGTGCGGCGCGGATCGGCCAGGATCGAGCGGTTGCCGAGCGCCCGCGGTCCCCATTCCATGCCGCCCTGGAACCAGCCGATCACGCCGCCGTTGGCGATCTGTTCCGCGGTGCGGCAACAGAGCTCGTCGAGGTTGCCGACGACGCTGACCTCGCAGCCGGCCGCGGTGATGTCCGCCTGTCGCGCCTGGACCACGGCCTGGCACTGCTCGGTGGAATATGCAGGGCCGAGATAGGCGTGCGTCATGGGCGCCGCGCGGTGATGTCCGGCGCCATCGCCGAGCCAGGCCATCAGCGCGGCGCCGATGGCGCCGCCGGCATCGCCGGCGGCAGACTGAATGTAGACCTGACGAAACGGCGTATTGGCGTAGATCTTGCCGTTGGCGACCGAGTTGTAGGCGCAGCCGCCGGCGATGCACAGATGATCCTCGCCGTGTTTGCGGTGCAGGGCGTTGAGCAGGTTGAAGAAGGCCTCCTCGTACATGGCCTGCGCCGACGCGGCCAGGTCCATATGCTGCTGCGTGACCGGTTCCTGCGGTTCCCGGGCCGGACCGAGCAGGTCGATCAGCTTGGCCGAGTAGAGGGCGTCAAAGGACGGCGCGCCGCCGCGCCATTCGAACTGATTGACGTCTTTGCCCACGCGGAAGAAATCGAGGTCGAGCCGAAACGTGCCGTCGTCCCGGCAGTGAACCATCTGCCGCAGTTCGTCGAGCCTCGTCGGCGTGCCGAAGGCGGCCAGGCCCATCATCTTGTACTCGTCGCCATAGTGCGGAAAGCCCAGATGCTGGGTGATGGCGGAGTAGAAGAAGCCCAACGAGTGCGGATAGTTGATCCGCCGCTCGACGCTGATGTCGTCGCCGGTGCCCAGGCCCCAGGCCGCCGTGGCGAAGTCGCCGGAGCCGTCGACCGAGACCACCGTCGCCCGCTCGAACGGTGAGACCAGGTAGGCCGAGGCCAGGTGGGCGAGGTGGTGCTCGACGAACACCACTTTGTCGTGGAAATTGCTGCCCGGATACAGTTCCGCCAGCTGGTCTTCCAGCGACGTCCATTGCCGCCGGTTGCGCAGCCGGTCCAGCACCAGGCGCGGATCGGGACGCCGGCGCAGCAGATAGCCCATGCGCGCGCCCATGTTGGCATTGGGCTGCCGGTTGATCGCCACCCGGCTGACGTCGTCGGGGCCGATGCCGGCTTCCTCCAGGCAGCACTTGATCGCCATGGCCGGGAAGCCGGCCCAGTGCTTGATCCGCTGCAGGCGCTCTTCTTCGACCGCGACCACGGTCTTGCCATCTGCCACCAGGCAGGCGGCAGCGTCACCGTGATAGGCGTTCAGTCCCAGTATCCACTCAGTCATCGCTGTCACCGTCACCCGCTGTCGCGGCAGCAACCGCAATGCAGGGCCTTCTTGGTATCCGTGTCGCGCCCGACGCCGTCCCCGGGGGCGCCGGTCGACCGGCCGGGGAACGGGACGAGGTGGTGCTGCGGAATGTTGCTTCTGTCCCCTTAAAGCCGTGTGACCGACCGCCTTCGATCCGGGCCACCGCCCCAGAAGGTGGCCGCAAGGGCTCGCAAGCTGCTGAGAGATGACTTGAAGCGCCCTGGCGAGACGACGACCGTCGACACCGTTGGATGCTCTACTCTAGAGTAGCCCATCTTTCAACAATCCGTGGCGAATGGCGCGGTTTTGAAGGCCGCCGGCCGCCGTCCAACGCCTCGGAGATTGCCGGTTCCTGCGCACCCGATGGTTTGGTCTGCCTGACTCCTATGGCCACCTTGTGTCGTCCCCGCCGCATCCGGCCAGAGGCCGTTGGCGTCACCGACGTTAGCGTAGGTGGATAGTCGTGCTCGGCCAAGGCCGCGACAAGGCGCTCTCGAGCCTGATCCCGATCGTCGCGCTGCTGATGGTGCTGAGCCCAGCCAGCGGCGTGCTGTTCGAGATCTCGATGGCCGCCGTCTATGGCACCTCGGCGACGGTCGATGCGTTTCGCGTCGCCTTCCTCGTCATCGGCCTCGGCAGCCAGCTCTTCCTCGGCATTGTCCTGCCGAATGCGCTGATCCCCACGCTGGCGAAGTCCCGGGCAGACGGGCGCGGCGCAGAGGGCCTGGCCGTCGCTGTCTCCGTCGTCGTTATCGTCGGCCTCCTGGCGGTGCCTTTGGTGGCGATGGCGCTGCTGGCGCCCGGTGCGGTCGTCGACCTGCTCGGTCCCGGGCTGACTGCGGCGGCCCGGGCCGAAGCGGTCGTGATGGTCCGCATGTTCTCCCTGGTCTTCCTCGCGATGGTCCTGCTGGGTGGGATCAATTGCGTCCTCAACGTGAACCGCGTATTCGGTCTGGTGCATGTGAATCAGATCATGGTGAACCTGCTGGCCATCGCCGCGGTTCTGGCGTTGGGCAGACAGTTCGGCGGTTGGGCTCTCAGTCTCGGCATCTTGTCTGGCGCCCTGGTCGGGTTGGCCATCGGCCTGGTGCAGGTGCGCCAGGTGGTGCCGCACGGTGGCCTGGCCGTGCGCGGTGGGCTGTTTCGTCGCGACCTGGTCCCGGAATACCGCCGGATCATTGCCCTGGTGATCCCGTTGCTGGTCCTCGTCTTGGCCGGGCAATGGCAGATCGCGATCCTGAACCGGGTGCTGTCGGAACTGCCGGCTAGCGCGTTGGCGACGTTCGGCTATGGCTTCAAGCTGACCGCGATGGTCGGCATTCTGCCCATGGCCCTGTCGACCGTCGTGTTCCCCTCGCTGTCGGAATTCTGGGGCGGCGAGGACCATGGCAAGGCGCGCCGCCTGGCGACCCGTTCCGTCACCTTCACGCTGCTGGTGATACTGCCGATCGTGGTCCTGCTGTCGCTCTCGGCGCGGGATGTCGTCGGCGTGCTCCTGCAGCACGGGGCGCTGACCGACGGCGATGCCGATGCCATTGCGGTCGTCTTTTTGATCCTGCTGTGGTCGGGACTGGCCGCCGCCGTCAACGCTCTCCTGATGAAGATCAGCTATGCCGCCGAGGACGGCTACGGCCCGCTGCTGCAGGCGCTGGCGCTGGCCGCCGCGGCGACCGTGCTGGCGCCAACGCTGGCCAGGGTCTGGGGCATTGAGGGCGTCGCGATTTCCCTGACCGCGGCGCATGCCGTGCTCACCGCCGCCTACTTCATCTATCTGCAGGTAAGGTTCAAAGCGTTCGACGTGGGGTATCTGGCCGGCGTGGCTTTGCGGATCCTGGTCGCGGCCGGCGTCGCCGCCGCCCTGACGGCAGCCTTTTCGGCCGGCGTGGGCGATCTCTTCGGAACCGGCTTCTGGGGGCGGCTGGGGCGGCTTGTGGCCCTCGCTGCCGTCTATCTCCCGACCTATGCCGCGGTGGCGCACCTCCTGAAGGTGTCCGAGCTGAACACCCTGATATCCCAGCTATTGGGCAGGATCTGGCGGGTCCCCGGCAACGGCAGTTAGGCATTGGGGCAGTTAGGCATTGGGGCAGTTAGGCATTGGCTTGCCGCTTGTGGCAGCCCAGGATCTGGCGTCCAGCCTTGCATATGCCACTATGCGTTGTGATAAGGTCGATGACCTGTCCAACGCGAGTGCCCGCCTGATGGACCACGCCGGTCATCCTGTCCCTGCCATGACACGCTGGCGTACAGCACAGCCGCCATCGATCTCGGAAATGGCGCGTGTCGGTGATTGTCTGCCTCGTGCAACCGGCGGTGCGCGGCTGCAGGGCTGGCGGCCTGGCAGCGTCGGGTGAGCCTGCAAGCGTTACCCTATTGGATCACGCTGCTGCTGGTGGTGGTGTCGCCGCTGTTTTTCGGCGCCGCCTACGGCTGGGGCTACACCGCCATGGCCGTGTTCGCCGGGTTGGCGCTGGCGCTGCTGGCATCGCGGCAAGCGCTGCGTGGGGAATCGACGGATCTGCGGCTGCGGGCGCTGACGCCCGCCATCGTCATCTACCTGCTGGTCCTCGCCTGGTCGGTCGTGCAGTGGCTGCCGGGGCTCGCGTTCGGCGAGGCGCAGGCGTTCTGGTCGCAGGCAGCCACCTTGCTGCAGGCCGACATGCCGGATTCCCTGACCATCAATCCATCGCTGACGCTCTACGCCATCGTCCGCTTGGCCTGCTACGGCGCCGTGTTCCTCGTCATGTTCTGGTACGCCCGCGATGTCCGGCGCGCCCGGCAGGTGGTGACGGCCGTCGCCGGCGTTTCGATCGTCTATGCCGTCTACGGGCTGGTGGTCTATTTCAGCGGCAACGAGACGATCCTTTGGTATCCAAAGCCATCGTACAAGTGGAGCCTGACCTCGGTCTTCGTCAACCGCAACAACTACGCCGCCTACGTCGGCCTGGGTCTGCTGTGTTGCGTTGCCGTGCTGCACTGGCGCATGCGAGACCGCTGGCATCGGGCTGGCGGCCAATTGGGCTTCGCACAAGGCCTCGCCATGCTTCTGGTGCTTCCCAATGCGCTCCTACTGATGGGCTGCCTGGTATTGGCGACCGCTTTGCTGCTGACGCAATCGCGCGGCGGGGCGGCGACGACCCTGGTCGGATTGCTGGTCTATGGCTATTTCATGATTGCCGGGCGGAACTTCCCGCGATGGGCGATCGCGGTCTTCGTCGCGCTGGTGTTGCTGGCCGCGCTGTTCGTCCTGGCGCTGAGCGGCGACGTGACGCTGAGCCGTCTCGCCAACCTGGAGGTCGACTTCGCCTTCCGCTTCGACATCTATGCGCTGTCGCTGCAGGCATTGGCCGATCGGCCGTTGGTCGGGTTTGGGCTGGGCACTTTCGAGGATGTGTTCCGCTTGTATCGGACACCGCTGTTCCCGGAACGCTACACCATGGCGCACAACAGTTACCTCGAGCTGGCGGTCGATGTCGGCCTGCCGTTCGCCCTGCTGTTCATGCTCGCCCTTGCCTGGCCTGTCTGGCGTTGCTGGCGTGGTGTCGCTGCCCGCCGCTGGGGCGTTACCTTTCCCGCCCTCGGCCTGGCCGCTTCCGCCCAGATCGGCTTGCATTCGCTGGTCGACTTCCCCCTGCAGCTGCCGGCCCTGGCGGCGACCTACGCCGCGCTCATGGCCGTCGCCACGGCGCAGTCGTGGCCCCGCAACGAAGCGCCGTCCGAAATCCGACAACCGGAACCATAGGCCCCGCCGGTCGGCCCTGGCGCTATTTGTTCGCCCAGTTGTTCATTGTCTCGTTGACACTGGGGTCGTCACCCAGGGCGGTCAGCATGGCCTGCACCGTGCCGGTTCTGAGCGCGGTCTCGATCACCGTTTCCGGTGCAAACGACCAGAGATAGCGGATCTGCGCCGCCAGCGGGCCGGACTCGGTTCGCGGGAAGGGGCGCACGTGCTGCATCAGCATCTCCATGCGCGGCGCCAGGATCTCGCGTTCGTAGGGACCCGTCGTGACGGAGGCCAACAGCGCCGTGGTCACGGCAGAAGAGGGGGCCTCGGTCTTGTCCAGCATGATCGCATAGCGCAGCCAGGCGTGGGGCTGAACCGGTTGCCGCCTGAGGGCTTCGTGCAGGACGGCAACAGCGTCTTCGGCGGCGTCGCCGGCCTCGTCGTTGCGCTCGTCCAGCAGCATCAGGGCAAGGCCGTACTCCCCCCAGGTCTTGCCGTGTTCGTACCAGTCGAGCGCGCGCTGCCGCGAGGCGTGCAGCCGCTTGACCTGCCAGTCTTCGACCCGCCAACCCTTGTTGAAGTAGTCGCGCGCCTGGTTGCCTGGCACCAGCGCCAGTTCGTGCGCGGCCAACCGCCCGGCAATCAGGAACAACGCCAGGCCGGACACGGCAAGCAGAATGGTCAGCAAGCGCGACATGGTCAGCCGGCCTTGGCGCTATTCCGAATAATACTTCCGGGCCGCGCCATAGTAGCTGCCGGAATCGCCGAAGGCATAGGTCGAATGCTTGCGCACGTTGACCATCGACAGGACCATGTCGGTCGGTCCTGTCGTGGCCCGCGCCAGCAGCTTCACGCAATACATCACGCTCACCCGCTTGGTGTCCGCCCATTTGACCACGAACAGGCGCTTGTCGGCGAGGCGGGCCAGGATCAACGCGTCGGACACCGCCAGCATCGGCGGCGAGTCCAGGACGATGAGGTCATAGTTGTTGCGCGCTTCCGTCAACACGCGTCGGAACTGCGCCGAATTCAGCAGCTCCGAAGGGCTGGGCGCGTTTTCGCCCGCCGTCAGCACCTTCAGGTCGGTGATCGGGTCGTCGCAGATCGCCTCGTCGAGCTCCACTTCGTTCGTGATCACGTCGGCCAGGCCGTACTCGGGCGTCAGGCCCATGGTCTTGGCAATGCTGGGGCGGCGCAGGTCGGTGTCGATCAGCAGGACGCGCTGTCCGTCCTGTGCCGCCTGCCGCGCGAGCGAGGTCGACACGGTGCTCTTGCCTTCGCCGGGCACCGTCGAAGCGATAACGACGACGCGCACCGGCGCGTCGATGCTCGACAGGGCAATGCTGGTGCGCAGCGTCCGGAACGCCTCAGCGTAGGCCGAAATGGGACGATCGACGACAATGGATGCCGGCGTGAATCGCCGCTTCGCTGCGCCCGTCACGCGGGGGATCAGGGCGACCGCGGGCTGTCCGGTCTCGTTCTCGAGCTGCTCCAGGCTGCGGTAGCCCTGGTCGAGCTGATCGAGCGCGAGGGCGAAGCCGATGGCGATGATGCCGGCGCCACAGAACGCGACGATGACGATCAGCGTCTTCCTCGGGTAGGACGGGGCCGAAGGCCGCGTTGCCGCCGAGATGATCCGCGCATCCGGCTGCTGGATCTCCTGCTGCAGCGTGGTTTCCTTGGCACGCTTGAGGAAGTTCTCCAGCAACAGGCGGTTGGCCTCGGCTTCCCGCTCCAGGGCCCGCAGTTGCACCTCGGCGGCATTGACGCGGTTCACCTCTTCCTTCAGCACTTCCAGGTTGCCGCGCAGCGTGTCCTCCCGCGCCCGCGCCACCCGCACCTCCCCGGCGAGCTGATCGACGATCTTGCGCACCTCGAGCTTGATCTTCGTCCGCAGGTCCGCCGCCTCGGCGCGGGCGTTGATCATCCGCGGGTGCCGCTCGCCGTACTCCTGCGAGAGCTCCGCGATCTCGCGGTTGAGTTCCGACTCCTCAACCTGCAGCCGCTGGATCAGGTTCGACGACAGCACTTCCGCAACCGTGTCCACGCCGCCGGTCTTGAGCTGCTCCTGCACCTGCGAGTGCCGTGCCTCCGCCTCGGCGCGGTCGGCGGATGCCTTGATGAGCTGCGAGTTGAGCTCGGTCAGCTGCTGCGTGGCGAAGTCGACGCCACGGCCTTCCAACAGCCGCTCCTTCAAGCGCAGGTCCTCGACGGCGGCTTCGGAGGCGACGACCTGTGCGCGGAGCTGCTCCAGCCGTTCGTTCAGCCATTCGGTGGCCCGCCGGGTGGCTTCGTATTTCGCGTCGAGCTGATCGACGATGTACAGGTCCGCGAGCGTGTTGGTCAGCAACACGGCCTTGCCGGGGTCGGTGGATTCGAAGTTGACTTCGATCACCCGCGAACGGCCGCGGGTCTTGACGTCGAGCTTGCCGAGGACGGCATTGATCACGTCCTCGAGCTGCTGATCTTCGCTCCTGGCGACAGCCGGCGCCTGCGGCCAGAAGGCGTCGAGCCAGGCCGCACCCGTTTCCGCCATCTCGCCCGGCAGCAGCGCCAGCCAGCCTTCGCGCGTCCGCCACCACGGTGGGGGTACCAGCGAGCCGTTGAACTCCGGATCCGCGATCAGCTCCAGGCGCCGGGCCAGCTTCTCGTTCAAGCTCCGCGACTGGACGATCTGGATCTGGCTCTGCAGCGTGACGACGTCGCCTTGCAGTCCGGTCAGGACTTCCTCGGCCTCCAGCACCGTGCGTTCGCGCACGTCGATCAGGACGGCGGCACTGGCCTTGTAGCGCGGCGTCAACTGCAGCGAGACGAGCGCCGCGGCCAGGGTGACGAGCAACGTGATCCCGGCGATGAGCAGGCGCCGGCGCCACAGGCGCTGCAGCAGCGCTTCGAAACTCAACTGCTGGTCGGCGCCACCCGGCTGCATCTTCGGGTTGTATGAAACAACCGAAGGCTGGGGACGTGGCGCTAGGTTTTCGACCTCGGGGACGGACATCTGCTGTTGCTGCTCTGTTGCGGATATGCCGGCGCAGCCGGCTGGCCCACCACGGGCCCTAGATCACGCGCGGTGCGCGCCAAGTCAAGCGACCAACCATCGCTGCACTAGAAGAACCGCTCCTCTACGCGAATGATGTCACCCGGCAGCACCACCATGGTCGTCGGGACCTTCTCGCGCCGGCGTTCGGGGTCGTTGGCGCGAGTGATCAGGACGTGGTTCTTCTTGGCGCGATAAGTATAACCGCCGGCCAGGGCGACGGCATTAACCACGGTCATGCCGCTGACGTAAGGATAGCTGCCCGGGCTCTTGACTTCGCCCAGGATATAGAATGGCCGGTAGTTGGTGACCTGGATGTTGACACGTGGGTTCTTCAGGTAGTCCGGCTTAAGCGCATCGACGATGGCCCGTTCAAGCTCCCGGAGGTTCAGGCCGCCGGCGGTGACGGTGCCGATCAATGGCAGCGAAATATTGCCGCCACCGTCGATTTCGAACGTGCCGGACAGGTCATCGTGCCCGAAAACCGTGACTCTGAGGCTATCACCGGGGCCGAGGCGATACTCGGGCACACCCTCGGCGGCGAACGATGGCGGCACCGCAACAAAGCATGCCAGGGCCAGGAAATAAGCGGCGAACACCAATGGCGCCCGCACGCATTGGCGGCGCAACGACATATCGCTCCCTGTCCGAACTGGTCACGACCGGGCAATCATCGCGGCATTGCCGGCCGACATCAAGCGCTAGAGCCGGGCGGTAATGCGCAGGATGACGAGGTTCTTGTCGAAGCTGGCGCCGGCCTGGTTGGAATCGCGGCGATCGAACGAGTAGTTCGCCGAAGCCCGCCAGTGCCGGTTGATCAGGTACGTCCCGCCGATGCCAATCCGCGCCAGCTCGTCGTCACGGGAGATGCCGTTGTACTCGTTGGTGGCAAAGGTCAGCTGGCCGTTCAGCAGGATGTTGCGCCGCAGCTCGTGATCGATGCCCGCACCCAGCGTGGTGCTCCAGAAACCCGAGGCGCCAGCCAGGGTCGTTTCCTGGATCGCCCGCGATGCCCGGAATGACAACGAGGTCAAACCCGTCGGGTTCCAGAACAACGCGGCGCCGACCTGCGGTCCGTCGACGTCGCCGAAGGCATCGTCTTCGTAGCGCTGCTGGATGTAGCCGGCGAACACGTCGCCGAACAGCACGCCGGTCAGGTCGATCCGTGCGCCGAGCACACCGGCCCAGCCTTCCGAGTTGCGGTTGAAGCCTTCGTCGTCGGGCACGTTATCGTACTTGCGCCGATTGTAGCCGATCCGCAGGAAGGCGTCGTAGGCGGGCTGGATCTCGTAGCTGCCGGTGGCGGACAGATAGTGCTCGTCGCGGTTACGGTCCTGCTGGTTGACCAAGCCGGTGCTGGTGGCCGTGTTGTCATAGCGGAAGTGGTTGGACTCCGAGTTCAGGCGCAGGCCCCAGCGTGTCGGTCTGTAGTCGAACGCCGCATCGCCCTCGATCAGCTTGTAGGTCGTCGGGTTGATGCCGTTGACCTCGTCGGGCGAACCGCGGTCCTCGTGGCGCTGGTTGGTGACGATCCGCGCCGTCAGGAACGAAGACCGCGTAAAGTCCAGCCGCCCGTCGGTGCCCAGCGTCCAGTCTTCGTAGTCGTTGTTGTCGAAGTCCTGGAAGCGGCCGATCTCGGCGTCGCCGTAAACGTTCACCGCATGGCGGCTCCAGCCGGAGTAGAGGCCGGCGCGTGGCCTGAAGACCAGGATGGTGTCGTCGTTGGTGTTGGTCTCGCGGCGGAACACGTTGTCGTCGTAGCGGACTTCGCCGTCGGCATCGAGGTTGAACAGAAAACCGCCGGTCCGCACGCCGCGGGCATCGAAGTCCGGGCGTGGCCGCGTCCCCACGGTTTCGTTGCGCTCGAACTCGCGCTCAACGTCGACGCCCGGGCGCTGCTGCGCGGAGGCACTATCTTGCGTTCCGAGGACCGCGAGCGCCGAGGCGCCAACGACCAGCACGCCGAATTTTCTCATGGGGAGCTCACTAAGGTGCGCATGTTAACGTTAACGTCGGCTCGATGGTCGACGAACCACGGTGGTCTGGCGGCTTGCGTCACGGTCGGCGACGTCAGCCCGTCGGGCTTACGGTGCTTGGATTCTCGCGCGTCTGCTGCACGGTCGGCGTTTGCGTGCCCCCGGTCGTCACCTGCGTCGACTGCGTCGTCCCGGCCGCCGGCTGGACGCTAGCGAAGGCCTGCTGTGCGTTGCCGCCGCCGCGCACGGCCGCGAGGACCATGGCGTTGGGCGTGGCGCCCGCGCTGGTCGAAGAGCCCACGGCGCTGCTGGTGCTGCCGCCGCTGCGGATGGATCCGGTCACCGCCGCGCCGGCGATGGCGTCATGCGCGGCGGCATTGGTGGCGCGGTCGACGCCGGAGCCGGCCAAGGTGCCGGTGACCGTGCCGCTGGCCGCGCCGTCCCGGGCCCCGTCCGTCAGGTTCTGGATCGTTGCGGGATCGGTGGTGGTGTTAATGGCCGACAGGGTGGCGCCGGACAGGGCGCCGCCGGTGACGGCGTCTGCCAGGTCGGTGGCGTCGTTGGCGCTGATGTCGCCGGTGCCCCGGTGGGCCGCGACCGCGGCACTGGAGGCGGCATTGGAAATGCTGTCCATGGTCGCCCGCACCACGGCCGGGTCGGTCTGGCCGGCCGTGGCCGCTTGTGCGACCGCCTGGGTCATGTCGCGCGTCGCGTCGGCGGCGTCGTCGATGTTGGTGGTGGCGCCGACGGCGATGCTGACCGCGCGCGAGGTCACGGCGCCGCGCATCGCGTCCGTGGTCGCCGCGCCGGCGGCCGCGCCGGCGACCGTGCGCAGCGCAGCTGTCCCCAGCGCCCCGGCCCGGTCGAGCAGGGCGTTCACCTGCGTGGTGTCGCCCGCCGCTGCCGCGGTGGTGATCGCGGCGGAGAGGCTTGCGGCGGTGTCCTGGGCCTGCGCCGTCGGCGCCATGGCCATGCCGACCACCAGCGTGAACGCGATCACGGCGCCGCCTAGCCACTGCGGCATCCGGTAGCTCGTCTCGTTGCGTGTCATAGCGGAAGACCTTCCGTTCCCGGCCGGAACCTGACCCGATGGGTTTTCTTAGCCATTCGCGGTCGACGCCTCAACCGAATTATTTGTCCGTGTCGGTTGCCCTGCTGCCGTCATTGTTGGCGAAAAACTCAGATTTGTCAATTCCGCCACGGCATTTCCATGGCCGCAAATACTGCAGAAATCCGCAACTGATCAGTGACAGCCAAGTGTTCGGCGAAGAAATCGCCAGATTTACCATGACGTTGGCCAATTGCGGCGGGCGGTTGAACTTATGGTTAACAAATGATCGCCGGCTGGATTTTTCCTGGCTGTGTCGCTTTTGCCACAGCCGCGACCGCCGGGCGGAGGCCGATTCAGCTCAGTTCGGACTGACCTGCTGCGGGTTCGCCAACGCCGGCTCGGTGACGTTGGCGACTTCGGCGGCCTGCGCCGGGCCGGCCGCGGTGACCACTTCGGCGAGGCGCTCGGCGGCGGCGGTGAAGACCTCGTCCTGGGCCGCGTCGCGGTCCTCGCGCGGGGTGTCGTAATAGGCCTCCGACTGGCCGGTCAGTTCCAGCGCGCTGTCTTCCTCGACCGGCTCGACGATCAGCCCGCTGAGGTAGGTGCGGCCGCTGCCGAACTCGACCACCAGGGTGCCGTCGATCACCTCGGCCTCGAGGATCACCATGCCCGAGCGCCCGGAGGAGGCGATGCCGGTCCCGGCTTGGCCGAGTACGGCCTCGTCGAGCCAAAGGTCAGGCGCCATCGCCGCCATCTGCACCGGATTGCCGTTGACGTCGACCCGGTCGCCGAACGGCGTCTGCGTGCGCAGGCCGTCGCCCAGGTCGTCGGTGAGCAGCATTACCCGGTAGCTGCCGTTCGGCATCTTCGCCTCGAAGCGATGCACGTCGGCAATACCGTCGGCCAGCAGGTTGTCGCCCGACGGGCGGCGCAGGGCCTTGACCCCGCTGCCGGTGATCCGCGGATCCTTGTCGGTGACTTTCTGGAAGCCGGGCATGACGTCGGAATCGGGTGAGCCGAAGTCGTAGCCGACGGCCCGGCTCGGCAGCCGAAAGTTCTGCGCCACCTGGACCCGGGCGACCGGCGGTGCGGCCAGGCTCTCCTCGGCGCTGTCGGTGACCACGCCCATCGCCTGCTGCAGGGCGGCGGCGTTGCCGGACAGTTCCGGCCTTTCCGACAGCTCGTTGAGCAGCAGCCGCGCCCGGTCGGCGACGCCGCTGGGGCCGCCGCCTTGGAGCAGGAAGGCCCGCACCGCCTGCTGGTCCGCCGGCGCGCCGCTGATCGCGGCGGCGGCGGCGGCGCGCAGGACACGCGGTTCCGGCGCTGCCGCCTGGGCGGCGGTGGCGCACAGGCAGGCGGCGATGAGGGCGAGGCCGAGACAACGACGCATGGCCTGAACTCCTTTGCTTGTGCCCTGCCATGCTGGGGCAAAATGCGAAACACTTCGTGTCGGCAAGCGGTTAAGGGCAGTTATGGTTAACGCCCGGCGTCGCCGCGCCGATGCTTGCGAGCCACGGGTCACTGACAAGCCGGCGCTCTGCCTGCTAGAAGGGCGGCCCCATCCGCCTCCGTCCGCCGTTGCAGAGCCCGTCTGTTCCGTGCCTCTCAAATCCGTGCCTCTCAAGCCGTCTCTGCTGATCGCGCTCGCCGGCCTCGCCATGGCCGCATGGATCGCCGCCTTCCCGCCCGCGATGCTGCCGGCCGGCAGCGCGCCGGGGGCGGCGCTGGCCCTGGCGACCATCGTCCTGCTGGCGACCGGGGCGGTGCCCGAGCACGTCACCGCGTTGCTGTTCTTCGCCGTGGCCACGCTGTTCGCCGTGGCCCCGGCCGCGGTGGTGTTTTCCGGCTTCCAGTCGGCCGCCTTCTGGATGGTGTTCGGCGGCCTGGTGATCGGCGTCGGCGTGCGGCGCACCGGTCTTGCCGAACGGCTGGCCGCGGCGGTTGGCCGGCGCGTCGGCGATCGCTACGCCGCGGTCATCGGCGGCTGCATCGGTCTCGGCCTGGCGCTGGCCTTCCTGATGCCGTCGACCCTGGGACGGGTGCTGATCCTGATGCCGATCATCCTGGCGATGGCCGACCGGCTCGGCTACGTCCAGGGCACGAACGGGCGCACCGGCATGGTGCTGGCGATGTCCTTCGGCACCATGATGCCGGCGTTTGCCATCCTGCCGGCGACGGTCCCGGCGATGGTCCTGGTCGGCGCCAGCGAGGGCCTGTACTCCATCACCCCGGTGTACGGCACCTGGCTGCTGCTGCATTTTCCGGTGCTGGGCCTGCTGAAGGCCGTGGTGCTGTGGCTGTTGGTGGTCTGGCTGTTTCCGGCCGACCCGCCGGCGGGCCGGGTCGACGATGCGCCCGTCGCGCCGATGGCCGGCAACGAGCGGCTGATGGCGCTGCTGCTCGGCCTGGCGCTGATGCTGTGGATCACCGACTTCGTCCACCACGTTTCGCCGGCCTGGATCGCCCTGGGTGTCGCTGCCGTCTGCGTGCTGCCGGTCACCGGCCTGGTGCCGCCGCAGGCGTTCAACGAGCGCATCAACCATGCCTCGCTGTTCTACATCGCCTGCGTGCTCGGGTTGGGCGCGTTGGTGGCGCACAGCGGCGTCGGCGATCTCATGGCCCAGGCCGCGCTCGATGTTCTCGATCTGCGGCCCGGCGATACCCTGAAGACCTTCGTCGCCGTGGCCGGGATGTCGGCGGTCGCGGCGATGCTGCTGACCCAGCCCGGCGTGCCGGTGGTGATGGCGCCGCTGGCCGGCTCCATCGCCGAGGCCAGCGGCCTGCCGCTGGAGACGGTGCTGATGATGATCGTGGTCGGCTTCTCCACCGTCGTGCTGCCCTACCAGACGCCGCCGCTGGTGGTGGCGATGCAGCTCGCCCGCGTGCCGATGACCAAGGGCAACAGGCTTTGCCTTGCCCTGTTCGCCGTCAACGTGGTGGTGCTGCTGCCGCTCGACCTGGCCTGGTGGCATCTCCTCGGCTGGCTGAAATAGCCAGCGCCGTGCCCGCCCCGCTAGAGTGTTCGCCCATGACCGTTCACCTGCTCAAGCTCTGCGTCGGCATCGACAGCGTCGAACAGCTCGAGGCGAGCCAGCGCAGGCGGTTGGCCGCGGCCGCGGCGGCAGGTCGGCCGGCCGAGCTGCTGCACCGCACGCGCCATCGTCCGCGCCGCGACGCCGAGGTCCTGGCCGGCGGCTCGCTCTACTGGATCATCAAGGGCTTCGTGCGCTGCCGGCAGCCGATCATCCGCCTCGACGTGCTGGAAGACGGCGACGAGGGCAAGCGCTGCGGCATCGTCATGGCGCCGGAGCTGATCCGCACCCGTCTGCAGGCACGGCGGCCGCACCAGGGCTGGCGTTACCTGGAGCCGCGCGACGCGCCGGCCGACCTGGCCCGCCAGGCCGGCCTGGCCGAACAGGAGGATGAGCCGCCGGCGGAAATGGCGGCGGCGTTGCGTGAACTGGGGCTGATTTGACGCCGCGGGCGGGTCCCTGACCCGCCCGTCGAACGCTTCTTGTCAGGTGTGCGGTCTCGGTCAGGCGCCGGCCACGCGCCGCGCCACCGGCGCCGCGTTCTTCTCCCGCACCACGGCGATGCGCTCTTCCGCCATCAGGTCGGCGACTTCGTTGGTCGGCCGGTTGTCGGCATGGGCGCGGTGGAACACCTGCATCAGCGTGCCGTAGATCCGGGCGCAGTCGGCGAAGGCGGCCTCGCGGTCGTAGTTCGGCCCCTCGTGGCGGATGTTGATGATGCCGCCGGCGTTGATCACGTAATCGGGGGCATAGAGGATGCCGCGGTCGGCCAGCGCCTTGCCGTGCCGGTCTTCGGCGAGCTGATTGTTGGCGGCGCCGGCGACGGCCTGCACCTTGAGCCGGGCGATGGTGTCGTCGTTGATGATGGCGCCCAGCGCATTTGGCACGAACAGGTCGGCGTCGACATCGTAGATCTGGTCCGGCGTCACCGCATTCGCGCCCAGCTCGCGCACCGCCCAGGCGACGCGCTCGGCATCGATGTCGGCCACGGTCAGACGGGCGCCGGCCTCGTTCAGGAAGCGGGCGACGTGCTCGCCGACATGACCCAGGCCCTGCACCGCGGCGTGCAGGCCGGTGAGCTCGTCGCGGCCGAGGCGGTGGCGCACCGCGGCGCGGATACCGTTGAACACGCCCCAGGCGGTTGCCGGCGAGGGGTCGCCGTCGCCCGAGCCGCCTTCGGAGGTGCCGGCCACGTGACGGGTCTGCTGCCGGACGATCTCCATGTCTGCCGGGCTCGAGCCGACGTCCTCGGCGGTGATGTAGCGGCCGCCCTGGCTGTCGACGAAGCGGCCGAAGGCCGCCAGCAGCTCCGGTGTCTTGTCGCGCTTGGCGTCGGCGATGATCACCGCCTTGCCGCCGCCCAGCGGCAGATCGGCCATCGCCGCCTTGTAGGTCATGCCCCGCGACAGCCGCAGGACGTCCTCGAGCGCTTCGCCATCACTGCCATAGTTCCAGATCCGGCAGCCGCCGAGGGCCGGCCCCAGGGTGGTGTCGTGGATGGCGATGATCGACTTCAGACCGCTCGCCGGGTCGTGGCCGAACACCACCTGCTCATGGTCGTGGAAGCTGGGCGCTGAGAACACACACATGGTGCAGGAACTCCCATAGAGATTGGACTGCACCCACTACTTGCAGATAAAACTCTTAATTTTCAATGATTTAACGCAGATGTGAGAAAATAGCAGCATTCTTGCCAGCGGGCGGCGCAGCCGGTTTCAAATGTTCCGCGGGCTTCGGATTATGTGAAATTTTCGGCCGCCAGGTCAGCATCCCTGACCTGCCTGCAGGCCCTGTCGTTAAGCACGAATCGACATCAGATGATCTCGAAGTAGCGCTTCAGCTGCCAGTCGGTGATCGCCTTGCGCGCTTCCCGCGCCTCCCAGTCGCGCGAGGCGGCGAAATGCTCGACGAAGGCATCGCCCAGGATATCGCGTGCCACCGCTGAGCGGCGCAGCCGGGCGGCGGCCTCTTCGAGGGTTCGCGGCAGCTGCAGGCGGGCCGGCACCCGCACGTCGTAGGCGTTGCCGGCCACCGGCTTGCCCGGTTCGCGCTCATGCTCGATGCCGGCCAGGCCGCTGGCCAGGGCCGCCGCCAGCACCAGGTAGGGATTGCCGTCAGCGGCGGCGACCCGGTACTCCAGGCGCTGCGCCGCCGGGGCGCCGGTGATGGCGCGGATCGCACAGGTGCGGTTGTCGATCCCCCAGGTCGCCGCGGTCGGCGCCCAGAATCCGGGGATCAGCCGGGTGTAGGCATTCACCGTCGGCGCCACCAGGGCCAGGAACTCGGGCATGAACGCCTGTTGGCCGGCGATGAACCGGCGCATGGTGGTGCTGATGCCATCTTCGGCCGCCGGGTCGTGGAACGCGGCCCCGCCGTCGTCCGACCGGCGCAGCGACAGGTGCAGGTGGCCCGACTGGCCCGGGTAGTCGGGCGACCACTTGGCCATGAACGTCGCCAGCATGCCGTGGCGCTGGGCCATCACCTTGGCGAAGGTCTTGAACAGGGCGGCGCGGTCGGCCGCGGCGATGGCCGGCGCCTTGGCGATGGCGGCCTCCATGACGCCGGGCCCGGTCTCGGTGTGCAGGCCCTCCAGCGGGAAGTCCATCGCCTGGCAGGTCGCCAGCAGCTCGCCGTGGAACTCCGCGAAGGTCGAGGTGCGCAGCACCGAGTAGCCGAAGTTGCCGGGCGAGATCGGCCGCAGGTCGCGGTAGTGCTTGTCCGCTGCCGTGTGCGCGGTCTCGTCGAACAGGAAGAACTCGTACTCGAAGGCGGCGACCGCTTCGAGGCCATGCCGGGCCAGCCGCTCGATGACGCGGCCGAGCACGCCGCGCGGGCACACGGCGGCCCAGTCGCCGCTGAACTCGCCCAGGAACATCAGTCCCTTGCCGTCGAACTCGAACGGCACGTTGCGCCCGCTCTCGGGCAGCAGGCGCACGGTGGCGTCGGGATAGCCGGTGTGCCAGCCGGTGATGGCGACATTGTCGTAGAGCTGGTCGTCGGAATCCCAGCCGAGCACCACGTCGCAGAAGCCGAAGCCGTCGTCGAGCGCGCCCAGCAGCTTGTCGCGCGCCATGTACTTGCCGCGCAGCACGCCGTCGACGTCGAACACGCCGACCTTGAGGTGGTCCAGGCCACGCTGCTCGATCAGGGCCCGTGCCTCGGCGGCGCTGTGCAGGCGTACTGGCTCCATCTCCGCTCTCCCCCTCGAAGGCCCGGCCTCGACTAGAAGCGATAGCCAGCCATCAACGCGCCGGTTAAGAAGTTGTTGGTCTTGGTGATCGGACTGTCCGACGAGGCGCTGAGCAGGAAGGTGCCACGCGCCTCGCCGGAGATGTAGAAGCCTTTCGGCAGGTCGTAGACCAGTTGCACATAGGCATTGACGTCGCGCAGGCCCGAGTCCGCCGTGTAGGACGTGGTGCTGAAATAGCTCTGCGCATAATCTTCGTCCATGTAGGTGGTGCGACCGCCCAGGATCAGGGTCACTTCCTTGCTCCAGCGCCCACCGATCGCGGCGTCGCCGTTGATCAGCATGCCGCCGTGGCCGTTGCCGAAGTCCTTGCGGACGTCGGCACGAAACCGCCAGCTCTTGAAATAGCTTTCCCAGTAGACGCCAAGCTCGATCGCCGGATCGATGTCCGTGGTGCCGGCCAGGGCCGGATCGTCCGACGCCTTGCGGCCGAAGTCCCAGGTGACGCGCGGCGCAATGCGGCTGGAGCGGCTGCGCCAGACGTTGTAGCCGATGCCCTTCTGGGTCGAGACGAACACCCGGTCGGCATACTCCGTGTCCAGCAGCGGCAGCACTTTGCCTTCGTAGGCGGTGCCGCCGAAGTAGACGGGGGCGTAGGCCACGCCGCCGCCGACGTTGTTGCGGAAGCGACGCTCGCCGAACACCGGCGGCCGGATCGCCGTCGCGCTCGACATCCAGTTTTCCCAGTCGGAGTAGCTGCCGGCGAACGCGCTGCGGCCACCCGCGAGGACGGCAAGCAGGGCGAGCAGCACGGTCAGTCGTCGCATTCGTATGGCCCTCCCGGCGCCGTCGGCGCGGAAACCTAGCCCAAGCCCGCCGCGGGCGACAAGCAGCGCCGGCGGCTCGCGCGAAAGCCCCGGCAGGCGCGCGTCAGACGTTGCCCAGCCGGCGCGCGACCTCGTCCGCGATCGCCATGGACGCCGTCAGGCCGGGAGATTCGATGCCGTACAGGTTGACCAGGCCGGCGACGCCGTGCGTCTCCGGGCCCTGGATCATGAAGTCGGCGGCCGCTTCGCCGGGGGCCTGCACCTTGGGCCGCATGCCGGCGTAGGCCGGTACCAGGGCGCCGTCGGCCAGGCCCGGGTAGTACTGGCGCACGGCGGCATAGAACTCATCGGCGCGCTGCGGATCGACATCGTAGTCGATGCGGTCGACCCACTCCTGGTCGGGGCCGAAGCGGGTCTGGCCGCCCATGTCGATGGTGACGTGCACGCCAAGGCTGGCGCTTTGCGGGACCGGGTAGATCAGCCGCGAGAACGGCTGCTTGCCGAGCAGCGAGAAATAGCTGCCCTTGCACAGGTGGCTCGGTGGCACCAGCTCGCGCGGGAAGCCGTCCAGGCTGGCGGCCAGGGTCTGTGCCTGCAGGCCGGCGCTGTTGATCACGCTGCGGGCGGCGATCCGCGTTGTGCCGTCGACGCCGTCGACCTCGAGGGCGATGTCGCTGCCGTCGACCGCGCCGCGCCGGACCCGGGTGCAAAAGGCGATCATGGCGCCATGGTCCTCGGCTTCGCCCTGATAGGCGAGCATCAGCGCATGGCTGTCGATGATCCCCGTCGATGGCGAGATCAGCGCCCCGGCGCAGGATACCGCCGGCTCCAGGCGGGCCGCCTCGCTGCCGTCGATCTCCTGCAGATCGTCGACGCCGTTGGCGGCCGCCCGTGCGGCGATCGTCCCCAACGTCGCCAGTTCGTCGTCGCTGCCGGCGACGATGAGCTTGCCGCAGCGCCGGTGCGGTACGCCGCGGCTGGCGCAGTAGTCGTAGAGCTGGTGCTTGCCGTCGACGCACAGCCGCGCCTTCAGGCTGTCCTGGGCGTAGTAGATGCCGGCGTGAATGACTTCGCTGTTGCGCGAGGAGGTCTCGGTGCCGACGGCATCGGCCGCTTCCAGCACGATGACATCGCGCCCGGCCCGCGCCAGCCGGCGGGCCACCGCGAGGCCGACGACGCCCGCCCCGATCACAATGCAGTCCGCCCGGTCCATCATGGCGCGGCAGCTATGCCCAACGGGGCCGGTGCGGTCAAGCAGGTGTGAATTGCCTGGGCGAGGCGGGGTGCGGGACCATCGCCGCTTCTGGCGGCCAGGGAGAAGCGGCATGACGACGATGACGAAACGGGCGAGCGGCGAGGGGACCGTCGGCGCCGGCTCGCGCAGCGGGACGCGCCTGGCGGCGCTGTTGGCGTCGCTGCTGTTCGCGGTGCCGGCCCTGGCCAATCCCAGCTACTGGGAACGCGAATGGCCGGAGACGGACTTCAACCGGCACAGCGTCGCGTTCGACGAGATCCTCTCGGGGGGACCGCCGAAGGACGGCATCCCGGCGATCGACGATCCGGTGTTCGCCGCCATCGACGAGGTCGCCGATCTCGGCGACACCGAGCCGGTAGTCAGCCTGCAGATCAACGGCGAGGCCAAGGCCTATCCGTTGCAGGTGCTGATCTGGCACGAGATCGTCAACGACAGCATCGGCGGGGTGCCGGTGTCGGTGACCTACTGCCCGCTGTGCAACGCGGCCGTCGTCTTCGACCGGCGGCTCGATGGCCGGGTGCTGGACTTCGGCACCACCGGCAAGCTGCGCAAGTCCGACCTGGTGATGTACGACCGGCAGACCGAGAGCTGGTGGCAGCAGTTCACCGGTGAGGCCATCATCGGCGAGATGACCGGCGCGCAGCTGACGTTCGTGCCGGCGCGGCTCGAATCGTTCGCCGCCTTCCGCACCCGCCTGCCGGAGGGCCGGGTGCTGGTGCCGGGCAATCCCGGCATGCGGCGCTACGGCATCAACCCGTATGCCGGCTACGACACCTCGAGCCGGCCGTTTCTCTACCGCGGCGCCATGCCCACCAATATCGCCCCGCTGGCCCGCGTGGTCGCGGTCGAGGACCGGGCCTGGTCGCTCGATCTGGTGCGCAGCCGCCAGCGCATCGAGACGGACGATGGCCTGATCATCACCTGGACGCCGGGCCAGAACTCGGCCATGGACAGCTCTGAGATCGCCGACGGACGCGATGTCGGCAACGTCGTGGTGCAACGCCGCGACGCCGACGGCGGGAGCCTGGTGGACGTCGTCTATCGGGTCGATTTTGCCTTTGCCTACCATGCCTTCCGGCCGGACGTGCAGATCCAGGTGAAATAGCGCCGCCGGTTTCGTCAGGAATGCCTGCAGCCCGGGCTGGACTGCCAAGGTTTCGATACAATCTAATAAGGATGGATCGAACGGAACGGCAACGGGCGCCGGACGGCGCCGGAGCGGCCAGCGTATGAGTGGCGAAGGCAACGATCGGGGCAAGGGCCGGGGCCAGCTGCGCCAGAGCGGCGACGACCAGGTTCAGGCCTTTCTCGACCAGGTGGCGGCAACGCCCGGCGTGCGGCCGGCCGGTCATCGCGGGCGCCTGATGTTCGCCATGGACGCGACGGCGAGCCGCGAGCCGAGCTGGGATACGGCCTGCCAGATCCAGGGCGACATGTTCGCCGAGACCGCCCTGCTGGGCGGGCTCGACGTGCAGCTGGTCTACTACCGTGGCTTTCGCGAGTTCCGCGCGACGCCCTGGGTGTCCAGTTCCGCCGACCTCATTCCCTACATGACGCGGGTGCGCTGTTTGGGCGGTCATACCCAGTTGCGCCGGACCCTGCGCTATGCGGCCAAGGAGACGGCGAACCGGCGCATCGATGCGCTGGTCTTCGTCGGCGACTGTCTAGAGGAGAGCGTGGACGACGTCTGCGCCGCCGCCGGCGAGCTCGGCATGCTCGGCGTGCGCTGCTTCATGTTCCACGAAGGTCCCGACCCGCGGGCGGCCCGCGCCTTCGAACAGGTCGCCCAGCTGACCGGCGGCGCCTTCTGTCGCTTCGATGCCTCGAGTCCGCACCAGCTCAAGTCCCTGTTGAGCGCCGTCGCCGTGTTCGCCGCCGGTGGCCGCCGTGCCTTGCTGGACTACGGTTCGCGTCGCGGCGGCGAGGTGCTGCGGATCGCTCATCAGGTCGCAGGAGACCGTTAGTACATTGATCGGCTACTTCATCCTGGGTGTTTGCCTCGTGGCGGCGGTTGCCGTGATGGGCAAGTATCTGCTCCAGGCAGACCCGCGACTGCTGGCCCGCATGTTGCGCCTGATCGGCGCCGGCGTGGCCGGCGCGGCGGCGCTGTTCCTGCTTCTCACCGGCCGCTTCGTCTGGGGCATGCCGCTGGCGCTGCTGGCGCTCGCCCTGTTGCGCCGATGGGCGCTGCCGTTCCCGTCGGGTGGCTTCGCCGGCGCCGGGCGCCGGCGTGGCCAGACCTCCGAGGTCGAGACCGCCTATCTGCGCATGTCGCTGGAGCACGACACCGGGGTGATGCAGGGCGAGGTCCTGAAGGGCGCCTATGCCGGGCGCCGGCTCAGCCAGCTCGACCTGGGACAATTGGTCGCGCTGCTGGCGGAGTGCCATCGCGAGGATCCCGAGTCGGCCCAGCTGCTGGAAACCTATCTCGACCGCACGCAGGGCCCCGACTGGCGTGACATGGCCCAGAACGCGCGGACCGATGCCGGTGGCGGCGGCGGCCGCGGACCGGCGGGAAGCGGTGCCATGACGGTCGACGAGGCCCGCGAGGTGCTGGGCGTCGATGCCCATGCCTCGGCGGACGATATCCGCGAGGCCCACCGCCGCCTGATGCTCAAGCTGCACCCCGACAAGGGCGGTTCCGGCTACCTCGCCGCCAAGATCAACCAGGCCAAGGACGTGCTGCTCGGCGTGTAAAACTGCGGTTGCCTCTGGTTGCCCGCCATGGCACAACCGCCGCGGCGAAGCGACCTCTCCGGCTTCCTTCCTCTTGAGAACCCCAGTTCGAGATCATGCGCATACGCAAGGCAGTGTTCCCCGTTGGCGGCATGGGGACCCGGTTTCTTCCGGCGACGAAGGCGCTCCCCAAGGAAATGCTGCCGATCGTCGACAAGCCGCTGATCCAGTATGCGGTGGAGGAGGCACAGGCGGCCGGGATCGAGGAGTTCATTTTCGTCACCGGCCGCGGCAAGGAAGCGATCGAGGATCATTTCGACTACTCCTACGAGCTGGAAGAGTCGCTGGCGTCGCGCGGCAAGACCGATGCGCTCGCGTCGGTGCGCTCGTGGGTGCCGCAGCCGGGCCAGGTCGCTTATACCCGCCAGCAGGAACCGCTCGGCCTGGGCCATGCCGTCTGGTGCGCCCGCAACCTGGTGGGCGACGAGCCTTTCGCGGTGCTGCTGGCCGACGACCTGGTGCTCAGTGCGCAGCCCTGCCTCAAGCAGATGGTCGAGGTGGCGGAGGAAACCGGTGGCAACGTGGTTGCGGTGATGGACGTGCCGCGCGAGGAAACCCAGCGCTACGGCGTGCTCGACGTGGAAACGGACGACGGGCGCATCGCCAAGGTGCGCGGCCTGGTCGAGAAGCCGGCCCCGGCCGAGGCGCCGTCGACACTGTCGATCATCGGCCGCTACATCCTGAAGCCGGAAATCTTCCGGCATTTGTCGCGGATGGAGACCGGCGCCGGCGGCGAGATCCAGCTCACCGATGCCATGGCGCGCATGCTCGGCCAGGCGCCGTTCCACGGCCTGCGCTTCGAAGGCACGCGCTTCGATTGCGGCAGCAAGATCGGCTTCCTGCAGGCGACGATTGCCTTCGGACTGGCGCGTGAGGATCTGGCCGCCGAGCTGATGCCCTATCTCCGCCAGGTGGCGGCGGACACCTGACGCCCGCTGCCGGCGGCAACGAAACAGCAAGAGGGTTGCGGCTATGCGCGTGGCGATGATCGGGACCGGCTATGTCGGACTGGTGTCGGGCGCCTGTTTCTCCGAGTTCGGTCACCATGTGACCTGCATCGACAAGGACGCGGACAAGATCGCGGCGCTGCGCGAAGGGCGTATTCCGATCTACGAGCCCGGCCTCGAGGCCCTGGTGGAGAGCAACGTTCAGGCCGACCGCCTGGATTTCTCGACCGAACTGGCGCCGGCGGTGCGGGATGCCGACGCCGTTTTCATCGCCGTCGGCACGCCGTCGCGGCGCGGCGACGGCCATGCCGACCTGACCTATGTGCACCAGGCGGCGGCCGAGATCGCCGCGGCCCTGGACGGCTACACGGTGGTGGTCACCAAGTCCACGGTGCCGGTCGGCACCGGCAGCGAGGTCGAGGAGATCATCCGCAGCGCCCGTCCCGGGCTCGAGTTCGACGTCGCCTCCAACCCGGAGTTCCTGCGCGAAGGCTCGGCGATCGAGGACTTCATGCGGCCCGATCGTGTCGTCGTCGGCACCGACAGCGAACGCGCGCGCGAGGTGATGCGCGAGCTCTACCGTGCGCTGTTTCTGAACGAGACGCCCGTTATGTTCACCGAGCGGCAGACGGCCGAGCTGATCAAGTATGCCGCCAACGCCTTCCTGGCGACCAAGATCACCTTCATCAACGAGGTCGCCGGGCTGTGCGAGCAGGTCGGTGCCGACGTGCAGGACGTGGCCCGGGGGATCGGCCTCGACGGCCGCATCGGCAACAAGTTCCTGCATGCCGGTCCGGGCTATGGCGGTTCGTGTTTCCCGAAGGATACCCTGGCCCTGTTGCGGACGGCGGAGAGCGCGGAAACGCCGCTCAGCATCGTCGCCGCCACCGTCTCCGCCAACGACCGCCGCAAGGTCGAAATGGCGGACAAGGTCGTGGCCGCCGCCGGCGGCTCGGTCGACGGCAAGACCATCGCCGTGCTCGGGCTGACCTTCAAGCCGAACACCGACGACATGCGCGACGCCCCCAGCCTGTCGATCATCCCGGCCCTGCAGCGCGGCGGGGCGACTGTCCGCGCCTATGATCCCGAAGGCATGTCCGAGGCGCGCGATCTGCTGACCGACGTGGCCTTCTGCGACGACGCCTATGCCACCATGGACGGCGCCGACGTGCTGGTGGTGGTCACCGAGTGGAACGAGTTTCGCGCCCTCGATCTGGAGCGGGTGCGCAGCCTGCTGCGCGCGCCGGTCATGGTCGATCTGCGCAATATCTATGCGCCCGAGCAGATGGCCAAGGCCGGCTTCACCTATGTCTCGGTGGGCCGGCCGGCGGTGACGGCCGCCGCCGCGGGCTGATCTGCAGGCGCAGCGGCCAGCCATGCAGCAGCATCAGTTCGACCCGCACGTCCTGCGCGAGTACGACATCCGCGGCGTCGTCGGGGACAGCCTGACGGCTGCCGACGCCTACGCCGTCGGCCGCGCCTTCGCCAGCATGGTCCTGGAGGCCGGCGGCCGGCGCGTCTGCGTCGGCTACGACGGGCGCCTGTCGTCGCCCGAGTTCGAAGCCGCCGTGACCGACGGCATGTGCGCGGCCGGTGCCGAGGTGCTGCGGATCGGCCGCGGCCCGACGCCGATGCTCTACTTCTCGGTCTACGAGCTCGGCGCCGACGGCGGCGTGATGGTCACCGGCTCGCACAACCCGCCCGACTACAACGGCTTCAAGCTGACCCGCGGGCCGAAGGCTTTCTACGGCGAAGCGATCCAGCAGCTGGGCCGCATTGCCGCGGCAGGTGACTGGCGTGCCGGCGCGGGGACGGCGGCGGCCGTCTCGGTCAAGCAGGCCTACATCGAGCGGCTGCTGACGGCGCTCACCGCCGAGCCGGCGCTGGCGGTCGGCTGGGATTGCGGCAATGGCGCCAGCGGCGACGTGCTGCCGGAGCTGGTCGCCCGTCTCCCGGGCCGGCACCTGGTGCTCAACGAGACCGTCGATGGCACCTTCCCCGCCCATCATCCCGATCCGACCGTGCCGGAGAACCTGGTGCAGCTGCAGGCACTGGTGGACCGCGAGGCGCTGCAGCTCGGCATCGCCTTCGACGGCGACGGCGATCGCCTCGGTGTCATCGACGGCCGCGGCCGCATTCTCTGGGGCGACCAGATCCTGGCCCTGCTGGCCCGCGACGTGCTGCGCGAGCAGCCCGGCGCCACCATCATTGCCGACGTGAAGGCCAGCCAGGTCCTGTTCGACGAGATCGCCCGCGCCGGCGGCAAGCCGTTGATGTATCGAACCGGGCATTCGCTGATCAAAGACAAGATGGTGGAGACCGGCGCGCCGCTGGCCGGCGAGATGAGCGGGCATCTGTTCTTCGCCGACCGCTACTTCGGGTTCGACGACGCCCTGTACGCCGCCGTGCGGTTCCTCGATGCGGTGGGCCGAAGCGGCGGCGACGTCGCCGCC
>Ga0056121_1000012_pt1 | contig 133117 bp, 108 predicted proteins | sample WorMetHEROISLAND_FD_83872 | JGI IMG/M metagenome (GOLD analysis project Ga0056121, IMG submission 83872) | Marine gutless worms symbiont microbial communities from Max Planck institute for Marine Microbiology, Germany - Olavius sp. 1 HERON ISLAND ...
CTCCCAACTGAGCTACCCGCCCAAATGGCATACTACCTGGCCAAAATTTTGGGAGAACAAGGTTTGACCTGTGATCCTCCCGCCTTGGGAGGCGGGATGCTCTCCCAACTGAGCTACCCGCCCGGGTAAGACCCTTCAGGGCATGCCTGAAAGAGACGAATTAGCTACCAGTTTAAACTTTCATTGTCAAGCCAAAACTATCGTTTTTTCCGCTGATCAGGTACCTTTGCCTACTGGTCCCGCCGGCGAATTTCAGTCCAGGGCCACTGGCCGGCTGCGCCTATTATCCAATACCGGCATGAACAAAAAAACGCCCGGTCTCCTCGTTCTATCGAGAAGCCGGGCTGCTGATATTTAGAGTGATGTGCGGGTCGCCTAAATCAATGACCTGCGTGATTCCGGCTGTTCAGGCGCCAACGCAAAGGTGATGTCATTTTCCTTGAACATGACATCCCCTTCCTCGCAAATGATGGCGTGGGTCAGGACCTCATCCATGTGTTGCACCGGCACGATCTCGAGCTGCCGGGCCACGCTGGCCGGGATGTCCTTCAGGTCCTTTTCGTTCTCCTTGGGTATCAGCACCTTTTTGATCCCGCTGCGATGGGCGGCGATTATCTTTTCTTTGAGGCCACCGATGCCCAAGACCCGACCCCGGAGTGTGATCTCACCGGTCATGGCAATATCGCGGGTTACCGGCCGGCGGGTCAGCGCCGACACGATGGAGGTGGAGATGGAAATCCCGGCAGAAGGGCCGTCTTTGGGAATCGCCCCCTCTGGTACGTGGACATGGATGTCGTAGTGTTTGTAAAAGGAGCTGTCGATCCGCAGGCTTTCCGCCCGGCTGCGGACATAACTCACCGCCGCTTCGGCCGACTCCTTCATGACATCCCCCAATTTACCGGTGAAGGTTAGCTTGCCTTTGCCGGGCATGACCAGTGTTTCGATGCACAGCAGTTCGCCGCCGACTTGCGTCCAGGCCAGCCCGTTTACCATGCCCACCTGGTCCTGCTCCTCGATCTGGGACTGTTTGAATCGGGGCGGCCCCAGAAATTTTTGAATCGTCCGGGCCGTTACCCTGAAGGCGTTCTGCTCTTTGTCCTTGACCAGTTCGCGGGCGATTTTCCGACATACGGATGCAATCTCGCGTTCCAGGTTGCGGACACCGGCCTCGCGGGTATAGCGCCGGATAATGGTCAGGACTGAGTTTTTAGAAAAATGCACCTTTGCGTCAGACAGGCCATTCATCTCGATTTGTTTAGCCAGCAGAAAATTTTTGGCAATCTGGTACTTTTCATATTCCGTGTAGCCCGGCAGGCGTATGATTTCCATGCGGTCTTGCAGGGGCAGCGGGATATCCGGCAAGGTATTGGCCGTGGTGACAAACAGGATGTCGGACAAATCGTAGTCAAGATCCAGGTAGTGGTCGTTGAAGCTGAAATTCTGTTCGGGGTCCAGAACCTCAAGCAGCGCCGCGGATGGGTCACCGCGAAAATCCATACTCATCTTGTCGACTTCGTCCAGGCAGAAGACCGGATTGTTGACCTTGGCCTTTTTGAGAGACTGGATGATTTTTCCGGGTAAGGCACCGATGTAAGTCCGCCGGTGACCCCGGATCTCAGCCTCATCCCGCACGCCGCCCAGGCTCAAACGAACATATTTGCGTCCCGTGGCCCGGGCAATCGATTTGGCCAGGGAGGTCTTGCCCACCCCGGGCGGCCCCACCAGGCAGAGAATCGGACCACGTACCTTTTTTACCAGCAATTGCACGGCCAGGTATTCCAGGATGCGCTCTTTGGGTTTTTCCAACCCGTAGTGATCTTCATTGAGAATCTTTTCGGCCTCATCGATGTCATCGAGTATTTCGCTCTTTTCCGCCCAGGGCAGACTGATGATCCACTCGATATAGTTGCGGACCACGGTTGCCTCGGCCGACATGGGCGCCATGAGCTTGAGTTTCTTGAACTCCTTGTCGGCCTTTTCAGTGGCCTCGTCCGACATCTTCTTGGCTTTTATCTGCTCTTCCAATTCCTTGAGGTCGTCGCCGCCGTCCTCGTCCGAACCCATTTCCTTTTTGATGGCCCGCATCTGTTCGTTGAGATAGTAGTTCTTCTGGGTCTTTTCCATCTGCTCTTTGACCCGGTTTTTGATGCGCTGGTCCATCTCGAAGACTTCAATTTCGATTTTTATCAGACTCAGCAGCAGCGGCAGGCGCTCCTTGACATCCACCGTTTCAAGCAGCCGGATTTTGTCTTCGATTTTGAAAGAGAAGTGGGACGCAACCGTATCCGCCAGTTTAGCGGGGTCGTCGATGGCCGCAATGCTGGTCAACAGATCCTTGGAAATGTTCTTGTTGCGTTCAGCGTATTCTTCGAAACTGTCGACAATTGCCCTGGTCAGGGTCGCGGCTTCGGTCGTACTCATGGCCGGTTCCTTCAGGACTTCCAGCTCAACCTGGAAAAACTCTTCATTCTCGACAAAGCGTACTATCTTTCCGCGCGCACCGCCCTCCACCAGAGCTTTGACAGTACCGTCCGGCAGCCGTAGCAGCTGCAGCACCTTGCCAATGGTTCCCGTAGTGGCAATGTCTTTCTTACTGGGATTATCGATGCCCGCGTTCTTCTGCGTCGCCAGGAACACCAATTTTTCGTTGTTCATGGCCTCGGCCAGGGCGTTGATTGATTTAGGGCGCCCGACAAACAGGGGGGCCACCATATAGGGAAAGACGACAATGTCCCGCAGCGGAAGCAGGGGCAACACCAAGGTCTCTGAGGGATCGGATTTGAATAATTTCGGCATATTAATCATGGGTTGATCTCAATTAAAAGAGCTACTTTTTTCATTCCGGTAAAGCAGCTGCTAAGCTTTCTTCTTTTTCTGTTCATACAGCAAAATGGGGTCTTCCTTGTTCAGGACAACCTCTTCGGAGATGACACACTCTTTCACGTCATCTATGGACGGCAACTCGTACATGATCTCCAGCATACATTTTTCGATAATGGCCCGCAGCCCGCGAGCGCCGGACTTGCGGTCCACCGCCTTTTTGGCGACGGCGGTGAGGGCACTGTCGGTAAACCGCAGGTTCACGCCCTCCATTTCAAAGAGTTTCTGGAACTGCTTGACCAGCGCGTTTTTGGGCTCCTGCAGGATGCGAATCAGGGTTTCTTCGCTCAGTTCGTCCAGGGTCGCCACCACCGGCAGGCGCCCTAAAAATTCAGGGATCAGACCGTATTTGATCAGGTCTTCAGGTTCGAGCTGCCGCAGCATTTCACCCACTGTATTCTGGTCACGGGACTGCACATCGGCACCAAATCCCATCACCTTGGCGCTCACCCGGCGTTGGATAACCTTGTGCAGGCCGTTGAATGTCCCGCCGCAAATGAACAGGATGTTGGACGTGTCCACCTTGACGAAATCCTGCTGGGGATGCTTGCGCCCGCCTTTGGGCGGCACGCTGGCCGTGGTCCCCTCGATGATCTTCAAAAGCGCCTGCTGGACGCCCTCGCCGGACACATCGCGTGTGATGGAAGGATTGTCAGATTTGCCGGCAATCTTGTCAATCTCGTCTATATACACAATCCCGCGTTTAGCCCGTTCCACGTCGTAGTCGGCGTTCTGCAGCAGCGACAGGATGATGTTCTCGACATCTTCCCCCACGTAACCGGCCTCGGTGAGACTGGTGGCATCAGCGATGGTAAACGGCACGTTTAAAAACCGGGCCAGAGTCTGGGCCAGCAGCGTTTTCCCACAGCCGGTCGGCCCGATCAGCAGGATGTTGCTCTTCTGGATTTCCACTTCATCATTGCTGATCGACGACTGCAGGCGTTTGTAGTGATTGTAAACGGCCACGGCCAGAATCTTCTTGGCATCGTCCTGTTCGATCACATAATCGTCCAGCATGTCCTTGATTTCACGCGGGAGGTAGCTCTGCTCCAGGATTTCAGCTTCCTGCTCTTTTTCTTCTTCGATGATTTCGCTGCATAGCTGAATACACTCGTCACAGATGTAAACCGCCGGCCCGGCAATCAGTTTCTTGACCTCTTTCTGATTCTTACCGCAGAAAGAACAAAACAGATTGTCACTCTCGTTGTCTTTTTTAGCCATCGGAATCCTCCACCGCATTGAGCTTTTCAAGATCGTCACGGTTCACCATGACGTTGTCGATCAAGCCGTACTCCTTGGCTTCACTGCCGGACATGAAAAAATCCCGGTCGGTGTCTTTCTGGATCTTATCCAGCGGCTGCCCGGTGTGTTTCACGATAATATCATTGAGCTTGTCACGGATACGTAGAATCTCCTTGGCCTGAATGGCAATATCCGATGCCTGACCCTGGCTGCCGCCCAGGGGCTGGTGAATCATGATGCGCGCGTTGGGCAGGGCGTAGCGCTTACTGTCGGCCCCGGCCGCCAATAGAACCGCACCCATGCTGGAAGCCTGCCCGATGCAAACAGTGGCGATGTCCGGCTTGATGTACTGCATGGTATCGTAGACAGCCAGCCCGGCAGTGACGATTCCGCCCGGGGAGTTGATATAGAAATTGATGTCCTTCTCGGGATCTTCCGATTCCAGAAACAGCAGTTGGGCAATCAACAGGTTGGCAATCTCATCGTTTATGGCGGACCCCAGAAAAATGATCCGGTCTCTCAAAAGCCGGGAATAAATGTCATAGGCGCGCTCGCCCCGGCTGCTCTGCTCAATGACCATGGGTACTAGTGGCACGATATATCTCCCTTGGCGGCGGGTCTTGGATGGCCGCCGCAGTTCTTTCCGACCCGACCGGATTGCTTAGGCTTCGGCCGCGTCTTTCTCCTCTGTTTTGGGTTCGACTTCAGTAACCTCGCTGTTATCAATTATAAGCTTCAATGCATTTTTTTCAAGTAATGTGTGCTTGAATACATCCAGTTTCTCCTGGTTCTGGGAATAGAAGCCCTTGATGCCTTCCACCGGCTGATTGTAAGTAACCGCCATCTCCTGGAAGGCGTTTTCCACTTCATCGTCAGAGAGTTCGAGTGATTCCTGCTCAACCAGCTTGTTGAGCAGCAGGTGTCGGCGCACCTGGTTCTCGGCCGTCTCACGATATTTTTCCCTGAGGCTGTCAGGCGTCATGCCCAGCTGCTCCATATCCACCCCGTGTTGCTGAAAAGACTGGGCGGCTTCGTTAATGATCCCGTCCAGCTCGATATTGACCATGGCTTCCGGCAGCTCAAAATCGGTTTTTTCGATAAGCGCCTTGAATATCTGCTCATTGAGTTCCTGCTCACTGCGCTTGGCATACCCGGCCTCCAGGTTCTCCAGAATTTTGGCTTTCAACTCAGCGAGGGTCTGGAACTGGCCGAGCTTTTTGGCCAACTCATCGTCGATCGCGGGGAGCACCTCTATCATGATGTCATTGATCGTCGCCGTAAAATTGATCTCGAGCCCCTTTAGGTTCTCGTTGAAATAATCATCGGGAAAGGTGACGGCAAACTCCTTGGTTTCCCCTTTTTTGGCGCCGATCAGGGCCGTATCGAAATCCGAGGAAATCTGTCCAGTGCCGATTTTGAGGGTGTAGTTCTCGGTCTTGGCGGTTTCCTCGAAAGGCTGGCCGTCCTTGAACCCTTCGTAATCGATCAGTGCAAAGTCATCCGCCTGGAGCGCGCGGTCTTCCTCAATAGGTTCCTTCTCGGCCAGGTTCTTTTGCAGCATGGTCAACTGGCCTTCTACCTCGCCGTCGCTGGCTTTGTACATGGTTTTTTCCAGGCTGATACCCTTGAAATCGAAATCGTCGATCACCGGCGGAATCTCGACCGTGGCGTCATAGCGGTAAGGCCCGGTGGTCTGCAGCTCCGGGGGATCGATCTGGGGGTTGCCCACGATATTGAGTTTGTTTTCGCGGATGGCTTCGACAAATGATTCCTGCAGCAGTCTGGAGGTGACATCCGCATGTACGTCCTTTTTGAACATTCTTTCCAGGACATTGCGCGGGGCTTTGCCCGGACGGAAGCCCTTTATTTTTGCGGTCTTCTTGAGTGTCTTGTAGGCATCGTTCAACTCCGCGATGACCTTGTCCTCGGGTATCTCAAAGTGCAGCACTTTCTTGACAGAACTTACATCTTCTACGGTTACTTTCATGTTCTTCCTTTCCGTGGGTTGCCGCATTTTCAGCAACACTGGTGATATTCATCTGGCCGTGCCAGGCAATCTAATAGTTAAAGGCCGCTACCGGCCTTTATCGTCTTACATGCACATATGGTGTCCGGGCCCGCCCCGGCCGATCGAGTAGCGGCCTTATAAAATGGTGCGAGAGGGGAGACTCGAACTCCCATTCTGTTGCCAGAGCTGGATCCTAAGTCCAGTGCGTCTACCAATTTCGCCACTCTCGCACGGGCCTGGGTTATCCTTAAAACGGGCCCTGTCTGAAGGCCCGCAACTGAAAAAAATCCTGTTGTATCGGGGCCTTTGGAAAAAGGCCATCATTATCTTGACATCCCCCCTGAATATATTAAATTCCATCAAATAGCAATTTCAAAAATAAGTCCAGGGGCACAGCGTGTCAAGCCTTCCCGGACGGGTTTCCGGATGAAACACACCTGCAAATTAATTAAATATTTACAATCGGTTGTGGCCATTGCAGTTGCGACCACGCTTCTCTGGCCGGGCCCCATCCTGGGAGCGCCTGCCCAGCCCGCGACCAAGACGGTGGTTATTGACCCCGGGCATGGCGGTAGTGATACCGGCGTGCAAGGAACCGGCGGCACCCTGGAAAAAGATGTCACCCTGCGCCTGGCCCGCCTGATCGAAAATCGCCTCCAGGGCCGCTACCGGGTCCTTTTGACCCGCAATGACGACTATGTCATGTCGAGGCCCGACCGCACCGGGCAGGCCAATCACGAGAAAGCCGACCTGCTGATCAGTCTGCACACGGCCGGGAGCTACAGTACGGCCGCCAATAAATTACAGGTCTATTATTATGTGGAGGCGGATATCAAGGCGCCGACCCCGTCGGCACCCGGTGAATCCAAGGCGACACCCTGGCGCAAAGTGCAGAAACCGCACATCCCGGCTAGCAGCATACTGGCCCAGCGCATATGGGAGCGGGCCAAGGAACTGCACGCCGATAATCCAGGCGGCGTCCAACCGGCTCCCGCCGCGGTCCTGGCCGGCGCCGATATGCCGGCCATCCTTATCGAAAGCGGCTACCTGACCAACCCCAAGCAGGAAAAGAATCTTAACGATAACAAATACCTGTTCAAACTGGCCACCGCCATCAGCCAGGGCATCGACGATTATTTCAACAACCCCGACACGATCACGTCAACAGACTTGCGGGAATGACGAAACCGTGGTAGGGATTGCGCCACTTTGGCGCCTGAGGTGTAGGGCGTAAGGTAGAAGGCCTAAGGATGTACCTGGAGTCTGGGGTCTGGAGTCTGATAACATAGAGGTCGGAAGTCAGAGGCCGGACATCTGTCAACTAACACCTCAATGATTTAACTTGGCGTCAGTTTAAATTTTTTTAATACGAACAATACGGCTGTGAAGGGGTTTAATTCGCTCAAGGTCAAGGAAGAGCAAATTTTGAAACCGGAGGCGTACACCGAGTACGTTGAGGATTTCAAAGTTTGCTCTGACGCCGAGATTGTGCAAATTAAACCCCTTCACAGCCGTATTGACGGGGCGTAGCGCAGTCTGGTAGCGCGCCTGCTTTGGGAGCAGGATGTCGGGGGTTCAAATCCCTCCGCCCCGACCAACAATTTCAATAAGCTAGAAAGGCTCAGGGCTCCCCTGGGCCTTTCCTGCTTGCGGCTCATGCTTGCGGTTTGCGTTTAAAGTGCGAAAAAAGGCATGATACTGGCTTTATCCTACAAAGGAGTTCTTTCGCAGGTTACCGATCCTAAAGTCCAGATTATTGACTGATTATGTCAATTTTTCAGACGCGGGAGTCGAACCCGAGGACGGTCACCAGTGACATGCGTTTTGAGGGATTTCCCACCACATTAAAACCACCACAGTTGCAAGAAAGCTAAAAATCACTACCTGAATTTGATGATAACTAAATTTCCCAAAAAGTCGATAGCGACACAATCGTGATAATAACCCGCAAAAGTCGCTTTGGACTAAACACCCAGTTTTGTAGCAAACATATAACGCATTGATAAACTGATTGTTTTGTGTATACTCAAGCAGCCTTACCAAATTGCGGAAAACCTCAAATAACTAAATCGACACAAAAAGTCGCTATCGACATAATAATAAGTTATCCGAAAGAAATTATACTGATGCTTCAGAATGATTGGACTGGATAGCGTTTTGGGCGGCGTGAACTAAAAAGGAAGACCTGGACATACCACGCCGTTTTGCGGCAGCGTCAATTTGCTTGAGCGTCATTTCTGGAAGAGTGATATTGACCCTTACTGTTCGTGGCTTTGCATCCGGGACGCCAACGACTAGATAGGCAACAGCGTCAGAGAAATCGCTATCAGCCATAATTTCCTCTAACTTTGAAGGCGCTGGTAAGTTTTCTCCATCTTCGAGCATACCCTGAATATGCAAAGTGATGGCCTCTTGCGCCATATCCTTTGCTTCATCTATATTTTGGCCGGCCGTTACACAGCCAGGGAAGTCTGGAAAAGATACACCGAAATCGCTATCGGAATCTTTGTGAACGATTGCTATATAGTTTGCCATATCGCACCTCAATTGAACTTGATGCCCGATTGGCGTTCGATGCTTTTCAGAGTACCAATCGGTATGTCCTTTTTCGGGTGAGGCACTGTCACCCGGCCCTTTATTTTTGGATGCCGAAATTGAGTGTGAGAACCGGAGGTTGCGACTTTCTGCCATCCATTCTGCTTGAGAATTTTAATGATTGAACGGCTATCCATAATGTGTAATAATACACACTATAGAAAAATTGTCAATAATTGAGACAGTTCGGATAACAATTCACTGGTGTGGACGCAAAGGGCCTTCGCCACACAGCTCAACCGTTAGGCGGTACAATGTCTAAGAGCGATAAAAAGATTAAACTTCCACTTAAGTGGGCAGAAGACTCCTTGAGCGACTTTATACAGGCCGCGTTTAAGAACACTCTTGCAACCTTCGTGCAAAAGAAGCAGGCTTTCAATCTTCTTCTAGAGGTCGACGGTATATTTAAAGGTATTAGCGGAAATCTCGATTACACCGAGATTCCATTAGTAGGTGCCTTCTTCCATCGATCACACTCAGCATTTCTCGCGTCGTGCCGACTATCCATGAGTGGACAAGCAGCAGAAACTTTTCCACAACTTAGATCATGTTTGGAGTACGCGCTTTACGCATTGCATATAAACGAAAACCCAACTCTTGCAGAAGTGTGGCTGCGGCGACACGAAAACGAGGAGTCGCTTAAAAAAATCAAACGGAGCTTTCTTCATGTGGACATTATGAAAACTCTTCTTGCCCGCGATATTGCCCTCCATAGTAGTCTTTCTAAACTCTACCAACGAACCATAGATTTCGGTGGGCATCCAAATGAACGAGCAGTATCTAGTAGCTCAAAAATGTGGCAAGAAGGTGACACGACAGTGATTCGAATCCAATCCTTACACGGCGACTCAAGGGCGCTTGATCACGCCTTAGGAACTACAGCTCAAATCGGACTAGGAAGTTTGTTGGTCTTTCAGCTCATTTACAAAGAGAGATTCGATCATTTAGGCCTCCGAGAGACTATTGAATCGCTAAAAGGAGTGTTGTAATGATTGTACTTATTGGTGAAACTGATCCAGCTTATATAGGCCGATCACAAGAAAAATATGCAGAATTTATCGATGATATCGAGCCAACCATGGCGATTATTTAGATAAAAACTGAGCGAGAAACACATGCTTGACTCTGATTAGTGTTAATCTGGAGATCGGCCCAACAGGTAAGAATAATAGCGATGAGGTAGAAACAATGCAATGGAACAACATATCTGCTGACAATCCGAGAAGCTTTATTTGTGGGCATTGTGGATCTGATATCGTTTCAGAAAAAGCTTTCACCTCAAATACTGCAGCAAGAATATTTATATGTCATAAATGTTCTAAACCAAATTTTTTTGATCAAAACGGAATGCAAACTCCAGGCAGTGCATTTGGGGACAAAGTTGAAAATATAAGTGATAATCTTGTAAGTGAACTATATGAAGAGGCTAGACAGTGCATGAGTGCCTCTGCATACACAGCTGCAATTCTTTGCTGCAGAAAGTTACTAATGCATATAGCAGTATCTATGAAAGCAAAGGAAGGACAGAGTTTTGTTTACTATGTAGAATTTCTTTCTGAAAACAACTACATTCCGCCTGGGGCAAAAAATTGGGTTGATCAAATTAGAGAAAAAGGAAATGAAGCTAACCATGAGATAGTTCTTATGAAAAAAGAGGATGCAGAAGAACTGCTTTCATTCATTGGCATGCTATTAAAAATTATCTACGAATTTCCAGCTAGAATTAAGAAGAAAGGGGAAACTACCGTATGACATCACGCTGCCTTCGCTGAACCAAGGGTTGAAGGTTCGATTGCTTCACGGTCCACCACACACTCTATATAATATCAGCTACTTACATTGATAAATCAGTGCAAGTGACTGCAAGTAAGAGAAATGAGGGCGCATGTACACTTTGCGCCCTTTTCTATTTTAATAAAAAGAATTAGACTTCGATTGCACATTATTTCGTGCATGGTTTGCACTGATTTAAGTGCACGCTCGGAGTCTTAAAAAGGTATAGACGGGGATATAATTAACGCGGCTAGAGCATTGAGCCAAAATCTCTGAAAAGCTGTCAGGGAGATCATGGCCATGCTCGTTCAATTCTTTAGAAAGCTATGTATTTAAGTGCTTTAGGTGGGGGATTGAATCTACCCAGGGGCAAGGTAAGAGTTTACTAAAAAGCCTAATAAGATACTGATCAGGGTATACCATAACGGAATCCTCCAAGTACTTGTTTACTTGGACTTACCGCATTAATTATGCCAAAGATACTAGATATTAATCAGTTTGGACATCCCTACCTTTTAATATAAGGGCCTGGTACCTACTTTTAATTAAGTCACAGCGGTATTCACAGATTAGATCGTCAAGTTGAGTCCCTTATTGGCAACCCAGTTCTGAACGACCGAATCCAGATGACGACAGAATATCAAAATGAATTCTTAATATTCATAGATTGCCTTTAGTGGATTCCATCGATTTGATTTTAAGGCGGTTAGCATAAATGGTGAAAATCATTTTGCGCATAGAATTTGAGCACAACGGCTTAGAATCCCAAGACGCCTTAAGTAGTTTTGCACTCTCGAAACTATCAAGATTTATACTTTCTGTAAAAATTTTCATATAGACTACCGCAGCGGCCTTTGGGAGTCTTTTTGCAACTATCCTTAATGTATCAAACCATACAGGATCATACTTGTGTTTAAGTAAGGATTCACGTTCCATTCGATTTTCGATAGTACAAGTGCTTGATAAGTACTCATGAATAGATAAATGTGTAAAAGAGTATAGGTTGCCCAAATGCCTCGATAATCATGCTTCGACCTCTAATGTATAACTATGAAGTAGCTTCATAAATATCTCATCAGAATTAAGCTCCAGTCTTCGCTCTTCAAGCTTCGCCTGACACGCAAGGTTATGTGTAGATTTCAATCACAGTAATATTAGCTATATTTCGAGGATTAAACATTGCAGCTCAACGCTGAGATTGAGTCTTAAGAAAGGTTTAGGACTTGCTTCTAGCAAGATGGTCCCGGAAAGGAAAGGGTTAAAATATGAACCAATTACAATCCCGATGAATAAAGATCTGCATAATATCTTGTGGGCTATCTGGAAAAATAGAAAACAGGAAGAATGGGTGTTTTATAATGAAAAAACTAATAACGGTTATTATCACAGACCTAAAATGATGAAATCCTTATGTAAGAAAGCCCATATAGACCCTCCTTTCGGATTTCATTCAATACGCCATTTCATGGCGTCCTATTTAGCCGATTCAATGAGAATTTCAAAAAAAACAATATCAGGTCTATTGGGCCATAAATCTCTCCAAACAACAGAAACTTACCTACATTCTATTGATGATTCACAACGGTCAGCAGTTAAATCATTAGAAGGCATCTTTTGCTAAAGAAATAAAGAAACGTGATTTTAATATTCCATTGACTAATCAAGCTCTTATGCTAAATATGGTTGCACAACACGCCGAATAAATAATTACCGTCCGAACTTATATATTAGACCAACCTGTGAATATGTAACAGTATAAAAAAGCGAGCTGCTAGCTTTGGGAAAAAGCATATTAAAGCAAATTGAGAGAAAGGGTTATTGGGGAATTGTAGGAACTATTCTTGCCCTAATCTTTGGGTCAGTAGGAGTATATTCAGTATTTCATGAAAAGAAACCTAGTTTACTATTTGAAATTACAAATGAGGCAAACGTATTAGACGTCTATAAGCCGCTTGATAATTTGAAGATCATATTTGAAAATGAAGATATACAGGAAAAAAAACTAAATCTAAAAATTGTAACAGTAAAGATTTCAAATGACGGAGAAATCAATATACTTCAATCTTACTTTGATCACAATATAGATTGGGGCTTCAGAGTATACAATGCAAAGATCATTGACGATGCTAGAATTCTTAATTCAAGTTCTTCATACATACAGAGTAATCTTAAACCCAGTATAAAAGATGGGAACACAGTAAATTTCAAAAAGATCATTCTAGAAAAGGGTGCATATTTCACAATTGAAGTTCTACTACTACACAATAAGAATATAGAGCCAACCATAAAATATGTAGGTAAGATCGCAGGTATAAATTTTGTACCGCCAGTGTATACTTGGAGAGAGGCTTCTGAAGTCACTTTCTTCAAGACGTTCTTTTACGGAGGATTCAAGGTTACTTTTTTTAGGGGATTATTATCTGCTTTAGCAGTTTTCGCCTCACTACTATTCTTGGGATTTTTAGCTGCTCTGATATCAATATTTACAGATAATATCAGGACTAGGTCCAGAAAAAGGGTCATATATAAAATAATGGATGGGAAACCAAAGAATGATAAATTAAAATATATCGCAGATAGTTATATTAAGTTTGGATATGGTCATATTAAATATGTTAAAGAGTCAATATCAAATCCGGAAAGATTGAAAGTAGAAATAATTTTGGATAGATTGAATGAAGAGTATAATGAAAAACTAATGGAAATAGATCCAACGGATAAATATAAGAATAGATATAGGCATATTGAATTAGGTCGATTTGACCGTATGGGACTTTCAAGGAGAACAAGAACTTGGTTAGAGTTGGGTATTATTGAAATGAGCCAAGATGATGAAGTGCTGGTTGACAATACATTCAGGCTTGCCATCAAAAAGATACTTAAGGAATTAAAGCCTTAATCGAAATATTTTCACTTTTAACAAACCTCTGAATGATAGTTGTTTATAGATTCAACTCAAAGTTAATGCTTGCGGATTGTGCCTGCGGATTTCGAAAATATGAAATACAAATAACACCAAATAGCACAAGCTTTAATATATTTTTTCAGGTACTTAAGGACTATACCACTAACATTATAAGTTTTGGGAGCAGGATGTCGGGGGTTCAAATCCCTCCGCCCAGACCAACAACTTATTGAATACTTTCGGCAGGATAGAAGGTATTTTGGGGGTCATTTTCACGATTGTGACCAAAATGATCCCCCTTTTATTTGGTAGACTCCAAATATAGCCGCTCAAATGCGCGTCCATTCCTCCTTGTATGGTTGGGAATGAAACGCCCGTAAGTACGGTGCTCCATCGAAGTATCAGCATGGCCTAGCGTGCGGGCCACCCACCCAGGCGCCTCACCGGCATCTAACGCCCAGGAGGCAAACGTGTGTCGGACCTCGTACATGCGCCGATGTCTCAGCCCGCTTTTTTCAAAGCCTTGCGCCACAGCCGTGCTAACCGGTCCTGGTGGATCGGCTCAAAGGCGCAGTCACTCATCAAGTCAGGGCATTTCAAGACAGCCATCGAAAAACTCTCTATCCTTGATTGCCTTAACCAGTACATAAAAACCTTCAGCGCCAGAAGCTATACTGATTGCCGTGGCTGATATGAGTTTGCGCTTGCCTTGAGCCCAAGAAGAAAGACGCATGCCACGAACCATAAATTTTCCTTTTTAAACTATTGCCGAATTCAATATCATAAAGAGTCGAATTTCAAACCATAGATTCATAGGAATCTCAAGGTCAAACTGTTTTGGAAACAAGAACTTGAACCGCAAACTGTTAATTGATATAAATTTTAGTCAATTAGCAATTAAAGATCCAAAGACCAAGCCTATTGCCAATAGTAGACCCAATATAGTAATCATATATATTGGAGATTCTATCCCATCGAGAAATCAATGCTTAAAATTGACATTTTATATAAATTGGCCACAAACGCTGTGAAGGAAATCTAATGCCAAAAGTAGAATCAACTTCCCATGGCCCTCTCCGAGATTTTCTCATGCAAAAAGATCCTAAATTGGCCGAAGCTGCCAACCAAACATGGACGCTTGCTTGCGATATTCATGACCGACAAACTAGGGTGGACAGCAATGTCAACGGCAGGAAACACGTTGAAAAGGTTGAAGAAAATATATTTCGATTGCTGTTCGAGACCAACGATAAAACCCCGGAAAGGAACAAAAATATAGATAGATTTTCGGCGGTTGATTTGTATTTGCTCTCCTGCGCCGCATGTTGTCACGATTTCGACAAAGGACTTCATAATCAGATTCTGCCTGAAGATTATAAGCATGGCGAAGGATCAGGAGACTTCGTTTTTCGTAATTGGCAAAGCTTGGCAATTAAATCTGAAGCTGCGGCAGAATACATTGATTGTATTATCAGGATTCACGACTGCAAATCAGACTTTGACGAAGAACTTCAGAAACTCCCAGATATTTATACTTTATTTAATAATACTGGCCAATTGCAAATGCTTGCAACGATTTTGAAAGCAGCAGATACTCTTCATTTAGATGAATCGAGGATTTCAACCCTTGCAGCACCAACTGAAAACCTCTCAGGCTTCGACAAACTTAAGCAAATGTCGCGTGCTAATATTCGTGGCTGGAGTCCTGATGGCAGAAGAATTACTATTACAGCCTCTATAAAGAACCCCGAATCTGCAAAAGCCTTGCAGGAATGTGAAAAGTACATAAAACTTAACGAATGGCCCCCTATATCTCGCAACCTCAATGCCTATCAATTTCCTCATATACTCCATTTTGATTGGGACTACCCACGCACGCTTAGGAATGAATTATTAAAGGTAGGTCTTGTTACGCCTAAAGGCGCGATTGCAGACTTTGAGAAAATTGATCTTGATTTAACTTCAGCTGCGCTTTCATCAACCGAACTATTAATCCCCAAGGAACCTCTCTGTCTCACAGCCGTTCCCCCAGATGAATTGGCAGAATACCTGAGCAAGATCGGATTTCTTTCTGTCATTGACAATGTCTATATAAGACCTGAATTGCATGATAAAGGAACTTCACCGGGGCCAATCAGTCGTATCTTCATAGGCCCCGCAAACTGCGGTAAAACCCGTGCAGCCTATGAATGGATCAAGAAGAAAGTCGGCCTGGATTCACACGCGTGGGTTATTATCCGTCCCGAATCAGGCTCTATCCCCCAAGATGCTGCAAAATTCCAAATCGATTTTGAAAAGTTTTATGATAGCAGAAATAACCCCATACCCCCAAAGGCCATTCTTTTTGTAGATGACCTTCCAGACTATCTCCCACCCCCTGGTACTGGCCCTGCAGCTTCAGAATCAGTTCACCGCCTTTTAGAATGGTTTAGGCTGTACCCTGGAATCCAAGAGAGGTTTTTTGTCGGCACAATTCGGCTGGAACGGATGCATGACAAGCCTGGATGGCCGGAGGAACTGGCCAAATTTGGAAAACTAAGATTGCTCCAGGTAGAACCCCTTGACGCCGTGAGTCGCCGCAAGTTGTGGGAAGGCATGACTAAAGGAAGGACCTTTCAAAAAGGCGTTTTCAAGAAACTGGATTTACAGATTGACGAAGCCTTTTTTAACGCTGTCGCAAATCTCGAAGCAGATCCTGAATCGATAGCATATTACATACGGGCAATGTTCGAACATGGTAAAAACCACATTAAGAAAGAAGATGCAAAATCTTTTAGTGCTGATGCTGCAAAAATCTGGGCTGACCTTACATGGCCCACAATTTTCGATACTTACGGCCCAAGTGCCAATGTTTTTTATACAATCGCCCGGTTTATCGAGGGTGGATCTCGACAGAAAAGTGGATTTATAGGAAACCTGTCACCCTCATGGGAATACCACGCAATATTTGGCCCGCCTCTTCTTGAAAAAATAGGTGGACAAGGCGATTGTTATATTGCTGTCCTTGACCGGATATTAAAAGACGGTCATGCGTCAGGTATTGCTGGTGAAATTATTCGCCCGAAATTCGATTTCCTATTGCAGGCAAGAGAACTTCTGGATATTGAACTCCACTTACCAGAAGTCTCTTGGTTCGTTCGACACTCCGATCATCTCTCACCTAATGGGCAGGTTTCAATTTCGTTCCATTTATCCTGTGCGGGCAGACTTGCCCTAGACGATAGTATGAATCCATATTGGCTGTATGGCTATGGAGCCGCAATGGGATATTTGGCAACGAATGAAACTGATACCAGCCTGAAACGAAATGAGGACGCTATCAAGGCCTATAACGAGTTGGTGCGTCGCTTTGGAGATGATGAAACGCCTGCCGTTCGGGAAAAGGTTGCCACAGGGATGGTAAACAAGGGGGATGTCCTGGTCGACCTGAAACGCGAGGAGGACGCTATCAAGGCCTTTGACGAGGTGGTGCGTCGCTTTGGCAATGATGAAGTGCCCGCCGTTCGGGAAAAGGTTGCCAGAGGGATGGTAAACAAGGGTGTCGGCCTGGGCCGCCTGAAACGCGAGGAGGAAGAAATCAAGGTCTATGACGAGGTAGTGCGTCGCTTTGGCGATGATGGGGCACCCGCTGTTCGGGAAAAGGTTGCCATAGGGATGCATAATAAGGCGGGCGTCCTGAGCCAACTGAAACGCGATGAGGACGCTATCAAGGCCTATGACGAGATGGTGCGTCGCTTTGGAGATGATGAAGCGCCCGCTATTCGGGAAAAGGTGGCCATAGGGATGCGAAACAAGGGGGTCGTCCTGGGCCGCCTGAAACGCGAGGAGGACGCTATCAAGGCCTATGACGAGTTGGTGCGTCGCTTTGGAGATGATGAAACGCCTGCCGTTCGGGAAGAGGTTGCCAAGGGGATGGTAAACAAGGGGTTCGTCCAGGAACGCCTGAAATGCGAGGAGGACGCTATCAAGGCCTATGACGAGGTGGTGCGTCGCTTTGGCGATGATGAAGCGCCCGCTGTTCGGGATAAGGTTGCCTCAGGACTGGTAAACAAGGGGATCTTCCTGCGCCGCCTGAAACGCGATGAGGACGCTATCAAAGCCTATGACGAGTTGGTGTGTCGCTTTGGCGATGATGAAGCGCCCGCCGTTCGGGAACAGGTTGCCTCAGGGATGGTAAGCAAGGGTGTTTTCATGTTCCACCTGAGACGCGAGGAGGACGCTATCAGGGCCTTTGACGAGATGGTGTGTCGCTTTGGCGATGATGAAGCGCCCGCTGTTCGGGAAGAGGTTGCCTTGGGGATGCGAAACAAGGGGGATGTCCTAGTCCACCTGAAACGTGAGGAGGACGCCATCAAGGCCTTTGACGAGGTGGTACGTCACTTTGGCGATGATGAAGAGCCCGCAGTTCGGGAACAGGTTGCCACGGGGATGGTAAATAAAGGTGTCGTCCTGGGCCGCCTGAAACGCGATGAGGACGCTATCAAGGCCTTTGACGAGGTGGTGCGTCGCTTTGGCGATGATGAAGAGCCCGCCGTTCGGGAACCGGTTGCCACAGGGATGGTATATAAAGGTGTCGTCCTGGGCCGCCTGAAACGCGAGGAGGAGGCTATCAAGGCCTTTGACGAGGTGGGGCGTCGCTTTGGCGAAGATGAAGCGCCCGCCGTTCTGGAGCAAGTTGCCAAGGGGATGGTAAACAAGGGGATCGTTCTGGGTCGCCTGAAACGCGAGGAGGACGCTATCAAGGCCTATGACGAGGTGGTGCGCCGCTTTGGCGATGATGAAGCGCCCACCGTTCGGCAAGAGGTTGCCATAGGGATGCGACATAAGGGGTTGGTCCTGGGCCGCCTGAAACGCGAGGAGGACGCTATCAAGGCCTTTGACGAGATGGTGCGTCGTTTTGGCGATGATGAAACGCCTGCCGTTCGGGAAGAGGTTGCTAGGGGGATGGTAAACAAGGGGTTCGGCCTGAGCCGCCTGAAACGCGAGGAGGACGCTATCAAGGCCTATGACGAGCTGGTTTGTCGCTTTGGCGAAGATGAAGCGCCAGCCGTTCGGGAACAGGTTGCCACAGGGATGGTAAACAAAGGTGTCATCCTGGGCCGCCTGAAACGCGAGGAGGACGCTATCAAGACCTTTGACAAGGTAGTACGTCGCTTTGGAAATGATGAAGCGCCTGCCGTTCAGGAAAAGGTTGCCGCAGGGATGGACTCAAAGATCGCTGTTCTGTCGAAGCTTGGACGACTTAGGGAAGCTGTCGCCCTTGGAAAAAAGGTAATTGAGATAGATGACAGATGTTACAATTTAGCATGCGTACTATGCTTATCAGGTGAAACTGACGATGCCTTAAAATACCTTAAGCGCTCACTTGCCGACAACAAAATCTCCTGGTCGCATGTTGATAAGGACCCAGACCTAACAAGGTTGCACGGGCGACCAGAATATGAAAAGCTGAAGAAAAAGTATAAAAATAGTAATCTTGAGAATGACAAAAAATAGCTTGTATGATCAATTATAACACAAAGATTGAAATTACAATTGAAGACCCGCTGCAAGCATCAAAGGATTCAATTGTGTCCAAGGTTGTGACCAAAATCGATGTTAAAGCTATCGATAGAATGAAACTAAGTGACATCCGAACTGAAAGCGATACCGGTGAAAAAGCGTGTTATCTTATAGATTTACATCACTTTATAACATAGGTGATACTTCGATATAACGACATAAAGACCGAATTCAAATCCCTCCTCCCCGACCAATAACTTATAATATACTTTCGGCAGGATAGAAGGTATTTTGGGGGTCATTTTCACGATTGTGCCCACAATTGTGACCAAAATGATCCCCTTTTCTTTGGTAGACTCCAAATATAGCCGCTCAAACGCGAGTCCATCCCTTCAGAATTCTTGAGATCATTTGACCATATCGAAAATTTGATAGAATTGTGATAGTGACAAGTTGTCTGCTGATATGTTCGAAAGTGTCAAGCAAATGGGAAGGGAGGAAAAATGAGAAATGTTATTTTGTTGATTTCTGTATTACTTCTGATTCCTTCCATTAGCGGTTGCGGCACAATCTATGGTGCGGCAGTGGATGAGCGCAAGCTTAGCACGATAGCATCCGATCATGAGATTAAAGCCAGAATCTTGCAAGCTTTCGCCAATGATGAGAACGTCGGTGTTCTCAAAATTTCAGTTTCCAGCTATAAAGGTCATGTCTATTTGATCGGTGAATATGAAACATGGACTCAAAGATCTCGGGCAATTAAAATCGCAAAAAAACAGAAAGGGGTAAAACGTTTAACAAAATACCTTCTCAAAGAGAATCCGAAGTCTAGGTGCGATTACACAAAAAATGTCGAACTTACAGCAAAGGTCAAAGCAAAACTTATTGGAGACAAAGGCATTTGGTCAACCAATATTGATGTCAAAACAATGCAGTGCATTACTGTTTTATGGGGGCTTGTTGGATCAAAAACCGAGAAAAAAAAGGCCATTGCGCATGCAAAATCAGTAGCTGGTAGAAAAAAGGTTAAATCCTTTCTAAAAGTCCAAAAATAGGCTTTGTTCATTTTGGTGTGAATTCGATCTCTCATGGATGTACATGACCAGCTACCTGCCAATTATGATATTGGCTGGCGCCATTAGAAACATGAAGAACTGCTTTGGCAGCAGATTGTCGGGGGTTCAGATCCCGCCGCCCTGACCAACAAATCCAAAAGCAAGAAAAGGCTCAGGAGATCCTGAGCCTTGCTTGTTTCATTCAACGACAAACTTATGACGACCGTTACTCTGCTTGCGTTTTCTCAATTTCACGCTTTAATTTTTTAATCTTACTGTCAATCCCGGTGAGAAAATTTTTTCGTGTTTCTAAAAGAAGTTTTTGCCCAAGTTGCTTTTGGGCTTCCTGGAGAAGCGGTCTGCCTTCCTCAAACTGGGTTTTCCGGAAATGTTCGCGAGCGTTGCTTAGAAGTGAATAAACAGTTTGAACTCTTTCTTCCTTAATTTGAACAATCAGGCTTGCCAGTTCATCCGCTGATTCGAGGATGGCCTGACGGGTGTAGTTTAGCTCCTCTTGTAATTCCTCCATAAGTTCAAGTGCTCGATCGGTTTTATCCTTGGGATATATTTTCTTCTTCTTGCCGAAACGTAACGCCTTCTTAATCGTCTTGCGAGCCTCTTTAAGCTTCTTTTTTATCGATCTCTCTTTTTCAAAATACCGGATGATATCCTCAAGAAGAAATTCATGTATTTTAAATAAGCCAAATGCGAGACCATCTTTCTTGTACCGAAAGAGCCAAAGCATATTCAAGCTCCTATCTTTTCATAAAATAATTTGTATTGGAGTCCTTGCTTATCAATGGTTTCTATTTGAACAACTAAAATATAGGATTAGTATTTCACATTCAATGATAATCCACCAATGTTTTTTGGGATTGGTAAGTTAGGTTGTCTTAGGATGCCGGGTTTACCCCAACTTCCCGGTGTCAATAGCTGATGAAAAAGCGTGTTCTCTTATCAGGTTACATCATCCTATGTCATGCATAACAACTCGATATAAATATTAAAATTGCAGATTCAATTCCCTCCGCGCCGACCAACAATATCAGTTACTTTAAAAAGGGCGTCAAATTACGCGCGTTATGCTCTGCCAGCCATTGTTACTTCCCGCCTACCTCCCATTAAATTAGGCGTCCTGCCCAATAAATGCTCTCGACGAAATACCAAGCGATTAAGAAAAACCTCCATAAAGACAGATCCCACCTTAATCCAGAGCTCAAAAGAATAGTTGCAGGAATTGTCAAATTTAGTTTTAATAAAAGTGTGGGTTTTCGTCTAAGTCCTGTCAGGTAACAGATCAAATCTGTACCGATTTTCGGTACCCCTGATCAAGGAGGGAAAGATGAAAGAAGACGAATTAGTCGCCCTGGGGGTAACCCTTTTTGTAATGGGAACTATTGGACTGCTCACTTTTCTGGGTTTAGCGGGGTTCTTCACAGCGTGGTGAGGGGATAGGTCAACTATAAAAATAGTGACATCTCAGCGCTAAACGGGCTGCCGTTTACGTCCCTGTTTCACACAAGCAACTGCCTGGCCTGCAAAACCGACATTTTCCAGCTTGAATACAGGTAGATAATCGCAGCAAAGATGGCGATGGATAGGTGCGGCCAGCATATCAGCATACCCCGATTGAAAATAAGCAGAATCATGGAATTGCTGGATTCTTCCTATTCATTTCCGGCCCCTGCAGATCAGCTCTGTCATACTTACATTTGCCCCCACGTTGGCGATGCATCATCAATCTGGTCTGACCTTGACTGAGATTACCGGATGCGCTTACTATGAATTTCGGTTAAACTTGGTCCTACCCAACTGCATTACCTTTAATACCAGTCAGGTACAGACACCTGGCATTGATTCAGGCTTGTTCGTTAGGCCCTACAGCTATGCCCATTGATTTAGTAAGGACGTACTTCAGGAGATGAAAAATGACTCAGAAACTGCTTGTAACGGGCGCCTCCGGGTTTATCGCATCACACTGCATTTTGGAACTTCTAAACAACGGCTACCTTGTAAAAGGCGCTCTTCGTAATATCGAAAGAGCTGAAACGATCCGTGACATCCTTGGCAGACATACGAATAAAGCGGATAGCATCGAATTTGTCCAGGCCGACCTGACCGACGCTCAATGCTGGGGTGAGGCCGTTAAAGGGTGTGATGGCGTTCTGCATTTAGCCTCCCCTGTGCCGGTCGTCCTGCCCAAAAATGCCGATGAAATAGTCCGCATTGCACATGACGGGACGCTCAATGTTTTAAAAGCTGTCTACAAGGCCAATATTCAACGCGTGGTGCTAACCTCATCATCTTCTGCTGTTTGTGAACAAGCCAAAGCGGACTCCCACGTCTACACAGCTGAAGATTGGACCGATGTTAACGAGCCCGGCCTGTCACCTTACGCTTTGAGTAAAACTTTGGCCGAAAAAGCCGCCTGGGACTTTGTAAACAACCATGCCGGTATTGAGCTGTCTGTAATCAATCCGTCATATGTGTTTGGTCCTGCAATTGAATCCGATTATGGATCGAGCCTGGAAATACTGTGTAAATTGCTTAAGGGTCAATTTCCTTTGGTTCCCAATCTCGGTTTCGCAATAGTTGATGTACGCGATGTCGCGACCATGCATCGACTTGCTTTTGAGTCTGAGAATGCTGTCGGTGAACGTCTCTTATGTTCCAGTGGGTTCCTTTGGCTCAAAGAGATTGCAGATATACTGCGGGAACATTTCCCGGATTATCGCAAAAAAGTACCCTCAAAAATGATGCCGAATTTCGTATTCAGGCTTGTTTCAATTTTTGATCGTGGCGCAGCCAGGCTTGTCCCCAGCTTAGGAATTAAAAGGGATATGGACACCAGCCCTGCCAGACAGATATTGGATTGGCAACCCAGATCAGCTGAAAAGGCCGTAGAATCAGGCGCCCGTAGCCTTATCGAACTTGGGATAGTATGAGCGTATCAAAAGTCTTTTATTACGTATGATATTGATGATGCCTGGCATGCGGCCAAAACTCATAAAGTATCGTGCCATAACATTCTATAAGTATCTTTTATAACACCAAAGACTGCTTTTTCATCTACATTTCAAAGTAGAGGGGAGCGCGTCGTTGGCGCTTATGTCCACCTGACCTTAAGTCTCCGACTGCTTATCTTCGGCCTGTTTCTCTTCAAATTCTCGTTCGGCGATCATATCTTCCAGATCTTCCTTGGCCTTGATAAGTTCTTCGAGGGACATAGCGTCGGGATCACGTTCCATCAAGGATGAAACCTGAATACCGTGTTCGTTTAGAAATTGGTTCACCCGCGCCTGGTTTTTTTTGTAAACATAAAAGGTTAACGCCGAAACCCCCAACCCCACCGCAAACCCGGTAACATGCTGTGAATTGATTGCCATTCTTTCCTCCTGTTTGGTAAGTGCTTGTTTTCAGTGTTTCATCAGGGGCCAACCCGCAACCGGATGCCGCGCTGCAAGTGCTCAAGTCCTTCTAAAACATCATTATGTTCTGATGAGATCCGTTGCATCTCCTTGAAAATTCGATCTTCAGTGGTCAGCAGCCCATCCGCATACATACCCAGGATGAGATGCGGAAGTCGCGCCAGCATACCCATGGTGCCGCTGTGGCGGGTCACTTCGCGGGACACTTTGGCTTCGTATTCACACTGCTGTTCGTCACAGGCCGGGTCGGTAGCCCGGGCTTCCAATTTAAGAAACTTCGGGGGGGGCTCCAGCAGGTGCCGCGCAAAGGTCATTATCCAGGCGGTCGTCGCGCCCCTGAGGATGTTACCGCGCACAAATGAGCTCAACAGATAGCCAATCGAGAGAACTTCCGGATGAAATCCTCCTTTGGCAACAAAATCCAGGTAAATATGTTCTGAAACGGCGGCCGTGGTCCCCAAACCACAGATGAGTTGTATGGCGGAATACGGATTAGATTTTTGCGAAAATAGAGACAGCGCGTGGGCCGTCAATAATGAAAACCCCGAGAAAACCGAGAGCGTACTCAATGGCGTTGTGGAGCTGGAAGTCCTGATTATGATGGGTTTGACGCGATAATCGACTGACAGACTCAGCGCGGTGCGCAAGATGATTTCTTCCGGCTTGATTTGCCCGGAATCAAAATGAACCAGTAGGCTCAGCGTCGCGCCTGTGTAGACGGCTGAACGTACACCCGGATGGCTCATGATAATGTGTTGCGTCTTTTCAGCCTCCCGCGGCGCGTGCGATAACCGCAGGCGCAAACGCCCCGGCAAGGCATGGACTACGGTGACCTGGAGTTCTTGCGGCTCGGCAACCATGTTAAATATCTTTCTCGATATCGGCTATCAGAATACGGGCGGAATTGGATACCACGGCAATGGTCGTGGCGTTGTGCAGCACGGCGGCCCAGAACACCGGCAAGACCCCCATGGAGGCCAGGATAAGTCCGATGGTATTGACCCCAATAGCGGTAGCAAAGTTTTGCCGGACAATCTGCATTGTCTTCTGGCTTAATCCAATAATCCCTGGCAACAACAAGGGATTGTCGTTGTTGATTGCAATATCGGCCGTCTCAATGCTGATTTCGGTGCTGCCGCGCCCCAGCGAAATCCCCACATCGGCATATGCCAGCGCAGGCGCATCATTGACCCCATCGCCCACCATGACGACCCGATTACCCTTGGCCTGTTTGAGCAATACCTTTTCGGCCTTATCTTCGGGAAGTGCTTCGGCTTTGTAGCTGTCTACCGACATTTTGGACGCCATGACGATGGCATGCGCCTCGATATCGCCGGTGAGCAGGACAATTTCATCGTAACCTTTGCGCCGCAGCCTGTTGAGGGTCTTTTTCATATCCTCGCGGAGGCTGTCCTGGATGCCGATAACCCCCATGAGCTGCTTGCCGCGCGAGACATAGATGACGTTTTCCCCGTGCTGGTGCATCGTGGTTATAATCTGATCCGGAATGGATATCGCCACCCCGACCGATTTTAGATACGCGGCACTTCCGACCCGTACTTTACGACGGTTAACCGTTGTCTCAACCCCCTTGCCCAGGTGGACTTTTATTTGGGAGTGCTTCGGGATACGCCATCCCATTTCGCGAACTTTATTGATCACGGCCAGTGCAATCGGGTGGTTGGTCGTCTCCTCGCAGGCCGCCGCCGCCTCGACGATGTCCCGAATTTCAATCTGGTCGTCGGCTGTGTACACGGAAGCCACCTTGGGACGGCCCTCGGTAATGGTCCCGGTTTTATCCAAAATCAAGGTGTCTGCTTCGCTGAGGATTTCAATGAAATTGCCGCCTTTGACCAAAACACCCTGAGCGGCAGAGCGGCATACCGCCGCCGCAAAAGCGGTTGCCGTGGAGAGCCGGACACCGCAGGAGTAATCAATTACCAGCATGTTCAAGGCCCGCGTGGGACTGCGCGTGATGAAGTATACGATCAACGCCAATGCGAAATTTATGGGAATGAATTGCGCGGAGAAGCGATCCGCGTAAGCCTGGATTGGCGCTTTGCGGCTCTGGGCTTCCTCTACCAGATGAACGATTCGGGAGATGGCCCGATCGTCACCCACCCGCTCGGCCGTGACGACAAGATTGCCGGACTTGACAGTTGATCCGGCATAGACGCTGTCGCCCTTCGCTTTCACGGCCGGCATGAATTCGCCGGTCAACGACGCTTCATCGATGGAGGCCTCGCCATGGAAAACCTTGCCGTCGACCGGTATTTTTGAGCCCGTATGGACGGCAACGCGGTCGCCGGGCGAAATTTCTTCAAGCGGCACCCTGGTCTCTTTGCCTTCAGAATCAATGATCCAGGCAAACTGTTCTTCAAGGGACAGCATGCCGACAATGGCACTGCGGGTCCGCTCCATGGTGTAGGCTGTCATCAATTCGGCGATATCGGCCAATAATATAATCGTCAGCGAAGAGCTGCTATTGCCGGATAGTAGACTGGCCATGATAGCAGCCGCACTCAGGGTATCTGCATTGGGCCGGCCGGTATAGCGCAAAGATTCGTAGCCACTTACAAAAATGGGTTTCGACAAAGAGATGGCTGTTACGGCATTCAGGTTGGTTAGCTTCCTAAAAAGGGTAACCGGCGGCGCCGGGCTGCGCACATACCCGAATAACAAGGTAGCCGCGTTGATCCCGATCCGAATCAGCATTTCGCTGAGGGGTTCCTCTTGCAGGCGTCTTTCTTGAACCGTTTGCTTACTTTGAATCTCCCGATCGATCTGATAGGCGACCGTTGAGTAGGACGCCAGGACCGATTCCACGACTTCCAGAATTTCACGTGAATTTGATTTTTTCACGTCGTAATTGATCAAGACACTTTCGGAACCAAAAGAAGCCACAACCGCGGTGACTGCAAAATCAGCCTCAAGACGTTCCTTGATTTCGCCCTTGTAAGCATCGAGCAAACCGAGCGCACGGCAATGAATTCTTAACCGCCCCGGCAGGTTGTGAGCGATATCGCAGGAAATCAGCGGCTTTTTACGTGTTTTGAAAAGCATGCGTACCCATTCTCCACAGACATACGATTCCCTGCAGTAAACGCAGGGTTTCGATCAAGGTTACCTTCCTTTTTGCCCCAATATATAAGTCCACCACAAAAGATTTATACCGGTCGGCAGGGTTCGATCGCCCTGGAGGACGATCCTATACAGGGCCAGCATGAATATGCCCAGCATGCAAGACGACCTCAGATCCATTAGTCCACGACTGGCATGATAAATTTGTTGATTCACGGCTCGGCCGATTAAATCCATTTCCCGGGCAAGCCAACCGGACGGCGATTCTTCAAAATCGGCTTCCAGGCCCATCACCTTGACGACGATCCCGTGAACCAGCTGGGGCCCGATAGCGGATGGGTGGTACTCAATCAAAAGGCTCCCGGTATAGGGGTTGATGTCAACCCTTTCAATGCCGTCGATCTTCTCCATCTCGGCCCTGATCTTTGCAAGGGTTTTTGATTGAAGTCCGACAAGCAGTTTCGAATTCAGCCGCAGGCGTCCCGGAATGGCATGCACGGTCTCGAGCTTTCCCCGAATGGACGGCAGGCTCGCCTTCATGTGTTTTTTATTTCGGATTAAGGACGCTAAGATCAACCCGACAACCATATGCATCGTGTCACTCCTTGATTGGTTAAGAGATGAGTCCTATAACGACACTTTGAACGACAATATCCAGTTGAAAATCATACGCAACAAAAAGAGGCTCAGACCAAAAAAGAAAATAAGAGTGCCTGAAATCGCCATCCTGCGGCCTGATATGCTCAAGGGACCCCCAATAGCGTCAATCTTGGGCCGGCTAATCTGAAACAAATCGCGCTGATCAGCCAGCAGGTTATAGGGGCCCAGTTCAAGAAAATATGCATCATTATATCCATGGCCTGTTGCACACAATAGGTTGTTGATGCCCGTTTTGGTGCTGGATGGCATTTGAAACCGATCATGCGTGGCACGATCATATCTGAAAACAATAACTCTCAAGCGGTCTGTTTTCAATGCGCTGCATTCATTATGGCACCAATGGGATTGTTTCTGTCGTCAATTGCTGCTAACCTAACCATTATGTTAGCAAGAGCTAACTTCTAATATTTAATGCCGGGTGCCAAATGTCAAATTTTCAATCCAAACGCGATCCACTCAAGAAACCTTCAAGACAGATGCCAATGATTTATATTTGGGCGCCAGAACTAAAAAGCGTGCCGTAGTCGCGACACCCAGGAGATGAAAACCATGCCGAGACTGAAAAATAAATCTTATAATAACAATATACTAATTCCAACACGGATAAACCGGCCCACTCCTAAGGTTTCCATCCAGAATCAGAAAGCATTCGCCAGATACGGTATGATCGGATTTTTGGGCACTTTATTTGTTTCGGGATTTTTTAAATTTAAAGGGGCCAAAACATGGCACCTCTATTCTGGATTTAGTCTCCTGGCATTGTCCTGGTGGCACCACCGGTTGAATCAACCCAAAAACAGATTGAAGCGCAGAAAATCGTCATTAAGTTAGCCAAGACTAAATAACGCTCAATTTCATCCGGCGAGATTGCCTGTCAGGGGATGGCCTGGGTTCTTTTTGGCAATAGATGATACCCGTAATATTAGCCCGGACTAAATAAATGTGCAAGCAGTTTGTGCCTGTTAGCCGTCTATTTGTTTGCGGGAGAATCCCGAGTGAGTTGGTGTTTGGCCGACCAATATTTTGCGCTCGGAAACATCAACGTCCGGAATTTGGCTCATCCTAAGATGCAAACGTTTAAGCCAGGCCGGCGATTGTTGGGCAAACGCGATAAGCACCTCCAAGCGCATCAAGACATCCTCGCTCAGTACATGCTCCAACCGGTGGACTTCCTGATCGGCCTGTTCGGAGGGCATATTCAGGATCTCCACCAATAACTTTGTCAGGCAATTGCCGCGCCGGACCACTGCTTTTCCCAACAATTCGCCCTGGGCGGTTAGCTTCAGCGTCCCTTGCGGTTCACGGCGGACGAGCCCCTTTTGGACAAGCGAAGATACCGCTTTCGTCACACTCGGTGGTTTTATACCTAAATTGTTCGCTAAATCCCTCGGGCGTACCGGTCCACTTTGCGAAAAGCGATAAATCCACTCCAGGTAATTCTCTTCACTTGGGGATGTCAGGTTTTTGCGCATGTTATCCTCGCAATTCTTATTTATTTGGCATCATCTTTTAGCTGAGGCAAATAAGTTTTGTATCTACAATTAATAGCCCTAAAAAAACAGGCTTGTAAAGAGTTGCTCAGGATTTGACAAATATTAAGCCGGGGGACGACTGTCATGTGTTGTTAGGGTGGGCTTACAATTTGGTTGAGAAAATGTTACCCGATTTTTATCTGAAGCTTATATCCGATATGGCGTTATTAGCCGGACAGCCGCAGATCGAAATGCCTCTATTGTAACCATTTAAAGCAATTACGATGCCTCTGTCCAAGTTTCGCCCAGCGCCTGTTTGCCCGGAATCGCGGCCTTAATTAAATCACTGGAAACCACCGTTGATTATCAAATAAAAACCTTGACAGCACATGTTCATACGCTTATATTTAAGTTATTGCTTAATTGCTAAACTAAAAAGGATTGGCATGCTTACGGAACCGGCCGAGATATTCAAAGTATTGAGCGTGGAGACCCGCGTGCGGATAATTGAACTGCTAAAAGGCAGAGGACCTTTGGGGGCCAAGGATATTGCCGCCACGATAGGCATCACCACCGCTGCCGTATCCCAGCACCTCAAGATCCTGAAACAGGCGGGCCTGGTTCGCAGCGAACGCAAAGGCTACTGGATTCCGTATTCAATCGACGAAAAAGCTATGGAAAACTGCCGGCAGCTATTGACCGAGGTGTGTACCTGTGGGTGCCAGGGGAGCGGAAAATACTCGGAATGTGCGCCGGAGAGATCGGATCGCGAAGCCCTTGAGAAATATACTGCCGAACTGCAACATGAGCTCAACAGGGTACAGCAAAGATTGGCAGCGTTGGAAAGTTCAGAAAAGTAGCAAATTTTTTTACCAAAATATTTAAGTTGTTGCTTAAGCACTTAACCGAAAAAGGAGGTGATCTCATGACGGAGAAGAAAAAAGGCTGCGGCTGCGGCTGCATCGGACAGGCACCAGTCAAGAAAGCGCCCAAGAAGGAAAAACGCAACACCAAGCAGTCCAAATAGAGGGTAGCAGGTATTACCGTGCCAAGGGGGGCGGGATCCTTCGCCCGCCCCCCTGCATACACCGGCAGGCACGTTTCAACTCAATCTACGCAACCAACTCAACATCCCCAAAACAGGCAATACAGCTTCAACCATTTGTTTTATTTTATAATTGTAGCAACTACCCAAGTCTACTGTTCAGATGTTTCAGACATAAAAGGGTTTACAAATACAGCGGCGGGACTACTATTAGCTAGCCGTTTAAGCATTCTTTTAAATGCATCAGGTTCAAACATAGACACCTATAAATCCGGCTAAAACTCATGGTACCTCAAAAAAGGATGATTGCGACCTTTGTCACCAGCCTCTGCTTTTTTCTGGCACCTGCAGGCTATGCGGCGGCAGATACGGAGGCGCCTTCACAAATCAGTCGCATAAAGAAACAGCTTGAAATCCTTGAAAAAGCACCCGAAAATTTGAGACCGGAACAACAACAGGCCATCCAGAATATCAGGGCCATTATCGAAAACTACCCAGGGAAAATGATCGCTCCCCCGCCGCATGTCGTTGAACCGTGTAAACGGGAGATGATCAACAACGAGGATGGCACGTTCACGTTCATTATTGAAACGAAGCGAGAACTGCAGGCCTGGCTGCTGCCGGTGAACTCCAATGAGTTCAACCAGGGGATGAACTGGCACGATGCCCGCGAACGGGTGAAAGAATACGATATCAACGGCATCCGCGGGTGGAAGCTCCCGCCGGTAGAAGTACTGTACGGAATTCACAAGGTCAGCAGTGATTGCCCCGGCAAATTTGTAAAGGTCACCGGCGCACCGATCATTCGCGGCCAGTTCTATCATTTTGCCTACTGGACTTCCAGCGAATTCTCTTTCGTCGACGCATCCGAAAAATACCATGCCGACGCGGTGTCTCTATACAGCGGTAACGTTATCCATGAAAGAAAAGAGAACATCGGCATTTTGTGGCCCGCCAAACTTTTAAGAAAAGAGTCATTGACCGACATCAAAAAGAAGGAACTTACGGTAGATTAGAGCCTGAATCTTGATGTCCGCTGCAATTGCCAGGTCAGAAACAACAAAACAGCCTCTAATAGAATACGCCTGTAGCCGGGCGCTACGGCTCGGCCACTTGTAAATCGGGAATCCCGGCAAATTTCTGAGTTCAGCTGAACGGTGACGGACAAAGCGGTTTCAAATTGGGTTAGAATAATCATAAATTATTGTTTTTTATATTAATTATCTAATCTTTCACGTCAAAATACCGCAAGGGGCCATTCCCCTGCCCGGTGACGATCACATCCAAGAACCGGATATTCCCTTCCAGACCGAGCCAGTTTAGAAAGTTTTGTATTTTAATAAAAATCGTATATAATGCCGGCATGGCATTTTTTATCGAGCGCCCTATCCCACTCAAAATCTAACGCTCTTCACGACCGGTGGACTTCGCCCTGTCCCTTGGTGCTCTGATGCTCGTGTTCGGTTCAATGGCAGCCGCCATCTAAGGAGTGCATCCATGCTGATGAAAAAGTACCTGGGCCAGATTATGGAGGACATCGGGTTCATCACCCGTCCCCAACTCGAAGAGGCCCTCCAGAAACAAAAAGAGATCATGGATGCGAAAATTATGCGCGAGCGGCTGCAAAGGGTGAAGCTCGTAACAGCCGCCCGGCATATGAAGGAGCAGGATATGGCCCCCTTGCTGGGGCAGATTCTGATCGAGATGGGCCTTGTAAGCCCGGAACAGCTCGAACGCGGCCTGCAGGAACAAAAAAGATCCATAGATGCCTACCTTTCAGTGGAAAACCGGAAACTGGGCGTTACCATCGAAATCGGTTCCATTGTCAATTCGACGCTCAATCTGGCGGAAGTCCTCTATTTGATCATGATCCACGCCAACCGGGTAACCAACTCGGCCGCCAGCACGCTGATGCTCGTGGACGATGAAACCGGTGACCTGGTTTTCAGTGTGCCGACCGGGCCCCAGGAAGACAGGCTGATCGACATAAGTATTCCCAGGGGTAAAGGCATCGCCGGCTGGGTGGCAGAAAACGAAGAGCCGCTGCTGGTGGCGGATGTCCGCGAAGATCCCCGTTTCTACGCCAAAATCGATGAAAAGTTCGGATTTGAAACCCACTCCCTTCTGTGTGTCCCGCTGAAAGCCAAAACCAAACTGATCGGTGTTCTGGAAGCCATTAACAAGCAAAACGGCGGCAGTTTCACCAAAGAAGATGAATTGCTGTTGAGCATGTTCGGCTACCAGGCTGCGGTTGCCATTGAGAATGCCCGCCTTTACAGCGAACTAAAGGAGGAACTGACCACCAGCCGACACAATGTGCAGGCCCTTCGCAAAAGTGAGACCAAGTATCGTCACCTAGTGGAAAAACTGGATGATATCATCTGGACGACCGATCTGAATCTGCGCACCACGTATGTCAGCCAATCCATCGAAAAAAACCTGGGATTCTCACCCACGGAACGGGTGACCCAAAAACTCGAAGATCAACTCACGCCGGAATCTTATGGCAACATTCTCAACCTTTTGTCCGTTGAAATGGAGCGTGACAATCAGCCCGGCGCTGACCCCAACCGACGCCTGCGCGTGGAGACCGAATTTGTCCACAAAAATGGATCGCCCCTCTGGTTTGAGAACATCGTCACCGGGATCCGCGATGATACCGGGCAATTAACCGGGGTTCACGGGGTATCCCGCAATATCACCGAGCGCAAGCAGGCGGCGGCTGCCCTCCGGGAAAGCGAGGAACGCTATCGGTCGCTGGTGGAAAACACCATGGACGGATATTTTATCTGCACCTTACCCTCCGGGCGTCTGGTCTTTTTGAACCAGCGGGCGTGCAATTTTCTGGAGCGCTCATTGACCGAGGCATTAAAACTGTCCCTCTGGGATGTCATTGTTCCCGAGGAACACCCGCGCGTTAAATCTTGCATCCAGGCAAGGCTCGCTGGCAAGCCCTTTCAACCGAAACTGGAAACCTATACGGCGGTCAGGGCAAATGGCAGCTTATTTCGCATTGAGATCTCCACTTCGGTGGTCTCCCACCGGAACGGCCCGGCGCTACAGGGGCTTATCCGGGATGTCACTGAAAAAGAACGTTTCGAAAGCCAGCTCCAACAGGCGCAAAAAATGGAAGCCATCGGCACCCTGGCCGGGGGCATCGCCCACGACTTCAACAACCTGTTGATGGGCATCCAGGGCCGGGCCTCTCTACTGATGGCCGGCATTGATGAGCACCACCCGCAATACGATCACCTGGCCGGCATTGAGCAGTATGTGCAGAGCGCGGCCGATTTAACCAAGCAGCTTTTGGGATTTGCCCGGGGCGGCAAATATGAAGTGCGCCCCACGGATCTGAATATGATTGTCAACGAGACCGCTTCTATGTTCGGACGGACGCGCAAGGAAATCCGGGTTGAAATGCATCTGGCCGAGGACCTTTGGGCTGTCGAAGTCGATCGTAAACAGGTAGAGCAGATTTTGTTGAACCTATTCGTGAACGCGTGGCAGGCCATGCCTACCGGCGGCACCCTCATCCTGAAGACCGCGAATGTAGAAATCGGGGCCGATGCCGATTTGCAATTCAAGTTCACGCCGGGCCGCTATGTTTGTGCATCCATTACTGACACCGGCTGTGGGATGGATGACGTGACCCGCCAGCGAATTTTTGAACCGTTCTTCTCCACCAAGGAACGCGAACGGGGCACCGGGCTGGGCCTGGCGTCCTGTTATGGAATCATCAAAAACCACAACGGCTTTATCGATGTGGAGAGCAAGGTTGGCCAGGGCACTACCTTCCGTATTCATTTCCCGGCATCGGACAAACCGGTATCAGCCGAACCGCAGGACACAAGCCCGGTCATCGCGGGGAAGGGCACCGTTTTGATGGTCGATGATGAAAAGATGATCCTGGATGTGTGCGTCCCCATTTTGGCCTCATTGGGTTACAGCGCCCTGACTGCGGCCTCCGGTGAAGAAGCGATCCGGATCTTCAAGGAAAAAGGGGCCGGCATCGACCTGATCATCCTGGACATGATCATGCCGGATACGGGCGGTGGTGAGGTATTCGACCGCATGAAAGCCATCGACCCAGGGGTGCGGGTACTGCTCTCCAGCGGCTACAGCATCGATGGACAGGCAACCGAGATCATCGCGCGCGGATGTATGGGATTCATTCAAAAACCGTTCAGTATGAAACAGCTTTCCGAAAAACTGTCCGAGATATTGGACTGATCTCGACCGGCCGGCAGCATCTGTCCTTTCCCGCTTTGATCTGGTGAGTTACAAGCCTGCCAAGATTACGCCCGGCCTTGTTCGGCGCTTCTCAAATCTTAAGCGCTACCCGATTGGCAGATAGACCCCCAAATACGCTAACCGTTTATTTTGATGAAAAGATCAGCCGCCGCCATTTCTATGGCCTGGTGTTGATTGTTACCGGAAAACGAATGGCCAACCATGCGGCCCAGCATGCTAAAAAAGAGGCCCCTGTCGCGAGATGAAAAAAGTCCTGTCCGCTGTTGATCGCATCCCGCTGGGCATCGTGGTCGTCCTCTGTCTTACTTTAGGGCTGGCCCCGTTTGCACCGCCGCATGTGATTGAGAAATTATCCATGCTGGTCGGCGGCACCCTGGTAAAGCCGATCGACTGGTTCGATCTGCTCCTCCACGCAACCCCCTGGCTCCTGCTGATTCTCAAACTCATCGCCCTGGCGATGCCCCCCGATGACCAGGAAGCCCAAGATTGACTATCTATCAATATCCTGAATTGAATTATTAGAGGTAGGTATAGACTATTCAGGGGCGCCGTTTGGACCAGAGTTTCGCCTTGGGAGCCATTTTAAAAATGGCTTCTATTCTACCGCGTAAACTTCCACGGATTCAGACTTGCCCCTGACGGCATGGTTTCCCATGGACCGCAGCGGTGTATCGGTTTGGGTGATGCGGCGACGGGTTTCACCACTTATGAGGATATTGGTTCCCAGCTCTTTGTTGAGGGTCTGAAGCCGGGAGGCCAGATTTACCGTATCGCCCAGCATGCTGTATGTCTTGCGCTGCTCGCTGCCCACATTGCCCGCCAGTACATTCCCGCTGTGAATGCCGATGCCGTGCCGGATATCGTCTTCGCCCTGTTTGCGGCGATTGTCGTTGAACTGCGCCAAGGCGGCCCGCATGGCCAGCGCTGCGGCCAAGGCATGCCCGGCATGGTCCCGGTCGGGCTCAGGGGCGCCGAAAACAGCCTCAATTTCGTCTCCCACGAACTGCAGCACGACCCCGCCATTTTGACGGACAACCCGTTCCATAGCCGTGAAATACTGGTTCAGCATTTCTACGACCTCCCGGGGGCTGTGCTTTTCCGCAAATCCGGTGTAATCGCGCAGATCACAAAACAGCACGGTGACGTCAATCAAGTCCCCGGTTGGGGCGATGGCGTCATCCAGGATTTTTCGGCTGACTTCCGGGGAGACATACTGGTCGAAGCTGGCCCGACAGAAATCACGTTCCTTCAGTCCTTCCATCATTTGGTTGGTTTTTTCGGCCACCTGGGCAAACTCGTCCCCCGACAAAATAGGCACCTGTGTTTCTAGATTGCCCCGACTGATCTCGTCCATGGCCTCCAATTGGGTATCGATAATTTCTTTGAGGTTGGCCGCATAGCGGCGCACGACGACCAGAGAAATTCCCAGCATGACACACAGAGCGAACGCGATTTCCTTGAAGATACCCCAGTAGATCTCCGGCCGAGAAAAGTCTTGCCCGATCAAGTAGTATACATCCAGCAGAACCATCAGTAAAATCGCCAGGGCGATCATGCCGACCACCGAAAAAATCAGAATCAAGATCTTTCTGCTCACGGTGAGATGCCGCCCCACCGGCATGGCAAAACTGCGCCGCATTTTGAGGTGACGAACCATTCTGCGTTCTGAGGACAAGTAACTGAGCATGCCGCTGAATAGACCAAAAGCCCCGCAACCAATCAATACTTTCACACTTGTAGACACGTACGGGATGAAAAACCCGTAGTAGATTATCACCATTGCCAGGCCGGCCACACACCAGGCAATCAAGTCGGCGGCAAACGCTTGCCGGGGCAGGCGAAAGATTTGTTGTACCGGCAGACTTTCCGTGGCCAGCAGGGTGGTCTTGCGCTGGAACATCCACAGGCGCCAGGGCAGCACGGCCAGGACGGGACCGTACGAAATCAGGGCGGCCTTTGCATACCCGAGGCCGTCTAGAAACGGTCAGACCTGGGCGCCGTAGACGACCAGAACGGCCGTAAATGAAAGGTAAACGGTAATCAGTTCAAACATAATGACTTTCTTTGCGTATTTGTAGAAGGTATCTCTTTTTAACCTATAAAAATCAGCCGCTCAGGTCAATGCCGGTCTCACCTGGTTGGTTTTGGCTGGAAGCGCGTCCAGGCGTCCTGCTGTCCTAGTGCCGCCTGCTGAAAACCCGCGCTACGGCGGGCAGTTACTGGTTTGTGATCGCGAACATTATGCCTATCAGCGGTGCTTATCGGTAGATACGGTGTATCGGCATTTGCCTCGTATTTTACGCAATGCATTTGAAAACATGAATGGCAGCTGCCGTTATGTGTTGAATCCTCGCTATAGTCTCAGCTAAACCCTGGTTAGATCAGGCCTGGATGGCGGGCCGCTGCAGTTCTTTTCGAATTGCCCGCCCGAGGTCTTCTTTGCGGTATGGTTTCTTGAGATAGGCGCCGGCCCCGAGCCGCAGGACCTCCCGAACCCGGTCGGTTTCGGAGTAGCCGCTGGCGATGATGGCTTTCTGTTCCGGGTGAATTTCCTTGATGCGCCGGTAGGTCTCCAAGCCATCGATCCCGGGGTCCATGATCATGTCCAAAACCAGGATATCCACGTGGGTCGTGCGCAGGTACTCGATAGCCTCTTCACCGCTGGGCACTGCGACCGGTCGATACCCCAATTTCTCCAACATGCGGGCCGCTATGATGCGCTGGGTACCCACGTCATCGACCACCAGAACGCTTTCACCGGAGCCCATAAAGTCTTCCATCGGCTGACTTTCCTCGACAGGTCTGGTGGTATCCTCCGGTACCGGGAAATACAGCTTGAAGCGGGTCCCGCCGTTTAATTGGCTGTCTACCTGTATGGTCCCCTTGTGATCCTCCACGGTCCCCCACACGACGGTCATCCCCAGTCCCGACCCGCTGCGGCCCATCTTTTTACTGGTAAAGAAGGGCTCATAAATCCGGGACAGATCCTCCGGCGGTATCCCGACCCCATCATCGGCAACCACCAGGGTCAGATAACGCCCGGGAGCGACGTCCTGGACAGCCGTCGTCTGGGCGGCAACGGTCTCAAAGCCGGTTGTAATGGTCACCCGTCCGCGCCCCGGGATGGATTCATAGGCATTGGTCACCAAGTTCATCAGGGCCTTGGAAAGATGTACCGCCGATCCGCTGATCCCCGGCAAAACTGCTTCCAATTGCGTTTCCAAGAGCACCTCGGGATATCCCTTCTGCAACCGGGAGTGTTCCGGGCTTTCCAGGTACTCTTCCACGATCTGGTTCAGGCCCAGCGAGTCATTGACCGGCACGCCGCGGCGCGCCAGTGTCAGTAAATCATTGACGACCGCAGCGGCCTTTTCACCGGAGCGTTTGATGTCCAAAAGGGCCTGGTAGAGCGGTTCGTCCTCCGTCATGTCCTCGAGCAGCAAATCAGGGTAGCTGGCGATCCCCGACAGAATATTATTCAGGTCGTGGGCCACACCGCCGGCCAAGGTGCCTATAGCCTCCATCTTTTTTGCGTTCATCAACTGCTGCTGCAGGCGGGCCTGCTCCAGTTCGGCCATCTTCACCTCAGTGACATCCCGGATGATCCCTCGAAACCCCACCTTGCGGTTTTTTTTGTCGTACATCACGGAAGCCCGCGTCTCGGCAAACAGGCGCTGGTCATCCCGCCTGATCAATTCGCGTGACATTGGCAGCCGCACGGCGCCGGTGTTGAAAACGCGCCTGAAATACGCGTTGACTTCATCGGCCTGCTCCGGTTCAAGGAATTCACGAAAATTGACGCCGGTCAGGTCTTCATCGCCCGCTCCCAGGATATTGGCAAAGACGTCATTGTAGGCCAGAAGGGTCCCCTCGAGATCTACTTCGTAGAACCCCTCATCGATGCTTTCGAGCAGAATGCGGTATTTTTCCTCGGTATGCTCCCGCTGGGCAATCTCTTCAGACAATTCGGCCGTACGCTGGACCAGATCATCCCTGAGATCGGATATGCGCTGGTACATCGCAGCATTGGCCAGCGATACCGCCGCCGCCCGGGTAATGTTGTCTATGAGCCGCACTTCATCATCCGAAAGGGGCTTGCGGTTTGATTTCTCGGGCAAAAAAACCAGGCCCATCAAGCGTTCATCGTGCACTACCGGTATCAGGTAAGTCGCCGCCATGGTATCCATAAACTCAATCAGTTTCTGGCGCACTGCGGCGGTCCGGGTTTGAGAGGCAATTATGTTGCGGTCCACCATCCGCCGGCGGTCCGTCAACCAGGTCCCCAGCTCCGAATCCAGGTTCAGCCGCAGCCCCTGAGCATTTTGAAAAGTTACCGACTCGGGGGCCACCACGTAGAAATTGAACCCCGGCATGGCCAGGTGTCTGTGAAAAAAGCGCGCGAAGGCCTGCTCGAACTGGGCCAGGTTGCGCAGGGAAAAGATGCTTTCGAAAAAGGCGATCTCCGCCCGTTCCAGGTTGATCTTGCTTTTCCCAAAGGTGCGATCGGCCATCGTCTGGATGCGTTTGATTGCAATCAGATTGAGAGCAAACCAACTGAGCAGCACGATAATCAGGCCCAAATCCGGCAGGGAGAATAAAACGGGCCGGGTGGCGAAAAACAGAATCAAGTTGGGTATCAGGAACAACGAGAAGACCGTGAACCCATGGGCGGTGCGGTTTAGGACATCCCGGAAACCGAGTAGACGGAATTTCAGCGCGGCATACCCGAGAATTACCAGGGGTATAAAGGCAAAGTTGCCCATGGGATAGAAATCGTATCCGCTGATCGCCGGGATATTCATCAGCGTCAGGCAGGCGGATATAATCAGGGCCGTCAAAAAGTATTTGTTGCGGCGCCGCACCAGCGGATTGTTTTCCCTGGCCAGGCTCTTCCAGAAAATCCAGATGGCATATCCCAGAATCACAAAACCGAAAGCACCGAACAGGTGAAAAGCGATCTCCCCGCGCGCAATGTACCCCCAGTCAAAACGGCGCAGACCGCTGAAATAGTAGTCGGTCGGGGTGGTTATAGCCAGAAGCAAGCAGATCAAAAAGGTGGTGCGCATCAACCAGGGTCGCCGGACACCCAGCAGACTGTGAAAGGCCAACAGATAGACGAACGGAGCGAAAACATAGAAAAAATGAATGCTGCGTTCAATGGTCAGCAGGGTCGCTTCATCGGGAATGAGGTGGTGGCAAATAAAGGCCGTCGGCAAAAGGGCCAGGAATAGAAAAAGAACGGCCAATTGGAGATTCTGGTGGCCGGGCCAACCCCGACGCAGCGCCGAAGCCACGGCCAGCCACAGACTCGCAAACAGGGACAACAGCGGGGGAACGATGTACATGGATATCGTCAGCTTCAAACAGACCCCTTGGTTCAACTATCTAAATTAATTGCAACTATAGTCGGAAGCCGCCTGAAAATGCAACATTTTCGGATAGGCGGTCCCTAAACCCATACCCCCAATTGTTAGTATCGGTAAAAAAGGAACGCACTTTAACATACCCGCGGGAAATCCTAACCCATTCAAAACACAAATTAAACGCCGACTTGGCAACCTCATCTTGACAAAGGTCCAAGCGTGAACATTTTTTGATGAAACAACACAATTAGATTATATACTATCGCCCTAAGAGGAGGGCAACATGCAGGTAAAATATATATGTGAAAACAAAAACTGCCGCTATGGATCGGATCAACCGTATGAGTTGATTGTCTCGAAAGAATCCATTATGGACGAAAAGAACATCGCCACATTCTTCTGCCCCCACTGCAACGAAAAACTGAAGTGCGAAGGTGATGACTGCCGAACGGCTGCTTGAATTACTTGATCTTAGATGTTCGCCACTTGGTTTGAAGCGTCAGTTAGCGAGACGCATTACCCGAACCACCAGACTTAACGGCTTAATCCAAAATTGAATGACTCTGGATTGCCCCGCCACAATGTTGCCTGCTCTCCCGTATTCATTGTAGATCCGGTCAAAGTTATCATCATTCGTTCATTATTTGCTGCCAAATCCGTCCAACCCCATCTGCAAATTTCAATACGGCCGTACCTGGAAGTCCTATCTTAAACGCGCGGTGCGATCTTCTGCAGGTCCTCAAAAAGCGGCAACTCCCTATACACGGTTCGGCATGGATGAAAATCATTGCAGTTATCCTGATCGTGCTACCCCTGGATGCGTCGGTCTACCCTTTGCAAATTGGCATAGCTCGGCCACCACGGGCAGGAAAGCCTGAACGAATGTGTCGAAAGATTTGGTTTTCCAGGAATACCCGACATTCAGCGGACCGGATGTACCGGGATGGGGCTGCTTTTTATGGCCGCTTCCGCTTAAGGTAATTGCGAAGTGTAAGCTAAGAAGGTTTTCTCAACCGGGCGGCCTGGCTGTTTTTGCTTTTCAACTGCAAATTGTGCTATCTATGGGCATCAAATCGGATCTCACCCGACACCTGAGGAGAAGCACATGCAGAAACTGGCTGCCGTCCTGATTCTGATCCTGCTGGTTGCCCAGCCCGCTGCGGCTGAACCTGAAACGGTCAAATTCACCCAGGATTGTGAGTTTACGGTTACCTTCCCAGGAAAAATCTCGGCCAAGACCAACAAGGGTTCCGCAAATTCGCGTCAACCCTGGCTCCATGTACGAGATATTGATTTTTTATCCAAGCATTACGAAATATCGGCCATTTGTCGACCGATCGATCCGCGGGGCCGCGAATTCGAACTGCTCATGTTTTACCGCAACATGGAAAAAGAAGCCCGGCGGGTCCAGATTGTCAAACCGCAGACCGCAGTGAAGCAGGATACCCGGCGCGGTATGGTGCTGGGGGAGTGGCGGGGTTACACGCGTGATTTTGCCAAGAAACCCGTCACCGTGAACGGACGCTACATTCTGGGCCGGCACTCCAAACTGCTGTTGTTGGTGGCCACCCCGGGCAAGCACCCGAAACCATCCGCCCTGGTAACCGGCTTTTTAAAATCAGCGCGCCGCAAGTAATGCGCGGCGTGATATCAGGGGCCATCATGGGTCTACCACCATGATGATCGCAGCCCGGTCCCCGGCCATGAGGTCCATATCCTCAGCCATATGAGCCAGCGGGAAAAAACTGCGCCGGTCGGCACCACGCCGACGCTCTTGGCCGCAGCGCCGGTCCGGAGCTAGGACTTTTGCCGCTTGTCTCCGGCGATCGAGCCCTGAGCGCCGATTTATCATCCGCCGATCGGGTTGGATTCTTTTATCACACCGCTCACAGATCAATCTGCCCGGCGCACCCAGGTCCGCCCGGGTCAGGATCACATCTTCTTTGTCTTTTCCGGGAAGATAGCAATTAAAACAAACGAAATGGCCCTCAACCAGAAATGCAAAGATTTCGTCAGTAAGGTTCATCTTCCTCACCTCCATATAATTGACATTAGACCGGCGGGCAGGTCGCGATGAGCACAGGTGAGTTAAAACAGGGACTTCAATTCAAATGAGTCGAATGCCGACCCTCTGGATTGAAATATAGCCGACTGACAAAATATGACAAGGTACCTTTAAGTACTAATTTTGTACTATACTTTTTAGTACTTATAGGTTTATGGAGGCCAAGTAAGCTCTCAGATTCACTTTCTTATTTTTGATGCCGACCTTTTCCCTGATGCGCAGACGGTGATTTTTGGCCGTTTGGACCCCAATATTCAAAAAATCGGCGATTTCCTTGGTGCTTTTGCCATGCAGGATAAAATTGGCCACTTTAATCTCCGCTGGGCTGAGGCTGAAGTATCGGGACGTCATTTTCAATGAAAATTTCGACGTCACCTCTTGAAGGTTCAGAAGGGCGATATCGACCAGGGCCTTTTGGCCGGCACCCAGGCGGCTGCGATTTAATTTTTCCAGGGCCGGCAGGACCAGTTCCTTGATATTGGCCGCGACCTGTTCTTCCAGTGCGATCTTATCATTTTCCCGTTTTTTGAGCAGCACGTTCAAAGCGGTGTTGGTTTCTTCAAGATAAGCTGCCTTGCGACGCAATTCCCGGCGGTTTTTTAATAGTTGTTTTTCGATCGTGAGGCGTTCCTCGATCTCCTGCTGCAACTTCTGGTTGGTTTGGAGCAGGGCGCGGGCCGATTTCTTGAAGATCGTGGTGTTGCGAAATATGGAACCAATATACCTATCCCGGTCGCCAAAATCCATGACGATGCCGTTTACCAGGACATTGATATAGGTCCCGTCATGCCGGCGTAAACGGATTTCCCGGGTCGGGACCTGAGTGGCTGCCCGGGTGAGTCGTTTCAAATCAGCCCGAAACCGGGACCGGTCGTCCGGATGGACCAGGGATTCAGCCGGGGTATCCAAAAGGGCTTTCAGCTGATATCCCAAGAGCCTTTGCGTAGCCGGGTTGGCATAGACCAAGTTGCCTTCCCGGTTGCAAAGGTGAACGATGTCATTGGAGACATGGGCAAACTGCTTGAACAGCGCTTCGCTGGTATGTAGGGAACGTGTGGCCTTTTTGAGTCGGCCGATCTCTTTCTCCAGGGCACTAACCTTTTGCTCCAATTTCTGATAGTTTGACATCTTGGGCATGATCATCACCTCCACATAAGGGGTGGCACGGCGAGCAATAGCAGGATTGTTTTCAGGGGAGATACGTTTGGTAAATCAACATGCGGCTCGTCGCTGGTTGCATTGGCTAGCAGGTCAATTTGAGTAGTGCTGTAGATACCTTATTCATAGCCCTGCTAAGATTAAAAAACAAGCGGCTTACGTTTCAAAAACATTTGCCCATCCGGCTGCTTGCCATTCTTGTTCCGGCCCTTATCATTAGATCGTGGTGATGCTCATCTTTTCCTAACCTGAAAAAACTATGGTATTCCAAAAGAACCTTGCAAAGGACCCTCAGTATGGACAAGCTTACCGTCTTTCCGGATAGTCCTGTGACCCCGGCCGGACCTATATCTGAAGAATTCCGAAGCCTCGGCAGGCTCACGTTTCAGGCGGCTTGCCGTTACGTGCTGGAACTGCCTTACGGGTACAATTCGGACAAAAACGATTTGATGATTCTGTTCAAAGAAAAGATGGGCACCTGTACCACCAAGCACGCGGTCATCGGCTCCCTGGCCGAGGAGCTCGGTCTGCCGGTGGCCAAACATGTCGGGATCTACCGGATGACCGAAGAACTCGTAACCGGGACAAAAGCCATCTTGGACAAGCACCGGTTGCCCAACGTCCCCATGCTGCACTGTTTTCTGGTCTATAACCGTTTTCGGGTCGACCTCACCGAGGGTAACAACAACGGAAAGAACCGGGCCATCGACGAATTTCTCTTTACCCAAGAGGTGATCCCCAACATCCCCGCCAAAGATGAATACCTGCTTTATCGCCAAGCCCTGAAAGAGCGCATCCTGGCCATGGCAGAATATGCCGGCATCGAAATGACGCGTATTCTCCAGGCCCGCGAGGAGGGTTTGGTGCTGCTGAAGGAAAACGTAAAATGATCTGCAACCGGAAGCCTTGCCGGTTTATCAACGGTCTCGGGCCCGTGTTTTCATTCCCACCCGGTGAAGCACCTTTCGCCCGGCCGACAATCCGCCCGGAAAACGCGATCTTGAACCGGCCCGCTATCCAATCCCGTCCGTTGGGCAACCCCTAACCATACAAAAGCACCCGCAATCTGGGAGTTATCCGCCTCTGAGCCGATCAGTCTGTGATTTGTGAAGATTATTATATTCCCGTGGGCCGGCTTTGGCTGGCTCGGCACTACAAAGACCTTCCCAGGGACTGAGGCACCACCGGGTCATACCGGCCAGCCGACCAGGCCTGCGTTCTGTTAGCCTTTGGCGCGGGACATGAACTTGCCGGTTTCCGTATTCACCCGGATAACTTCCCCGACAGCCAAATACTCCGGTACCTGCACTACAACCCCGTTGGAAAGGGTTGCCGGTTTGGTGCGGTTGGTTGCCGAGGCCCCTTTCAAGGCCGGCGCGGTCTCGGTGATTTCCAGATCCATAGCCGCCGGCAGCGCTATGCATAGGGGATTACCGTTGAGCAGCAGTACGGTAATGCCTTCCAACCCGTCTTGCAGCCACTGAACCTGCGCCTCGATATAGTCTTTTGAAAGGGTATACTGTTCGTAGTTTTCTGAATCCATGAACGTATACAAATTCTGGTCCTGATAGAGGAAGCTGGACGGTCGCCGATCGAGATCCACTTCTGCGAGCATGTCGTTGCCCTTGTAGGATTCATCGAGTTTCTGGCCGGTGGCGACATTGTTGAAGCGCACTCTGTAAAGTGTGTTGGCCCCCCGGGCGGATGGGGTGTGTACTTCAATGTTTTTAACCTGATACGGTTGGTCATTGATACTGACGACATTTCCTTTTTGCAGGTTGCAGGCTTTCGGCACTTTTGTACTCCTTTAATTAGCTCGGTTCAGGCCCAAGCGTTCAATCGCAGCCAAGAGGGTACCGGTATTTACCAACTGGCCGGTGAATCGTCAACCGATAGATCCGTTCCATGATTACGGGGCCTTACACCGGCCCGCATCTGCACGCTTTGCAAAATGTCTTTATAGAGGCCTGCTTTGATAGCGTCGCGCCATAGCCTGGCCGCTCAGAGAGAGTACCCGGCCGGTTGTCTCCAATGCTGCAGCCGGCCAAGGTTTCAGCCCAGCCCGATCAGGCGCGTGTTTCGTATCGCTACCCGCATACACGCCTGTCTTCGGATGTTTTATGCATCCAGACGTATGCCACGCGCTATCCGCCGGCTGCCATTAAAGCGAATATTAAGCTATGACAACCTCTTCTTCCGGGGTTTATCCGGTGTAGTCAAAGGTCCCCCTTGCTCCGGCAATAGTTGACAACCTCTCAGCCCACCCTCATATTACTCATAACAGGCATGCGTGGTCAGCTGAACATATTGAATCTGACTCGAATCGTGAGGATTGACAATGAAACTGCTGAACGTAAAACGACTTTACACGGCACTGCTGATCGTGATCCTGCTGCTCCCGGCCTGCTCTTCCAACCAGGAAGAATCCACCACGTTTATCAACTGGCGGCCCTACGCTGAAGGACTACAGTCCGCCAGTACCCAGGGTAAGGGGGTCTTTCTTTATTTTCGGGCGGATTGGTGACCGTTTTGCCTGAAAATGGACAAGGTCCTTGTCCAAGATAATGTCTACCCCCTCTTGAACGACAAATACGTGGCCATCAAGATCGATCTCGACCGTGAACGCAGCCTCGCCCGCAAGTACCGGGTCAGCGGCATACCGGCCCTTCTGTTTTTCGACCAGCAGGGCAATCTCCAGGAAAGAATCAATGGTTACGTCCCCTCGGACAATCTGGTGGCCACCTTGAGAAAGATCGGTTAGACCAACTCCAACCTATTGTATATACGACAAAAGATAACTAAGCCCACCTGGTCTGGTTTGTTTCTAACCGGCGTTTTTATTTGAAATTTGCTAAAGTTTCCTCTTAAAAGTCCGATAATAAAAACAGGACAGATAGCCGCAGGGCAAAACTTCCGAAAGGAAGCGGCGCAAAGCTTCCGGCCTAAAGCCTTTAACCGGGATACGGCAGCGGGGCTGCATGGCAGGATCAATCGACCAGCTGACGATGGCACCCGGCCATCACAATGCACCCCGCGCTGAATCTCGGTGCGGGTTTTCTGTTCTGGAGGGAGGTTGCTATGGAAAATGAGCACTTGTATTCAAAACTGAGCAGCAAGATCCGGGAACTGGAGCAGGATTTCAAAGCGTATCTGCGCAACCTTGAACGGCGTGTTCAGGACCGCACCCTCGAACTCGAAGACGCGAACCAGAAACTGAAAGCCGAAGTAAAGGGCCGCAAAAAAGCCCAGGATGAAATCCAGCAGGTGAAACGGGAATGGGAAATCACCTTCGATGCCATGGTGGACTGGGTGAGTCTCGTGCATCTGGATGGCACCATTATCCGCAGCAACGCGCGGGGCGCACAGATGTTCAAGTCGCCGGGCCGCGATTTGACAGGCATGAACTGCTGCGAAGTCCTCCACGGGGCTCCCCGTACGGTTCCGGGGTGTCCCATGTCGGCGGCCATTGCTTCCGGGCGGCGGAAAAGTGTCGAGCTCCAGCTCACGGACGGACGCTGGATGATGATTTCCATTGACCCCATTATTGACGACGACAATAATTTGTTGAATGTCGTCCACATCTGCCGGGACATCACCGAGCGCAAAGCGATTGAGGTCGAAAGAGAAAAAATGGTTCTGGAGCTCAGGGCCGCCCTGGCCGATGTCAAAACCCTGAGCGGGCTGCTCCCGATCTGTTCAGTCTGCAAAAAAATTCGAGATGACAAGGGTTATTGGAACCAGATCGAAGCCTACATCCACAAACATTCAGGGACCCAGTTCAGTCACGGTATATGCCCGGAGTGTGCCCACGAGATATACCCGGACCTGAGTCTGGAAAATCTTACCTGATGCAACTTGCGTATTGCTTTCGTGTCCCGGATTACGTAAAACCAATCTGCTGGTCCCCACGGGCCAAACTGCATTCAATCCCAATTCGCGGAGTGTGCCATAGCTGCTACGGAGTTGAAAACGACATTGCAGGCTTACCGGGCCCTGTTGTTCATTTGCTGCACGGTCACCTTTGGGTGTTATTTCTCCACCTCCATGCGCCTGCCGGTCGTACCGCTGTATGCCCGGACACTGGGCCTTACGACCGCCCAGATCGGTATCTTCAATGCGGCTTTTTTCTTCATGGCCGGCCTGCTCTCCCTGCCCATGGGAGCAATTTCCGACCGCACCGGAAGTAAACCGGTCGCCGCGGCCGGGGTTGCGATTCTGGCGGCAACTTCATTTGCACTGTTGTTGTGCGAAACGTTTGGGGCCCTGACCCTGGCCTACCTGTTTTTCGGGATCGGGACAGCCGCCTTTGGCCCGACGATGATGTCCTTTGTCGCGCAGATCTCACCATCCACGCACCTGGGACGATCTTACGGCTGGTATACGACGGCCCTTTTTTGCGGCATGAGTCTGGGACCGGCGGTGGGTGGTTTTCTGGCTCAACGCACCGGGTTCGAGCCTGTTTTTACGTTTATCGGCATTACCCTGCTCTGCGTCCTGGGCGCCCTGGGTTTATTTCTACCTGGACAACCATCTTCCGGCAAAAGGGGTCTGCACAGACCGGATGAAAAGCCCGCCTTTTTGACACTTTTTAAAAACCGGCCCTTAATGGCCTGCTGGTTTGTAACCCTGAACGCTTGCTTCGGGTTGGGCATGTTCATCAGCTTCATCCCCCTGCACGCCCAGAATGCCGGTTTGAACGTGAAACAGATCGGTTTGATTTTCTTCGCACAGGGTCTGTGCAACGGTTTCTCGCGGATCCCTTTCGGTCATCTCAGTGATAAGGTTCCCCGGCGCGGCATCCTGGTCATGCTCGGCATGGCCGGATACACCGTTTCATTGGCGGGCTTCGGCGCTTCCCAGTCGCTTACGCAATTCCTGAGCTACGCGCTCTTATCGGGGTGCAGTATGGGGCTGGCCTTTACTTCGGTGGGGGCACTCATCGCCGAAGTGGTGCCGGCCGAATCCCGGGGGGTGGCCATGGGCGGTTACAACACCTGTATTTACTTCGGCATGATGCTGAGCAGTGCCTGCATGGGCGGTATCATTCAAATCATCGGCTTTGCCCCTGGTTTTTACCTGACTGCCATCCTGAATGCGGCCGCGATAGGCGTCTTTGCCTACCTTTCCCGGCATCAATGATAGGTCGGCTTGTCATCATCTTTGTCCTTTTGCCCATCGATCACCGTAAACCGCGCTTTGCGCCGTTTGAGCCGCCATTGCAGATACTTGAGATAAAGCAACTGGGGATCGTGCAATGTTCCCGGAGCCTTGAAATAGGCCCAGCCGCAGAGGATGCCACCCAAGTGATAGGCGCCGTGCGGATTGGCCTTGGCCAGAAATGTCAACAGCGTAATTGCAGCGGTCCCGTAGCTGATGTATTTGGCTTTTACCGGCAGGATGAACATCAGCAGGATCGTGGCCTCGGGATTCAACAGGCCGAACACGACAATCAGGGCCAACAGACTGGGCAGCATCCCCATAAAGGGGGCCTGGAAACCGGCCACTCCGCTCAGGGCCATACCGGCCAGTGCTGCGCCCAAGGCGGAGAGATAAAAAAGGGTTAGGAAGCGGCCAGCACCCAGAGCGGATTCAACCGGCGCGGCAAAAAAATACAGCACCAGGCCGTTTATCAGGAATCCCAATGGGGCTTGCGGGTTGTGGATGAAAGGATGCGTTGCGATCTGCCAGATATGGAAACTATCGGCAGCCGGCGGATAGAGCTGCAAAAAGGCCACCACAGGCACATGCAGCCAGTGCTCCAGCAACAACTCAGCCACGTAAACGGCGGTATACAATATAAGCAACCGTTTTCCGATCTTGGTAAGTCGGGTTCCGAATCCAAACGAACTGCGCATACGATCTGGCTTCACACCTTGGTCCTCTCTTTATCCATTCCTGGTCATCGCTGCCACGGCCGCGTAGGCGGTTGCGATGGCCAGCCCGCTGCCGCATTTTCTGCGCATCCAGTCCTGGTGGGCCAGAATAGATCCGGCAGCGTAGAGGTTTTTAAAAGCCGGGGTTCCCTGCTCCCCGAGCGGCCTTAAGTATTGGTCGGTTTCCAGGCCGGCCCGGTTTACGGCATGCCCCCGGGGATCCAGGAAATAGCGGCGATGCCATTCCCGCCGGGACCGGGGCTGATGAACGGGTAAGCCAAACAACGGCTCGCGGATCCCTGTCTGGTCCGCCTGCAGTCCTTTGCCCAGAAACCGCCCGCCGGCCAACAACACCCGCCTGGCAGAGACCATTTCCGCGCCTGTATGATCGGCGATGGTGAGGGTGAAGGCTTCGTCCGCCTCCGGACGGACGGCCCGGACCCGCTTTTCGCGGTATAGGTGGACACCGCGTTGGGCGATGCTTTCCGAAAATATATCCCGCAGGCGCAAACCCGGAACACCGGGCGGCATGGTGGGTATTTCGAAAACCGGCACCTCCAGGTGCTCAGCCAGGGCGGCGGCTACCGCCGTCGGGTTGCGGACGCCTAAAATGGCCGGCAGACCAACCACCACGACATCCTTGAGATGGGGCTCGATCCGGAGGGCCAGCGCTTCCAGGTTCGGCGGCCACTCCAGTTGGCGGGCCATGGTCTCGGTGTAGAGTTCCGACAGATGGTCGCTGCCCGGAAAATCTATGGTTACCGTCCGCAGCTTGGGCCAGCGCGCGTCCCAGACGGCAGCAATCTGGCGCGCGGAAAAACCCCGGAGCCCACGGATGTCGATCAGCAGACACGCCTGCTTCTCTCGTAATGCCGCCACCCCGGCCCACATGGTTTCCGGTACGGCGTAGGTCGGCTTGGCGGTTCCCAGGGGCGTCAGGACCAGTGCATTTTTAGCCTCGTCACGGTGGTAGGGCAGGCCGGAGACCTCCAAAAAGCGGAAGAATTCATCCAGGGCTTTGCGGATCGTCTCCGGTGCCAGCCGGCCCAGGGGATGTGCGGGCACATCCCGGGACAACTGGTCCAGCCCCGCCCAGGGGTTGCTCAGGATGCGTCCATTTTCAGGGGGGTGCACGCCAAGCAGATCCAGGTAGCCGCTGGCAAAAATGATTTCGCCGGTCTCGCCGACCTGGGCGGTGATCAATCCCCGGTTGGCCGCAAATACAGCCGCAGCCGCACCGGCCATTCCGGTGCCGATTACCACCAGGTCAAATCTTTGTGCCTTTGATGCATTCATAATTCTAAACTAAAGAAACCGCAATGCAGTGCTTCCTGCAGTTCTTCCTGCGCCAGGGCAGGACCCCACAAAACCGGGCGGATCCCCTTCCACCGGCCCGTGAGAAACGCTCTCAGATCAACCAGGCCCTCATCGCCGGCGTACATCCCGCGATTATGCAGGTAAGCCGCCATGCGGACCCCGCAAAACACTCCCTGGCAGGTACCTTTGCCCACCCGGCTGCGTAAACTGATGGCTCTCAGGTCTGCGCGGTCTCCAACCTGCCCCAGGGCGTCGGCAATGCTGTCGATGGCCCCCTTGGGCACCATTTCGCATTCGCAAAGCAGCATATCCCGCGGCGCCTGGGACTGCAGCCAAATCCGCGGCGCCAAACCCGGTTTGGTCCACTGGCAGGCCACCGTCCGCACAAGCGGCCGGGTGCGTGTCTGGCAAGGGTTTGTAATGCCCAGCCGGGCGCACACCAGATCAACGGTCTTCTCGGCCATGAGACGATAGGTGGTCAGCTTGCCGCTGGTGATGGTGGCAAAATTATCCAGCTTCTGGTCGGCATGATCGATAAGGACAAATCCGCGGCTGATCTGACGGGTATCGCCCTCGCCGGTGCCTACCAGGGGCCGAACACCGGAGTAGGCCCGCAGACAGCGCGCTTCGGCAAGTGCGGGCAGCATGGCCCGGGCTTCGGCAATAATCGCATCGACCTCTGCAATGGTAGGCCGTATATCTTCCAGGTTGTCGATGGCCACCGAGGTCGTCCCCAGGATGGACACGGTTCCGCCGGGCACGAGTATATCGGCATTGGATGACGGCCGCAGGCGGTTGATGACCCGCTGACTGATCCTGTCGTCCAGGATCAGCAGGCTGCCTTTGGCATACACCATGTCAATCGTCGCACCGGCCAGGGCGGCCACCTGACCGGCCCAGGCCCCGGAGGCATTGACCACCTGCTCGGCTCTGACCACGATCTTGTCGCGGGTGTGTCCCCTTTGCAGCACCGTCTCATGAATCCGGCCGCCTTTTTTTCGAAAGGCGACCACGGGGCTATTGCGCAAGAGCACACTGCCTGATTGCTGGGCCTGGGACATGTTCTCCAGGGATAGCCGAAACGGATCGATGGTCGCATCCGCGACGTGATAGGCCGCTATCAAGTTGGGTGAGAGCCGGGGTTCCATCTCCAGAGCATCGGCCACGGGTACGGTCGCGACCGGGATTCCGGCTTTGGCGCACAAGCCCGGAAAATCGGCAATATAGGTTTCGTCATCCCCCTCGACAGCCACGAACAGGCCGCCGGTATCTTCAATGCAGTGCGGGGCCAGTTGCTTGATCAGTTCAGCCTCGCGGCGGCACTCCGCGGCAATGGTCAAGTCTCCGGAAACATAGCGGGCCCCACTGTGCAGCAGGCCGTGATTGGCGCCGGAAGCCCCGGCGTTGAGATCACGCCTTTCGGCCACAATACAGGCAACCCCCCTAAGCGCCAGATCCCGGGCAATGCCGGTGCCCGTGGCCCCGCCGCCGATGACCAATACCTGGGTTTCCATGGTGGACGTATCCGTGGGCATGCGGCACCCCTCTAATAGTTATCCCGAAACATTGGGCCACCTCTCATAGTTGCCTTTTTGCTCAATTTCTTCGTTCCATTGAACGCAAACAAAAATCCCAATAATTAGAGGTACCCATTGGTTTTTGATTGAAGGCGCCCGCAGCCCCGTCAAGCGGTAATTCCGCTAGGCTCCCATAAGCTACTGAAAATGCGTTCGCTGACCGGTTCAAGATCCAGTCGGTGATTTGCAAGCTTCCACTTTTGTTTTGCGGACTCCGGTGGAAAGACCTCTCTTCACGATGTAGGGGACCGGCGCGTTGGCCGCATTTACGTCTTGCGAAAAGATTATCCGCATATGGCTTTGCACCTGCTTATTTCTGGACAACGGTATAGCCTTTTTGCTTCAGTTGCGCGATCACGCCCGCCTTGCCCCCCAGATGGCTCGCCCCCACGATCACCAGTGCATTTTCCGGTCGTCCGATGAGCCCTTCGATGATTGGCAGCCAGCGGGCATTGCGGTCTGTCAGAAACTTTTTATAAAGCGCCGGGTGTCCAGCAAAACTTTCCTGCATCATTCGATCCAGTTTCTTGAGATTGCCCGATTTCCAGAGCGCGAGCATTTCCGGAAAGAGGATCTCGACCAGATCCAGATCCGTCAGGGTCCGCTTTAAAAATGCTTCCTGCTCCATCCGGCCCAGTTCGAAAAAAAGAGCCAGCTGCTCCTGGACCGATTCCAGGGGCAGGATTTTTTTTACATCCCGCCGGGCGTTCTGGTAAAAATAGCGGTCCAGGCCGTAGCGCGGCAGGTAACCTCTTTGGCGCAGTTCGAACATGGTCAGCGTCAGGGCACAGACCCAGGGCTGCAGCCCCTCGAATTTGACCATATCCAGCCCCTGCTTATCCAAATACCGCTCCAGCATCCGCAAAGTTTGCGGCGACAGGACATCCCGGATGAGACGCCCTTTGGGCAGCAAGCTGTGCTGCATCATCAGCGTCTGCGTTTCCGGCCGGTCCATCTGCGCCAGATCGGTTTCAAAGACAATGACACTGCTGTCGCGGTAGGCCGCCTCAAAATCTTCATCCAGGGGATAATCCCACCGGCTGAGTAAGTGGATGGACCCCAGCAGGTATACCGTATTGCGATCCGATGAGACTGACCACAGGCATTTGCTGCCGGTCTGCCCGGAAGCAGCTGGATTGACGCATATCCCCAGGAAAACGAGGGTCATGACAACAGCCCGGCGCGCGATCTGTCCAAACTGACGTTTCCAAGGCATGGTTATCACTTTTGGTGAGGGTTCATGCTTTTTCATGAACTTTTCATTTTCCGTTCACAGGGCGTTCATCCCTCTGGGGTAGGCTTTTTTCAAGCTTCGAAAGTATAAATTTACCACAAGTCTGGTAGCGATACCAGCCCGTTCATTGAAAAGGAGGCGCCATGCTATTCCTACGACAATTCCGAATTGCACTTTTATTAACCCTTTGTATGGGTATGTTGGCCCGGGCCGGCTGGGCCGAACCGGCCGCGACCAAAACCCTTTCACCCTATTTCCTCATTGAATCCGGTGATCCGGCCATCGACCGGTTCCCTTTGAAGAACACCGATGTCAATGTCACCATCAGCGGGGTGATCGCCGCTGTCACGGTGCTGCAGACCTATACCAACGACGGCACGCGCCCGATCAGTGCGCGTTACATTTTTCCGGCCTCGACTCGGGCAGCGGTGCATGGCATGCAAATGACCATCGGGGAGAATGTGATCACCGCCCGGATCAAGGAAAAAAGGCAGGCTGAAACGACCTTTGCGGCTGCCCAAAAAAAGGGTAAAAGTGCGGCTTTGCTCAAACAACAACGGCCCAACGTTTTCAGTATGAACGTGGCCAATATCATGCCCGGCGACACCCTGGACATCGAGCTGCATTACACGGAACTGCTGATCCCCACGGACGGCACGTATCAATTCGTTTACCCCACCGTGGTCGGGCCCCGTTTTTCCGAGCAGCCGGAGGCTGCGGCCCCCGACGCCGAGCAATGGGTGCAGAACCCCTACCTGCCCCAGGGCAGCCGTCCGGTTTCTGGATTCAACCTGCGTGCCAGGATCTCCACCGGCATCCCGCTGGCTGCCCTGGTCTGTCGATCCCATGACATTGATACCAGCTGGGAGAGCGAATCCGTGGCCGACATCACTTTGCGTGACCCGGAGAACCTGGGTGCGGACCGGGATTACATCCTGGAGTACCGCCTGGCCGGCAAACAGATCCAATCCGGTCTCATGCTGTATGAAAGCGCCCAGGAAAACTTCTTTCTGCTTATGGTGCAGCCCCCCGAAAGGATCAAGCCCAAGGATATCCCGGACCGCGAATATATCTTCGTCGTGGACGTGTCCGGTTCCATGGATGGCTTCCCCCTGAACACGGCCAAGGGCCTGCTCTCCGATTTGATTGGGCATCTGCGCCCCACAGACACGTTCAATGTGGTCTTTTTCGCCGGGGGGTCACGGGTGATGGCGCCGACATCGGTACCGGCCACCTCTGGCCATGTGGCCCAAGCACTGCGCTTGCTCGACCATCAGCGGGGCGGTGGCAGCACCCGCCTGCACGCAGCCCTGCAAAAGGCGCTGACCCTGCCCCGCGCTGAAGCCAGCGCCCGCAGCGTCGTGATTGTAACCGATGGATACATCTCTGCCGAAAAAGAGGTCTTCCAGTTAATCCGCAACAACCTGAACCGGACAAACGTCTTTGCTTTCGGTATCGGCAGTTCCGTCAACCGCTACCTGGTGGAGGGTATCGCCAAAGCCGGCCTGGGGGAACCTTTTATCGCCACCGATCCACAGTCGGCCCGCTCGGCCGCCGGGCAGTTTCGGGAATACATCCAGGCCCCCTTGCTGACCGGTATAACCGTCAATTTTAGCAGCTTCGATGCATACGATGTCGAACCGGCGGCCATTGGCGATCTTTTCGCCCACCGCCCGGTCATTATCCAGGGCAAGTGGCGGGGCGCGGCCACCGGTGCGATCGAGGTGTCCGGCACCGGCGGCAGCGGGAAATATGGGCAGACCTTTCACCTGGCCGACACACCGCCGTTGGAAGCCAACCGGGCCTTGCGTCCCCTGTGGGCCCGTTCCCGCATAGCCCGGCTGGCGGACTTTAATTTCCACGGCCGAAACGGTGAAGAGCAAGCTGCGATCACCTCGCTGGGATTGACCTATAGCCTGCTCACCGACTACACGGCCTTCGTGGCAGTCCAGGAAACCATACGCAATCCGGAGGGGCAAAGCGATGCGGTTACGCAGCCTCTGAACTTGCCGACCGGCGTTTCCAACCTGGCGGTCAGCGGCGGCTGCGCCAGTGTGCCCGAACCGGAACTGGCGCTGCTCCTGGTCGGCCTGTTACTCTTCCTGACAGCGCGCAGCCTGTATCGCCGACTCCGCCTGACAGCCGGCACCGGGAGGCGGCCATATGCAAGCACTATCTAAAATGAGACTGCTTTGGGGGCGCCATAAATCCAATGCTGTTTATTATGGCTTCATTCTAGCCATCGCCATTGGTCTCAAGCAGCACTATAGCGTGGCCGGTAGTGACGCATTGCATTGGATTCTGGGCCCAACAGCCGGGCTGGTCGAAATCCTCGGTGGAATTCCATTTGAATATGAAGCCCTTACCGGGTACATCAACCGTGACGTACGGGCCGTCATTGCGCCGGTTTGTGCCGGCGTTAATTTTTTAATTATGGTTTTCGGGATGACGGCCTTCCAAGGTGTGGCCCGACTGATTGGCCCGGGTCGCAAACTGGCGTGGCTGCTCGGTGCCCTGGGCGGCGCCTACCTGCTGACCATTCTGGTGAATGCCCTGCGCATCATGGTATCCATCTACCTGTATGGTGTCGATCTGCACGGCAGCCAGGTGACGCCCGCCGGCCTTCATCGCGCGGCCGGGGTCTTGATCTATTTTTGCGCCTTGTCGGCCATCTATCCCGCCGGCGGCAAAATCATAGCCGGCATCCAAACGCCAATCCCGGCCCGGCGGCCGCCGGACCGATCATACCGCTGGTTTGCAATGGGCCATCAAGGTCTGGTCCCGCTGCTCTGGTATACGGGGATCACGCTCGTAGTGCCGGTGTTGCGTCGCTTCGAAATTGCGAGCCAGTCCCAATTTCAAAACCACGTTCTAACCGTGTTGACCGGCGGCCTGCTGGTATTCAGTATTTTTTTAATCGGCCAGCTGTGTTACCACCATATAAAAGCATGTTGTAAAGAATCCTGGCCCAAAGGACGAGGTTCTAGATTGCCCCTTGCAGGCGCGTGCGACCAGAAAACGCATCCATAGCGTGGCCGGATTCAGGGGATTAGGCCGAAGACTGAAGGCTGAAGAAAAACCCTAAAACCAATCAGGCCGAAATGATTGTATAGAAAAAAGGACGGCTGCGAATTGAGCGACTCTTGGTTCTTATGGTTTCACCTTCAGTCTTCAGCCTTCAACCTTTTAACCTGATCAGTTTTACAATCACTTATGGCATCACCAATGCGCACTGACCCGGCCCTGTGGATCTGGTTTTAAAGACGGAATTTAGAGACAGACGGCCATGAATCCAAAAATCCTGATCGTAGAAGACGAACCGGCCATCGCAGATACCATCCAGTATGCCCTGGAAACCGAAGGCTTCGATACCCGGCACCTGGCGGCCGGCCGTCCCGTGCTGGACATGCTGGAAAACGCGGTCATCGACCTGATCGTCCTGGACATCGGCCTACCGGATATCAGCGGGATCGAGCTATGCCTGGAAATCCGCAAGCGGTCGCCGGTTCCCATTATCTTTCTCACGGCCCGGGACGCGGAAGTGGACCGGGTGGTAGGCCTGGAAATCGGCGGAGACGATTATGTAACCAAACCGTTCAGCCCGCGAGAACTGGCCGCCCGGGTCCGGGCGGTATTGCGGCGAGGCACATCCCCGCCGGAGGCAGCTGTAACAGCGCCTGATTTTGGACTGGATGAATCCCGGCGCCTGATAACCTACTTTGGCACCCCCCTGGAGCTCTCCCACTATGAGTATCGGCTCCTGCGGATCTTCATCCAGCGCCCGGGGCACGTCTATTCCCGCGAGCAATTAATGAACCTGGCCTGGGATGAACCGGAAAGCAGTATGGACCGGACCGTGGACGCCCACATCAAGAACCTCCGCGCCAAGCTCAGATCCGTTCGGCCGGGCCACGATCCCATTGTGACTCATCGCGGTGTGGGCTACTCTCTGAAAGAGGACCTATGAAACTGGGCGCTCGTATTTTCCTTTGTTATATCGTGATTTTCGCGGTCTGTTTCTACTACCCGGTGGACTGGATGCTGACCAACCTGCGCACCCGCTACCTGGAAGGCGTCGAAGACCCGCTGGTAGATCAAGCCAACATCCTGGCCGGCCTGGTTGAGACCGAGTTTGAAAAAGACACCTTCAAACCTGAGCACCTGGCGAATGTGTTTCAGCGCGTCTACCAACGCCGGCTCGATACCCGGATCTACGACCTTGAGAAAGGAGGGGTGGACCAGTGGATCTATATCACCGACCGAAATGGCCGCGTCATTTTCGATTCCCAGAACCCTGACAATATCGGCGAAGACTACTCAAGCTGGCGGGATGTGCGCCTGACCCTGGAAGGCCGTTACGGTGCCCGGACGACCCGCAGCAACCCGGATGATTTGACGTCTTCCGTACTTTACGTTGCGGCACCTATTCGGGTACAGGGTGAAATCGGCGGTGTATTGACCGTGGCCAAACCAACCGTCAACATCAACAGCTTTTTAAAAACCGCCAAACCGCGCATTGTCGCGGTCGGCAGTTTGGCCGCGGCAGCGGCCATTGTGTTAAGCCTGGTGGCCAGTTTCTGGATCACCCGGCCCATTCGCCGGCTGACAGCCTATGCCGATGACATTCGCGCCGGCCGCAGCGTAGACCTGCCGGTTCTCGATAAAAGTGAAATCGGCACCATGGGCCAGGCCTTTGAAAAAATGCGGATCGCTCTGGAAGGCCGCGAATATATCGAACAATATGTGCAAACCCTGACCCACGAACTGAAAAGTCCTCTGTCGGCTATTCGGGGAGCGGCGGAACTATTGGGCGAAAAAATGGAAATGCAACAGCGCAAGCGCTTTCTGGGCAACATTACCAACGAAGCCGGCCGCATCCAGGACCTGGTGGACCGGATGCTGGAACTGGCCTCCCTGGAAAGCCGTTCCATTCTGCCGGCCGTGGAGCCGGTTTCCTTTAACACGCTGGTAAAAACGGTTCTGGAGAGTAAACAGCCCCTGCTGGCGCAAAAAAACCTCACGGTCGAATTGTCACTGGAGGCGCAGGCCGTGGTGCCGGGGGATAAATTCTTACTGCGCCAGGCAATCAGCAACCTGATCCAGAACGCCATAGATTTCAGCCCGGACAACGGGGTGCTGGCGGTTACCGTGACCACCGCAGACAAGCGGGCCTATCTGACTATCATGGATGACGGCCCCGGGATTCCCGATTATGCCGAGCAGAAGGTATTTGAGAAGTTCTATTCGCTGCAGCGTCCCGGAACGGGTAAGAAGAGTACCGGGCTGGGGCTCAATCTGGTGCGGGAGGTGACCAAACTGCACGGCGGAGAGATAACCCTGGCAAACAGAGCCGGACAATCAGGCGTCCAGGCGCTATTGAGCCTAAAGCTGGTCTGAAATCAAATCCCGCAACCGATCCAGGCACCCCCCGTAAAAATGATCCGCGTCCGGTATGATTTCCATCCGGGCCGCCGGGTTCCAGCCGGTAATCAGAGGTGCGACCATCCCGGGTGGGGCAATCTCGTCCCGGCCGCCGGTCACCACAAACGTGAGCATCGGGATGCTGACCACCCCCGCAAATTCAATGAACGCAACCGGCGGAGACACCATGATCTGGCGGGCTACCGGCGCCATATCCGCTGTGATATAGGCGTTCACCCAGCTGCCGAAAGAGTAACCGGCCAGGCTGACGTTGGCCGCGCCCCGCTGGGTCAGGCAGTCCAGGGCCGCGACCACATCCACCCTTTCACCCCGGCCGTTGTCGAATTGACCCGTGCTGCGTCCCACACCCCTGAAGTTGAACCGCAGGCAGCTGTACCCGGCCTGGATATAGGCATCGGCAACAGCCTGGACCACCGGGTTGTACATATCGCCACCATACAAAGGGTGGGGATGGGTCACCACCACGCCTTGATCAGAGCTTCCTTTGGCAAACAATCCTTCCAGGGTAAGGTCGCCCGAACTGAATTCGATTCGTTCCATGGTCTATTTCATTTTTTTTAATATATTGACAATGCGCGGGCCGAACTCTTTTTTCTGCCAGTTTTTCAAGTCCGCCAGGGCAGTCAGGTCCCGGAGGCGGCGGGGACAGTGGGTGGCCACGGAAGCCAGCTGCGCTTTGGTCAGCAGCAGCGGTGGATCCAGGCCCAATTCTAATGCCTCACGGTCACGCCACTCTTTCAGAGCTACAATCCGGTCCGGCACCTGGGACGGCAGTTGGGGTGCTTTTTTGCGAGGGTACCGCGGCAGTTTGTCCGGGGTTACCTTAAACCCCTTTTTGACCGCCGTGATAATGTCTTTGCCGTGCATGGCAACTTGCCGAGGACTCAAAACGCCCATCCGCTCCAAAGTGGTGATGGAACGCGGCCCCCGGGTGGCGATCTTGACCAGCGCACCATTACCGAATACTTTGAACAGGGGCCGATCCTTGCTGCGGGCGATCTTGCGCCTGAGCTTGAGGAGTTCCTCGAGTGCGGCCAGCTCGATCCGTTTGAGCTTCCCGGCCCCTTTGCATTTTAGAAACAGCGGGGTTCCGTCATTGACCGGCGGCCGCACCCGGCTCAAAAGGGCGCACTCTTCCTCCACCCAGGCAAGCCGGCCCTTGGCCTTGAGTTCCGCGGCCAGTTCGGCGGCCAAGGGAACCAGGTGGACGGCGTCTTTGGCCGCATACGCCATCATTTCAACGGGCAGGGGGCGCACCGACCAGTCCTTGCGCTGGAATTTTTTATCCAGTCGGACGTCAAACCGGCTTTTCAGCACGGCCTCCAGACCGGTCTCGCGAATACCCAGAAACATCGAAGCCAGCTGGGTATCGAAAAGGTGCTGGATGTCGATTTCAAAATCCCGATACAGCGAGCGGACATCATAGTCCGCGCCGTGAAACACCTTTTTTATCTGCGGATCGGCAAACAGGGGCTTGAGCGGGGTCAAATCAGGCAGGACGAGGGGATCGATAATGGCGCTGACCCGGGACGTGGCCAGCTGCACCAGGCACACCTTCTCCTGGAAATGGTGCATGGAGTCAGCTTCCAGATCCACGGCCAATACGGGTTCGGAGTCGATCTCAGCTACCAGTTCTTCCAGCCCGCGGGCAGTTTCAATTATCCGGTATTGGTTTTCCATATGTCCCGGCCAGTCTTTCAGAGCCGCTCGGAAAAGTCAAATTTCACTTGACCGATGATGGGAATTCACCTACCTAACAAAGCGTACATTTAACGTGTTATTTGAAGTGGTTTTGAAACCACTTACTAAAATTATCAGCACAGGTGAACAGCCGATGGTCAACATAACACTTCCCGATGGAAGCATAAAGTCATTTGAAAATTCCCCCTCAGGCCGAGATGTGGCCCTGAGTATTTCCGAGGGTTTTGCCCGCAACTGCGTTGCCGTGGAATTGGACGGGGCGATCACGGACTTGAGCACCCCCCTACCGGGGGATACCGCCATCCGCCTGATCACCAAGAAAGATCCGGAGGCCATGGAGATCCTGCGGCACTCGGCCGCCCATGTCATGGCCCAGGCGGTCCTGGAACTCTATCCCGAAGCCAAACTGACGATTGGGCCGGCCGTCGAAGACGGGTTTTACTACGATATCGACATGCCGCCCGTTTCCGAGGACGATTTCGACAAGATCGAAGCCGTCATGAAGAAGATCATCAAAGCCAAACTGCCCTTTGTACGTGAAGAGGTCCCCAAGGACGCAGCCCTGGATTTTTACAAGGACGAACCTTACAAGCAGGAAATGCTGGCGGACCTGGAGGACGGTACGATTTCATTCTACAAGCAGGGCAATTTTACGGACCTGTGCCGCGGCCCGCACCTGCCCCACACAGGATACATTACAGCCTTCAAGCTGATGAAGGTGTCCGGCGCCTACTGGCGGGCCGACCAGAACAATGCCCAGCTCCAGCGCATCTACGGAACGGCCTTTTTCGATAAAAAAGCGTTGAAAAAATACCTGCATTTCCTCGAAGAAGCCAAGAAAAGGAACCATCGCAAACTCGGCATTGCCATGGATCTGTTCAGCTTTCATGACGAAGCACCGGGTATGCCGTTCTTTCATTCCAAGGGCATGGCTGTCTGGAATGTCCTCCTGGACTACTGGCGCGAAGAGCACGAGCAGGCCGGCTACGTGGAAACCAAAACACCGATCATGCTGACCCGCACCCTGTGGGAACGCAGCGGCCACTGGGAAAACTACCGCGAAAACATGTACACCTCGGAAATCGATGAATTCGAATATGCGATCAAGCCGATGAACTGCCCCGGCGGCATGCTGCTATACAGCTCCCAGCCCCATTCCTACAAGGACCTGCCGCTGCGCCAGGGCGAGGTCGGCCTGGTCCACCGGCACGAACTCAGCGGCGTGCTGTCCGGCCTGTTCCGGGTTCGGGTATTTCACCAGGACGATGCCCACATTTTCATGACGCCCGACCAGATCCAGGACGAGATCCTCGGGGTGCTGCAGCTGACCGAGCGCATCTACAGCACGTTCGGCCTCACGTTTCACTTGGAGCTTTCCACCCGCCCGGAAAAATCGATCGGCAATGATGCGGATTGGGAAGTGGCTACGGAAGGTCTGCGCTCCGCCCTGGATCGCTATGACCAACCCTACAAGATCAACGAGGGTGACGGCGCCTTTTACGGCCCCAAAATCGATGTCCACATCCAGGATGCCCTGGCGCGTACCTGGCAGTGCGGTACCATCCAGCTGGATATGTCCCTGCCGGAAAGATTCGATCTTTTCTACATCGGCAAGGACAATGACAAACACCGCCCGATAATGATTCACCGGACCATCTTTGGTTCCATCGAACGGTTCTTCGGCATTCTCATCGAGCATTTCGCCGGCCGCTTCCCCTTATGGCTGGCCCCGGTCCAGGCGGCGCTGTTGCCCATCAACGATGAACTGGCTGAATATGCGGCAGCGGTTCAGAAAACCCTGGAAGCCGCCGGCCTGCGGACCGAACTCGACCGCCGGACGGAGAGCCTGAACCGGAAAGTACGGGACGCCCAGCTGGCCAAAACGCCCCTTATTCTGACCATCGGGGGCAAGGAAAAAGAAGCCGGGACACTCTCGGTGCGCACCCTGGACGGAAAAGTCCGCTACGGGATTGACCAACAGGATTTCTTGGACCAGGTCGTGGAACACGTGAAAGCGCGAAAGCTAGACTTTGATGTCTTCCCGGATTCTTAATATTATCGGGATGTAACTGCCCAAATTCCGCCTGAAATACAGGTAACCCTCCGGAGGTAACCTTTTGACGGTATCCAGATTCATGCACTACTGGCTACCGGTAATTGTTTATTGTACCGCCATCTTTATCCAATCTTCCTTTCCCACCACCGAAAAGCTCCCAGCGTGGCCTTTTCTGGATAAAGTCCTACATGTAGCGGTTTATGCCCTGCTGGGATTTTTAGTGTTCCGGGCCGTTTCCACCGGCAGATTGGCCAAAAATCTCAATTTAGCTCTACTTATCAGTGCCTTATTCACCGGCTTGTACGGTTTAAGCGATGAATGGCACCAGTCTTTCGTACCCGGACGGTCGCCCGAGGTAGCCGATGCCCTGGCCGATCTGATCGGCGGAATTCTCGGCGCCGGGCTCGGGTGGTTGCGGTTCAAACGGATTGACAAATCAGCTAGCCTTTTGTAATGATTACAAGCTTCAAATAGCGTGACGAATTGGTAAAAAGAGGCCTTAAAAACCTCTACCAAAAGGAGGCCGACCAGACCATGACCGATAAGCAGACCCTCACCATCAACGGCTATCAATTTGAGTTCGAAACCGGCGACTCCATCCTGGATGTATGCCGTCGCAGCAGTATCGATGTACCGACCCTGTGCCATCTCAAGGGGGCGACCCCGACGGGGGCCTGCCGCATCTGCGTCGTCGAAGTTGAAAATGCCCGCAGCCTGCTCACCGCCTGCTCGACACCCGCAGCGCCCAATATGGTAATAGAGACCGAATCACCGGCCGTGGTCACGGCCCGTAAGGAGATCCTGCAGCTGCTGCTCTCCTCCGGAAATCACAATTGCGCCATCCGCGGCTCCGACAACAAAGACTGGACCGGTTTTCAGATGAAAGTCCGGGAGGATGACAACAGCGACGAACTCTGCCCGGTCTGGGGTGACTGCCGCCTGCAGGACCTGGCCTACCACTACCAGGTAAATGGGGAGGGCTTTGATGCCACCGAAACCCGGTACCCCATGGAAACCGTCAACCCATTTATCGTGCGGGACTTTTCCCGCTGTATTCTCTGCGGCCGCTGCGTTCAGGCCTGCAATGAAGTGCAGGTCAACAATGCCATCGATTTCGGATACCGGGGAGCGGCAACCAAGATCATCGCCGCTGGAGACAAACCGCTGAACGACTCCGATTGCGTCTTCTGCGGCGAGTGTGTCCAGGCCTGCCCGGTGGGCGCGCTGGTCGAAAAGGATGTCCGCTACCAGGTCCGGCAGTGGGACACGGAAAAAGTCCGCACCACCTGCAGCTACTGCGGGGTCGGCTGCCAGCTCAACCTGCATGTCCGGGACAACAAGGTCGTCAAGGTAACCGGCGTCGAAGACCTGCCGCCCAATAACGGCAGCCTTTGCGTCAAGGGTCGCTTCGGCTACCATTTCATCGATTCTCCCGAACGACTCACGGTTCCCCTGGTGCGCAAAGACGGCGAGTTAAAAGAGTCTACCTGGGACGAGGCCCTGGACCTGGTCGCCCGGCGCTTCAAGGAAATTCGTGATACCAGCGGCCCCGACAGCACGGGGGTGTTAACCTCCGCGCGCATCACGAACGAAGAAAACTATATCGCCCACAAATTCGCCCGGGCGGTCCTGAAAACGAACAACATCGATCATTGCGCCCGCTTGTGACACAGCTCCACCGTGGCCGGTCTGGCCGCAGCTTTCGGAAGTGGCGCCATGACGAACACCATCGCGGACATTGAAACCGCCGATGTCATCCTCGTTACCGGATCCAATACCACAGAAAACCACCCGGTCCTGTCCAGTTTCGTCAAACGGGCCGTAACCCAGCGCGGGGCCAAACTTATCGTGGTCGATCCGCGCAAAATAAAACTTACCGAGTACGCCGATCTCTGGCTGCGCCAGAAGCCGGGCTATGATGTGGCCTGGATCAACGGCCTGATGCACGTGATTCTCGAGGAAGGCCTGCAGAACCAGGAATTCATCGACGAGCGCACCGAAGAATTTGAGGCCGTGGCGGAGACCGTAAAAAAATATACCCCCGCCTACGTGGAAGAATTGACGGGGATCCCGGCCGACGATCTCGTCGCGGCCGCCCGGCTTTACGGCCATGCCAAGGCCGGCAGCCTGCTCTACTGCATGGGCATCACCCAGCACACCTCCGGGGTCGACAATGTGAAGTCCCTGGCCAACCTGGCCATGTTGAAAGGCAATTTGGGCAAGCCGGGCGGCGGGGTAAATCCGCTGCGCGGGCAGAACAACGTGCAGGGCGCCTGCGACATGGGCGGGCTGCCCAATGTCCTGACCGGGTACCAGCCGGTCACCAGCGAAGAGGCCATCAAGAAAATGGAAGCGGCCTGGGGCGTCACCGGGCTGCCGACCGAAATCGGCCTGACCGTCACCAAGATGCTGCCCAAGGCGCACGAAGGTGAGTTCAAGGCCATGTACATCATTGGGGAAAACCCGCTGGTGTCCGATGCCGACCTTACCCACGCAAAAGCCTGTCTGGAACACCTCGACTTTTTGGTTGTTCAGGATATTTTCCTGACCGAGACCGCCGAGATCGCCGATGTGGTCCTGCCCTCGCGCTGCTTTGCCGAAAAAGAGGGCACGTTTGTGAATTCGGAACGGCGGGTACAGCGGGTGCGCCAAGCCGTGGAACCCTCCGGAGAAGCCCGCTACGATTGGGAGATCACCTGCGAAATCGCCCGCCGCATGGGCTTTGACATGTCCTACGCGAACAGCGAGGAAATCTTCGATGAAATTGCCCGGGTGACACCCTCCTACGCCGGGATTTCTTACGCCCGCATCGAAGACCTGGGAATTCACTGGCCCTGCCCCAGCGCAGACCATCCCGGGACCCCCATTCTGCACACGGCCCAATTCACCCGGGGCAAAGGGCTGTTCCACGCCGTCGATGTCCAGCCGCCGGCTGAGGTGACGGACGATGAATATCCCATGTATTTGACTACCGGCCGTCTCTTGTACCAGTATCACACCGGCACGATGACCATGAAATCCGAGGACCTCAATGTAAAGGCCCCGGGCAGTTTCGTGGAAATCTCCGCGGCTGATGCCGACCGCTATGATCTGGCGGATGGAGATATGGTGGAAGTCGCCTCCCGCCGGGGAATGATCCAGGCCAAGGTCCAAATTTCGACCAAAGCCGTCGACGGCACCGTGTTCATTCCCTTCCATTATGCCACGGCGGCCGCCAACATGTTGACCAACGCGGCCCTTGACCCGGTATGTGGCATACCCGAATTGAAGGTGTGCGCCGTAAAGTTGTCTAAAGCGGCCTGAACCGATCAGCGAGCGCTAACCCTGTAACTTGCTACGGGGTTAGCGAACGAATCTAAAGTAGAAAAATGCCCTACTGGGGAAGATTCCCCTTAAATTGCTGCGGGGATCGTTCAATGATCGCATAATGATGCCTAAAGCCCGGTACGTATGGTTCGTATCGGGCTTTATCTTTTGCAGGTCTGAATCCCGCTGGTCCCAATGAAACCGGAGGCCCAACATGAGTGCCACTATTAAAAATGAATTGCGTATGCCGAGGGAGACTCTGCAGTTATGGCGGTTGGAACGACTGGTGGATGTCATTTTTGCCCTGGTCATCATTCGACTATTCACGCTGCTGCCCCGGCCGGAAACCATGGAGACCGGCTGGTGGTCACTCACCGACATGCTGTTGAACAATAGCAGCGACCTGCTCATGATCCTGGTGGGCATGGTGATCGTTATTATCTACTGGATCCAGCACAATACCCTGAGCGGCTATCTTGTAAGAACCAACAATACGCATACCGCTATCGCCATTATGCAGCTTTTTGCACTGCTGCTGTTTTTTTATGCGATCAGGATGGGATCAACATTTGCAGGCACCGTTGAAGCACGCGTTCTGGAAAGCGGCACCGCGGCCCTGGTGGGGATCGCCTCCGTAATCGGCTGGGTCTACGCCACGCGCAATAGGCGTCTGGTGTCGACAGACCTGCCGGAACCGGAGGCACGGGATGTTTTAATGCGCACCATGACCGAGCCGGCCGTGGCACTGTTGACCATTCCCTGTGCCTTTATTGGACCGGTTGTTTGGGAGATCGCCTGGCTGGCATTTATACCGGTATCCCAGATTATCAAACGCCTGGTCCCGGAACCTGCCGCCAGCCGGGATACAAGGCCGTAACGGACAATTGCAGGCAACTGATCCGGTTAAAAGAAAGCCCGATAATTTTTACCAGGACCCGTTTGCGGCGCCGTCCGTCGAATTCACCGTAAAAGATCTGCTCCCAGGTACCGAAATCCAGGCGCCCATCTGTAATGGCCACCACCGATTCACGGCCCATGACCTGCCGCTTCATGTGCGCATCGGCGTTGTCTTCCCCCAGGTTGTGACGATAACCGGATACCGGCTCGTGGGGGGCTATTTTTTCGAGCCAGAGTTCATAGTCATGATGCAGTCCCGATTCGTCATCGTTGATAAACACCGAAGCGGTAATGTGCATGGCGTTCACCAGTACCAATCCTTCCCGGATGCCGCTCTCCATCAGGCAGGCTTCCACTTGCGGGGTGATGTTGATAAATGCCCGGCGAGTGGGCACCTCGAAAAACAACTCTTTGCGATAGCTTTTCATAAGCGTCCCCTCATTGCTGTTGATGATGATGGCAGGATTCTATGCCGGATCCATCCTGGTTGTCTACCGGGAATTTAAGACAGTGCCGCGGTGAAATGATGTGCGCCGCCATAGAAAGCCGCCGGGAAGTCATGATGCCGCCGGTTGCGGAACAGCGCACCTATCGGTTCTTTCAATTGCAATGGATTGATAAGGCTGGACAGGCTCGTCAGGGAGACTTCACCGCCATTCCGGGACGGCTGCTTTTGCGCTGGCTGTCCACGTAGGCGGCCAGTATCTTGGCGGTCGTCCGGGGCGGCGGGACCTCCATATACTGATAGATCACAGCCATCGCCATTTCATGGGCCAGGATATCTTCAGAAAGCTGATCGACACTCACGAAGATGGTGTGTTGTTTGCGGCTGTACCAGGCGCGACGCTGTTGGCCCTCGCCGACGGTTTGTGCCAGGGCCTCTTCCATCTTTTGGTGATCGGAATAAACCATGATCGTGACGCGATCAACCATTTTGCGCATATCCAGCAGGGTCTGGACCTCCCGGAACAGGGCATCCACTCTGGATGCCAGCATGGCTTCAGACGCCGGGTCCAAGGCAAGCGGATACAGGGCGCGACCGAAGGCCGCAAGTCCGGGTTGTTGAAGGTAATGAATAACGGTATATTTTGTTTTCAGACTGGCCCAGGGAGAGCTGCCCGGTGATGGCCAGGCGGGTGTTTCACTGCCGGCTACTGCGGTTAGGCGACGCACCGGCCAGGCAAAGGCATACTTTTTCTTGTTCAGAAATTTCTTGTTGCCGTAATAGAGGTTGACGGCCCAGGCATACCCCGGCCCGTGGATATGATCGTTCTGGGTCCAGTAATCCAGAAAGGTCACCACATTTTCAAAAGGACTTTGCATGGGCAGGGCCGGGCTCTGGTTGGCGGTGTCGACAATCGAGGCAAATTCTTCTTTCGTGGGCAGTCGCCAGTCGGTAAATCCGGCATACTGCAAACCACTGCAAAAGGCGCCGGCTTCCTGCCAGGTGATGGCTCCCAGGGTGGCTTTGCCGCTTTTGAGCCATAACAGGCCCGTCTTCCGATCCAAGATGGTGCCATCGCCCCGGTCGTCAAACCGGTTGGCGGTCGCTGGCCCCGACTGTCCGCCGGTGGCAGCCGTAATCACAGGCATGGCCAGGACCAGGGCCGCAGCGATAAATAAGGCCCCCAAAACTGAACGCGGGATGCGTATACCGGTGATTATCATGGTTGCTGCCCTTTTGCCCGAACCCGATCTTTCACCATCCGGCCGCTTGGCTGAGTACCCAAAGGAGCCAGGGAGAAAATCAGGGAATATAATTGAATGGTTGCCATATACACCGCCTACCCGCGCTCCAATTTGAAAGATGCGTCTATTTTCTGCCCGAGGCCGGTCAACTGCCGCGCCAGGGCATTGGCATCCTGCGAATCGGTTGCCGTCTGGGCCAACTCTGCCACCATCGTTCGAATTTCGCCGACCTTGCCATTCAGGCTGCCGGTCATGTTGTTCAGACGCTTGGCGATATCGGTAATCTGGTCATGTTCCCGCAGGTGGATATCCCGGGTCAGGTCGCCCTCGGCAATCCGTTGCAGTTCCAGTTCAAACCGGTATAAGGGGCCGGCTATTTTATGCGAGACAAACAACGTGACCAAGATGGAAGCCAGGGAAATCAACCCCAGGTTAATGAGATTCGTGTAAACAACTGCGGGTAAGATGGCCATTGAGGTTTCACGGACCACCAATCTTGAATCCTGAAAGGATGAGGTCAGCGTCCCCTGGGATAAGGTGAGCAGCAGGGCGGTGGATATGCCGGCCCCTATCAGGATAAGGAGGCAGAAGCGCAGCATGAATCTGAACTGGAAGCCCTTTTTAACGTAAACCTGGCGTCTTTTATAGGTATGTTCTGTTGCGGCCATGCCGGTCTCCTTCTCAGTCTTTGAACAAATTGTCTTCGTCAATGGTAACGGTGGCGTTCTGGCGTAAATCGGCCACCCAGCGGTCCAGGGCCTGGGCCCGTCTCTTTTCCTTGAGCTCGACCATGATGCCGTCGCGTACTTCGGCCAGCGGCGGCAGGTAGCCGCCTGCCATTTTCAATTTTTCATAGTGTCCCTGGGTATCCGTTTGCGATACGATCAACGTCCGGTCAATCTGCTCGCCTTTGAGTTCCAAAAGATCCCGAATCAGGGTGGATTCCCAATAGCGTTCGATGGCCCTGACAAACTTGGGCTGCCGGTCCAACCGCTGCCGCTGGGCTTCCTGGATGAGCAGTTCTCTACGGATAATCTGCTCCAGAAACTCTTGTTTGGCTTGCCGGGTCACTTTGAAGTCCCGGTTGAACTCCACCTCGGCCTTTAACTGGCCGAGAAAATCCGCCCGGGTCAGCTTGTACCCATTTATATCGGCAATGATCGGGGAATTGTCCGGGCGGCCTTGCGAACAGGCCGGTAATACCAGGACCGGGATCAGTACAACCAGGTAAATAATCCGTAAATTCATACCAGTTCCCTCCTTCGAGGAAGCACACATGTTTGCCTGTCAGGTTTTCTCAGTTCAATATTTTGGAGCTATTAGAGGCATCGGCAATCATTTGTCAAACTTTAGGCCAAAAGTGGAAAAACAACAGAGAAGTTGCCTAATTGATGGAATTCCGCGGGCGATGGTTTGACAACCATCCGGCCAGCACATACTATGCGCCCCCAGCGAGGCATATGATGCAGAAACCGGATATCAAAAAGATACGCAACCTTATTCCCCACGTTCGGGGTCCGGAAAGACGGGCCGCCCGCCGCAGCCTGAATCGACTGGTGGGCAAACAGGCAAGACCGGTGCTTTCGCCGGACCAGATTCAAAAATTAACCACACTTGAAACCCGCCTGCGCGCCTCCATCGCAGCCCGCCAGGCCCGCATCAAAAACCGCCCTGTTCCCGTTTTTCCGGCCAACCTTCCGATCACGGCCAAAAAGGATGACATCATCCGGGCCATCCGCCACCACCCGGTCATCATTGTTGCGGGAGAGACCGGATCAGGCAAAACCACCCAGATACCCAAATTCTGTCTGGCTGCCGGGCGGGGGATTGATGGAATGATCGGCTGCACCCAGCCACGCCGAATCGCGGCAACCACCGTGGCCCGACGGGTTGCGGCTGAACTGGGGGAGCCGTTGGGTCAATCGGTGGGCTATAAAATTCGCTTCCAGGAAAAGACGGCGACCGATGGCTATATCAAGATCATGACCGATGGTGTATTGCTGGCCGAAGCGCAGGGCGATCCCTGGTTGCACAGCTACGACACCCTCATCGTGGACGAAGCCCACGAACGCAGCCTCAATATCGACTTTCTGCTGGGTATTCTCAAAAACCTGCGGCGCAAGCGCCGCGACCTCAAGCTGATCATTACTTCGGCCACCATAGATACCCAGAAGTTTTCCAGGGCGTTTGACAATGCGCCGGTGATTGAGGTTTCCGGCCGCATGTATCCAGTGGACGTCCACTACCTGACACCGGACAAGACCGTCGACCCGGCTGAGCAGAGCCATATCGAATTGGCCGCTCTGGCCGTGGATCGCATTGTGCGGGACAATCCGTCGGGGGACATCCTGGTCTTCATGCCCACCGAACAGGGTATCCGTGAAACCGCTGAACTTATCGAAGGCCGTGCGTACAAAGGGGTGGTTGTCATGCCGCTGTTTGCACGGCTGACGGCCGCCCAGCAGGCCCGGGTATTTGCTCCGGCTCCGGGCCGCAAAATCATCATCGCCACCAACATCGCGGAAACATCAATCACCATCCCCGGCATCCGCTACGTTGTCGATACCGGCCTGGCCAGGATCAGCCGCTATATGCCGCGATCACGCACCACCGCCCTGCCGGTCTCTCCAATCTCGAAAAGCAGCGCCGACCAGCGGATGGGTCGCTGCGGCCGGGTTGAAAACGGGATCTGCTTCCGGCTCTACACCGAGGAAGAATATGCTTCCCGGCCGCTGTACACCAGCCCGGAAATTTTACGCGCCAATCTAGCGGAAGTCATCCTGCGGATGATTTCCCTCAAATTGGGCAACGTGGAAAGCTTCCCCTTTATTGACCCCCCCGCGGAAAGAAATATCAAAGACGGGATCGACCTCCTGCTGGAACTGGGTGCCATCGTACCGACCGGTAAACAAAACAAAAGAAAACATGCCAGTCGTTTCCGGCTGACGAATACCGGCCGGATGATGGCCCGCCTGCCGATCGATCCGCTGCTTTCCAGGATGCTGGTGGCCGGTCGGGAGCACGGCTGCGTGGCCGACATGGCCATCCTCGCGGCCGCCTTGAGTATCCAGGACCCGCGGGAACGCCCGGCTGATAACACCCAGGCAGCCGACCAGGCCCAAAAAGTCTTCGTGGACCCCTTGTCGGATCTGGTAACCCTGCTCAATATCTGGCAGCAGTACCACGATACCTGGAAGCGGAAAAAGACAACCGGCCGTATGAAAAAGTGGTGCCGGGCCCACTTTCTCTCTTTTCGACGCATGCGTGAATGGCGCGATGTGCACCACCAAATTCGGGAGATTCTACGCGAACGCCGTTTTGAGCGCAAAAGCGCTCGGGGGCCTAAACAGGGGCCCGCCGGGAAGCACCCGACCGACCACAAGGCCCTTTTCGGGGAGCGCTACGCGGCCATTCACAAATCGGCGCTAAGCGGTTTTCTATCCAATATCGCCGTTCAGAAGGAGAAGAACATCTTCCAGGCGGCCAAGGGACGCGAGGTCATGGTGTTTCCCGGATCAGGACTGTTTGATCGCACCGGGCGCTGGATCATGGCCATCGAAATGGTGGAGACCTCCCGGCTGTTTGCCCGCATCTGTGCCCGCATTGATTGTGATTGGCTGGAAAAAATCGGCGGCCATCTGTGTCGCTATACCCACCTCGATCCGCATTGGGAAAGAAAACGCGGGGAAGTCGTCGCCACCGAACAGGTCTCTCTTTTCGGACTGGTAATCATCGCCGACCGGCGGGTGTCGTATGGGAAGGTGAATCCCAAACACGCCACCGAAGTGTTTATCCGCCAGGCCCTGGTAGCCGGCGATATCCGGAGGCCGCCGGGATTCATACAGCACAACCTGGCCCTGGTAGCACGTATTCGCGGCATGGAGGACCGTATCCGCCGCCGGGACATCCTGGTTCATCCGGACGAAATGGCGGCCTTTTATCAGGCGCGTCTTGAAAGCGTTTACGATATCCGCACCCTGCGCACCCTGCTGAAGAATAAGGGTGGGGATGACTTTTTAAAATTGACGGAAGCGCATTTGTTGAACTATAGCCCGGAACGCAGTGAGCTGGACCTCTACCCGGACAGCATCGAAATCGGCCATAGTGAGTTTGGCTGCACTTATCGATTCCGGCCAGATGGTGAGGACGACGGCCTTACCATCGCTATTCCGGCTGCCCGGGCAGCGGCCCTGCCGGCCGAGCAAATCGATTGGCTGGTACCGGGTCTCTTCCGTGAAAAAGTCGATGCCCTGGTAAGGGGACTGCCCAAGAAATTTCGAAAACAACTGGTGCCCGTGTCCCGGACAGTCGATATTATCATCCACGAGATGCAGCGTGATAAAGGTTCGCTCGCGACCAGCCTGAGCCGGTTTTTACATCGGCGCCTGGGCGTGGATATCCCGGCTGCCGCCTGGCCGGTGGCCGCCCTCGCACCGCACCTGCAGGCCCGGCTGGCCATCACCGATTCCCAGGGCAAAAGCATCGTGACCAGTCGCGATCCGGCCATATTGCAAAAGCAGAAGGCCGACGGCGAACCCGGTGGCCGGCTGGCGCAACTGCGGGCCGAATGGGAGCGGGACGAGATTGCCCCCACAGCCTTCCCCGACCTTCCAGACACCCTGGAAGTCCCTATTCCGGGGGCCGCGCCCTGGGTAGTATATCCAGCCCTGGTAAGAGAAGAAAATTGTGTCGCCCTGCGGCTATTTTCCGACAGTCAAAAGGCGCAGGCCGCTCATCGGGTTGCCGTTTGCTGGCTGTACGCGAACCATTTTGCCAAAGACCTGAAGTTCCTGCGGCGAAAACTGCTGCTGCCGGATTACCTGGCCCCATCCGCTCGGCATTTTGGCGGCAATCATGCCGTGGAAAAGCAGATCGAGGAGACCCTTTTGAGGGAATTTTTTGCAAAGAATATTCGCAGCGGCCGCGAATTTGAAGCGCATGCCGATGCACTGGCACCCGGTCTGATGTCCAGCGGAGACACGCTGCGCAACCATGTGCAAACAGTGATTGAACAGTACGGCGAAACCTTCACGGCTCTGGATGGTTTGCGCCGGAAATCTTTCTCCAACGGGCCGGCGGCCGGGCTTCTGGAAACCCTCTTCGCCGAACTGCGCAAACTGGTTCCGGAAAATTTTATAGCGCTATATGAGGTCCAACGCATGCCCCACCTGGTGCGCTATGTCAAAACCATTGCGATCCGGGCGCAACGGGCCCAGGACGCCCCGGATAAAGACCGTCAGAAATCAGATCTGGTCGCCGTCCACACCGATCGCTTGAATGACATGCTGGCGACTTTCACAGATGAAACTTCAGCGGCGAAAAGAGGTGCGTTGGAAAGATACTTCTGGCTGATCGAGGAATATAAGGTGTCCCAGTATGCCCAGGAATTGAAAACCGTAGAGAAAGTCTCCCCCAAGCGCCTTGACAAGGTACACGCGGACATTTTGCGGATCGCCTGACACCCCACCGGCTTGCCACTTTATGGCAAGGCAACCTCCATGACGTTGCCACCGTACTGATGCACGGAATCATGGGCCCGGACGGTCACCTTGCGGATACCGGCTGGTATGCCAACCCCGGACAGGCTGCGGGTAAAGGGCTGTTCGTTCACGTGGGGATGGTATAAGGTTCGCGTCCCATAGACAGTGCCATCTGCGCCGACGACATCCCATTTGTCCGCGTAATGGTCCCACCCGGTATCTTCATGCTGTATTGTAACGCTGAAATGATATGTCTGTTTACCGGTTTTACGTACCTCGACCTTGAGGACATCTGCCTCACCGGCCTGGATAGCAATCGGGCAGCTCAGTAAGACAACAACCAGGACAGTTGATAATATCCGCATGGCGCCCCCTTTGTCTGGTGGGGTTACAGGGCATACAATCTTTTTATTCCGGACCGGGCTCGTCCAGTTCATTAAACAGCAGCAACATGGCCAGGGCTACCGGCGCGGCCAGGGTATGGGTCTGCTCGGCACTGACCAGCCCCTGGTCCGACCCGGCCAGGGCTTTTTTCAATTTACCGAATAAACCTTTCGCCGGTTCTTCACTGCGTGGCAGACGAACCACCTTGGCCATGGGCCGCTTGCCGTGCATGAGGACCCACTCGCCCGGAGTAGCCATCATGATGCGATCGGGAATGCTCTTGCGCGGGTCGACCAGACGATAGACCTCCCGATCCTGATCGTCCAGCAGAGCCAGCATCGTGCGGTATAAGGGGTTCATCACCTTGCCCAGGATCTTCTGATCGAACTGCATGGCAACCCGCTGTTGGGGATCGGTGATAATCCAGCGCGATGGCATGATACGGCGATTGGGTTTCATTTGCCAGGTCTGCTGCTCATGATCCCGGATAGATTGGGTTTTGAAAACCGCCCGGCCAATGAGGTCGCAAGTTGCCAGAACCGTCGCGGTACGATCATCGGTCACCGTATAGGTGTTTTTGTACTTTTTCGGCCGGTTCTCTTTGCGGTAGGTTGTACGAATACGGTATACGGCCTGATCGTCGGGTGTGCTCATAATGTTTCGCTATACCTGATATTCGCGGTATAAACCAGCAAAACCTGTAATGGTGAAAGGACTACCGCCCGATGGGCCCACAACCCTGGGCTCCGCCAGTCTTAAGACGATCGCGCTCTAAAGTCACGAGCCACAGACGTTCCAGCAGACGCCCGTCGATGGCTATAAGGCCGATGAAGATCAGCCCCATCCCGGTAAAGGCGTTCCAGCCAGGCCGCTCCCCCAGAACCAAGACGCCAAGGATAATGGCGCTGACGGGGATGAGAAAGGTAACCAGCAACAGGTTGGTGGCCCCAGACGTTGCCAGCACCCGGAAATAGATGATGTAGGCCAGGGACGTGCTGACGGCCGCCAGGCCAAACAAGGCTGCAACAGAACCCATTCCGGGGGCCAACTGCCAGGGCTGCTCGACATACAGCGCCAGGGGAAGGATCATTACCGTCGAACCGCACAGCATGCCGGTTGCGACCACAACCGGATCGATCTTTTTAAAACGTCGTCCGTATATGGCCGCAAATGCATATGACAAGGCCGCGCCCAGCACTGCAATCTGCCCCAACACTTCAACCCCAAATCCCCTCAGGGCTTCGATGCCGATCATTGCCGCCACCCCCATCCAGCCTATCAAGACACCGGCAAGGCGGTTGATGGTCAGACGTTCCTTACGGGTTAAATAGTGGGCCAGGACCACGCTGAAGATAGGGGTGGTCGCATTTAAAATGCTGGCCAGGCTGCTTTCGATGTGGATTTGGCCCCAGACAATGAGGCAGAAGGGAATCAGGTTGTTCAAGGCCCCCATTAGGAAAAACGCACCCCATAACCGAGGTGACCTGGGCATCTTTTGACCGCGTAACCGAACATACACCAATAGCAAAAACGCTGCGAGGCCGACCCGACCCGCAACGATGGTCAAGGGCGTCATTTCTTTTACGGCCACCCCTACAAAGAAGAAGGAGCCGCCCCAGAGGGTGGATAAGATTACTATGAGTCCCCATTCTTGGAAACCCATTACACGGCTTACAACCGCGGACTGGAGATTGTCCGATGTGTCTGTTGATAGTTTCAATGCGGTACCAACGGCTTTCATTTTTTGTCTCCTGGTTGACGATGACGATGCTGCGCATCCCTATCAAATGGTTTCACGTATTGATAATCCTTTTATTAAAAATCAACCACCCGAATCTTGCTAAAAACATCAGCAAGATTCGGGTGGCCTAATTCACATAGCTGGACTATGTTTGCGGTAGCATGATCAAAAAAGGAGCTAGCATGGAACTACATGATTTTTCGCATCAGTCCGACAATTTCCGGCGTATCGAAAAAGCCATTCAATACATTGAAGAGAATTTTAAATCCCGACCGAACCTGGATCAAATTGCCGCCAGCGTGCATTTGAGCCGGTATCACTTCGACCGCTTGTTCAAGCGGTGGGCCGGGGTCAGTCCTATCCAGTTTATGCAATATCTGACCCTTGACTATACCAAGCGCAAACTGGCCCGGTCTCAAAGTATTTTGGAGGCGTCTCTGGATGCCGGGCTTTCCGGTCCGGGACGCCTGCATGACCTGTTTGTCACCTTCGAAGCCATGACCCCCGGTGAATTTAAAAACCAGGGGGCCGGGCTGGAAATTTCGTACGGAATCAGTACCACGCCATTCGGAGAATGCCTTTTGGCGAAGACGAAACGCGGAATCTGCCATCTGGGATTTGCGGAAGACGGCCAGCGCCCGACTGACCAGGATCCGCTTATCCTAAAATGGCCCAGGGCAACTTTGATCGAGAAAAACCACGAGATAGGTCCCGTCATCAAAGATATCTTCAACCCTGAGCATGGCCGTGACGCCATCCCTTTTAATCTGCATCTTAAGGGTACCAATTTTCAGATAAATGTATGGAAGGCGCTGCTAAGGATACCGGAAGGGTGGGTGGTAAGCTACCAGGACATTGCCGCCTACCTGGGACGCCCCAAAGCGTTTCGGGCCGTAGCAAACGCCATTGCCATCAACCCGGTCGGCTATCTTATTCCTTGCCACCGGGTGATTGCCAAGTCCGGGAACATCCATCGCTACCGCTGGGGCTCGGCCCGTAAAAAAGCACTGCTGGGCTGGGAAGCGGCGCACACTCGAACAGCGTGAAAAACCAGACTAAAACAGCCCACGTTCAATCCCTTTCGCCCCCCTGCAGGTAGGCATTGAACGTGGACTGTTAAATTTTACACTCCCCAAACTTACAAACTGCTATCATCGAATATTTTTCAACCGCAGCACCGAGCAATTGGCATTTTCCATGACGCGGTGGGAGCAGGAATTGGAAAACACCTCGTTCACTTCACGCTTGCGGTTGTGGTAGACGACAATCAGATCGGCCCCCCACTTGTCGGCGGCCTTGACGATCTCTTCCCAGTTTTTGCCGGTCTTGATGGTATACGTAATCGGTTCCTGGCAGTTATCCTTTATAAAGGCTTCTAGCGTTGCCCTGACCTGATCTTTGGCTTTTTTCACCATCTCTGCCGATATAAAGGATGCCACGATCGGCATGCTGTATCCGGGCATGACGCTTATCAGGCGGATTTCGGCACCAGTCAGTCCGGCGATTTTAAGGGCTTTTTGATATACGATCGCGGCGGTTTTCGGATAATCAATATCTACCGGCACCAGTATCTTGTTAAACATAGTCTACCCCCATAATGAAGTAACCAGAACCCATCTCATAAACGTCTTTTGGTCCAAACTCGGTGTTGGGCGCTCAGAATGAATCCTCGAAATACCCTATGTATTCCACCGGTTTACGCCCCACATCTGAAGAATACAATAAGCGGGAAGTCCCGCAACGCGGGGCTCCTCACAGCCGCCTTGATTTTGAACCAAAATCCGTTTTGGAGATAGGTTCTAAAAATAGAACGCGTTTGTCGCTCCTGTTAAAACGCCGCAGGTAACATGCATTACCCAGCAAGAGCGTTACGTAGCCGCGGCCGCTTCCAGCTTGCGGACCCGACCGCGTTGGAGAAACCCGATCAATCCCAACAGCAGTATGGCCGGAATCACCATCAGTTGCTTGGGCGGTCGCTTCGTCGGCACCTGGACATTGAGGATTATCTGGTCAAAATCAAGGCCGGCCTTCTCGGCCGGGCTGGAAAAGACGATGTTGTCGATTACGGTTTTGCCGTCTTCCTCGCGCGTCTCGATGCCGACCCCCGCCAGTCTCTCTGCGGCGGTCTTCTCATCGCCCACCGGCAGCATGACCGTTTTAGTGAATTTTTCCTCGGTGCGCATATTCTCGCCTTCGATCATGATCCGGATCAGCGAACCGGGCTCCATGCCCCCCACGATCTGCTCAAGCTTGGCCGGCGGTTCTTCATGCAGGGGCGGAAAAATCCGATCCCACCAGAATCCGGGTCGGAACAGGGTAAAGGCGATCAGCAGCAGTGCAAGGGTTTCCCAGATGCGGCACTTGGTAAGCCAGAAACCCTGAGTACCGGCTGCGAATACCAGCATCCCGACAACGGCAATCACGATGACGGCCAGCAGGTGGACCCAGTTGGCCACGCCGATGATCAGCAGCTCGGTATTGAATATGAACATGAATGGCAGAATCGCCGTCCGGATATCATAGGTAAACCCCTGGATACCCGTGCGGATGGGATCCCCGCCCGAAATTCCGGCGGCGGCAAATGCCGCCAGGCCCACCGGGGGCGTATCGTCCGCCAGGATTCCGAAGTAGAAGACAAACAGGTGCACGGCAATCAGTGGTACGATCAGTCCGTTCTGGGCGCCCAGGTCCACGATGACCGGCGCCATCAGGGTTGACACGACAATGTAGTTGGCGGTGGTGGGCAGCCCCATCCCCAGGATCAGGCTGATCACAGCGGTGAAAAGCAGGATCAGCATCAGATTCCCGCCGGAGATGAACTCGACGAACTCGGTCATCACCAGCCCGATGCCGGTCAGGGTAACCGTCCCGACGACGATACCGGCTGCCGATGTGGCCACGCCGATGCCGATCATGTTGCGGGCCCCGTTGACAAAGCCTTCGATCATATCGGCAAAACCGGTCTTGAAGGCAAAGTCTTCCCCCTTGGCTTTACGGAAAAACCCCTTCAGGGGTCGCTGGGTCAGCACGATGAAAATCAGCAGGACCGTGGCCCAGTAAGCCGACAGGGACGGTGAAAACCGTTCCACCACCAGGCACCACATCAATACCACGATGGGCAGCAAAAAGTAGTACCCGGCCTGGGCCGTCGGCCCCAATTCGGGCAATTCGTTGATTTCCGTACTCTGGTCAAGTTCCGGGACCTTGCAGGCAAAGGCAATCAGGGCCACGTAAGCCGCAAAGATCAAAACCGCGACAATATAGATGGCAGCCCCTCCGGTGACGGTTTTGATCCAGCCCAAACCGTAGTAAGTGACCCCGCCCAAGATGATGATGAACAAAATGGTCATCACGAAGGAGAGCACCTTCGAAGTAAACGGCCGCGCCGCGCCGGGTTTTTTCATGCCCTGGAGCCCCATCTTACACGCTTCCAGGTGCACGATGTAGACCAGAGCAATGTAGGAAATGATGGCCGGCAGGAAGGCATGCTTGATAACATCTACATAGGAGATGCCCACGTATTCCACCATGAGAAATGCGGCCGCCCCCATGACCGGCGGCATCAACTGGCCATTGGTCGAGCAGGCGACCTCCACCGCCCCGGCTTTCTCCGGCTTGAAGCCGACTTTTTTCATCAGCGGAATGGTAAAGGTTCCGGTGGTCACCACGTTGGCGATAGAGGATCCGGATACAAGGCCGGTCAGCCCGGAGGAAACGACCGCCGCTTTGGCCGGCCCCCCGCGCAGATGTCCAAGCCCGGCAAAAGCGGTCCGGATAAAATAGTTGCCGGCCCCGGCGGACTCCAACAGAGCACCGAACAGTACGAACATGAACACCATACTTGTAGATACGCCGAGGGCCACCCCGAAGACACCCTCCGTGGATAGCCAGTAGTGGGACATGCCTTTGCTTAGACTGGCGCCTTTGTGAGCAATAACATCCGGCATATGCATTCCACCGAACGTATAGATGATAAAGACCGAGGCAACCACCATCAGCGGCGGTCCCAAGGCCCGGCGGGTTGCTTCCAGCAGGGTTAACAGACCGATAATGGCCACAACCAGATCCACCTGGGTCGGCGCCCCGGGACGATCGGACAATTCCACGTAGAAGATCCACAGGTACGCAGCACACGCTGCCCCGACCAGCCCCACAATCCAATCCTGAATGGGGATATAACTCCGGGGGGACGACTTGAAGGTTGGATAAGCCGTATAGGACAAAAAGACCGCAAAGGCCAGGTGGATGGCGCGCGCCTCGGTGTCATTCAAAACGAAGATATTAAATATAAACGGCAGGGGCGATGCATACCAGAGCTGAAACAGCGTCCAGATCAGGGGCACATAAAAGAGAACTTGCTTGGGTATCGCCCCCGTGGGATTACGGGCGCCCGTCTCAGTTTCAGCGAGCATCTCATGCACAGCGTCTTCATTTACCTCGTGGGTTTTTTCATCTTGTTCGCTCATCGAAGCTCTCCCTCCTGGAGGGTTTACAAATAGTAACAGCCGAACCGGTTACAGCAGCCCCTTCTCTCGGTAGTATTGCTTGGCGCCTTCGTGCAGCTCGGCGGAGATTCCGTCACGCACCATTTTCTCGGGCTGCAACACGTTGAAGGCGGGATGCAGTTTGCGAAAATCATCCAGGTTCTCAAACAGGGCCCGTACAATCTCGTAGACGGTATCGGTGGCCAGATCGGACGATGTTACGACCGTAGCGGTTACCCCGAACGTCTTGACGGGATCGGTAATGCCGGGATACATGTTGCCGGGGATTTCCGTATAGCTGTAGTAGGGATTCGCGGCGACCAGTTTATCGATCACCGGTCCGTCAACCGTCGCGATGGTGGCGTTACACAATTTGGCTGCTTTGGATACCGAAGCATTGGGGTGACCAACGGTGTACACCATGGCCTGGACACGATTATTACACAGGGCCAAAGATTGTTCGGAGGCGTTAAACTCCTCCACATGCTTGAAATCTTTGTGGGACCAGTTCATGGCCTGCATGACGACTTCCATGGTGGCTCGCTGCCCCGAACCGGGGTTCCCAATATTCACCTTGTGGTCCACAATTTGATCCAACCGAGTAATACCGGCATCCCGGCGTACCACCAGGGTGAAAGGTTCGGCATGCAATGAAAACAGGGCCCGCAAGTTGGTAAAGGCGCCGTCCATAAATTTTACCGGCCCGGTCCCCTTGACCGCGTGGTATTGCCAGTCGGATTGGGCCACGCCGATATCCAGTCCGCCATCCCTCACGTTGCTCAGGTTATACAGCGATCCGGGCGTATCCAACACCTCACAGACGACCCCTTTGACCTTTGTGTTGATGATGCGGCAAAGCGCTTTGCCGGCGTAGTAATAGACGCCGTCCTTGCTGCCGGTGCCGATCATAATCTGTTCATCGGCAAACGCCGCAGCCGGCACTATAAACACCAAGCACAGCAGCCATGCGCCCCAACATGTGACTAACTTTTTCATGGGTGTTCACCTCGAACCAGCGGGTATCCGGTCGGATTTTCATCAGGTGACCGGTTTGTTAAGAAACTGTTTGAAAGCCCCCCGGGCAGGCGGTGACCGCCCCGGGAAGTAACGGCCCTCGGCCGCGCTTTGCGGTTGACCGGCGGGCTTTGAAGCAATTCCTGAACACAGAGAGGGGCCCGGGGCCCCTCTCTTTCAGGTCAGATTACAACCAGCCTCTCTCTTTGTAGTATTTCTTGGCACCGTTGTGCAGCGGTGCGGAGAGGCCGTCTTTGATCATCTCGGCTTCTTTCAGGTTTTTGAAAGCCGGATGCAGTTTCTTGAACTGGTCGAAATTGTCGAAGACCGCCTTGACCACGTTGTAGATAACCTTGTCCGGAACTTTGGAGGAGGTTACAAAGGTGGCGCCCACACCAAAGGTTTTGGTGTCGGTGGCGGTTCCGCGGTACATACCGCCGGGGATAGTGGCCGTCCGGTAGTAATCGTTGTCGCGGACCAGTTTGTCAATTTTCATACCGGCCACTTCCACCATCACCGAGTCACAGGAGGTGGTGGCTTCCTTGATGGAGCCGCTGGGATGACCGACGGTGAATACCATGGCGTCAATCTTGTTGTCGCACAAGGCTTTGGACTGTTCGGCGGATTTCAGCTCGGAGGCCAGTTTGAAATCGCCCTTGGACCAGCCATAGGCCGCCATAACGACTTCCATGGTACCGCGTTGACCGGAACCGGGGTTGCCGATGTTGACCCTTTTACCTTTCAGTTGGGCAAACTTCTTGATACCGGAATCTGCCCGGGCCACCACGGTAAAAGGTTCGGGATGAACAGAAAATACCGCCCGCAGGTTCTTGTTGGCACCCTTGTCTTTGAATTTGCTGGTACCGTTATAGGCGTGGTACTGCCAATCGGACTGGGCCACGCCCATGTCAAGTTCGCCGGCAGCTATGGTGTTGAGGTTGTAGACGGAACCGCCGGTGCTTTCCACCGAGCAGCGAATCCCGTGGGTTTTGCGGGTCTTGTTAACCAGCCGGCAGATCGCGCCACCGGTGGGATAGTAGACACCGGTTACGCCGCCGGTCCCGATGGTCACAAAGGTCTGCCCGGCCTGAACCGGTTCGGCCGAGGCACCCACCATGAGCGCAAAACCAAAGAGCAGTGCAATTGTAAAAACGATTCCCTTTTTCATCTGTTCCTCCTTATTCGTGGTTATTAAATGCCTGGAACCGGCACGGTTGCATGCGGGTCCTGGGATTTGAAACACAAGTGCTCGTTTCGCGTTTTATCCCCCTCCTTTCAATAGAATAAGATGGCTGTATAGTTCCTGATTCTAGAAACTTACTGTTATAACCCGATCTGCTTAGAAAAGATTGTCCCGGTGAGGTTGTCTATGGAAAACGCAGGTGGTGCAGCGTGTTGAAACGCACCTGCTCGGCAACGCCTTTTCCGCTTTGGGATGCACAACCTCTTGCAATGGATGTTGGAATTCAACAAGAAAGCCGTATGGTACCACAGTTATCTTGCGATTTCAAATAGATATTTTGTGTTCACCGGTATCCGGCAATGAGCTTCTCATAGGTTGCGGCCTCATCCAGTTTGCCGCGTTTGCGGCAGCCGGAGGCATAGATGGTGGCCTTTTTTACAAGCATATCGATGGCGGCCGCTCGTCGCAGGGGCGTCAACGCCCCATCCTCAAGCAGTTTCTCGATCGATCGAATGCGGTAGCGATCCAGGCCGGCCATCCGGGAGAGTTGGTCCGCGTGTCCGCCCGTTTTGATGATCAGGGGTGTATCGACCAAGTATATCGGATGGCGGGCACTGATCCGCAGCCAGAGATCGTAATCCTCGCAGGCCGGCAGGGTTTCGTCAAATCCGCCGATTTCAATAAACAGCTCCCGGCGCAGCATCACAGCGGAGGGACTGACCAGGCATAGGGCCAGGGACGCCCTGAAAATCCGGCCGGATGGCTTTTTATGCACCTTTTTGGGATTGACCCGCTTCCCGTTCCGGATCCAGATCTCTTCGGTCTGGCAGATCAAGGCTGCGGGGTGGCTGTCGAAATAGGCGATCTGAACGTGCAACTTTTCCGGTAGCCAGTAATCATCCGAATCCAAAAAGGCGATGAATTCACCGCCGGCCGCCCGGACGCCGGCATTGCGGGCGGCACTCACCCCGGCATTGGGCTGTCGGATAACCCGGATATCGGTTTCATAAGCAGCCAGAATGTCGGCCGTGTCGTCCTGGGAACCGTCATCCACGACAATCAATTCAAAATCCCGAAACGTTTGGGCGCGCACGGAATCCACTGCGCGTTTTAACGCCCATCCACGGTTGTAAGTCGGGATGATGACACTCACGCGGGAGCTTGTTTTTGTTGAGGCCATTTCTGATCCTGATTCGCCGTTCACCACAACCGGGGATCCCGAGGCTCCAGACGGCCCTTCTAGGGCGCGTTCGGAGGCATCACCAGGACCACCCGCGAATAGCAGCCAACCCAAGCCAGTCAAAGGCCGTGCGGGTGCTGTGTTTTTCTCATACACCAATTGGCCTGGTTTTGCATCCTGATAGGATCTTTGGCTACCTCGGAGTGCTGGGCATCAGCACGTTAGCACTTAAATTTGTTGATTTTTCTTTGCCCACTTGTTATCTATCAGGTTGCTGTCGGCTGAAGCTCAACCAATGCATCAGACTCAATCTTAGGGAGTGCTTCATGAAAAGAATATGTGCCCTGGGCGCGTTGTGTCTCTTTGTTTTATTGCTGGCCGCCGGTTGCGGGAAAGAGGAAGAAGCAAAGGCACCGGCACCGGAAAAACATGCTGTTCCCCAGCCTATCTTTATCTCCATCGGTACCGGCAGCAGCACCGGCAACTACTATCTGGCCGGCAAAACCATTGCCGAGATCGTCAACCGGGAAATCGGGACCCACAATTTGCGCTGCCGTGTTGAAACCACACAGGGGTCGGTTTTCAATGTGAATGCCCTCATGTCCGGAGACCTGCAGTTCGGCATCGTCCAGTCCGATCGCCAGTGGCAGGCCGTCAAAGGCAAAAATGAATGGAAAGAAAAAGGTCCCCAGGCCGACCTGCGGGCCGTCTTCAGCATCTACCCGGAATCGGTTACCCTCGTGGCTGCCGTGGATGCCGGCATCAGGGGCATCATGGACCTAAAAGGAAAGCGGGTCAACATCGGCAACCCCGGATCGGGTCACCGACAGAACGCTATTGATGCCCTCGAGGCTGTCAACATCGACTACAAAACCGATATGAATGCTGAAAACGTCCAGGCCACGGAATCAGCCAACCTGCTCCAAGACGGCCGCATCGATGCATTCTTTTACACGGTCGGCCATCCAAACCTTGCGATCCGCGATGCAACCACAGGCAATCGGAAGGTCCGCTTTGCTGTCATTACCGGCATTGACAAACTGCTTGTTAAATATCCCTACTATACGAAGAGTATTGTCCGCTCCGGCCTTTACCCCGGGGCTGTGAATGAAGGCGAAATCGCCACATTTGGTCTCAAAGCCACCTTGGTGACCTCATCCCAGGTATCGGATACAGTTGTATACGCCGTGACGAAAGAAGTCTTTGAAAACTTCGCAGACTTTAAAAGCATGAACCCGGCCCATGAACATCTGACCAAACCGGGCATGCTCAAAGGAATGAGCGCCACCTTACATCCTGGCGCCCTGCGGTATTACAAAGAAGCCGGTTTAATGTAGAAGCTATCTCAAAGGGGCCTTTTGGCCCAATCTCGGCGTTTAACACTCGGCTTAAATCCTCAAAATACCCGATGTATTCCTCCGGTTTAAACCTCGCGTTCGCCTTGATCTTGAACCAAAATTCAACTTTGAGATAGCTTCTAATACAAGTTCTCAGGTTCCCGGTTCAACGGTCCCCGTTCCGGGTTGAACGTCTTAAACCCATAGCCCCCCTAAAAGGCTCTGACCTTAACCTCAGAACCCTTGCCTGTCAGGCGAAGCTCGCAGAGCGCAGACTGAAACCTTTGAACCCGGAACCATCTGAACACGCCCTACATACCAACCCCATCAGCCGGCGTTTCGCAGAAGGCACACCGCCCTTCTTCCAAATGGTAACCCCGAATCTGATACCCTACCCGCTCAATGACCACCCGATTGCACCCCGGGCAACTTGTGCTTTCACCATCCGATCCGGGGACATTACCAATGTAAACATGGTGCAGTCCGGCCTCAAGCCCGATGCGGCGAGCCTCGATCAACGTTTTCTCCGGGGTCACCCCCCGATCCTTCAAACGATAGGTGGGATGAAAGCGGCTGATATGCCAGGGTGTATCAGTTCCCAGTTCAGTTGCTAAAAATCCGGCCAGCTCCGCCAACAGGGCCCGCTCGTCATTCAGGCCCGGGATAATCAGGGTCGTCACCTCCACCATTACGCCACCCTGCTTCATCCGGACGAGGGTCTCTTTCACCGGCCCTAATCGTGCGCCGCAATAGTGCTTGTAAAAATCATCTGAAAAGGCCTTGAGGTCTACATTGGCGGCATCCAGATACGGAGCGATCAGGTCGTATGCCTCGGCGGTCATGTAACCGTTGGTCACGAAAACGTTGCTGATGCCGTGCTCCTTGGCCAGGCGGGCGGTGTCGTAGGCCAATTCAAAATAGACCGTCGGTTCAGTGTAGGTATAGGCAATAGTGCGGCAATCAGCGGCCCGCGCGGCGGCCACGATCTCGGCCGGGGTGACCGGTTTGCCCATGATCAAACCGGCCCGATCGGAAGGCATCTGAGCAATATCTGCATTCTGGCAAAAGTCGCATTTGAAATTACAGCCGACCGTGGCGATCGAATAGGACCGGCTGCCCGGATAGAGATGAAAAAGCGGTTTCTTCTCGATAGGATCAATGTTTTGGGCGACGAGTTTCCCATAAACCAAGGTGTGCAGCGCGCCGGCCTTGTTTTCCCGCACCCCGCACAGACCCCGCTTGCCCGGTTTGACAACGCAGCGGTGGCTGCATAGCTGGCATTTGACCTTGGACTCATCACGTGGTTCCCACAGTAGCGCTTCCATGGCGGGGCTCCTCTCAATGCAGATTCCCGGTTCAAAGGTTCCCCGTTCAAGGTTAACAACCTTGAACCTCTGAACCTTTGAACCTGAACCTCGGTTTTAGCCCGGTACAATTTCCGTATGCCCCTTTGCATTGTAACGCAGCGCCAGGGGACGCGTTTTGAAATGGGGCACCAGGGTTACGACCATCCCGGCAAAAGCACCAAACGGGAATCTCTGAATAACCCGGGACTGTTCGATTTTATCCTTGAAGAAACCGCCGGTGTCGGGCAGCTGGCCAATCGTCCGCCAGGCAACGGGTACATCGCCGACCACCGCTTTTATATACTTCTTCAGTTCCCAGACGCTGAAGAAAGTAGCCCGGTTGAAAAGAGTTTTCCGGAACATGCCGCTGACCCGCCGCTGAACGCCTTTGATGGCATAGCGGTTTAAAAATCCGATAAAGAGCCGATCCTTCGCCACCCGGCACGCTTCGGCAAGAACTTTTTCGGGATGGTCGACAAATTCCAGGGTTGTGATGAGACAGGCGTGGTTGAAGGAGTTGTCTTCAAACGGCAGGTCATCCAGGCTGCCGCGGTAAAGCTCAATCCGATTGCCGTGTAATTCCCCAAGGAGATCCAGCATGTAGGGTGAGGGATCGATCGCGGTCAGGCTGATCCCCCGGTCGACGATGGGCAACAGCCGGGAGCCGGCGCAACCGCCGATACTCAACGCGGAGTCTGTTTTCAAAGGGGCGAGCATCTCCATCATCAGCCGACTCTCATTTTCAAGGGCCGACTTGTTGCGGGGATCATCCATCCACCGGTGGTAGGCCTGGGCATCTTTGAAATCGAAGACAGTTCCCATAGCTGCATGTTTAGAAGAATATCGTGGTTAAGTCAACGGCCACCCGGGAAGCAAAAGGCCTGACAGGCGGCCATTGACCGGGATGACAAAAACGTATTCACTCCATACCGGTTGCCGTTGAGACCGGACTGGGCAGCCGGTTGGGAAACTGCCAAACAACCGTTTGGAACACAGCCAAACAACCGTTGTTGCCACTCGCGCGAACACGTCACGAAATCTCTTTTTATTTGTAACCATTTATAATATATAAACTTTCAGTTACGGATGCTAACAAAAGACTAACACGGCCTTAATATACCGGCAATAATTCGGATATAGAGCTCATCCCAATATATACACCATTGACCAAAAGGGAAAAAAATGAGCAGGGAAAAAATACTGGCTGTCGATGATGAAGAGGACATTCTGGAGCTGTTGCGATTCAACCTCAGCCGGGAAGGGTATCAGGTGAACTGCGCCGAATCAGGCGAAGATGCGCTGCGGATTGCGCGGACCAAGCCCATCGACCTCATGGTGCTTGATCTCATGCTTCCGGAATTGGATGGGCTCGATGTTACCCGGAAAATAAAAAATGACCCCAAAATCAAACATATTCCGATTATCATGCTCACGGCCAAGGGAGAGGAGGCGGATGTCGTCAGCGGACTAGAACTGGGCGCCAGCGATTACGTCACGAAACCGTTTAGCCCGCGCATCCTCATTGCACGCATTAAAGCCGTTTTGCGTTCTGCGGCCGGTACACCGCAGGATGATCTGGAGGTACTGCACATCCATGGTATTGAAATCCACCCCGGCCGCAGGCAGGTTACCGTAGAGGATCGGCAGATCGAACTTACCTATACCGAATTTCAGGTTTTGCACTACCTGGCCAAGCGCCCGGGCTGGGTGTTCACCCGGTCCCAAATCGTGGATGCGGTCAGGGGCGACGACTATCCGGTAACTGATCGGTCCGTAGATGTTCAGATCGCGGGATTACGCAAGAAATTAGGTGACTATGGCACCTGCATTGAAACTGTACGCGGCGTAGGCTACAGGTTCAAGGAAGAGGCATGAAGAAAAAAAAGCTCATATGGCAGCTATTTCCAACCTACCTGCTGGTGACCTTGCTCGCCCTTGTGACGGTAACGGTTTCCTATTCCAAGGAGATGAAAAAATTTTACCTGCATCACACGGCTGCCGAACTGACCTCGCGTGCCCATCTGATTTTACCGCAACTGAAAAACCTGCTGGCAGCCCAAGATTACACCGCCGTCAACCAAACCGTGAATACCCAGGCAAAAAACGCCGCCACCCGCATAACGGTTATCCTGCCTTCCGGGGTGGTAATCGGCGACTCAGACGAGAGTCCGGTGCAAATGGACAACCATGCCAACCGCCCCGAAATTGCGAGCGCGTTAAAGGGCGCCAACGGCACCTCCACCCGCTACAGCCGCACGTTACAAAAAAAAATGATGTACGTGGCGGTCCCGATCGCGCTTGACCAGCACGTTATGGGCGTCATCAGGACCTCGGTGCCGGTGACTGCTATCGATCGCAAGCTCGATGAGATCCGCTTGCGCATCATCTTGGCTGTTATTCTTATCTCGGTTCTCATCGCCGGTATCAGCCTCTATATCTCCAGACGGATCAGTCGCCCCATTGAAGAGATGGAAAAAGGAGCCCGGCAGTTTGCCCAAGGGAATTTGGACCATTCACTGACCATACCAGATTCGGTCGAACTGGCCGGGCTGGCCAAGGCCATGAACGAGATGGCGGCTGAACTGGACTGGAAAGTAAAAAGCGCCCTTGCCCAGCGTAATGAAATCCGGACGATCCTGGCCAGCATGGTCGAGGGTGTCATTGCCTTGAATCCCAATGACCGAATCATCAACATAAACCAGGCCGCTGCTGATATCCTTGAGGTTCCCCTGCCAAAGGAGGAGCGCCGCAGTCTTCAGGAGCTTATCAGAAACACGGCCGTGGAAAAGCTGATCCAAGACTCCCGAGATAAAAATGAGCCGACCAATGGCGATATCGTCTACAATAAAAGCAGTGAAAAAACACTGCATGTCCGCTGCGCTCCGCTAAAGGATGCAGACGAGACCCGCATCGGCACCCTCCTGATTATCGACGATGTCAGCAAACTGCGCCAGCTCGAAAATGTCCGGCGGGAATTCGCGGCCAATGTCTCCCATGAGATCAAGACACCGCTGACGGCTATAAAGGGCTTTGTGGAAACGTTAAAACACCACAACATCAAGGATACGGCCGAACAGGAGCGGTTTCTTAATATCATTGATCGTCATGTGATCCGGTTGACGAGTATTATCGAAGACCTGATGAAGCTGTCCGTCATCGAGCAGGACGCCATGGAGAAGGAAATCACTTTCCAGGAAGTGAAACTCATCGACATTCTCCAGGCTGCGGTGGATATTTACGGCAGCGCGGCCGAAGAACGGGATATCACCGTCGTCCTGGCCTGCGATCCGGATATTACCATCGAGGCCGATCCTTCCCTGCTTGAACAAGCGGCCGTAAACCTGCTGGACAACGCTATCAAATACAGCGAACCCGGTGGTGAGGTCATTTTGACAGTCACCGTTTCCGGCAACGAGGTGGTGATTGACTTTCAGGACCACGGCATCGGCATTATGAAGAAGCATCTCCCCCGGGTGTTTGAACGTTTCTATCGGGCGGACAAGGCCCGCAGCCGCCAGTTGGGCGGAACCGGTCTCGGACTGGCCATCGTCAAGCATATCACCCAGACGCATGGCGGCTATGTTTCGGTAGACAGCACGGTTAACAAGGGCTCTACCTTCTCAATCCATCTCCCGTTGACAGTGTCGAGCGAGGTAGAAAATGAAACCTAAAAAGAGAATCGCCCTCGTGGCCCATGATGAGCGGAAGGCCGACCTGCTGGACTGGATTTCCCGCAACGCGGCTGTGCTGAGCAAGCATGATCTTTATGCCACCGGCACGACCGGCGGCCTGGCAGCGCAAAAGTGTGGTCTGGACATCAAGCGGCTGAAAAGCGGCCCCCTGGGCGGCGATCAGCAGTTGGGTGCCATGATTGCGGATGGCAAACTGGACCTGCTGATCTTTTTTTGGGACCCCATGGCGGCCCAGCCGCACGATGTGGATGTCAAAGCCTTGCTGCGCATGTCCGTCCTTTATAATATCCCGTCCGCCTGTAACCGCTCCACGGCAGATTTCATGATCTCCAGCCCGCTATTCAATGCCGATTACACCCCTACCTTAAAAGATTATAGCCACTATATCGGTCGCAAAATTTAGAAAAAAATCGAATTCAGCGCTTTAAAATGTTATGTTTCCGTTGACTTAACCGCTTACGGTGCCCGCAGGACAGGTGTGTAGTTGACTGGCGGTTTTCGGCAAGTAGAACCAAAAAGTGAATGACGGAAACGGATGACATCCAACCTTGCAGACCATTTGAATCGTCCTTTAAAAATCGGCAACCGAACCATACCCGGACGGCTGGTCCTGGCACCGCTTTCAAAGTTGGGCAATATCGCCTTTCGCGAGCTGCTGGCCGCGTACGGCGGTTTCGGCCTGATGTTTTCAGAAATGAGCAGTTCCCGTGCCGTGCAGCAAGGTACCCCCAATATGATCGCAGGGTTCATGTGGCGGCCCGAGGAGTTGGGGCAGCTGGTGTGTCAACTTTTCGGCGACGATCCCGACACCATGGGGCGGGCTGCCCGACAGGTGGAAAAAGCGGGCTTTTTCGGGGTGGATATCAATTTCGGCTGTTCGGTGGCGTCCATATGCCGCCATGGCTGTGGGGCGGAACTGCTCAAAACACCTGACCTGGCCGTCAAGATCGTGGCCGCCATACGTCGCCGGGTTGGCCTGCCGGTATTCGTCAAATTCAGAACCGGCTGGCGGGATGATCCGAAACCGGCCGTGGATTTGGCCCGCCGGCTTGAGGATGCCGGGGCCGATGCCCTGACGTTTCACCCGCGCGTGGCACCGGACCGACGCACCCGCCCCCCAAAATGGGCCTATATCGCTAGGGTCAAGGAAGCCGTCTCAATCCCCGTATTCGGCAATGGGAATGTGTTTACGGCCGAGGACTGCCTCACCATGCTTACGACGACCGGCTGTGACGGCGTCGCTCTCGGCCGGCTGGCCATTGCCCGGCCCTGGATCTTTGCCCAATGGACCCAGGGAAGTAAACCAGACCAAACTATTTTTAAAACCAGCGCCCTGGACATGATCGCTCTTCTTGACAAGCATTTTGACCCCAACGTCGCCATGCGGCGGTTGAACCGCTTTTTTGCCTATTATGCCGCCAATTTTAAATTCGGGCACACCCTCTATGCCCGCATATGCAAAGCGCAGACCTCGGAAGATGCCCGTCAGATCATGATTGATTTTTACCGGGAAGCACCGGAAACCGTGGCCACTCCTAAGATAACGTTACTACGGTAGGCAATCAGATGGTCCCCTTCAGGTAAGCCTGCCTTCGGGTGGGTGGGAATTTTTCGATGGCATAACGCAACATGGTCCGGGGCATTGACTGGTAATGTGCTTTCAGGAATGCCTCCTCGACAACCAGATCCCTTTTTCCGATTTCCCGCAGCATCCAGCCAACCGCCTTATGAATCAGGTCGTGCGGGTCGGCCAGCAGCACTTCGGCGAGGTGCAGTGCATCGGAAAAATGCGCCTGTTTGATATAGTGGAAAGTCGCCATCATGGCTATCCGGCGATGCCAAAGCTCGGCAGACCGGGCCAGTGTGTCCAGCCGGGTTTTCTTCCGCGTTTCCAGCCAGCCGCCGACAATGTGTTCAGCCGAACAGTCCACCAGGTCCCAGTTGTTGATAAAATCCAAACTGGCAAGGTAGAGATCGTAGATTCTGCGACGCTGTCGGGTGTCCCCCTTTTTAAACTGCAGGACCAGGATAAAAAGAGCCAGGTGACGCTCTTCGTGAATCTTCGATTTCAACAGCTTTTTGAGCGCAGGCAGGTCAAGATCGCGATACAATCGGGATAGTCGCCGGAGCTCCGGCACCCGCACCCCGATGAACCGATCGCCCTCCCCATACTCTCCTGGACCCGTTTTGAAAAATCGCATCTGAATGACGGCCCGTTGTTCGTCGGCCAGCACATCCAATTGAGATCGGATTACGGCAAGTGTCATCGGACTTCTTATAGTTTTGCGTGCCGGACAATCTGGCCTTCTATCATGTAGATGACCTCTTCGGCGATATTGGTAGCATGATCGGCCATGCGTTCCAGGTGTCGTGATATCAAAAGCAAATTGATCAGATACCCGACATGATCCGGGTTTTCCCTCAAAGCCCCTTTAATGAGTCGATACGCCTCACTCTTGATTTCATCGACCTCGTCATCGAGGATCACTACTTTAAAGGCGATGTCGATGTCGAAGCTGACCAAAGCATCCAGGCTCATGTTCAGCATTGTTTCAGTTTTGGCCGCCATATCGGCATAATCAAAGACAAAATCGATTCGTTCCTGTTTGTTGATGGTCTGAATTCGCTGGGCAATATTGACCGCCTGATCACCGATTCTTTCCAGATCGTTGTTGATTTTGATCACAGCCACAAGGAACCGCAGATCAACTGCCACCGGTTGGTGTAGCGCCATGATCTTGAGACATTCCTCTTCTATCTCAACTTCCATCTCGTCAATTTCATAGTCATGTTTGATGATTTCTTCTGCGATATCGTAATCATACGAATCAACGGCTTTTTTGGTTTCCCGAACGCGGCTTTCTATCATGGCGCCAAGGGAAAGCAGCATACGCTTTATTTTGTCCAGCTCCCTTTGAAAATGTTTGCTCATGGTCTCTCCTCACGGTTCTAGCACTTACCCGCCGACGGGATCGTTATGAACCGTAGCCATAACACCATCAGGCGTACCGGGAATGGGTCATTCAAGATATCGCCCGTTATGTGCCCAGCGCCAAATGGACAACGGCTGTGCCAAACCCCTACACAGAGATTCATATCACACTTTTAAGCACATAACAATTTGTAATTACAGCTATATCCTTCAATAAATAAAATACTAATAAAGCGCTAACATAAATCTAACAATTTATTTTTACCGTTCGCCAGCAATTTCAGAGGCTCTTTTGCCTGCCGGGATGGAAAGGGAGCTGGTGCGCCCGTTATAATAAGGATTACACCGTTGATGTCACCCACCACATTGATGTTCGTTCTTTTGGGACTATCCGTTGTTGGCTATTACATGGGCCGCCGCAAGGCCTTTTCAGTTACCGGCTCTGCCGGCAGGGTGCAGGAGCTACACTCACGCCCAACTTACTATGGGGCGCTCACCGCGTTGTGGTGCGGCATCCCGGCGGTACTGCTCTATAGTTTCTGGCTGGCCGGGGAAGATACGGTAATCATTCAACTCCTGGTTGCGCAGCTACCAGAGAATATCCGTACCCTGCCGGACGTTGAATTGAAATTGCTTCTCAATAACATCCGCAACCTGGTCAGTGGAAATATCACTTCCGGCGAAATCGATGCCGTTCAGCAGGCTGCGGCGGATCACTACCGCAGCTTGAAAGCCACCAGCCAGGCCGCCCTGGCAGTCATCACGATCAGCATTGCCATCCTGACCGCCCTGCTGGTGCGCAGCCGCATCAAAGCCACGCTGCGCGCCCGCAACCATGTTGAAGAAATCATCAAGTACATTCTTATTGCCTGTTCCACTATTGCCATTTTTACAACCATTGGCATCGTCCTTTCCGTGCTGTATGAAGCGATCCGCTTTTTCCAGGTCATTCCGGTAACGGATTTCCTGTTCGGTCTCGAGTGGAGTCCGCAAATGGCCATTCGGTCGGACCAGGTCGGCTCTTCCGGGGCATTCGGCGCCATTCCCGTATTCCTGGGAACCTTGCTGATATCTGCTATTGCAATGGTGGTTGCCGTTCCCATTGGTTTGATGTCAGCGATCTACCTTTCCGAATATGCCAGCCTAAGAATGCGGGCCTGGGCCAAACCTTTGATCGAAATTCTAGCCGGAATTCCAACGGTGGTATACGGCTTTTTTGCAGCCCTCACGGTGGCGCCTTTTATCCGAGATACCGGTACCGTCCTGGGTTTGGACGTTTCCTCGGAAAGTGCCCTGGCCGCAGGCCTGGTCATGGGCATCATGATCATTCCGTTTGTATCTTCCCTATCCGATGATTTCATCAACGCTGTACCGCAATCTTTGCGAGATGGGGCCTACAGCCTGGGCGCCACTCAGTCCGAAACGATCAAACAGGTAATCCTGCCGGCGGCCCTGCCCGGAATCATCGGCGGCGTGTTGCTGGCCGTGTCCCGGGCGATTGGCGAAACCATGATCGTGGTCATGGCCGCCGGCCTGTCGGCGAACCTGACAATCAATCCCCTCAAGACCGTGACCACCGTTACTGTCCAGATTGTCACGCTGCTGGTCGGTGACCAGGAGTTCGACAGCCCTAAAACCCTGGCCGCTTTCGCGCTGGGCTTGCTGCTGTTTTTCGTCACCCTGATTTTAAACGTGATCGCGCTTTATGTCGTACGCAAGTACCGGGAGCAGTATGAATAATACCCAAAAGAAAGCCAAGCGGACCATCGACATCGTTAATCAAAGCCTTGCCCGGCGCTATCGTGCCGAACGCCGATTCCGCTTTTATGGCATTTCCGCCATTGTCGTCAGCCTTGCCTTTCTCGCCTTTTTGTTTATCGCTATTGCGGCCAATGGGGCCAGTGCGTTCTGGCAGACGTATGTTAAACTGGACATCTATTTTTCGCCGGACACTCTGCGGCAGGCTTCTTTGGCCACCGCCGATTATCAAGGACTCGTCAAGCAGTCGCTGCGCGACTCTTTTCCAGAAGTGAAAAATAGGCGTGACAAGCGGCTGCTGTACAAACTGGCCAGTCCAGGGGCGTCCTTTGAACTGCGCAAAATCGTCTTGAATGATCCTCAAATCGTTGGCCAGAAACGCTCAATCTGGGTGCCGGCCGACGATGACGTGGACATGTTAATGAAAGGTCATATTAAACGGGCAGGACCGGAAGACTCGCGCCGGCTGAAGGATAAGCAACTGGCCTGGATAGACCGACTGATTGCAGAAGGAAAACTGGAAAAACGTTTCAATAAGACCTTCTTCACCGTGGGTGACTCCCGCGAGCCGGAGTTGGCCGGAATCTGGGGCGCGGTCATGGGCTCATTTTTCACGCTCATCGTCACCCTGGCATTGTCGTTTCCAATCGGCGTAGCCGCCGCGGTTTACCTGGAGGAGTTCGCGCCTAATAATCGCTGGACGGACCTGATTGAAATCAACATCAACAACCTGGCTGCCGTCCCGTCTATCGTTTTCGGGTTGCTGGGACTGGCCGTCTTTCTTAACTTTTTCGGTCTGCCGCGCTCCGCCCCGATTGTCGGCGGCCTGGTGCTCACCCTGATGACGCTGCCCACCATTATCATTGCCAGTCGTTCGGCGCTGAAGTCGGTCCCCCCTTCCATCCGTGAGGCGGCGTTGGGGGTCGGCGCTTCCAAAATGCAGATGGTGGTCCACCATGTACTGCCCCTGGCCCTGCCCGGCATGCTGACCGGGACGATTATCGGCATGGCCCGGGCCCTGGGTGAGACTGCCCCGCTCTTGATGATCGGTATGGTCGCTTTTATCGTCGATGTCCCGGCCGGCTTTACAGATCCCTCGACCGCCCTGCCGGTTCAGGTCTATCTGTGGGCCGACAGTCCTGAGCGTGGATTTGTGGAACGAACCTCGGCCGCCATCATTGTCCTGCTGGCCTTTCTAATAACCATGAACGCCACCGCGGTGTTTTTACGCAAGCGATTTGAACGCCGTTGGTAGGTCTCTTCAAATACAGCCATTTTTTAGTCCAATTAAACAAAATAGTAACATTGAACTAACATTGACCTAATACCCCCGGGGTAGACACAACTAGCTTGGTTAACAGTATGGCCATATGCCATACCTGATTTTTTTAAAATTATCTCTACACAAGGAGGAAAAGCAGAATGAAGAAAGCCCTTATCGCTTTTATCGCAATTGCGATGATCGCCACCGCTTTTGGAACGGCCCAGGCCGCATCCGGCAGAAACTATATCAGCATCGTCGGATCTTCAACTGTCTATCCGTTTGCCACCGTAGTCGCCGAGCAGTTCGGCAAGACCACCCCTTTTAAAACCCCCAAAATCGAGTCCACCGGTTCCGGCGGGGGCTTGAAGCTTTTTTGCGCCGGTATCGGCGTTGAGCATCCGGACATCACCAACGCCTCCCGGCGCATCAAAAGTTCCGAATTCGCAAAATGCCAGAAAAACGGCGTCACCGATATCATCGAAGTCAAAGTCGGCTACGACGGCATCGTCCTGGCCAAATCCAAGAAAACCGCTCCGCTGAAACTGTCCCGTAAAGACATTTTCATGGCCTTGGCCAAAGATGTACCGGATCCGAGCGGTGCTGAAAAACTGATCCCCAATCCCTACAAAACCTGGAAAGACGTGAATCCATCTCTGCCGGCCACCAAGATCGAAGTGCTGGGCCCGCCGCCCACGTCCGGCACCCGGGATGCCTTCGTGGAACTTGCCATGGAAGGTGGCGGAAAAAAATTCGGCTGGATCAAGGCCATGAAGAAAAAAGACAAAAAGAAATACAAAAGCATCTGCCACACGGTCCGTGAAGACGGCGCCTACGTCGAAGCCGGTGAAAACGACAACCTGATCGTGCAGAAACTGGATGCCAATCCCAATGCTGTCGGTATCTTCGGGTTCAGCTTCCTGGACCAGAATGCAGACAAAATCCAGGGCTCTTTTATCGACGGGGTGCCGCCGACCTTTGAGGCCATTGCCGATGGCAAATACCCGGTTTCGCGTCCGCTCTTCTTCTACGCGAAGAAGGCCCATACCAAGGTGATCCCGGGGATGAAAGAATACTTGAAAGAGTTCACCAGCGAAAAAGCCTGGGGCGAAGAAGGCTACCTGAGCGAAAGAGGCCTGATCCCCATGCCGGACGTCGAGCGTAATAAGTTTAAAAGTGACGCCGCATCCCTGACGACCCTCAAAGGCGTCAAGTAAGAGGTGAATCGTTAAGTAGACCGGATGCTTGCTCAAGTCCGGTCTACTTTTGTCTTTGCGGCTGTAAATTTGACTTTCTAACTGCAAAAACTATATAAAAGTGATGCTCGGATGATGAAATCCAACACGATAGGCTTGGTAACGACCATGCCGGAAGATAGGGCGACAGCACAAAGGGAAATAGAAGAAGGACGGGTTCTGGTCAGCCGCGAAAACCGGAAAACCGTCGGCGATATCATTGTGGACAACCCGCGCATGACCTGTCGCAACGTAAATGTTTATTACGATGATAAGCATGCTATTAATGACGTATCCATTGATATCGGCAACAATGAGGTTCTGTCCATGATCGGCCCCTCCGGTTGTGGCAAGTCCACCTTCATCCGCTGCCTGAACCGTATGAATGACACCATCGACAACTGCCGGGTCACAGGTGAAATACTGATGGACAATGTCAATATCTACGATAAAAATATCGATGTGGTACCCCTGCGTGCTCAGGTCGGGATGGTGTTTCAAAAACCCAACCCGTTTCCTAAATCCATCTACGACAATATCGCCTATGGCCCCAAGATCCATGGACTGGCGGCCAACAGTGCCGAATTGGATGAGATTGTGGAAACGTCGCTGATCAAGGCGGGTCTGTGGGATGAAGTAAAGGATCGCCTGGATCAACCCGGTACCGGATTGTCCGGCGGCCAGCAGCAGCGGCTATGCATAGCCCGCACCATTGCCGTCAGCCCGGAAGTCATCCTGATGGATGAGCCTTGCTCTGCCCTGGACCCCATCGCCACGGCCGTGATCGAGGAACTCATCACCGAATTGAAAACCCAGTATTCAATTGTCATCGTAACGCATTCCATGCAGCAGGCGTCTCGGGTTTCCCAGCGCACGGCCTATTTCCATTTAGGGGATCTCATCGAGGTCGGTCCGACGGAACGCATTTTTACGAATCCGCGGCACCAGTTGACCCAGGACTACATAACCGGTCGATTCGGATAAGCGAGAAAAACATGACCTTATTCTTTCAAAAAGAGCTGGACAAGATGAAAAAGCAGATTCTTTCACTGGGGGCCATGGTGGAAGAAAGATTACGGCTGGCCAGTCAGGCCATTGCAGACGGGGATCTGCAAATTGCGGAAACCGTCATCAAGAGGGATTATGAAATTGACGATAAGGAGGTGGAGGTAGAGGAAGAGTGCCTGAAGATTCTGGCCCTCTACCAGCCGGTGGCCGTAGATCTGCGCTTTTTGATCGCCGTTATCAAGATCAACAACGACCTGGAGCGGATTGCAGACGAGGCGGTGAATATCGCCCAGCGGGTAGCCAATATTACCGGTAAGCAGGATGGTGTTTTTCGCTTTGATTATTCACACATGGCCGCCATCGTAGAGGACATGCTGAAAAAAAGCCTGGACGCGCTGGTCAATCTGGATGTCGATATTGCCTTCAAGGTTGTCACCCTGGACGATGACGTCGATGACCTGCAGGCGACAGCTTACGATCTCATAAAGAATGAAATGCTTAAAACCCCTGAAAAGGCCGGCTCCCTGATCAATCTGTACCTGATATCCCGCCACCTTGAGCGCATTGCCGATCACACTACCAATATCGCCGAAGAAGTCATCTACCTGGTGGAAGGGGAGATCGTACGCCACGGCAACTATTAGAAGCTATCTCAAAAAAGCCTTTTGCCCCAATCTCAGCGTTGGACGCTCATATCAAATCCTCGAAATACTCTGACGTATTCCTCCGGCTAGGGCCTTCCTTCCGCCTTGGTCTTGACCCGATGGAAGGCCTTGAAACCACTTCTATCCATTAATCTTAAAATTACCAAATACGGCAAAGTCTCCGGGGTACTTCAGTCCGATTTTTCGGTTACGGCCTTGCGGGGGGCTCTTTTGCGGGAGCCTGTTTTCTTGGAAGCGGCCTTACGGGGCGCCGCCTTTCGGGAGGATGCCTTTTTAGGTGCGGTTTTCCCTGCGGGTGTCTTATTGGGGGCCGTTTTACCCTCTGCAGCTTTCTTGCGGGCCGCCGGCCTCCGGCCGCGGCGGTAATTGCGACGTCGCTTCGGGACAGGTTTTCCGTCTTTTGCCGGAGTGGCGGTCTGTTTGTCGGTGTCCGGGCTATCAACCGGGGCCTGTTTTTTGGGTGATTTCGGCTTGAAACCAAAAAAGGTCCCCGGGAAATAATCCTTGGGTCGCGCGGGCAACGGGGGCTCATGCCGGCGCCGAGGTGCTGATTTGCGTGAGCGGCCGCGGGCTCGCTTGGCACCCGGAGAACGCGGGCTGCGTTTCGCCCTGCGCTCGGCCGGCACCGGTCCAGCCACGTCTTCTTCGAACCAGCCGTCCTCCGGCCAGACGACCGGAATCTGGTACTCGAGCAACTCTTCCAGGGGCTTTAAATGAAACACATAGCGCTCACAGGCCAGGGACAGGGCGCGCCCGGATTTACCGGCCCGGGCGGTACGCCCGATGCGGTGAACATAATTTTCCGGGTCCTGGGGCAAATCATAGTTGATGACATGGCTGATGTCCTCGACATGGATGCCCCGCGAGGCTACATCGGTGGCAATTAAGATCTTCAGCTGCCCGTTTTTATACTGATCCATCAACCGGAAACGCTTCTTCTGCGGCAGGTCACCGGTAATGCCCTCCGCCGGCCAGCCATTGCCTTTTAATTTCTGGGTCAACCACTCGACACCCATCTTGGTATTTACAAAAATGAGCATCCGGTGCCACTCTTCACGCTTTAAAAGCCCCAGCAGGAGCGACAATTTTTCATCTTTACCCACGTGGTAAAGTTCCTGGGCGATACTCTTAACGGCAATTTCTTCGGGCGTCACCGAAATGAATTCCGGCAGGTTCATGTATTCGTAGGTGAGTTCCATCACCCGGTGGGACAGGGTGGCGGAGAATAGCATTGACTGGCGCTGGTCGTACTTCGGCATCTTTCTGAGCAAAAACCGCATGTCTTTTTCGAATCCCAGGTCCAGTAGGCGGTCGGCTTCATCGATGACCACGATTTTGACCCCGGTGGTCTTGAAAATCCCCTGCTTCATGTAATCGATAATCCGGCCGGGAGTGCAGATGACGATATCGACGCCTTTCCGGAGTCGGTCGGCTTGCTTGACATAATCGACGCCCCCCACTACCTGAACCATCGTGAGGCCGGTTTTTTTACCTATCAAGCGGGCTTCGTCAAAAATCTGGTGGGCCAGTTCCCGCGTGGGGGCAACGACGAGCGCAGCCGGGATACCGGGCTTGCGGTCCTTCATTTCCATGAGTCGTGAAAATACCGTGACGAGAAACGCCGCAGTTTTACCCGTGCCTGTTTGGGCCTGGCCGGCCACGTCCTGTCCGGCGAGGGAGATGGGCAGTGATTGGGCCTGGATGGGGCTGCACTGAACAAAGCCGGCGTCGTTAAGCCCCTCCAGGAGGACTTCCGGCAGGTTGAATGAGTCAAAACGGGTCTGAGTCAGGAATTTTGGTTTGTCCACCCCATCGGGGGGTGTCTGGGATTGGTTTTCGATTGTTTTACTACTCCTTTTGAAAAGTGTGAAGCCTTTGAATAATGCCATATGTTTCCTGTTGGTGCGGGGGTTTATCCCGCGGTCCTGCTGATGTTGCCCCTTTCGCCCTGGTGGGCGCAATGGAATCTTTCTTATATATTCAGTCAGTTATAATTACAACCATCAAGCCGGCACCGGCCGGTTCACCCGGGTGTATAACCCGTGGCCTTCGAAAGCTGCCGCCGAACCGGGCTTTACTTAGTTAACCTATCGATTATACATTATTTTCATTGTTTTGCAACCCCGGGTTTTGAAAGGTCTTTCCGAACCAGTATCTCGCTGCACCCAGCTAGAAACCCCGCTCATCGTTTTTGCGGTTATCCTCACCCCAGGTGTCGCCGCTTTTTTCCAGGAAGGCGATCGGGCAGGCCGTGCGGAATTTACAATACAAGTCCGGATCGCTGCATCGGCCGCAGGCCGGACACAGGTATATATCGTGTTTCATACACTTGAATTCCGTCTCGACATCCGGATGGTTGACACATTTTCCCATTGTTTTACTTCCGGTTTTCGATCTATGGTAGGGTAATTTGACCATCATCTCCAGGCGATCTGACTGCATGGCGACAGGGCATAAAAACCGTTTGATATTAAAGATTTCCAATAAATTGTCAACATCTTTCCGAGGATTACGGATATGAACGTTCTCATAACCGGACGCCTGCCCGACAGGGTGCTGGCCGACATCGAGGCAACCAGCAAGGTAGTGCAGAACCGGGCCGACCGTCCCATGGATAGGGAAGCAATCCTCCAGCAGATAGATGGCAAAGACGGCTTGCTGTGCATGATCACCGATACAGTGGATTCTGAATTGCTGGACCGGGCCCCCGGATTAAAAATCATCGCGAATTATGGCGTCGGTTTCAACAACATTGATGTGGCGGCCGCTACCCGGCGCGGGATCCTGGTAACCAACACCCCCGGTGTTCTCACCGATGCAACCGCCGATATCACCTTCGCGCTGCTCCTGGCCGCCGGCCGCCGGGTAGTAGCCGGCGACCGCTATACCCGGGAAGGCCGGTTTCGGTTTTGGGCACCCTTTCACTTTCTGGGGTCTGAAATCAGCGGAAAAACCCTCGGCATTGTCGGCATGGGACGCATCGGACAGGCCGTGGCCAGGCGAGCGATCGGTTTCAACATGACCCTCCTATACAGTAGCCGGCAGCGCTTACCGGTTGAAACCGAACGCGCTCTCAATGCAACCCACGTCAACCTGGAAGCGCTGTTGGCCCGCTCGGATTTTGTCTCCCTGCACGTACCGCTGACCGAGCAGACCCACCACCTCATAGATGCCGCCGCTTTGAACCGCATGCGGCCGGAGGCTTTTTTAATCAATACGTCGCGTGGTCCGGTTGTCGATGAAGCCGCTCTATGCACAGCTCTGCAGAACCGGACGATTGCGGGGGCCGGCCTGGATGTCTATGAACATGAACCGGCTGTCACGTCGGGATTGCTGGTGTTGGACAACGTCGTTCTGCTGCCGCATGCCGGCAGTGCCACCATTGAGACGCGGACCAAAATGGCCCGCATGGCTGCCGATAATCTATTGGCCGGGTTGGCCGATCAAAAGCCCCCCAATTGTTTGAACTGGGATACCCTATATGATAAGTAGCCGCAAGGCGTAACGCCCTGCCTGCTCAGGGCCATTCAGTCTTTGACTAGCTGGAAAAACAGATGCAAGAATTCTTCAACGTAGTGGACATCCGTACGGTATACGGGCACATCCAATCCTTTAGACCGGTAGACACGGAAATGGTGGCGACCCATCAGGCGACCGGGCGGGTGCTCGCGGAATCCGTAAGCGCCGCCGAAGACCTGCCGGGATTTTCCCGGTCAACCATGGACGGTTATGCGGTCAGGGCCGCGTCCACATTCGGAAGTTCGGAGGCCAACCCGGCCTATCTGATGGTCACGGGCGCGGTTTCCATGGGGACGGTCCCCAGTACGACGGTCGGCCCGGGTGAAGCCGTAAAGATTGCCACCGGCGGTATGCTGCCGGCCGGTGCCGATGCAGTTGTCATGGTAGAACACACCGAAGAGGTCGATGCCGATACCATTGAGGTTTATAAAAGTGTCGCGCCGGGCCAGCATGTCATCCTGGCCGGCGAAGATTATCCCGCAGGGACTGCCGTCCTGCAGGCCGGCCAGAAAATGCGGGCCGCGGAAACCGGTCTCCTGGCGGCCGTGGGCCGCGAATCGGCAAGTGTATACCGGCGGCCGCTGATCACCATTATTTCCACCGGGGATGAGGTCATCCCTACCACTCAAGTACCGGGTCCCGGTCAGATCCGTGATATCAATAGCTATTCACTGGCCGGTATGGTAGCCGAATTGGGATGCCGGCCCCAGCCGCAGGGTATTGTAAGAGACAATTTCGAAGACCTGCGGCAAGCCTGCCAAGCTGCCCTGGCGCAAAGCGACATGGTCATCCTGTCCGGGGGCAGTTCCGTGGGAACCCGCGATTTCACGATTCGGGTAATCAATTCTCTGCCGGATAGTGAACTGCTGGTTCACGGCATTTCCATCAGTCCGGGAAAGCCCACCATCCTGGCCGGCGTTGACGGCAAACCCGTCTGGGGGCTGCCGGGCCACGTTGTATCGGCTATGGTTGTTTTTGAAAAGATCGTAAAACCGTTTATCAACCGAATCCGTGGCCTGGCGGATCCTTTTCCCCGGTCCCGGGGTATCCCGGCCCGTTTGGCGCGCAATGTCCCCTCGGCGCAAGGTCGGGTTGACTTTATTCGGGTTCGGCTGATCATGGAAAATGACACCCTGAGGGCGGAACCCCTGCTGGGCAAATCCGGCCTGATCAACACCATGGTCCAGGCCGATGGTCTGATCGAAATCGACAGTGATACCGAAGGCCTGGATCAGGGCACCCCGGTAACCGTCATGCCCATTTAGAACCATTTTCAAAAACATGTACTGGGTGAACTGGCCTGTCAATTTGATAAGTGAAACGACGAAGCGTTACCCTCGCGGAATGTGACCGAGTAACGGAACCTAATTCTGAGAATGGTAAGACTGCAAGGATAAAACCAATGGCTGTGTCCCGAAGAAACATTTACCTGCAAAAAAAATCACTGGTCGAAGCCCGCGAGATTGTCACCCGGCAGTTTGCCGGCCTCAGTATAGATGAAACCGAGACGCTCCCCGTGCCGGAAGCCATCGGCCGCACGCTGGCAGCGCCGGTCTTCGCTCGGCTCTCTTCCCCCGGCTTTCATGCCGCCGCCATGGATGGTATTGCCGTGCAGGCCGCCAGCACTTACGGGGCCTCCGAAACCCGGCCGGTTTCCTTGGCCGTCGGTAGCCAGGCGATATTCATCAATACCGGGAATGTCCTCCCGGCCGGATACGATGCAGTCATCATGATTGAGCAGGTTCAGCAAACCGGTGAAAATGAAGTCACCATCGAAGCCCCCGCTTTTCCCTGGCAGTATATCCGTAAAATGGGCGAAGACATTGTCGCCACCGAATTGTTGTTCGCCCAGAATCATACCATTACGCCTTATTGCGTGGGTGCCTTGCTGACCGGCGGCATATTCTCGGTCTCCGTCCGCCGGCGGCCGCAAGTCCTGATTGTCCCCACCGGGCCTGAATTGGTCGACTGGCAGTCGGTCGACACCGACGACCTCGCGCCGGGCCAGATCCTGGAAACCAACTCGTTTATCCTGGGCGGCCTGATCGAAGCCTGCGGCGGCACCTTTGAACGCCATGCCATCGTGTCGGACGACCACCTTGAAATTCGTGAAATCATAGAAAAGGCCACGGCCGGAGATTTTGATATGGTCCTGACTGTCGGCGGCTCCTCGGCCGGATCGGAAGATCATGGGCGGGCGGTCATCGCAGACCTGGGTGAAATCCTGGTACACGGCGTGACGATCATGCCGGGCAAGCCGGTCATCGTGGGGGTAATCGCGGGCAAGCCCGTTTTCGGTATGCCCGGGTACCCGGTTTCCACCATCATCGCCTTTGAACAGTTTGTCGGTCCTTTGCTGTGCCGTATGCTGGGAACCCTTTTTCCGGACAAACCGGTCGCCGACGTATTCCCCACCCGGAAACTGGCCTCGAAACTGGGCGTGGAAGAATTTCTGCGGGTAAAACTCGGTACCGTGGGTGACCGTATCGTGGCCACCTCGCTGCCCCGGGGCGCCGGCAGCATCTCTTCCCTCACGGAAGCGGACGGCATTATCCGCATCCCCAGCAATTCAGAGGGCGTCACCGGCGATCGGCCTGTCCAGGCCGAACTGCTGCGGCCGAAGGCCATGATCCGGGATACGATCGTGGTAGTGGGCAGTCATGACAATACCCTGGACCTCCTGGCCGACCATATCCGGATCAAGCATCCGGGTTTGACCCTCTCTTCCAGTCATGTCGGCAGCCTGGGCGGTCTGATGGCGATCAAAAAGGGCGGCTGCCACCTGGCCGGTTCACACCTGCTGGATACCGAGGACGGCAGTTACAATGTCTCCTACGTGAAAAAATACCTTCCCGGCCGGGGTGTCCGGCTGGTCAACCTGGTGATGCGTGACCAGGGCCTGATTGTACCCAAAGGAAACCCGAAAACCATTCGTGACATCAGCGACCTGGCCCGCGACGACATCAGCATGATCAACCGGCAAGCAGGTTCCGGAACCCGGATCCTGCTGGACTTCCGCCTGGGGCAACTAGGTATCGATCCGGCCGGTTTAAATGGGTATGGTACCGAGGAATTCACCCACATGTCCATAGCCGCTGCGGTGCTGAGCGGGACCGCGGATGTCGGTCTCGGCATTTTTGCCGCCGCCCGGGCACTCGACCTGGATTTTATTCCGGTTGTCACCGAGCAATACGACCTGGTGATACCGGAGGAATTCTTCGAATCCGAGCGCATTACGACCGTTCTGGAAACCATTGTGCGCCCCGACTTCAAGGCCCGGGTGGAAGCCTTGGGGGGATATAACACGGATAAAACCGGCACGGTGGTGGAAATCTCCGGGGAGTGAGACGACAAAGAATCCCTTGCGCTGAAAGGCAGCCTCCGCTTGTGTGAGACGCTTCGCTCCGCTCAGCGTGACCGCCCTAAGAAAGGTTGCATGACACGGCATGCCTTACCAGACCTTCGACCATACGGCCGATCTCGGAATCCTTGTCCAGGCGGAATCCGGCGCGGCACTTTTTGCAGAGGCCGCCCGGGCGTTGTCCGAACAGATCTGCGGCCCGCGGCCTTTCAAGGCCACCGGCGAGGTTCAGGTAAACGTAAACGGCCGAGACTGGCCGGACCTGATGATCAACTGGCTGCGTGAACTGCTGTACCTGGTAAATGGAAAGAACCTGGTTTTCGGACCGGTTGGTATTGGCAGGCTCACGGAATTTTCTCTGGAAGCGGTCGTCCCGGTTGACAACACCGGGTGTGCTCCGCATGATATGTTTAACGAGATCAAAGCCGTCACGTATCATCAACTTCAAGTGGAACCCCGGGCAGACGGCTGGCAGGCCTGCATCATTTTCGATATTTAGAGGCTGTCTCAAAAATAGGATCTTGGATCAAGGTCCTGTCTTCGCTCTCTGAGCTTCGCCGGACAAGCAAGGCTCCCAGCAGATTTTATCAGCCATAGCTTCAGCGAAGGCTGAAGATTGGGCCAAAAGACATTTTTGAGATAGCATCTACTCCCGGCAGCCGAGATTTGTACCCATGGAAGTCAAACAGCTGGACCCATACCGTTGGGAAATCCCCCGCTCCGGACGTATGCGGGTGCCCGGTATCGTTTACTCGTCAGCGGACCTGTTCAAGATTCCCGGTCAAGACCAACCACTCAAACAGGTTGCCAATGTAGCGGCCTTGCCGGGGATCCTGAAGGCTTCCCTGGCCATGCCCGACATGCACTGGGGCTATGGGTTCCCGATCGGCGGGGTAGCCGCCTTTGACTGGGATACCGGCGTCGTCAGTCCCGGGGGCGTGGGCTATGACATCAACTGTGGCGTGCGGCTGGCCGGCACCGCGCTGGTCGAGGCCGAAGTCCGACCGCGGCTGACGGACCTGGTCAACCGCCTGTATCAGGATATCCCCTGCGGGGTGGGGTCGACGGGCAATGTCCGGCTCAGCGTGAAGGAAGAGAAAAAGGTCCTGACCCAGGGCAGTGCCTGGGCCGTCAAACAGGGGTTTGGCGATCAGGCCGATCTCGACCATACCGAAGATGGCGGCCGCCTGCCGGGTGCCGATCCGGAAGCCGTCAGCAAACGCGCCCTGGAGCGCGGCTTACGGCAGCTCGGCACCCTGGGCAGCGGCAATCATTTTTTGGAAGTGGGGGTGGTAGACCGGATCTACGACGGTACCACCGCCGCCGCTTTCGGGCTTTTCAAGGACCAGGTCACCGTCATGCTGCACTCCGGCTCACGGGGCTTCGGCTACCAGGTCTGCGACGATTCCCTGGCCAGCATGTCGAAGCATGCCCAGAAAGCCGGTTTCGACCTGCCGGATCGGCAGTTGGCCTGCGCCGAGATAAAAAGTACCGCCGGACAACGCTATCTGGGTGCCATGGCCTGTGCGGCCAACTATGCCTGGGCCAATCGCCAGATCATGCTCCACCTGACCCGGGAGGTGTTTCAAAAGGTCTTCTCCATCGGTCCCCGTCATCTCGCCATGCATCTGATTTATGACGTCTGCCATAACATTGCCAAAAAAGAGCGGCACCGGCACCGCGGAAAACAGCAATGGGTATGCGTGCACCGCAAAGGCGCCACCCGGGCTTTTCCGCCGGGTCACGAAGCCCTGCCCCAAGATTATCGCCGGACCGGACAGCCGGTCATCATCCCCGGGGATATGGGCACCGCTTCTTATGTTCTGGCCGGCACCGCCTTGGCGATGGAGGAAACCTTCGGTTCCACCTGCCACGGGGCGGGGCGCGTACTCAGCCGGAAAGCCGCCCGCAAAAAGAGCAAGGGCCGCGCCATAAACCGGGAGCTAGAGGATCGGGGCATTCTGGTCCGCTGGACGGGCCGCGCCACCCTGGCCGAGGAAATGCCGGAGGCCTACAAGGACATCGCCAGCGTGATCGCCGCCGTGCACGGGGCAGGGATATCAAAAAAGATAGCACGGTTGCGGCCAATGGCCGTTGTGAAAGGGTAGCTTCCAATAGAAATTCGGACCACTTTGCGCTATAGTACCGCTCACCAGACGGCCGCCGCTTCAACGCAACGGCCGTTGTTACGAACTCCCCATCAATCTGGAATACGGATCGGTAAACGGGCATATGAATCTGACGGAGGCGGTTTTACTAGGCATTGTTCAGGGGTTAACGGAATTCCTGCCGGTCAGCAGTTCGGGACACCTGGTCCTTTCTCAAAATTTGCTGGGGTTAACGGAACCTCTGCTTGTCTTTGATATCAGCGTCCATGTGGGCACCCTGTTTGCTGTCGTCATCTATTTCTTCAAGGACATCGTGGCCATATTGAGAGCCCTGGTGAAATGGATCCGGGTTCTGCCGGATACAAAGGCAGCATCTGATTTGCTGGCCAACGATCGGGAGGTCAGGATTGCCATGCTCATCATTGCGGGCTCCGTCCCGACGGCTCTTTTGGGATTGGTTTTCAAAGAAATCGCCGAAACCTTGTTCTCATCCGTCACCATTGTCGGGGTTACCCTGATGCTCACCGGTGCCGTCCTCTGGGGTACCCGGCGTTTCGGAGCCGGTGGCCATGGTATTCGGCGCTGTACCATTGGAAACAGTATCGTGATTGGGGTTGTGCAGGGATTGGCGATCATCCCGGGTATATCGCGTTCGGGTGCCACCATCGCAGCCGGTTTATACCTGGGGCTCGACCGTACGACCGCCGCCCGCTTCTCCTTTTTGTTATCCATACCGGCCGTTGCCGGCGCCGGGTTACTGGGCGCCGGGGACCTGATGGGCCCCACGGAATTGTCCTTCAACATCATTGCGGCCGGCACCCTGGCGTCATGCCTCGTGGGATATGCATCTTTAACATTGCTGGTCTGGATGGTCGGCCGGGGGCGCCTGCATTTTTTTGCGCCTTATTGTATCGTATTGGGATTGATCGCTCTGGTCGTCAGTCTATAACCGGATCGCCGGCACCCATTGCGCCCGGATTCGAAACTCATACCCATATATTGAAGGCAATCTAAGGACATCGACATTACAAGGAGTTTACCATGAATCACGAAATGTTCAGAGAATACGATATTCGCGGAATTGCGGGCCAGGACATGACCGAGGAGGATGTGCTCCTTATCGGCCAAGGCATCGGCACGTTTCTCGTACGCAACGGGGCCCGGGCCATTACTGTCGGCCGCGACTGCCGCATTTCTTCCGACGCCTACGCCCGGCAGTTGATCGCCGGACTGCGCGCCACCGGGTGTGACGTAACCGATATCGGCGTCTGCCCGACACCGGTACTCTACTTTTCCATCCAGCACCTGCAGATGGAGGGCGGCGTCATGGTTACCGCCAGTCACAATCCCGGAGAGTACAACGGCTTCAAGATGTGCCTCGGCCTGGGATCGATCCACGGCCGACAGATCCAGGAAATCCTTGAGATTATAAAAGCATCCGACTATGCGGATGGGGCCGGGGGCCTGACGAGTGCCGAGGTCATCCCCCCCTATACCGACTATGTCACCGGTAACATCCGCATCAGCCGCCCGTTAAGAGTCGGCGTCGATGCGGGTAACGGTACCGCGGGTGTGGTGGCTGTGCCGATATTGAAAAAACTGGGATGTGAGGTGCATGATCTGTATTGTGAAATGGACGGCACCTTTCCCAATCACGAGGCGGATCCCACGGTCCTGGAAAATATGTCCGACCTGATCGAACTGGTCCGGGCTGAACAGTTAGATATCGGGATCGGTTATGATGGCGATGGCGACCGTATCGGGGTTGTGGATGAAAACGGCGAAATCATCTACGGCGACAAACTGCTGATCCTGTTTGCCCGCGAAATTTTGACCCGCAAACCCGGGGCAACCTTTATCTCCGAAGTAAAATGCTCCCAGACCCTGTATGACGACATCGAAAAACATGGCGGCCGCGCCATCATGTGGAAAACCGGGCACTCCCTGATCAAAAAGAAGATGAAAGAGGAGCAGGCTGAGCTAGCCGGTGAAATGAGCGGTCACATGTTTTTTGCCGATCGCTACTTCGGATTCGACGATGCCACCTACGCCTCCTGCCGCCTGCTCGAGATCCTGGCCGATTCCGGAAACAATCTTTCCGCGCTATTGGTTGATGTGCCCCGCACGGTAAACACCCCTGAAATCAGGGTGGAATGTCCGGACAACGTCAAATTCAAGGTTGTCGCCGCCGTGACCGAGCACTTCCGCAATGAGTATGACGTCATCGACATTGACGGCGTGCGGGTGCTTTTCGGCGACGGCTGGGGACTGGTCCGGGCATCCAACACCCAGCCGGCCCTGGTGCTTCGTTTTGAAGCCCTGACAGATGCAAGGTTAAATGAAATCAGGGTCCTGGTGGAATCCGTGCTCGCAGATGTCAAGTCGTCCATCCTTTAAGAGAAGGTTCTAAATGGCTACTGAAAGTGAAAGGTCGGATTTGAATAGCCGCAAGGCCATGCTATATAGCTGATTAAGTTGGCACTTCTTCCAGACACCAGCAGGCGTGTCATACGGCACTGCGATAAGGCCCTGCATAACCTGAACTGACATGAGATCCGATGATCAATATCAGCCACAAAGCTATTCACCGTAAACTGGTATTCCGAATCTCGGTCGTTGGGCTTTTGATAGCCCTGGCTGCCGGCTTTGCCGTCTGGCAAATCGAAAAGGAAAATATCGGCCGGTCGATTTTGATCAAGACCGAAAACGATTTCAGACGCTTGAACAACTCTATCCGTTACCTGTTGAACGATCCAGACAATCTGAACCGACTGGAAATTGAGAAACAGGCGGCGCTCATTCTTGCCCAGCGCGATTTCCTGATAATCGGTCATTATGTCTGGATCGGGATTTATGACCTCAAAGGCAATCCTGTGGCGCGGGCACCGGACATCGCCTATGAACATATCGATCAAGTGGAAACCATTACCGGCCGCATCCGACCGGATGCGGGGCGTTTGCGCAACATGAAAATCAATGTTGTCGCGCTGAACCAGATCCCCCATGTCCAGATCGTGGCACCCCTTTCGGATGAACGCGGTAAACTGGCCGCCTACGGTGAAACGGTCTTCGCGCTGGCGCCGGAGGCCATTGCGGGGGTTGAAACCCGGGCGCGGCGGCTGGCTGCCGCCGCCGTAGTGATTGTCATATTGACCACGGCCCTGCTCTACCCGGCCATCAACACCCTGCTCAGCCAGGTAGCGTCCCTGTCAGCCAAACTCTTCGATGCCAACCTCGAAGTGCTTACGGTTCTGGGCAGTGCCATCGCCAAGCGCGACAGCGATACCGATGCCCACAACTACCGGGTGACCATCATCGCGGTGAAACTGGCCGAGGAACTGAATCTGCCCGCGGATACCATCCAACGCCTGATCAAGGGTGCCTTTCTCCACGATGTGGGAAAAATCGGAATCGCGGACGGCATCCTGCATAAACCCGGGCGCCTAACCGATGATGAATTTGCAGTCATGCAAAACCACGTTCCGCTGGGTTTGGACATTGTCAACAAAGCCGAATGGATCAAGGAAGGCAGGGATATCGTCGCCTGCCACCACGAAAAGTACGATGGCAGCGGCTACAACCAGGGCCTGGCAGGCAAAGCGATCCCTGATACGGCCCGCATCTTTGCCATTGCCGATGTATTCGATGCGCTCACCTCTAAGCGTCCCTATAAGAAACCGTTTTCATTTGAAAAAGCAATGGATATCCTGCAGGATGGCCGCGGCGGCCACTTCGACCCGGATTATATCGATGTCTTCGCGTCCATTTCCCGCGTGCTGTACGACAGCTATGCCGGCCGGGAGGATGACACTTTGAAAGCGGAACTGGATGCGATCATAAAAAAATACTTCTACGCCTGATAGATTCGTGTTAACATTTGAGAAGATCTGAACCTACCCTTCAGATACCGACTGCGCGCCTGCGCGCCTGCGTAACAACAGTACACCCGCACCATTCGCCCGCTTCATTGCTGGAGGACAAATGCCTGCAGATAAGAAATCGCTGGGGATCTGTCTGGGAGCATCTACCGTATCCATCGTACAGGTGGGTCTGCCTGACGCCGATCCGAACCCCGCCCCATACATTATTGACCATGCGCTCTACCCCCATGACGGCAATCCCAGCCGGACGCTTATCCGTGCGTTGGAACCGCTCGACTTGTCCCGCTTCACCGGGATCGCCGCCACGGGTCGCAAATTTTGCCGTTTTTTGAATCTCACCACCATTTCCGAACCGGAAGCGGTGGAAACCGCCTACCCCCATGTTAAACCCCCGGGCGTCCGCTGCCCGGCGATTGTTTCCGCCGGCGGAGAGACCTTCATGGTTTATGTCCTCAATCGCCACGGCCGGATCATTAACGTGTTGACCGGCAACAAGTGTGCCTCCGGAACCGGTGAATTCTTTCTCCAGCAACTGCGCCGCATGGATGTCTCCCTGGAGGAAGCTGCCCGATGGGCCTGTGTGGAAACCCCTTACGAAGTCTCGGGCCGCTGCTCGGTTTTCTGCAAATCGGACTGCACCCATGCCACCAACAAGGGTATCCCCAAATCCCGCGTGGCGGCCGGCCTCTGCCGCATGATGGCCAACAAGATCGTGGAACTGCTCAAAAAGGTTGAACGCCGCGATATCATGATTACCGGCGGTACCGCCCGGAACCAGATGATGATTGAATATCTCCGCCGGGAAATCCCCGGTTTGATCGTCCCCGAGCAAGCCGCTTACATGGAGGCATTGGGCGCGGCCCTGTGGGCCCTGGACCATGATACGGTCTCGTTTCCAGGGCTTTCAGACCTGTATACCTCCCGTACCGCGGTCTTCGATCGGCTACCGCCGTTGGACCAGGCCGCTGATCAGGTAGAATTCAAAAACATGGCCACCGGTCGACTTCAGCCGGGTGACGACTGCATATTGGGGCTCGATGTCGGCTCGACCACCACCAAAGCGATCCTGATGCGCACGGCGGACAACACCATCCTGGCATCCATCTACCTGCGCACGGATGGGGACCCGGTAGGGGCCTCCCGGCGATGCTATACGGCCATCATGCAGCAGGCGCACAGCCAGATCGGGACGGCCCGTTTTTTCGTACGCGGCATCGGGGTTTGCGGCTCCGGCCGCCAGATTGCCGGACTGCACGCAACCACCGACGGCGTCATCAACGAAATCATCGCCCACGCCGCCGCCGCGGTCTATTTTGATCCGGAAGTCGACACCCTGTTTGAGATCGGCGGGCAGGACGCAAAATACACCTACATCACCAATGCCGTTCCCTCAGACTACGCTATGAATGAGGCCTGCAGCGCCGGAACCGGTTCCTTTCTGGAGGAATCGGCCTTGGAAACCCTGGGCCTGCCCATGGAAGATATCGCCGCGGTTGCCCTGCAGGGCCGCAACCCACCGAATTTCAACGACCAATGCGCCGCGTTTATCTCCTCGGATATCAAGAACGCTATCCATGAAAGGGTTTCCCATGCCGACATCGTGGCCGGCCTGGTCTACTCGATTTGCATGAATTACACCAACCGGGTAAAAGGCAACCGCCCGGTAGGCCAGAAGGTGTTCATGCAAGGGGGGGTCTGTTACAATCGGGCCATTCCGCTGGCCATGGCGACCCTGGTGGGCAAACCGATTGTGGTACCCCCGGAGCCGGGCCTCATGGGTGCCTTTGGGGCCGCCCTGGAGATAAAAGCGCGCATCGCCAAAGGCCGGCTGGCAACCGGCGACTTCGACCTTGCGGCCCTGGCCGAGCGCGAAATAACCTACGGCCGCACGTTCACCTGTAAAGGCGGCGCGGAAAAATGCGACCGGCGCTGCAAAATTGCCCGCCTGGGCATCAACGGCAAACAGTTCCCCTTCGGCGGGGCCTGTAACCGCTATGACAACCTGCGCAGGAATATCCGCATAGACATCGGCAAACTGGACCTGGTTGGGTTGCGACACCAACTCCTGTTTGAGGATTTTGCCCCGCGGCCCGGGGCGATTCCCGCTGAAAAATGGCGAGGGCGCATCGGGTTCAACCGGAGTTTCCTGGTCAACGCCTACTACCCCCTTTATGCCAATTTCTTCAGCGATCTCGGCTTCGAGCCGATTTTGCCCGGGCGCCTGTCGCAGTCGGGGATCGATCAGAAAAATGCCCCCTTCTGCTACCCGGCCGAACTGGCCCATGGCTTTTTTCACACCCTGCTGGATTCCGACCAGCCCCCGGAGTTTCTCTTTCTGCCGCACTTCAAATCAATCCCCAGGCAGAACGGGAGTCTGGGCTCTCTGGTCTGCCCGTTTGTCCAGGGCGAAACCTTCTACCTGCGCGCCGCCTTTCGCGATCAAATCGCCCGGCTGGAGTCTCGGGGCACCCGCCTATTGACGCCCATGATCGACCTGGAACGCGGTATAGAAGAAGCCCGCACCCCGTTGGTTGCGTCAGCCCTGCTCATGGGGGTCAAACGGCCGGCCGCCGAAAAGGCCTTTGCCCGTGCGCTGGAAAAACAACGGGCGTGTCTGCGGGCCATGAAGCGCATCGGCCGGGAAGCCATCGCGCACCTTGAAACCGATCCGGAAAAGATGGCCGTAGCGCTCTTCGGTCGGCCCTACAATGCATTTGTCGGCGAAGCCAATATGAGTATCCCCCATAAAATCGCTACCCGCAACGTCATGGTCATCCCCCTGGATTTTCTACCCTTCGAAGACCAGCAGGCCAAACGGCATATGTACTGGGGCATGGGGCAGATGATGCTCAAAGCGGGCCGCCTGGTGGCGAAACATCCCCAGCTTTTTAGTATCTTCATCACCAATTTTTCCTGCGGTCCGGATTCTTTTATCATCGGCTACTTTAGGGATATTATGGGGAAAAAGCCGTCGCTGACGCTCGAACTCGACAACCACACCGCGGATGCCGGTCTCGAAACCCGGATCGAAGCCTTCTTCGATGTGGTGGCCGCCTACCGGCAGCTCACCAGCCGCGGCCGGATCGCACCATCCGGAGACGGGTTTGTCCCCGCCCGCATCCTAAACAATGGACGGGTCCCCAAAGTCACAACTTCTTCCGGGGAGCAATTGCCCATGGACCACCCCCGGGTAACGCTGCTGTTGCCGTCCATGGGCGGTATTTCATCGGAAGCCCTGGCCGCTGTTTTCCGGAGCGGCGGCTACAATGCCAAGGCCCATAAACCGGCGGATGAAAACGTGCTGAAGCTGGGCCGGGGCAATACCTCCTGCAAGGAATGCCTGCCGCTGATTCTGACAACCGGCACCTTGCTGAACTATGTACACAACGGCCGTCGCGATGATGAAGTGGTGGTCTTCTTCATGCCGTCGGGAACCGGACCGTGCCGGTTCGGCCAGTACTTTATCTTCATGGAAGACCTTGTCAGAAGACTTCAGCTGGCGGATGTGGCCCTTTTTTCGCTGAATGAGGACAGCGCCTACACCGACCTGGGCAATGATTTCCACAAAAAGGGCTGGTGGGCAGTGGTCGTTTCCGACGTACTGGAAGATATTCGTTCCATGCTGCTGGCCAATGCCAGCGATCTGGATGGGGCCTTGCATATTTTCAATGCCGAGGTAACGAAAACGCTGAAGGCCCTCGAAAAAGGATCCTTCCCCCAAATCGAAAGCCAATTGCGCAGCACCGCAAACCGGCTGGGCCGCATTCGTTTGAAACGGCCGGTGGCTGAGGTCCCGGTCATCCTGCTCACCGGTGAGATATTTGTGCGCCGGGACGCTCTCTCGCGCCAGAATATTACCAGAAAGCTGGCCGCAAAAGGTTTTGCAACCATTTGTTCACCCATTGCGGAATGGCTGCACTATATCGACTACCTGGACGATCATATCAACAACCCCTCCGGAATGTCGCTGATGGCGCGCATCGGGCAGAAAATGCGACGCAAGGCCATGCGGAAATATGAAACCCGGATCAAGTCGGTTCTGGCCTCTTCGGGCCTGGTACACCCGGCACCCGTTCAAGTGGAAAAGGTTATCGCCAAAGCCGCCCCGTTTATTTCCCCCCAGTTAACCGGCGAAGCCGTCCTGACGGTGGGCAGTTCACTTTCCGAGGTGGTCACCGATGTCTGCGGCGTGATTGCCATCGGTCCCTTCGGCTGTATGCCAAACCGTCTCTCGGAAGCTATATTGAGCGATGCGATGACCCCAACGTGTAAATTGGCTTCGGAGCCTGACAATCAGAAGCTGAGCGCTACCTTGGCCGACATAGAAGACCTGCCGTTTTTGTCGATAGAAAGCGACGGTTCCCCTTTTCCCCAACTGGTAACCGCCAAGCTAGAGGCCTTTTGCCTGCGGGCCCAGAGACTTCACGACCGAATCCTGAATATGGCGTGAACATCATTTACCCTCCGCTGCCCGGTCCCAAGCGGGAGGGCTGGTTGACCACCCCTAGTTGGTTAGCCTGGCCGTGCCGGTTCCTAAAACCATAAGGGTACGCTAAGTGAGAATTACCATCACACCGGGGAAAATAGCCTGAATCCGGTTCAGCGCCGAATTGGGCCGGGTCCTGCGGACTGCCCAGATTGAAAAATTATGCGCAAAGAACTTTTGTTCGGTCAGAGAATTTATCGGCACATACCCAGCCTGAAAGTATGCGCTGTAACCAACCGCTCCACTGAAGAAATAGCCGAAAAAATTGCCACGAATTAATCAGCACCGGGTTGCTTGGGTTTAGATTTAAAAGGATGACGGTAATGATACCACTTGATTGACAATTTGGACTGTAGCCGCTATTTATGTTAGATTAATGGCGTTCTGCCGAATATTCAGAAATATAACAATGAGAGCTCAGCTTCCCGAGTTTGTTTCGGATAGCACCCATCCTCACCCAAGGGGGGCTCATTTGCCATGCGATACGCGTCTTCGTAGCCGTTTTGTTCCAATACAAATTACACCAGGCCTCATAGACGGGGATTAAAAATGAGTACAGATGATTCCAAGAATCCTGATAAGAAAAAGAAAGGTGGACTCATAAGGGCCGACGGTGTCGGTGGTCTCGATCGCGATGAAGAGTCTGTCGTCGACTGGGTAGACGATGACCCACAGCCCACCGAGACCGAGAAAGAAGAGATCGCGGAGACCGACACAGAAGAGACCAAAGAACCGCCTGCTGATGAGGTTTCTGAATCGCCGCCTTCGGAACCTGAACCGGAGACACCGCGTCCGCTTGCCCCGGAGGAGCCAGAGGAGGCCGTTGCGGAAGCGGCCGCCCCGCGACCGCCTGGAAAACAAGAACCGCTTAAAGCCGTTGACGCACCCGGACCGCAGAAAGATACGCCAACCCCGGCAGATCCAACGGAAGCGTCCCCCAAAGCAACGCCGTCGCCGGCGGACCCGACCAAAACCGCGAAAGTTGAGCACCCGGACCCACCACCCGCAGATAAACCTTCCACCCGGGATGAAACACCTGCCACCGGACTCCAACAGCATCTGCGGCCGGTGCCGTCCCCGGTAGCGCCAAAACCGAGAAAACCGTTGACCGGTCGGATCCTGCTCTGGGGATCCGTGCTTATTGTGGTGGTTGTCACGGCCGGCTATTTTGCATCCTACGAACCCGAAACCCCTGCGCCGCGAACAGCCGAAACCGGCCAGCTTTTCCATAAAATTCCCCCCGTGCCATCCTCAGTGGCACGCGGGTCAGTACCGAAACAACCCGTTTCGGCAACTCCGCCGAAAGTTCCTGCCCAAGCAGCCGCGGCACCCGCTGTTGCTAAGCCCCAACCCGTGCCTGAACCTGCCAAGCAACCCATGGCCCAGAAAGCAGCCGCCGCGCCAAAAGCCCCTGCGCCTGAAAAGGCAAAAGCGCCCATGGCCAAGTCAACCAAACAGTTGAAGCCTTATGTCCCCCGGAGGTATCCCTATGCGATCCATATAGCCTCTTTTAAATCCCTTGACACGGCCAACGAAAAGCTCGCCGATTATCGCCGTGGATTCCAGGCCTATGTGGTTCGTACGAATTTGGGCGAGAAGGGGATCTGGTATCGCCTCTTTTTGGGGCACTTCCCCAGTGCCACGGCCGCCCTGGATGCCATCAAGAAATATAAGCTCAAGGGGGCATTGGTCGCCCGTAACCGGTTCGCTTGCCTGGTCGGCGCTTTTACCTCGAGGGCCGTGGCCGACCAGACCGCCCGGCAACTTAGCGACAAGGACTTTCTGCCCTACACCGTTACCATCAACAAGGGGTATTATCTCTTCGTGGGCGCGCATCCCACCGCCAAGGCCGCCCAGGTACTGCAAAAAGATCTGGCGGCCAGCGGATTTTCAAGCGATTTACTCGAAAGGTAACGGGAAGATCTCATCTGGGGAGCTGAGAGGCCTTGAAAGACAAATCGCTATTGCCGCCGGATGGTGGGAGACCCTATTCCAGAACCTACCTCAAAGAGCCAATTCCCCCTGCGCATATAATACCGCCCGACCCGCCATGGAAACACGCTCGCCCTTATCCGCGCAAAAAAGTTCGCCACCCCGGGCGGAAACCTGCAGCGCATGTAGTTTCTGCTTTCCAAGTCGGGCCGACCAATAAGGGACCAGGGTGCAGTGGGCGCTACCGGTCACCGGGTCTTCGGGAATACCGGCCTTGGGAGCGAAGAACCGGGAGACAAAATCCACCGTGTCACCCGGGGCAGTCACGATAACCGCAAACGCATCTTTGATCTTTTCCAGGGCGGCAAAGTCCGGCGCCAGGGTCCGGACTAGCGTCTCGGTTGCGAACACGGCCAGAATATCCCGGGCGCCATAAACTTCTTCAGGTTCAGCACCCAGCGCATCGGCCAGTCCGGTCACGACACCGGTTTGCTTCGCTCTGCGGGTGGGGAAATCCATCACCAGCAGATCTCCCTCTCTGCCCACCCGCAGTTCACCGCTGGCGGTCTGGAAGCGCACCGCCGTAAGTTTCGGTTCCAGGAAATTGAAAATGACATAGGCACTGGCCAGGGTGGCATGCCCGCAAAGATCGATCTCCAGCGCGGGCGTAAACCAGCGCAGATCATAGTCGGCCCCGCCACCTACCAGAAAGGCGGTTTCCGAAAGGTTGTTTTCCGCAGCGATGGCCTGCATTATGTTGTCTTCCGGCCAACGGTCCAGCAGGCACACCGCCGCCGGGTTGCCCCCGAACACTTTGTCGGTAAACGCGTCTACTTGATAAAATGGAATGTTCATTGTGAATAACCTTTTATTAAAGGGTTCAAGGGGCCGAGGGTTCAAGTGAAATTCTGAAAGCCTTAATAGGTACTCTCAGTAGGCGGACAACGTCGGCGAAACTTGCCTTTAGGGCTTTTATGGTTTTCGCTTTTCACGTGACCCTTGGGCCCTCGGATCCTTGGCCCCTGGGCCCCTTTCACGCCCCCGGCAAATAATCTTCGCGCACCGGTGAAAACACTTCCACCACAACCGAATCTTCCAGCACCTCAACCCCGTGCTCCACATCCCCGGGAATGCACCAGGTGTCACCGGGGGCGCACTCAAAGTGCTCAGTACCGATGGTGAAGCGCATTTTGCCGCTGACCATATAGCCGGTCTGTTCATAAATGTGGGCATGCATGGGTATCACCGCACCTTTTTGCAGACAAAACTCGGCCAGCAGGGTTTTGTCGCCGTGGGCCCGGGTTTTCATTTGCACGCCATCAACAAGTTCCCGGTAGCCGGTAGCCGTCTTCTTGGTAAACAATGTTAGACCCCCAGGTAATCGGTTAACTGTTCCTGAGCACTTTGCACGCAGCGGCGTCCGGCCGCAATCGACTCCGCGCTCTTGTCGAACTCCAACAACCCCACGTCGCCGAGCCTGGGCACCAGCATGACATCCGGCGGGTCCCCGGCCATGCGACTGCGGGTGATGCGGTCCTGCATAATATCGATAAAACTGGCCAGCACGTCGAACATGCCCGGCCGCTCGGGCGTTTCCTTTGAAAACGCCGCCAGCACGGAATTGGCCTCGAACCGCGCGGCCAGTTTTTCAAGCAGGGAGGCCTCGGTATTGACCGCCGGCGGGTCTTCCAGCTGCGCGGCCGTAAAATGCTTTTTTACCAGGTCCCCGTTTAGATTGACCGCTATCACCACATGGGCCCCCATTGCCCGGCAAACCGACACCGGCACAGGGTTCACCAGGCCGCCGTCCAATAGCCACTGGTCGTCATACTGCACCGGCGTTAATAAAACTGGCAGTGTGATGGAAGCCCGGACCGCCTTGATCACAGGGCCGCTTTTAAACCAGATCTCCTGGCCGGTCTCCATATCGGTCGCCACCGTGGCAAACGGCAGGGGCAGCTCCTCGATTAAAGGATCCCCCAGATGCTTTTCGAGAAACTCGGTCAGATTTTTGCCTTCGATGAAACCACCGCCGGCAATGAAACTGATGTCCATCATTTTGGCGATGCTCCATTTATCCAGCTGCCCGACCCACGCTTCGAGTTCACCCAGCTTGCCGCAGACGTAAAAGGCCCCGACAATGGCCCCGATGGAGGTCCCGCAGACGATGTCGGGCTTGATGCCCAACTGCTCCAGTTCGCGGATCACCCCGATGTGCGACATGCCCCGGGCCGATCCGCTGCCCAGAGCCAGGCCGATTTTTCGCTTTGATGGCTGTGGCATCTTTACTTTTTCCTATTCCCGGCATGGTTTTATGCTTTTGGTTAAAGTAACTCCTTTAGCCTGCGAATTTCCCCGGCGCCCTCCAGTTTTCCCGCCCGGCCGTCCGGGTTGAACCAAATGCCGTGCAGGCCGGCGGCCAGGGCCCCGGCGATATCCGTATCGAGGCTGTCGCCCACCATGACGATTTCCCCGGCATCAACCCCGAGCTTTCTGACAATCCTGGAAAAAAATTCTACACTCGGTTTGCGGCAGCCCAAATTGGCGAAACAGAAGACATTGTCCAAATATTCAGCCAGCCCCACGCGCGCCAACGCTTTGACGATGTCCTGCTCTTGGGAGTCCCTGGCATTGGTGGCCAGGTGGCAGCCGACGACACCATGCAGGGCGGCCAACGTTTCGCAGGCACCGGGTACGGCAACCACCTTTTCCCAGAGGTACATGGGGCCTTGGGCATCCGGAAAATCGATCATCAGGGTATCGCCCCAATCAAAGATGTAATGTTTAAATCGCATTCGAACCGTTCCGTCAAACTTGAAATGAATTCTACCGGTGCAAACCGCAATCTATTCGATCTAAGATTACAGCGTCAAGGGGTTTACTCCGGAACCGGCCAGCCCTCATCTGCTTCAAAACCCCTCGGATGGGGAATCTCAATACCAGGCATTCAAATTCAACAGCCGCGCACGCCGGGGGCCGCGGACCGGGTTGCGGTCATTTCCGGGCAGCAAGTATGAGCCCGGGCACAATGAGCCCAATACCCGCAAGGTGATACCAGTGAAGCGTCTCACCAAGAAAGATGATCGCGAGGATACTGCCGAAAACCGGCATCAGGTAGAGAAACATCCCGCCCCGGTTGGCCCCCAATTGCTCGATGCCGCGATTGAAGCAAAAATAAGATACGATGGAGGGGAACAGGGCCACATACCCGACAGAGAGAATCGTTGTGCGGTTGAATGCAATCGGGCGCCCGGAAACCGTTTCCCAGAGATAAAGGGGCAGCAACAAAAGGGCCCCAAGCGTGAAGGTAACGGCCATGAAGGACAGATCATGGACCGGCGGCCGCAATCGCAGGAGGGCCGAATAACCGGCGTAGAAGACAACCGCCGCGAAAATATAGATATCGCCATAGTTAAAGGACAGTTGCAGCAACACGCCCGGAGCGCCCTTGGTGATGATCGCGACGGCACCCGCCAGACAGATCAGTAATCCGGCAGCCTGGCCAGCGGTGACCTTCTCCTTGAAGAGTAAAAAGGATAGCCACACGATAAATACCGGCATCATGGCCTGCAGCAGGAAGGAATTGATCGCTGTGGTCCATTGTAACCCGGAGTACAAAAGGGCGTTGAAGGCCGCAATCCCAATTGCGGACAGCAGCAGCAGAATCGGAACGCTGTGCCGGATAATATCCCAGTCCTGCTTCACATGACGTCTGGACAGGGCCAGAATAATGACCGTAGCCAGCAGCCAGCGCCAGAAAGCAAATGCCAGGGGCGGAATAGTGTCCCTGACTGCGCGCCCAACCACGGTGTTGCTGGCCCAAAGTAAAATGGCCAGGGTAAGCAGTAGATAAGGTGCCCCCGGGCTTTTGAATAAACGCCCCTTCAAGGTCGCTTCCCCCGGGTCGAGCACCCTGCTAAAGCTTTTGCAACCTGGGCCCGTAAGCCGGTTGTCTGCTTACTGCTGATCAATAATCCTCCCATACGGCATGGATAAGCGTCTCAAGGTGGGTCGGTGCGTGGCTCATATTACTGGATCCTTGCACGGGGGTTGGGCCCTGAGCCGGGCCGGAGGCGGGTTAGGCCGGTCCATCGGGATCAGGGCCCGACTTGCGCCTGGGGGAGCCGCTGCGTCTATCCGGATTGACCCTTCTGTCCGGGGCCAGAACAGTTGCCTGCTTGACTCTGCGCTCTCTTCCGATGCGCCGATCGCGCCCACTTCTTCTTTCGATTCGCATCTATGCCTCGCTGTCGGAACGGTATGCCAATCGTCTGTAAGGTGCCGGTCACGCTTGATGATTGTGTTTGAAGTTTTATTGAATATACCATAAGTTGGTTCATCAGCAAATCCCGAAATGGAAAATCACACACAACGATATAAAGTAATTTTTTATTAATAGCGCGCTGAGCGCAAGGAGCCCGCATGTACGATTTTATGCTGACCCCCGCCGAGAGGGCCGTCAAACAGGAGGCCCGCGACTTTGTCAACAACCGCATTAGCAGTGATTTTTTAAGAAAAATGGATCGGGATGAGATCGTATATCCCCGGGAGTTCGTTGAATCGATCGCCCGTCACAACTTGCGGGCCATCCGTTTCCCCGAAAAATGGGGCGGCCGCAGCTTGAGTTGGGTGGCCGAAGTGGCAGCCACAGAGGAAATCGGGTGCCTCGGCATGGCCCTGGGCTGTGCCTACGTCATGCCGTCCATCGTTGGCGAAGCCCTCAACATGTTTGGCAGCGAATTTCTGAAGGAAAAATACCTCAGGCCTTACCTTGCAGGTAAATTGGTAGCGGCCGAGGCCCTAACCGAACCGCGGGGCGGATCTGACTTTTTCGGAGCCACCACCCGGGCTGACCTGCGAGGTGATCATTTTATCGTCAATGGCCAAAAACGCTTTGTGGTCGGTGCCGAAGGAGCCGACTTTTTCGTTGTGTACTGCCGGACCAATTTTGAACCCAATGCCCATAAATACGGCAAGTTGAGCCTGCTGGTCATCGAAAAAGGCCCCGGCGTGGAGACCGAGTACCTCTACGGACTCATGGGTTGCCGGGGTGGCGGCACCGGGCGCCTGGTGTTCAGGGATGTAAAGGTCCCCCGGGAAAACCTGATTGGCGACCTGCACGGCGGGGCTTTGTGTTTCAACCAGATGATGATCCCCGAACGGTTGACCTCCGCGGCCGGGTGCCTCGGCGTCTGGGGCGCACTGGACCTGGCGGTCCGCTATTCCGACAAACGGCGGGCTTTCGGTCGTGAAATTCGCAAGTTCCAGGCCGTCAATACTCTGGTGGCCGATTCAATTACGGAACTGGATGCGGCGCGAGCCCTTACCTATATGGCGGCCCGGGCCGTGGATGAAGGCTACGCCCATGCCCGGCGGTTGGTCAGCGAGGCCAAGCGTTTCGCGACGGAAGCCGCCTGGAAGGTGGTCAACAATGCCATGCAAATCATGGGCGGCATCGGCTACACGGATGTGTATCCCATTGAACGCGCCCTGCGGGACATTCGCCTGTCTATGATCTGGACCGGCACCAGTCAGATCATGAACCTGCTGATCCAGCGTGAATACTACGACCAGGTGCTCAGTTCCGCTTACAACCGTCGCCGGATGGAAAAGGACGCCATGCACCCGGATGAAAGCGAACGCTGTTTCACGGACGAAGATATGTGGGCGGTGCACGACGCGCCAAAGAAAGCTTAGCATCGGTATCCGGGGCCGGCTTTGGCCGTCGCAGCGGACGTTTTGGATCAGGACCGGGCACATTCAGGTCTGCCAGATCTCCGACCCGGAAGCAGAACGAACTAACCTATTGGGCTCAATCCAGCCGCAACACCGTGTTGCGGGACCCTGAATTTGAATGCCCCGGTTTGCAGTTGCTTTAAACGCCTTTTTATGCTGATTTACGCCCAGTTTGACATTCATCAGCACACGAAGGAACACACCAATGGAAGATATGACAACCAGTCATGGGCTGTGGGCGGTCACCGCGGGGCGGCAACCGGCTTTAAACCTGCTGGAAGGGGATCACACCGCCGATGTTGCCGTCATCGGTGGAGGGTATACCGGGCTTTCGGCAGCATTGCATCTTGCCGCAGCCGGCCGGCAGGTCACCTTGCTGGAGGCCAGGGACATCGGGTATGGCGGGGCCGGGCGCAATGTGGGCTTGGTCAATGCCGGCCTGTGGCTTATGCCTGAAGACCTGCTGAAATTGGCCGGGGCGGAATACGGTGAAAAACTGCTCGATGTGCTGGGCAACTCTCCCGACCTGGTGTACAGCCTGATCGAGGAGCATCAGATTGAGTGCGAAGCCCTGCGCAACGCAACCTTGCACTGTGCGGATTCCAAAGGCGGACTGAAAGCACTGCAGCAGCGGGAAACCCAGTGGCAAAAGCGCGGAGCCCCGGTTACCCTCCTGGACCCGGCAGAAACCGCCGCGCGAACCGGCAGCCGGTGCTTTTACGGCGCCCTGATGGACGAGCGGGCCGGCACGATTCAACCGCTGGCTTATACCTACGGCTTGGCGAACGCTGCCATGGAAAAAGGCGCGCAACTGTTCAAAAACTCGCCGGTAACCAAACATACAAAAGAAGGTAAACATCACAGGTTGGTCACCCCGCGGGGCACCCTGACCGCGAAAGCCGTCATCGTGGCCGTTCACGCCTACCCCGGGTTTGCTTTCCAGTCCATCAAGACATCCATGTTCTGGATGAACTTCTTCCAGTTTGCGACCCCACCCCTGACCGGGGAACCCGACAAGAGCGTATTGCCGGAGCACCAGGGTGCTTGGGACACGAACCTGATACTCTCATCCTACCGTCGAGACGCAGAGGGGCGGCTGATCGTGGGAAGCCTTGGTACGGTCAACGGCTTGGCCTACGGCTTGCACGAGGCCTGGGTTAGACGGACCATTAATAAAACCTTTCCGCAAGTAGGTGATGTACCGCTGGAATATGGCTGGCACGGCACCTTTGCCATGAACAGCAACCACCTTCCCCGTTTTCATATCCTGGACGAAAACATGGTCATGATCACGAGTTTCAACGGAAGGGGGATCGGCCCGGGAACGGTCTTCGGCAAATTGCTGGCCGGCTATGTCATGGATGGCGATGCGGAGAAAATACCGCTGCCGGTCCTGAAGCCGCAGACCATCCATACGCGGCTTTTCTGGGAACTTTTTTACGAGACCGGCGCGAGGCTTTACCATTTCATTCAGCGCCGGATTTAAAGTGCTTTTTGTCTCACGCAAAGATGTTAAACCTCAAAGAAAAGTAGGCATCGCGCGGAGAGGCGGAGGCGCAGAGACGTCCTCCTCATAAGGAAAATGAATGCACAGACCAGCGAAGTAGGGATATCGCCAGTTTACCCCGGCTTCGCCGGAAAACCCTAAGAGCCTAATGAAGTAGTAATGGTATCTCTATCGTCATGCCGGACTCGATCCGGCATCCAGGGGTGTTTCCCTTACACGAACTGGATCCCGGCTTTCGCCGGGATGACGAGCATTGAGCAGAAAAGCCACCCAGTCCCCCAATCTTAATGGCCTTCCGCGCGATAGCGCGCTAAAATTGTGGTTTTGGGGTTTCTCTGCGCCCCTGCGTCTTTGCGCGCGAATAATGGTTTTCAAGGTGGAAAACATGCAGACTCCAATCGACACGGACATCGTTAAAAAAGCAATCAAGGCTTCCGGTTTGAAATCCGTGGGCCTCGCATCCATCCGGGAGCTCAACCGCCTGGTCGGCAACATTGAAACCGCCAGCGGTACAAAGTTCATTCGCATGGAAATGGGCGTCCCGGGCTTCGATCCGCCGGAAATTGCCGTGGCAGGCGAAATCGACGCTTTGCAACAGGGCGTCGGTTCGAAATACCCGCCTTTTGACGGCATCCCGGAGCTCAAGACCGGCATTGTCGCTTTTGTGAAGAATTTTCTGAATATCGACGTCGCTCCTGAAGGCTGCTTGCCCACGGTGGGTGCCATGCAGGGCTGCTATCTGGCGATGCTGGTGGCCGGCCGGCGTTTTAGAGGCCGCAACAAGATCCTGTTTATCGATCCCGGTTTTCCGGTTAATAAAATTCAGGCCCGCGTCCTCGGCCTGCCCTACACAAGTTTTGACGTGTATGACTGCAGAGGGCCTCGCCTGGAAGACAAACTACGGTCCTACCTGGAGCAGGGCGACGTCGGGGCCCTCCTCTACTCCAACCCCAACAACCCGTCCTGGATCTGCTTCACGGACAAGGAACTGGAGATTATCGGGCGGCTGTGCACGCAGTATGATGTCATTGCCCTGGAAGACCTGGCCTATTTCGGCATGGATTTTCGAAAAGACTATTCCCAACCCGGCCGGCCGCCCTATATCCCTTCGGTCGCCAATTACACGGCGAACTACATTCTGTTGATTTCCAGCTCAAAATCTTTCAGCCTGGCCGGACAGCGCATCGGGATGACCGCCATATCTCCGGTGCTGTTCGACTCGGAAGGCGACAATCTGAAAGCCTGGGTCGGCAGTAACCGTTTCGGCTATGCTTATATCTTCGGCGGCATGTATGCACTCAGTGCCGGGGTATGCCACAGCGCCCAACACGGCCTGGCCCGCCTGCTCGCGGCGGTGAACAGCGGACAGTATAACTTTGTGGAAGCTGTAAGCGAATATGGCCAACGCGCCCGGGAGATGAAGAGGCTGTTTACCGGCAACGGGTTCAAGATTGTCTATGATATGGATGAGGACGAACCCCTGGCTGACGGGTTTTACTTCACAGTGGCCTACCCCGGTTTCACCGGTGAAGCCCTCGTGGAAGAACTACTCTACTATGGCATCAGCGCCATCTCCCTGGCCACCACCGGCAGCAAGCGGCTCGAGGGCATTCGGGCCTGTGTATCCCTCACCGGAATAGAACGTTTTTCGGAATTGGAATCACGGCTGAAGTCCTTCAACCGAAATCACAGCCTTTAAGGAACCTGCCGGGTGAGGGAAAATAGATGTCGGCGTACCCCAAGCCGTTCAGTTCTTTATTGTTTGGTTACAGACGTTTCCGTCAAGTGCTTCCCTTACGGCCAAAGCAATTTTTTCGAGTGTATAGGGCTTTTTAATGTAAGCGCCCGCGCCGATCCGTTGAGCTTCACGTACCCGCGCCGATTCTGAAAAACCACTGGCGATAACCGCTTTCTGCTGGGGACGATGTTCCAAAATACGACGATATGTTTCACAGCCGTCCATCCCTGGAGCCATGATCATGTCCAAGATGATGATATCCGCCTCATTTTCCTTCAGGTAGTCAAGGGCTGTTTCACCCGATGACACGGTCGTAACAGTATATCCCAATTTACTCAGCATCGCATTGGCGATCTCGCGTTGTTCAGCCAGATCGTCAACCACCAAAATACTTTCGGTACCATGCAGATTTTCATAATGCACCGGGCCCTCGGTTGCCAGAACCGTTTGTCGATTAACCGGCAGATAAAGCGTAAAAGTTGTACCGTATCCCTCTTTACTGTAAAGATCGATATAGCCATCCGCATCTTTGATCGTATTCCAAACCACCGACATACCAAGACCGGTGCCGCTGCGACCCAGCTGCTTTTTGGTAAAAAACGGCTCAAAAATCCGCTCCAGATCGTGCTCGGCGATTCCGACGCCGCTGTCTCGCACCTGGATGGTAATATAGTCGCCGGCGACAATCGTTTCATAGCTGTTCAGCGGCTGGTCCAGGGATCGATTCCGCGTTTTGATCGTGACCTCCCCTTTAACAAGCAGGGCTTCCACGGCATTGGATGTCAAGTTCATTACTGCCTTGGAGAGATGTACGGGTGAAACCAATACATTCAGAAGATCTGCATCAAGGTCAATTTTGAATCGGACGTGAGGATGTTGCCGTTTTAAATCTGAAAACTCGGGGGAATCGATATATTCAGTTATCAAGGCATTGGGATTGACCACCGCTCTGTTAGCCACCCCGCGCCTTGCCAGGGTCAAGAGATCCTGAACCATTGCGGCCGCTTTTTCTCCGGACTTTTTAATGGTCAGAATCGGCTGTCGCAGGGGGCTTTCATCTGGTAGATCCATAAGCAGCAGATCCGGGTAGCTGACCAAACCGCTGAGAATATTGTTGAGATCGTGGGCCACGCCGGCGGCCATGCTGCCGACGGCCTCCATCTTTTCGGCCTGTTTCAATTGATCCGCCAACCGGGTCCGATCTTCCTCGGCGTGCCGGCGTTCTTTGATTTCAAGGGCCAATTCCTGGTTGGCAGCTTCAAGTTCAATGGTGCGCGCCCGAACCCGCTGCTCCAGACCCAGATTGGCGGCCTGCACTTTCTCGCGCTCATCCGCAAGGAGATGAACCAGATAGAAATCCCGGCGCGCATACAGTTCGATGAAGTAGCAGGCCAACATCCCGATCAGGTTGGCACTGATAAAGAAAAAATTATTGTTGATCAATACGGGCATGGGGGTCTTGGCAATACCAATGGCCGCAATCTCATAAAGGATGACCAGGCACCACGCACCCGCCGAAGCCCAAATGAATTGAGCCCGCACGAAGGTATACCCGAACATAAATGCCAGAATCAATCCGGCATAGTAGGAATAGTTGATCGGCGGGGGGGCTATGAGGATCATGAGGATAATACCGCTTCCGCTGATTACCATAAGCCCACTTATGATCGGTTGGATCATTTTTTGAACTGACTGAAAGCGTAAAATAATTGCGGTGAAGATCATGACCGGGCAGATAACGGCATATCGAATTGTCCAAAACAAATACTTTTGACCGGGCACCAGAAGATAGTCCAGTATACCGAAAATGGAATAGAGAATTGCGGCCAGAATGATAACCAGCCGGATATGGGGAATCGTTTGATCCCGGTAGTCCTTTTGAAACATGCTCTCGAGATGGGTCAGGGGCCCGGAAAACCGCAGGGTGACCTTATTTAGATGCATGGCCTTAAGCTGCAGCCTTAGGTTGGATCTTTTTTTAACGGACTGTAATCGCGGTGTCATGGAAGATAGTCAAATCTTTCGGCCAAAACGGAATTTTCATTTCGGCCGTGTTCCTGCTCCGGGCATATGAAAGCAGGCCCGCTTTGCATGTTCAAGCTACTGTAATAACAGTGATTCAAACAGTTTCTATGGCCATATATACCTTTTCGGTATGTTGGCCTGAACACTTTAGATTTTAATGTCTCAAAAGCCGCGGGCTGGGCATAAGACAGGCGACGCATCGAATCCTGACCGGCTTGGCACGCTCACCGCTTCGGTTTGCATAACAAATTGATATCATTGGTAAATTATAGATAATCGCCTACGCCCTGGCTTGCTCAGCCCGGCGCTCTTCACCGTCGTGGTCCCTCCAGCCGGTCGGCAAGGTAGCAAGATAGCATCTACCGACCAATGGTGGTGACCTCACCATCGCAGAGGATACCGGCTGCCGTGCCTCGCAGGTGGCTTCCAATAGCACCCATTCTGCATTTAAACGGATTTTCTACGTCCAAATTTTTAGGGTATCGTAACCATGACCGCCACCCTGGGTGAGGGTGCGGGTACGGGAACGGTTCAAACTCATAACGCCCGTGGGTTTGGAAAGCAGGTTGAAAACTTCAGCGCGCCGTTTCACTTGCCGGGTCCTCATCTTCGAGCCAGGCTGTAAACAGCGTGTACATAATAGCCAGCACCACCGCTCCAACGAAGAGCCCAATGATTCCAGAGAAGATCATCCCCCCCAAAGAACCGATCAGAATAACCAGCATGGGCACATCGACACCCCGGCCCATGAGCATCGGCTTTAGGATACCGTCACCGGCACTGACAACAACGGCCCAAATGAGAAAAAGAACCGCCGTGGTGGTGCTGGCCACCGAAAACATATACGCGGCCACCGGCCCCAAAATAAGTATCGGCGGCAACTGGCTGACAGCACAGATGAGCACCAGGACGGCCCAGAGGCCGGCTGCCGGCACGCCGGCAAAAAGCATTCCAAGGGCTGCCAGGACTGCCTGAATAACCGCTACACCAACAACACCCTGCATCACGCCCCGAATCGTACCTACAGCCAGGTCCGTCATCTGCAAGCCTTTATCACCGGTGAACCGGGTGAAGATCTTCCGGGCAACACCCGAACCAGGTTCAGATTTGGCAAGTAACACACCGGCAATACAGGTGGAGATGATAGCCATGAAGATTCCGGTCAATCCGCCACCGACCGAGCTCAATACGGCTTCGATGCCTGATTTGATCTGGGGAGCAAATTGTTTCAAGGCGGCGGCTAAATTGGTTGATGCCAAAAGCCAGGCATCGTGTAGGGACTTGCCAACCAATGGCCACCCGGCAACCGCTTCCGGCGGCGGAGGAATGGTCAGGGATTTATTCTGCATCTGGGCAGTTACAGCCTGTAACGTATCAATCGAGGCCAGAACCATCAGGATGGTTGGCATAATGAGCACCGCGATGATGGTGAGAACAAAGAGCACGGCCACCAGCGTCCGCCGGCCACCTGCTTTCTTTGTGAACCAGGCAATCAAGGGCTCGGCCGCAACTGCCAGGACCACACCCCAGATAACCGGAATTAAAAAAGGCTTTATCAACTGGAACGTCCATACCGCCATCACCCCGATAACAGCTACCTTAATCAGGGCCTCGATGATGCTCTTTCTAAACTGTACCTGGCTGTCCATGGAATCAATCATCATAGATCTCTCCTATATGCTCTGTCGTCTATATTTGCGCGTTCGTTTGCGGGCATGCTGCGCGCAGAAGGGCGCACTTATCGCGGCCCAGCGGCAGGTTGGATTGGAGATGGCCGCTGATCAGCTTAACGATCCTGAGGTAACTTTAGATGACCTGCGTGTCGCCTATGCTGTTTCCGAGACTGTAAATTTATCCACGCCTCGCTTCAAGCACCGGGATAACGCCGACTTCGAATAACCAGCGGCCGCAGGAATACTTTGGTTGGTCCCTGACGGCAGTCAAGGCATATTTTTCACCATCGCCTGGGCAAACTCCGAACATTTCACTTCGGTAGCGCCCTCCATCTGGCGGGCCAGATCGTAGGTGACCGTCTTCTGACTGATGGTGGCCACCAGGCTATCGCGCAGGGTCTCCGCTGCCTCGAGCCAACCCATGTAATCGAGCATCATGGCCCCGGACAGGATCAGGGAGCCTGGGTTGACCTTATCGAGATCGGCGTACTTGGGGGCGGTGCCGTGGGTGGCTTCAAACAGGGCGTAGCCGGCCCCGATGTTGGCGCCGGGCGCCATGCCCAGGCCGCCGACCATGGCCGCCAGTGCATCGGACATGTAATCTCCGTTCAGGTTGGGCATGGCCAGCACTTCGTATTCTGCCGGGCGCAGCAATATCTGCTGAAACATGGCATCGGCAATGCGGTCTTTGACCACCACCTTGCCCTCCGGGGCCTGGCCGTCGAATTCTTCCCAGAGCTGGTCTTCGGTAATCAACTTGTCCCCGTATTCCGCGGCCAGTTCATAGCCCCATTTTCTAAAAGCGCCCTCGGTGAACTTCATGATATTGCCCTTGTGTACCAGGGTGACGCTGGATTTGCCGTGTTCGAGGGCATAGTCGATGGCCATCTTGACCAGACGCCGGGTCCCCGTGCGGCTGATCGGTTTGAGGCCGATCCCTGAATCGGGCCGGATGTCGCGTCCCTCTTCGGCGGCCACCAGCTCGATCAATTTTTTAGCCGTGTCGGATTCCGCCTCCCATTCCAGCCCGGCGTAGACGTCTTCGGTATTCTCCCGAAACACGATCATGTCGACATCCATAGGACGCACGACCGGACTGGGGATGCCGCTGATGTATTTCACGGGACGCACACAGGCGTAAAGATCCAACTCCTGCCGCAGGCCGACGTTGATGCTGCGAATGCCTTTGCCCACCGGCGTTGTCAGAGGCCCCTTGATAGCCACCTTGTAGGTTTTGATTTTCTCCAGAGTTTCGTCCGGCAGCCATTGGCCGGCCATGTTGAAGGACTTTTCCCCCGCATAGATCTCCAGCCATTCTATCCGGCGTTCCTCGCCATAAGCGGCGGCCACGGCCGCATTGATGGCAATCCGGGTGGCCCGCCAGATATCGGGGCCGGTGCCGTCGCCTTCGATAAAGGGGACCACGGGATTGGCCGGTACGACCGGTTTGCCCTGTTCGTCAATCGTAATTTTATCACCATTGGTAGTCATAGGGACCTCGAAAAATAGTTTTAGGATTTAGGTTTTAAGTTTTAGGATAAACCAAAACCGACCGCTTCACGGGAGCTACGTTCGTTTACAAGTGGACTCTCCCGGTCAGACTTGCGTTTTCTGTCTTAACACTTAACACCTAAAACTTAAAACTGAATTATCTAAATACAAACCCCTTCTTGAGCGGATCATCCGGGTCGATCCAGAATTCATGCCTGCCGGTCAACCAGGCCCGGCCTTCCACTTCGGGGATGATGGCATTGTAGGGCCCAAAACGGGTGGTCTTGACAACCCGGCCCTTGAAGCGGGTACTGAGAATGCTCTCAATTTCAATGGCCTGGTCGATAGCGACCTCCTCCCTGGCGTGGTGCAGGGCCAAACGACCGCTGACGCCGGTTCCCGTGGGGCACCGATCGACTTCGCCTTCGGCGAAAATGCAGACGTTGCTGCTATGAGTATCCGGCGAATGCGGCGGGCCTATGAAAATCGTCCCGTAGAGAAAACTGAGATCTTCCTCGAAAGGATGCGATATCGGACGACTGGCCATGACTGCGTTTTTAATGGCCATGCCCTTTTCGATCAGAGCGCCATAGTCATCCGATCGCGTGCCTAAACCTACCTGGGCAACATCCACATAGGCATAAAATGCGCCGCCGAAGGCAATATCGTAATGGATCGTACCCAGTCCCGGCACTACCACTTCCTCGTCAAGCGCCAGCACAAAAGAAGGAACATTGTGAAAGTAGACACTCGCTACTCTCCGGTCAACTATTTTAGCGTGGGCGGTCACCAACCCGGCCGGCGAATCGATTCGCACAGTGGTCACCGGCGTTTCCAGCGGCACCATGCCGGTTTCGACGGCAATGGTGGTCATGGCGATAATCCCATGTCCGCACATGCTGCTGTAGCCTTCGTTGTGCAGGAAAAGAACCCCAAAATCGGCCTCAGCTGACACGGATGGTGTCACGATGCAGCCGTACATATCCGCGTGCCCGCGGGGCTCCCACATGAGGGCTGTGCGCAGGTGGTCGAAATGATCCCGCACATATCGGCGCCGGGCCAGGATGGTTTCCCCTCCAAGTTCGGGTAGACCGCCGGTGATGACCCGAAAGGGTTCGCCTTCGGTGTGGGCGTCGATAGTGGTGATCCTCTGCCAGTGTTTAGGGGGCTGATACGCTTTTAGCTTTTCTAACACTCTGTAACTCCAATTATTTATTTCAGGGTGAGTTTATATGAAATGAAATTAAATTTATTCCATCTGCTTGTTACTTTTCTTGTGCGTACAAGAAAAGTAACCAAAAGAAAACGCCCATAAGAGGCGGCCCTGCGGGCTGCCCTGCGCTTCTCGGAAAGGGCGCGCTCAGCACAACTCGCTGCGCTCAGAC
>Ga0056121_1000013_pt1 | contig 129824 bp, 111 predicted proteins | sample WorMetHEROISLAND_FD_83872 | JGI IMG/M metagenome (GOLD analysis project Ga0056121, IMG submission 83872) | Marine gutless worms symbiont microbial communities from Max Planck institute for Marine Microbiology, Germany - Olavius sp. 1 HERON ISLAND ...
CGCCGGCGCCGGCGGAATGACCATAGAGGATGACGTCCTGCCCAATCCAGTCCATGACCGCTTCGATATCATCAGCAAATCGTAAGGCTGTCATCACGCGCCGTGGGCTTGAATTGCCATGGTCGCGAGCACTGTGCAAAACCGTTGTATATCCCATGTCCCCGAACATGCGGGCCCGGTTGACCATGCGGTCCCGGTTGCGGCCCCAGCCGTGAACCAGCAATACGATGCCGCGACTCGCGCCGGGCGGATCAATGCGCCACACTTCGAGTCTACCGCCGTCGACGGCTGGTATGAAGGTGTCCTCGATCGACCCCCAATCCGGCGGATCGCTGACCGGGTGGCGGGGAAACGCCTGGACCACAAAGGAAAGCACGAACGTTAAAACGAGATAGCAGGCCGCCAGACCGGAAAATATCCAAAAGATCAGCATGCCTTGATAAGCTCTTTTCGCAGTTTGTTCATGGCCACCGCGGCAAACAACTGTTTGTTCTGGGTCCGATTGCGCACGGGAAATTGATACGTGAACCCGGTAGATGTCTCCGGCGTGGCCAAACCGACACATAGCGTGCCGACCGGTTTTTCCGGGGTGCCGCCGCTGGGGCCGGCGATCCCGCTGGTAGCGATAGCGTAGTCCGCCCCTGCTACCTGCCGGGCGCCCGAGGCCATGTGGCGGGCGGTTTCGGCATGGACGGCCCCGTGCTCCTGCAATATGGCGGCCGGCACATTCAAAATATGCTCCTTGGCCGAATTGGCATAGGTGACCCCGGAAAAGAGAAAATAGTCTGAACTGCCGGGCACGTCGGTCAATTGGTCGGCGATGAGGCCGCCGGTACAGCTTTCAGCCACTGCAAGGGTGGCGTTTTGGGAAACCAGCATCTCTCCCAGGGATTCGGCCAGGGATTGTCCCTCCGTCGAAAAGACGGTGTCTCCCAGGCAGGTGCACACTTGTTCCTGGGCGGCTGCAATCTGGCGAGCCAATTCGTGAGGATCGGTTCCGCGGCCGTATAATTTGACCTGGATGAAAGGAAAAGAAGCGCGCAGCCCCAGGCGGAGTTCGGGAAACTGAGCGGGAATAGCAGCGATTTTCTCGTTTACAACCGATTCGGGCAGCCCAAACGTACAGATGGTTTTCACCGTGGTGGCCACCTGCTGCTCTCCTTTGAGTTGCAGGATGGCCGGCAGGATGGCCTCCTCCAGCATGCGCCGCATTTCATGGGGCACGCCGGGCATGAAGAAAAACAGACAATTGTCGATGCGCAGTTCAAAACCTGGGGCCGTGCCTACCGGGTTGTCGATAGCGACGGCTGTTGCGGGCAAAAGCGCCTGCTTGCGGTTTTGCGGGCTCATGGGAATGTTCCGCGCGGTGAAGAAAGCCGACACCGTTTCAAGGGCCTCAGGGTCGAGCTGGAGTTCCACCCCCTTGGCCTCGGCCGCCGCCTGGCTGGTGATGTCGTCTATTGTCGGTCCCAGGCCGCCGGTTACAAGGGCGATATCGGCCCGGGCGGCCGTTTCCCGAAGAAGGCTCCGCAGCTGTTCCAGATCATCGCCGACACACACGTGTCGGGATACCTCAACTCCTATTTCTTCTATTTTATCGCTAATATAGGCGCTGTTTCGATCCACAAGCGCCCCAGTCCTGATCTCATCTCCAGTGGCAATAATGTCTGCGCGCATACGCTCTGCCTCACCTTTGGTTCATGGTCTGCGGATGTTTCTCCGGTCATACAACTGTCGCCGCTATAAAACAACTTTTTTTCCTGAAAAATCAGTATGGTCGCCCGATTGTGGGTCGGCAGACAGGTTGACAAGGGGTGTTTGCTTTTATACCTTAGCGGGTAAGAGATAGCTTCTATTACCCTCGATTACGGAAGGAAATCGTCATGCGCACCAAACAACACCTTAAAATAGCGGTCGCGACCGCGGTCATCCTCTCTCTTTTCATTTTCAACGGATGTGCAAGCACCAAAGTCAAACGTATCGATGTAGATGAGACCGTTGATCTATCGGGCCAATGGAACGACACCGATTCACGCCTGGTTTCGGAAGAAATGATTAAAGATGTCATGAGCCGCAGCTGGCTCGAAAAATACAAGCGGACCCACAGCGGTCACACCCCGGCCGTGATTGTCGGCTCCATTCGCAATCGCAGCGACGAGCATATCAATACCCGCACCTTCGTCAAGGATCTGGAGCGGTCTCTGGTCAATTCCGGCGAAGTCGATTTCGTGGCCAGCAGTGGTGAACGTGGAGAACTTCGGGAGGAACGGGTCGACCAGGCCGCGCACGCCTCGGAAGAAACCGCCAAGGAAGAAGGTCAGGAAATCGGGGCGGATTTCATGCTCCAAGGCTCGATCAATACCATTACCGACCGGATCGAAGGCAAGCAGGTGAAATACTACCAGGTCAATCTCGAGCTGGTGCAGATCGAGAACCACAAAAAGGTCTGGCTGGGGGAGAAGAAGATCAAGAAGTTTGTCAAACAAAGCCGTTTCGGATTCTAGACCGACCATGCACCGCCTGTTCCCAGCCATCCTGGCTACCGTTATCGGGGGCCTCATTCTGCTCAGCGGCTGTGCTCACCGAATGGATTACAACCGCCTGTACGCGCAACTGCAAAATGGCGAGTGCCGTTCGGCAACCCGCCATATCGAGAGCAGTCGTGACAGTTACGGCAGCAACGCCCAGCTGCTTTACCTGCTGGACTCGGCCATGGTGCACCTCCAATGCCGGGAGTTTGCGGCCGCTCAAAAGAAGTTTCACTCGGCGGAGCGTCTGGCTGAGTCGCTCTGGACCGAGAGTATCAGCCGGCAGGCCGCCTCCCTGGTGACCAATGAGTATCTTCTCAAATATCCCGGAGAGGATTACGAACGGGCCTTGATCAATATGATGTCGGCCATCGGTTATCTGCAGACTGAAGCATTTGATGATGCCTTGGTCGAGATCCGACGGCTCGATTCGCTGCTCTCCCTCTTCAATGAAAAATACGACCAAAAAAACGTTTACAAGGAAGATGCGTTCGGCCGTTACCTCAGCGGCATTCTCCATGAAGCCGACAACGCACTGGATGATGCCTTTATCGACTATCGCAAGGCGTTGATCACCTATCGCGATTACCAAAAATATTACGGCACCCCGGCCCCGGCCTCTTTAGTCGAAGATTTGCGCCGGGTGGCCGCGGCAGTTGATCGTCTGGCAGACATAGAGAGCCTGCTGCCGCTCGACGAGGTGCAACAGCGGCCGGCGCCGCAAGCCACCCGCCGCATGGGCAAACTCGTTTTCCTGCAGCTCAGCGGGCCGGCACCGGCCAAAACGCAGGGACAGGTGGTGGTGCCTACCGCCCGCGGTCCGGTATCGATCGCCTATCCGCGTTTGCTGCTCCTGCCGCCGGCCTGCATGGAACATCGTTTGACCCTCGCCTCAGAGGACGTCATTATCGCGGCCACCCTGGATTTGGTGCAAGACATCGGCCGGATCGCCCTCAAGAACCTGGAGGATAAAAAGGGCCGTATCATGGCCAAAACCATCGCCCGGGCGGTGGCCAAGCAGGTGGTCATCGACAGCCTGGCCAACAGCAGCGACCAAAACACCGCCGTGGCCATGCAAACGGCGCTCAATATTGCCAATTTGTTTCTGGAACAGGCGGATACCCGTTCGTGGCGAACGTTGCCCGGGCAGATCTACATGGCCCGCCTGTTTATCCCGCCCGGGGAATACACTGTGCAAAGTGCGGCGTGTGACGGCCAATCGCACAAATTGCAAAATATTCTGGTGAAGGCCGGAAAAACGAATTATATTGTGCATGATGACCGCTTCATTGCGGCGGCTCCGATAGAATGAGGTGACCCATGCGAACAACATTCATCACGGTACTTGGTTTGCTGCTATTTGTGATCAGCGGGTGTGCCGCCGGCGGAAAAAAGGCGCCGGCGCCGGAAATGGACCCTTTTCCGGAGTCCCGCTATCTGACAGCTGAAGGGACCGGCGCAACGGAACTGGAAGCCCGGCGCGAGGCTTTAGCTGCCCTCTCCGGTATCTTCGAATCCAAAGTGCACGCCGAAACGACCTCCCGAGCCAGCTCCGCAATCGGCACCGGCGGGGACGAGGTGTTTGAAAAACAGGTTGTATCCAGTGTGGCGGTTGTTTCCACAGTGCAGCTCACCGGGGCTAAAATAGGCCGGGTCTGGCGGGTAGAGGGCGGTGCGGCACCCTATCACGCCCTGGCCGTTCTGGATCGCAACCAGGCCGGTCGGAATTGGGCGGCCCAGCTGGATACCGTACAGGCCCTGGTAACCGCCGAACTAAAAACGTTGGAACAAACCACAGGGCGGGTGCAGCGCCTGGCGGCCCTCACCAAAGTCCTGACCGGCCTGCTCCGCGAGCAGGCCCTGGATAGTCGCCTGCGTGTATTGAACTACCCGGCCCGGGCGCTGCTTGACACGGACATGGAAAAAATCGCTACCGAACTGATCGAGCTGCGCTCTCAGATCAGGCTTTTCATAGAGCTGTCCGGCGACGGGCATGAAGCGGCGGCGGCCCGTATTGCGGATGCCCTCACGACGAACGGTTTTTTGCTCAGTGCTGAGCCTGATCGCGCCGATGCAGTGATTCACGGGAGGATCACTACCCGGCCCTTGGAACTCAATAACCCCCGGGCCCAGTTTGTCAGGGCCATGGCCACGGTAGAGGTAATCGAAAACGATAGCGGAGCGACCCTGGCCAATCTGAATGCCGATAGTCGTAAAGGCCATGTGGATCAAAACGAAGCTCGACGCAAGGCGGTGCACCAGGTAGCGGACACCATTGCCGAACGCCTGACGGCTGTCATTGGTTTCAATGTGCCGGCCGACGGGCAATAGGTGTTGAAACGACCCCTGGAAAAAGTGCCACCGACGATCCATCAAACCAAAATACGAAACGCTCTGCACAACGTATCCGGGCGATAGTGAAAAAAAGGAGGTCCTTATGCTGAAACGCTTACTCTTGTTGCTGCTGGTCCTGGCACTTGGCGGACTGTTAGTCGCGGGCTGCGGCAAAAAAGTCAAAAAGGTGGACCACGAGGCCCTCGAAGAGGAATTCAAACACGCCCCGGCCTGGGTGCTGGGTAACTATGAAGAGGGCAGCATCGTTGCAGTTGGCTCGGCCGTCATCGGCAAATCCGGCATGCAGTTTGCCAAGACGGAGGCTCTGGCCCTGGGGCGCAATGAACTGGCCCGTCAGACCTCCACAAAGGTGAAGGCGCTGGTCAACAACTTCGTGCAGCAGACCGGATTGGGAGATGAGCAACTGGTGGACCGTTTCTCCAAACAGATGACCAAGCAAATTACCAATGTGACCCTTTCCGGGTCCCGCCAGAAAGATATGTGGATCTCGCCCAGCAAGGAGCTCTACGTCCTGGTGGTGATGGATCCCGCGGCCGTCAAAGCAACGGTTAAAAAAGAACTGACCACCTCCTACAAAAACGACCAGGCACGCTGGCAGGAATTCAAGGCCAAAAACGGCGAGGCGGAGCTGGATCGCGAAATAGAGAAAACCTTTGGGAAGTAGATTTTAAGGTGATAAGGCTGAAGACTCAAGGCCGAAGGGTCATAAATAAAAAGGTTTTGCTAACAGCCTTCAGCCTTCAGCCTAAACTCCTCAAGTGTCCCATACCCCCGGGATAACCGTATCGCAAAACTCACATTTGCCCTTCACGATGTGAAACGCAGCGATGCGGTACCCGCGTCGGCGGATGATGATCTCACCGCACTGATGACAACGGGTGTTGTTGCCTCGATGGCCCGGTACGTTACCCAGGTAGACGTACCGGATGCCTGCCTGGATAGCAATTTGCCGAAATTCCTCCAGCGTGGAAACCGGTGTCGGGGCCAACCGGTCAAGCCTGTATTGCGGAAAGAAACGGGAAAAATGGAGGGGATAATCTGGGCCCAGGTTTTCCAGAATCCAAGCGCACATGCGTTTGACCATATCGGGATCATCCACGTAACCGGGAACCACCAGGTTGGTCATCTCGAAGTGAACCCCATGCGCGTGGAGCGTTTTAAAGGTGTCGAGCACCGGATCCAGCCGGGCACCGTTCAGCCGGCGATAGAGCGCATCGCTAAAGGATTTTAAGTTGACATTGGCGCCGTCAATCACCCGGCAAAGCTCTTCCAGAGGCTCCTGATTAATATAACCTGCAGATATTAAAACATTTTTCATACCGGCCGCCCTCACCGCCCGAGCGCTGTCCAATGTATATTCATAGAAGGTGACCGGTTCCGAGTACGTATACGCCACCGAGATGCAATCTGTTTTCAAAGCGGTTTCGGCCACATCCTGCGGGAACAGATCGGCATGACGGACCTCGTGGGGCTTTCTTTGGGAAATTTCCCAATTCTGGCAATTCAGGCAGCGCAGGTTACAGCCGGTCGTGGCAATGGAGAAACTACGGGTGCCCGGCAGGAAATGGTAGAGCGGTTTTTTTTCGATGGGGTCCACATGTACGGCGCATGGATTACCGTAAACCAGGCTGTAAAGCGTGCCGTCAATGTTTACCCGGGAACGGCAAATACTCCGATCGCCCGGCGCCAGGATGCAGGTGTGGGGACAAATGCCGCAAATGGTCTGATTGTCGGCCGCTTTCCGGTAGTGGTAGGCTTCCCGGGACCATTTCCAGGGTCGGTTGGGCGCGTCATCTCTGAAGATATGTCCCCGGATATCCGCCCCTTCCCCGGCCCCGGCAGCTCGGGGCCAGGCGCCCTGAAACGGCCACTGGGCGCACAGCGCCGCCGCGCTGCAGCAGATGAATTGTCTTCGGGATATCTTCATGAATTGCTCTGCAAGTGGCTATTAGCTGTCAGCATTTAGCTAGTGGCTCATTAAGGACATATAACAGCCGAATTTTCAATTGGTTTGTTTGGTCGGTCTGTCCTTCATCCTGAGATGTTGTTATTTTCAGCTAATGGATATCAGCTAAAAGCTAACGGCTAACTGCTGAAAGCCAAGGGCTAACAGCCAATAGCTAATAGCTTCGTACGGGCCTGAGCCCGACGACCAGCAAACTGGACACTTTCAGCCCGATCAATGCCAGCAACGTTCCGGCCAGGCCCAGGTAAGGAATCAACAGCACACTGACGAGCAGGGCGCCGCAGGCAGCACCGATAAGGTCTGCCGAAAAGGCATAGGCAACCCGGGCCTGATTCTCTCCCCCGGTTTTGAGGGCCAGGGGAAACTGGCAGCCGCACAGAACCGATACGCAAAATCCGAACAGCAGCAGAGACCCGCTGGAGGGTGGGGCGTTGTCCGGCAGAATCATCAACGCCAGGATAGCCCCCAGCGCAATCAGCAGGCCGTCGGTCCATTTGAGGGCGCGGGCCGCCACAGGTCTGAGTTTTTGGCCCAGCAGGACCCCGGGCAGCAAACCAGCCAGATATATGGTCACGATTAGGCTTATCTGAGCATAAATGTAACCATAAAAAATCTGAAACGCAAAAATAACCAGGATCTCGCTGCCCATGGTCATAAATCCGGTGCTGAACAGCAGGTATTCTTCCCGCGACATCCGGATGGCATAACCTGCCAGCACGACACCCAGAATCAGGTACATCCATTGGGGAGATGATGCAAATTTTGCAAACCAGCGGGCAAACACCAGGCGCATGAGATATGGTTTGGTATCCCGGTTCACTGGAATGTCGGCCAAAACCTGCCCGGATAGGTCCGCAATGCGCTCGACGGAAATGTTGCCGTAAAAATAACCATCCACGTAGTCGGTCTGAATGCCTTTTTGTTCCAACCGGCCGGGTATATCCACATCCAGGGCGTTGTCACTACAGATGAAAAAGATCCGGCTCCCCGGCAACAACAGGACATGCGCAAAATGCAAACGTACCGTCCGATGCAGGGAGGAGACGAAGCGTTGACGGGACGTGCTGAGATAGTTGGCATAACCCTCGACGGAAAAGCTCAAGATCCCGCCGCTCTTCAGATGTTTTTTTACTTGGCGGTAAAAGGCGGCCGTGTAATATCGATTGGCCTGAAAGGTTTCCGGATCAGAGATATTCACAATCACCACATCATAACGTTTGGCGGTGCCGGCCAGATAGGTGCGCCCATCCTGGGGTATTGTCTTCAACCCTTTGATACGCTTCAATAAATTAAATTTAAAGTGGGCCTCCGTAATGGCCGGGTTCAGTTCCACGTAATCCACGGCCAGCGGTTGGTATTTTTCCAGTTCCTTGAACATGCCGCCGCCGGCCGAAATGATCAGGACCTCGGCCGGCGACCGGGTCTGGGACATGGGATAGTGTATGGCTGCTTCGGCAGCCGCGACATCGAGGTTGCTGCTCAACGGTGCGCCGTCATGAAATATGGTAACCTGCTCTCGGTCTTCAACGGCGGTCACCCGGCCGTACCGTGACTCCTGGTACCATGCGAGCCGACCCTTGGTCGGTTGGAGGGACGGTATTTCCCACCACAGTCCGACGCCCAGGCACAGCACTGCGGCGCCGGCCGCAATGCCTGCAGCCAGGGCGGCCTTTTCTGCATGCCGGGCAACGCTGAACGCGGAAAGCACTAGGAGTCCGGAGGCGGCTGCTATTGCCTGCAGCGGCGTGCACAGGAAAATCAAGACAAAGGCAAACAACGCCCCGCCGGCGCAATCCCCAATATTGTCGAACATGTAGATCCGTGAGCCCGCATAGCCCGGCGCACCGGACCTCAAGACGGCCAGGGTATACGGCAGTACGAATCCGACCAGAACGCCATAGGGTCCCAGGGTGACAAAGACGAATCCAAGGGTTTGATAAAATCCGGCGGAGACCCCCGGGGTAAAGACGGCATCTCTGCCCACCCGGATGGCCAGTAGCGTCGCCATCGGCAAAACTGCGGTGAGCAATGAGATCCCTGCCAGGCGGCCGATATCGGCCGGCAGAAAACGGCCGGTTATCAGGGCGCAGAGAAAGCCGCCGAGGCCGCCGAGCAGCAGCCAGGCAAAAAAGATCAGCGCAATCACGTATTCATTGCCCTGAAACTGCGTCAGATACTCACGGATGATCAAAAGTTGGGAAACAACCGAAGATATGCCCGTGGCCACAACCAAAGCGGCCAGGTGCTTTTCAGGGTTCCTCTTCAAAACTGATTACCTGATAGGTTTGAACAGTCAGGGTTTCGGATTGCCAGGTCCGGGCCGGCAGGCCGGCTTTCATGCACAGCCGACTGAGAAAATCATCGGGTCGGGGCAGTTGTTTCCAGACCTGTGGCAGAAAGGTTGCCTGCTTGCGTCCTTTGCTGATAATGACGCCGTCCACATTGGGCCGCAATTTCTGGACAAGGTCGTCCCCACCGCTGTAATCCAAAGGGCGCGGGTCGGTCAGGATGCTGATTTCGATATGCACGTCATCCAGCTCCGCTTCTGTCAATGGGCTGAAACGCGGGTCGTGAAAAGCTGCGCTGATGGCATTTTGCCGCACACCGTCGCGCAAATTCAACGTGGTATTCATGTTGCCGATGCAGCCGCGGAGCTGACCTTTCAGGGTGAGCGTCACGAATGTGCCGCTTTTCTTGTCGTAACAGCTGTCTTGCAGTTTTTCCTCCAGGGATGCCGTCGCTTGCAGATCAGTTTCCCGGCCGAGTTTTTCCGTAATTGTTCGGCGGGCGTGAACTAAAAGAACGCTTCCCTGCTCCGGGCGGTCACATGTTTCCATTGGGATTCCTCCCCTGATCTGACTGGTTTCATAAAACGCCACGGCCGAATAGCCAACGACCCGGGCCTTATCACCGGCCGTATCGCCGCTGTTGGTGTAATTGAGCAGACGTGGCTGCCATTTTTGCGCCCTCGCCAAGTGCAGGATAACAGCAATGGGCGCCCTCCCGCAGGAGCTGTTCCTGCGCTGCATCAGTTTCTCAGCTTCCAGGTTTTTTATCAATTCTAAGGTGGCACGATCATAGGATACCGCTTGCTGGTAAGGCAGGTAATGGGAAAGATCGGCGCTGGCTACGAGCAGTGTCTCCCGGCCGAGTATGGGTTCCAGGTCAGCCGCAATCGAGGCTGGTGAGCCGGCCCCGATGACGATCGGCACCAGATGAAAAGCACCCAAGCCATATTGCAGGAATGGAAGCACGACCTCTACACTGTGTTCGATACGGTCACTGGACGGACTGTATTCAAAAAGGGGCGACGTTTCCCTGAGGCGAACGGCGTCGGGGTGCAGCGGCAGGCGTCCCAGGGGCGTATCATAGGCTTTCACGGCACTTATGGCAGCTGTGGGCAGCCCGATGCGATGGTCCGGTCCCATGACAATCACCTTTGAAAAGGTCCGATTGTTCAGGTGGCGGATGGTGTGGGCCGCGGTGTAACCGGAATAGATATAGCCGGCGTGGGGAATGATCAGCGCCCGCAGATGTCCTTTGATGTTTTGGCGCGAAGCGGATTTAGCGGCGGCAGAAACGAGTTCGGCGATGGTCCGTTCCAGTTCGGCGTGCTGGGCCGGATAAAAGCGACCGGCGTAAACCGGGTCGCGTACCTGTGATGCCGCCAAGGGAGCGGCCCCGACTGTCCACAGCAGCACGAGTGTCAGAATCCCTAATTTCTTGAAGCCTTTAGCCTGCATATTAAGACCAATATACGGTAATAACAGATAGTTGTCAAAGGTGAAAAATGATTGGTCTATTATGGATAGTATGCTATCACTAGAAACCATATCAAAAAAGTCTTTTAGCCCACACTCGGCGTTGGGCGCTCGGTTCAAATCCTCGAAATACTCCAGTATTCCTCCGGGTTGAACCTCGCGGCCGCCTTGATTTTGAACTAAAATCCATTTTTTGAGATAGCTTCTAAACAACTTATACGACCGTTCAATTTTCACCCCGCAGAATGTACACGAGGCGCTATGCTGATTTCGATTAGAACCGGTTTTTGGGTTTCCAGATCGTTGGCCATTCTTTTTCTGGCAGTAAGCCTGCTGATTCTGCCCGCCCCTGTAAACAGTGATGAAGATCGCGCTTTCACTGCGTTTATCCAGAAATTCGCCACCGGGCGTATCGATTGGGACCGGGGGATCATTTACGGCACCGGCCGGGCCTATCTGGACCAGAACGCCCACTCGATCCCCATGGCCATGCGGGCGGCCCAGCTTATTGCCGCCAATAACATTTTAAAACTGGCCGCCGGGGTCAACCTCGATGACCGGCGTAAACTTGGCGAGCTCGGCAACGGCAACTTTGTCATTCGCCTGAAAGGATTTCTGCGCTTCGTTGAGCATGAGACGCGGCTGATTGAAGACACCACACGCCCATATTACGAAGTTACCCGTAAAACCCACCTGACGGGGATTTCGGGCCTCAACCTGCAAATTCTCAAGCAAATGCAAGCAGGCCCGGAGCGGTTCAGCTTTCCGCAGCAGCCGGGCGAACCGGTTGTAGAGGATGCGGACGCCCCCTGGCTGGTGATCGATGCCCGCGATCTGCCGGAGCAAGTCACAGTGCAGCCGGCGCTCTTTCCCCAAATTGCCAACCCGGACGGCCAAACCGTTTATGGACTGGGCACCATCAATCCCACAGTCCTGGAAGAGAGACCCATGGTCAGTTATGTGGAATCTGCCGATGACCTGCGGCATCTGCAATCCTATGGTTTCTCACCGGCCAGCCTGTCCCGTCTGGCCGAATTGCTACTATTCCCACCTGTGGCAATTGCGGATGAGGGTCAGACCCGCAAAAAAAGACGGCGCTTCATCGTGAAAAAGGCCCAGGGTTTGTCCGGACTTTCCAAGACCAATCTGGTTATCTCCCAAAACGACGCCCAGGCACTGCAGTCCGAGGATTCGGCCAGCCAGATTTTAAAAAACTGCCGCGTCATTGTCATTGTCTCCAGTCCCGTCGGAGGAGTTGAAGGACAGATGCCGTTATACCTGACCGTCAGATAAAATCCTTTGTTTACGGGGGCAACTGCATCGGTCCCCCAGGTTCTAGCCCATACGACAGCTTATTGAATGCGACGTCTTTTTCTCCTGCAGCTTTTTTTGACGATCTTTAGCGTCAGCCTGGTTACGGCTATCGTCGGCGGTGGGTACTACTACGGATTTTTCCAGCGGGCCGACAATCTCCTGTATGACCTGCATTTCAAATGGCGTGGTGACAAGCCCCCTTCCGGCCGGATCGCACTGGTGTTGATGGACCAGCCAAGTGCCGTTGAGCTGGAGCGCCAACAGGGCAATTGGTCCCGCCGCCAACTTGCCCAAGCCATTCACAATCTCAACCGGGCCGGAGCGGCCGTCATCGGCATAGATCTCATTTTTTCATCGCCTTCCCCGGATCCGCAGGATGACCTGATCCTGGCAGCGGCAATTGAAGCCGGCGGCAATGTCGTTCTGGCGCGCATCATTTCCTCACACGGCAAGGAGATAACCGCCCTGGATCGATTCCAGGAGGCCATGGTCGGAGACGGCTTTATCGATGTGCCCCTAGATAGCGATCAAATTTTACGCAAAGTTCGCTTTTTTAACGCCCGACGCTTGCCTGACGGCAATTTGGAGTTGATCCCCTCTTTTTCGCTGGAATTGATACGTGTTTATTACAATATTGAATTCATTCCAAATTTTTCTGAAAAAGACTTTTTTACACTCGGGTCTGAGAACGACAAGGCGCTCACTTTGCCTTATCCAGAATTGCTTATCAATTATGGCGGTAACTACGCGGCCTTTCCCACCTTATCCTTTGCAGACGTGGTCAAGAATCGGTTCGCGCCAGCGACCGTCAAAGGGAGAATTATTCTGATTGGCAGCAGTCTCGTCTTCGAAGATGATTTTTTCAGTACACCTTACTCGCGGTTTACACACTTGCCGGAAACCCTCACCGCCAAGTTCGGCCGGGTTGAGACCGGTATCCTCGGCGACAAGGATCTCGGGGTCTCCTGTCACGCCTGGGCGGCCGAGACCATTCTGACCAAGGGTTTCATCAACAAGCGCCCACGCCGGGAAGTGCTCATTTGGACCTTGCTGGCCGGGTTGGTCGGGCTGGTGTTTTATCTGCCGGTAGTCGGCATTTTAGGTGCCACACTTATCCTGACAGCCGGTTTACTGGGGGCTACCGGTATCAGCCACCATCTCTTCATGCAGAACCTTACCTGGATGGAGATAGCACCCCTTATCACCGTGTGGGGCCTACAGTTCGTCATGGGGGCGGCCCTGCAAAAGAGCGTTCAAAGGAAGAAATCCTTAATGATAACCGATTTGTTTGGCAAATACCTGGCCCCCGATGTGGTGAAGGAATTGCTCAAGGATGAGCAGTCCGATCAATTGGAAGGACGCCATTGTGATATAACCGTCCTTTTTTCAGATCTGCGCGGATTCACTTCTCTGGCCGAAAAACTGGGGCCTGCCCAAACCGGGAACTTGCTGAATGCCTATTTCGATGTGATGATTCCCCTGGTATTCAAACGGCAGGGCACCCTGGACAAGCTTATCGGGGATGCCATCATGGCTTTTTTCGGTGCGCCTCTGGATATCGAAGACCATCCCAATGCCGCCGCTCACTGTGCCGTGGCCATGCTGGCTGCAATCGAGACCCTGCGGCAACAGGATATACCGGGCGCCTCCTCGCTGGACCTCGGCATCGGCTTGAATACGGGACGGGCAATCGTAGGCAACCTCGGGTCCCATCAATTTCGGGACTATACCGTTATCGGGGATGCTGTCAATCTGGCTTCCCGACTGGAATCACTGAATAAAGTTTATGGCACCCACATCATCGTGAGCGAGTACACGGCCAGCATGATCCGCGAAGCATTTCAATTGCGAAAGCTGGATACCGTCCAGGTAATCGGCAAAGATACCCCCGTGGTGATATATGAACTGATGACCCCAGTAGAAAAAGCCGACAACACCTTGAAAGACCTGACCGCCCTATACGAGTCTGGGCTGCGTCACTATACCCGGCGCAATTGGTCACGGGCCTTAACGGATTTCCGGGATGCCCTGGTCCTTTGCCCCAACGATCACCCCAGCCAATTATTGGTCCGCCGAATAGAAACTTTTATGAAATCCCCTCCTCCGGAAGGCTGGCAGGCCGTGACTGTATATGATTACAAATGAACGGTTGAACTCGGACAGATGTTTTTCTATATAGAACCTCTAAGGTAACAGAGGGAGGCGAAAATGAAATCCATTCAGGTCAGACTCGGCGTTTTGTTGCTTCTCCTGGCAGGGGCAACCCTGCTGGTCGGCTGTGCACCGCAGCCGGGAACAGTGACTCTGGAAAATTATGACAAATTGAAATTAGGAATGTCATTTGACACCGTGGTCGAAGTCCTCGGCCAGCCCCAGCACGTAAAGCCCTTTATGGGCATCCAACAGTGCACCTGGGTCAACGGCGAGCGGCACATTCACGCTAAATTCATGTTCAAGCGAGCCGTGTATTTTTCCAGCAAGGGACTGCAACCAAAACCGCAGCCCCCCAGCCGTAGACCCACCAGCGGTTGAAGAACCGTAGCATGGAAAAACAGTCCCAGAAACAAGACATAACCACTGCGCGTCGCGAACGCCAGCACACCGGAGAGGTTTTCAATGCCCTCTTTTCTATCTCGAATGCTCAATACCACCCTGGATCTGGATGACCTGCACCAATCCATTCATCACATCATAAGCCGTATCATCGATGTCACCAATTTCTTCATTACGAATGTCTCCAGCGGATATTCCGATGATCAGGTCATGACCGATCCACAGGCGCACGGTTTCCGAGCAACGCAGCCGTAGCCCCATGCGAGCATCGAACTGGAGAAGGTCTTGCCAAGGATTTGGGAATTGCAAAACAGGACGTAGATGACGCTAAAACCGATAAAGGGCCTGCAGGGATGATGCACCTGCAGGCCCTTTTTTGTTTTTGGAGGCGGCAACCAGATTCGAACTGGTGAATAACGGCTTTGCAGGCCGCTGCCTTACCACTTGGCTATGCCGCCAAAGGATATCCGCGAAAGGTTTGCGGGCCAATTTTCCGCAGCCCCAAAAAAAATGGAGCGGGAAACGGGATTTGAACCCGCGACTTCGACCTTGGCAAGGTCGCACTCTACCACTGAGTTATTCCCGCTCAGAAGTTGTGTTGTATAAAGTTTTATCTATATTATGTCAATAGAAAAAAACTACGATACAAACAGTTTTCTGAACCGGATAAAATAATCCGCTCCGGACCATATCGTCATGATCAGGGCCACCCAGAGAAACAGGCTGCCGATGGCGTGCATATCGATGCCGAACCAGGTGTAATGAAACAAAAGCGGAATAATCGCGGCAATTTGAAATCCGGTTTTGTATTTCCCCAGGCTTGAAGCACCGACGTCGATTTTGTTTTCGATCATGAAGTTGCGCAACCCGGTGACGGCCAGTTCGCGTCCGATGATAATGCACACTATCCAGGCCGGTGCCCAGCCATAAGAAGCAAGCATTATCAGGGCTGATGAAACCAGCACCTTATCGGCCAGCGGATCCATGATTTTGCCGAAACTTGATTCCAGGCCGCGCTGGCGGGCCAAAAAACCATCAAAGAAATCCGTAATCGCCGCCGCCGCGAACAATAGGCCGGCTATCAAGGTAAACAGCCGGTTGGGAAACAGCATGAGAATCACGATACCCGGCACGGCGGCTAATCGGTACATGGTCAGGGCGTTGGGGTGGGCCGCGATTTCTTTGAGAGTTTTGCCTTTAAACATTCAAAACCTGTTGTTTCCGGGTTGCTGTGAGCATGAACCGGTTTTCGCACGCCAGTGCGACGAAATTCTGGTTTTGCTTTTCTCCGCGACTCAGCGTCTCTACACGCAGCCGGGTTTTGCTTTTGGTTTTAGCAAAGCCCCTTTGAGGGACACCCCAAAGCTTGGTCCGCCGGGCCAGGATTCGTTACGCCTGCGCTTTGTTCCAGTCATCCAAAAATGCTTTGAGCCCTTTATCGGTCAGCGGATGAGCCGCAAATTTGCCCAGAACACCGTAAGGTATCGTGGCGATATCCGCTCCCATCATCGCGGATTCGAGCACGTGCAGTGGATTGCGTACACTGGCCACGATAATTTCGGTTTCATAGGCATAATTGGCATACATATCGACGATCTGTTCGATGAGCTGCAGCCCGTCCTGGGAGAGGTCATCCAGACGGCCCAGAAAGGGACTGACATACGTGGCTCCGGCTTTGGCGGCCATCAAAGCCTGCAGCGGAGAGAAGACCAGCGTGACATTGGTTTTTATCTCTTCTTTGGTCAACTGGCAAGTGGCCTTGATACCATCGACCGTCATGGGTACTTTGACCACGATGTTTTCATGCAGGCCGGCCAGGTGACGGGCCTCTTTCAGCATTCCTTCGGTATCTGTGCTGATCACCTCAGCGCTGATGGGACCATCCACGATCTCGCAGATTTCCTGGATGACCTCTTCAAAATCGCGGCCTTCCTTGGCAATCAGGGATGGATTGGTGGTCACGCCGTCGACCATGCCCATGCTGTGCGCATCCTTGATCTCATCTATGTTGGCGGTATCCAGAAAAAATTTCATCGCATTCTTCTCCTTCAAAAGTTGAGTGGCTCATATGGTAATGGGGTTACCCGGCTTTTAGATATCCACCAGGTAGGCATCCCGGCACTTTGTGGAACAGAAATAAAGGGTCCGGCCATTTTGTACCGCCTGGACAGCATCCCTTTTCGAGATGTAAGTCTGGCAATTGAGATCCTGGACCATAAGGTTGTCGATTTGGTCCGACTCCCCGTGGCCACCCGGCACGTTTGTCGGGGCACCGGTACCCAAGATGCCTTTTATAAATTTCAGGACAAAATAGCCGACCAGCAGGAAAATGATAAATTTTAGCATGGCAGTACTTCGATTTCCTGATCGGGGTCGTCAATGGCCTCCAGCAGTGCGTTGACCGGCATATTCAGCGTTGGATGCACGACAGTGGGATCTATATCACAGATCGGTCCTAGCACAAAGCGCCTTTTATGCATGCGAGGATGCGGGATCTCCAGGTTTGCGGTCCGCAACACGAGATCGCCGAAAAAAATAATGTCGAGATCCAAAATCCGAGGACCGTAGCGGATGGTCTGCCGGCCGCGCCCACTTTCCCGCTCGACTTGCTTTAAACGCTTTAGCAGGTCGTCCGGGGTCAGGTCTGTGGCAATGCGGATCGCCGTGTTTACAAACCAGTCCTGATCGGTATAGTCCACCGGCGCAGTCTTGTAAAAGCGGGCCCGATCGGTCACCGCGATATCCGGCATGCGGTCCAGCGCATCTATCCCCTGCAGGCAGTTTTGCCGTTTGTCACCCAGATTCGATCCGATGGCTATAAAGACCCGATTCAAAATGCTCGACCCCGTTTAAACAGTCTCTAAACGCCTGGTCTTCAGGACCAAGTCAGGCACAATTGGCTCTGCCGTTAAAGGCTGTGGCCAGTGCCTAAAGTGAACTAAAGTTTGAAGTGATCTAAAGCCTGCCCTGGTGCGATCGCTTCCTCTGAATTTAGCGTCACATGAAAATTTCAGTCTAACCATTCTGAAAACCGCACCGGTGCCCGGTCTGGGCCAGGGTTAAGGTATCCTGCCAATTTATTATAACCAATGGAGCGAAGCGACTCCTAAACTTTAGGCACTTTAGCTCACTTTAGTCACTTCAAACTCAGAGGTTTAGGACAAACCCCTTCAGGGGTAACCAAAAACCTGGTGCTTTGAGCCAGGACCTTTTACGGGTACTGCCAGGCATCCGGTGTGAGGTCGGCCGTATAGATCACCCGAGCATCGCCCTCGAGGAAAACCCCGCGACAGGTATCTCCGTCCAGTTCATAGTGGATGGTCAGCCGATTTTTGCTCCGGGTTATCATTTCTATGGGACCCGGCGTATTGTTTTGTAGAGCGTAGACCAAAGCACCGGCTACGGCACCGGTGCCGCAGGCCAGGGTCTCATCTTCAACGCCCCTCTCGTAGGTTCGGATACCGAGCCGATTGCTATCCTCGCGGGCAATGAAATTGACGTTTGTACCAGCCGGCGCAAATTCAGGATGCTGCCTGATTGTGCGGCCAAGGGGAACGACCGAAGCCGTCGCCAGGTTGTCGGTGCGGATAACGGCATGGGGTACGCCGGTATTGATGAAACTCATTTCCACTTTCTGTCCGTCGACAGTTAGAACGAATGGTGAACGGTAATCAAAGGGCGGGGTCATGCCGATTTTTACCCGGTCGCCGTTCACGCTGGCCTGGATGGGACCGGCATCGGTACCGAATGCCATTTCCTCTGGGGCGATGTCGTTCAGGTATGCATAGCGGGCGGCACACCGGGCCCCGTTGCCGCACATTTCCGCCCGGCTGCCATCGGAGTTGTAGAAACGCCATTTGAAATCCAGATCCTGTGCGGCTTCAATGAGGATCATGCCGTCAGCCCCGGCTGACAATTTACGCTTGCACACTTTTACAATAAACTGTTCCAGCGCGATATCGTTCAGGATATCCCCGCGGTTGTCGATGACAATAAAATCGTTGCCGCTGCCACTCATTTTGTAAAAAGGGATCGTCTGCATGTTCAGTACTCGATTAGGATGGTTTGCGATTCCGGACCGGTCAGTCCGTTTTCAGCCGTAGAAGTCAACTTAAAACCGTAGTGAAACCCCGGCTCCAGAATGAGCGTTAGGGATCCTTGTTCTGGGTTCTTCGCTGGAAAAGTCCGCAAAGGTGTAAACACCAGCGGGCATCCGTCGCAGGGTTTCTCCGCCAGGGGGGTCCGGGCACGGTAAAGGGTGAAACTTTGTGGTTGAGAACCGTCCGCAGCCATTGTCCAATAGAGGGTGAGCCGGTCGTTATCAAGCTGGTGACCAAAACTTGCCAGGCTGGGCGGCTTCGCATTTGGTGCGACCGGTGGTGCCTTGACGCCGCACGCGGCGCAGGCCAGCAGTATTGCCAGGGCGGCCAGTTTAACCGTTATCCATGCAAGGGGACGGTGGCTTGATTTTTGGTTCCGACAAGATGGTTGCATAGCGTGTATGGGCCTTTAAAAGGTGGGCAGGGTTTGCAGGTCGGCTTGCAGTTCCGCTTCCGCCGCCGCGATCGCGGCCACAACATTTGCACCGGCCGTGCCGCCGTGCGAGGTTCTCCTATTCACCACGCTTTCCGGCCGGAGCAAATCGAATATATCCGCTTCTATTTCGGGCGCGAACTTTTGCAGCTCTTCCAGCGTGAGATCGTGCAGTTCCCGACCGTTGTCAATGGCGTAGGCCACAGCCTGGCCGACATGGCTGTGCGCCTCCCTGAACGGAATGCCCAGGCTAACCATGTGATCCGCCAGATCCGTAGCATTCAAGAATCCAGTATTGGCCGCCGCGCGCAGGCTATCTTTGCGTACCTTCATTTCAGGCAGCATTCGAGTGACGATGTCCACGCAGGCTGCCAGGGTGTCCACCGCATCGAACAGGGGTTCCTTGTCTTCTTGCAGGTCACGATTATAGGTCATGGGTAAAGATTTCATGGTGGTCAGCATAGAGACCAGGTCACCAATCACCCGGCCGGTCTTGCCCCGCACCAGTTCGGGAATGTCCGGATTTTTCTTCTGGGGCATGATGCTGCTCCCGGTCGAGAAGGCGTCGGACAGTTCGATGAAACCGAATTCGGATGTGGACCAGAGGATCAGTTCCTCGGACAGCCGGCTGAAATGGAGCATGCAGATACCGGCATCCGCCAGAAACTCCAGGATAAAATCCCGGTCGGCCACCGTATCCATACTGTTGCCGCTGACCGCCGGGAAATTGAGCAATTCAGCAACATAGTGCCTGTCGATCGGGTATGTGGTTCCGGCCAGGGCGGCTGTTCCCAGAGGCATCACGTTGATCCGGGTGAGGCAATCCACCAGGCGCCGGGCATCCCGGGTGAACATTTCATAGTACGCCATGAGATGATGGCCGAATAGCACCGGTTGCGCCCTCTGCATGTGGGTGTAGCCGGGCATGATCGTATCTACATGTTCCCGGGCAAGCAGGATGAACTGCTCGCGCAACCGGGCCAGGCCCTGGATAAGTTCGGCGGTTTCTTTGCGCAGGTACATGCGTACGTCCAGGGCAACCTGGTCGTTCCGACTCCGGGCAGTGTGCAGCTTTCGGGCGACACTGCCGATTTCCTGGTACAAACGGGCCTCGATATGCATGTGAATATCTTCCAGGCTGTCGTCGTAAGTCATCGCCCCGCTTTCAATATCCTGCTTGATAATCTCCAGACCCCGCTCCAGCTCGGCTGCCTCTGCAGGTGTAATTACGCCGCATTTGGCGAGCATTTTGCTATGGGCGACACTTCCGGCGATATCATACGCGTAGAGCCGTTTGTCGATCTGAATAGATGACGTGAATTTTTCGACACTGCTGCTGGTCTTTTCGGAAAACCGGCCATCCCACAATTTTTCTGCCATGGTGCTGTCCTTTGTCGATCCCCAATCAAATTTCGGGCCAAGTTTCGAATTGCCCTTGGATATACCCTGAAACAAGTCGGGATCGAAATCGCTATCGAAATCGGCATCGAACAGCTGTTCTACAGCTTCCTTTCAATCCCGATCCCGATCCCGATTTCGAGCCCAGAAATAACATTGGGTCCGCCAATCGAATTGAAGTAGATGTTGCTCCTACTCTTATTTGTTCAAAAGACTGTTCAAGCGCAACCGCAGGGCATTCAGCCGGATGAACCCTTCAGCGTCTTTCTGGCTGTAGACTTCGTCTTCTTCAAATGTGGCGTGAGCTTCACTGTAAAGCGATTTGTCGGACCTGCGCCCCAGCACGACACAATTGCCTTTAAAGAGCGAAAGGCGCACATCCCCGCATACATTCCGTTGGCTGGCATCGATCATGGCCTGGACCATTTCTCTTTCCGGTGAGAACCAGAAACCATTGTAGATCATGGCCGCGTATTCCGGTACCAGGGAATCACGCAGATGCATCACCTCCCGGTCCAGGGTCAGCGATTCCATGGCCAGATGCGCTTGCCGCAGGATCGTGCCGCCCGGCGTTTCATAAATCCCCCGGGATTTCATCCCGACATAGCGGTTTTCCACTATATCGATACGCCCAATTCCGTGGCGGCCGCCCAACCGGTTAAGCTCGGTCAGCATGTCGGCCGGACCCAGCGTTTGTCCGTTCAGAGCCACCGGGTTGCCTTCGACAAAGGCAAGCTCGATCTCTTCCGGGGTGTCGGCTGCGGCTTGCAAAGAGGCCGTCATGGTATACATGTCCTCCGGCGGAGCGTGCCAGGGATCTTCCAGGACGCCGCCTTCAAAACTGATGTGCAGCAGGTTGCGGTCGGTGCTGTAAGGCTTGGCATGCGATGTCGGCACATCAATGCCATGCTTGGCGGCAAATTCCATGAGAATGCTGCGGGAATTGAGATCCCATTCGCGCCAGGGGGCCACAATCTTGATGGACGGGTCGATGGCCAGGTAACCCAGTTCAAAACGGACCTGGTCGTTGCCCTTGCCAGTGGCCCCGTGGCTGACGGCATCGGCACCTTCGATTGCCGCGATTTCCATCTGCCGCTTGGCGATCAAGGGTCGGGCCAGAGACGTTCCCAACAGGTATTGTCCTTCGTAGATGACATTGGCCCGGAATGCCGGGTACACATAGTCACGCACGAATTCTTCCTTGAGGTCGTCGATATATACTTTGACAGCGCCGGTTTTCAGAGCATTGGGTTCAATTTGGTCGAGTTCTTCGCCCTGGCCGATATCCGCTGAAAAGGTGATGACGTCGCATTGGTATGTTTCGATCAGCCACTTGAGAATAACCGAGGTGTCCAAACCGCCTGAATAAGCCAAAACTACTTTTTCAATTTTCTTTGCCACTGCTCACATCTCCTAACCAGTGTCCCGCGTTAAACGGCACCCTGTCTGCCGCTTTAAACGGTCACTATACCATATGAATATAAACCGGTCCTTACTACAGCGTCTGCATGATTTGGTCAAGGCACTCGATGAGTGCGTCTATTTCCGTTTGGGTAACGATCAATGGTGGTGCAAAGCGCAATATGTCATCCTGGATACAGTTGATCAAAAACCCGCGTTCCAGGCAGGCGGTGACGATCTCGCTGCCGGGCCGGTCCAGCTTGACGCCGCACAACAGTCCGATTCCGCGGACGTCCTCGATGCAGGCATGTTGCGCCTGCAACCAGACAAGTCGTTTTTTGAAGTAATCGCCGTTGGCGGCGCATTGGGCGATGATGCCCTCTTCGGTCAATATGCGGACGGTCTCCAGGGCCGCCGCCGAAATCACCGGTGTACCGCCGAAGGTGGAGGCATGGGCGCCCGGGCCGAAGGCCGGGGCGACCTTTTCGGAAGCCAACATGGCGCCCATGGGAAAACCGTTGGCCAGGGCCTTGGCCAGGGTCATAACATCCGGCGTTACCTTGAAATGCTCATGGGCAAACAATTTACCGGTCCGTCCCATACCCGTTTGGACTTCGTCGAAAATGAGCAGCAGGTCATGGCGGTTGCAGAAATCACGCACAGCTTCCAGGTATCCTGCAGCCGGGCAGACCACCCCGCCCTCCCCCTGCACCGGTTCCAACATGACGCCGCAGGTTTCCGGGCTCAGGGCGTTTTCCAGGGCCGCCATATCATTGAACGGCACGAAATCAAACCCGCTGAGGACGGGATCGAAACCCTTCTTGATCTTGTCCTGGCCTGTGGCGGACAAGGCTGCCATGGTGCGGCCGTGAAAGGACTGGCGCATGGAGATGATGCGAAATTTCTCTGGCTGCTGCCGATCGCTGAAATACTTCCGGGTGATCTTGATGGCGGCTTCGTTGGCCTCGGCGCCGCTGTTGCAAAAGAACGCCCGCGCGGCAAAACAGCGTTCGACCAGCGCCCGGGCCAGTTCCGCCTGTGGGCGGGTATAGTAAAGATTGGACACATGGCACAGGGTGCCGGCCTGGTCGCTGACCGCCCGGGCAACCCGTGGATGGGCGTGGCCGAGATTACAGACCGCGATACCGGCAATAAAATCGGTATAAGACCGGCCGTCCTCGTCCCAAACCTTACAGCCGCTGCCCTTGGTCAAGACAAGCGGGAACCGGGCATAGGTCCCCGCGATATAGGTATCTGCCAGTTTTTTTGTCTCAATGGTCATTTTACGATTTCCGTTCCGATACCTTTATCCGTGAAGAGTTCCAGGAGTAATGCGTGCCGGTGGGTGCCGTTTATGATCGGCACTTTTTCCACGCCGGCTTCCAGCGCTTTCAGTCCGTATTCAATCTTGGGAATCATTCCCCCGGTGATGTCCTGCGCATCGATCATGCGCCGGATATCGGCGGCATTCACCGATGAAATCAGTTTGCCGTTGCCGTCAAGCACGCCGTCCACATCGGTCATGAGAATCAGGCGGCCGGCGGATAGGGCCATGGCAATCCGGCTGGCGACCAGGTCGGCATTGATATTGAAGGTTTCGCCCTTGGGGCCGGTGCCCACCGGGGCAATCACCGGGATAAAGCCTTGCTGGATCAGGGTGTCGATGATTTCGGGATTGACCGCCGTCACATCACCCACCAGGCCGGGATCGATGATCTCGGGCGGCTTAGTCTCTTTCTCCTGGTGTATGATCTGCAGTTTCGCGGCCTGAATCAAACCCCCATCCTTGCCGGACAGACCGGCAGCTTTGCCGCCCTGGGCATTGATCTGGGCAACGATGGCCTTGTTCACCTTGCCGCCGAGTACCATTTCCACCACATCCATGGTCTGGGCATCCGTCATGCGCATGCCGCGTACGAAACGTGACTCGATCCCCATCTGGTCCAGAACGGAATTGATTTGCGGACCACCGCCATGGACAACTACCGGATTCAGGCCGATAAACTTCATCAGGACAATGTCACGGGCAAAATCAGCTTTTAACTGCTCGTCCACCATGGCGTGCCCGCCGTACTTGATCACCATGATCATCCCGGAGAAGCGCCGGATATACGGCAGGGCTTCAATCAGAATTTCAGCGACGTTGGTTTCTGGATTGTCTGTTGGCATAGTTATTTTTCTTGGGGTTTAGATAGTATCTTCGGAAAGATGACTCGATCCACCAGTTTTAGGTTTTATGTGTTAAGTGTTAAGATAAAGCAAAGGCAATTAAAACAAAAACTTAAAACATAACACCTAACACTTAAAACAAGGTTTTAAAGAATATACCGGCTCAAATCCTCATTTTCGATGATATCTTTCAGTTTCCCGTTGACATAGGCGACATCGACCTCAACCTTTTCCGTGTCCATGTCCGGAGCATCGAAGAGGATATCCTCGAGCAGTTTTTCCATGAGGGTATGCAATCGACGGGCGCCGATGTTCTCTGTGCTGTTGTTGACTTCTTCAGCAATGCGGGAAATTTCCCGGACGGTGTCGTCTGTAAAAATAACCTCCAGGCCCTCTGTTCGCAGCAGGGCCAGATACTGGAGGAGCAGTGCATTTTTGGGTTCCGTCAGAATTCGGTAAAATTCCGCCTGCCCTAGTGAGCTCAATTCCACCCGGATCGGGAAACGTCCCTGCAGCTCCGGGATCAGGTCCGCCGGTTTGATCGTGTGGAACGCTCCGGCGGCGATGAAAAGGATGTGGTCCGTGCGTACCGGCCCGTATTTGGTGGTGACCGTACTGCCTTCCACCAGGGGCAGGAGGTCTCTTTGCACGCCTTCCCGGCTGACATCCGGACCGGTTCCACTATGTTTGCCGGCAATCTTGTCTATTTCATCCAGGAAGACGATACCGTCCTGTTCAACCTTTTCAACAGCCTGTTTTACCACCCGGTCCATATCCACCAGCCCCTGAGCTTCCTCCTGGGCCAGCAGGTCCATGGCTTCCGGGACCTTTATTTTGCGCCGCTTGGTCGATTTTGGTAACAAACCACCAAGCATATCCTTGAAATTAATCCCCATTTCTTCCATTCCCATGTTTGAAAACACCTCAACCATGGGAACGGATTTGTCCGCTACCTCCAGATCAACCGTACGCTGATCCAGTTTGCCGGAGTGGAGCAGTTTGCGCAATTTTTCACGGGTTGCGGATGGGTCGGCCGTAACCGTTTCCGGTTGCGGATCGAATGGCCGGTCAACCGCCGGATCGGGGGCAGCGGCCGGCGTGGTCCCGGTAGGCGGCAAGAGCAGGTCCAGCATTCTCTCTTCGGCATTCTCCCGGGCTTTTATCTGTACCGACTCCTGTTCGCGCACCTTCAGGTTATTGACCGTGAGTTCCACCAGGTCTCTAACTATCGATTCGACATCACGGCCCACATAGCCCACTTCGGTAAATTTGGAGGCTTCCACTTTTATCAGCGGAGAATCGGTTAGATTGGACAGGCGGCGGGCAATTTCGGTTTTACCCACCCCCGTCGGGCCAATCAAAATGATATTCTTCGGCGCGATTTCTTCGCGCAGATCATCCGGTACCTGCTGGCGCCGCCAGCGATTGCGCAGCGCGATGGCTACCGATCGCTTGGCATTGTGCTGGCCAACGATATATTTATCAAGCTCCTCAACTATTTCAGACGGTTTAAGACTGCTCATAACAAATTCTAATCATTAATCATTTTAGGTTCAAAGGTTCAAAGGTTCCCGGTTCCAGGCTTCGCCCGAGGCTACGCCCGGCAGGCAAGGTTTGAAAGCTCTTAACCTAAAACCTGGAACCTTGATAGGTGAACCTGCTGTATTGATGCTACATCTCTTCCACGGTAATGCTGTCATTGGTATACACACAGGTAGCACTGGCGATGGCCATGGCTTCAGCGACAATTTCCCCGGCCGCCATGTCCGTGTGACGCGACAGGGCCAGGGCCGCCGCTTGGGCGGCCACGCCGCCCGATCCAATGGCGATGATATCCTGGTCCGGCTCGATGACGTCCCCGTTGCCCGAAATGAGAAAAATACTGGTCTCGTCGGCGGCGATCATAATAGCCTCCAGGCGTCGCAGATACTTATCCGTGCGCCATTCCCGGGCCAGTTCGACCGCGCTGCGCATGAGATTGCCGTTGTAGCGTTCCAGTTTTTTTTCCAGCTTTTCGGACAACGTCAGGGCATCTGCGGTTGCACCGGCAAACCCGGTGATAATGCTGTCTTTGTAGATACGGCGGACTTTGCGGGCATGGTGCTTGATGATCGTGTTGTTCAAGGTGACTTGACCGTCCCCCGCGACTGCCAGGCGGCCGTTCAACCGGACGGCCAATATTGTCGTTCCGTGAAATTGCATGCGCATTCCTTCATGTCAGGGAAATCTTCATCCACAGGTCGATATCAATCGCACTCATACTCTTAATCCTACAAACATGAAACCCCAAAACGATCCTGGGAAACACTTCTCCCGAACTGTCCGTTATTTTCGCGGATGGGCTTTATCGTAGGTTTCCAGGAGCCGATCGATACTCACATGGGTGTATTTCTGGGTGGTTGCCAGGCTCTGGTGGCCCAGCAACTCCTGAATAGCCCGCAAATCCGCCCCTGCATCCAGCATGTGGGTGGCAAAGGTGTGCCGTAACCCATGGGGTGATATTGGGGTGGCCAGACCGCATTCCCGGGCTATTTTCTCCAGTATACGGGCCACCGATCGCGTGGTCAGTCTTCCGCCGTTTTTATTCAGAAAAAGCGCCCCGACCGCTTTGGCTGCCTCGGGCTGCGCGTGTTGCAATTTTCGCCGGTAGTCGCCTATGGCATCCAGGGCTTTGCGACCGATGGGGACCATGCGTTCGCGATTGCCTTTGCCGATAACCCGGATGATGGCTGTGGACCGGTCGATATCCGTTAGATCGAGACCCGTCAGTTCGGACACCCTGATGCCGCAGGAATAAAGGGTTTCGAACATGGCCCGGTTGCGGGCCTTGAGAAGCGTTTCGGTTTCGATGGAATCCAGCAGCCGGAAAATGTCATCCACCGGCAGGTAGGCGGGGATCTTTTTCTCCTGTTTGGGCGTGGTCACCGTCGCAGCCGGGTTTTGATCGACAACGCCCTGCTTGATCAGAAACTTGAAAAAGGTTCTCAGGGCGGACAGTTTCCTGGCGATCGTAACCTTTTTATTGCGCTTATGGAGAATGCCGAGCCAATACCGTACCTGAATTCCGGTGACGGTCTTCGGCGCCGGCAGGCCGGTCTTGGCCGCTTCCTTCTGCCCGGCCGGCCATTTCTCGTGCAAAATTGTAAAGAACTCTAATATATCATGGTGATAAGAACGACAGGTACTATCGGCATAACCCTTTTCCGCCGCGAGCGCGTCAACAAACAGATCGATCTGGTTTTCAGTTGTCTGCTGCTGCATGCGTTCGCTCCGCGCCAGGTATCATCTCTTTCAGGCGGCATTCCTGGTCTTCTTTTTCAGTCTTGAAACTTTGCGTCTGTAAATGGCTGCCATCTTTTTATCGTCTGCGCTAATAGCCTCGGCCTGCTTTTTTCGCAGCGCTTTGATTGCCTTTTTCAATGTTTTTACGGACCGATCCGTTTTCTTGGATTTCTTCTTGGATTTCGTCTTGGGTACGTCTTCAGGGGTATCCGTGATACCTTGGGCTTCCTTGATCGCATCCAGCAAGTCGGCTTTGACCATCCCATGGGCCCCTGTGATTTCGGGAATTTCCTTGGCCACTTCACGTAATTCTTTGACGGTCATTTTATCCAGAGGTTTGTCACTGCTGCCTGTACTCATACGCCTGTTCCTCCTTCAAGTTTTCATATAGAAATGACGGGGCCGCCGGCCGCCGCCAAGCCATTGCAGAGTGTTGGCCCACTGAATCCTTTTTTTCCATGTGGGAAGTCCTAAAATAGACTGTTTTCAGGGGGTTGTCAACAGTTGATCGACCGCCTGCAGATCAATATTCGATGCCCATGTGGCGCATTAGCAGTTTCATGTCTTCCCATACATCCCGTTTGCGCTCCGGGTTTCTCAAAAGATACGCCGGGTGATAGGTCGGCAGCAGGGGAATGCCCAGGTAATCGTGCAGGCGTCCACGCAGACGGGATATCGGGGTGTCCGTGTTCAAAAGGGTACGGGCCGCGAAACTGCCCAGGGCACAGATGTACTCCGGTTGGATGGATTTCAGCTGGCGCTTCAAGAAAGGTAAGCAGGCGTCTATCTCGTCCGGCTGGGGATTGCGGTTGCCCGGCGGGCGGCACTTGATGATGTTGCAGATATAGACATCCTCACGGGTCATCTTGATGGCTTGGATGATCTTGGTCAACAATTGGCCGGCCGCGCCTACAAAGGCCAGGCCCTGCCGGTCTTCTTCGGCACCGGGCCCCTCTCCCACGAATACGAGCCGGGCGTGCGCCGCACCCTGGCCGAATACGATGGTTGTACGGCCCTGGCAAAGTTTGCAGCGGCGGCAATCGCCCAGGTCGGTCCGGATATCCTGCAGGGTTTCCCGCTGGTTCATTTCCTGCGCGGGTACCGTGCCGGCCGGGGCCGTTACAACCGGTCGGCCCCAGCGTTGAATGGTTTCCAGGGATCCGGGGGTGCTGTCAAATCCGGTACAGCCGGCCTGCGCCATGTGCTTGAGCGAACGTATCGTTTCGTCCACCAGGTCGGCGGGATGCGTCAGGCGGCTCGGATGGTCATCTGGGGTGTGTGGGCTCATGCGTTAACGGGCAGACAGCTGCCGAATATGGTCAAGAATGACGTGGGCCAGTTGGGTTTTCTCCATGAGAGGCATGGTTTCGTGGGTGCCGTCTTTGAAAAACAATGTCACCTGGTTGGTATCGGCCTGAAACCCGGCCTCAGGTTTCGTGACCAGGTTTCCGACGACCATGTCCAGATTTTTTTCTTTCAGTTTACCTGTGGCATAAGATTCCAGTTGTTCCGTCTCGGCGGCGAAACCGATCAGCAACTGCTGTTTTTTGGCACGGCCGGCCTCTTTCAGGATGTCCGGGTTGCGGGCCAGGCATATGGTGTCGGCCGCTTCGTCCTTTTTCACTTTCTGGTCACTACAGGCGTCCGGCCTGAAATCTGAAACGGCCGCACTCTTGATCAGGATATCAAGGTTTGTGAAGCGATCCATCACGGCCGCATACATCTCCTGGGCGGTCCTGACGCGTACCAGCTCAACACCGGGCGGATCCGCCAGCCAGGTGGGTCCGGATACCAGGGTGACGTCCGCACCCCGGTCAGCGGCAGCCGTGGCCAGGGCAAATCCCATCTTGCCGCTGCTCGGATTGCCGATGTAGCGTACCGGATCAAGTGGTTCGTGGGTCGGGCCGGCTGTCACCAGCACCTTCCGAGAGGCCAGGTCCTTCGGCGTGAGCCCGGCGATGACGGACGCCAGAATGTCATGCGGTTCCGGCAGGCGGCCGGGCCCCACTGTGCCGCATGCCAATGCACCGGAACCGGGCTCCAGGATGGTATATCCGTCCTGTTCCAAGCGGTCGAGGTTTCTCTGCACCGCCCGGTTTTCATACATGTGGGTGTTCATGGAGGGGCAGATGAATTTGGGGGCCGTTACCGCCAGCATGAAGGTACTCAGTGCGTCATCGGCAATACCGTTGGCCAGTTTGCCGATCATGTTGGCCGTGGCCGGTGCGATGATGACTGCATCGGCGGTTTCCGCCCACTCGATATGTTTGATGGCCGCGCCTTCGTCGGCAGTTTCTGCTTCGAAAAGATCGCTGCAAACGCTGGTGCCCGACAACGCGGCAAAGGTGGCCTCGCCGATAAAATACAGTGCACTTTTTGTCATCATTACGCGCACTTTAGCACTTTTCTTAATGAAAAGCCTTAACAGCTCCGCACTTTTGTAGGCGGCAATGCCGCCGCAGACCCCAAGTACGATATTCTTATGGGCGAGGATATCCGGCATCTATTTCATTAAACCTGCATCCGATTCACTCATGGTGGGGGCAACCCAGATCTCCACCGTGGTGGTAAAGTCGCCGTCGGTGATATTGATGACGCACCAGCGATTTTCCTTCTGAAACATTAAGATGGTGCGCGGTGATTTGAATGAGCTGACCTTTTTCCAGGCGTCCTTGGCCATGTTGTTTTCAAAAAAAGCAATCAGGGAGCTGCTCTCCACCCGGCCGGAAAGACTCAGCACACCGGCTGACAGCCCGGGCGTCTGAAAGACGAAAGAGGCATCCTTGTCGATCTTTAGCTCGCTGGGTACAAGCACATCACCGAAATCATAATACAGGGGTACCGGACCTTCATCTTTTTTGGCACTGGCGGATGAAGACGGCTCACTGGTTTTGGTCTGCAGGCCGGTGCAGCCGGCAACGACCAGAAAAAAAGCGAGCCCCAAGGCCGTGAGCATCATCAGCGTAAGGTTTCTACGGGTCTGTTTCATCGGATTACCTCCTGGATCGGTTTGTACCCTTATTGTTTGACGTTGATTTTAATAGCGGTCCTTTGCTTTGCCGGTCACAGATTATTACACCCTCTTCCCGCAGGTTGTCAATCGATATAAGCATCTGCACGGATTATGATTTTTACGGAACCGTGGCCTTGTAGAACGTTGCTGTTCCGACAATTTGAAAAGCATGAACCGCAGCTTTAATCAACAGGCAGGATCCTTTTTGGACCGTAATTTCATGGGGGTCGTGAGCACGGGTTACGGTTGCGCTGCCGTCCGTGCACAGCAACAACTGGACCGTGTTTCTTTGCTTATTGGCATGGGGCCGCTCAGGCTTGGTGGTGATGACGGAAAGTTCAAATTCAGCCGCTTTGGTCCGGAAAACCTGCTCGGTAGCGCTTATTTCTTCCGGGACCAGGACATCGGGCATGGTTGTTTCAAAATTCAACACCCGCATCAATTCCGGGATATCCACGTGCTTGGGGGTCAGGCCGCCACGCAAGACATTGTCGGAGTTGGCCATCAACTCGATGCCCACCCCTTCCAGGTAGGCGTGCATTTGTCCGGCCGGCAGGTACATGGCCTGGCCTGGGGCAAGACACAGCAGGTTCAGCACGGCAGGAGATAATATTCCGATATCATAAGGATATTCTTTCTGTAGAGCCTTTACCCAACGACCGATATCATTCATGTTTGGTTGGACATCCAGGGTGTTAAGGGCTTCATCAATGACCCGCCGGCAGGCATCGGCGTCCATCGACAGCAGGGCGTTAAAAAGCGCACGCAGATCCGGTGCGGCATTGATCGGGAGTGTCCGGGCAACCAGTTCATGGAGAGTCCGGGGGCACAGAGTGTTCAATTGCCGGGCCATGTCATTGCTGGCCCGGAATCCGTTCAGGGCCCAAAAATCAGTCAAGGCACAGATGCACTCCGGCTTGTGGTTGGCATCCCGGTAATTCCGATCAGGTCCTTTGATATCGATGCCGGCATCGTTTTCCCGGGCAAAGCCTTCACGGGCCTGCTGAAGATTGGGATGGGCTTGAATAGAAAGAGGCCTTGCAGCGGCCAGCACCTTGAAAAGAAAGGGAAGCTCGTTCGCGAAACGACGGGCAGTCGCACCCCCCAGCACACCCGCAGGATCGGCTTCGATAAACCGATCCAGTGTGATGGCTCCATCCGGCAGGACTACCCGGGATGGGGCTTTGCGGTGAGCCCCCATCCAGAGTTCTGCCTGGGGGGTAACGGAAGGCGACGGCTGGCCAAGCAGTTCGGCTATGGCCGTGGTCGATCCCCAGGCGTATTCTTGTACCGGGTTTTCAAGCGCATAGATTCCGTCCATGTAAAGTTTCCTTTGAACTGGTCGATGGAGCGCGTAACTTTCATTTTTAAATAATTCCGGGTTATTAATCAACCGCCAATTTTTTTCTGTTTGAAAGTCTTTACTATTTCAAGAGCGGCTGTTATACAGAGCCTAACAAAAATCAGTATAATACGGACAAATCCCACAACTACTTGTTATTTTTGTATATTATACAGAACTGCCGCAGCGCCTATCCACAATCATAGACGATAATAAACACGAAATAATTTAGTCGTTTGCCAATTCTTCAGGAGACATGATTTGAGCATATCAGGTGTACTTATCCAAACACTCGGGGGGTTGGGACTTTTCATCCTGGGAATGAAGATGATGACGGACGGGCTCCAAATGTCGGCAGGGGACCGGATCAGGAAGATTCTCGGAGCTGTCTCGACTAACCGGGTGGCCGGATTCGCAACAGGAGCAGGGGTTACCGCTATCATCCAGTCATCTTCGGCGACAACCGTGATGCTGATTAGTTTTGTCAGTGCCGGCATGATGACGCTGCAACAGGCTGTTGGCGTAATTTTAGGCGCCAACGTGGGCACCACCATCACCGCCCAGATGATTGCTTTCAAACTGACCAAACTGGCCCTGCCGGCTATCGCCTGCGGTGTGGTTCTCAAATTCTTTTCTAAAAAAAGACGTAACCGCTATATCGGTGAAATCATACTCGGATTCGGGCTGCTGTTTTACGGCATGACCGTTATGAAGCTGGGATTGTCCCCTATCAAGGGCGATCCGGCTTTCATCGGTTTTTTCACCCAATTCGATGCCGCCACCCTGACCGGCATGCTGTTGTGTGTCACCACCGGCGCTGTGCTGACCGTTCTCGTCCAGTCCTCGTCGGCAACCATAGGTCTAACCATGACCCTGGCCACCCAGGGCCTGCTGGATTTCCCGGCGGCCATGGCTTTGGTCCTGGGTGAGAACATTGGCACAACCATTACTGCCCAACTGGCCACCATCGGGGCCACAAATGTCAATGCTTACCGAGCGGCCAGAGCCCATGCCTTGTTCAACATCATCGGGGTGATCATCATTCTCGCTATTTTTCCACTTTTTCTAAAACTGGTTACCTTTACGACCACCCTGATGGGTGCCGGTGCTGTAACCCAGATCGTCGAGGGTGATGTGGTGAACATTTCGCGCTATCTGGCGAACGGCCATACCATGTTCAACGTGGTGAATGCCTTTATCTTTCTGTTCTTTCTGCCTTGGTTAATCAAAGTCTCCATATTGCTCTCCCCAAAGGAGGACCAGGAGGATCAGGACCTGTTCAGAATGCCCAACTTTGACGATCGCTTTATAGACAACCCCATCGCAGCCATCACTCAGGTACGCAGTGAGATTTCCCGGATGGCCGATATTGCCCTGCTGACCTTAAAGAACACCTTGGATTCCCTACAGACCCGAAATGCAAAAAAATTAAGTAAATGGAGACGTTACGAAGATCACCTGGATGCCATGCAAAAAGAAATTATACGATATCTGACCCGCATCTATCAGGAAGATGTGAGCGAAGTCGAGGCCAAGGAACTTTCCAGTATGATCCGGGTGACCAATAATATCGAAAGAGTCGGAGATGCCGTCGAGAATCTGGCTGAAATGGCTGAAGATATAATCGAAAAAGACATGCAATTTTCGGCACACGCTCTCAAAGACATCAAGGTCATTTCCAACCAGACGGTGGCTTTTCTCATGCTGGTGCAGGAGGGCATGCAGGACCTTAAACCCAATTTCATGGCCGATGCCCAGACCATCGAGGACAATATCGATTTCATGCGTGATGAGATGCGAAATGACCATATCTACAGATTGAAAGAGGGCATCTGCAGTAATGAGCCTGGTTTGATATTCAGCGATATCCTCTCTAATTTCGAAAAAATTGGAGATTACTGTTACAACATAGCCCAGGGTATTGCCGGAATAAAATAGCTATCGGACACCGTTGCCTTACTTGCCATTTTGCACTTGCAACCCACAGTGGCATTTATTGGGCTTTCAATGCCGCGCCTGACCTGCCCAATTTCGCCCCCTTCGTCTTATGTATTGCAAAGGAGTTGACAACCTTGTAGTCTGGTTTTGATATGAAAATCGCTTACATGCATTTTCATTTGAAGACCGGCGGGGTGACAACGGTCATCCGTCAGCAAGTGGAAGCCATGCAGGGGACCGGCGAGACACTGGTTCTGGTGGGTGCAACGCCGGAAGACGATTTTCCCTGCCCGGTTATCAAAATTCCCGGCCTAGGCTATGACACGGACAGCGCTCATCCGTCGACGCCGGCCGAGACGGCCGCTGCCGTTATCCAGGCACTAAACAGCCACTGGCCGGACGGATGTGATGTGCTGCATGTCCACAATCCCACCCTGGCTAAGAACAAAAACTATTTAAAAATACTGAAAATATTAAAAGATAAGGGCGTTCGCCTCTTTCTGCAGATTCATGACTTCGCTGAAGACGGACGTCCCGGGGTTTATTTTCACGAAGACTATCCGGCCGACTGCCATTACGGTGTCATCAACTCACGGGACTACGCTATCCTGATCGATTCCGGTCTCAAGAGAACAGGCCTGCACCTGGTCAGCAACATGGTCACGCCACTGCCCGTTTCCCCCGGTCCGGAAAAAACCGGAGGCCACATCCTCTATCCCATCCGGGCCATCCGCCGCAAGAACATGGGTGAAGCCATCCTGCTGTCCATTTTTTTCCCGGGGGAGCAACCCCTGTTCATAACCCAGCCGCCCAACAGCCCGGCTGACTTTCCGGCCTATGAGGGGTGGAAACAGTTCGTCGCGCGCCAGGGCTTCAATGTGGAATTTGAGGTGGGCCGGCGACATGATTTTGCGACCCTGGTGGAAGAGGCCGAATCACTGCTGACGACCTCCATCTCAGAAGGGTTTGGCTTTTCGTTCATGGAGCCCTGGACTGCGGGCAAACGGCTCTGGGGACGCGACTTACCCGGTATCACGGATGATTTTAAAGCCTCGGGATTATATCTGCACCACCTGTATAACCGGTTGCGGGTTCCCTTAGAGTGGATAGACGCTGGAGACTTTCACGAAAGCTGGCTAACGACCGTTCAAAGCAGCATAAAGGCCTTTGAGATCGAAATGGCGGACCGGGATATTCGCGCCGAATTTGAACGCTTAATCGCAGATGGGACAGTTGATTTTGGTATTTTGAATGAAAGACACCAGCAGGCGGTTGTGGCGGCAGTCATCGCATCGACTGAAAAGAAGCACACGCTTATCGATTTGAATCCTTTTCTGGCGGATTGTGGTCGTTCAACCTTTGCAAACGAACAGGTTGCGAATAACCGCAAACTGATCCTTAAACACTATTCCCAAGCCGCATACCGAAGGACGTTGGAAAAAGTGTACGCTCGGATCTGCGGCTCAGATCCGGTACAGGCCATTCATAAGGACCTGTTGTTGGAAAAATTCTTTGATTTAAATAATTTCAGTTTATTAAAGTGGGGACTGCATGATTCCTGACCATCTGAAGGCCTGGTTCCAACCGCTGGAACTGATTCCCACAGAATTGTCACCGCAGTTGCCGCCACGCTTGGATATAGACGCGCTCCTGTTTGACGTGTACGGTACCCTCTTCATAAGCGGCTCCGGTGACATCAGCCTGGCTCGCGCATCCGGAAGTCAGGGTGGACATCTATCCGCCTTGCTGAAGAAATACGAAATTGCCATGGCTGGGGATGCGCTCCGGGAGCAGTTGTTTGCTGCCATAGAGCGGGACCATGCACGCAGCCGGGATAAAGGCATCGCCTACCCGGAAGTACAAATCGACAGCATCTGGCAGGGCATCACGGGTATTCAGGACTTTCAGACGGTACGGGATTTTGCGATCGAGTATGAATTGCTGGTGAATCCGGTTGGCCCCATGCCCCACCTGGCAGAGCTTTTAGCCGCCGGCCGCCGGGCGCATCTTGTCATGGGCCTCATCTCCAATGCCCAGTTTTTTACCCCCCTGCTCTTCGACTGGTTTCTAGATAATAAACCGGAAAAATTAGGATTTTCTAAAGACCTACTATTCTACTCATGGCGCTGGGGCTGTGCCAAGCCTTCCGAAATCCTGTTTGAGGCGGCCGCCCGCCGCCTCGCCGACCGGGGCATCGATCGACAGCAGGTGCTCTATATTGGCAATGACATGCGCAACGACATCCTGCCAGCCCGGAAAGCCGGATTCCGGACCGCCCTTTTTGCCGGTGACCAGCGTTCGCTGCGTCTGCGCCGGGATGATCCGCGTTGCACCGACCTGGAACCCGACCTGGTCGTTACCGACCTGATTCAGGTTTCCAAGTTGATCGCTATTCGCTAAAGCAAATTGCAGCCTACAAACGCTGTGTCACAATTTTCAATTTGGCTTCAGGTCAAGGAAGGTCGAAATTTCAACCACAGGAATACAAAGCACAGACCTTCCTCTTTTAGACGTCACACAACAATCAATAGAAGCTTTCTAAAGAATTGGATTTTGGTCCAAGGTCAAGGCGGGCGCTACATTCAAACCGGAGGAATACTGCAGTATTTCGAGGATTTGAATGTAGCGACCAACGCTGAGATTGGGCCAAAAGACTTTTTTGAGACAGCTTCTAATTCGTTACCAGGATACCGGCACCCGGACCGTTTGCCCGGCTTTGTTTCTGAATACCAGGTAGCGGTGTTTGCGGCCGTATAGGTACAAATCCCGGGTGATTTCCACATCCTTTTTACAGTAGTCCACTATTTCCCGGATTTTGCCTTCCCGCCACCAGCGCAGGGCCTGAAGACCGTCGGCACTTTTGGGCGTCGCCAAGGTCTCCTTGGCGAGGTGATCCAATGAGAGGCGAAATCCAAGGCGGGCCTGAATTGCCTCCAAAAGGTCGAGCGTTGGCAAGGCCTGGAAATCGTAACCTGAATAGCCACTGAGTACGCGGTAATCGAATCTTTTAATGTTAAATCCGATGACCAGCTCCAAGGCTTTTAAATGGACAATCAAATCCTCAACCTGATTTTCAAGATATTCATGAAAAATGTTGTCTTTTGAGTCATATAGAACCACACAACTGACTCGCATCAAATCGGCCCGGTGCCAGCCACCCACCTCCTGGGCCGACAACTGGGTTTCGATATCGAAAACACCGAAACGGATATCCGGTTGATCAGCCTTGGCGGGAACAACCGGTTCTTTTACAGCATGACGCTGCCTTTTTTTCTCGATCTTTTGGGCAGCCCGCGCGTACCGCTTACGGCGTTTTTGACGTCGAAGCAGGCGTAGCCGCTTTTTGCCGGGCTTGCGTGCAAATGAGGCGCCTCCCAGTTGAGTAGCAGCCGGCTGGGGTGCCTTGGGCATGGAGGCATCCTCGTTCGCTGGATCAATTGCCGCAGGCCTATCTTCTGCCATGACTTTCAAGGACGCGAGCCGTTGCATGCGCTGCAGAATGAAATCCGCGGCCGTTTTATCGATGGGGCGGTTTCCTGAGCCGCATTTCGGCGAGTGGACACAGGCAGGGCAGCCTGTTTCGCAAGGGCATCCGGCCACGGCCTCGCGGGTTCGCGCGAACAACTGGTCAATCTGCCGGTAAGCCTGCTGGCTCAACCCGGCGCCGCCGGCAATACCGTCATAAATAAATATCGCGGCTCGCCCCACCTGAGGATGGTAAGGCGTCGATATCCCACCTAAATCATTACGATCCGCCATTACCAGCAGGGGTAGGATACCGATAGCGGCATGCTCGACGGCATGAATGCCGCCCATAAAGTGGAGATGCGCCTTCTCCACATCATCCTGAACCTCCAGCGGCACATCGAACCATACCCCCTGGGTTTCGAAGACCTGAGGCGGCAGGTCCAGTGGTATGACATTCATTTTCCGACGACCCCGAATCTGCCATTTTTCATATCCGGTCACCTGCTCCGTGATGCGCAGGATGCCATAGAAAACCTGGAGGCGCCCCACCTGACCTTCATCAATAATGTCTATAATTTCTGTCTCTTTTGTGGTTCTTACCTTTGTGTAGTAATCCACGCGAGCCGGCGCGACCCGCACCACCCGCTCCTCCAGATCGAGATCGTTTACCAGCAGGGTCTCTCCGCGGTGCAGGTAGATAGCCCCGGGATGGGTCTCCCGAAAGACCCGCAGGCCGTCTATTTCGCCCCGGTGATGCCCGGTATGCCGATCCACGATGGTATAGCGCGATCCGCCGCCGCGCAGGTCGACCTCCCGGTGCGGCATTTTGCGGGTAGCGTAGATGCGGTCACCATCCGCGCTTTTCAAAAGACGGGCTTCATCGAGCAATTGGGCCACCCCTTTTCTAATCGCCTGGTTGCCAAGGTAGGGTTCGGTTACCTCTAAAGGGAATTCAGCGGCTGCGCAGGAGAGGTGCCGGACCAGGATATCGGGGTTGTCCGGGTTGACCACGGCCGCCTCCGGTCCTTTGTTCAAGAATACTTCGGGATTGCGCATGAAATACTGATCCAGGGCATCTTCCCCGGCCACCACGACCAGGGCCGACGGCTGCCCGCCGCGGCCCACCCGGCCGCCGCGCTGCCAGGTAGCCACCATGGAACCGGGATATCCCACCAGAATGCAGAGATCCAGGTCCCCGATATCGATACCGAGTTCGAGAGCCGAGGTGGTGATTACGGCCAGGAGTTCACCGGCGGCCAGTTTACGTTCGATCTCCCGGCGTTCTTCCGGCAACAACCCCGCCCGGTAGGCGCTGATCCTCTCGCGGAACTCCCCACTGCGTTCACCCACCCACATGGCCAGCAGTTCGGTCAATTTCCGCGACTGGGTATACACGATGGTGCGCAAACCTCTTTGCAACGCCGCTTTCAGCAATTGGATGGCGGCCTGCACCGGTCCATCGTGGGGGTTGAGCATGACCACGTGGCGGCGGCCCCGGGGCGCGCCGCTGCGCGTGACGGCTTCGGCGTCCAAACCCGTCAGTTGGTGCACCAGTTCAACCGGGTTCGCCACGGTCGCCGAACAGCAGATGTAGACCGGACGGGAGCCATAAAACCGGCAGATACGCTGCAAGCGGCGGAAGACCTGGGCCAGGTGGGAGCCGAGCAGTCCCCGGTAGGTGTGCACTTCATCGATGACGACAAAATCCAGATTTTCAAATAACACCCGCCATTGCTGGTGGTACGGCAACAGGGCGAGGTGGATCATCTCCGGGTTGGTGAGTAAGATATGGGGCGGGCTGTTGCGGATCTTTTTTCTGAACCAGGCCGTCGTATCCCCGTCGTAAATGCCGGAAGCCAGTTGCCCCTGCGTTAAATGCCCGGCAATGGTTTTAAACGCGCGGTGCTGGTCCTGGGCCAGTGCTTTCAGGGGAGACAGGTAGAGGGTCCGGCTGTTCGGGTTGGTAAGCATCCTCTCCACGATTGGAAGCGTATAGACCAGGCTTTTGCCACTGGCCGTCGGCGTGGCCAGAACCACATGGCGCCCCTTGCGAATCAAGTCGATTGCCCGGGCCTGATGTGAGAACAGGTCCGGTATGGCCATGGCCGTCAACAACCCCTCGACAGGCTCGGGCCAGTTCAAACTCGGTCGTCCGGTAGCGGCGGTCCTGGCTTTCTTTTCGTGGTGGCAGACGACCTGGTCGCCAAACTGCCGCGACGCTTTAAGGGCTTTAATGTATTCGGATACATCCGGGGAGCGTTCCGGATCATTTTTCGTGGTTTTCATCCGTAATTAACTTGATTTAATGGTTTTATGACATATTATAATGCTGTCTTTATAATTCACCGCCAACATGCTAATACAACGAAATACCCGGCATTTCAATTGCAGGGACATAACTTAGTGGTTCAGTCATAGAGAATTAGATCGTTATTCAGGAAAACTCCATGATGATCGACCAGATCGTGATCCTTCTCATCCTGCTGATGCTATCCGGCTTTTTTTCATCAGCAGAAACCGCCTTGTTCTCCATCAGCAAAACCAAAGCCCGGCACATTGCCAAGAAAAAAGACCGGACGAGTGCGCTTATCGAAAAAATGAAAGCCGACCCCCACCGCCTACTGTCCACCATCCTGATCGGCAACAACGTGGTCAATGTGGGGGCCTCGGCCTTGGCCACTTCTATCACCATCGGCCTGTTCCCCAACTACGCGGTTGGTGTCGCCACCGGCGTGATGACCTTCCTGATCCTGGTCTTTGGCGAGGTGTTTCCCAAGTCCCTGGCCACCCGCAACAACGTTCTCATCGCCCGCTTGACGATTCACCCGATCTACTGGCTCTCGATCCTGTTTTATCCGGTGATCCTGTTTATGAATTTCATTCCGCGTCTCACCGGTCGGATCAAGAAGACCCCGGCAGCCACCGAAGAGGAATTGATGACCTTTGTCGAAGTCGTCGAAGAGGAAGGCGGCATCGAAGAAGAGGAAAAAGAATTCATCAGCGCCATATTCGAATTTGACGACACCAATGCATCCGAGATCATGACCCCCCGGGCGGACATGTTTGTAATCGAAGCTGCAGAGGCATTGAACCTGGAAAAGATAATCAACTCCGGGTTTACCCGCATACCGGTAACGGATGGCGAGCTGGACAACATCATCGGGATCATCAACATCAAAGATCTGTTTCTCCACCAGGTCAAATCGGGAGAGAAACTGGATATCCGGAAAATTATGACCCCGCCCTATTTCGTGCCGGAGAATAAAAAGCTGGATAAACTCTTTCAGCAGTTTAAAAAAAGGCGCCAGCACATGGCCATCATCGTGGATGAACACGGGGGTGTTTCGGGCCTGATCACCCTGGAGGACACGCTCGAAGAACTCGTCGGCGAGATCAGCGATGAAACCGACAAAATCGAACCCCTGATCATCCGCGACGGGACCCATGAGTGGCGGGTCCTGGGAAAAACTGAGATCGATGACGTCAATGAACGCATTCCGATCAGTATTCCGGATGTGCGGGATTACGATACCTTCTCTGGCTACGTCTTACACAATATCGGCCGCATCCCCAAGGAGAAGGAGAGTTTCAACCTCGACGGTTTCACCATCACCGTGTCCCAGAAGGACGGCAACCGTATCCGCGAATACCACGTGAAAAAGAACCAGACCGGCTGATGAGAATACGCGACACCGATCCATATAGACCGCTGGTGCCGACTGTATTGCTTTTGGGTGCAATGCTGCTGTTACTGGCGGTTCCCCTGCGAGCATCTGAAATGGTTGTCCGGATTGGTGAATTCTCGAAATTGGCACCCGGCGACCCCCTTCCGCCACCTTGGGAGCCCCTTACTTTCAAAAAAATTGATAAGCACACCAGCTACCGGTTTGTTTCAAACGACAACCAGACTGTTCTGGCTGCGGTCAGCCGGCAGTCCGCCTCGGGCCTGATTCGCAAGCTCTCCATAGATCTACACAAGTTTCCCTGTATCAACTGGCGCTGGAAAGTGGCCCATATCAATCCCAAAGGCGACGTCACGCGTAAGGATGGGGATGACTATCCGGCCAGAATCTACGTCACCTTTGCCTATGAGCCAGGTCAGGTTGGTTTTCTGGAAAGGACCAGATTTGAAGCGGCCCGCCTCGTGTATGGCGAAACACCGCCGATGGCGATTCTCAATTATATCTGGGCCAATCACGCGCCACAGGGTCTATTTGTCCCCAGTGCCTTTACAGATCGATCGATTATGATTGCCGTACAATCCGGTTCAAAGAAAGCCGGTCGGTGGGTAACAGAAAAGCGCAATGTGTATGCGGACTACAAAAAGGCTTTCGGCGCAGAGCCGACAGCGGTCACTGGCGTGGCCATCATGACCGACACAGACAATACCGGGGAAACCGCTGAAGCCTGGTATGGGGATATTTTCTTTTCTACTGAGTGACTTTTTATCTTTATAACGAGAAAGACTTAAACTATCTGTTATAGTGAACCATTTTGTTACTTTTCTTTCGCGTGAAAAGAAAAGTAACCAAAAGAAAACGCCCATAATACGCGGCCCTGCGGGCTGCCCTGCGCTTCTCGGAAAGGGCGCGCTCAGCACAACTCGCTACGCTCAGACAAGCACTTCGCTTTATCGCCCTTTCCTGCGATGCTCGGCGCGTCTTAAAGGGGAGTTCAAACCCAGAAACAAAAGTCAACCCCCTTTGAGGGGGCTTCATGATGCCTCCCGCTCTGCGGGTGGCGCATCACAACGCCCATGGGGCAGCACTGAGCAAGAGCAAAAACAACTTGAGCCTATTTTTTTACCCGCTCCACATACTCACCGGTACGGGTGTCGATCTTCAGCAGCTCGCCTTCTTCTATAAAGGGCGGTACCTGCAATTGATAGCCGGTTTCCAGCGTAGCCGGTTTTGAATCGCCGGAGGCAGTATCGCCCTTGATCCAGGGTTCGGCCTTGATCACCTTGAGTTCCATGAATATAGGCAGGGTTACCCCGATCGGGCGCCCCTCGAAAAGCAATACGTCACACTCGGTGTTTTCCTTGAGCAGGTCCTTGGCGTCGCCCAACTGATCGGCGGTCATGAATTCCTGCTCATAGTTGCTCGAGTTCATGAAGCAATAGGCTTCGCCATCGAAATAGAGGTACTCCATCTTGACTTCCTCAAGGTCAGCCTTGTTCATCTTCTCGCCCGATCGATACGTCTTGTCGAACTGCGCCCCGGTCAGCATATTCTTCAATCGGCATTTATAAAGTGCCTGCCCCTTGCCGGGTTTAACGAATTCAAACTGGACCACCACATAGGGTTCGCCGTCAATTTCTATCTTTAGCCCTTTCTTGAGGTCGCTGCTTTCATACATGAATTAGCTCTCCTTTTTCGCCTGGTATTGCCCCTGAGATTTTGTTTAGAAGCTATCTCAAAAATGGATTTTGGTTCAAGGTCAAGGCGGGCGCTACATTCGAACCGGAGGAATACTCGAGTATTTCGAGGATTTGAATTTAGCGCCCAACGCCGAGATTGGGCCAAAAGACTTTTTTGAGATAGCTTCTACTGATTGGCCAGCACCTGGCCGGCCTGGCGGGCCTGTTCCACGAATCGGCCAACCCGCTGTAAATCCTTCCTAAAACGCACCGGTTTACCGTTCACCGTGACGGCATTGGTGCAAGTACAACTATCGACCCCGGCCGGTTCGACCGCTAAAATGGCGGCATATACATTTTCCGGCGATAGCCCCCCGGCGAGTATCACCGGGATCCGACATTGCCTTACGAGCTGCGCCGCCAGCGACCAGTCGCACGTTTCACCGGTAATCCCCACAAATCCGGTTACCGGCTGAGGTTCGCTGGCGACCAGCAGGGTGTCAGTCAGGAACAGATCACTGACCGCCTCGAACAGACGGGCCAGTTCCAGGGTCGGAACCAGGTGCTCACGGCCGGTTGGTGCGATGGGTATGGAACGCATGATCCGAAGCGCCGGAAACCTGGTGCGAATCCCCTCCTGCAACTGTATCAAAGCACGACAGCCGTCGGCGGCATGCTCGTCACTGGTGAGATGTTCACACAGGTGCACGATGTCGGGCTGATAGTGATCGATGACTGTGTATACCAGATCCGGTTGACTGAAAAGCGGAATCAAACTGCTCTGGGCACCCAGCTCGCGAACAACCTTTCTTGTATCAGATATCTCCGCGACTTTCCATTTTTCCGGCGTGACCAGAACCGTGCCAACGTGATCGACGCCCAACCCAATGATGGCCTCGGCTTCAGCCGGGGTTTGAATCTCATATATCTGGGTGATCATGGGCGCCATAAAGGGATGCCAAACAAGGGGTAACACCTCGAATATATTGCGATGGTGTTGTTTTTCGCCGGTATTTATAAGTTGACTTTTTGCCCGGTCTCTACCATATTCGGGTTGATTTCGCAATCCGTTTGCTTTATTTTCACAACCGTTTCACCCGGTTAACGGTATTCTAAAGCTGCAGCTCAAACCACAGACTAAATTCACCATTGCCGAGGGGTTTACATGATTTTGATTATCGATTTCGGTTCGCAGTTCAACCAGTTGATCGCGAGAAGGGTTCGCGAGTGCAAGGTCTATTGCCAGATCGTTCCGCCCACAATCAAGTTGGCCGATATTCGCAAGCTTAACCCGGAGGGCATCATCCTGTCCGGAGGACCGGCCAGCATTTATGAGAAAAATAGTCCCAAGGTCCACAAAGGTATCTTTAAGCTGGGCATCCCCATCCTCGGCATCTGCTACGGGATGCAGTTCATGGTGGCGGTTTTGGGGGGCAAGGTTCAGAAATCCAAAAAGCGGGAGTACGGATTTGCGGAATTGAAAGTGAAATCCGCCGGCCAGCTGTTTAAATCCATAGGCCGCACCACCCAGTGCTGGATGAGCCATGGTGATTCCATCACCCAATTACCGTCCGGTTTCAAAACCACCGGCTACACCGCCAACACGCCCATTGCCGCGGCCGTAGATCTCAAAAAGAAGTTCTACGGGCTCCAGTTTCACCCGGAAGTGGAGCATACCCCCAAAGGGAAGGCCATGCTCCGCAGCTTTCTCTATGATGTATGCAAGTGCTCGAAATCATGGACCATGAAGTCGTTTGCCAAGGAATGCATCACTGAAATCCAGACGCAGGTCGGCAATAAGAAAGTTATTCTGGGGCTCAGCGGCGGGGTGGATTCCTCCGTAGCGGCCGTTTTGATCCACAGGGCCATCGGCAAACACCTGACCTGTATCTTCGTTGACAACGGCCTGCTGCGCAAGGACGAAGCCCTGCAGCTAAAAAAGACCCTCAAAGAGAACTTGAACATCAATATCCGTTTTGTCAGCGCCAAACGCAAGTTTCTCTCGGCATTAGCCGGGGTCACCGATCCGGAAAAGAAACGTAAAATCATCGGCAAGATTTTCATGGATGTGTTCGAGGCCGAGGCCCGCAAGATCAAGGGCGCTGAATTTCTGGCCCAGGGCACCCTTTATCCGGATGTCATTGAATCCCAATCCGCTTTCGGGGGACCCACGTCGGTGATCAAGTCGCATCACAATGTCGGCGGACTGCCCAAAAAGATGAAGTTGAAACTGGTGGAACCGCTGAAATACCTGTTCAAAGACGAGGTGCGGCAGCTGGGCAAGGCACTGGGCCTGAGCGAACAGATGGTGTGGCGGCAGCCCTTTCCTGGGCCCGGGTTGGCGATTCGCATTATCGGATCGGTACGAAACCGGCGTCTGACGATCCTACGGGAAGTCGATGCCATTCTACTGGAAGAAATTCGGGAGGCCGGTTATTACCGCAGGCTCTGGCAATCCTTTGCCGTGCTGCTGCCGCTGAAAAGTGTCGGCATCATGGGCGACCATCGCACCTATGAGAATATCGTGGCTGTCAGGGCTGTAACCAGCAAGGACGCCATGACAGCCGATTGGGCCAAACTGCCGCATAAATTGCTGGGACGGATATCCAACCGGATCATCAATGAAGTAAAGGGGGTCAATCGGGTCGTGTACGACATCAGCTCGAAACCTCCGAGTACCATAGAATGGGAGTAACCGCTTGTTATGCCTAAAAAAAGACAATCGAAATTCAAGATGCGCATGGACAACGGAGGAACGGAGTCCATGTACGCCGAAGAGCGCAATGATCTCAAACTTGAGAAGCTTACCCAGAAGGTCACCATCATTTCGATCCTGATTCCGGTGCTGATCGGTGTCATCCTGGTCATTTCCTACCTGGACATCAAATCCCGGGTCACCACGGTACAGGATACCGGTGAATCCGGGGTTCAGAGCCTGTCCCAGAATCTGGAATCACGCTTTTCCTCCCTGTCAGTGAAATTTGCCCAACTGGAAGAGTCCTTTTATCAGGAGATGAAAAAGGCGACCAAGACACGGCAGAGACTCCAAAAAAAATTGACCGAAGCTGAAAAGTCAATTCGCTGGCTCAACAAAATTAAAGCCGCCAAAAAGACATTTGAGCAAAAAAACGCGGACCTGGAAGCCGGCCTGGAGGTCATCAGAACCGACCTGCAAACCCTCGACTCAAATCTGAGCTCCCTGGACGAATCGGTGAAGAAGGAGTTGGTCGACCTGGTGGCCCTGGTGGAAAAGTCCAGCACGGCCATGCTGGGGCTGCAGGCCCAGGTGGCCGAAAAAATGGATCGCGCGGAAACAGAAAAAGCCATCAACACCCAGAAACAGGACCTGGTGGCCAGTATCGAAAAATTGGGTTTGCGGTTGGAGAAACAGATTGTCCTGAACCGCCAGAAAATTGCCGCAGTGAAAGAAAAGGTAGCCGGCCAGAAAGCGACCGGGGCGGCCAAGTCGGCCAAGAAGAAGGCCCCAGTTGCCAAGCCGACTCCGCAAGCGACTCCCAAAACAAAAACAGCTCCCCAACCGGTTGAAAAAAAAGAAAAACCGACACCGCCTGCTCCCAAGCCGGGTGAGATAGTGGAACAGGACCTTTAGACCTTAAATTGGTGGATTTGGTTCTCTGCGAGGTTCCAGTTAAGGCATTTTGAGATAAAAGGGTCTTGATTCGAAATCGGGATCGGTATCGTTATCGGGATCGGGTTTTCGGGGTTCGTGTCTTTCTTGCCCAGGCCGTCAATTGCCACTCGTTTAACAACTGCAACTACCGATTTCGATTTCGATCCCGATAGCGATTTCGATTTTTCAGTTCTACCCTTCCCGCATCAGCTGCTCTATCCGGGGAATGTCTTCGGGCAGATCAACCTCGGGCGAATCATACGGTGTCACCACAACCTTGATACGATAGCCGTGTTCCAAAGCCCGTAGCTGTTCCAGTTTTTCCACCGCTTCGAGCGTGCCCTCTGCCAGGTTCCGGTAGATTTCCAGAAACATGCGGGTATACGCGTAAAAACCAAGGTGTTTGAACGTATCGTGTCGGGTCTCCGGGTCACGGGCCAACGGAATGGACGCCCGTGAAAAATAGAGCGCATACCCCTGGTTATCGAAGGTAACTTTAACGTCCTTGGGATCGGTAATTTCACGGGCCCTGACGATTTTATAGGCCAACGTGCTCATATCCAATCCCGGCTCCTCGTAAAAAGGCGCCACGAGCTCGTCCAGACAGCGGGGGTCCATCAGGGGCTGGTCACCCTGGACATTGATGACAATATCGTCGGAATTCAGGCCGATGATCTGGGCTGCTTCGGCAATTCGATCGGTACCGGAGCGGTTTTGGTCCGAAGTCATGACCGCCCGGCCCCCGAACGCCTCAACCGCCTCCACGATGCGCTGATCGTCGGTGGCGACCAGCACCGCATCTACCCGGGAGGCCTCGCGCGACCGCTCATACACATGCTGAATCATCGGTTTTCCGTGGATCGGGTGCAGCGGTTTGCCTTCAAACCGGGTACTGCCGAAGCGGGATGGAATAAAGACAACAGTTTGCATGGTGTGTCCTTTCGCGTTGCGATGAACCTATTGACCGGAGCCCACTGGCCGGGCTATGAACGGATGTAGCGCGGGTTGCACCATCATAAGGTTCACGACCGCGGTACATTTCGGATAAACCCTAGACCAAGGAAACTGCCAAACATGAACATGGATACCCTGCTAGAATTGCTACAGCGTGTTTCCAGAGGTGAGATCGAGGTTGATAAAGCCGCTCACCGTTTGAAACACCTTGCCTATGAAGACATCGACTTTGCCCATATAGATCATCACCGCAGCCTGCGCAAGGGGTTTCCCGAGGTTATCTTCGGCGAGGGTAAGACCGTGGAACAGATCCAGGGCATCCTTTCCAGAATGACCGCCCATGAAAATACGGTGCTGGTGACAAGGGTGGACCCGGAAAAAGCTGAAGTTATCTGCCAGGGGCAGCCGGATACGGTCTACCACCCCGACGCCCGCATTATCCTTTACGAAAAGCAGCCGGCGGAGATATCCGGTAAAGGGACGATCCTGATTGTTTCCGCCGGAACCTCCGATATTCCCATCGCCCGGGAAGCCCTGCTGACCGCCAGGGCCATGGGCAACCGGGTAGAGTCGGTCTTCGACATCGGCGTGGCCGGTATTCACCGCTTGATGGGGCACCGCGAAATGATCGCGGAAGCAACTGTCCTGATCGTGGTGGCCGGCATGGAAGGCGCCCTGCCAAGTGTGGTCGCCGGTATGACGGCCAGCCCGGTGATCGCCGTGCCCACCAGTATCGGCTACGGGGTCAGTTTGGGCGGGCTCACGGCCTTGTTCGGGATGCTCAGCTCATGCAGTTCCAATGTGGCCGTGGTCAACATCGACAACGGCTTCGGCGCCGGCTACATGGCTTCGGCCATCAATCATACGTAAAAACCAGTTTTAGGTTTTAAGTTTTAAGTGTTAAGAAAAACCCTCCTCCAAAGTATAAACATATTCTGTTGTAAACTAAAATAAATAGGTTAATAAAATTATCTTTAAAGTATTAGTTTAATTCACGAACGTTCGTACAGGCACTGTTTTTCTATCTAGTATCACAGCGGGCCTTTGAATGGTTTTGTCTTAACACTTAACACCTAAGACTTAAAACTGCTGAATTCAGAATTGAATTCAGTGCCTCTTCTCCCATCCCCCCAACAGGTGCATATGCAGGTGGAAAATGACCTGGCCGCCCCCTCTTTCCACGTTGAACAACAGCTTGTAGCCTGACTCGTTGACACCGGCCTGCCTGGCCATCTGCCGGGCGACATCGGTAATTTCAGACACGATCCCACGGTCGGCATCCGTCAGATCATTGATGCTGCGGATATGTTTCTTGGGCACAATGAGCCAGTGCACAGGGGCGTGCGGGTTGATATCCTTGAAGACAACCACCGTCTCATTTTCGAATTCGAACTGGGTGTCCATCTTTCCGGCGGCAATGTTGCAAAACAGGCAGTCCTTTTCCATGCAGCACTCCTTTGTATTTGATTTTTCTCGTTTTCAACGGCTCTTATATACAATCTTCAGATGATTGGCAATAAAACCCTTGCTTATCAAAAGCGGCTCATCTATAGAATGTGACCAGCTGGTCACGATCCAGCGGGACTGTTCCCTGCGGTGGCCTCCGGATTGGAAAACCATATGCCGTACAATGCAATAAATACGACCCCCGGGGACGCAAACCGACCTTTGCCGGCCGTGTATCCGCAGGTGGTCGATCAGGCCCTGCAGGTGGTGCGGGAAAAAGTTCTCGCCGGTGAGCGGCTCAATCAGGCCGACGGCTTGTCGCTATTTGAAACCCAGGACCTTTCAGGCCTTGGTCAATTAGCTGATTATGTAAGAAAAACCCACCACCAGGATAAGGCCTATTACATCTACAATCAACACCTCAACTATACCAACGTTTGCCGCAATAAGTGCCGTTTTTGCGCCTTTGCTCGGGATGAGCATCAGGCGGGCAGTTTTACCCTTTCCCTGGAACAGATCGAAACCAATCTGCGGGAACGCTTGAACGAACCCATCCAAGAACTGCATATCGTGGGAGGACTGAATCCCGACCTGAATTTTGCTTACTTTATCGACCTGCTCCGGCTGGTGAAACGGATCCGGCCCCAGGCCACCATCAAGGCTTTCACGCCGGTGGAAATCGACTACCTGCATCGGATTACCGGATATTCCATTGACGAAGTGATCGCGCAGCTGAAGGCGGCCGGGCTGGCCATGATGCCCGGCGGTGGCGCTGAAGTGATGAGTGATCGCGTCCAGGCCGCCCTCTTTCCGGAAAAAATCGGGGCTGCCCGGTGGTTGGAGATCATGGAAGAGGTGCATGAAGCCGGCATTTCATCCAATGCTACCATGCTATATGGTCATATTGAAACGGCTGCCGAAAAGGTCGACCATTTGCTGCAAATCCGTGCACTACAAGACCGCACCAACGGTTTTTCGGCCTTTATTCCCCTGGCGTTTCACTCGCAAAACACACAGCTGGCCGATCTGCCCGCCACTACGGCCTTTGACGATCTGAAAACCATCGCAGCCGCCCGCCTGCTGCTGGACAATTTTGACCACATCAAGGCTTATTGGGTCATGATTGGAGAATCCCTGGCCCAGGTAGCCCTCTCTTTCGGGGCGGACGATCTGGATGGTACTATCATTGAGGAAAAAATCACACACATGGCCGGGGCGCGCAGCGCCAAAGGCCTCAGCCGGCAGGCCATGCGTTCCCTGATCCGCGCGGCCGGATTCCAACCGGTGGAAAGAGACAGTTTTTACAACCCCATAACCGATATTTGTTAACCATGCCCCAGGAACTCATCGCCCTGACCAATAAAATTGAAGCCAACCGAAGAATAGATGGTGAAGAGGCGCTGTTACTCCTCGAACAGGCCGACCTGCTGCAGCTGGGCGCGTTGGCAGATGCCCGGCGCAAGACCCTTCACCCGGAACCCCGGGTGACCTACGTGGTGGACCGGAATATCAATTATACCAATATCTGCGTATCGGGCTGCCGCTTCTGCGCCTTTTACCGCCAGCCGTCCCAGGCAGACGGGTTTATCATTTCCGAAACGGAACTGTGCGACAAAATTGAAGAAACCCTGGCATTGGGAGGAACCCAGATTTTACTCCAGGGTGGTATGCATCCCGACCTCGATCTTGATTTCTACGTGAACCTGCTGACGTTCATCAAAAACAACTTCCCCATCCATATCCACGGTTTTTCTCCACCGGAGATCAGCTTTCTGGCCGAAAAGACGGGCAAGCCGCTCATCGAAATCCTGGAAACGTTGATTGCCGCAGGCCTGGACTCCATCCCCGGCGGCGGGGCCGAAATCCTGGTGGACGACATCCGCACCCAACTATCTCCCGGCAAATGCCGGACCGACCGCTGGCTGGAAGTGATGCGGGTGGGTCATCAGTTGGGCCTGCGCACCTCGGCCACCATGATGTTCGGTCATATCGAAAAGCGCCGCCACATTGTCGAACACCTGTTGCGGATTCGGGAACTGCAGGATGAAACCGGGGGGTTTACCGCTTTTATCCCCTGGACCTTTCAACCGGACAACACCTGTCTAGACGTGGAAAAGGCCACAGCGGCTGAATATCTGAAAGTTTTGGCATTATCACGCCTTGTACTTGATAATATTGATAATATACAGGCATCCTGGGTCACCCAGGGTGCGAAAATCGCCCAGTTGTCCCTGGCTTTCGGGGCCAACGATCTGGGCAGCACCATGATCGAGGAAAATGTGGTGGCCGCTGCCGGCGTACGCTTTCGCCTGCCGCTGGCCGAAATGAAACGCCTGATAGAAACGGCCGGATATGAGGCCTGCCAGCGGGACTGCCATTACAACCTGATCCCGGCACACAATTGATCTAATGGACAGCACTTCTACCGGATATATAAATGGGTTGCACCGCGCTGGCTGGGTGGTGCAAGATCCCTGGAACGTCATTGCCAACGGCTGCGTGCGGGTCGCAGCGGGTCAAATTCAGGCTGTCGGACCTTACGCTCAAATGACCGCAGCAATCGAGCGGGTGCCTGTTATTGATCATGGGCCGGGTGTTCTCATGCCTGCGCTTATCAACGCACACACGCACCTGGAACTCAGTGGCTTCAAGGGTCAAGTAGATTGCTCCCGGGGATTCGGCCCCTGGGTGCGGGCCTTGCTGGAATTAAGGGAAACGCATACCCCGGCTGAACTGACCGCCGCCGCTGAAAGTGGCCTGCGGGAGATGACCGCCACAGGAACCGGGACCCTGTATGAAATATCGAGTCTCGGCCTTACCGCCGCGACGGTAGCCCGTTCGGGCCTTTCCGGTTTCTGGGCGCTGGAAGTGCTGGGTAACGCATCAAACGAACCGGATACCACCCTGTCGGATTGGCCGGGGGCTATCCAGCCGACCCTGGCCGGGCATGCGCCCCACACGACGGCACCCGCCCTGTTGGCCTATTTGAAACAGGCGGTAGAAGCTTATAAACGCCCCTTTTCGATACACGTCGCCGAATCCGCTGCAGAGGTGGAATTTATTGTCCGCGGCCGGGGCGCCTGGGCTGAATTTCTGACCGAACGCGGTATCGACTATTCAAATTGGAACCTGCCGGCCCGGAGCCCGATCGCCTACCTGGACACTTTAGGACTGCTCAATGAGCGCACCCTGGCGGTGCACGTCCTCCAGGTTGACACCGATGACCTGGACATCCTGCAGCAGCGGCAAACACCGGTTTGTGTCTGTCCGCGGAGTAACCTCGCCCTGCATGGACGGCTCCCCGATATCCCGGATATGCTGGCCCGCAACATCCTGGTTGGCCTGGGAACCGATAGTCTGGCCAGCACCCCCAGCCTGAATCTCTTTGATGAGATGGCTTTCGTGGCCATCCATTATCCGGCTCTGGATCCGGCCCAAATCCTCGCCATGGCCACGGCCACCGGTGCTGCCGCCCTGGGGCAGCCCGCTGAAGGTCGGATAGTGCCCGGGGCCGCAGCCCGCCTGATCTATGTTCCGGTGAGCTGCGCAACCAGCAAGCAACTGATAGAAACTCTGGTACACAATACTTCTAAAAACCCTTGTCGCCCTCTGTTTACAGGGGCACGTGCAAAAGCGGATAAAAACCATGCCGAGTACGTTACTTGAAAAAGATGAACCGATTCGGATCGGTCGCATCAGCTACATGAACGTCGCCCCCATCTACTATGGACTGGACCGGCAGCTTGATGCGGGCTGGTATGAAATAGTATCGGCGCCCCCGGCGGTCCTGAACGGCAAAATGGCTGCCGGCCAGCTTGATATCAGCCCTGTCTCCACGGCCGCCTACGCGGAACACCAGGAAGAGTGGCTGATTTTGCCGAACCTGAGTATATCTTGCGACGGACCGGTGATGAGTGTGGTTCTGGCCAGCCGCTATAGTATCCGGAACCTGGAAGGAAAAACAGTTGTCATCAGTGACGAATCAGCCTCGGCTGCTGCCCTGGTGCGCTTGATTTTCCGTGAACACGGCGTGCGACCGAACATCAGCTGCCGGCCTTTGGCTAGGGAAAACGCGCTCGATGATGCCGCTGCGGTGCTGGTGATTGGGGATGCCGCCCTGAACGGAAAATGGCGGAAAACCTACCGCTATGTGTGGGACCTGTGCGGCGCCTGGAAAGACGCCACCGGCTTGCCGTTTGTCTTTGCGCTTTGGGCGGTCCGCAAGGACTATGCCCGCCGGCATGCTGACCGGGTAGCGCGCACGCTCGACATTTTAAATCAATCCAGGCGGAAAGGATGCGCGAGCCTACCGGCCATAACGGCCGACCTGAAACAGCGCTGCGATGTGAACATTGATATATTAGATAGATATTTCAAAGGGTTGCAGTATGACCTGGATGCGGTGAAACTCAGGGGGCTGGAAGCGTTCTACACCAAGTTGCACGGCCACGGCCTCATTGCGGCACCGGTTGTACCCTGCTTTATCGAAACCGGGCGACCAGCTAGAACCGATGGTGAGCCCGTAGCGTCAGCATCTCTCTGGGAATCTCTGGAAATCAACTAGCCGCCCACCCGGTTGACAGGCAACCGCGCCCGGCCCCGGCGTTACCCGGCAAGGTGGCTTTCGAATAGGGCCCTGTTTGTTGCCAGCATCCGGCCGGCCATGAGATCGTCCATGGCCCGGGTGTAGTCTTCCAAACGCACCCCGGGAACCAGTTCGTTTTTCGCAATCACCGCCAGCAGGGCAATGTTCTGCATCCGGGCGTCCGGCAGCTCGGGGTCGTACACTTCGATGGCCTTGATTTTCCGCGCACGCGCCGTGTCTGCCAACATCTTGGCGCTGACTTCCGGATCGCGTCCCAACCGAACGTCCAGGGGTTGCCAGACCGCATTGTAATAAATCAGGGTACCGCGATCCCGCAGGGCGATATTCATGGCACGCAAGGCCTCGTGTCTTTCCAGCGCCACCACCAGGTCCGCGCAGCGCTCCGCGATCAAGGGGGCGTGGGCATCTTTTCCAATTCTGATCTGTGATTTGACGATGCCGCCCCGTTGGGCCAATCCATGGGTGTCGACACCCTTGGCCGGCAGACCGGCGTGATCACCGGCCCGGAGAATGATTTCGCTTAAAAGGCCGATGCCCTGTCCGCCAACACCGGCAAGGTAAATATTGAATGCGTCCATGTTGGTTACCCTCCCGGTTTGATCGGTTGCGGTGATGTGATCGCTTTGGCCGGGCAGGTCTGGATGCAGGACCCGTCTCCGATACAAAGGTCCTGATTGATGGTTACCCGCCCTTCACTATCACGGGTAAAGGTGGGACATGCAAACACCTCCACACACTCGTGGATCCGCTGGCAGGTATCCTGGTCCACGGCCACAGCCCGCGGCTGATACGCCGGTTTCTTCTTCTGTTGCCGCATGAATTTGAGCATGCAGGGATGTCGGGCGATGATGACACTGAATCCACCGTCGTTCACCGCTGTTGCGACCAGTTCTTTGAGGCGGGCCTGCTGGTAGGTATCGATTTCGTATATATTGGGCACCCCCAGGCCTTCCAGCACCCGACGCAGCGGGATTTTGTCAACGGTCTCATTGAAATTCCGACCGGAAGCCGCGTGATCCTGGTGCCCGGTCATGGCAGTCGTCCCGTTTTCCATCAGCAGCATGGTGATGTCGTGGTTGTTGAACAGGGCGTTGATGATACCGGGCAGGCCGGCATGAAAAAAGGTCGAATCCCCCATGAACACCACTACTTTGCGCGAGTCGTTAAACAGGGACAGCCCGGAACCCATCCCGGTTGAAGCGCCCATGCACATCAGCAGCTCTCCCATTTCGTAGGGTTCCTGGAATCCCAGGGTATGACAGCCGATGTCAGCCACGGTGATGTCCGTCTCGGCCAACGCCTGTTTAATGGCATGGAATGCACTGCGATGCCCGCACCCTGGACACATCTGGGCCGGCCGCCAGGGTGCCGGCGGCGGTTCTTCCTTACGTTCCGGGCGCTTCGGCAGCAAGTCCGGCCAGGTATCCTGCAGCAACGTGTAAACCTTGTCAGGTGTATATTCACCGAGCCAGTCATCGAGGGCGACCTTGCCGACAATTTTAGTCGGGATACCCTCATCGAAAGCCAGTGCTTTTATTTCATTTTCAAGGGTATTGTCCAGTTCTTCCAGTATCCTGATCTCTTTATGATTATTTAAAAATTCGCGGATCGTGGCACGGGATGCCGGGTACACCATCCCCAACTTTAAGATATCCGGTTTAGCCGCAGCCGCATTCAAAACATCCAGCAGGGAGAGAAACGGCAGGCCGGACGTGATGATTCCCCGGCCACGGTTGCCATGATCCACAACCCGATTGACGCCGGCTGCCTCACCCCATTGTTCGGCCTTGCGCAGGTTCATCAACGCCCGGGTTTTCATGGGAAACACCAGGGAGGCAATGGGAATATAGGGGCCGTTCTTTTTGTCAAACCGGGGCGTGTTGTCGGGTTGAATCGGTGTACGGGCAGGAAAGGCGATTTTTTCCTTGGCGTGACAGACGTGGGTGGTCATTCTCAGGATGACGGGCATGTTCATCTGGCGGGACAATTCAGCGGCTTTGAGATAATACGCATAGGCCTCCGCCGGCGAAGCCGGTTCGAGCATGGGCGTGAAACTCATGCGGGCCAGATGCCGGTTATCCTGTTCGTTCTGCGATGAGTTGGCCCCGGGATCATCGCCCAGGATGACCACCATCCCGCCGATTATGTTCATCAGACTCAATTGCACAAAGGTGTCCGCGGCGACATTCAATCCCACGCTCTTAAAGAACACGGTGGCAAGGTGGCCGTTGACCGCGGCCCCATACGCCACCTCTGTGGCCACCTTCTCGTTGGTTGAAAACTCGAAATAGAAGGGTCGCCGGTCTACGGGTATGGTTGCGATGGCCGTTGCGATTTCAGGTGTGGGTGAGCCCGGGTAGGAGGTGACCACCCGGGTGCCGGCTTCGACCATGGCCCGCACCAGGGCGGTATTGCCCATCAAAATTTCTTCAAACGGCTCCTCTCTGAGAAGCATCTCGCCCATATCTTTCATGTGCCGTCCCCTTACGGTATGGCGTATCGTGGTTTCCGCAGCACGGTCAAATCTGCGCTGCAAGTGCCTTTGAAATGGTGTGTGCGCGAATGCGCTGGCGGCTGTCCCGGATTGAACGCTCCCACAGTCCTGGTTAGCGGGATTTCTGCTACACTCCGACAAGCTGCGGGGAATCGTCCCCCGTGGGGAGTTTTGCTAGTATGGATTCGCTTGCCAACCCCGTAGCAAACTGCAGGGGATGCGCTCGTTGATCGGCTCAGGCCCGCATCTTATAAGTTAAGACGTAATCGTATCGATTCAACGGTCCTTTAGCGGCGGCAGCCGGATTTATGTCATCTGGACCCGATGCTTTTTCACATAGCCAATCGGCTTGTAGCTGTGTTTGGCCCGCCGCAGGCCCTCATTGCCCAAATCTTGTTCACGATTGATGGTTTCATATTGTTCAGGCAGGATGGAGGCAAAGGCCTGGTTGACAAATTGCCAGACGCCCTTGTAACCGCTGACGGCCTTTTCAAAATGGATGATGAAGCTGGCGCCGCGGGCATTTTCTTCACCCAGCGAATAGGCCACCGGCCGATCCTCCACATAGTAGATGCCGCCGCACAGCTGTAACTCTTCGGCAAGCACCAGGGCTTCCTTGGCGGCCGGGTAGTCACCCCGGTCCTCACGCCCCTGCGACCATTCCTCCAGAATTTGCATGGCGGCGGGAAGGTGGCTTTCCAAAAGGGGTTCGCCGGTATAGGTGTAATTTTTTAAAAAAGCCTTAATCAGGTTGCGTTTCTTGTGAAACTTGCGCCCGGTGAGTTCCGCCAGGGCCTGCCGGGCATAAAGGTAGTCAAAATTATCACGGTCCTCCGCGACGCGAAAGCCCTGGGCAGCCAGCTGCTCTGCCTGGGGGGTGGGTACGCATTTCAGCGAACGATAGCTGTTAAACAACTGCTGCAGCAAGCCGCTCTCCGGTAAACCAAAGGGCAGCATGAAAAAGGGAGTGTCATCATCACGACCGGTGAGCAGGATCAGATCCTCAGGCAGCCGGGAGATACGATAATGGTGGTCGTCTCTGAAAAGATACAGGTTGGCAAAGGTGAATTCGGACACGCCGTCGGGCAGTTGCTGAAAACGCGGATGCAGTTCCGGTCGTAGGTCGAGGCTCAGTTCAACAAACTCGGGGTAGTCGGGTATCGGCATCAGGCGGTCTCCTGGTTCACCGGTTGTTCTACTGCGTCAACATACTATCCGGCATCATAACGGCCACGACCTGCCCCCGGGCACACACCTCTCCCCGGGCTTTCACCTCGGCGGCCACGACCACTTTGCGCGGCTTGAGCTCTTTCACTATTCCACGCACCTCCAACGGTCCGTCAATCGGTGTGGGGCGTAGAAAATCCACATGCAAGGATGCGGTGACAAACCGCAAAGGCGGCGATGTTCCCATTTCCCGCCCCGCTGCCCGGTAGGCCGCCGCAGATGCCGTACCGGTGCCATGGCAGTCGATAATCGAGGCCAGAAGGCCCCCGTAAACAAAACCGGGAACAGCGGTATGATATGGCTGGGGCGTGATGACGGCTACGCTTTCGTCACCTTCCCAGTAGCTTTTCAACTGTAGGCCGTGTTCGTTGAGGCGGCCGCAACCATAACAATGGCTCAGCCCGTCTGCATAGGTGTCTTGAAATGCTGGTGCGTTCATTTGAGGTCCTTACCCTGCGATTTTCCGGGGGTCTGCTCGGTATCTGCTCCTGCAGTTTTAGCACACAAGGCGGTTGAGTCAATATTTCCGCGGGGATTTCCAGGATTTGAACCAAACGCCACCCCAGAGATTAAACCAAACACGGTTCTGAGATTGATGCCGGCTAGAAATCCGGCAACCCGGTCAGCATCTCGCCGGTCCTCAAATAGTGATTCATCGCTTTTTCCCAGGCCGCCATCGTGATTTCATATTGTGCGGCCGTAAACGCCGCCAAAGCCTCATCGCCCGCAGCGCTCAACGATGTGTAGCTGTAGGTAATGGTGGCCTGGGACGTCCCCGCGGAGACCGCCGCCAGCATGATATTGAGTTTGACAAAGGTCTTCTCCGGTGTATGTTTGATCATTTCAACCCGACCCTTAAGGACGTCATATTCGGTGACGAACCACGTTGCTTGCGTGCCCCCATCCTGGGTTATGAAGACACAGTCCTGCTCAACAACACCCGATTCGGAATAGACCACCACCGGGTCCCAGCCTGCGCACCACAAGGCTTCTTTTACCGGACAATACAGCGGAAAAATCTCCGCGGGCGTGCCGTTGAGGGTTTGGGTATAGGTGCGGGTAACCCGCCGGGGATTGGCAATTTTCATATCTGTCTCCTTGGTTATGGCAATCAAACGGCAACAGTATGAACTGGGCAGCCGGGGCGACATCATCCACAAATTTTATCGGGACGCCATCCGACGCAGTTGCCAGTTCCGTCACCGGCGCCCGACAAGTTCAACCAGCTGCGTCGGTTCATCCAATAAGTGGGTCGGCTTTTGAGCCAGCAACTCCCGGCGGCTGCCGTAACCCCACAAAACACCGGCCGAGTCCAGTCCGTTGTGGTGGGCAGCCACAAGGTCGACATCCCGATCTCCGATCATGACCGAGTTCTCAGTGATGACCCCGGATTCCAGCAGTGCCTGCAGTTGCTGCCATTTGCGGATACCCACATCACCGCCGTCCACGAACTCAAAGTAATCTCTGATACGATGCAGATGGAGAATAGCCTCGGCAAAATCCACCCGCTTGGAGGTGCAAACGGCCAGACGAGTATCCCTTCGGGCCAGCCTTTTCAAGACCTGGACTATCCCCGGATACAGGGTGTTGGCCGCATATCCCCTGCGCCCATAGTCTTCACGGTATTTTGTAATGAGCACCGCCAAGCGGTCGGCATCTTCCAGGCCGGTAATCTGGCGGAATGCGTCATCGAGTGGTGGACCGATAAAAGTGTCCACGGATTCCGGTGACAAGGCCGGATAGCCGAGAGCGGTCAGGGCATAATTCGTTGAATGCACGATCCCTTCTTTGGGATCACTTAAGGTGCCATCCAGGTCAAAAATCAACATATCATATGGCATAGGATATCCTTACCTTGGTCTGCTCAACTCAACCGAAACAATATTACAATGCTCACTTATAAACTAATGTTTACGATAAAGTAAATATATTTAATGATTTAGATTGATGATCGATAGCATACCGAAATGTTAGTTGACTCAAACCTGACCGTTGGTTATATACTGACTATTGGTCACTTAATTACCAGCGGTCACATGGAGGAGCATATGGGTATCGCCGAAAGACGAATCAAGGAAAAGGAAAGCCGGCGCCAAGCCATCCTGCAGGCCGCCAAGGGGCTCTTTTTCAAGCAGGGATTTGCGGCTACTACCATGACCCAGATCGCAACGGCTGCAGAACTGGGTAAAGGTACCCTGTATCTCTATTTTCAAAACAAGGAGGAACTCTACATTTCCCTCCTGGTAGAAGGGATGCAGCTGTTGAACGAGATCTTTCAACGTACCGTGGAAGGCGTGACCGGTTGGGAAGTAAAATTCACTGCCCTGGGATGGGCGTATTATCAATATTCAATCGATTATAGCGAGTTTTTTCAAATCAGTTTTCAATTTCAACACGGTGAATTGACCGCCAACATATCGGATGACCTTTACAATGACTGCTACCAAGAGGGACTCAAAAGCCTCCGCGCCCTGGCCGGCATCCTGGAGGAAGGTATGGCGGCCGGTGATATTGAAAAACGGGATCCCATGGAACTGACTGTCGTCCTGTGGGGTTCCCTGACAGGCCTCATCCTGCTGCATATGGCCAAAGATCATCGTAAATTCATGCCGGTTCCTCTCAAGACCCTGGTTGCCAACCTGTTGGAATTGAATCTGAAAGCATTGAAGCAGCAAGGATCGGCAACATGAAGCAGCAACAGCGTCAGCGCATCGAAGCTCTTTTTGCCGCCATGGCCCGGCAGTTTTACCGGCATCGCTGGAAGACCCTGCTGACAACCTTCCTTTTTATCGGCATATTGGCGGCCTTTATTCCAAAGACGGAAATCGACACATCCGCCCCGGCCCTCTTGCGGGATAACGATCCGGCGCGGATCGCTTACAACGATTTCAGAGACCAGTTCGACGAAAATGACCTGATTGTGATTGCCGTCACCCCGCCCGCGGTCTTCCAGATTGATTTTTTAGAGCGTTTGCGTGCATTTCACCATGACCTGGAACAGGCGGTCCCCCATATCAAACGCATCACCAGCCTGATCAATGTTCGCGACACGTATGGGCGTGATGATGAACTCGTTGTTGGTGAGCTCATGCAAGCCTGGCCCCAGACGCCGTCTGATGTTGACGATATCAAACAGCGGGCTTTGAGCAACCCTTTCTATGCCAACAGCCTGCTGGCAGCTGACAGCCGAGTTACGACCATAGTACTCGAAACGGAAGCCACGCTCAGTGACGCCCATGACGCGGACCTGCTGGGGGGCTTTGACGATGACAGCTTGCCGACAATGGACACCAACGGGATGACTTCGCCCGCTGCGAATCCGCCGCGTTATTTCAGTGAAAAGGAAAATCGCCAGGTCGTTATGGCCATCGAGCAGGTTGTACAGCGCTATCAGCAGCCTGACTTCCGTATCTCCGTGGCCGGCGAACCCATCGTGATGGATGTGTATAACCGAGCCATGGAGCGGGATATCGTGATGGTCATCTCCCTTTCCCTGTTGACCATCGCGGTGTTTCTGGCCCTGCTCTTTCGCCGGGTATCAGGCGTGCTGCTGCCCGAGATGGTGATCATCTCCGGCCTGTTTTCCACCGCCGGTTTGCTGGCACTTTTCAATGTGTCCATCAAGCTGACCACCATTGTCCTACCGGGCTTTTTATTGGCGGTGAGTGTCGGCTATGCCGTTCATATCCTATCTATTTTCTATGTCCAGTTTCAAAACGGCAGCAATAAGGAAGATGCCATCGCCTATGCAGTGGGGCATTCGGGACTGGCTGTCGTTCTTACCGCCGTTACAACGGCCGCCAGCCTTTTCTCGTTTGCGTTGGCCGAATTGACCGCCATCGCTGATCTCGGCTTTTTCGGCGCGACCGGCGTGCTGCTGGCCATGGTATACACCTTTGTTATGCTGCCGGCCAGTATTGCCCTGATACCGATCCGTCGGAAAGCCGCAGATCAAGAAGCCCTAAAGGCGGTTGTTATGGACCGGATCCTGCTCTCGTTTTCCAATGTGGCCACCCGACATCCGCGTAAAATAGTGTCCGGTGCCTTGCTAATTTTTGCAGTTGCCATCTATTACACCTGCCAGGTGTCCTACTCGCACGACGTCCTCAACTGGATTGCCGATCATGAACAGGTCAAACGGGATGTGCCCTATATCGACCAGCATTTGCAAGGCACCGTGATACTGGAAGTTCTGCTGGATACCGAAGTGGACAATGGGGTTCAGGAACCGGAATTTCTAAATGGCCTGGAAAAACTTATCCGGGACCTAAGGCAGTACGCCACGGCGCATCTGTACGTAGGGAAGGTGTTTTCGATTAACGACATCATTAAGGAAACCCACCGTTCCCTGCACGCTAACGATCCCGAGTTTTATCGTCTGCCTACCGACCGCAATACCATCTCTCAGGAACTGCTGTTGTTTGAAAATAGCGGCTCGGAAGACCTTGAGCGCCTGGTTGACCGCAACTATCGCCTGGCACGGATGAGTGTGAAGGTCCCCTGGAGTGATGCCGTGGATTTACGGAAACTGGTGGCTTTCGTACAATTGAAAGCCCAATCCGACCTGCCCGGCGTTAAAACGGTCACCATTACCGGTATTCCGGCCATCTTGTCCCGTTCCATTCCGGCCTCGTTACACAGCATGGGCAAAAGCTATGTGATCGCCTTCGTGGTGATCACCTTTCTAATGATTTACCATGTGGGCAGCGTGAAGATCGGCCTGCTCAGCATGATTTCCAACCTGCTGCCGATCTTCCTCACCATGGGTCTCATGGGGTTTTTCGAGATCAAGATCGATATGAGCACGATCATGATCGGCAGCATTGCCATCGGTATTGTCGTCGACGACACCCTGCATTTCATGTACAATTTTCGCAAGTATTATGAGGACAGCGGCGATGCGGCCTTTGCCATACGCCAAACCATGCTGGGTACCGGACGGGCGCTGCTGCTCACCTCGCTTATTCTCAGCTCGGGGTTTTTCATTTTAATGACCGCCTCGCTTTCGCTCTTGATCGTATTCGGCTTTCTGACCGGCCTGACAATCATTTTTGCCCTGCTGGCCGATTTCTTCGTAAACCCGGCTTTGATGGTACTGGTAACCGGCCACGCAGCCCGTGAAGCCCATCCGTCCGGGAAAAAAGTGCGCGGTCTACCACAAGCAGGCGCTTGAGACAGGAGTATTGCATGCAACACCATCGTAGAAACGGAATGTTCAATAGTTTATTCGGGATCCTTTTAGGTTTTCTGCTGGGTATGTGCATGAGCAGTCCAGCGCCTGTGCAGGCGGAGGACCCCGCGGCGCGGGCCGTCATGGAAAAAGTGGATGCCCGGGACGACGGCGACAACCGTACGGCCGACATGCAGATGGTGTTGATCGATAAAAAGGGTCGCCAGCGTTTAAGGCAGATCCGCACCTTCAGCAAAGACAAAGGCGAAGATGTCCTGTCGCTGATGTTTTTCTTGCATCCCGCCGACGTGAAAGACACCGCTTTTTTAACCTATGATTACGACGATTCCACGAAAGACGACGACCAGTGGCTTTATTTGCCGGCCTTGCAGAAGACCAAACGTATCGCCACCAGCGACAAGAGCGGCAGTTTCATGGGCTCCGATCTGAATTATGCGGATATGACCACCCTGGACCTCGAAGATTATGATTTCAGTTTCTACGCCAAGGGCCGCGAAAAGATGGTCAACGGCCAAAAGACGTGGGTCATCTGGGCCCTCCCACGGTCGGCCAAGGTTGTCAAGGAGACCGGCTACGAAAAAGCCCTGCTCTTCGTCCGCCAGGACATTCACTTCGTGGTGCGGATTTTATCCTGGGTTTCCGGCGGCCGGCAGCTCAAATACTTCGATGTGAAAAAACTGGACCAAATCGACGGCATCTGGGTGGCCACGGAACTGCAGGTAACCCGTAAGAAAGGCAAGCAGATGGTTCACAAAACCATCTTAACCCTTGACAATGTCCTTTTTAACCAGGAGCTGGACGAAGCGCTGTTCAGCATCAGGCGCATGGAAAAAGGATTGTAAGCCGGCTTTGAAGACAACCACCTTCATCATCCTGCTGCTTATCGGCACAACTTTGCTGCCGGCCCAGCTGCTCTCGGCCGGGGCCGGTCGGGAAACCAATGTCGAAGACCTGCGCAACGGTTTTGATAATGAAACGCCGGTTGCGGATTCCGAGGCAGTGCCGGAATTGCTGGAAGGCTTTGAGGGAGAAGACCCGGCCGCCGCCCCACTGCCAAAAGCGGATGCGGAAGCCGCCCGGGTTGGATTTGACGGGTATCTGCAACTCTGGTCAGCCGTCAATTACACCCATTCGCCGCCGCAACCCGGCCAGACGGACTGGCGGGGTCTCTCCAGCCTGCGCGCGGAGTTTCTCCTGGAAATGAAGGCCCGCTTGACGGATGACTGGCAAGCCTTGATCAGCGGGTCCGGATTCTATGACCTGGCCTATGCGTTGAACGGTCGTGACCACTATACCGAGCAGTTTTTACAGGCATACGAAAAGGAACTGGAGGTACGTGAGGCCTTTGTCCAGGGGAGTCTGACAAAGTCCCTGGACCTCAAAGCCGGTCGCCAGATTACAGTCTGGGGCAAATCCGACTACATCCGGGTGACGGATGTGCTCAACCCATTGGATGTGCGGGAACCGGGTCTCACCGACCTGGAGGACCTGCGCCTGCCGGTCACCATGACCCGGGCCGATTACTATGTCGACGACTGGAGCGTAACCGGCATCGCCGTTCATGAACTTCGCTTCAATAAGAATCCGGTCTTCGGCAGCGATTTCTACCCTTATTCCGCCCCGCTGCCGCCGGAAACCATTCCCACCACCAGTTGGGACAACACCGAGTGGGCCCTGGCCGTGAATGGTGTCTTCAGCAAATGGGACATTGCTTTCTATCACGCCAAGCTGTACAACGATCAACCCCATACGGTGCTTTCCACCCCGGTGCCGATCCCCCGGATTAACCTGCAACACGCCCCGATTACCATGTATGGTTCCGCCGCCCAGGCAGCCCTGGGCAACTGGCTCTGCAAAGCCGAAGTGGCCTACTTCGAAGACCTGCAGTTTTTCAATGCCCCCACAGAGACCTTTCGTCGCCTGGATGCTGCGGCCGGGCTGGAGTATTCCGGATTTCACGAAACGATTATCAGCCTGGATATCGCCAACCGGCATCTCGACAACTGGACACCGGCCCTGGCAACCGCCCCTGATTTTGTGATCGAGGATGATTTCCAGTCCGTCATCGGCCTGTCCAAAGATTTTCTCGACGACACCCTGGAGCTGGCCGTTACTGCCGCCACCTTCGGTGTCACCGGCCAAAATGGGGCCTTCCAGCGGTACACCGCCGATTATGATCTAAATGACGATATGGCGTTGCTGATCGGCCTGATCGACTACCAGTCGGGAGACAAGGAAGAGTTGAAACAAATTGGTGACAATGACCGTATCTATTTTAGACTGCGATACAGTTTTTAGTCCCGCCACTGCAATCAGTGGAGATAGCCACTGGCTATGCAGGTTTTCTTTTAGTCTGATAGTCAGCACGCTTTTAGCCTGACTTAATGTATCGGCATCCCGCCTAAACAATTTTTGCCCGGAGCGTATCCCCTTTTGAATGCCTGCCAGTGACTGGGGAGATGAATTCTGTTTTTGCGGGACATCTTGCGGGCATTGCGGCAGTCCGGCCGGTGAAAGCGGCGGGAGCGCTTGTTCCCGATTACCTGCCCACCGGTGCGCCCCAACTTCATCCAAATGCCTTTTGAGGTGTTCATGGCGTTGACCTGAGCGGCCATTAATTTTTCAGTGTAACGCAGATTCGGGGGTTTATGCAGATAATACGCCATACCCGCGGCCAGCATGGCCTGGTTCAGCATGACGCCGTCTTCATTGTAGACATAGGCCAGCAGGCGTCCGTAATGATCGTTTCTTTGACGATCGTATTCCAGGCGGACACGTTGGCCTCGGACAAGATTTGCATGATGGCGGGCCGCTTCGGCTCCATAGGGTTCACCGGGTTTATCCTTGCGTCTGATTTCCGGCGCGTTTATGCCGATGTAGCGGACAAAACGATCATTGCCCAGCAGCAGGGTGTCGCCGTCGATGACCGCTTTTACGCGCTGCCATTCGCCGGCCTGGAGAGCTGCCGGGAAAAGGAGCGTAATCAGGAAGACTGTTACGATGAATGGCCGCGTTACAAGATAGTTTTTCAAAATCGATTATCGTACCATTGATGGTTCATAAGGAGACCCGTGCTATGACGGGATGCTGTTCAAGATATTAGGCCGCATATCCTTTTTTTTACCGGATTACCATACCGCAATTGCACCGACCGCCTGGTAACATCAATGGGGCTGACTGGATTCCGGCTGCAGTTTATCCCGCACTTGATGCGGGACCGCAATGACGGGCGAGGTTTGCGGCAGCGGAAAAAGCCGATCGGCCTCTACTTTACGGGTGATTCTCAACCCGTTATCCATCCAGGCCGCATACGCTTATAGCCGCTCGATCCAGCATTAACGGCAACCCGCCCTTTTCTTCCGGCAGGAACCCGAGTGTTTGCGACCAGACCTGATCATCTTCCATACAGTAGTAGACCAGGACATCGGGTGCCAGCCCTTGGATCCGGCTTGCTACTTTCTTGTAAAGTTCTATCCGTAAAGGTTTGAAATAGCGCATTTTTCCATCCAGCCCGGTTACAAACTCCCCGTAGGGAATGGTGGAATCCGCGAACCGGCGGGCTATGACCTGCTTGAGGGCCGGCATGAAGCGAAACGTCCCCAGGCTGATCCAGGCAACATTGTCAGGGGTCACGTGTTCGAAAATCTGTTCCACCACCCGGCTGTAGGCCGCTTCACATCCGGGATAAATCACCATGGGATCAAAATGGAACGCCAGCGGATATCCGCGTGCTTCCATCGTTGCGGCCGCTTTCAAGCGGGCTTCCAGGGACGCGGTCCCCTTTTCCTGGCTGCGGATGATTTCAGGTGTATTCACCGACCACGCCAGAATGGTCTTGCGGTTGTGGGGCACCTTTTTCAAATTATTGATGGCGGCGGTTTTGGTTTTCAGTTCGAGGATACAATGGTCCTGTCCCGCAAATTCCGCTACGAGTCGGGCCGCATGGTCGGTCCAGTATTCCCAGATGAGACTGTCGGTGAACTCACCAGTGCCGATACGGGAAATTTGTTGGGTGTTGAAATGGCCGCGCAGTTCCCGGAGGAGGTCGTCCTGGTTTAAAAAAAACTGCAGCACCGGGGGATGAAAATAGGACTGCAAAATACAATAGGAACAGTCCATGGTGCAAAAGGTGCCGATGTGCAGGATTAGATAACCACAACAGGTGTAGGTTTTGGTCCCGGGGCACTTTTTCAGGAAGGCGCCCCGATTACGCGTCAAAAAGAGGACTTGCTTGGCCGCCTGGATCGGATCGGCGGCAGCCGACACCGCCTGGTATACTTGGGTGGGATCGTCGACAACGGTTGCGCGCAATCCGAGTCTGGACTCAAATTGGGGCACATCCGGGTGGCTGTGGACCACGGCATCCACATATAAGGTCGAAATGGACATTGTCGTTCGTATCAGGTCCGGCCGAGAAACTCAAACTCCAGTTTGGTTTGAATCGTTTGAATCCGCTTGAAAATCTCCTTGAGCATTGTCTGCTCGATACGGGAAAGTTTATTGGGCGTCACGTAGTTATCCGGGGGTTTGTTTTCATCGACAATATTGGTAATCTGGCGCACAAACCGCAGCTGCAGTAAGAAGCGATATGCCTGCTCCAGATCGTGATATTCACTCCAGCTGAGTTCCTTGGCCTGGTAAATCTGCGCCAGTCTCTCCAGGGTATTCGTTTCCTCAATTTTGTTTTTTAATGCATAAATCCGGGCCAGATCGACAATGGGCTGCATGGCGGCTTTGATATCAAAGGCGTCTTTGTGTTCACCTTTGGATTCAACCACAAAGTTGCGAAAAAAACCAAGGGGCGGTCTGAAATAAAGAGAGTTCTCCGATAGATGCCTGAAAAATCCCGCCCAGCCGCCGAGTGCACCGAAGAGGTGTTGGCGCAGTTCATCGATCAACCCCTCCTCCCCATATCCGCTCCTGAAATCGAAGAAGATGCTGGCGTTCAAGAGGGCTTCCGCCTCGGGGGCATGAATCCACCCCTTGAATGTTTGTTTCCATTCGGTAATCGAGAGGCACCATTCAGGGTTCTGGGCCATGATACCGCCTTTACAGAAGGCGTATCCGGCCCGGTCCAGATGGCCGCAGATCTGTTCCCCCATCTTTAGAAAGAAGTCGCGGGTGGCCTCAAGTTTTTCAGCCGGGACGTCCTCGAAGATAATGGCGTTGTCCTGGTCTGTTTTAAGCGTCTGCTCCTTACGGCCTTCACTGCCCAGAATCATAAATACGAAGTTTACCGGCGGCGGGTCGCATTCCTCTAAGGTAAACGCAATCACTTTCTTTAAAATGGCGTCCGACAGCGTCGTGATCAGACGGGTTACGTTATCCGCTTTGGCGCCTGCGTTGATCAGCCCCTGGATCATCCGGGGCAACTTGGCATGTTTGTCGACTATGGCATCAATTGTTTGGGCTTCATTGATCTCGCGGATCAGGATCAAAGGGGATTGCCCCTGGAGTTGCAGCAGGTCCTGGTTGGTGAGAATACCAACGACGTTTTCAGCACTGTCGGTAACCGCCATATGTTTGATGCCTCTATGCATCATGTCCATGAGCGCTTCGAAAACGGTGGCCCCGGATGGTACCGTGGCCAGCGGCGTAGACATGATGCCTGCGACCGGCTTGCCGGTATCGTGTCCGGCGGCAATCACCCTGGACCGCAGATCGTTGTCGGTGATAATACCCTTCACCCGGCCGGTACTGTCCTCGATAAAGATGGAACTGCACCGATGGGCACTCATCTTGACGGCCGCTGCTTGAATCGTGGTATCCTCACTGCAGGTAACGATTTTCTGGGTATATAAACCGGATATGCCCAGATTGAAAACCCGCAGGTCCTCTTCCTTGGGACGCAGGCTTTTGGCCACGATTTCGGCATAAGAGCGATCCAGCATGCGTTTGCCGAACGTATCTGTAAAATACTCGGAAAAGGTATCGTAGGCGTCGCACAATTCGCGAAATCGCGCCTGGGGCAGAATGTAGAAGCTGGTATCTTCGGTGGTTCGCAGGGTTCGCACGGCAACACCTTCATTTAACAGCATGGAAATACCGCCGAAAATGTCACCTTCGGAAAGCACGGCTTTGAGTATCTGCTTGCCTTTTTCCTCGAAGTAACGTTCGGCGGCGCCTTCCTGCAAAATATAGAGATAGTCGACCGTGGATCTATCCTGGATAAAAATAACCGTGTCCGCTGAATACTTTACCAGGGATATCTCGGCGGCCAAAGCTTCCAGAGATTCCTCCGGCAAAAAAGAGAAAGGAATGGTCCCGGCCAGCATGTTCACGGCCTGACCGGCGGTGAGGATAGAGGCGTAGGCTTCATTCAGCATTCGTTCGCTGAATTTGTCCACGAAATACTGGCGAAATTTTTTGTGGCGTTCACATAATTTCAGAAAATCATCCTTGGGGAGGACAACCAACTTACAGTCCGTCTGGGCCTGCGACGTTCGCGCAGAAATACCACCATTCATCAGAATGGAGATTCCCCCGAATATGTCGCCGGGTTCTAATGTTGCACTGAGAATTTTCTCCCCCTTGTTGTCAAAATAGAGCTCCAGCAGACCCTTTTCGATGATATACACGGATTCAATCTGGGAGCGGCCCTGGGTACTCAGGATCGTACCGGCACGCAGGGTATCTATCCGGGCCCGGCGGCTGAGGTCGGCAATTTGTTTTTCGGATAATTGGGAAAAAAGAGAATTTCTTCCCAGGATCAGTTCGGTTTCAATACTTGAGGCGGGCATAGTACGATTTCCTCGAAGCGTTGATGGCTTCCCCCAGGGTTAAGATACCCATCGTTTTCAGCAGGGGCAGCATTTTTAAAAATAGTTCAGCCGTGGCCACCGCATCACCCACGGCCGTGTGACGGCCGGCGATCTCAACTCCCAGGCGTTCGGCAATCTTCTCCATAGAATGATCTTTATGGCTCGGATGGATCACGGTGGACAAAAGCATAGTGTCGAGCATGGCGTTTGCAAACACAACACCGGTCTGGGCTTGCTTCATCTCGAGCATGGCCATATCAAACGCTATGTTGTGGCCCACCAGGATCGTATCCTGCACGAACCGGTGGAAATCCGGCAGCACCCTGGTGATCAGGGGCTGTCCCTCCAGCATCTCAGGCTGAATGCCGTGCACCTTGACTGACGCCCAGGGCACATCTCGTCGCGGGTCTACCAGCTGATCAAAGCGGTCAGACTGCAAAATCCGCTGGTTGACGATGCGCACGGCACCAATGGAGATTATTTCATCGCCCCCACGCGGGTCCAGACCGGTCGTCTCAGTGTCAAAGACGGTGTAGACAAGCTTTTTAAGCGTTCGATTGTCGGTGGACGTCCCCTTGTTGGAGCTGCCGAACAGATCGAAATCATAAAACTCAGGCCGCCCTAAAGAAAGGGTTGGAATATTGGCCGCTGTACCTGGTTTTCGGGGGCTGATGGTGGGCAGAACCAGTCGGAGCTTATGCTTACCCGCATCGTCTTCAGCCGGATTCAAGATCAGATCCGCGCTATGTTTCTCCAGCACCTCCCCGATTGCAACCGGCAAGGATTCACCGCCGAAACTGACCGGTTCGTCCCGCCACTGATGGATATATTCGCGGTCCAGCGCCCCCCCTTGCCAGCTGATTTCCAGGTGGGCGAGGCCGCCGCTACCGCCGATGTCCGCCTCAAATTGGTTGCAGCCGGTCGTACTTTGCAGCTGTTCCAGGATAAAAAGGACCGCCGCGATCAGCGGAAAGCTGTCGCCGCGGAACCACCTGGGCTTCTCCGGTGCGCGAAAGGTCAGATCAAGGCCCAGCACCTTTTGCGCTCGGCTCTGGACGGCGTGGATGATATCATACATGCGCATGGGAATCAGGGACCATTTTCCCCGGACACGGTCTGGAATTTCCCGGTCGGTCAGGTTCAACAGCCTGCTCAAAGATTGTGCTTCGGTGTGGATGATATCGATAAAACGATCGCGTTGTCGTTCATCCATCTGTTTGAATTCTATGACAGCCTCTACGGCAGATTTAATACTCGCCAGGGATGCCCGAGCGCCGATGGTAAGCTGGCCCAACAGGAAATTAATCTTGTTTTCGGTTTCAACCCGCCGGGTCATGTCAGCGGCGATGAACATAAACCCGTTGAGCTCTTTCACTTGATCCAGAATCGGCACGACTTCCACCCGTAGCATTTTCGCCTGTCGGCCGCTGACAATAAAACTGGTGGACGGATTATCGTCCGTCGTATTGAGGCGTTCCACCACCACGCCCATGGCGTGGGTGACAACTGGCTTTTCGATGATATCGAATATGAATCTGCCCAGGCCGATATAGCGGTTGCCATTCTCATTGGCATTCATCCGGTCGGCAGGTGTATCATCCTGCCTAAAATAGTCCTGCGCGGTCTGGTTGAACAGAATAATCTGACCGTCGGTATCACAAATAAAAATGCCGTGCGGCAGTTGCGAAATAACCGCCGCCAGCACCTTGTTTTCACCTTCCGAATCGACCAGTGCTTCTTGGACCCGGGCTTCCATTTCCCGCTTGAGTCTCTGAAAATTCTCGGCACCTTCGTTGATCACCTCGGCCAGTTTGCGGACGTCGGCCTGGCCGTCTATTTTAATCCGGTGCGAGGGGTTGGCCGAAATGATAATCCGGGTTTCATCCTTGATTTTACGAAAGGGCAGGATGAAATTTTGAAGCAGTCCGTCAAGGGCCAGCCCGCTAACAACCATGACAAGAAAAGCAGTGCCGATAATATAAATGATATGCTGGCTTAAAAGCTCAAGGACGAGCGCTTTTTGAACCGGCTGCAGCCCACTCCAGATATGCCAGGTAAGGAATGTCAGGGCGGCAAGGGCGGTGGCGATGGAAAGAAATACAAAGAACCAGAATCTGTTGCGGAAGGAAATCATGCGTTGCCAAGCAGTTCCTTGATGTGTCGTATGATTTCTTCGTTGGAAAAGGGTTTGGTGATGTAAGCGTCAGCGCCTAAGATCATGCCTTTGCCGATATCGATGCTCCGGCCTTTGGCGGTCAGGAAGATCACTTTGATATCGCGCCATTCGGAATTGAGCTTGATGATTTCGCACACTTCGTAGCCATCAATCCCCGGCAGCATGATATCCAGCAGAACAAGGGCCGGCTTGTCCTTGGCGATGATTTCGATCGACTCTTCACCGCTTTGGGCAACCAACACTTCGTAGCCGTGTTGTTCGATCAAAAACTCGAGGGGCACGACTATGTTGGGCTCATCATCGACGATTAATATTTTGGGAGGCATGTTGGATCTCGTCTTTCAATATCCCTGGTTGCGACCAACAGCCGGCAACATGCGGCTGCTGATACAAGTTGTCGGTTCAGGAATCCAATTCAAATCAACGATAACAGTCAGCATGGTCAACCGGACGTGGTCGAATTGGTTTGCATTCCTTGTCCGGTAGCGTATAAACTGTATTTCAATATGTAACCAATCAACTGTCAGGCGCTGATATGGACGATCAAACGTCATCATCCAAGAAGTGGTGGCACTTACTGCTTTTTATCGGCGGCACGGTCCTCTCCGTCGGGTTGCTGCTCTATCTTGCGGAACTTTATTTTCCCAGTCCCTCCACCGCCAACACCACCCGCGAAGATATGATGATGCGACGCTATTTCAATGTTCGAAACTGGACGACATTGGGCTATCGGCCGCTTTATGACCCCGAGACCCGCACAATCACCTTGAACCGTGACCAGTCCTACGAGATTGATGGCTTGCGGATCACCTATCAGGGACTGGATGGAAAAAAAAGGTTCAAACTGGATTTGCGGGTGCTGGCGTTTGATCCCGAAACCCCGTTTCGCTACCAGATCCCCATCGCAGAGGCTCAAAAACAATTCCTGCTGGCCGGCCGCAGATTCAAGTTGATTTCAGCCGGGCGCAATCGCCTGGAATTTAAGCACCTGTTTGCCTACGTTTCCAAATAACCGGCCGGCCCGCACCCGTTTAACGTTAGGTGGCGCCTACTTCAAAGGCGACAAACATCACCACTACCAAGATACCCTGGAAAAAGGCCGCAGCCAGCCAACTGGTAATACACAAAACCGCCACCCGGGTCGTATTCGGGTGATTGAACACCTGTTTGGCACCCACTGATGCCGCAATTATCGTCCAGATCGCGGTCCCCCAGAAAAGACCCAGGGAAATGGGTAGAAACAGGCCCAGAATCCTTAGAATGCCAGGCGCACAAGCGAATGCCATCACCCGCATAACCGCTTTGCGATCGACCTGGTGGCCCGGCACCCGCAGGAAACGGGATCCGGCGTAAAACACGGTAAATGCCCAGACATACCAGGCAATCAGGGTGGTGATCGTCCAGATATTGACCGCCGTGGCGCCGGCCCGGCTAACGGTGCCGAAGCCCGTGAAAATGGCAAAAAAGCCGACCACCCACACCGCATGCCCATGGCTTTTGGGGTCGGCGATCACCTCCGCATAAAGAGTCGGATCCAGCTTGGCGGCTCTGACCATACGGTTCGTTAGGTTGCGCATACGTTTCCCTTAATCAGCGCCTGCCTTCAGCCGGAGCCCACCTGTTTCTTCAACGCCTCCAGATACCTGCGAATCCCCTTGGGTTCGTTAGGTTCATTGGAAAACAGGCGTTTGATGAAGGTCGGCGGATTATCGAGTTTGGGATCCAGTTCCAGAGCTTTCTCGTAGTCGGCGATGGCTTTGCGGGGCTCGCCCAGAAGGGCGTAGGCCCTGCCCCGGTTCGCATAGGCGTTGGCCAGTTCCTTGCCCTCGGCAATCTCCAGGGCCCGCTCGTAATCATATAGCGATTCTTCCCAGCGACCCAGGGTATTGAGGGCGTTGGCCTTGCCCAGGTACCCGGTCGCCTTGTTGGGTTCGAGTTCGATGGCCTTTTCGAAATTTGCCAGTGCGTTCTCGGGTTTACCACGGGCTAAATTGGCAATGCCGTCCGTAATGGCGTCTTCATAATCCGACATGGTGATGCCGCATCCGGCAACCCCGCCGACTAGAATGACCGTGAGCAATAAGCGCAATAATTTCATGCCGGTACTATATTCGTTTTTCGTTGAAAAATAAATCAAAAAAAAAGAGAGGGGAACGCACGCTCCCCTCTCGGGTTATGCGGTTGGGAGTTAGGTTGGCACCGCCCCTGCAACCCCAGGGGCGGTGCTTGGCCAAAGGGCCGTTTACTCGTCGTAGATGTCGTGCTTGAGGACTTCAACGTCCGCCGTGATATTGGTGGACATCTCACACTTGTAAGCCAGGAACCACATCATGCCGATGCCGAGAATCCACCAGCAGATCTGCCAGATCCAGATCGACGGCATGCCGAACAGCCAGGTACTGGCGTTCAGCGGGTCGCCGAACAGGGTGTTGCCGATAACACAGGCCGGTCCAATGGCAAACAGGTACCATACCAGCACAATGGCCCAGGCAATCGGAATGAGGCCTCTCTTCTCCTGCGGCAGGCCGGCATATTTCTTGAGGTAATCGTGGTACTCCTGCATATGGGCCTTCTCTTTTTCATCCGGCTGGGTGACCGCACTGATGATGACGGCCAGACCCAGGTTGAAGATAATGCCCCACCCGGCGCAGTGGATCGTCAGCGGGTAGGCGCCCCAGGGCAGTCCCAGCTTGAACTTGAAGGTCAGCGTGACGGCGATGATACCGGCCGCCAGACCGGCCACGATGCCTTGGCGGGTGAACCACGGAAAATAGCATACGGCCATCAGGGCCGGATACATCATGAAGCCGTAGGAGACCGCCAGACCACCGAGCATAACGATGGCGCCCGGTACAATCGAGGCGAAGATCAGGGCTGACAGACCGATGAAAAGCACCGCATACCGGCCATAAATGATCTGCTGATAAGCAGTCATGTTGGGCATGAAGTATCTTTTCAGGATGTCACGGGTCAGCATACCGGAGCAGGTGGAGATGTAAGCGGCTCCCGTAGACTGCATGGCAGCCAGGGCGCAGATGGCCAGGAGGCCGACCAGGAAGGGGGAGGCGTCCTTCATCAGGTGAATGAAAAAGGGTACCAGGTTGGCCTGTTTGCCGCCCACCAGGTCAGCCAGCGGCAGTACAGTTGATGCGGCGCCTTCGGGCCGCAGCAGCGCCAGTACCCAACCGCCCATACCCTGCATGGCGGTGAAGACGAACAGGGCAAAACCGATGCCCAGGGTGGAAGCCCAAACCTGCTGCATCGGGAACGGTTTGGGGTCTTTGTTGGCAAACGCCCACATGGAGAAGGCCGGGGAAGCGTGGATGCCCATCAGAGCGAACATGTAGGTGAGGATCATCGTGCCGGTCCAGGCACCGCCCACGGCCTTGCCGGCGGAGGGAACCATCTGCATGACGCCCGGTACCGCCACAAGGTGGCTGTAGCCGTCCGGCGTAATTTTGAAGATCGCCTTCTTGTTGGCAAGAAAGACCTTCATGGCCTCCGGATCCGCCCATTTGGGTATCTCGGTACCGCCTGAATGGATGCAGGCGACGATATCTCCGAATTTGGCCATCAGGGCCCCGAAACCGCCGGCGTAGGTCACGGAGATGAGTCCGATGGTGATGATGCCGCCCCAGAGCAGGACGCACTGGACCGTATCAACGTAGGCCACCGAGCGCAGACCGCCCAGACCTACGTACAGCATCACGACCACCGCCAGCAGCCACATGCCGACATTAACGGAGAACAGGCCGTCGGTGAGAATGTTGAAAAGAACGCCCGAGGCTCTCAGCTGGATTCCCAGGTAGGGAATGCTGAAGAAGATGGCGACGATAACGGTCAGAATCCGCATCGCTTCAGAATTGAAGTAAGCCTGAAACATCTCGCCCGGGGTTACGTAACCGTACCGTTTTCCTATCAGCCATTGTCTTTTCAGGAAGAAAACACCGGTGATGGGAATGGTTAGGACATAGAATGATGCATACCCGTACGGTAGACCGTCCCGCCAGATCAGAGCCGGATGGCCGACAAAAGTCCATCCGCTGAAGGAGGTGGCCGTGGCCGCCAATACGAAGACCCAGAGGCTGAGCTTTCTACCGGCGACGAAATACTCGGTACCCGACTTGGCAGCCAAGTATCCCTTTATCCCGATGGTAATGCAGTATGCCCAGTAAAGCAGAACAAAGAAAAATAGCCAATATACATGCGAGCCCATAAATGTTCTCCTTTTCAAGGTAATGGATTAATCTTTGAGAGCGACGCCAGCAAGGGCTAACAATAACCGGCGGCTCCGGTCTTTACGTTTTAAACATTGGGTTGACTTTGGCGACCGACTTTTTCAGCCTGTATCCGACCGCATGGAACAGGCGACACTGGAGTTCGATCCCTCCTGCGCTTGTCCGGCCGCCCCGTCTTTGGTGAACAACCAAGTTACCCGGCTGCCCGGAAATTGATATGCTGCAGCCTGGATCACAGCTTGCTATCACCCCCTTTCATCCAAAACATACCGGTAAATTCCCGAGCACCGGAAGGTTAATGGTTATGTGTCGGAACCGGCCCGTAGCCGGCACCTAGTCAGATTCAGCCATTTTCTTAATTATTTCTACAACTTCTGGATTTGCCAGTGTCATAACGTCACCGACATCCCCTTTATTGGAAATCGCCCCGAGTATCCGGCGCATAATCTTGCCGGACCTGGTCTTGGGCATATCGGGTACAATCCAGACTTTGTTCGGTTTGGCGATGGGGCCGATTTCCGTGGACAGGGCTGCTGATACTTTGGCAGCCAACTCTTCGGAAGCCTCGTATCCGGGTTTGAGGGATACGTACATATCCGGCACCACACCTTTGATGTCATCGGAAACCGGTACAACGGCGGCTTCGGCGATCTCTTCACACACCAGGGCGGCAGATTCCAATTCCTTGGTACCCAGCCGATGGCCGGAGACGTTGATCACATCGTCGATCCGACCCAGAACCCGGAAATAGCCGTCCTCGGCCTGCACCGCCGCGTCACCGGTCATGTAAGGCCAATCCCGCCAGTCTTTGCTGTTGACGTCCTTGCAATAACGACCGAAATAGGTTTCCACGAAGCGATCGCGATCGCCCCAGATGGTCTGGAACATGCCCGGCCAGGGATTCTGGATACAGATGTTGCCGGCAATCCCGGCACCCTCCTCCAGCACCTTGCCGTCATCGTCGAAGATGATGGGGTGAATCCCCGGCATACCCGGACCGGCACTGCCCGGTTTCATCGGCTTGATGGCCGGCAGCGTACTGCAGAGAAATCCACCGGTCTCCGTCTGCCAGTAGGTATCCACGATGATGGCTTCACCTTTGCCGACCTCTTTGTGGTACCATTTCCAGACTTCGGGCTCGATGGGCTCACCCACCGTGGTCATGTGTTTGAAATGGTAGTTGTATTTGGCCGGCTCATCCGGACCGACTTTCCGCAGGGCACGGATGGCGGTCGGCGCGGTGTGGAAGATATTGACATCCAGATCCTGGGCGATCCGCCAGGAGCGGCCGGCATCCGGATAGGTGGGAATACCTTCGTAAATCACCGTTGAGGCGCCCAGGGAAAGAGGCCCGTAAACGATGTAGGAGTGGCCGGTGATCCAGCCGATATCGGCCATACACCAGTAGACGTCTGTGGGGTGGATGTCCTGTACGAACTTGGAGGTGCCGGCCACGTAAGAAAGGTAGCCGCCGGTACCGTGCTGGCAGCCTTTAGGCTTGCCGGTGGTGCCGCTGGTATACATGAGGAACAGCGGATCTTCCGCGTTCATCTTTTCCGGTTCAACCCGAGCGCCGTAGTAATCTTTAATTACGTCGTTTACAAAATAATCCCGGCCTTCAACCATCGGTGTGGGCGTTGAGTTTTTACCGGGGTAGCGCTGCCAGACAAGCACTTTATCGACGACCTGGCCGTCTTCTTTGGCCATGTCAACGGCAATATCCGCCTTTTGTTTGTGATCCAGCAGGTTGCCGCCGCGGTAATAAGCGTCGGCCGTAATCAGGACTCGTGATCCGGAGTCGACGATACGATCAGCCGCAGCCTTGCCGCTGAAGCCGCCGAAGACCTGGGAGTGGATAACACCGAGACGCGCGCAGGCCAGCATGGTCACCGGCAGATCCGGGGTCATGGGCAGGTGCAGCGTAACCCGGTCACCGCGTTTCAGGCCGGCAAAGTCTTTCAGCAGCGCCGCCATTTCATTTACTCGTACGTACAGTTCCTGGAATGTAACGTGCTGGTAACCTTCTTCGATAAGTTCAGAAACGAAATGGATGGCTGTTTTGTTCTTGTATTCGGCCAGATGCCGGTCCACACAGTTGTAGCTGGCGTTGAGCTGCCCGCCCTTGAACCACTTGTAGCAGGGTGCGTCGCTGGTATCCAGGATCTCATCCCAGTACTTGTACCAGGTCAGCAAATCCGCATACTCCTTGAAACAATTTGGAAAATTGTCCAGAGAGAACCGGTCGTAGATTTCTGGGTCGGTCATGTTGGCCTGAGCAATGAACTGCGGGGAAGGATAGACCAGATCTTCCTCTTTCCAGTGTACCGCGATTTGGGCTTCTGATGTCTCCACTACTTCTTTTTCTGCCATAAATACCCCCTTTTAATTTGAATATGGGAAACCTTTCTCTTGGTTCCCTGCAACGTGTGGCCTAATGATGTAACCAGCCTCCCCCCTTTCAAACATGGATTCTTGAATTGGTAATTGGCGGTATCCGGCCGTTTGGGATGCCGAATACAACCCGCTATGAATTGGTTGCAACATTTTTTGTTTATATAATGATTTTTAGATGTTAGATTTGGACTTTTTGAGTGGTACGTGCTTCGGAGTCCGGCTGACTCGGGTGTGATCGTAGCGGTCAGGGGCGTGATTCGAGGAGGTGCGGCCATTCTTGTAGTTAGCTCCTGTCGGGGCACCGGCATTTCCGGACGCTGGTGCATCCATTAATATACTGAACGGCATTTATTACTTACACTCCATTACATTCTTTGGCAATCATTTGTCAAGTGTTTTTAGTTCACTATTTTATTAGGGTATAGTTTTTGTTGGTTTTAGCATAATGCGAATGTCGACTTTTTCCTTGATTGTTTATCAAGTCAGCTCAAGATTGAAGAAAGGATGGCTCAACAAGGGTGGGGATGGTTAGGTTGGGTCCAGGCTGTCGGCATTATACTGATTATATAGAGGCACCAGACTAATCCAGGAATTCCTTCAAAGCATCGCTGGTCAGCAGCCGCTCTATATTTTTTTTGTGATCAGCGAGCTGTTCGCGACTGCCGAACTTCAGGTTCAGGCAAAAATCCGGCCCTTCGAATCCTGCCGGTGGGACAAGTTTCACATTCCCGGGCAGACCAAGCTCCCCGAACCGACGATTAAACCGCCCTTCCGTAGCAGTCAGGGCGGGGAAACGGCGGGACTTCATCAATTGCCTGATAAGCGTGGTCTTATGTGGACGCTGGAGGTCGGTGTCATTCAGGATCTGCATTACGTCTTCCCCGGTAAGCACTTCTCGCAGGGAGACACCTTCCCGCAGGGCCGTCTCCTGGACATTGTCCAATATTTCACGCTGCACATTCAAACCGGCGCGTATCTCACTGAAAAGTTCAAAAATCGCCTCGGCGTCATCAACAGCCATTTGCAGCAGTCGCTCCGCCATGGGCAGGGGCAGGGTTTCGGCGATGATGCCTGCTTGAAAATGCCGGGGCAGCTTGATCAGGGGCCGCAACCTGGGTATAACGGCGGCGACCAGCGGCAGGCCGGCCCCGGCAGCCGCCTCCGCCACGGACGCGTCATCGTTGAGATCGGCGGTCAGCAGGTTGATCGCCCGGGAAACCTCCACCGGGTTAAAGTCCCGCCCAAAGGCGTTATCGGCAATGGCAAGCTGGGCACAACGGATGGTGGGCGTGTCGTCTGTGAGCAGACGAGCCGCCACCTGATCCCATCCCAGTTTCAGGCAGGCCCTGATTCTTTTGAAACCGCTGATAATGCGGTATCGCTGGTTTTCGATCGGCAGGAGAATCGGCAGATTTATCAGGCCGGACGTGGCAATGGATGCCACCAGGGAATCTATATCTTCCCCGGTGGTAATCCGATACGTTTCATCTTTCGTAGCAACCCGGTCAAGTCGGGCAGTTCCGGCTTTAAATATCATATTCCTTGCCGGTTAGCTGGGTAAGCGCTTCCTTGTATTTCTGCATGGATTGGACAATGACTTCTTCGGGCAAATTCGGACCGGGAGCGGTTTTGTCCCAGTCCAGGGTCAGCAGATAATCCCGCAGGTATTGTTTGTCATAGCTCTTTTGGGCGCCGCCGGGCTGGTAATCCGCTCGGGACCAGAAGCGGGATGAATCCGGTGTCAGCACCTCATCTATGAGAATCAATTCATCATCTACAAGCCCGAATTCAAATTTCGTATCGGCGATGATAATACCCTTTTCCAGGGCCAGGGCCGCCCCTTTTTCATAGATCGCCAGGCTCAAATCACGAACTTTCTCGGCCAATGGACGCCCCAGTTCCGCCACGGCGCCCTCGAAATCGATATTTTCATCGTGCTCGCCGATTTCCGCCTTGGTTGACGGGGTAAACAGGGTTTGGGGTAGACGATCCGACTCCTGCAGTCCGGCCGGGAGTTCAATGCCGCACACTTGACCGGTATTCTGATAGTCCTTCCACCCGGAGCCGGATATATACCCCCGGACCACACATTCAACCGGCAGTGGCTCGGCTTTCTTGACCAGCATGCTTCTGCCTTCCAGTTGCTCGGCATAGGGCTGGCATGCTTCCGGATAATCGGCGACATTGCTTGAGATAATGTGATTGGCGATCAGGGGTTCCATGATTTCAAACCAGAAAAGGGATATCTGGGTCAGCACTTTACCCTTGCCCGGCATGGGGTTGGGCAGGACCACATCAAAGGCGGAAACACGGTCCGAGGCAACCATCAGCAGGGCATTTCCGAGATCGTAGATATCACGAACTTTGCCCCTGTTCTTCAAATTTAAATTCTCAAAAACCGTTTCTTTTATGGCGTTTTGCATTCCTTTTTTCCCTCTCTATATCTGGATTTTGGGTGGTTGGGTTGACGTCATCGCCGTGACGATGAGGCACGCTGCACTTGGCGTATAGCAAGTGCCCGGCCATGGCCTGTATGCCATGCCGGTAAGGGTTGTGCCTGCTGGTTATGATTTAAAGGCCTGAATAAAGGTACGCAGCTTGGGAAGATCGACTTCATCTACTTCTAAGAATTCAATACCGGTCTGAACCATGCCCGGCTCGGTTTCCTTGCCGAAGACCGTCTTGCCGTTCAGCTCCAACAGATCGTCTTCCAGCCCGATACTGATAATTAACTGGTCACCGGCAGGAATTTGATACTTCGTTTCGAGCAAGATACCCGATTCAGATACGTTCAGGGTACGTCCCATTCCCTGATAGACGACCAGCCCTTCCTCGGAAACGGTTATGTGAGAAAGGTTGAGTGAGTCGATCCTGATATGCCTTCTTTTTTCCGCGGAAGTCATCGCATCTCTCCATCTGGCTGCAACAGCCGGGGTTATGGGGTTTTCCGGACGCCATCTCGAGAACGCGTTGAGGATCAACCCCCAATGTTCGATAACAAGCGCAACTGAGAAAGCGGTTATTTACCTTGCTTTGCACTGCAGGCTGTCTGCGCTGAAGCCGCAATGCAGATCGCAGTACTTTCCATGATGTTTTTGATGGTAATCGGCAATTTATCGAATTCGGCCTGCATATCCGCGAGGTCCACCGGATCGGCTTTCAAGTCAGCCGAGGCATAGATCGAGGCCGAGTTGGGTTCATTGCCCAGGTCCAGAAAGGGTATCTTGCCGAAAAAGTCGTCTTTCTGTAGATGGGCCAGCAGCACAGACCCGGTCTTGGTTTGGCGAACGACAAAGGCCTCTCCCTGGATGATTTTGAGCAGACGGTCTTCATTATCGCCCTGGTTGATGACCGGCTTTTTATCCTTGAGGATTTCCTGCAGCTTGTCCTGCCCCTGTCTCATGTCAACCACGCTGTCGGTGATGCTTTTAAGTCGATTGTCCAGGCTGAAGATGAACGTCTTAAACTCACGCGAGATACGCCCGAAGTCCGTGGAGAGCTTGCGGGAATCGAGCACGCCGACCTGCACTTTGCCGAGAGCCTTGATGCTGGCATTGCGCGCTATTGAACTGTTTAAAAATGACTGGATGCTGCCGATGAAGGTTCCATCGCCGATCGTGATAATCGGCACCGGCCCCTTGGGCGTCTCGCGGATAACCTCAACGGATCCCTCGAGTACCACCCAGATCCAATCGCCATGCTTGCCCTGGCTGACCAATTCATGACCATCCTGGTAAGCCTCCTCGTCCACTACGTACATGTAGTCCACAAAGGGACCCTTCAGAACAGTGCGGCCGTCGCGGCTCGTGGCGTCGGCTTTCTCTTTCTTGGCCCCGAGGCGTTCAATCTCTCCATCGTCCAGCTGGCGCAGGCCATCCAGGATGATCTCCATGCGTCCTTGCTGGATTTTTTTTTCTTCGGGGCATTTTTCGGTCCGAAATTCAAAACTCCCCTCTACCCAGCCGAACAGGGCGTAGAGCGCGTCAATTCCGGTTTTACTGCCCGCAAAGGCGTCGATAGGGTTCCCATCCAGAAAAAACACCACCCCTGTGTCGGCTGTGTGAGGACTGTGAATCCGCAGGACACCGCTGTCGCCGTTGCCGCCCAGCAGCTGCATGATATCTGCCAGGCTTAGAAACTCAAGGTTGCCCGATAACTCGGCTAGATTCTGCATTTGATTCTTATCCCGCCCAATTCATTTCACGCTGGAGATATTTCAAGGTGGCCGACAAGGCGGCTTTAAGTGTTGGGCCGACCCCTTCGCCGGACAACGCGCTGGCTTCGAAAGCGGGTGCTTTCAACTGGCGGTTGAGATCATGGTTCATCTGCTTGATGGGCATGATCGGAATGCCTTCCTTCTCCAGGTCACGTTTGTTCCATTGCATGATCAGGGGAATTTTGAAGATGTTCAAACCGTAGTCTTTGAGATTTTGCTGGAGGTCTTTGAGGGACAGCATGTTCTTCTCGCGACGCACCTTCATTGAATCGGCCACGAAAACGACCCCATCCACGCCCTTGAGTACCAGTTTGCGGGTTGAGGCGTACTTTACCTGGCCCGGCACGGTATACAGCTGCACCCTTACGTCGCAGCCTTTTATTTTGCCCAGCCCCATGGGGAGAAAATCAAAAAAGAGGGTACGATCACCCTCGGTGTTGATGGAAACCATTTCACTTTCGGCGTGCTTCCGGTAGGCTTTCCCGATTGATTCAATATTGGTGGTCTTGCCGCAGCGGCCCGGACCATAGTAGACCAACTTGCATTCAATTTCACGTTTGCGCGCATTGAACACTGCCATATTATTTACCTGCCTTGTACTCCTGTAATTTGCTGATTTAGGAACTGCTCACCTTGATATCAACGCTGAAGTCGCCCTTCCGGGGTCCCACTTTTATACCCGTTTTCGCGTTGACAACCCCGGTGCCCTGAAAAATCGCAATGGGAGAGTAAAACTGCATATCATTCAACTGGTCGCCCGGGTTCAAGCTGTCAATCAAATCCGTGTCGCGGGCATTGAGCAGGACGCTGATGACATTGCCGGTCTGGAAACTTACCTCCAATTCGATGACTTCGCCCTTTTTGGGGCCGGTCTCGAAAGCAATGCCCACCGAATTGATATCCAGGATCTCTTCCTCTTCCTGGGGTTCTTCTTCAACCGGTTCCACCTCAGCCTCTTCCAGTTCGAGCTCGAGTTCGGCTACATCTTCCTGAGCTGCGGCGGCCGCCATCTTTGGAACCTTTACATCCAGACCCTTCTTGTCAATGATGTTCTGGAAGAACATCCGCAGTTTTTTCAACTGGTCCTTGCTGAGAATACTACTGTCCAGCCACTCTTGGAACTGGGCGATACCGTCTTCGATTTTTTCACCCGCAATGTGACAGCGAATAATATTTTTGGCCGCCGCCAGCCGAACCGAATCCTTGGGTAGCAGGGCTTTGAAATCCTCAATGGCTTTCGCGTACTGACCGAATTTCGTCAGGGTAATGGCCTCTTCCAGGGCCACGGCGTCTGCATCGTCGGTTTTGGCGTATGAGAACAGTTTTTTAATGAGTTCCTGGGATTCCGCGCCGATCTCGGGATTGTCCGGGGCCGCTTCCACTTTTTGGATCTCGATCTTTAAGCCCTTGAGTTTGGCGGCAATGCCCGCTAATAATTTTTCCTTGTTCTTCAGCTTCTCTATGGATTTTATGAGCTTCGCCGCTTTCTGGTAGCTCTCTTTCGACTCATTCAGCAGACCCTGCCCCCGATATAACTCGGCTTCTTTCAGGAAGGTCTTGATCTTTGCTCCGATGTCCATCTTCACTCCCCGTCGTCTGACGACGTTACTGATCGCCCCCTAAGCGGGTCCCCATGCGGCAATCGTCGAAACAGCCCGCTATAGACGACTGGGGGCCTCTTCGCCGTTTCCGGGCACCAAGATTCGCATTAACTTACCCTATTTCCTACCAAAATGTCAATAATTGGTCGCTATATAAATATATTGACAATAAACCGCAGTGTGCTATCCAGTTTCCAAGTCAGACCGGATGCATGCTACCAGCTGGCTTTAAAATGTATTATAGCCCCATCTCGGCGTTAGGTCCGCATTGACAATCGGTGCAGTAAAGGCTGTATCACTCCGGGGCGCACCCCCATGCCAGGATTTGATCCAGCCTCACGGACCTGCCTGGCAGTCAAACCCGCGACACATTCACCGGCAACGCCGGTGAGGATCAAATACTGTTATTGAGGCAGCTTTCAACTAACCCGCTTAATTTTTCAAGGAGAGTGAACATGGACAAGAAAGTAACGGTTGTCGGCGCAGGAAATGTCGGTGCCACTGCGGCTCAACGCCTGTGTGAGAAAGAGCTTTGCGATGTGGTTCTGATTGACATCGTCGAAGGCGTCCCTCAGGGCAAGGCGCTGGATCTGACAGAAGCGGCGCCTATTGAGAAACACGATTCGCAACTGACCGGTTCGAACGGATACGAAGCGTCCGCCAATTCGGACATCGTCATCATCACGGCCGGTATTCCCCGCAAACCGGGCATGAGCCGGGATGATCTGATCAGCACCAACGCCGGCATCATGAAGAACGTCGTGGAGCAAGTCGCCAAGCTCTCGCCGGAGGCGGTACTGATCATTGTCAGCAATCCCCTGGACGCCATGTGCCATGTGGCCTTTGAGGCCAGCGGCTTTCCCAAGAACCGGGTCATCGGCATGGCCGGTGTTCTGGATTCGGCCCGTTTTCGAGCTTTCATCGCCATGGAACTGGATGTGAGCGTTGAAAACACGCACGCCTTTGTTCTCGGTGGACATGGAGACACCATGGTGCCCCTGCCCCGCTATTCCACCGTGGCCGGCATCCCGATAACCGAATTGATGCCCCCCGACCGCATTGATGCCCTGGTGGACCGGACAGCCAACGGCGGTGCTGAGATCGTGGGGCTGTTGAAGACCGCTAGTGCTTTCTATGCTCCGGCATCGGCGGCGGTTGAGATGTCTGAATCCATTCTCAAGGACAAAAAGAAGGTGCTGCCCTGCGCTGTCTACCTGGAAGGCGAATATGGTTTCAATGATCTGTTTATCGGGGTTCCGGTAAAACTGGGCACCGGCGGAGTTGAACAGATCATCGAGATCGACCTGACAGATGACGAGCAGGCTGCGCTGGCCAAATCCGCGGCGGCCGTCCAGGAGCTAAAAGATATTTTGAAGTCCCTTTAACAACCGGCTGTTGTGTTTGATAAAGATTAAAGGCGCTGGGCTCTCAGGAGCCCAGCGCCTTTTTTATCTCCCTGGCCAGCTGCATATGAAGCCCCGGCAGGGCCCCGATTTCCTCTACGGATGCCCGCTGAATGGCAGCCAGGCTGCCGAAGTGGGTGAGCAATGCTTTTTTGCGGCGGTCACCCACCCCTTTGATGTTGTCCAAGGCGGAATGGATGGCCGTCTTGCGGTGCCGGCGGCGATGAAAACGGATGGCAAAGCGGTGGGCTTCATCCCTAACCTGCTGCAGAAAGAGCAGCAAATCCTCCTGGTGCCCGAAATTGATTGGATTGACCCTGCCGGGCTTGTAGATCTTGTCCTGGATTTCTCCCCGGGTTTCATCTTTTTTGGCAATCGATATCAGTTCGATGCGATCCTCCAGGTCCATCTCGCGCAGGATGGCCCGACCGATATTCAATTGGCCTTTGCCACCGTCCAGCATCAGCAATTCCGGCAAGGGGTTCTCTTTTTTAGCGGGATCATAACGGCGGCGCAGCACTTCCCCCATGGTCCGGTAATCGTCCGGCAGGGTCACGGTTTTGATTTTATATTTGCGATAGGCCGCTTTCTCGGGGTGGCCGTTTCGAAAAACGACCATGGCCGCTACCGGTGACTGACCGAGCAGGTTGGAATTGTCAAAACATTCGATTCTGGTCGGCAATCGCCGTAGCCCCAGCCGTTTCTGCAGGCGTTCCAGCAACCGTCGGTTTTCATCCAGGCCGGCCTGCAGGTCCCGCAGCCGCGCGGCGGCATTTTCGGCTGCCATTTTAACCAGCCGGACCTTTTCCCCGCGTTGCGGGGCCCGGATATACACCCGCCGCCCACGCAGCCCGGTCAGTTTTTCGGCGAGGACGGAAACATCATCCGGCAGGATCGGGACGAGTATCTCCCCTGGAATCTCCGGGACATCATCATAGTGCCGACCGATAAAAGCCCCGATGATTTCGCTTGTCTCCGCCAGGGTCTGCTCGGTTGTGAAGTGGCGCGAGCCAAGCAGGTAGCCGTTGCGGACCGTCAACTGGGTGACAACGGTCAAGGCTTCCTCCCCGGCCACCGCCAGGATATCCCGGTCCCGGAAATCGTTGGTTACCACCACCTGTTTTTCCACCAGCTTTTCCAGGGCGAACATGCGGTCCCGCAACACGCTGGCTTTCTCGAAATCCTGAACAGCAGCTGCGGCCTGCATTTCCGTTTTTACCTCGTTGATCAACTGGGGCGTACGCCCTTTGAGCAGCATCGTCACCTGCGCTACGATCCGGTCATACGTCTCAGTATCCACCTCCAGGCAGCAAGGTGCCAGACAGATACCCATCTGATAGTTCAGACAGGGGCGGGTCCGCCGGTTGAAAGTACTGGTTTTACACTTGCGCAACTTAAAGTTTTTATTGATAAATTTTAGAGTTTGCTTCACTGCGTGAGCTGAAGAGAAAGGACCGAAATAGCGGGCACCGTCTTTGGCGGGTTTCCGGACCACCGTCAGGTTCGGATAGGGATGATTGAGGTCTAATTTCAGGGATGGATAGCGCTTGTCGTCTTTGAGGATGACATTATAGCGGGGACGGTGTTTCCTAACGAGCGTTGCCTCCAGGATCAGGGCTTCCTGTTCGCTGGCGGTGCGGATGGTGTCAAAATTGTCAATTTTGTCCACCAGGACCCCGGTCTTGATGTCCATTTGATGCTTGGGCTTGAAGTAGGAACTCAGGCGCTTTTTAAGATTGATTGCCTTGCCGACGTAAATAACCGTGCCGTCGGCATCTTTCATCAAATAGCAGCCCGGACCGCTGCCGACTGTTTTCAGTTTTTCCTTGAGCGCCGTGTCCATGTAGATTCAGTCTTTGAAACCTATTTTTCAGGATAAGGTTATAGATAGCTGTTTTTGAGAGGATAATTGCCAACAGGTATTTAGTCTGAAGACCGAAGAAGTGCGCTAAAAGAATTTATCCAATTGCTCACAACCCTTGGCTTAAACACGATCCACCCGGTCAGACTGGTTTTGGGGTTATCCTTCAGCCTTCAGTCTTCGACCTGATCCCCTGAATCCTCGAACCCTGCTTTTCGACTAGAAAAGCATAATTGACGATAGATCCTTAATCCTGTCGCGCAATTCGGCCGCCCGTTCGAATTCCAGATCCCGAGCGGCCGCCTGCATCTCCTCTTCCAAGGCCTTGATGTGGGCTTCTAGCTCCGAGCCGCCCTTTTCAAAAGCAGCCGTATCCTCAGCAATCTGGCTGGAATCAACGGCATGATCAAGCCGATACATATTGTCCAGGGCTGTAGCGACTTCTTTGACAATGCTCTCCGGCGTTATGCCGTGTCGCTGGTTGTGGGTGGTCTGGATTTCCCGGCGTCGGTTGGTTTCATCCATCGTAAGCTGCATGGAGGGGGTGACCCTTTCCGCGTAGAGGATCACTTTGCCGGCCACATTGCGAGAGGCCCGGCCGCAGGTCTGAATAAGGGAGCGGGTGGATCTCAAAAAGCCTTCCTTGTCTGCATCCATGACCGCCACCAGGGACACCTCCGGAATGTCCAACCCCTCCCGCAACAGGTTGATGCCGATGAGCACATCGAATTCTCCGGCACGTAAATCCCTTATGATATCCATGCGTTCCAACGTACCGATATCGGAATGCAGATAGCGGACCCGAATCCCGAGTTCATCGTAGTAGTCGGTCAGGTCTTCCGCCATCCGTTTGGTCAAGGTCGTGACCAGCACCCGCTGGTTTCGTTCCAGCCGTTTGCGAATTTCCGCGTAAAGATCATCCACCTGGTTCTCGGCGCCGCGCACCTCGATCAGCGGATCGAGTAGGCCGGTAGGTCGGGCAATCTGCTCGGCGATAGAACCGGCGGCTTTTTCCAGCTCGTAGTCGGCCGGGGTGGCGGAGACATAGATGATCTGGTTGACCCGCTCCTTGAATTCCTTGAACATCAGGGGACGGTTGTCCAGGGCGGACGGCAGCCGGAAGCCGAACCGCACCAGGGTTTCCTTGCGCGAGCGGTCGCCCTTGTACATGGCCCGGATCTGCGGCACGGCAATGTGGCTCTCGTCGATGCAGAGCAGATAGTCATCCGGGAAATAGTCCAGCAGAGTCGGGGGCGGTTCGCCCGGCTGGCGGCCGGTGAGGTGGCGCGAGTAGTTCTCGATGCCGTTGCAGTAACCGATTTCCTGGATCATTTCCAGATCAAAATTGGTCCGCTCTTCAATGCGCTGCACCTCGATCAGTTGGTTTTGCTCGTGGAAATAGGCCATGCGTTCTTTGAGTTCGGTCTTGATGGTCTCCGTGGCGCGCTTCAGGGTCGTATCGCGGGTCACATAGTGGCTGGCCGGATAGATAACCGCCCGATCCAGCTTTCTTTTCACCGTGGCGCGCAGGGGATCTATTTCCGTAATGCTTTCAACCTGATCACCGAAGAAATCGATCCGAATAGCCAGCTCCTCTTCATAGGAGGGCAGGATTTCAATCCGATCCCCGCGTACCCGGAAGACCCCCCGGTGAAAATCCGTGTCATTGCGCTCATACTGAATGTTAACCAATTTGCGCAGCAGCTTGTCCCGCTCGATTTCCATGTCCACATCGATTTCGACCCGCATGTCCAGGTAATCCTCCGGAGCGCCCAGTCCGAAAATGCAAGAGACACTGGCCACCACGATGACATCCCGACGCGATAAAACGGAACGGGTGGCGGAATGCCGCATTTTGTCGATCATTTCATTGATGGAGGAGTCTTTCTGGATGTAGGTATCGGTCGTGGGAATGTAGGCTTCCGGCTGGTAATAGTCGTAATAACTGACAAAATACTCAACGGCATTGTCAGGAAACAGCGCTTTGAATTCATTGTAAAGCTGGGCTGCCAGCGTCTTGTTGGGCGCCAGCACCAGGGTCGGTCGCTGAACCCGGGCAATCACATTGGCCATGGTAAATGTCTTGCCCGAGCCGGTCACACCCAGCAAAACCTGGTGCCGGTTGCTGCTTTCAATGAAATTGCTCAGGGTATCGATCGCATCGGGCTGGTCACCCTTGGGGGCAAAGTCGGTATTGAGTGTGAACATGGTTTACCTGAATATTTCGGGGTTACGATCTGCAGGTACATGGCTTGCAGCTGTTTTCGGGTAGCTTTAAATGTATGTACAAAAATACAATTGTAAAAAGGGGCCTATGAAATATTCAGGCTAAGCCTTTTCAATCAGCACCGTGCAAAGCGCCCCGATGCCCTCTTCCCGACCAAACAGGCCCAAGCCTTCGGTGGTGGTGGCCTTTATACTGACATGGCTGGCGTCGATGCCAAGTGTCCGGGCCAGGTTCTGCTGCATCTGGTCCCGGTAGGGGGCAAGTTTGGGGACCTGGGCGATGACAATGGTGTCGATATTGCCGATGGCATATCCGGCTGCGGCCAGCATTTTGCCTGTCTCCGCCAGCAGCATCAGGCTGTCGATGTTCCGATAGGCCGCATCGGAATCGGGAAAATGGAGTCCGATATCCCCCAGGGCCGCAGCCCCCAGCAGCGCATCGCATACGGCGTGGACGAGCACATCCGCATCTGAATGGCCGGCCAGTCCCCGGTTGAAAGGAATGGTGACACCGCCCAGCACCAGCGGTCTGTCCGGTACCAGTTTGTGGACATCCAGGCCCTGCCCGACTCTGATTTTCATGTTCACTCCTGTTCGAAAATTACCTGTCAAAATGACGGCAAAAAAGATATCATAAATGTTTATGGCTGTACATTACCATTCTAACTGATAAACCTTGACACGCTTGATAGTAGTAGCTAAGGCATGAGGCCGCGTGCGTGTGGCGACGCCGGCAGCTTCGGCACCGCCACCCCTATGGCGTGGAATTACTAACCAGATCCTGTTGTGAAGTAAAACCAGGGGTACCGATGGATATAAAAAAAGCGCTACAGGCGGCACTCAGCACGGGCCGGAAGGCCTTGACCGAATTTCAGGCCAAACAGCTGCTGAAGCAGTACGCCATTCCGGTTGTAAACGAAAAAGTGGCGGCAAACGCAGATGAAGCCGTTCGCCTGGCGGGTGAGATCGGCTACCCCTTGGTCCTAAAGGGTATGGGCGCCAATCTGCTGCACAAGACCGAGCGCGGCCTGGTGCATCTCAATCTGGCTGACGATGAGAGTGTTCGCCGGGCAGCCGAGCACGTTGAAATGGCCGCCGGCCGGGATCTGGAAGGCATGTTGATTCAGCCACAGTTGGAAAGCCGCCGGGAATTCGTGGCCGGACTTTTTCGAGACCCCCAGTTCGGGCCGGTCGTCATGTTCGGTATCGGGGGCATCCTGACCGAAGCGCTGTCGGACGTAACCTTTCGCCTGGCACCGGTCACCCGGGCAGACGTCCGGGACATGCTCACTGAAATCAAGGCTGGGGCCCTACTGACGGAATTTAGGGGCGATGCGGCTGTCCAGACCGGCCAGTTGGAAGAGATCCTCATGGCCATCGGGCAACTGGGACGCGATCATCCCGAAATAGCCGAAATCGATATCAACCCCCTGCTCGCTACCCGGGAAGGATCTCTGGTTGCCGTGGACGCTTTGGTGGTTCCCGGCCAACCACAGCCGGCGCCCCTGGAAACACTCGCGGTTGACCCCGCAGCCATTGGGGCCCTCTTCTATCCCAAGAGCATTGCGTTTGTGGGCGCTTCCGCCCAGATGGGCAAATGGGGGCATATGCTGATGTCCAATACCATCAGCGGCGGATACGATGGTGACATCTACCTGGTCAATCCGAAGGGCGGCACCATCGCCGGTCGGCCGGTATACGCTCATATCGGCGACATCCCCGGCCCCGTCGACCTGGCCGTGGTGACCATACCGGCTGCGCTGGTTCCCGGCCTGATTCCGGAGTTGGAGGCCAAAAAGATTAAAAACATGTTGCTGATCACTTCCGGATTCGGCGAAACCGGACCGGAAGGCAAGCAGCTGGAGAAAAATCTGGTCCAGGCCGCTCGCAAAGCCGGTATCCTGATTTTAGGCCCCAATACGATGGGCATCTGCAACCCCCACAACCAGCTTTACTGCACCGGCAGCCCGGTCCACCCCCTGGCCGGCTCTACGGCCATGGTGGCCCAGTCCGGCAACATGGGGACGCAACTTTTAGCTTTTGCCGAGGCGCAGGGCATCGGTATCCGGGCGTTTTCCGGATCCGGCAACGAAGCCATGATCACCATCGAAGACTACCTGGAAGGGTTTGAAATAGACGATCTCACCCGGACAGTGATGCTGTACATTGAAAGTGTCAAAGACGGACGCCGGTTTTATGAAAGTGCGTACCGGGTGGGTCGTAAAAAACCGATCGTCCTGCTAAAAGGGGGCCAGACCGGCGCCGGCAACCGGGCTGCTGCCAGTCATACCGGTGCGATGAGTTCGGATACCAGGATATTCAACGCGGTTTGCCGCCAGGCCGGCATAGTGAAAGTCGATCGATCCATGGATCTTTTAGATCTGTCCGCCGCCTTTGCGTCGGTCCCCCTGCCCCAGGGCAACCGGGCGGCGATCATGACCCTGGGCGGCGGCTGGGGGGTGATTACCGCCGACCTGTGCGCCAACTACGGCCTGGATGTGCCCGCCCTGCCCGCTGCGATTCTGGCGGTTCTGGACGGCATTCTACCGCCCTATTGGAGCCGTGCGAACCCTGTAGATATCGTGGGCGAGAACGATCCAGCCATTCCCATGACCACCCTGGAAGAGCTGCTCAAATGGGAGGGGTGCGATGCCGTAATCAACCTGGGCATCATGGGGCGCCGCATCTTTGTCGAACGCATGGCAGCCTCGGTACGCAAGGCTGACGAGAATTTTGCGCAGGATATACTGGATATGGCCACTCAGATGCTGGTTGATTTTGAAGAACAATACATTGCACACGTAATCGACCTGATGCACAGATACGAAAAACCTGTTTTCGGCGTCAGCCTGTTGACCGATCAGGAGGACCAGACAGTCTACAGGGTTGGGGATGACGAATATAAAGGCCTGTTTTACGAAACACCGGAACGGGCCGTGAAAGCCTTTGCCCGCATGTATGAATATAAGCGGTTCCTGAACCGCAAATAATGTAGAGGCTGTCTCAAAAAGGCCTTTTGGCCCAATCTTCAGCCTTTGCTGAAGCTATGGCTGATAAACTCCATTGGGAGCCTTGCTTGCCTGTCGGGCGAAGCTTTTAGCGTAGACTGATCCGGCGTAGCTCATAGCGCGTAGACGGGACCTTGAGCCAAAATCTTATTTTTGAGACTGCCTCAAGAATGGAAGAAGAAGACGTATGTTGAAAACCAGACCCATGGAAACTTTTGCCAAGAAAAAGCCATTTAAGTACCAGTTTGATTTTGAGGTCGGCTATTTGATAAAAAGCCCCTGCCGGGGCTGTGATGACAGACCTTTTTTCCCGAAGTGCATCGATGCGTGCCGGATTCTGGATGATATCCATACCGTGATGGCCGAGAGCGTCTCCTGTTCCCGTAGCGCGTGATTGCGAATCCTAAATAATTGAGCGGTCGGGGAGTTTTTGGCGTCATGCCGGTCCCGGATCGAGTCCGGGATGACGGGCATTTAGTAAGAAAACTCCCCGACCCCTGAAATAATTGGAAAGGGATCGGCCCAGAATCTCTTGGTTTTAAGTGACTAAAGTGCACGACGTGAGGCATTCGCTTCGTGTCAGCTAAAGTGCCTGAAGTTGATGGGTCGCTGCGCTCCACTGGTTTTATACAATCAGCAGAATGCCTTAGCTCTGGCCCAGACCGGACACCGGTCGTGCATTATGAAGACATGACGCTATCAGTTCACGTCCCTATTATACTGGCAATACAAACGCACCAGGGCAGGCTTCAGATCACTTCAAACCTTAGTTCACTATAGGCACTTGTCACAGTCTGCTATGGCATAGCCAAATGCCGCTGCCTCGGCACGAAGGACCCGGTGTTAGAACCAGCATCAACTTTCGCACGCTTATTGCAACACATAGATGGGGTAGTCACATGGCGTATTCGCAACATTGGAAAGCTCTGGAAGCCCGGGCCCAAGAATTTGAGACCCCGGAAAAACACCTCAAACACCTTATTGCCCAACCGGAACGCCTGGCAGCTTTTTCCTTGTCCGCGGCCGGCCTGTTCTATGATTTTTCGCGCCAGCGGGTCGATGGGAATGCCATGCAGCTACTGTACGCCCTGGCCGAGACTGCCGGCGCCGCGGACCGGTTCCGGTCCATGCGGCAGGGGGCAACCGTCAATCCGTCGGAAAACCGGGCCGCGCTGCATACCGCCTGCCGGGATCTCACACCGAAACCCATCCTCGTCGATGGAACCGATATCAAACCCGCTTTGCACGACGTGAACAAACAGGTGGCCCGCTTTGCCGATGATATTCATGCCGGCCGCCTGACCGGCGCCACGGGTCGGGCTTTCCGGCATGTGGTCGTCATCGGTATCGGCGGGAGCTATCTGGGCACCCAGTTTCTTGCGCATGCCCTGCGCCATCGCGCGGATAAAGGTCTCCAACTCCATTTTCTCTCCAATGTTGACTCTCACAATTTTGGCGAGATCGCGACGGCGATCGATCCGGAAACGACACTTTGGATTGTTATATCCAAAAGCTACACTACCGCGGAAACGCTCGCCAACACGCGGCAGGCTTACGCTTTCATGCACAGCCACGGCCTGGATCCGGCCCGACATGTCGTCACCGTAACCAGCAAAGGCAGCCCGGGAGACGATCCGGAGAATCCTGTTCTGGCCACCTTTCACATGTTCGACTTTATCGGCGGTCGCTATAGCGTTACGTCGGCGGTGGGCGGAGTCCCCTTAAGTCTTTACCTGGGATCCGACTGTTTTGCAGAACTCCTGGAAGGGGCTGCCGTCATGGACCGTCATGCCGGGGAAACACCGGCAGAGCGGAATCTACCCCTGACGGCGGCTTTGCTGGATGTTTGGAATACGACGTTCCTGGCCTACCCTGCCCTGGCCATTGTGCCCTATGCGGCGCCCCTGGACAAACTGGCCGCCCACATTCAGCAGCTTAGTATGGAAAGCAATGGGAAATCCGCCACCTGGGATGGGAAACCGCATACCGGTGGCAGCGGCGGTTTTATTTTCGGGGAACCCGGCACCAATGCCCAGCACTCGTTTTTTCAGCTGGCCCACCAGGGTCGGCCCCTGCCCGTTGAGTTCATCGGGATCCTGAACAGCGTCTATCCCCAGGTTCAATCCACATCCAAAGGGGTCACCAACCATCAGGAGCTCTGGGCCAACTTGATTGCACAGGCCGATGCCCTGGCGGTCGGAAAATCAGCTTCCGATCCGGCCCGTTCGTTCCCCGGCAACCGGCCCTCGACGACCATTGTCATGTCCGACCTTGCCCCCCGCAATCTCGGCGCACTGCTCGCTTTCTATGAAGCGCGGACGGTATATGCGGCCTTTATCTGGGGGATCAACCCTTTCGACCAATTCGGGGTGGAGCTCGGCAAACGAACCGCCGCCGGATTGAGGGATGCCATGGCCGCCAAAAATGCGGGCGATGCCGAATACGCGGCAGACCTGGATCCGATTCAGGCATTCTATCTCGACATGCTGTTCAAGGGCGACATTCCCGGATAACCCCTGCAAACGAATGGCTGCAAGGCTTTGCCGCGCAGGTCCCTGTTGACACGAGAGCGCCAGGTCTCTATAATCCATCAACATCCTTCATAACACGATTCGATTGAAAGGCAGGCCACCAGACGCATGACTTCTACCCCATCAGGCGATCCGGATTTTCTTGCCGGACTGGAAGGCTTAGAATCCGTTGACCGCTACAAGATTTCAGGCAAACTCGGCCAGGGCGGCAACGCCATCGTCTTTCTGGGGATCGACCCCTACATCGGTCGCCACGTGGCCCTGAAGATATCCCAACCCAATTCGGACAACAAGCGGCAGAAATTCTTTGTTGAGGCGCAATCCGCCGGCCGCCTCAATCACCCCAATATTGTCTCAATCTACGATGCGGGCACTTACGGCACCTACTGCTATATCACGATGGAGTATATCAAGGGGGACACCCTCGAAAGGCATTGCCACGCAGGCACGCTGCTGCCCATGCAGCAGGCGGTTGAAATCATTTTTGCCATCTGCCAGGCCTTGGATTACGCCCACAACCAAAAAGTGATCCATCGTGATATCAAACCCTCCAATATCATGCTCGACGAAAAAGGGTCACCCAAGCTGACCGACTTCGGGGTAGCCCAGATAACCGAACACACGTCCGAAACCGGTTTGTGGGGCACACCGAGCTACATGTCGCCCGAAGCGATCAAGGAGGAGGCCCTGGGCAGCTACAGCGATATTTTTTCTCTGGGCTGCGTCCTGTATGAACTGTTGGGTGGACAGCAGGCTTTTCCCGGTGAAAACAATTTCGCCATCATGTACAAAATTACCAACTCGGACCCCACCCCCTTAAGCGAACTACGCCGGGATCTGCCGCCTATTCTGGAAGATATCGTCAGCAAAGCCATGGCCAAGGATTATACCGAGCGCTACCAATCCTGCCTCGATTTTGCCTATGACCTCCGGGTAGCCCTGCGCGGGCTCACCGACAACGTGGTCACCGGGAAGGCCAAGGATGTTCTGGACCTGGTGCACAACGTGCCTTTTTTCAACAACTTTTCCAGGGAACAACTCAGCGAGCTCGTGAACGACAGCACCTTGATCAAAGTACACAAGGGCAAGACCATTGTGGCCGAAGGCGATATCGACGATGCTTTTTTCGTGATTCTCAGCGGCAAGGCCCTGATCCGCAAAGGGGATACGGATATCGCCACCATCGGTGGCGGTGAATGTTTCGGGGAAATGGCCTGTATTGCCGGGCAGGCCCGGGTCGCAGCCGTCCTGGCGGAGACGGATTGCATTCTCATGAAGATCAACGCGACCCTGATTGACCGCTCGTCCGAGTCCATCCAACTGCTCTTCTTCAAGAACTTTGCTACTACGCTAGTTAAGCGCTTATCGCCAAAAGGTTGATCTTCTCAGTAGTGTCGTTTTCCTCCCACTTCAAACAAGTTACCAATATTACATCATTTCTCAAGCCTAAACATAGACTTAAAATATTGATATTATGTATTAATTTGTTCATTTTCTTTCGCGTGAAAGAAAACGAACCAAAAGAAAACGCCCATAAGAAGCGGCCCTGCGGGCTGCCCTGCGCTTCTCGGAAAGGGCGCGCTCAGCACAACTCGCTACGCTCAGACAAGCACTTCGCTTCATCGCCCTTTCCTGCGATGCTCGGCGCGTCTTAAAGGGGAAGATCAAAACCTTTTAGGCCCTCAATTATGCTTGAAAAAGATCATCTGAGCGGATGAACGCCCTCGCCCCTTGTCATGAAAGCAAGAAAAGCGCCTTCAAAATGAGTGAAGAATCGGATCCAGATTGCCGTGGGAGTGCTATAACACCTGGCCGGCCAGGATTTCGTTGTTGGCGAGACCGTAGTTGAGGACCTGTTCACCGTTGATGAACACGTGTTCGATGCCGGATGGCCGGCGGTTGGTATACTGGCGGGTGTTGTTGTCGCGGATGGCATCATAGTCGAAAACGGTGATGTCGGCGGCGTATCCGGTCTTTAAATAGCCTCTCTTCCGGATCCCAAAGCGATCGGCTGTCGCGCCGGTCATGCGGCGGACGCAGTCCTCCATAGTTATCAACCGGTGATCCCGGGCATATTGCAGAAAAAGTGGAAAATTGCCGTAGACACCCGGATTCTGAATCCCGGTGGGCGCCGGGGTGGCATCGCTCATGAACAGCGCGGCCGGATCCTGCATCATCATCTGCACATTTTCCAGGCTGCTGTAGCGATGGTTTAAAACCTTGGCCCGGCCCCGGCTCAGGCGGGCCAGCTCGATGAAGTTGTCGAAGGTATCCATACCGCGCGCTCTGGCTATTTCTGATAGGAACATGCCGTTGAATTGATTCAGATCCGGATGGCGGGCATCGGTTATCTGGATGTCTTCAAACCCGAATCCCAAGAGTGACTCGATCAGCTTGAATTCCAGGCGCAGACGCATGAGGCTGGTGGTGTCGGTGTAAGTTTCCGGAACTCCACCCAGAAACCATTTGGGTAAGAAGACACTGATGACGGACGTACTGCAGTGGTAAGCATAGGTGTCATATTGGATATCCAGGCCTTCCCGTCGGGCAGCGGCAATCAAATCCAGGGCCTCGCTGCAGGTTTCCCAGGTCCGCTCGCCTACAAATATCAAGTGGGAAATCTGCAGACGAACGCCGGTCTCCCGAGCCAGTAGGATCATCTCCTCCAAGGCCAGCAGGTTGTGGGGACGCCCATAGGGTCTCAACGGGTAGGTGCCTGACAGGGCGGAGTAGGCTTTCAGGTGGACGGCCAGGATTCCATCTCTTTTTTTTGCCAGCCGGGCGATTTCTTGTAGCTCCCGGTCAGTGGCAAAAACACCGGGTTCGTATTGCAGCCCCAGTGAAATGCCGTAGGCCCCCTGTTCCAGAGCCTGTTCCAAAAGAAAGAGCATGGACCGCATTTCATCCGATTTCAAGGGGGTCGGATCGAACCCCCGAATAGATGTCCGGGTAGTGCCATGGCCGGCCAGGTTGACGAGGTTATGGCTCAGGCCCAGTCTGCGTACATGGTCGAAATAAATGGCCATTTCGTCCCAATGTAGATCGTACAGGCCCTCCGTGCGCATGGCGATCAGCTCACGATGGGGCGTCTTTTTCTGGAAGCCGGCGACCCCGAAGCCGCAGTTGCCCCCCACCATGGTCGTAACACCCTGCTCGGTAAACGGGGTTTTCATATCCATGCGTCCCGGCATGGGCAGCACCCAATCCATGTGCGTGTGGCAATCAATGAAACCGGGGGCGATGACCTTACCGCTGCAATTGAGGGATGTTCCTTTAAAACTGATGCTGCCGGGGGTGACCGCCTCGACTTTAGCGCCGCTGATCAACACATCGCCGTAATAAGCCGGCTTGCCGGTTCCATCGGCTATCAATCCGTTTTTGAACAAGACCCGCTCGGGACGGGGAGCTACCCAAAATCGCGGTTCGCGGGGCTTGGTTTTCCAGCTCTGCGACGGGATTTGCGTGATGTCGCGCTTGGTCACCTGTTTTTTGGGCAGTCCGGCGCAGCCCACTACAGGCGCGAGGGCTGCCGCGGCAGCCATTTTGGCTGTCGAGCTTAAAAACTTCCTGCGCGCGGGGTCATGCTGCTTTTTTTGATTGGTCTTCATGGAAACCTGTACACCGAAGCGCCCCAGGTCAGGCCGGCCCCGAGACCCAAAAACACCACAATATCACCGGGTTTACCGACAAGGTCCTGCTCCACGGCTTCGTCCAGGGCCAGGGGGATGGTGGCCGCGGTGGTGTTACCGTATTTTTGGATGTTGTTGAATACTTTTTCCTGCGGCAGTTCCATGGCCTTGGCGAAAAACTGGTTGATGCGCAGATTGGCCTGGTGCGGAATGAAAAGAGTTACATCCTCCAGGGCAACGCCGGCTTTTTGCAGAACTTTGACCGTTACCTCAGGAAGTCGGCGAACTGCCAGTTTGAAAATGTTTTTACCGTCCATTGTTGGATAGTGGCGTCCGGCCGCGAACATCTCTTCCGTAATTCTCGGCATCTCTCGGGAGGCCGGCACCTCCACCATCAGGCTCTCGGCATAGGCGCCGTCGGCATGCAGTTGGTGGGCCAGAACCCCAACGTCACTGTCGGTCTCCAAACCGGTAATACAGGCCGCGGCCGCTCCGTCACCAAAAATGACGGTCACATCCCGGCCGCGCGTGGATATGTCCAACCCCGTGCTGTGGACCTCGCCGCCCACGAAGAGAATTTTTTCAGCCAACCCGCTGCGAATGTACGCATCCGCCACTTCCAGACCGTATAAAAAGCCGGTGCATTGTTGCCGGATGTCCAGGGCCGGTGTGTCGGCCAGGCCCAGCTTGTGCTGCAACAGGCAACCGGAGCCGGGGAAGTTCAAATCGGGACTGAGCGTGGCGAAAATGATCAGGTCTAACTCTTCAGCCTGCCACCCGGCCCTTTCAAGCGCTATCTTGGAGGCTTCCAGACCCAGATCCGAAGCACCAACGCCGCCCTCTACCGGTATCCAATGGCGCTGTTTAATTCCGGTTCGCTGTTCGATCCACTCATCGGATGTGTCCATCCACTGGGTCATATCGTCATTGGTCACGACCCGGGGGGGCAGATATTTGCCGGTGGACCTGATCACGGTTCTTAGCATTGATCGTCTCCTTGCAAGAAGTTCGGGGTTCTGGGTGCCAGGCTTTCCATCCTCCGTAGCAGGCTACTGATGGGGTCGGGCGCTCTACGAGCTTCCCGCTACGCCTGTCAGGCTATAGTGGATCGGTCTTCGCCTGAAGCTTCAGCCAGCAGGCAAGACACCCGGCAGGCAGAGGTTCCAGGCTTCGCTCTATGAGCTACGCCCGGCAGGCAAAGGTTCAAAGCATATGGGGTACTTACCGAATGCGGGAGAATTCTACCTGAAACCCTTGAAGTTGCATCTATACGCTTTGATACGGTTTTTTTCAAGACAAGGTTGCACCGGGAAGATTGAAAGGGTGACCACCCGCTTTTATTCTTTCCGCGGCCTTTTCGGCTTCACGTTGCGGGTCGCGACGGCTTCCAGCGGATTTTCGGGCCAGTAGTGTTTTGGGTAACGGCCTTTCAGTTCTTTCTTGACCTGCCCGTAGGTATCCCGCCAAAAACCGCGTAAATCCCGGGTCACCTGCACCGGGCGACCAGCCGGCGAAAGCAGGTGGACCAGAACCTTGTGACGTCCCTCTAATACCGTCGGGGTGTCCTGCAGGCCGAACATCTCCTGCAGGCGCACCGCCAATATCGGTCCGTCGCCGGTGGCGTAGTCTAAACGGATCCGCGAACCGCTGGGCACCTGCAGCGCTTCCGGCGCCAACCGGTCCAGATTGCGGCGCTGTTGCCAGTCAAGCAGGTTTCCCAGGATGCTTTGCAGGTCCAGTTTTTTCAGGGGGGCAAGACTGCGGTAGCCGCTCAAATGCGGCCCCAGCCAGTTCTCCAGATCTGCCAATAGGGCCGCCGGATGCATGTCCGGCCACGCATCGTGTTTGGGGTCGTGATTATGGATAAATTGCACCCTGGCTATCCAGTTGTGCACTTTCTTGGTGAAAGGAAGACAATCCAGACCAGCCTCACGTATTTTTTTGATAATAGCACTACATACATCTGTTTTATCAGGGTTTTTTAATTCTTTATCATCCAAGACAACTTGCCCGATTCGGCGTTGTTCACGACAGAGCACCCGTTGCCGGCGACTGTCCCACCGAATGGATTTAGTGGTGTCGATTCTGTCCGCCAGTGCTTGCTCGAGGTCCTCGCGTTCGACAGGTGCGGCCAGAAAGATTCTGGCATTTTCGGGCCGTCCATCGGTCCGGGCAGCAATGATAAAGGGGGTCCCGCACAGAGGATCCGATTCATGTAAACAGGCCCCGCGTCCGCCGGAAAGCAGATAGTGGTCACGACTGCCCGGCCGCAATTTCCCGATACGGTCCGGATAGGCCAGCGCCAGGATTCTGCCAGCGTCATTTGTTCGGGTGGTGCCTCCCTTGCCAGGGGTGACAATCTGCAGCCAACGCTGCGCCAATTGCCGGGTCCTGGTCAGCGCATGCCGATCGAGATCTGGCTGTTGGCGGCTGCCAGAGGGGCGGCGGGAGGCCGTCAGCATTTCGAGCCTGACGCGGATGTCCGCTTCCCGCCTGACTTTGGTATGGGCCAGGATATCCCGGCCCGACAGCAGAGCGGCGATTTTCGCTGCCGTTCCGGCCCGGCCCTGGGCGGCGCTTTTCAGGATCATATGTCCCAAGCGGGGGTGAATGCCCAGGGCATTGATGCTGCGGCCGTGCGGGGTCACCCTGCCCTGCGCATCCAGGGCCCCCATGCTGCGTAGAAAGTTGCGTGCCTCCCCGAGGGCCGCCCGCGGGGGTAAATCCGGCCAGGCCATGGTATTGATATCCGGATTGCCCCAGCAGGCCAGTTCAAGGGTCAGGGATGCTAAATCCGTGCTGAGAATCTCCGGTTTTGTGTGGGGCACCAGGGAACGATGGTCGTGTTCCGTCCAGAGCCGAAAGCAGGCCCCGGGTCCGGTACGACCGGCACGACCGCGCCGCTGATCGGCCGAAGCTTTTGAAACTCTTACGGTTTCAAGTGACGTCATCAAGCTTCCGGGGTGAAAGCGGGGTATCCGCATCTGCCCGGCATCCACAACGATGCGGACCCCCTCTATGGTGAGACTGGTTTCGGCAATGGATGTGGCCAGGACGACTTTGCGCCGGCCAGGGGCACAGGGGCGGATGGCGCGGTCCTGCTTTTTGCCGGACAGATCACCGAATAGCGGCGCGATTTCCACCTCGGGTGGCAGGCGTTTGGCAAGTAAAGCCGCCACGCGGCGGATCTCACCTGCCCCGGGCAGGAACACCAGTGCGCTGCCCGGCTGTCCGGTGATAATGCGGCTGATCTCAGCTGCAATGAATGCCGCTGTCAGGGGATATGTCGATTGCGAGAGATAGTGGGTTTCGACGGGATACTGTTTGCCACTGCAGGATATGATCCGGGCACCGCCCAGAAGCCGCGCCACCGGTTCGCCGTCCATTGTGGCCGACATGACCAGTATTCTCAAGTCGGTGCGCAGACCCTCCTGGACCTCCCGGCAGAGGGCCAGTCCCAGGTCGGAGTGAATGCTCCGTTCATGAAACTCATCGAAAATAACCAGCCCGGTGTCGGCGATTTCCGGATCCTGCTGAAGTTTGCGGGTGAGAATGGCCTCGGTAACGACCTCGATACGGGTATCCGGTCCCACCTGGTTGTCAAATCGGACCCGGTACCCCACCTGCTGGCCCACGTTTTCATGCAGGTTGCCGGCCATTCTGCGGGCCGCGGCCCGGGTGGCCAGACGTCGGGGCTGCAGCAGGATGATTTTACGGTTTTGCAGCCACGCTGCGTCCCGCAACTCGAGGGGCACGACGGTTGTTTTTCCAGCCCCCGGCGGGGCCTGCAAGACGGCGTTGCGCCCTCTATGCAGGGATTCTTTCAGTTCCGGAAGTATCGACGCTACGGGCAGGGTCATGATGAATAATAGGCGGCATTTTCCTTGATATAGCCCTCGGTGAGATCGCATCCGAAAGCAGTGGCCCGCCCGGATCCCAGGCCCAGTTCAGCTTCGATGACCACTTGCTCTCCGCCGAGGAGACCCCGAACGGCATCCTCGTCGAAATCCACCCGGGCCAGGTCTTGGTATACCAGCGTGTCGTTTATCCGGATGGCAATCCGCGCGGGCTCGATATCGCAATCCACGCACTTACCAATGGCCATTAAAACCCGGCCGATATTCGGGTCCGCCCCATAGGCCATGGTTTTCACCAGGGGTGAGTTGACCAGGGACTTGGCCATCTGGATGGCCTGCTTTTTGTTTACGGCTCCTTTCACCTTTGATATCAGTAGCTTGGTGGAACCCTCAGCATCGCGGGCCAGGAGTTTGGCCATTTCGGTACAGGCATACGTAAGGGCCTTTTGAAAGTGTTTCAAATCAACCTGTCCGGCGAGACCATTGGCCATGATGACGCAGGTATCCGACGTGCTGGTATCGGTATCGACCGAAAGCATGTTGAGTGACACCGCCACCGCCTGTCGCAAAGCATGGTCGAGCGCCGGGGCGGCAATTTCAGCATCGGTGAAGATGTAAACCAGCATGGTGGCCATATTGGGCTCGATCATACCGGCTCCCTTCCCCACGATTGTCAGCACAGCGTCACCGACATCCATAGAGAGGGCTTTGGGGTAAGTGTCCGTGGTCATGATGCCTTCTGTCGCTGCCAGGGGGTCTTGCGAGAGCTGGCTGGAAATTCCCAGCAGGCCGGCCTCGATCTTTTCGATCTCCAGTTGCCGGGCGATCACCCCGGTGGAACTCATGATCACCTGTCCCGCCGGGATATCGAATTCGGCCGCAACAGCGCCAGCCATGCGGGCGGCATTGTCCAGTCCGGTCTCCCCGGTCCCGACGTTGCTGATCTTGCTGTTGGCCACGATAGCCCGCAGGACACCACTTTTGATGATCTTGCGCCCCAATATGACCGGTGCGCCCGGGAATTTGTTGCGGGTGAAGACCGCCGCGGCATTGGCCGTTTTCTCTGAATAAAAGACAGCCAAGTCTTTGCCCTCATTTTTCAAACCGCAATGGGTACCCGCACAGGAAAATCCAGAGGGCATAATGGCTTTGGCGTGCATTTCCATAAGATTTCCTTCGTCAAAAGACCAATATCATGATCGAAATCTGGACCAGGTTCGATATCGACCAAGTCGTGACATTTCATACCAACTAAAGGTTAATGACTGCGAAGTCGATTTCAAGAATAGAAACATCTAACCCGGAATATAACGCATCTTTGAGAATTTGAACACTCCCCGCAGCCCCGGTTAGCGGGATTTCCGCTACGCGCCAACATGCTGCGGGGTATCGTCCCCCGCAAGGAATTAATCTATTTAAGATTCGCTCGCATACCCTGCAGCCCCGATAAGCGGGATTTCCGCTGCGCTCCAACAAGCGTCAGGGACTACGCTCGCTGATCGGGTCAATTATTAAGCGCATTGCGTCGACAACCCTTTTATGGTAGCAGCATCCAGCATGTTCTCCGGTATAAACGAAATATTGCTGATCGCGGCCATTGTACTGGCCGTCATAATCCTGCCCCGGATTAATAAATCAGCAACCCTGCACCCTACGCACGTCCGTGCGCGGACTAAACCGGCGATTGCGCTCTCCGGTCGACAGCGGTTTGCCATGCTCGCCTCTCTCATCTGGTTGGCTTTCTGGGCCGTTTATTACGAACCCTGGGGTGAGGAGTGGAAACTATTTGCCTACATCGGCGCCGGCCCGGTTTTGATTACCTGGGGGATTTGGTGGGCGCGGAGCAACCGGCGCAAGTTATAAGCTTACAAGTTCAGGTTTAAGAACCCGTTAATTAGACAGTTCAGCGCCCTCCGGCCCAAGTCCCAGCGCTTCCAGTTTGTCCGGGGTGGGACCGCCTTTTTCCCGGCTCCAACCGGCGACCTGGTAGAATTCATCCAGCATTACAGGCAAATCAACCCGTTTGCCCTTGAGGGGGCCTTCCTTGAGGGGCGTGGTGCCGATGGCCCGGTCATGGATCTGGATACCGTCCGGAATAATGCCTTCGCGCATATTGAAGGCCTTGCGCAGGTTCAAAATACGTTCACCGGCCTGCAAATAGTCATCCGCACTCAGACGCCAGCCGGTCACGGCGTTCATGTATTCCACCACTGGTAAATGGCTGGTGATGGCCCCGAAAAGACACATGCCGGCGCAGTTCAGCAGCTGCATGTAATAGGTTCCGGCCGTAAAGCGGCGCACATCCTTGCTCGCCCGGCCGCGACCGGCCTTGACCATGGCGGCGGCGGCTGGAAATCTTTTTTCCAACCCGAACAGGGACGCGTAGAGATAGCAGGACACTGTGTGGCGCCCAGGCGTAGGTTCGCATTCGTAGGCAATGGCAAAGCCGGGATCCAGGCGGGGATCGTGCATGGGCAGCTCCTGGCCGCCGGCATGCACCGCATATTTTTCACTGCCCTTGCCGATCTTTTCCGCAGCGCGTTTGACACCGTCCGCCAGGATATCGCCAAAGCCTTCGCGATTGATCATCATTTCCACCAGCTGCACGACTGCATCAGTCTGGCCCCACCCCAACTGCAAGCCGCCGGTGTCGGTTGTATCAATGAGACCGTTTTCAAAGCATTCGGTTGCAAATGCGACGGTGGCGCCGGTGGAAATGGTGTCGATGGCCGCCCGGTTGCACATTTCATTGATTTCCACAATGGCGTCGAAATCGTCCTGCAGCAGCATCCCGCCGAAGGAGCCAATCGTTTCGTACTCGGGCTTGTGCCCTTTTTCGCCCTTGTATTTGCCTTTCTTGATATCGATGATGCCGCCGCAACCCAATGGACACGCCTGACACGAATACCGTTTCGACTGGTACTTGATAACGCTGTCATCGGAACCCTTCGACGATTTTTCTATGGGAAACTCCTTGTAGCCCACGCCCTCCCAATTTTTAATGGGCATGTCACCGACCATGGCTGAATAGGTGGTGAGGCCGGAGGTGCCGTATTTTCTGAAAATCTCCTTTATAAGCGATGGCTGCGACGGAACGGAAATCCCGGTGCGGGCAATGATCTGGCTGAGGAAATTCATCAGATACATGGTAATGCGGTCGATGATGCTGGACTTGTTGTAGTCCGCAATAAACGTACTGTTGATGGACTTGAGCGCCTCGGGATCGGCCACCGTTACTTTTGTTTTGCCCCTGAGGGCCACAGCTTTGAGGTTTTTGCTGCCCATGACGGCCCCCAAGCCCGAGCGCGCGGCGATACGGGCCCCGTCGGTGGCGATTCCGGATATCAGGGATTGCTTCTCACCGCTCAAACCAATCGAAGCAATCTGGATATTGCGATTGCCCAGTTCGGCTTGAATGGCCTCTTCGGTCTCCGGGATATCCTTGCCCCAAAGGTCATCAGCAGGACGGATATCGACTTCCCCCTCGGTGATGACCACCCAGACCGGCTTATCGGCAGCCCCGGTAAAAAAGATGGCATCGTATCCGGAGCGTTTTATGGCCCGTGAAAAATAGCCGCCGGCGTTGGCATCACCCCACCCGCCGGTCAACGGCGATTTGCCGACCACCATGAAGCGGCCGGAAAAAAAGGCTTTGGTACCAGACAGCAGGCCGGAGCAAAAGCCCAGGTGGCTCTCCGGGGCGAGCGCATCCACCCCGGCCGGTTGGCGTTCCATGATGACGGCCGCACCCAGGCCATAACCCGACAAATATTTTTTATAAAAGGCTTCCCCCGGCTCGACCACTTCCTTCCGTCCGGTACTTAAATCGATGATGCAGTATTTCCCCGTTACCCCATTGAGCATGTTATCCCCTCTAATTTACTATATTTTTTATCAACGCATTTTATCGAAATCGGGATCGGTATTGGTATCGAATGTTCATTTGGCTATCTCAGGGATCTTGGGGGCTCACTATATGCCCGTCATCCCGGCCCCGCATCGAGTGCGGGATAAACTGCAGCCGGGATCCAGTCCATGTAAAGGTAACGTAACCGGATGCCGGATACGTCATCCCGGACTCGATCCGGGACCGCATGACGCCAAAACTCCCCAACTGCTCAGCTACCTATTTCCTGATACCGATTTCGATTTCGATGTAGCTATTCACAAAGCTCTATAACCTTATTCACCAGTTTCTCTATGCCCACAGCCACATCTTTGATGCCCGGCCCCAGCATATAGGCCGGTGTGGTGACGATCCTGTTTTTCGCGTCCACGTGGACCTCGTCGACCGCGCAATCGATATGGATCCCGCCCATTTGGCCAATCGCAGCAGCCGTACCCGTATCATTGCCAATGGTCACTTCGGGCGCCTTAGCCGCCACTGCCCGCACCAGTGTAGCCGGTGCTATACAGAGTGCACCAACCGGCTTTCCGGCGTCCAGCATCTCCCCGATGACACGCTGCACTTCGGGATGCACCGTGGCTTCCGGTCCTTTCACCGCAAAATCACTGAGATTTTTAGCCGCACCAAATCCTCCGGGAATGATCAGGGCATCCATCTGGGACGCGCTCACCTCGGCCAGGTTTTGGATATCTCCCCGGGCGATGCGGGCCGATTCTACCAGTACGTTGCGCTTTTCATCACTCTCGGACTGGTTGTAGTGATTCATGACATGCAGTTGCTCCATATCCGGAGCCATGCAGGCAATCTGCGCTCCAGCCCGGTCAAGGGCCAGCAGTGTCAGCACGGATTCATGAATTTCAGCACCGTCGTACACACCGCAACCGGACAGTAGCACCCCTATTCTTTTAGCCATTACTCACCTCCATGAATTGTTATGAAATCGAAATCGAAATCGGGTTCGGGTTCGGGTTCGAAATCGAATACTATTTCCGATTGCGATACCGATACCGATTTCGATCCCGATTGGCACATTTCAAGCCCACTGTCTGAATTCTCAGACTTCCAGGACATGTTTGTCTAGCACAAAACAGATAAACGTACCCTGGAAGACCAGATCATCGCCCCGGCTGACATCTACCGCCACGATGTGTTTCTTGCCTTTCACCTCCTCCGTCCGCGCAGCGGCCACTACGGTATCGCCGACCCTTACCGGCTTCAAAAAACGGGTCTCGGCCCCGCCTAAAACAACATTGGGGTCATTCACGGCAATCATGGCCGCATGGTCGGCCAAACCGAAAATAAAGCCGCCATGCACCAGGCCGGGCTCGTCAACCGCCATATCGGCGCTGGTTTCCATGGTCACACTGCTTTGGCCGTCAGCGGTCTGGACGGGAACACCGCACAAGCGTTGGTCGATCTTTTCGTGGGTCTTGATCTCCATAGCCACCTCTCTGAAATTAAGGGTGATAAGGTTTAAGGCTAAAGACTGAAGGGAAAACCGACCACAACGGGTCTCAAGATTTTCTTCAGCCTTCAGTCTTCGACCTGAAAACCTGAATCCGGCTACGTTATAGCAAAGGGCATTGATCCAAGCCCTTTCAAAAAGATAATCCAGAGCATTTCCTATCTGCCAGGATTCTTTTCACTCCCCAGAAGGTCATTACCAGATTATTCGATGATTATCAAATTGTCATCCCGTCGGGGCCCGAGGCCAGATTAGGCTTGACAAATTATTGGGATCTCTGAAATTTTTCAGCAGATCACATCGATACAATAGCCACAGGACGGGCCAGATGACTACCGCACAATCCAAAAGTATGCAAATGCAGGCGGCTATCGCCGCCTATGTTCCGGACGGGGCCCATATTTCGATCGGCGGATTTACCATCAATCGCAACCCCATGGCAGCCGTCTATGAAATCATCCGTCAACGTAAAAAGGACCTGCACCTGTACGCCCATTCCAACGGCCATGGCGCGGATGAACTGATCGGCGGTGGCTGTCTGTCCCGTCTGGAAATCGCCTACGGCGGCAGCGGCCGTTTCGCGCCGACCTGTATTCGTTTCCGCAAGGCAATCGAAAACGGCTCCCTGCCGGTGGAAGACTACTCAAACTACCAGATGACCCTGCGCTTCACGGCCGGTGCCATGGGGGTGCCTTTCCTGCCGACCCGCAGCGGATTGGGTTCCGATATCGTCAACCGCTGGGGGTTCAATCCGGAGGAGCGCCGGGAGGATAAGCGTCTACCGGATGAAAAACTCATCGTCATGGACAACCCTTTCGGGGATTGGGCGGACACGCACAAACTGGTTCTCGTGCCGGCGATCAATCCGGATGTGACCATCATCCACGTCCAGAAAGCCGATCCAACCGGCCTGGCCCGCATTGAGGGCCTCCCCTTTGCCGATGCGGAACAGGCCAAGGCGGCCCGCCATCTGATCATCACCTGTGAGGAACTGGTCGATCCGGGCGTATTGAAGGAACAACCGGACAGCAACCAGATTCCGCCTTTTTGCGTGGATGCCGTGGTCCATGTCCCTTTTGGTGCCTACCCGACCGCCTGTTACGGCCACTACGATTATGACCCGGTGCATCTCAATCGCTACAAAGAAACCGCCCCGGATGATGACCCTCATCAGGCCTATCTGGATGAATTCGTTTACGGTACCCGGGACCACGGTGAGTTCATAGAAAAGATCGATCCCAAGCAACTACAGTCTATTGAGGCTGACAAACGAACGGGTTATGCGGTGGGGTTGGATAGGCGATGAGGAGACGGCACCACAATAAGACATCATGAATTATAAAGATTTAACGACAGTTTAAGTTGTAAATCGGATTTCGGGTTTATGGCTAATTCGGGATCGCTATCGCTATCGGAATCGGGATCGGCTCTGAAGAGGTCCTTAAAATCGATTACGATACCGATTTCGATCCCGATACCGATATTGGAGGAATTCGTGAACGACTATACCCTACGAGAAATGATGGCCGTTGCGGCGGCCCGGGAAATCAAGGACGGTGACATTGTGTTCTGCGGAACCGGCATCTCCATGCTGGCTGCCATGGCCGCTAAATATATAAGCGCCCCCAATAGCACCATTTTCTTTGAAACCGGGGCCATCGATTCGAAACTGGAGGAGGTTCCCCTGGCCGTGGGCGATCCCCGGGTGATGTACCACACAGCGGTGAACGGCAGCCTGGCGGATTCCTTTGCCACCATGCAGAACAAGTTCACCGGTCGCCAGGTGGTCGGCGTCATGGGGGCGGCCCAGATCGACCCGTACGGAAACCTGAATTCAACAGCTATCGGCGATTACACGGCACCCAAGGTCCGTTTTTCCGGCAGCGGCGGTGCCTGTGACGTCGCCTCTTTTGTCCGGCGGACCATTATTTTCATGCAGCATGAAAAACGCAAGTTTGTGCGTAAACTTGATTATCTTACCAGTCCGGGCTGGCTGGATGGCCCTGATGGCCGTAAACTGGAAGGCCTGCCGCCGGGTGGCCCTGAAGCGGTGATCACCAACCTGGGCATCATGCGTTTCGACCAAACTTCCCGCCGCATGTACCTGGACGGCTTTTACCCCGGTGTCACTCCCCAGCAGATTCTGGAAAATATGGGTTTTAGCGTAGAAACTCAAAATGCCCGTCCGGTAGCGTCGCCCTCCGCGGAAGAACTTGACATTTTGCGTAAACGCTGCGATCCCCAGCGATTGATTCTGGACCCTTGATTCAAAGCGGCCATGTCGCAAACCTGCATATCGATCCCGTAATGTCGCTTCTTTATCCCCATCGACGGTTCCTTACCCGTATGCTCAATGCCATCAATGATTCTACCAGCTTAGTTGAGAGTGCCTAAATCGTGTTTATACTTTTTAATCAATCCCTCTACATCAAGGAAGACATAATGTAACGGCATACAAATGAATAGAATCCGCACCCTCCGGGTGTGGGGATTCTTATCAATCACTTCAGATACTGGCAGCTACTCGTGAGGTAGCGAATCAGGAGAAACCAATGAATCGCACAATTATCGCTCTTGTACTATCCGTTTCCATCCTTTTTGCATCGACAGCCTGGGCCCAGGGGCCATCGCGCCTCAACCAGATCCTGAAAAACGGCGTTTTGCGGGTAGGCACCACCGGAGACTGGAATCCCATGACGGTGCGCGACCCCGCTACCAACACCTACAAGGGGTTCGACATCGATATGGTCACGGCTCTGGCCGCCGACCTTGGCGTAAGGGTGCAATTCGTCCCCACAGACTGGAAAACCCTGGTCAACGGGATTGTCGCCAATAAATACGATGTCAGTACCAGTGCATCGATAACCCCCGCGCGAATCAAAACCGTGGGCTTTACCAGAACCTATTACCAGGTCGGTTCGGTACCCATGACATTGAAATCGAATGCCGGCCGTTTCAAAAACTGGGAAGATATCAACCGCCAGGATGTCACGGTGGCGGTTACCCTGGGAACCTCGTTTGAACAGCAGGTAAAAACGTTCTTCCCGAATGCCCGCATCCGCTCCGTAGAGGCGCCGGCCCGCGATTTTCAAGAGGTTCTGTCGCGGCGCGCCGATGTTTCCATTACCAGCAACCTGGAGGCAGCCACACTCATTCAGACGCACAACCAGTTGACCATCGTACCTGTCGAGCGGCCCAAGAAGCCCGCCGACCTGGCACTTATAGTGGCCCAGGACGACCAGGTTTGGCTGAATTATCTGAACCATTGGATTACCATCAAGACCAACCGGGGTTTTTTCGAGAAACTACAGGAAAAATGGATGCCCACCAAATAGGCGCAGCGATGCGGGCGGGCGGCACCCTGCCCCGTAAAACAAACAATCAATCTAAAAGGGGCGGGATATGAGCAGTTTCCAAGGGAAGCATCCTGCAAAAAATTGCCATTCCGGCTGGTTTGCGGCTGGAATGGGGCTGCTGTTGCTTTGCATGCTAACCGGTTGCAGCAGCGCAAACTACCAATGGGGATGGTACGAAGTATTGCCGGTTACACCCGCCGGGACCAGCAACCTCGAATTCTTGGTCGGGGGCGTGGGACTAACACTCGCGCTTTCGGCTACCGCACTTTTCGGTTCCGTCATTATAGGACTTCTCGTGGCCTTGCCGGGCCTTTCCAGCCGCCCCTGGCTGCGTCTGATGAACAGAACTTACGTGGAACTGTTTCGGGCCATCCCGGTGCTGGTGATGATTTTGTGGGTGTACTATGGTCTGCCAATTGTGGCCGGGGTATCACTGGGGCCCTTTGCCGCCGGCATCCTGGCCTTGACCCTTTGCGACAGCGCTTTCGAGGCGGAGATATTTCGAGGCGGTATCCAGTCCATCGAGCGCGGACAGCTCGAAGCCGCCGATGCCATCGGCCTTACCTACCTCCAAAAAATGCGTTTGGTGATACTGCCCCAGGCCATCCGGCGAATTCTACCGCCTCTGGGCAACCAATTTGTCTACATGCTGAAGATGTCTTCGCTGGTTTCGGTGGTGGGGCTGCAGGAGTTGACACGCCGGGCGAACGAGCTCACCGTGACCGTGTACCGCCCCCTGGAGATCTATTCCGTACTGGTGGCCGAATATCTCATCCTGATACTTGTTGCCTCGTGGGGCGTTCGTCATCTGGAACGTCGTATGGCTACGTAACGACACGTGTAGCCGCTCGCCGGGGCGGCGGGCGGTTCATATACCGGTAAGTGAAACCATAGACCGAAACAACCAAGCCCGCACCTGGTGGCAGGATGCGGGCCTATCCGTCTGAAAGAGAAAGTCTTTACTCGAATAATCCGCAAAACTGGGGACTATCTGCTGGCGCACTTTCCGTGTTTAGCTTGGGGCGGCAACATTGTTCGAAGGCGTTGCCAGCACTTTTTGCATAACGATGACGACCCCGAATAAGACTATGCCGGCAGCATCGGCCCAATAAGCGGGCCAGAAAAGACCGGCCGCCGCAACCCATAGCAGGAGCGTTTCCAGCCAAGAGGCTTTGCGAAACAGGTAACGCTCGATGGCGGCGGCAAAGGCTACCAGCCCCAGGGTGGTAATCAGCATGGTCAGGCCCACTTCCCAGTGCAGCATGTCATAGCCTTTGCCCATGCCCAGCAACGGCCGGTAGGCCATGATGATGGGAATAATGTAGAGCCCCTTGGCCAGTTTCCACGAGGTAAACGCGGTTTGCATGGGGTTGGCGCCGGCAACCCCTGCTCCCGCAAAACTGGCCAGGCTCACCGGTGGGGTGACATTGGCGTCCTGGGAGTACCAGAAGACGATCATGTGTGAAACCAGCAAAGGGACGCCCATATCCAGCAGGGCCGGGCCGGCCAGGGTAGCCAGAACAATATAGCTGGCCGTAACCGGCAGCCCCATGCCCAGCACCAGTGAGGCCGCTCCGATCAGGAGGATGGCCAGGGCCTTGATGCCAAAGCTCAATTCCAACACCAGGCTGGAAAACTTCAGTCCCATCCCGGTCAAAGTTACCATGCCCACGATAATGCCGGCGGCAGCACAGGCAACCGAAACCATCACCGCATTTTTAGCGCCCTGCTCCAGGGCCCGGACGATCAGCCGGGATTCACCGAAAACGAACCTACCGGCGGTCTGGCGCCCCGACCCCTGCACCGCCCATTTAACGGCATTGGCCGCCAGGCTGGCAATCAGGGTACTGACCACGGCCACAAAACCGGCCATCATGGGGGAGTAGTTGGCTACCAGCACGTAGATCAGGATGGCCACCGGGACTATAAAATGCAGCCCCTCTTTGACGACCCGGCCGATCCTGGGCAGGTTCTCCTTGGGTTGGCCCAGAAGGCCGAATTTACGGGCTTCGAAATGGACGAAGAATAAAACGGTAATGTAGTACATGATCGCCGGCACCAGGGCCACCTTGATGATGGTCAAATAGCTGGTGTTGGTGAACTCGGCCATTAGAAACGCGCCGGCCCCCATGATCGGCGGCATCAGTTGCCCCCCCGTGGAGGCCGCCGCCTCGATGGCTCCGGCCACATGGGGACGGTAACCCACCCTCTTCATCATGGGGATGGTGAACGAACCGGTCGCCACCACATTGCCCACGGCCGATCCGGAAACCGACCCCATGAATCCGGACGCAACCACCGATGTCTTGGCCGGTCCGCCGGAAAATCGGCCCGTCAGGGCGTAGGCCAGATCGATGAAGAAACTGCCGCCACCGGTGACCTCTAAAAATGCGCCGAAAAGAACGAACACGAATACGAAAGTCGAGGCCACGCCGATGGGCAGCCCGAATATGCCCTCAGTCGTCAGCCACAGCGTGGTGGCGATGCGTTCTATGCTGTACCCTTTGTGGATGATCAACTCGGGCATATAGGGCCCGTACATCGCGTATAACATGCCCACGATGCAGATGCCCGTCATGATGTAGCCAATCACGCGCCGGCAAGCCTCCAAAACCAGCAGGGTACCGATAATACTGACGGTCAGGTCTTGGGGCAGCCAATCGCCCTGGCGCTCGAAGATATCAGTCAAATTCAGGCAAATATAGGCCGTGCAATAGATCGCAGCCGTTATCAATAGCCAGTCCAGCGCTACCCAGAAATTGAACCGGTCCTTGCGGATCTTCTTAAAGGCCGGTCGCAGTAAAAACGTCAGGGTCAGGATGGCCCCCAGGTGGATCGAACGCTGAATAAGGGCCGTCAGGGCGGTGATTCCGGCGGTATACAGCTGGTAAAGACTCAGCGTCACGGCTACAACCATGACGATTTTAGCAGTGATCAAAGCCAGCCGGGTGGGTGCTTCTTTTTCTGCTTGCTGATCTGTTGGAGGCGTGTCAGACATTGAAAACCTATTATCCGTAATGCTAGGTGAGCAGGTGTCGTGAAGTTCGTGTTCCAACACCCATATTTATCTGGATATATTCCATCAAGATCACTTAACAGTCTCAGGAAATTTACCCAAATACCTCCGTCATGCCGGTACCGGATCGGGTCCGGGATGACATATCCGGCATCCAGAGCTGCGGGCTACGTCAATTCGGCTGGATCCCGGATCAAGTCCGGGATGACATTACTGCCACGGTCTCATTCTGAAATTTGCGGAGTAAGGTCTTGGGCCGTGATAGGCGAACCTCTTGTTTTTCTACCGTTCAGCAACCGGCGTAGCTGCATGGGGCAGAAACTGCCGCCAAATCTTATGCAGTCGGCTGACTGGCCGCGCCGAAAATTTTACGGCCACGTGTGCCGCCCGGGCGGATAGATTGGTACGGGTCCCCCGCCAGATAATTGTATGATCCACACCCGGGCTGCCGATCCGCAATACAAAATCACCGGTGGGCATGTGCATGTCCGTTATTGCTTCATAGGGACCGCGTTTGACCATGCGCCCCACACCCGGCATGCGGCCCATACCGGCCCCGAATTTCTCGTAACGCTCCTCTTCGATGAAGATCCGGCCGGACGCGTCCAGGCTGTGCTCCTCCCAGATCGGCGCGTTTTCGACCGAATGAAAGTAATGCAGCGTGAAACGCTCCCCAGGTTCGAGGGGCAGGACCAGCAGTGGAGGGCCGCTTCTGACCGGCACCACTTGCAGCTCTAGTCCGCCGGGTGACCACGCCAGCATGATGATAACAACAAAGACCAGACCGGCGGAAATGCCGATGGCAGTAAGTGCCGGTCTGGTCATCGTTTGCTCCCATCAACTAAGGCATCAATTTCGCGGGGACGTCGATGCCCTTTTCCTTCAGATACTTGATGGTACCCGGGTGCAGCGGGATCGGGCAGTACTTCACCGCGTTTTCCGGCGTGGTATAGGCGGCCGAAGGATGAATCTTCAGTAGGTAGTCGTTGTTTTCATACAGCGCCTTCACCAGGTTGTATACCAGGTCCGTATCAAGCGAAGCCTGGCAGATCATGACATTCCAGACACCGATGGTGGGAATGGGCTGGTCCACTCCCTTGTAAACCCCTCCGGCCAGGTCGACACTGGAGTAAGTGGCATTGGCCGCCAGGATCTTCTGGGTCTGCTCCGGCGTAAAGCCGAGGATATTAATGTCGTGGGTCGTGGCCAGATCGAGGATGGAACTGGTCCCCGGACCTACCGACCAGGTCCCGACTTCGATGTTGCCGTCCCGCAGGGCGTTGGCGCTTTCGGTAAAGGAGAGCCGGCTGTCCTTATAGTCACCCTTGGCAATGCCCAGGGCGTTCAGGACCGCCTCGGCCATAAAGTTGGTGCCGCTGCCCGGACTCCCCGTACTGATGTTCCGGCCTTTGACCTGTTCGAAATTGGTGATGCCGCTCTTTTTGAGAGTGACGATCTGCAACAAGTTCGGGTACATGATGGCCATACCCAGAATTTTATGTTTCTTGCCCTTGAATTTGGACAGACCCTGGAAACCAGCCACAGCCACGTCCCCCATGACCTCGCCGATAACCGTTTCACCCTTGTGGGCCAGTTTGACGTTCTCCACACTGGCGCCGGTAACCTCCGCCACAGCTTTGACGCCGGGCACATACTTGGACCAAATCTCAGCGACACCGCCGCCATAGGGATAATAAATACCGCCCGTCCCGCCGGTACCGATGCTGACAAAGGTTGTTTTGGCAGCAACCGGGCTGGCCAGGCACACGATCAGACAAAGGGCTAAAAGGATGCTTGCACGTTTCATATACAGTACCTCCCTAACTGAAAGTTGGAAGTGTCTAAAATGATCTAAAGTGCCTAAAGTTGATGCGTCGCTTCGCTCCACTTTTTTTATATCAATTGGCAGAATGCCTTAACTTTAGATCACTTCAAACTTCAGCTCACTTTAGTCACTTGAATAAGCTCACATAAGAGATTCAGTTATATCCGACCATCTTAAGATGCATTAGGCCTGCGGACCTACTTGCTCATGGTTCGGACGTTCAGCGTAATGGCCTTGGCTTCCTTGGTCATGTTCTTGACCGGATAGGTAAAACTCTTCGTCTCACCAGGCTTGACAAGACCTTTTTTGGTTTTGCGGGGAATGAGGCCCCCGACAGCTTTGCCATTGTCCAGAAAGATGTTGACCTTGTAGCGTTGCGGCTCGCTGCTGACATTTTTCAATGCCACCTTGAAATGTAGGGTGTCGCTGCCCTCCCATTTCTTGAAAACACAGGAAAACTCTTCCAGCGACGCTTCGGCGGCGATGTTTTTCTCAAGTTTGCCTTCCGCCACACAGGTAAAGACTTCGCCCGGTTTATGCTGCGGCCCGAGGCACCCGGCCATGGTCACAGCGGCTATTACCAGTAACACCCATAACCATTTTGACATCCTGCTTGCGTTCTGCATGTTCAAACCTCCTTGTTATGGTCCTGGAAAAAACAGTTAGAAGCTATCTCAAAACAGTCTATTGGTCCAATCTTCAGCCTTCGCTGAAGCTAGGCCTGATAATCTCTGTTGGGAGCCTTGCGTGTCCGGCGAAGCTCGTATAGCGTAGTCGGGACCTTGAACCAAAATCCAATTTTGAGATGCCTTCTAATCTATCAAGAGTTTTGAGATGACGCCTGGAAACGGAACGATTCAATGGCAATCGTTTTAGAATGAGGCATAAAAAAAAGACCACAGCCACTGATTTTTGTCAAGGTTCAAGCGACGGGCTGTTTTGGTGGAACAGTCTGCAGAAAAAACCATTCGTCTTGGAGGAACGCCAAAGAATCCAGTAGGTGCTCTTTGGAAAAAACCTCCAAGCACACGGTACCGGTATAATCTTTCAAGAAGGCCACCAGGACGGACTGTATCTCCGGAGGCAGATTGGCAAGGTCGCAGTGGTCCCGGCCGTCAGCCACTCCATGCAGATGAATGAGAGCAATTCTATCGTTGAATATTTCAATCGCCGACCGCACGGAACTTCCGGCCACAATGAGGTGCCCGACATCCAGGCAGATCTCTAACCCAAATGCCTCAATGACCGGTAATGCCAATTCCAGCGGGTAATCGGGTATGTTTTCAATGGTGAGGCGGTTACCGGGAATCCCTCCTTTGGTGATACTCGCTATTGTTGCGTGCACCCTTTCCTGCCAGGCACTTACCACTGCCGCACCAGACCGACCGGTTATCCCGGGCAGATGCAGGGTGTGGGTCGTGGGCGCCAGCGGTGCTGTCCGCTCGATGGTCCGGCAGATGACATCCACGGCTTGCTGCCGGATCTTTAAATCCGCATGGCCCGGATGGATGTCAATGGGCAGGTGGACATTCCAGGTAAAATCCAAATCAAGGGCCAATTCGGCTAACGTTTTAATGTCGGTGGCTGTCGGCAGGCTTTCCGGATGGCAGCTTTCAAAAAGCAGCAGTTCCAACTCATCGAATACACGGCCCAGGGCCCGGGCATTGGCGACCCAGTCGGCCGGGTAGATGAAGGTGGTGGTGCCTAGCTTGAAAGGTAGCTCAGGCTTTCTAAATAGGATTTCTTCGAAGGGCAAAATTAACGTATCCGTGTTATGTGTTGTGCATTAGAAATCGGGATCGGGATCGAAATCGCTATCGCAATCGAGATAAAAGATCATTTCAAAAACCGATTTCGATCCCGATCCCGATAGCGATTTCGATTGAAGTACAAAAGTTCTCACTTAACACATTGAACCTAAAACTTCATCGCGATAGCGATGACTTGTATCCCCGCCATCCAAAGCAGACTGGTGATCACCATCAACCGGCAGGCCCGGGGGATGTCGTCGGGAGTAGCGGCACTGAACTCCGCGCCGAGAAATGGTTTTTCAACCAGACGCCCATGATAGGTGCCGGGGCCCCCCAGCCTGACTGCCAGCGCACCGGCAAAGGCCGCTTCGGAAAATCCGGCGTTCGGGCTGGTATGCTTGCGACCATCGCGGAAACCGATCCGCAGGGCCGGCCAACCTCGCTGAGTGGTCAATTGGGCCGCCAGGGCGATAAACAGGACCGCCAGGCGGGCCGGGATATAATTGGCCGCATCGTCGATCCGGGCCGCTGCCCGGCCAAACTCCCGGTATGTCTCATTTTTATAACCCACCATGGAATCCAGGGTGTTGATCATCTTGAATCCCAGGGTCAGCGGCACACCGCCCAGCAAGGCATAAAACAGCGGCGACAACACGCCGTCCACGAGATTTTCGGCCACGGTCTCAACTGTCGCCCGGGAAACTTCAGGTTCGTCCAGTTCGGCTGTTTCCCGCCCTACGATCAGGGCTACGGCGGCCCGGCCACCTGAAAGGCCGTCGTGGCGTAAAGCTTTAGAGACACCCAGGGCTGCTTTTTCCAGAGAGCGCACACTGATACAGAAAAAAAGAAGGATCACTTCCAGGGCTATTCCGGCAATCGGATGCAGCCACCCTGCCAGGGCAATAGCCAACCAGGCGAGCAAAAACGTTCCCACGATCAGGCTGAGGGCAAACAGGGCCCCGGCCCACCCCGTTTGGGGTGTCAACTGCCTGAACCTGGGCTCGAAGAGTTCGATGGCGCGCCCCATCCAGCGAACCGGATGGGGCCAGTTTTCCGGGTCTCCCAAAAGCAGATCCAGGATAAAGGCGGCCCCGATGATATAGCCTACGTTTTCCATCAGGCCGGCTCCAGCAGATCCGCCAGGCGTTCAACAAAACGCTGATTCTCAGCCGTGCTCTTAAGGGATACCCTTATGTAGCGGTCGGTCAGGCCCATGAAATTGGAACAATCTCGAATCAGGATAAGATGACGGGCCAATTCCGCGCATACCTGCGGCGCCCGGTGGCCGCCTTTTAGCCTTGCCAGCATAAAAGAAGTACAGCTGCGATACCAGTGAATGTGAGGATGACCCGCATAGCGGGTCAGGATGCGATTCCGTTCACGGACCAGAAATGTCTGCGTCTCCGCCACAAAGGCATTCGCCGCGGATTCGTTTTGGAGAATGTAGGCCACTGCTTCGCAGGCCAGGCTGTTTACGCTCCAGGGCATGGCCAAACGCTGCAGGCGGCTGATGATGTCCGGTTGGGCTATCGCAAAGCCAATGCGCAGGCCGGGAATCTTGAAGATTTTCGACATGGAGGTCATCCTGACCACGTTGGGCAAATCCCCGTACTGATCTTGGGACAGCCGCCCCTCTTGTGCAAACGGCAGATAGGATTCATCCACGAGAAAAACCGTCTCCGGGTTAGCCGCAAAGATCCTCGCTAATTTTTCAACCGGCAGCATATTCCCGGTGGGATTGTTCGGATTGCAGAGGAAAACAGTGTCATAATTCTGGACCGCTGATGACAGGCGCTGGAAGTTGACACGGATGCGATCACCCTCGGCCGCCAGCAAATAGTCCGGGGTTATGCCATGCTGCAGACAGGCGCTGGCGTAATCAGCATAGGTGGGCCCGACGATCAGGGCCCGACGCGTATTCAAAGCCCGCGGCAGGGCATAGAGCAACTGGGTCGATCCGTTGCCCGGGGCGACATTTTCACGCTGAACACCGCAGTGGTCGGCGAAAAGCGTGGCTATCGTATCAGCGTCCGCTTCAGGCAGAGATTCGATGGCACCCAGCTTTCGTCCCAGGTGGGCTGTCAATCCGGGCAGGGTCCCCAGCGGGTTCACATTGCTGCTCATGTCCGTAATGGCGTCCAATGCGCAGCCCTGCTGCCGGGCCAGTTCGTAGATATTGCCGCCGTGTCCCTTGATCATGCCGTCACCCGGTTGCCACCGCAACAAAGAGGGCCGCTTCCAGCACTTCCGTCATGGCACCCATCATATCACCGGTTATAGACCCCATACGTTTTCCCAAGTAGCCGACCATCAGGGTGGTCAGGATGATAAATGTCAACAGCAAGCCAATGCCCCCGCGTCCGGCAATCAAGGTTATGACCACCAGAGGCAGGAGCCACCTGAAATCGATCCACTGCAGCGGTTCGCTGAACAGGTCGTGGCCGGTACCGCCGCCCGGCCGGCCATAAGGCAAATATTTTATCCCGAAAAGCATACCGGATCGTGCCCACGCCGGCACCAGAATGAGAAACAGGAACCGATTCTCGGTCAGGCCGCTGAGTCCGGCCCATTTAAGGGCCAGGCAGCAGATGATTGCCACCAGACCCATGGCACCGATACGGCTGTCTTTCATGATCTCCAGGGCCCGCTCGCGGGTATGGTGGCCCAACAGGCCGTCGGCTGTATCACCCAGGCCATCGAGATGCAGGGCGCCGGTCAAAACCGCCAGCAAAATGACATCCAGCACGGCTGCAATCGGCGCTGACCAGGCCAGACAGACCAGGGCATCGAATAGGGCCAATATCAAGCCGAGCAATAAACCCGTCAAGGGAAAAAAAGCGATCATCTCCCGGGGTCTATAGCGTGGTTTCCCGACCGGCAGGACCGTTATGAACTGAATTGCCGCCAGTAGGTTTTCAAGGAAATTCTTCGTTGTTTCAGTCTTCATGATATTACAGATGCTAATTGTAGGGGCACCTTGGCTGATGAAATTCACTAATTTCGAAATCCGAATAGCGAAATCCGAAAAAAATCCAAAATTAGAATGACAAAATGACAATAACAGTTGCTAACCGCTGCAATGAGTGGCTTGTTTGATCTTTTGGTAATTGTGATTTGCCCCTTTTGTTTGCGGCGTTCGCCTTGAGAACATTCCGGATTTTGAGTTTTAGTTACCCTTTATCGTCACCGGAATTCCAGCCACCATCCAGATCACCCGATCAGCTGCTGCCGCAATCTGCTGGTTAATCCGGCCGGCCTCATCGCGATAGCGCCGCGCCAATTCGTTTTCCGGCACAATGCCGGCCCCAACTTCATTGGATACGAGCAGGATCGGGCAAGCGGCGGCTTCTAAACCAGCGCGCAGATCCGTAATGGCCTTGTCCAATCCGGGTTTCCCGGCGGGTGAAAGCAGGATATTGGAGGTCCATAGCGTCAGGCAGTCCACCAAAATAACTGCGTAGCGCCCGCTTTTGTCATTTATGGCGCCGGCCAGTTCGACGGGCTCTTCGTGGGTGTCCCAATCCTGTCCCCGCTGCTGCTGGTGATGGTAGGCCCTTGTCCGCATCTCTTCATCAAGGGGCACGCAGGTGGCGATGTAGAGTTTAGGCCCGGGTATCTTCTCCGCCAGTGCCTGCGCATGTCCGCTCTTTCCACTGCGGCAGCCGCCGATGACCAAGGTGATTTGATTCACGTTCCTGCTCCTGTAATCAGTTCCTGTACTTTGGCCATATCGATATGTTCCCGAAAATGGCTGGCCAGCTTGGCGTATTCCTGCTGTCTGGCCGGGAGCCCGCAGTCCTGGGCGACATCCAAACCGCCCAGGCCGATGGTGTCCAACCAGCGCCGGGTGATGCCCGCCGAATCGAAGAGACCGTGTACATAGGTACCCAGATAGCGACCGTTGTCGGCTAAACAGCCATCCCGGCCATCGGCCGGCACACCGTTCTTGGTGGTAATTTTGAAAAGCGCCCGCCCGCCCGATCGGATCGTCTCGCCCATGTGGATCTCGTACCCCCCACCGGTTTCCCCTTCCCAGGTAAACCCGGTCAGGGTGGTCGTTTTGGGTGCCTTGAGCTCCGTCTCGACCGGCAGCAGATTTAGACCGGGGGTTTCGCCGGGCTGGCCTTCGAGCCCACTCGGGTCTTTTACCGATCTGCCCATCATCTGGTAACCGCCGCAGACGCCCAGGATATGCCCGCCCCTGTTTCCATAGGCGTTGATTTTACCGGACCACCCGGTGTCGTGCAGCCAGTCCAGGTCGAACCGTGTATTCTTTGATCCGGGCAAGATCACCGCAGCAAAGGCGTCCAGATCAACCGGATCTTCGATAAAACAGAGCTGCAGGCCCTCCACCGCCTGAAGGGCATCGAAGTCGGTAAAATTCGAAATGTGCGGGATCCGGAGGACGGCGATGGCCGGCTCGTCCGTCTCAGGCAGCAATTTTGGGCGCGGCTTTTCGATGACCACGGAATCTTCCGCCTCGATGCGGATATGCTCGTACCAGGGCAGGACGCCGAATACCGGTTTGCCGGTCCTTTCCTCTATCCAGTCAACACCCTCCTGAAACAGGGTGAGGTCACCCCTGAAGCGGTTGATGATAAACCCGGCGATATAGGCCCGCAGGTGATCGGGCAGACAGGCCAGGGTGCCGACGATTTGGGCAAACACGCCCCCCTTGTGAATGTCGGCCACCAGAATGACCGGGGCCGCAGCGTATTGGGCCATGCGCATGTTGACGATGTCGTGCGCCATCAGGTTGACTTCCGCGCAGGAGCCGGCCCCCTCGATCACCACCAGGTCATGGGCAGCGCGCAGGCGGTCCAGAGCCTGGCAGGCCGCTGCAAAGAGCGCCTCCTTGCCCTGGTGATATTCACTGGCGGTGCTGTTTTTATGCACCTTGCCGAGAAGTACAACCTGAGCCCCGATGTCGCTGGTGGGTTTGAGCAGGATAGGATTCATGTCCACCCCGGGTGCCAGGCCGGCGGCTTCGGCCTGAACGATCTGGGCCCGGCCCATCTCGAGTCCTTCCGGGGTCACCCCAGAGTTGTTTGACATATTCTGGGCCTTGTACGGCGCGACATTAGCGCCCGCTTCCCGAAAAACCCGGCACAAAGCCGTAGCCACCACGCTTTTGCCGACATCCGACCCGGTACCAAAGACCGCCAGGCAGGGCGCCGGGGTGCTGGTTTTACTTTTCAATTCCAATCCTGGCTGCCACTCCCTGTTCATAATAATGCTTGACGGCCTGCATTTCCGTGACCAGGTCCGCCCGGGCAATCACCTGGGGGTCGGCCCCCCGCCCGGTAATAACCAGTTCCACCGAATCCGGTCGGGCCTCGATGAGATCCAATAGCGTATCCACCGGAAAAAGACCGCAGGCCGCAGCGGTATTCCCCTCTTCGGCAATCACGATATCGTAGCGGCCTTCGGCAAACACCTCTTTCAACTTGGCGATGCCTTCCGCGCCGGCCTGGATGTCCTCATCGGAGGGCCGCCCTTTGATAAAGCGGCCCAGCCCGAATTGCTCTATGGTAATCAGATCGTCAAAACGTTTGAGGGCCTTGATCTCGCTGTAGTCGCCGGACTTGATAAACTGGGCGATATACACCCTGAGTCCGGCCCCGGCCGCCCGCAGGGCCAGGCCGAGGCTGGCGGTGGTTTTGCCTTTTCCATCTCCAGTATAGACCTGGACGTACCCTTGCATATGCGTTCTCCTCGCTTTGCAGTGCAACGCAGAGGATATTAGGCCGGGAGGTGGTTTCTGTCAACGTCATCATCCGTCATAGATCGCAAATACCGGCTGATCCAGCTTGCCATCCGGATGGTGATTGGTCCTGTAAATCAGCTGATCGTTCCCGAACTTGTAATCCGGCAGGTCCCCTGCGCCCCGCGGGTGATACCGGGTACGATACAGCCGCCCATCTGGGCGCATCTCATAATCAGGATCGGCAGACCATCCCTGCCGATGGTTGATGGTCCGATACAGTTTTCCATCCGTAATCACGTACACCGGCACCAGGCCATTTTTTCCCTGCGTTTCGCTCACTTCGTAAATCTCCAACATACTTCCTCCTTTTGAACCAAGCCTAAAAATTTGGTACTGAAAAATCCGGATCTCCGCGGTCGCGGTGGAAGGGGAAGCATGGGGCAAAATAGGGTTGTCGGCCCGCCTGGAAGGAGACAGAACCAGGCGGGCCGGCCAGAGAGAGCCACCTCTCTTTACCGAGGGTGCCGTGAACGCTGCCGGTATCAGCGCCACAAAAAAACAAAAGCCCTTCAAGCCGTATTCAGCTTGAAGGGCTGCACCCAGTTTTCTTGGCCCTTGTTTCTACCCTTTCCACCGTTCGCCGCGGGGATCAGGTTCATGTCCTCGGCCTGCCAATATCGGCAGTCCGGGGTCTTTATCACCAAGGCAGGTCTTCTGACTCCCCTTCCCTACCAGCAGCCTTCCCATAACAGTGGGCTGTTACAGTGGCATCTCGGCCGATAAGGTCCTGCCCCTTCTACAGGCAGGTCAGGTTACAGCGGCGGGACCGTTCCCGATTCGCACGGGATTCCCTATTAAGCACTATGGCACCTTGATGGTGTTTTTAGTATCCGTATTAAGACGGTTTGTCAATGTCCGTTTCTGGTAACTATCAGGCAATTCGGGTCGGCTGGGTGTCGGTGTCATTGCAACTATGCTCGACATCGCAGCCTGTACAGGCGCTCTTACAGCCGCATGCTTCGGAACCGTCGGATTTGAAATTTCTATACAGACTCCTCAGGAAAAAATAGACTGCCAGTCCAACTATTAAAGCAACAATCAAGTTCTCCATAGCAGTTCTCCTTAAAATCCCAGCCCGCGGCCTAGCTGGAAGGCAATGGCCGCCAGGACAAAGGCCAGGATTGTATTAAACACCATGGAAAAGGCACCCCATTTCCACGAGCCGGCTTCACGGGCAATACATACCACCGACACAAAGCATGGCGCGTAGAAAATCGTGAAAATGATTAGCGCAAATGCCACGGCCGGACTCCAGCCGGGAGCGGCCGCCAGGCGGTCACCCAGGCTACCTGTTTCTTCGGGATCGACCTCACCCAGAGAATAAGCGGTACCCAAGGTGGAGACGACAACCTCTTTGGCGGCAAAACCGCCCACCAGGGCGATATTGGTGCGCCAGTCAAATCCGGCAAGCCTACTGATGGGTTCCAAAACACCACCGATCCGACCGGCAATGGAATATCGCAGTGCAGCTTCAGCTTTCGTGCCATCAACGGTCAGGAGCGCATCTTTGACTTCGTTTGCGGCAGCCGATAGTTCGGCGCCCTCTTCCGCATTTTTCAGTTCGGCTTGTACCGCCGGTGCGGTACTGTTCAAAATGCTAATCCGCTGACCTTCGTACATAGCATTCTGGTCTTCAGGCAGACCGGGAAAGGTCATCATGGCCCAGAGTATGACGGAAACCGCCAGGATGACGGTACCGGCCTTCTTGATGTACTGCCAGGTCCGTTCCCAGGTGTGGATTGCCAGCCCTTTAAAGGTCGGCAGCCGGTAGGGCGGCAGTTCCATGACAAAGGGCGTGGATTCACCTTTGATTGCCGTTGAGCGCAGCAGCCGGGCCACCAGCAAAGCCCCGCTCCAGGCGATCAGGGTAATGAGAAACATCATCAAGGCTTCATTGGCGGGGAAAAAGGCCGCCACCAGAAGCGCAAAAACCGGCAGTTTGGCGCCGCAGTTCATAAACGGTACGGTCAGCAAGGTCGCCAGTCTTTCCCGGGGGGACTTCAACGTCCGGGTCGCCATAACACCAGGCACGGCACAACCGCCTGCTATCCCGCCGGAGACAATAAATGCCATGACGGAACTACCGTGCAGCCCGAACACCCTGAAGACCCGGTCCAGCATGAAGGCCACACGGGCCAAATAGCCCGAGTCCTCGAGGATAGAAATACCCAGGAACATGAACATGATCAGGGGTACAAAGCCCACCACGCCACCAACGCCGTCGATCATTCCCGAAATGATCAGGGATTTCAGGAGGCCCTCGGGAAGCGCAGCATCCGCAGCTGCACCCAACCAGCCGAAAAAGCCCTCGACCCATCCGACTGGGACTTCACTATAGGTAAAGGTGAAATGATATAAGGCCAAAATGGCACCAACCATGATCAGGGGGCCGAAAAACCGATTGGTCACGACTTTATCGATGCGGTCGGTCATGAACAGGCGGTCCAAATCGGGTTTTTCAGTCAGGACCCCTTTTTTCATGACCGATTTGATATACCCGTAACGGTAGTCGGCAATCACTGCCTCGGCACTAACGCCGATGGTTTTCTGCAGGTGGGCGTCCACCCGGTGAGTGATTTTTTCTAAACATTCCGATAAAGACGGGGCCAACTCCCGTCCAAATGCTACAATCTTCTCATCGTTTTCCAGGTATTTCATAGCCAGCCAACGCCGGGGATAGCGTTTGTCTTCAATGGAACTCTCCTTCAGAATGTCCTCCATCTCGTCCAGAGCCCGATCGATATCATCGCCATAGGAAATATACAGCGGCCCCGAAACGGCATCCTCTTCGATACCCGCGGCAACAGCTTCCATCAGTTCCTGTTTGCCCTCGCCGCGGCGGGCCACGGTAGGAATGACCGGCACCCCCATCAAATCGGCAAGTCGATCAGCATCGATACCGATGCCACGATTTTCGGCCACATCCATCATGTTAAGGGAAATACAGACCGGCACGCCCATCTCCATGAACTGCAATGTGAGATAAAGGTTACGCTCCAGATTGGAGGCATCCACGATGTTGACGACCATGTTGGGTTTTTCGTTCAGAATAAAATCCCGGGCCACCACCTCTTCCAGGGAGTAGGCGGTCAAGGAGTAGGTTCCCGGCAGATCGACGACCTGGAACCTTCGTTTTTTATCAATATAGGTGCCTTCTTTTTTTTCCACGGTTACGCCCGGGTAGTTGCCGATGTGCTGCCGGGCACCTGTGAGAGCATTAAAAAGGGTGGTTTTTCCAGAATTGGGGTTGCCGGCCAGTGCAATGGTTGCTTCCATATTAGTCTGCCACCTCCACTTCGATGTAATCCGCTTCTTTGTTGCGCAGGGTCAAGGTGTATCCGGAAAGTCTCAAAGCCACGGGATCATAGAGTGGTGCGCGGCCCTGGATCTTGATTTCCGTCCCGGATACCAGGCCCATATCCCGAATACGGCGACCGAGTTCGCCATCGGCCTTTACGGTGGAGATGGTTCCGGACTGGTTTTTCTTCATTTGTCTTAGATTAAGGTACGCCAAACGTTTGCCTCCTTGTGCTAACCAGTTGTTAACTATTTTAAATAGTCGAGAGTTAGGTATACCTTACTTGTTTAGTTGTCAACTTGTTTTTTAGCTTATGTAAGTTTAGTCCAATTTGACTTAATTTATTAGCCTTGTTATGTTCAGCGAAACTAAGGGGGAAAATATGAAAAAAGGCAGGCTGCTTTCGGAAAGTCTGGAAGATTATCTTGAAACAATTCTGGAACTTGAAAGCGATCAGAAAGTTGCGCGAGCCAAGGATATTGCTGATCGGATGGGCGTTCAGCGAGGATCGGTGACGGGGGCTTTGAGAGCTCTGGGCGAAAAAAAACTGATCAATTATGAACCTTACAGCTTTATTACCCTGACTTCAGCCGGTAAAAAGATTGCCCGCGAAATAAAGCGTCGCCACGGCATACTGGAGGATTTTCTGGTCCGCGTGCTGGGTGTGGATCAGATCCAGGCCGAAGAAACCGCCTGCCGCATGGAACATGCCATCGACAAGGAATCCATCGACAAACTGGTCCAGTTCATCGAGTTTATCGATCAATGCCCGCGCACTGGTGGGGATTGGGTAGCAGCTTTTGAACACTTCTGCTCAAAGGATAAGCGGAATGAACAGGATTGCCTGGCCTGCATCGAAACTTGCAATGAGCGTTACCATGATGAACAGCGCGCAACTTAGGCCCGATAGAGGCGCAGGCTGTTGGAAACGACCGACACACTGCTGAGTGACATGGCCAGCGCGGCAAAGATGGGATGCAGGCTGCGCAGGAAATCCGGTGCAGCCTCAATGGGATACAGGGCCCCGGCCGCCACCGGAATCAGGATAATGTTATAGAAGAATGCCCAGAACAGATTCTGGCGGATCGTGCGCATGGTGGCCCGGCTTAATTCGATTGCAGCCGGCACACCTTTCAGACTTCCTCCAGAGAGAATGACTCCGGCGGTTTCAATGGCCACATCGGTCCCGCTGCCAATGGCGATGCCCACTTCTGCCTGGGCCAGGGCCGGCGCATCGTTAATCCCGTCGCCAACCATGGCTACCTTGCGCCCCGCCTGCTGGAGTGCTTTCACCCGTGAGGACTTATCTTCGGGCCGCACCTCGGCCATCACTTCCGAGATCCCCACCTGATCCCCAATGGCCCGGGCAGTTTCTGCATTATCACCGGTAATCATCATCACCTTGAGGCCCTGGTCCAACAGTATTCCCACCGCTTCCTTTGAATCCAGCTTGACAGTATCAGCCACGGCAATCACGCCGATGGCCTGGTTATCACGGGAAACGACCATGGCTGTTTTTCCGGATGCCTGGTATGTATCGATGGCAGCCTGTACGTTCGCAAGGTTGATGTTTAGAAGAGGAAACCAGCCAGGTTTACCAACGTGAATCCGGTGACCGTCCACCAGTCCTTCGACTCCGAAACCGCTGTGGGCCTTGAACTCATCTACACCGTTCTTCTGCAATCCCTTTTGCTCCGCCTCCCGGACTATGGCTTTTCCCAGGGGATGTTCGGATCCGCCTTCCACGGCGCCGGCCAAAATTAGCAGTTCATCGGCCTTATCTGTAAAATCGGTGGTGGTTTGTATATCGGTTACGATGGGCGTTCCCGCGGTAATGGTGCCGGTCTTGTCGAGGACCACATCCTGCAGCTGCGAAGCGGTTTCCAGGGAGGTACTGTTTTTGAACAGGATGCCCTTCTCTGCTCCCTTGCCGGTGCCGGCCATGATAGCGGTGGGCGTGGCCAATCCCAGCGCACAGGGGCAGGCAATCACCAGGACCGCCACCAGCCGCAGCATAGCCGGTACGAATTCCCCGCTGGCCGCCCACCAGATGGCAAACGTGACAAACGCGATCACAATCACGACCGGCACGAATACCGCCGCCACCCGGTCGGCCAGGGCCTGGATGGGCGCCTTACTGCCCTGGGCCTCCTGGACCAGTTTGATAATCTGCGCAAGGGCTGTCTCCCGCCCTACCTTCTGGGCTTCGATTTGCAACAGGCCATCATTGTTAACAGTGCCGCCAACCACCGGGTCACCTGACTTTTTGTCCACTGGTATGGATTCTCCGGTGAGCATGGATTCATCAACCGACGACTCACCAGAGACGACCGCGCCATCCACGGGGATGCTCTGCCCCGGTCGGACCAGGAGCCTATCACCGACCTTCACCTGATCCAACGGCACTTCCCGTTCCTGGCCTTCCACCAGTACCACCGCTGTCTTGGGACTAAGATCCATCAATTTGCGAATGGCCGCCCCGGTGCGGCCCTTGGTGCGGGATTCGAGCATTTTACCGAGTTTGATGAGGGTGATGATCACCGCCGATGTTTCAAAATAGACGTGGTGCCCGGAATCCGGGAAAAACAGGAGCACGAATGAATAAAAATAGGCAACGGAAGACCCCATGGCCACCAGCACATCCATATTGGCAGTGCCGTTTTTCAGGCTCTTCCAACCATTGATGTAGAAATCCCATCCCGTGTAAAACTGCACCGGCGTGGCCAGCCCCCAGAAGAACCAGTTCACCCAGGGAGCATGACTCCAGGCACCGACCAGGCCAAAATCGCGGGCCATGCTGAGCACAAAAAGCGGCAGGGTAAACGCGACCCCGGTGATAAATTTGGCGGTTTGCCGTTTAATTTCTTCAGCCCGGGCGCGCGCTTCGGCATCTTCGAGATCACCGCTGTCTTCCGGCAAAATCGCTTCGAAACCGATTTTTTGAATGGCGGCGGCAATCTGATCGAGCGATGTCTCGGAAGGCAGGAACTCCACCTGCACCCGTTCACTGGCAAAATTAACAGCGGCATCCACGACCCCCGGCGTTTTCTTCTTCAGGGTGCGCTCGATGTTCATGGCGCAATTGGCGCAGGTCATGCCGGTGACGGGAAACTCAGTGGCAAAGGTTTGCGCTTCGAAACCGGCTTTGTTTATCGCCCCGACAATGTCCGGAACTGATACGGATGCATCGTCAAAGGTCACCCCGGCCTGTTCCGAGGCAAAATTAACGGCGGCTTCCCGGATCCCCGGCAGTTTTTTCAGGGTCCGCTCGATATTCATGGCGCAGTTGGCACAGGTCATGCCGGAAACGGGTATGGTGATGCTTTTGTCCATTTTAATAGTTTTAGCGTTATAGCCCCCTCCCTTTATCCCTCCTCCAGGGGAGGGAAATTAGACTCCTCTCCCTTGACGGGGGAGGCTGGGTGGGGGTGCTGTATCTAAGAAGCTGTCATTTGCTGGCTTTAGTGTTCTTTATTAGTGCTAAACTTTAAGGGTACCTCTAATAATTGCTAATTTGAGGCATTCGTTTAATTCACAATGATTTTGTTGTTAATAACCAAATCTTATATTGATCGCAGGTGGTTTCGAAAGTGGTCTTGCACCCTTCAA